>JAESGW010000097.1_pt1 | contig 221284 bp, 203 predicted proteins | sample 9269791 | NCBI WGS metagenome assembly JAESGW01 (sample SAMN16773120, study PRJNA677053) | algae metagenome | isolation source: Aphanocapsa lilacina HA4352-LM1 and co-occurring heterotrophs from near cave... | place: USA: Maniniholo cave, near Haena, Kauai, HI | collected 2009-07-28 | reverse complement strand
ACAGCGGTCATGCGTAAGCTCGTCGTGCTCGCCAACACCCTGCTCACCCAGAACCGCCTATGGCAGCCTAACCAACCTAAAACAGCTTGACGGCGAACACAGATGCTCTCTGGCGAAAACTAAGGACCTAGCTCCGCTAAGCCCAAGTTTTCGCTTTCTCCCCCGCCAAGGGGGGAGAGTCCCGACTGATGCTCCGATGCGAATGGAAGCCACCGATCATCTCCCCCTTGGCGGGGGAGAAAGCAAAATCTTGGGTTTAGCCGTTTGGCTAAGCCTTAGATTTTGCAAGAGAGGGGGTCTTGGAGGGCACAAAGCCTCGGTGCCGACATCACTCCTGACAGCCTTTGTCAGCAGCCTCGCGGCAAACCTTGTCGTGATCAGACAAGGAGACCCCAATGAGCACCATCGCCACCTGTTACTGCGGCGGCACCCGCATCGAGCTGCCCGAGGCGCCGACCGAAGCGACGCAATGCACCTGCACCTGGTGCACCAAATCCGGCGGCCTCTGGGCCTATTACGATGTCACCGGCCCGCGCATCCTCTCCGACACTCATGGTGCTGTCTATTCCCCGGTCAGCCCGCTGCACGAACACCACTTCTGCACCCGCTGCGGCTGCACCACCTACGGCGTCAGCCCCGACTACTCGCTGGAAGACACGGCGGTTCCCGAGCGGAAGAAAATGGCGATCAACGTCAAGATCCTCGACGACTACGAGCTGATGCAGTCGCTGCCGGTGAACGTCATTGACGGCCGGAACCTGTGGTGAACTGAGGCAGGCGCTCGATCTTGCAGTCGTCACCCTCCCCCTCGCGGGGAGGGATCAAGGGTGGGGGGTGAAGCGCGCTCGATAGCCGTGTGTGGTCTCCCGTCAGGGAAGGTCAGCCGGCGTCGCGACCACGCCGTACGCGGGCTTGCCGACGCCAAAGCCGATCCACCGAGCCCAGCCTCGCCCCCACCCAAGCTCCGCCAGGTCGCGTCGCTCCCGGCTGCGCTACCCTCCCCGCGAGGGGGAGGGTGACCGGCGCATACCCTCAATGTCGCGTCTTGCCGTCCTCTTCCTCCTCGAACAGCTCGGCATTGGCCGCATCGGCCGACAGCCGCACCTTGTCGCCCTCGACTGCGGCAACGAGGATGCCCGGCACATAATGGTGGTGCCCCTCATGGCTGCCACCCGGCGCCTCGGCCTTGGTGAGCTTGATCCGCCCACCCTCAACCCGATCGACGATTCCGACATGCACCCCATCGGCGCCGATGACTTCCATATGCTCGCGGATACCCGAAAGGTTCTGCATGGGATTGCTCCTTGGTTGCTGGAGCAGGGGGAACGCGTGGGGGCGGGGATGGATGCGGGCATGTAGCGCAGTCAACGGTACCGCCTTCGACAACTTGCGCGAATCGGACGACACAAGACCTCTTTCCTAATGTTGAACCATCAAGGTGCGGCGATGTCGGAACAGCATCCAAAAGCATTCATCTCCTACAGCTGGTCGTCGCCGCAGCATGAGCAATGGGTCATTTCGCTAGCAACGGAGCTGCGAGCGTCCGGTGTGGACGCGATTTTGGACAAATGGGACCTGAAAGAAGGACACGACGCTGTTGCGTTCATGGAGACAATGGTGACCGATCCAGAGGTCACCAAGGTTATCCTGGTCTTTTGACCGGATTTATGTTGAGAAGACCGACAAAAGAGCCGGCGGCGTCGGTACCGAAGCTCAGATAATATCTCCACAAATATACTCATCACAGAAGCAGGATAAATTCGCAGCATCGTTACCGAAATGGACGCCGATGGTATCGCATACGTTCCGACGTACTATAAGTCGAGAATATATATAGATATGTCCGACAGCTCGCGCTACTCGGAAAGGTTCGAGCAGCTTCTTCGTTGGATATTCGACAAGCCATTGATTCAGAAGCCGGAACTCGGAGCGGCGCCGTCATTCGCGATGGCCTCGCCATCGTCTTCGGCAGTTGGCATCACAACTCCCTCACAGCGACGTGCATCGCAGGCCATACGAGAGGGTGCCGCCTCAGCAAAGCCGGCGACCCTCGAGTACTTTGGCAGATTGCATGACGTGATCGAGACTATGCGACTCGACCCAGCGCTCGATCCCTTCGACGATGCCGTCGTCGAGAGCATCGGTCAGTTCTCGGCCCAACGTGCTGAGTTTGTTGACCTCATCGATACGCTCGCAAAGTACAACAACGGGACCTCCCTAACAGAGTGCATCAAGCAGGGGTTTGAAATATTGCTGCCGTTGATGTATCGGCCTCCTGAGGTCCAGCAGTACCGAGAAATCGACTGGGACAACATCAGATTTATTGTCTGTGAGTTATTCCTCTATGCAGCGGCGGCGCTGATACGAAGCGAGAGGTTTGATGAGCTAAATTCAGTCCTGACGACGGAGTTCTATTTCGAGCGGGGTGGAGAGTATGGTGAGGGGAAAATGGTGCCTTACACCGCCTTTCGGCCATACCTGAAATCGCTTGAGCATCGGAGCGAAAGACTAGGCAGGGGTACTGGCTCTCGAAGGACCTCGATCCATGCGGATCTTCTCAAGGAGCGGGCCACAGGGTTGCCGCTGGGGTTCACTCACCTGATGCAGGCAGATTTCGTTCTCTATTTGCATGGCGAAATGTCCTCGTCGGCCAGATGGTGGCCGACCAGCCTACTTTACGCGTCGCGGAACGGGCCGTTTGAGATCTTTGCACGTGCAAAAGCGACGTCCTACTTCCAGAGGATGAGTTTTATCTTCTCTGCGTCGACCGGAGACGAATTCAGAACGAAGGTGAAGGAAATCATCGGGCGGGAGAGAGTTCCGCAATACGGTTGGCACTCTCTTGAGGTTTGGGAACTCTCCGGCGCCGAGCAAATCGCGACAAAGCCCTAGGCTCCTGATATCCTCGCCCGCCTCATGTCCACCCAACCCTCCACCATCGACTACCTCCTCGAACAGCTCGCTTCCGCCGGCTCCGTCACGGCGCGCAAGATGTTCGGCGAGTACGGGGTATACTGCGACGGCAAGATCGTTGCGCTGGTTTGTGACGACCAGTTCTTCTTGAAGCCGACGCCGGAGGGGCGGGCGTTTCTTGGGGACGCGGTGGATGAGCAGCCGGCTTACAGCGGCGCCAGGCCGAGCTTTCGGATCGACGGGGAGCGGTGGGATGATGCGGAGTGGATGGCGGAGCTGGTGCGGGTGACCACGGCGGCGTTGCCGATGCCAAAGGTGAAGGGGAAGAAGAAGGGCTGATCGCTGTGGGCCAGCTGCGGCTGGTGCTCAGGCGGTCGACCCTGGCTCGATCGGCACCCTCCCCTTGACGGGGAGGGATGGGGTGGGGTGTGCGGCATACTGGTGGCCAGCGGTCAGGCACTGAGCGTGCTTCGCCCCCCACCCTAGCTGCGCCAGGTCGCTTTGCTCCCGGGCTGCGCGGGAGGGTGGCTGACTGATGGACCGGTGGCCTAGTGCGCCCCGTCCCAGTCCCGCGCCGCGTGCGCATCCACCTTGATCGGCACCGTCAGCCGCACCGCCGGTTCGGACGCGTTTTCCATCGTCTTGACGATCACCGGGATCACGCCGTCTTCCTTGCCTTCGTCGACCTCGAAGATCAGTTCGTCGTGTACCTGCAGCAGCATCTGGGCGTCTGAGCCCGCCGCTTGCAGCGCCGGTTCCATGCGTATCATGGCGCGGCGGATGATGTCGGCGGCAGAACCCTGGATGGGCGCGTTGATCGAGGCGCGTTCGACGAAGCTGCGTTCGGCCGGGTGGTTGCTGTTGGCGTTGGGGAAGTTCACCTTGCGCCCGAAGATGGTCTCGACAAAGCCGTCGGCCTTCACCTTGCGGCGCTGCTCGGCCATGTAGTCCTGGATGCCGGGGAAGCGGGCGAAGTAGGTCTTGATGTACTCGCCGGCTTCCGAGCGCTCGATGCCGAGCTGGTTGGCGAGGCCGAAGGCCGAGATGCCGTAGATGATGCCGAAATTGATCGCCTTGGCGCGGCGGCGGACTTCGGACGGCATGCCTTCGACCGGCACGCCGAACATCTCCGACGCCGTCATGGCGTGAATGTCGAGCCCTTCCTCGAACGCATCCTTCAGCGCCTGGATATCGGCGATATGGGCGAGGACGCGCAGTTCGATCTGCGAATAGTCGGCGCTGATCAGGGTCTTGCCAGCCGGCGCGACGAAGGCGGTGCGGATCTTCCGGCCATCCTCGGTGCGAACGGGAATGTTCTGGAGGTTCGGATCGTTCGAGCTCAGCCGCCCGGTCAGCACCGAGTGCTGCGAATAGGTGGTGTGGACCCGGCCGGTGCGCGGGTTGATGTAGGTGGGCAGCGCGTCGGTATAGGTGCCCATGAGCTTGGTCAGCTGGCGCCAGTCGACGATGGTGCGGGCGAGCGGAATGCCCTGCGTCGCCAGCTCCTCGAGCACGTCGGCGCCGGTCGACCACGCGCCGGTCTTGGTCTTGGTGCCACCGGGGAGGCCCATGCGGTCGAACAGGATTTCGCCCAGTTGCTTGGGCGAGCCCAGATTGAAATTCCCACCGGCCAGCTCATAGGCCTCGGCCTCGAGGGCGGCGGCCCTTTGCGCGAAATCACCGCTCAGCCGTGAGAGAATCTGCCGGTCGACGGTGATGCCGCGGCCTTCCATGCGCGCCAGCACCGGCGCCAGCGGCCGCTCGATGGTCTCGTACAGCGTGGTCATGTTCTCGGCCACCAGCCGCGGCTTCAGCACCTTCCACAGCCGGAAGGTGAGGTCGGCATCCTCGGCAGCATATTTTGCCGCGTCTTCGATGCTGACCTGCGCAAAGGTCTTCTGCGTCTTGCCAGTGCCGAGCAGCTCCTTGATCGACATGCCGGCAAGGCCCAGCCAGTGCTCGCTGAGCTCGCCCATGGTGTTGAACTGCGGGCCATCGAGCGAATAGCTCAGGAGCAGGTTGTCGTCGAACGAGCGCACCTCGATGCCGTAGCGGGCGAGAATGCCGAGATCGTATTTGACGTTGTGAAAGATCTTGAGGATCGAGCGATCGGCGAATAGCGGCTTCAGCTGCTCGAGCGCGGCGCGGAGGTCCATCTGCCCTTCCGCCATGCCGCCGCCGAGCAGGTCGCCATGCCCCTCGGTGTGCCCGAGCGGCAGATAGGCGCCATTGCCCGGGCCGGTCGAGAACGAGATGCCGACGAGGTCGGCCGTCTGGTTGTCGAGCCCGGTGGTCTCGGTGTCGGTAGCGACGATCCCTTCGGCATAGGCGGCGTCGATCCAGCGCTGCAGGTGCGCCGCGTCGCGGATGATCTCGTATTTCGAATGGTCGAGCGGGATCGCCTTGATCTTTTCGTGCTCGAGCCTGGCATGCAGCACCGGGGCGGAATCCGCCCGGCCCTCGGCCGATTGCCGCGCCGCGCGCGCTTCGGCCCGGGCATTGTTGTCAAAGCCAACCGGCTCGGCGGGCTTGGCCGCCAGCTCCGGATCGGCCGGCCACGCCTCGGGGTCGGCATCGAGCAGGGTGCCGAGGCGCTTCGAAATGGCGAAGAACTCCATCGCCTTGAGGAACGGGAACAGCTTTGCCGGCTCGACCGGCTGGCGCACCAGGTCCTCGAGCGGCAGCTCCACCGGCGTCTCGCGGTTGAGCGTCACCAGGCGCTTCGAAATCCGCGCCAGTTCGGCATTGGTTTCGAGCGCCTCGCGCCGCTTCGGCTGCTTGATCTCGGCGGTGCGGCTCAGGAGCGTTTCGATATCGCCAAACGTGTTGATCAGTTCCGCGGCGGTCTTCACCCCGATGCCCGGAACGCCCGGCACGTTGTCGACGGCGTCACCGCAGAGCGCCTGCACCTCGATCACCTTGTCGGGCCCCACGCCGAACTTGGCGAACACCTCGTCCGAGCCGATCCAGCGCAGCGGCGGCTGGCCGGGGCGCGGGATGGTGTCGAGCAGGCGCACCGAGCCATCGGGCTCCACCAGCTGCATCAGGTCCTTGTCGGACGAAACGATGGTCACCTTGCCGCCGGCGTCCTTCGCGAGCGCGGTGTAGGTGGCGATGATGTCGTCGGCCTCATAGCCTTCCATCTCGATCGAGGGCAGGCCGTAGGCGCGGGTCGCGGCGCGGGTCAGCGGGAACTGCGGCACCAGCTCTGCTGGCGCCGGCGGCCGGTGCTGCTTGTATTCGGCATAGATCTCGTCGCGGAACGTCTTCGACGAATAATCGAACACTACGGCCATGTGGGTGGGCGCATCCTCGCCCGAGAGATCCTCGCCCAGCTTCCAGATCATGTTGCAGAACCCGATCACGCTGCCGACCGGCAGCTTGTCGCTCTTGCGGGTAAGCTGCGGCAGGGCATGAAAGGCCCGGAAGATGAAGCCTGAGCCGTCGACGAGAACGAGATGCATGAAACGATTCCGGATGGTCGGGGCCGGACCTTAACCGAGAAGCCGCCGGGGATGAACCCTGACGAAGGCTGACACGGGGCTTGCGCGGGGGCAAAGCCCACGGGCATGGTCCGGCCGAGCTATGTGCGGGGGCGCCGTGAACAAAGAGACGATGGAAACCACCGGCTATGCCGGGCCGGTGGCAGTGTTCGATGCCGAAGAATGTGCGCGCATCCTGTCGGGGCTGCGCGCCGAGCCGGGCAAGCCGCCGGCCTGGTTCAAGGGCTGGGCGGCGGGCAGCCCGGCCTTCCACCGGGTCGCCAGCGATCCGCGCATTCTCGAGCTGGTGCGGCCGGCGCTGGGCGACGATATCGTGCTGTGGGGCGCCTCGCTGATCGTCAAGGCCGAGAGCGACATCCATCCGTTTCACACCGATGTCGAGTCGATGGCCCCCGAAGGCGGCTTCGTCACCGTGTGGATCGGGCTCGAGAACACCGATCGCTCTTCGGGGCTCAAGTTCATTCCCGGCTCGCACCGCTACGGCATCACCCTGCAGGAGCTCAACCACCGTGCCGGGGTGACGCGGGACGCGAGCACCGACGAGACGACGCTGGCCGCGGCGCGCCTTTACGATCCGGCGGCCCGCATCGTCCAGCCCGAGGTGCATGATGGCGAGGCGCTGGTGTTCGATGGCCGGGCCTGGCATGGCTCGCACAACCAGACCAGGGCGGTCCGCACCGCGCTGCTGCTGCAATATGCCCGCGCCGATCGCCCGGTGCGCATGCCCAAGACCTTCAGCTGGCCGATCGAGTTTCACGAAGCGCAAAAGCCCCCGGTCGTGGTGGTCAGCGGCACGGGCCAGCCCGCCGTCAACCGGATCGTAGCAGCGCCACGCCGCTCGAAGGCCGTCGGCAACGGCGTGCACCTGCTGCCTCCTGCGAGGCTCCGTCCGGACCTGGCTTCGTTCCAGCATTTCTGGGGCGGCACCCCGGTTGTCACCGATATCGAGGGCCACAGCTCCATCCTGGCGCCGGGTGGCAGCCCGCATCCGTTGCATCAGCACCTCGAGGAGGAGATCCTGGTGGTGGTGTCGGGAAGCGCGGAGCTGCACGTTGCCGACGATGCGGCGGGCGCGGTGAATGCCGAGCGCGTGCGGATGGAAGCCGGCGATTTCGCCTACTATCCGGCGTATCTCTTCCACACGCTCAGCAATATCGGCGACGTCCCGCTGCTCTACACCATGCTGAAATGGGTCAATTCCGGCAAGCTCCCGAACCGCAGCGCCGCGAGGCGCGCCTTCGTCAGGGCCGGCGAGGCCGTCGCATCCGCTGCGCCGGGCATCGGCGCGCCGCTGTTTGAGGTGCGCACCCGCTGGCTGAAGCGGCTGCAGGCCCATGCCAGCGCGCTGGCGCCGGGCGAGGGCTATGCGCCGCATGCCGATCGCTACGACGTAGCGATCCTGCTGCTCTCGGGCAGCGTCGAGACGCTGGGCCGCGAGGTCGCGGCTCCGGCCTTGTTTTACCACCCCGCCAATGCCCAGCATGGCATCCGCGCCACCGGGACGGCGCCGGCCCGTTACCTGGCGTTCGAGCTCGAAGGCCGTCCCAGCCCGCTCGCCCGGCTGGCGCAGCTGCAACACCGCCTCGCCAACCGGGGCAGGCCGTAGCCGCCGCGATTGTAATCGCCGTGACGTGCACCATGTCTAGGCTGGGTCGGGCATGATGGGGAGATAACGCAATGCGGGCAGCTGTCTATCGCGCGTTCGGCGGGCCGGACGTGGTGCGGGTCGAGGACCTGCCCAAGCCGGTGCCGGCGGCAGATGAGGTGCTGATCCGCGTCCATGCCTCCACCGTCAGCGTCGGCGACTACCGGATGCGGACCCGCGACCTGCCCAAGGGCCTCGAATTCTTCGGGCCGCTGACCATCGGTATTTTCGCCCCACGCAAGAAGATCCTCGGCATGGATTTCGCCGGGGTGATCGAGGCGGTGGGCGCCGGGGTAACGCGCTTCAAGCCCGGCGACGCGGTGGTGGGGCTGACCGGCATGAAGTTCGGCGGGCATGCCGAATACATCACGCTGAAACAAACCGCGGCGATGGTGCTCAAGCCCGAGGGCTGGCGTTTCGAGGACACCGTGGCCCTGGTGTTCGGCGGCCACACCGTCGCCGAATGCATCCGGCAGTGCCCGATCAAGCCGGGTGACGAAGTGCTGGTCAACGGCGCGTCCGGCGCGGTCGGCACGTCGGCGGTGCAGGTTGCCAAACACTTCGGCGCCGTGGTGACGGCGGTGACCAGCGCCGGCAACGCCGAGCTGGTGCGCGCGCTCGGCGCCGATCACGTGATCGACTACACGGCCGAGGATTTCACCACCAACGGCAAGCAGTACGACGTGATCTTCGAGTGCGTCGGCAATGCGCCGTTCGAACGGGTCGAACGATCGCTGAAACCGGGCGGAGCGCTGCTGCTGGTGATCATCGATCTGAAGGGCATGCTGGGCGCCGGCGGCAACAGCCGGCGCAGCGGCAAGCGGGTGATCCCGATCAACTTCAAGCCGAAGCCGGAGGATGTCGCCTTCGAGATCGAGCTCGCCAAGGCCGGTGCGCTGCGGCCGGTGATCGACCGGATTTATCAGCTCGATCAGGTGGTTGAGGCGCACCGCCACGTCGACACCGGACGCAAGCGCGGCAGCGTCGTGCTGCGGCTTGCCGACTAGATGCTTCGTTCCGGTAATCGTGGCGATCCCGAGTCCGTCAAGGCATTGCCCGATTTGAGTCGCTTTCGGAACAGAGTTTCCACAAGCTTGTTAAGCATTGTGCGGGCCATGAACGGGGCACTCGACACGCTTTCGCGCTTTGTGGCGCGTTGGCGAAGCGCGACATCTCAGCAAGTTCTGGTCCGTGTCGGTGCGCCGGCAATGGCGGTGCTCGGTATTGGCGCCATCGGTGCGGTGCTGGTGGGTCTGCAGTGCGGTGGCTTGGACAAGTGCTTTGCCGGCAAGGCGCCGTTAGCGACTGCCGCCGCCAGCGCTGCGCCGGCCATCGTGCCGGCCGCCGTCGAGGCATCGGTAGTAGAAGCGCCTCCATCCCCGGCACCGGTCGTCCCGGTAACCGAAGTCGCGATGCGGACGCCCCAGGTGCCGGAAGGTGTCAAGCGGGCGCAGCGCGTCGACGCCATGATCGGCGACACGTTTGTGGCGCTTGCCTCCGATGATGAGGGCTGGCTCGCCGGCGCCGTCGCCAACGCCGCCGATGACCCCGAGACCTATGCCGAAGGCGATGGCGCCGGCCCGCCGGTGCCGCCCGATGAGACCGCCGCCGAGGCGGCGGACGCCGTTGCGATCGATACCGCCAAACCGCTCGAGCGCCCGACCCCGCTCGATGTGGCGGCCTTCGCCGAGGCGCCCGCCGAGACCGCAGCGAGCGTCAGGGCCGAGGCCGAGCAGAAGCTCGCCGAGGTGGCCAAATCCGCGCCCGAGCCGGCCGCCGAACCGGAGCCGGAAAAGCAGACGGCCATCGCAGAGCCCGAACCTGAAGTGGCACCCAAGCCCGAACCCAAGCCCGAACCCAAGCCGGAGCCCGCCAAGGCCGAAGCGGCCGCCTCCGGCGATACCCGCACGGTTGCCGGCGCCGGCGTCAATGTCCGCTCCGGCCCGAGCAAGTCGAACGGCCGGGTGTTCGGCCTTGCCGGCGGCGAGAAGGTTAAGGTGAGCGAAAACCGGCGCGGCTGGCTGAAGATCACCGACGACCAGGGCCGCACCGGCTGGGTGTACAAGGATTACCTGAACTAGGCGGCCAGGCGCTTGCCTATGGTCCGGGTGCGTGTTGACCCCCACCCCTGCCCCCTCCCCGCAAGGGGGAGGGAGACGCCCACACTGGCGCCAGTATTTTGGTCTCCCTCCCCCTCGCGGGGAGGGGACAGGGGTGGGGGGCAGGGTGCACCGGCCAGGGTTGCCCACCACCCCGGCCCGTGATTTATTCCGCCTCCTTCACAGCCCTCCCATGGAGATCGCAATGCCCCGAGTCATGTTCATCGAGAAAGGAGCCCTTCCCCAACTTGAGAACGTGACGCGCAATGCGAACACTGAACCTTGGGATTCTGGCGCATGTCGACGCCGGTAAAACCTCTCTGACGGAACGGCTGCTCTACGCAGCCGGTGTCATCGACCGCCTCGGGAGCGTCGATGGCGGCAATACGCAGACCGATACACTGGCGCTGGAGCGCCAGCGCGGCATCACCATCAAGGCTGCCGTGGTGTCGTTCGTCGCCCATGACACGACGATCAACCTGATCGACACCCCCGGGCCACCCCGATTTCATCGCTGAGGTCGAGCGAGTGCTGAACGTCCTCGATGGCGCCGTGCTGGTGGTCTCGGCGGTCGAAGGCGTGCAAGGCCAGACCCGCGTGCTGATGCGGGCGCTGCAGCGGCTCGAGATCCCCACCCTGATCTTCATCAACAAGCTCGACCGCGCCGGCGCCGATCCGGACCGGGTGCTGGCGGCGATCGCCCGGCGCCTGACACCGGATATCGTGCCGATGGGCATGGGGCAGGGGCTCGGCAGCGCTGCCGCGGCGTTCGTCCCATTCGGTCCCGACGACAGAGGTTTCCGCGACACCCTCGCCGAACATCTCGCCGAGCACGACGAGGCGGTGCTGGCCGCCTATGTCGATAACCGCCACCTGCCCTGCGACCGGCTGCGTGACGCATTGGCGCAGCAGAGCCGTGCCGGGCGGCTCTATCCGGTGTTCATGGGCTCGGCCATCTCGGGAGCGGGCGTAGAAACGCTGCTGTCGGGCATCGCCGAGCTGCTGCCCGGGACCGTCGCCGACCTCGAAGCTCCGCCCTCCGGCACCGTGTTCAAGGTCGATCGTGGTCCGGCCGGCGAAAAGCTCGCCTATGTCAGGATGTTCGCCGGCGCGTTGCATAACCGCCAGCGACTGCAGTTGCGCGGCGGCGACGCCAAGGTCACCGGCGTCGAGGCGTTCGAGCGCGGCGCCGTGGTGCGGCGGGATCGGGTGGTGGCCGGCGAGATCGCCCGGCTGCGCGGCCTCGATGTGCGGATCGGCGACAGCATCGGCATCTCGCCGCGCCCGGCAGCGCGGCACTTCGCGCCGCCGACGCTCGAAACGCTGGTGGAGGCCGCCGATCGCCGCGCCCTGTGGACGGCGCTCGGGCAACTCAGCGAGCAGGATCCGCTGATCAACCTGCGCAAGGACGACATCCGGCAGCAGATCTTCGTCTCGCTCTACGGCGAGGTGCAGAAGGAGGTGATCGAGGCGACGCTGCTCACCGACTACGGGCTTGGGGTGGCGTTCCGCGAAACCACCATGATCTGCGTCGAGCGCCCGCTCGGCAGCGGCGCGGCGGTGGAGGTGGCCTTCAAGCCGCCCAACCCGTTCATTGCCACGGTCGGCATCCGGGTCGAGCCTGGCCCGGTCGGTTCCGGCCTCGATAACCGGCTCGAGGCGATGTTCGGCGCTATGCCGGTGGCATTCTATGAGGCCATAGAAGCCGCCATTGGCGAGACATTGCGGCAGGGGCTGATGGGCTGGCAGGTGACCGACGCAATTGTCAGCGTCACCGACGCGGCCCACAAGGCGCCGATGAGTACGGCGGGCGATTTCCGCAACCTGACGCCGCTGGTGCTGATGGAGGCGCTGCGGCTTGCCGGCACCGCGGTGTGCGAGCCGATCCATCACTTCCTCATCGATCTGCCGTCGGAGGCGCTGGCGGCTGCGCTCTCGGTGCTGGCGCGGCTCGATGCCGTGCCGGGCCAGCCGGTGCTGGGCGGCGCGAGTTATGTGGTCGAAGGCGAGATCGCCGCCGCCCGGGTGCATGAGCTGCAGCAGCTGCTGCCGGGGCTGACCCATGGCGAAGGCGCCCTCGAAACCAGCTTCGCCGGCTACCGCGCCGTTGCCGGGTCGCCGCCCGCCCGGCGGCGCTCCGACAACAACCCGCTGAACCGTAAGGAGTATTTGCTGCATGTGTTGCGGCGCGTCCCGGCCGGCATCGGCGAGGCGTAAGCCCCGCCCTCCCGGCGGAGTGCAAAAGAAAAGGGCCGGTCTCGCGGCCCCTTATTATCGTTGTATCGAGACCTGATCTTACTCGACCTGGCCGATATTGGCGGGGCTTTCGCCCGGCGACAGCACATACTTCCAGATCGCCGCGCCAATGGCAGCGCCGATCAGCGGCGCCACGATGAACAGCCAGACCTGGCCGAGCGCGCCGTTCTGCGCGAAGATTGCCGCGGCGATCGAGCGGGCCGGGTTGACCGAGGTGTTCGATACCGGGATCGAGATCAGGTGGATCAGCGTCAGGCTGAGCCCGATGGCAATCGGCGCGAAGCCGGCCGGCACCGCCTTGGCGGTCGAGCCCAGGATGACGATCAGGAAGAACGCCGTCAGCACGGCTTCGGCGACCAGCACCGCGGTGAGCCCGTAGCCGCCCGGCGACAGTGTGTCGTAGCCGTTCGAGGCAAAGCCGCCCGGCGTATAGCCGGCAACGCCCGAGGCGACAATGAACAGCACGGCTGCCCCGGCAATGCCGCCGATCAGCTGCGCCACCCAGTAGGGCACCAGGTCCTTATAGGCAAAGCGGCCGGCGATCGCGAGGCCGAGCGACACTGCCGGGTTGAAGTGGCCGCCCGAAATGCCGCCCACGGCATAGGCCATGGTGAGCACGGTGAGGCCGAACGCCAGCGACACGCCGACAAAGCCGATGCCGACATCGGGCACCCCCGCCGCAAGAATGGCGCTGCCGCAACCGCCGAATACCAGCCAGAATGTGCCGAATGCTTCGGCCGATAGTTTTCTGAACATAACCAAACCCTCTCAGAGTCGTTCCCACCTCCCACTGTTAGGCGGACTTGCTGCGCCGGTGAATCGTCGCGCCCGGGTTTTGCACCACTGTTGTTGCTGGCGACCACTATTGAACCCGACCACGACGAAAAGCCTAACTCGCACAGGCATCTGGGTGTTGTGTCCCACTTCGGCGGCGCTTAAGCTTGGGGGGTCGCAAGCGTTTGCGCGGATTTTAGCTGCGCTACAAATGCGGATGTCAGTATTCAGCTTTTCCGAAGCTCGGCCATGGAATTTCCTATTTGGATTAAAATAGAACTAATCGATGACTATCGTTATCACCGTAGATGGTACGCAAATTACACTGGGGGGTTAGGTAACGACCCGGTTACTGTGCATTGTCAGGCGTCTGTCAGTCGTGTTCTAATACTTATGTGGACGCGATTCGAAGGTACGGGGATGAGCCTCGTTACCTAGCTGCTGCCGGTGCAGACCGGCAACAGTTCTGGCCTGCAACCCTTAGGTGGCAAAGTGGACAGACTTGCGGACTCGATACCCTATCGGCCCTATCTCAACCGAGACCGGCTGATCTATCTGACGCACCCGGAAGCCCGGATATCCAAGGGACTGTGCGACGAGTTCATCGCGCAGGGCTTCCAGGTTTCCATGGTGCCGGATGTGATGGCACTTACGAGACTCATGGCGCTCAGGCGTCCTGACCTCGTGCTGATGCCGCTCTGCGGTGAGGAACGCGACATGGCCGACGCGCTCGAAGCGCTCAACGCCATCCGCGGTCAGCACCTGGGCATCCACACCTTCCTGCTTGCGCCTCCCGATGTCCGTGCAGAAATGGTGGTGGCTGCCATGAAGCACGGTGCCAGCTCAGTGTTTTCTCCGCCCTATGCGCCGGTCGAACTGGCCGTTGCCGCGCAGGAGATCTTCCGCGGCGACATCCATGTCGAACAGGGCAAGGATGGCCCGTCCACCGTCACGGTGAAGGGGTTTGGCACGCTCACCTATCGCGAGCGGCAGATCCTGCAATATGTCGTCGATGGCCGCACCAACAAGGAGATCGCCGTCGATCTCGGCCTTTCCTACCGCACGGTCGAGGTGCATCGCCGGCACATCATGGAAAAGATCGGCGCACGCAACACCGCCGAACTGGTCCGGCTCGCAATCGAGAGCTAGCTGGCCAATACCAAAAATACTCCTCGCAGGACGCGAGGAGTGCCAGCAGCGCCACCCCCGCGCTGCCCGGCTCCACCGGGTCATTGTTTGCCTCGAAGCAGCACCTTTCGTTCGCGATGGCTCCCGAACGGGCGTGAGGCTTTTGCAGCAATGACGCCGGTGGTTCCGCTTTTCCTCGGGTGGTTTTTCCCGCCGCAGCGGTGGAGAGGCGGCTAAGCCATGGTGCCCTCCACCTGCACCTGAGTATCAGTCGGGACTCTCCCCCTTGGCGGGGGAGAAAGCGAAAACTTGGGCTTAGCGCAGCTAAGTCCCTAGTTTTCGCCAGAGAGGGGTTTGGGAGCCACCCGGTTCTGCAGCATCCCTCATCCTTCACTCAGCGCCTTCTCGAGGTCAGCCTCAGGGAGCTGGCGTTGCACGCGCCGATCAGCGCAGGCCGGTTTCCTCGAGCAGGCCGAGGCGCTTGGCGTCGTAGTAATAGCCCCGGGCATAAAACCGCACCGCGCCATCCGAGTTGTAGCCGGCGGTGATATAGGCGCCGCGCAGATACTTCACCGCATATTTGAGGTTGGTTTCGGCATCGAGCAGGCCCGAGGCGCTGCCGCCATAACCCATCGAGCGCGCCGTATCATGCCGGATCTGCATCAGCCCGTAATATGGCCCGTTGCGCGCCCCCGGGTTGAAGCCGCTCTCGCGCTGCACCACGCGACGCACCAGCGACTCCGGCACATCATAGACCATGGCGTATTTGGCGATCAGCCCATCGACCCCGCTCGACGACGTGCGGGCCGGCGCCTCGGCGAAAGCCAGCGGCACGAAGGCCTCGCCTTCGCTCTCGGGCCGCGCTTCCGGCACCGGTGCGATGGCCGCGATCGCCTTGGGCGAGGCCGGCTTGAACCCCGGCAACCCGGCCATCGAGCAGCCCGCCGCCAGCCCGGCGAGGACAGGCGCGACGAGCATGAGGCGCACAACGCGCGAGAAAGCAGGGGCCCTGAACATAAAGCCTCTATTAACAGAAGCTTTTGCGCGGGGGAACCCGGGGTGTTTTGAGTGGCATTTGAGGCGACGCGTACGCCCAGGAGAAGCCGGTGCGAGCTGCCCCCACCCCTGTCCCCTCCCCGCGAGGGGGAGGGAGACGCTTTCACCAGCGTCAGTGTTTTGGTCTCCCTCCCCCTTGCGGGGAGGGGACAGGGGTGGGGGGCAACGCGCACCGGCCAACCCGTAGTCAGCAGCCTTTCGCTGCCTAACCGATCACCGACTCCTTGAGCGGCGCCGGTCGTTCCACCGGCGTGGTGATCTCCACCGCCCGCTGTTCGCGGCTCGCCGTTTCGAACGCTTCCATCACTTCGAGCACGTGCAATGCCAGGTCGCCCGAGGCACGGTGCGGGCGGCCTTCGAGGATGGCGTGCGCCATGTCGGCGACGCCGAGCGAGCGGTAGTTCGCATCGGCATAGGGCAGGGCGTAGGGCACGACCGTCCAATCCTTCTCGCCCGCCGCCCGCGTTTTCACCTCGCCGCCGAACATGTTCGGGTCGGGCACCAGGACGCTCTGCCTGGTGCCGTACAGTTCGAACGGCAGGTGCGCGTGGCCCGGCACGTCGAAGCTCAGCGTCACCTGGATGATGGCGCCGGAGTGGAACCGCAGCAGCCCCGCCACATGCGTCGACACCTTCACCGGCATCAACTGGCCCTTCTTGGGCTCCGAATAGATCGGCCGCTCCTGCTGCGGCGTGGCGCTCATCGCCTGCACGCTTTTCACCGGACCGAGCAGGTTGATGAGGTCGGTGATGTAATACGGCCCCATGTCGAGCACCGGGCCGCCGCCGATATCATAGTAGAACGCCGGATCGGGGTGCCAGCGCTCGTGCCCCGGGCAGGCAAAGAACGCCGTGCCGCCGACAATGTCGCCCACCGCGCCGCTGTCGAGCAGCGCCCGCGCCTGCTGATGCGCCCCGCCGAGGAAAGTGTCGGGCGCCGAGCCGACCCTGAGCCCCGCCTGCGCCGCCGCCGCGGCCAGCGTCTTGCCTTCTGCATAGGTGATGCCGAACGGCTTTTCGCCATAGACGTGCTTGCCCGCGGCGATGGCGCGCAGGCCCACCTCGACATGCGCCCGGGGGATGGTGAGGTTGACGATGATCTCGATTTTGGGGTCGGCCAGCAGCGCCTCGACCGATACCGCGTTGAGGCCGAACTCGGCGGCCTTCTTTTCCGCCACCTCCGGCTTCATATCGGCGATGGCGATCACCTCCAGCACCGGGAAATCCCGCATCGCCTTCAGGTACTGGCTCGAGATATTGCCGCACCCGATAATGCCCACGCCAACGCGACGCTTGCCGTCCATAGTCAGTGTCTCCGTCCCTGTCGGTTATGCGGCTGATCCGCCATTCGGGCGCGCCGCTCCAATCTTCAAGGCAGCATCGCCGCAATTGGCGCCGATTGCCAGCGGAATTGAGGTACGTAACGCAAGGTTTCTCACCGTCGCCCGATCCTGCTATGAGCGGGCCGATGCTCAATCCCGTCCCCACCAGTTTCGATTATCGCCCGCCGACCGAGCCATGGCTCAGCGTGGTGCATGCCGACGATGATATCGTCGTGCTCGACAAGCCCTCGGGCCTGCTCTCGGTCGCCGGCAAGGATCCGGCTCTGGCCGATTGCCTCGAGGCGCGGGTCAAGGGGCGCTGGCCTACCGCAGCGATGGCGCACCGGCTCGACAAGGACACTTCGGGCGTCCTGGTGATGTGCCTCAACAAGCAGGCGCTCGGCCATGTCGGCCAGGAGTTCGAGCAGCGCCGCGCCAAAAAGTCATACGTGGCAAGGGTCTGGGGCGATATCGCGGCCGACGAGGGGCGCGTTGACCTGCCGCTCGCCACCGATTGGGAAAACAAGCCGCGCCAGCGCGTCGACTTTGAGCGGGGACGCGCCAGCGTCACCGACTGGCGGGTCGAGCAGCGCGAAGGCAGCATCACCCGGGTGCGGCTCTATCCGCTCACCGGTCGCACCCATCAGTTGCGCGTCCACATGCTGGAGCTCGGCCACCCGATCCTCGGCGACCCGTTCTACTCTACCGGCGATGCCCTCGCCGCCGCCGACCGGCTGCAGCTCCACGCCGAGGAACTGGGCTTCAATCACCCCAGGGGGCACTGGGTGAATTTCTGCGTTCCGGCGCCGTTCTGAGCCGCCGCAGCCGGCTCGCCTGTCACGAAATCGTCATTGGAGTGCCGGATTGAGGCCTGAAACGGGCCATTTCCGCCGCTTAGCGTCGCCAGCGTCTCAACCCGAGCTCGGAGAGAACGATGCGCGAGATCAAGGACCGGCAGGACGCCGCTTCCGATATCGACCCGATCGTCGCCGCCCTGGCAGACGACATGGCGAACGACAGCTGGGCCGCCGCGGCGGTAGAGGGCCTCGTCCAGCCGGCCGAACCGCTCGACGCCGAGGCTCAACCGGTTGCCGCCCAGGCAGAGCTGCCGGTGCCGGAAGCCAGCGCCGGCCTTGCCGATGGCGCGGGCAGTGATGCGGTCGAGCCGCCCGCCACTGCCGATCTCGCCGCTGCTGAGGAGGCCGTCGAAGGCGAGCCCCTCCCTGCAGCCGTGGCAGACGACGATGCAGATTTCGCCGACCAGGCCCCCACCGAGGCCATCGCTTCTGCCGATGCCGCAGAAGCCGTCGAAGCCGCCCTGCTGGACGAGACACCGCAACCACTTGCCGCCGACGCCTTCGAGCACATGCCGGCCGCCTATGCCGACACCATCGGCGAACGCCATGCCGCAGCCGACAGCCCCGATGACGAGGCGCCGCTGCTCGACGTCGATCTCGAGGATGGCATCGCCTCGGTGTTCGCCGCGCTCCACGCCGCGCAACAGGACGATGCCCCGGTCGAACCGCTGGCCGATCTCGAGGCCGCTGACGGCGTCACCTTTCGGCTGCTCGGCGAACTCGACCGCCTCTGGCACCGCGCCGCCTGAGTTTCCCACCGGTCGGCTCGCCCCTGAGCCGACCGTCTTGCACTCGTCGCACCAATCGCCTATTGCCTAGTCCCGCTGCACCCGTAGCTCAGCTGGATAGAGCGCTGCCCTCCGAAGGCAGAGGTCGTGAGTTCGAATCTCGCCGGGTGCGCCAAACTTTTCAGCATGAACAATGATGACATAGAATGCGCACTGGATTGCGCTGGACTGGCCATGCTTGCCATGGCCGCCGGGTGGCCGCAAACTGGCAATGCGTAGCCGTAAGATTGATGACTTACCTGCGCTGCGGACACATACGGCTGGCAGAGCGGGCCGCTCAAACTTGCCGATCAGGTCGGCGTTCAGCGTCTCGCCGGGTGGCTCGATGACCTCGGCGTCCCGATCCCGCCGCTTCTGGAAGCTCCCGTAAAGTGCGAGGGTTTGTATGGCTTCCGGCAAGCCGCTGGCCACCAGCCGCGCCCATTAGCCGCCTGGTCTCCTAGGGGAAACTTGGAGCTGCCTGTGGGACAGCGCCAAATTCAACGGCAAGGTCAACCAGTCGGGCAGCCCCGGGATGGCCGCAAGAATGCCGGCCGACGGCTTGTTGCCGGTTGAGTCCCTCCCCCAAGAGGGACCTGGCTATCTGACCCTGATGACCACCTTGCCCTTGGCGCGCCCGGTCTCGACATAGGCCAGCGCCTCGTTGGTTGCCTCGAACGGGAACACCCGGTCGATCACTGGCCGGATGATATTCTGCTCGATGAGCGGGGTGATTTTGCTCAATTGCGCGCCATCCGCTGCCATGAACAGGAACGCGTATCGCCCCCGGAGGCGCTTGGCCTGCCGCCTGATCCCGGCGCTCAGCAGGCCCATCAGCCAGCGAAAGGGGAGGGCGAGACGCTTTTCCCTGGCGAATTCAGCATCAGGCGGACCGGAAATCGAAACCGTCAGCCCACCCGGGCGCACGATACGCAGCGACTTCTCAAGTGTCTTGTTGTCCTGGCTGTTCACGACGAGATCATAGCCCGTGAGGACCTTCTCGAAGTCTTCCTTCCGGTAGTCGATGACGATGTCGGCCCCCAGGCCGGTGACCAGGTCCGTGTTGGGCCCGCTGGTCGTCGTGGCGACAGTGGCGCCCAGATGCTTGGCCAACTGGATGGCAAATGTGCCGACGCCGCCCGACCCGGCCTGGATAAAGACCTTCCGCCCCTTGCCCAGCTGCCCCCGCTCGACCATTGCCTGCCAGGCCGTGAGCCCGACGAGCGGGATGGAAGCTGCCTCCTCCATGCTCAGGTTGGCGGGTTTGATCGCCGCATCGGCCTCATCGATAGCGATGTACTCGGCAAAGGTGCCGATGCGCCCGTCGCGCGGCCGCGCATAGACTTCATCGCCCTGCTTGAACCGGCGGACGCGCGAACCTATCCGCACCACGATCCCCGCGACGTCGTGACCGGCCACGAACGGCGTCTTGTAAGGAAGGATCGGCTTGAAGGCGCCATCGCGAACCCGAGAATCGAGGAGATTGACGCCAGCGGCATGGACTTCGACCAGCAGGTCGTGAGGTCCGACTTCCGGTTCGGGAACCTGGCCCAGGCGGAGCTGGGTGTCCTTGCCATAGCGGTCGACGATAAAGGCCTTCATGTCACTGCTCCTCGTCAGACCGGCAGGCGGAACTGTTGACGCAGGGCCTTGTCGAACATGGCGGCGGGCATCAGCCGGCGCAGCATGCTGACCTGCTTGGCGACCTTGCCGACCGTATAGCGCTGGCGCTGGCGCGGGCTCGTGGCTGCGACGCGGACGGCCTCCGCGACCATTTCCGGCGTATCGGCAGTCGGCATCACCGCATCGACGAAGGCGTTCACTCTGGCGCGGGCTTCGTCATATTCCCTGAGCTTGGTATCGGGCTCGAGCGAGTTCTGGTCGAAGCTGCTGCGGATATAGGCGGGCTCGATCAGGGAGACGCGGACGCCGAAGGTCCTGATCTCGTGATCGAGCGATTCCGAATAGCCCTCGAGGGCATGCTTGGTTGCGGCGTAATGCGCCGAGTACGGGGCGGGCATGAAACCCAGGCCCGAACTGATGTTGATGATACGGCCTTGGCCGCGCTCCCGCATCGCGGGGAGGACGGCGTTGGTCATCCGAACGACGCCAAACAAGTTCACATCGAACAGGGCCTGAACCTGGGCCAGCGACGACTCTTCGGCACCACCCAGCAGACCGACACCGGCATTGTTCACCAGAACATCGATGCGGCCGGTGGTCGCCAGTACCGACGAGACGACAGATGCCACCGAGGCTTCATCGGTGACGTCGCCAACCAGCATCGTTGTCTGGTCGGGGGCCTTGCTGCCGGCCTTGCGGCTGGTGCCGAAAACCGTGAAGCCGGCTGCCACCAGGGCTTCGGCGGTGGCGCGGCCGATCCCAGAGGAGGCGCCTGTCACGATTGCAGTTTTCTTTGCCGTATTGCTCATGGTCGTCTCCAGCACGCTGGCGCCATCGCCAACGTCATGCTATTGCATTATGATCACTTAGTTATATTACGATCGTAATGCAATAGCAATCCAAGGAGAAGCCATGCGTTATGAGAAGGGTCACAAGGACGCTTCCAGGCAAAGGATCATAGAGGTTGCCGCCGAGCGGTTTCGCAGCGACGGCATCGCGGCGACCGGCCTGGCCCGTGTCATGAGCGACGCCGGTCTCACCAATGGCGCTTTCTATCCGCACTTCAAATCGAAAGCGGCATTGATCGGCGAAAGCGTTGCGTCGGCGATGGAGCAGCAATCCTCGCAGTTGGACGAGGCCCTGTCGGCCGGCGGCGTCGAGGCGGTGATTGCCGGGTATCTGTCGCCCGAACACCGCGACCATCCCGGTGTTGGGTGTGCGTCTGCTGCGCTGCTGCCTGAGGTCGGCCGCGAAGGGGCCGACACCCGCCAAGTCTATACCGAACATCTGCTGACCCTGGTGCGGCAGCTTGCGGCACATGTCGGGACGGAGGCTGCCGATCGCGAGGGCGTGGCCCTGGCAACATTTGCGACGCTCATTGGCACGCTGCAGATGGCGCGTGCGGTCAGCGATCCGCACCTGTCGGACCGGATCCTAAAAGCTGGTGCCGACGCTGCCCGCAGGCTGTCGGGGGCCCAGGCCTGAGGATCAGCGCACCAGCAGCACGCGCACCCGGTCGGCAATCTCCTCGATTACCTGCTCCACGGTCTTGGTGGCGTTGATCGTAGCGGCCATGCTGATGAAGCTGATGGCCGAGATGATCTGCGCCAGCGTGGCGGCTTCCGACGGGTCGATCCGGCGGTCACGACAGAGGACCTCGACTACCGCCTGCTCGGTCTTGAAGGTCAGGGTCAGCGCGTCGCGATGGTGCGGCTCCTCCGGATCGCCGAAGACCAGTTCGCGCAAATAGGTGCGGCCATTTTCGACATGAACTCGGTTGCATTCGACCACCGGACGAAGGATCGCGACGATAGCCGGCAGCGTATCGGAACAAGCCTGCGCGGCAGCCCTTCCCTCTTCGAGCGCAGACACATAGCTCGAGTTCTGCACCATGAGGAAAAGCTCGCCCTTGTTCTTGGCATAAAGGAAGAGCGTCCCCGTACCGATATCGGCCCTGTCGGCAATCTGCTGTGTCGTGACGGCATCGACGCCGCGCTGTTCGAAGAGCTCGCGCGCGGCGACGATGATGCGGTCCAGCTTGTCCTGCTTGTTGCGCTCGCGACGTCCAAGGGGCTTGGTGTCGTGGGACATTGACGGTTCCTTCCAGAATTGGCTGTGACATGGCCGGGACCGGCCGACGTCGAGTCACTCACCGATTACTTCTCATGGTGCGGCAGAGCGACACCATCCCGGACAAAGGTCAACGCTTCGGAGACCTGATAGGCATGCGCGGCAGAAGCGACCCGGGCCAAACCGCGCGAGAGATCCCGCAATAGAGGATTGTTGAGGAATGCAGCCTGCGCCGCCTCATCTGCGAAGCCCAGGATCAGCGAGGCGTGGAACCGCCGGTCGACAGGATTGTCATGCGCGACATTGGGCGTGTCCCAGAGTTTCTCATTCCAGGGCAGGAACGTCTGTGTCCGCAATTCCCTGAGCTGCCCGGTCCTGGCCAGGGCCGGCGCGAGGTCATTGTTGACGAATGTCCGGAATGCGCGGGCGCTGACGCCATCCCGCCGCCTGAGATAGACCAGCACCCGCGAGCCGGACCTTTCTCCGGTCTGCGCGACGTCATACCAGCGGGAAGAGCCTGGCAGCCCCATATAGAGCAGGGTGCGCCGGAACACGTTGATCTCGTCCTTGAACGCCAGTTGGGTCTGCTTGCGGCCCTGGAGTGCCGACAAGACCGACTTCAACGTGACCTCGGCGAGGCCATCCACCCGCCGGTCGGCAGGGATGCTCGTCTCGAGACCCGGTGTCGCCGGCCAGAGGCCGGCATTGGTCTCGGTGAGGTGGATCTGCCGATACTCCTCGAACCCGGGGGTGGCCGAAATGATCCTGGAGTGCGGGCCCTTCCAGTAATTCATGCCAACCTCGCGCGGCTGGTCGTTGCGCACCCACAGCAGGATCGAGGTCGAGAAGTGCTTTTGCACCCTTGGTGTCGGGCTCATGTCCGTTCTCCTTGCCCAGCATCAGCGATCGAGGAAGGCGACGGCGACCGGCGCAAACTTCTCGTGGAACTGGAAGATGCCGCCATGGCCGGAGTCCGGATAGATCACGAGCTCGGACCCGCTGATCCTGCGATGCATGTCGGTGGAGAGCACAGATGGGACCATGCGGTCATTGTTCCCATTGGCGATCAGGGTGGGATGGGTGAGCTTCGAGAGGTCCGCAGGGGCTGACCGTCCCCACTTCTCGATCGCCTTGAGCTGGGTCATGAAAGCCGTGAGCTTGACCGGCACGTCCCGGTTGGCGGTGCGCTCTTTCAGGCGGTTGATGAAGGCCCGCCCAGCCGGCTTGCCTGCCTGGTTCCGGTTGAAGAACAGGAATTCCTTGGGGTCGGAACCGGTCAGCAGGGCGCGGATCATGTCGAGATAGGTTGTACCCCTGACCTTGTCGATATCCTTGCCGCCGGCAGGACCGGTACCGGTGAGGATCAGCTTGCGGACGAGATCGGGATACTTGACGACCAGGGCCTGCGCGACCATGCCGCCGAGCGAGAATGAGAAGATATCGACCTTCTTGAAGCCGAGCGCCCGTATGAATTTTGCGGCGTCATCCGCCATGGCCTCGATGCTGTCCGGTACCTGGCCGCTCGAAGCTCCGACGCCGCGGTTGTCGAAGGCGATCACATGATGGCCCTTGGCGATCGGATCGATAATCCGCGGATCCCAGTTGTCGAGATTGGCCGCGAGGTGGACGAAGAAGACGACGGGGATGCCGCCCTTCGGTCCGAGCTCGCGATAGGCATAGGTGACGCCACCCGCGGCAATGGTTCGTGCCGGTGCGTCCTGGTAGCGGGTGACGACGCTGTCGTTCGAGGGAACATAGGTGCCCATGGTGCAACTCCTGCGCTGCAAAGCGTTGCGGCCACGAGGCTCACAACTGATTACACTCAAATATGAGTATGCTCAGTTTATGTCAAGAGGGCATCGCCTGGACTGCCGCCCGAGCAGCTCTTGGCTGCTTCCGTCGAATGGTGAGGGAATGGGGTTGATGACCCGCAGCTTGCAGGCGCCTTCAACTCAAGGCGGTCGGCAACCATCGCCAAGGTGTGGGCGGTAATACCCACGCCGACCTTGGCCCGCTGGCGCGTTCCCCGTTGCATCCCCTCCGGCTCTGCAAGGATGCGCGCCGACCATGATGAGAACATGAAGGTCCCAGGCGGCGCGGGTCCACGTGCATTTCGATTATCGAATTACTCGTACGGCAACTCGCCGAAGAGGCCGATCATAAGGTCGTCTTCAGCCGCTTGCGGCAATGAGGCAGGCGCAACTAGATCGTCAAAGGGCATCAATCCAACTGATGCAACAGCTTCAACGTAAGGCCGCATGGCGCCCGCTCCGCCCTATCGCGCAATGCCACTGAGATCTCTCGCGAGATTATCGAGCATTGCATGCAAAGTGGCTGGGCCGTCAAACGCGTAGGTACGAACTCGGTCAAGCGCAACCAAAAGCCGCGGCAAAGGAAGGTCGGCATCCTCGGCGAGGAGGGCGAGTGGTTTGGCGGCAAGCGCGGTTTCGTGCGCCTCCATGGCGATCGAATGCCCCGAAATATCCTGTGGACTCGCGGGCCGGGCGATCACTACGATCGTCGCATCGGTCCTGCCGATCCTCTCGCGGATTTCCTGGGCGAACGCATGCGCCGCCAGGCTGTCCAGCTGTTCTGAATATGTGGGCAAGATCAGCTGGATGTCCTGCGCCCGAGCCATGGCTTCCAGGTCGGCATACAACGAACCGACCCAAGCCGATTGGTGAGCTGCCGGCCGCAGCACCGGACCTGCGACATAGATCGTAAGCGATGCCATGTTCACTACCTCGATAGATATCGAAGGGCCTTACTGGGCCGACTGACTGTTGAGCATCGGCACGTAGACATGCGTGATACACGATGTGCCATCGGAAAACTCCATCTCTGCCTGCAGCAGCGCCCCGCCCCAATAGGCGAAGATCGCCCGGAAATCCGGGTCATCCTGTTTGGTCACGTTGACACTGGGGAACCATTTGTCACCACCCGACCATGTTACGGCGCTCACTTCCGGACTTGCTTGGGTCAGATGGTGGGGGTGATGCACAATTCGCAGGTGCACTTCTGCCGTTTGCCCTGGCAGCATCGCCGGGAGAATTTCGGCGACAGGGAAATAGCCGCGGGTCCGCGCGTATTCTGCCTGACGGGCAAGGTTTACCGCCGAATTTTTCGCGACGCGTGGTCCGTAGCGCATGCTGGTCGACTGAGGCGATGCCTGGCGCCGCCGCGCGTAGTGATGGCGGTCATCGATGCCCAGCGTTTTCCAGTGCCACTGATCCGGCATCAGTTCGCCGCCGCTTTCCTTGAAACGAACGAGGCCGCGCGTGACGACTTGTACCCGGGTCGTTCCCTCTCGCGCGCACCAATGAACGCGGATGCGGTTGTAGCATTGCGTGGCGATCTGCGGCGACGGCAGTTCCGTCGAACCACACGTGCCGCCCGCGACAATGAACAGTGAATGATCGTCGCTGCGGACGAAGGCATTGCGAACATCTTCACGAAACGTGTGCGGGTAATGCTTGTGGCCATGCAGCACTACGTGAAAGCCGTGTTCATGCAGCATCGGTAGCAGTTTGTCCGCCCCCGTGATCGCATCATAGCCGCGGCCGGCCTCAGCGCTTGATGGAAGGAGGACTGGGTGATGGTGAACCATCGCGATCTTTATGTAGTCGCGCACGACCTCACTAGGCAGTTGCTCCAGCTGCTGGCGTGCCCAGGCGAGTTGCATCGGATGCAAGTCGCCGCGCTTCTCTCCCGTCTCGTCCATCACCTTGGTCTCGGTGTTGAGACTCAGAACGACGGTTTTGGTCTCGTGAGAGATTTGCACCCCGCCGAACAGGGCGGCGTCCTGCGCAAGGTGAACCTTGTTCGTGACGCGGGTCAGAAAGCCGGCATACTGATCCCAACGTTCTACGTCATCGCTCGACCTCCAGTTGAGGTCGTGATTGCCGGGACAAAAATGGATCCGATCGGGTTCCTTGAGGCCAAGCTCGGGGTTATCGCGAAGACGCGCGACCAGTCTCTCGGCTTGGCGGAATTCATCGAGCGTCCCCTTTTGTGTGAGGTCGCCCGAGATACAGACGATCTTGGGGAACGGCGGAAACTTGAACGCGGGATTGGCGACCTCTTCCGACGCAATGATGGTCGGCAATTCCGGTTGCTGCGACTGATCGGTCAGATCCGCAATCAGCTTGTCAGCAAGTGTCGGCATGCCATGAGCCGGCGCTTGTCTGCCGTCAGCGGTTGGCTCCATTGTGAAAACGTGGCGCTCGCCGTAGTGCAGATCCGACAGGTGAATGATCTCAACGTAAGTAGCGTCGTTGTTCATGATGAGCCGGTCCGCGGGTTGTGCCCTTGCTATCGTTATGCCTCGGTTCTGCGCTTGCTCCAAGTAGGTGCGTGGGTCATCAAGGCATTTAAGCTGCGAAAGGCGAAATATCTCGCCTGTCCGCCAGCAACTCTTCTTGCTGCGAGGCGGTCGGGTTAGTCCGGACCTTGATCTCGGAAATCAATAGGTCCCACGATCTTCATGCCTCGTGCCGTTGAAGTCGAAGGCCGCTCGTCGGCCGCGTGATGATCGTCCGGCTACTTCGTCGCCAGCAGGACTTTGAACGCGCCATTTTCTGCCAGTACCGACATCGTTTCGAAGCTCGCCTTCAGCGTGCGCTCGTACGGCAGATGCCGGTTGGCGACGAACACCAGCTTGCCGCCGCTGCGGAGCGCTGCCGCGGCCACGTTCAGGAATGTGGCTCCGAGCTCAACGTCTTGAACGCCCTCGCGATGGAATGGTGGGTTGGTAACGATCCAGTCGTACCTGCCGCGGCCGACGCCGTCGCGCACGTCTGACCAATGGAACTGGACCTGTCGGCTATCTGCGAAGGGGGCCAGGTTTACCCTGGCCATATCCAACGCCAGCTTCTCGGCCTCAAACAGATCGAGCTGCCGAATGGCCGGATACCGGGTAAGGAGCGACCAGCTCAGGAACCCCCATCCAGCTCCAAGGTCCCCGACTACGCCGGCAATTTCGGGCGGAAGGTGCGCCACCAGAAACTCCGATCCGGCATCGACCCGATCCCAGCTGAAGGTGCCGGGAACCGCCACGAACGGCGTGTTGGCGATCGGCCGGGGCGTGCCGTAGGAAAGCCACTGGCTCCAGGCATCGAGATCGTCCCCGGCGCGCGCCAGCCAAAAGATCCGGCACTTGGCTTTCGACAGGCTCCCCTGCAATGGGGCAAGCCTGGCTACGGCCTTCTCGTAGGTCGCGGCACCGATCGCGTTGTGGCCGGCGCAAACCAGGACCCCGCCTTCGGAAAGGTGGCTGTAGGCCCGTGCAATGTTCGCGAAATTCTCGAGCTTGTGCTGGGTGAGCACGCAGAGTCCGATGTCATAGCGACCTTCAAGCTGGGTGGTGGTGCGAAGTCCTGCGTGCCGCAACCGCTCGAATGCCGGCTGGTAAGTCTGTTCAGCCACGAGGCTCCGGCCGAATGTCGCTTCGAGAGATGGGCTGAAATCTCCCCGGATCAGGAAGCCCTCGCCCACCTCCAAGAGGCCCTGACGAAACGGCAGGGTTATGACGTCGAGAACACCCTGGCTCATACCGCTCCCAGCAACTGGCCAATGCTGAAGGGCCAACCTCTAGCTGCCCGCCAGCCGCCACGCAAACCCTCTCCCAGTGGACGTCGTCGTACCGCCCTGCGTATTTCCGCTGCGTCGTGTGCTGGCGCCCCCGGCGGGCCACGCTATGCTGCGAGCCGAGCGAATCGCGGAGGCAAGGATGAAGGCTGAGGACCTGGCAACGCTGCTCGATCAGGCACCCGGTGATCTGGGGTCGATTGACCAGCACCTCCACGCTCTGGCGACGGAGCGACGATTGCCTCGATCGGCGATCGCCATGTGTGCGGCACGCTACGAGGAAGCGGCGCCAGCCCTGCGGGACGTACTCGAACGTGCAGCGGACGGTGCTGCATTGTCCGAGGATGAGGCGCAGTTGCTGTTCCGCGGCCTCTACGTCATGGGCGGCGCGCGGGACCAACAGGCATTTCAGCCATTGCTGCGGCTGCTGCGGCGGCCCCGGGTCGAGCTCGACCCGCTGCTCGGCGATGCCGTCACGGCGGGTCTGCCGGGGATCGCCTGTGGCGTTTTCGATGGCGATGCCGATGCCCTCTTCGCAGTGATCGCCGATCGGAAGGTCGACGAGTTCGTGCGGCATTCTCTGTTCTGCGCGGCAACGTTCCACACCTGGGAAGGTAGTATCTCCGCGGAGCGGATGCATGGCTTTCTGGTAAAGTTCTACGACGAGCGGCTCGCCGGCGACGGCGACTACACATGGATCGGCTGGCTCGAGGCGATCGGGCGGCTGGGACTGCGCGACCTGGCGCCGCTCGTCTATCGTGCGTGGGATGATGGTCGCGTGGACCCCACGGCACTCGAACGTCCCGATTTCGAGGGCGACCTTGCCGAGGCCGAGGCCGCACCCCGCGATGCAGCGCGTATCAAGCGCGCCCGGCTCGGCTATATCGAGGATATAGTGAAGGAGCTGGAGTGGACGGATCGTCCGGAGGAGCCAGCCTACGATCGAACGCTCGCTGGCTGGGCAGATGGGCCGGAGCTCCCGGTCACCAACCCCTGGCGTGGCGTCGGACGCAACGATCCGTGCCCCTGCGGCAGCGGCAAGAAGGCCAAGCACTGTCACCTCGCTTAGTACCGATGCTGCAAGCCGGTTGAGGGGTTGCCGATGTCTCGTCCGATCTTTGCCGATCCGATCCTCGATGGGGCCGCTGACCCGACGGTGATCAACCGGCGCGGCACTGACGAGTGGTGGATGTTCTACACCGTGCGCCGGGCGGCGCATGCCGGCCCGGGCGTCGAATGGGTGCATGGCAGCCCGATCGGCGTTGCCGTATCGCACGATGGCGGCGCGAGCTGGGATTATCGCGGCACCGTTGCCGGCCTCGACGATCCCGCCGATCCGGGCCTCAACACGCACTGGGCGCCCGAGGTGATCTGGGCGATGGGCGAATACCACATGTATCTCAGCTACATCACCGGTACGCCCGATTCGCTGGCCCGGCTTCCCGCGTCGCATCGTCCATTTCACCAGCCCCGATCTTTTCGCCTGGACGCGCCGCTCGGTGCTGAAGCTGGCGTCGGAGTTCGTCATCGATGCGGCGGTGGCGCGCTGTCCCGATGGGCTGTACCGGCTCTGGTACAAGGACGAGGGCAACGGCTCGTGCACGCAGGCGGCCGTCAGCACCGACCTTTACAGCTGGACGCACGAAGGGATCGCCATCCCGGGGTCTCGGCAGGGCGGCCGGGGGCACGAGGGGCCCAATGTGTTCGAACTCGGCGGTCACTACTGGATGATCGTCGATGAGTGGCGGGGCCAGGCGGTGTTCCGCTCCGACGACACCCTCACCTGGGAGCGGCAGGGGCTGATCCTCGATCTGCCCGGCGATGACCCGGACGACCGGCAGGTGGCGCGCCACGCCGACGTGCTGGTGCAGGACGGTTGGGCAGCATTGGTTTACTTCACCCACCCCAATACCGGCACCGACCACACCCACGAAATGGATACGCCGAGCGCCCGCCGCAGCACCATCCACTGGGCCCGGCTGACGGTGGAGGATGGGGTGCTGCGCTGCGACCGCAATGTCGGGACGCTGCAACTGCAGGCGCTGCGGGACTGATGCGCGGAGGCGGGGTGTCGGCCGCCAGCCCTCATTCACCCCGCGTCGCTGCGACGCTCTGCATCGCGTTTGGCGGTCGTCGCGGCGATGCTCGACAGGTGATCCCGCATGGCGAGCCGGGCCTCTACATCTCGCGATGCTGCTGGCGAAAGAGTGTCGGCGGCATCTGGCAACGGCCTTTGAACCAGCGCGAGAAATAATAGATGTCGGAGAAGCCAAGGGCTCCGGCAATCTGCTTGATGCTGTCCGAGGTGCCGAGCAGCATCGACTGCGCCAGGGCAAAGCGACACTGCTGCCAGTAGGCCTTCGGCGACAGCCCGTAGCTCAAGCGGAAGCGACGGTTGCATTGGCTGACGCTGAGCGCCGCCTGGCGCGCCAGCATTGCTGCGTCGAACCGGTCGCCGGCCTGCAGCCTGATCTGCTCGCGCAGCTGTCGCATCTTGCGGGTCGCGGCGCAGGTCCTCGGCCGGCACGCGACCGAACGCCGTGAGATAGCCGGTGATGATCGACAGCGCGTCACTGGCCGCGACGCCGCGCTCGAGGAGAGTGCCGGTCCATAGTTGCTGGATCAGCGCCAGGCGAGCATGAATGGCGGCCATGTCATTTGGGGTGAAACTGATCGGCAGCAGCGAGCGCTCGTGTAAGGTCGTGCCGTCCGCCTCATCGAGGCGGGCATGCAGGTTGAGCATCGTCCAGGCGCCGGTCCCCCGCTTCTCCCAGCGGCAATGCCGGTATGGCGGCACCACCAGCACATTGTCTGGCGTGCTTTCATAGCGTTCCCGCCCGACATGCAACACGCCGCGACCCTCAACGGTGTGAATCAGGTGCAGGTCGCTGCTCCATTGCGGCGCGTCGGTGAACCGTTCCTCAGCGTCATGCGTGCTGAAGGGAACGGAGAGCAGCTGAAAGCTCCACGCGGCGTCATTGGCGGGCATCATGCGCAAAAAGTACAAATCCGTGCGCCCGGCGTCCATGGGCATCGCGAGGTTGCTGGGGTGAGGATGATGCCTCAAGCAAACAAGGGAGCGGCGCATGCACGCAACAGCAGGGGACTGGAATGAGTTCGGCACGCGTTGGGCGGGTCCGTGCAATTTCCGGATGGCGCCTGGCCTCGCGGAGTTCGACTACCGGTTGCCTTCCGTCGATCAGGTGATCGACGAGATGCGGAACGACGACGCGGTCTCGTACAAGGCGGGGCTGAAGTCGGCAAAACTCGATCTCGCCCTGAGATCGGTCGAGGCGTTCCGCGGCACCCCGATCGAACAGGTGATGGAGCAGCCCTTCGCCCTGGCGCATTTCGATCTTGCCCGCTTCGACGCGCCTGGGCGGTTTCTCGATGGCTTCGGCGACAAGGTGCTGCGCCCTTGGCAGGCGATGCTGACCAGTGCCGGTTACACTTGGGAGCGCTGTTACCCCATCGTCTTCATCAGCGGTCGCGGCTCGGCCACCAACTACCATATGGACTTTTCACACGTGCTGGCCTGGCAGATCTACGGCACCAAGCGCTTCTGCGGCCTGGTCGATCCCAACCGTTGGGCCGACCACGCGACGCGCGTCAGTTACAAACCGGGCGAGTTGGAGAAGCCGGTCGAGCTACGTGAGGAGGATAGCCTCTGCTACGACATGCGGCCGGGCGACAAGCTGTGGAACGTGCTGCTGACGCCGCATTGGGTCGAAGCGGGCGACGAGCCGGCGATGAGCATCAACATCTCGCATGGCGGCTTGCGGCGACATGGCGAGCTGTCGCCCAACGAAGCCGAACTGGAGCGCTTCCGGGCCGAGCATCCGGACGCCGCTCCGGCCAAGCTCGAACGCGCCTACCGCTAGCTTAGCGTGCGCTGCTGCCGTTCACAGCACACGCTACTCGGCCGGGAACTTGGCGGCATCCTCCGCCGCGACCTGAGAATAGATCTCGGTGACCAGCTCGGCGGCCGGCGTGACGCCGGGTTCGCTGAGATAGACTTCCCACATGCGCGGGCTGTCCGGGATGCCCGCTGCCTTCATCGCTGCGCCGATTGCAGCATAGATCGCCGGAAATTCCTCATAGGGGCCGATATGAACGACCTTCAGCGCGTAGCCGTCGGGAGTCATGCCGGCGAGCACGCCGCCGCCTGCCTTGGCGGCATCGGCCGAAGAGACCGGAAAGCCGACATCGACAGCGGTCTTGTCGTCCGACCAGTCGTGGTAGACGGCCATCGGCGGCCCGAGGGCGGCCACCCCGGATGTGCCGAGGAACTGGTCGAGCGTCGTAAACGCGGTGCCCATGAAGGCCGGAATCTCGGCCATCGAAATCGTCGCGGTGACGTAGACCATCGGCTGGGCGGAAAGCTTGACGCTGGTAACCTTCACATCAGTTCCCAATGTCTGCGCCGAGGCCGCGGTGGCCCCACCGGCGGGCAGGGCGAGCAGGCCGAGCAACACGAGCGGCAGTATTTTGTTGAAGCGCATTTGGAGCCTCGCATGATCACGCCGCGAGACTAGCGTCCCGACCGGGCCGCCGATTTGATCGTTATCAAGTCGATCGCCGGCAGTGGCAACGTCGCCGCCGATGGCGCTGTCGATCAGCCGGCGCGGAATGCCCTCGACGTCGCGGTTGACCAGCACCAGCGGGCGCTTCGACAGATCGCTCCCACGATTGAGCGCCGCTTGGGATGGACCGACGGCAGTTGCCGACGGTTCGGCCGGCCTACTTAGGTCTGGCGTGACGAAGCCTTGTTGGGGGCGGCGCCGAGTTGCGGTATGTCGGAGGGCGCGATCCGCCGCGCTATTGCTTCACAAGATGCTCGCAGCCGGCGCTTCCATAGAACCGATCTGTCCGGCCCGCCATCATTCCGAGCACTTGAGCTTCATCCCCGACCTCGAGGTCACCATCTGACACGGAAGCTGGCCGTGCCACTCACTGCATGGCTGGTGCCGCGATCCCCCAGACTCGTCTTCGCCAGGGCCTCGCCGGAGAGGGCGTAGCGGTCGTCGTTCCACGACAAGGTTCCGCCGATGCCGAGCCCTCCCCAAAGCGAGTCACTTCCGCTGGAGACCGGCGTGCCGGCGACATCGACCGTCGTGCCGTCCTCGAAGTCGTAATAGAGATTGCCGCTGCCGTAGACATGCGACCGGTTGATGGTGCCATCGGTGTCCAACCATTCCGTCTGCCGGTCAACGGCTACCCCGACGCGACCGATCAGGCTGTCGCTGCTGTCGAGCGACACGTCGGAGCCGAACGCATCCTCGAAATCATCGAAGTCGATCGACGACCAGGTCAGCTGCGCCTGCGGGGTGATCGCCCAATCCGATGCGACGGGAATACGCTGACCGAGCTCGATGCCAAGCGCAAAGCCGACGCCGAGGTTGCTGTCGACAAGCATGGCATTGGTCATATCTGAACCGAGGTCGCTGTCGAATTTGGTGACCTGCGCCTGAGCGTCGGCATAAAAGCCCGTCTTGCTGTACCAGGTCAGGCTGCCTGACACTCCGTAGCTGGTGGCGTCGATTGAACCTCCGCCGAACACCGAATTGACGGCGCCTCGGCATCACTTTCCACTCGGCGCCGGCGCCGTCGTGCTCCGCACCACCAGGTAGGTGTCGAGCGTGACGCGTGCATCGCCCACGGCGCGCGAGCCGAGCATGTCGAGCAGCAGCGACATGGCGGCTCGCCCGGTCTCGTCCGAGCGGTTGGAAACCGTGGTCAGCGAGGGGTAAGTCGCGGCGCCCAGCACGTCGTCGCAGCCGACGATGGAGAAATCCGCCGGCACGCTGACGCCGCGGTCGGCGAGGCCGGTCATGATTCCCTGCGCCGTCAGGTCGTCGAAGGCGATGGCGGCAGTGGCGCCGGTGGCGAGAATGTCGGGCACCACGGCGCGGCCACTGTCATAGCTCGGCACCCGCGCGGCGACGATGCTGACCTCGAGCCGATGCTGCCGGGCGCCCAGCCGCACCGCGGCGCGGCGTTGCTGGTTCGACCACGAACTGGCGGGGCCGCTGACATAGACGATGTGCTTGTGGCCCAGTTCCGCGAGATGGGCGATCGCTTCGCGCACCCCGATGGCGCTGTCGATCAGGACCCGCGGGATCCCCGGCACGTCGCGATTGACCAGCACCAGCGGGCGCTTCAGCGCATGGGCGCGGATCCGCTCGTCCGTGAGGCGTGAGGCGCACAGCACCAGCCCTTCCACCTGGCTGAGAAAGCGGTCGACCAGCTTGTCCTCCTGCCGCCAGCTTTCGTCGGAATTGCCGAGGAAGACGCAGAAGTCCGCGCGGTCCGCCTCCATCTGCGCGGCGCGGATCAGCGGCGGAAAGAACGGGTTGGCGACGTCGGGCACCACCAGCGCCACATTGCCGTAGCGCCCGGTGCTCAGCGCCCGGGCGGTGTGGTTGGGGACATAGCCTATGCTGCTGGCGATCTCGAGGATCCGCGCCACGGTTTCCGCGCCGAGCATGCCCGGCTGCGTGAAGGCCCGCGACACGGTCGACTTCGAGACGCCCGCCGTCCTTGCCACATCCATCATGGTGGGCAGGTCCTTGCGGCCCTTGCCTGCTGTCATGCTGTTGCCCTTGCGCAGCCTGGAACGATCGCTCCCACAGTTCAGCGTGGCTTGGCAATATCCCGTCCCATCCAATGCCGAGTGTTCGACAGGGGATTGACGTGCAACCGGTTGCATTCGATAGTCAATCGAAATCCGGGGTTCGAACGCGATGTGTCGCGGGGAGTGCTTTCGCCGATGAGTTCGAGTGTCGTGCCTGAGGCCGGAGCGCGTGACCGGCGAATAGACCAGCTCAAGATCCGGAGCTTTGTCAGCCGCGAGGAGTTGGGACGCGTCGCCGCCGGCGAGATCGCCGCGGAGCTGCGCTCGCGGCTTGCGCGGCAGGCGGCGGTGCGCATGATCTTCGCCTCGGCTCCGAGCCAGAGCGATGTCATCGATGCGCTGGCAGCGGAGCCGGGCATCGATTGGCGCCGCGTCACCGCCTTCCACATGGATGAGTATATCGGCCTCGCCCCCGACGCGCCCGAGCGCTTCGGCAGCTGGCTGTCGCGCTACATCTTTGGCCGGCTGCCCTTCGCCGCCGTGCACCCGATCCTGCCCGGCGACGACCCCGAGGCGACGGCGCGCGACTATGCGGCGCTGCTGGCCGAGGCGCCGATCGATATCGTCCAGCTCGGCATCGGAGTGAACGGCCACATCGCCTTCAACGACCCGCCGGTTGCCGACTTCAACGATCCGCTGGATGTCAAAGTCGTGGAGCTCGATGAGGTCTGCCGGCAGCAGCAGGTCGATGACGATTGCTTTGCCAGCCTCGCCGACGTGCCGCTGCGCGCCATCACGCTTACCGTGCCACGGCTGCTGCGGGCCGATCGGCTGTTCTGCATGGTGCCGGGGGAGCGCAAGCGCAACGCGGTGCGCGCGACGCTCGAGGGGCCGCTGAGCACCGACTGCCCGGCTTCGATCCTCCGCGCCCACCCCGACTGCACGCTTTACCTCGATGCGGAGTCAGATCCCCATGCCTGAAGTGATCGACGCCGACGCGCTGTGCCGCGGCTACTATGACGACGTCACCGCGCTGATGCGGCGCATCCTCGTCGAAGAGCGCGACGCGACCGAGCGTGCCGCCGCGCGCGTTGCCGAGCAGATCGCCGCCGACCGGCTGGTTTACGCCTATGGGCCGGGCGGCCACTCCAATCTGGCTTCGCAGGAGATCTTTTTTCGCGCCGGCGGCCTGATGCATGTCAGCGCCATCCTCGACGAGGGCACGCTGCTTTCCGGTGGTTCACTGCGGTCGATGGCGATCGAGCGTACCCCCGGCTATGGCAAGATCGTCATCGCCGACCAGCGGCTCGGCGAAGGCGACCTGCTGATCCTCGTCAACGCCTACGGCATCAATGCCGCGCTGATCGATGCGGCGCTGGAGGCCAGGCGCCGCGGCGTGTTCCTCATCGGCGTCAACTCGCACGAGCACGCCAACAATTCCGCGCCGACCCACCCGGCGCGCCATCCGACCAAACACAACCTGCACGAGCTGGTCGATATCGCCATCGATTGCAAGGTGCCGATCGGCGACGCCATCGTTGAGGTGCCGGGGATGGGCGAAAAGATCGGCGCCATCTCGACTTTCGCCAACGCCTTCGCGCTCAACAACCTGGTGATCCGCACCGTCGCCAAGCTGGTCGAACGCGGTATCGAGCCACCGGTCTGGCGCAGCGGCAATGCCCCGGGCGGCGACGAGGCCAATGCGAAGTTCATCGCTCGCTTCGCCGAGCGGGTGCGCTGGCTGTGACGTCACCAGTTGTCGGCCGCGATCCCGACACCGGCCAGGGCCTTGCCATCAGTATCGCCGACGGCCGGATCGCTGCCATCGAGGCGGCGGATTACCATGGCCCGCTCTATCTCTCGGCCGGCCTCGTCGACCTGCAGGTCAATGGCTATGCCACGCACGACCTGAACGACGGCGCGGTGACGCCAGAACGTGTCCTGGCGCTGACCGAGATGCTGCTGGCGCTGGGCACCACCACGTACCTGCCGACCCTGGTCACCGCCAGCGAGGCGAATATCACCGCCGGGCTCGCGGCGATCCGCGAGGCCCGGGCGCGCTACCCGCTGGTCGCCCGCGCCGTGCCCTTCGTGCATGTCGAAGGGCCGTTCATCTCGATCCACGATGGCCCGCGCGGCGCCCATCCGGCGGAACATGTCCGCGATGCCGATATCGCCGAATACGAACGCTGGCAGGCGGCGAGCGGTGGGCTGGTCGGGCTGCTGACACTGTCGCCGCATTCCGACGCGGCCCTCGCCCTGGTGCGTCACGCGGCGGGGCAGGGGGTGCACGTCGCCATTGGTCATACCGATGCGAGCCCCGAACAGATTCACGCCGCGGCGGCAGCCGGCGCCACGCTCTCCACTCATCTCGGCAATGGCATTTCGGCAGTGCTGGCGCGCCATCCCAACGTCATCTGGGCGCAACTGGCGGACGATCGGCTGACCGCCACCCTGATCGGCGACAGTCACCACCTGCCGGCCGACACGCTGAAGGCGATGCTGCGCGCCAAGGGGCTCGATAAGGCCCTGCTGGTCTCGGACGTGGTGTCGCCGGGCGGGCTGAAGCCGGGCATCTACCACCAGACCATCGGCGGCCGGGTCGAGCTCCAGGCCAATGGTCGGCTGGGGCCGCCCGGCACGCCCTACCTCGCCGGAGCCGCTTTGCCGCTGGGCGACTGCGTGGCCCGCACCGTCACGATGACCGGGCTGAGCCTGTCTGAGGTGCTGGGGCTGGCGACGCGCAATTCCGGCCGCTTTGCCGGCGGCAGTGGTTTGCTCGAGATCGGCGCGGCGGCGGACCTCATCCAGTTCGAGTGGGCACCGGGCGCCGAGCGGCTGACCATTGCTGCAACCTATCTGGGTGGGGAGCGGGTATGGGCACGTTGAAGGCCGGCATCGCCGTCGTCGACATCACCCCGCCGCCGGGGCTGCTGCTCGCCGGCTTTGCCGCCCGCACCGAGCCGGCAATTGGGGCGCACGACCCTCTGACTGTGCGAGCGGTCGTGGTCGGCGACACCGCCATCGTCGTCGCCGACGTCATCGGCATCCACGAGGCGATGAGCGCCCGCATCCGCGAGCGCTGCCCGCTTCCGTCCGCCAATGTCATCGTCGCGGCGACCCATACGCATGGTGCGCCGGTCTCGATGGCGGATCGGCTGAGCGCCGAGGCCGACCCGGCATTCCTTGGAGCGATCGAGGATGGCTGCGTCGCCGCGCTGACCGAAGCTGCCGCCAACGCCGTGCCGGCCACGCTGAGCGTCGGTCTCGGCGCCGATCCCGATGTGGCCCGCAACCGCCGTCACGCCGATGGTCCGCTGGATCGCGCCCTGCCGGTGCTGCGTATCCGCGACGAAGCGGGCAAGCTCCTGGCCGTGATCGTCTCCTATGCCTGCCACCCTACCGTGCTGGGCGCCGACAACCGGCTGATGACCGCGGATTTCCCGCATTTCGTGCGCACGGCGATCGAGGCCGCGCATCCGGGCGCGGTGGCGATTTTCCTCAATGGATGCACCGGCGATGTCAATATCGGGCACACCGCGCAGGCCTCGGTGACGCTCAACGCCAGCGCCACCCGCACCTTCGATAACGCGGAGCGACTTGGCGCCCGGATCGCCGAGGCGGCTCTCGCCGCGCCGGAGACGGGGCTCGGTGACACTGCTACAGCCGCCGAACAGTGGGTGGAACTTGGCCTCGCGCGGCGCGAGCGCGACCTGCCGGCGCTGGCTGCTGCCTGGGACGACGAGGCCCGCAGCGCCGAGCCGGTGCGCGCTACCGTGCTGCGCCATTGGGCCAACTGGGCCCGCCGCCATGCCGGCCAGCCGGCGGGGAGTTGGGTCGGTCGGGTCAGCGTCCTCGATTGGGGCGGCCTGCCGATCGCGGCGTTGCCCGGGGAGATCTTCGCCGAAACCGGCCTTGCCGTCCGCGCCGCCTGCGCCGGCCGGCCGGCTTTGGTGCTGTCCTATGCCGACGGCACGCCTGGTTACATTCCGCCTGCCAGTGAGTTTGGCTTCGGCGGCTACGAAGTCGATGAAGCGCATCGCTTCATCGGTATGCCCGGGGCATTCGCCGCCGGTTCTGCCGAGCGCCTGGCCCTCGCGGCCAAGACCTTGCTCGGACTATCGAAACAGGCTGCAACGCCTAGAAGATGAGGGGTTTCGACGCACGTCGCGCGGTTAGCGCCGCTTGACACGCAACCGGTTGCAGTCAAGACTTCACCATGTGCTGGATCGTTCGTTAAACAGGGATGACAACGATGATGAAATTGCTTTCTCGGCCTCAGCTTTCTGCCTTCTCGACCTTCGGACGCCAGCTGCTGCTGGCGTCCGCCGCCGGCCTCGGACTGGCCGCCACGGCGGTCTCGGCTCAGGAGATCCGGGTCTGGAGCGGATACCCGGAACTGGCGCCGTTCTATCAGCATGTCGCCGAGGGGATGGCGGCTGAATATCCGGACCTCAAGGTCACGGTCGAAGCCATCGCGCTGCGCGAGCACGAAAAGCGCGTGGCGCTCGGCGTCACTTCCGGCGAAGCCGCCGAAGTGATCGAGCTGGCGACCACCATTGCCGCCCGCTATCTCGAGGGCGGCCTGCTCAACACGCCGCCGGAAGAGGTCACCGCCTTCGTCAAGGACCCGGCCAATCTCGGCGAGTTCTTCGTCAACTCTGCCAGCTATGACGGCACCGTCTACGGCATGCCGCTGTTCCGCGGCCAGAGCGCGCTCTACTACAATACCGACATGTTCGCTGCGGCCGGCCTCACCGAACCGCCCAAGACCATGGCCGATTTCGATACCTATGCCGAAAAGCTGACGCAGCGCGATGCCAGCGGTGCGCCAACCGTCACCGGCTGGAGCATGCGGCTCTCGGGCGGCGGCTCGGGCATTGCCGAAAAGTTCGCCATCAACATGTGGCAGCACGGCGGTGAGCTGATCGCACCCGCCGGCGAAGGCCTGTGGAAGTCGAACTTCGCCTCCGAAGCCGGCATCGCCACCATGAAGCAGTACCTGCACAACCTGTTCACCACCAAGACCGTGACCGTCGAGTCGCCGGCCGACGCCGACGCCTTCGAGCGTGGCCAGACCGCCATGTTCATCCGCGAGTCCTGGGTGATCGGCGATATCGCCGCCAAGGCGCCCGACCTGAAATATGCCACGGCGACGCTGCCGCGTGGCTCGATCGTCAGCCCCGGCCAGCTCTACGTCAAAGCCGACGCCGATAAGGAAGCCGCCGCCTGGGCCTTCGTGATGGCCACGCAGAAGCCGGAAAACCTGCTCTGGCTGCTCGACAATGTCGGCTGGCTGCCCAACCGCTCGGGTCTCGACTTCTCGGCCATCCTCGCGGCCAAGCCCGGCTTCGAGGCTTACGTCAATTACCCCCAGAGCTACGAGTTCTTCACCGTGCCGGCCATCGGCCCGATCGATGAGATCCAGACCCGTGCCGCCGCCTTCCTGGTCGAAGCCTTCGCCAAGCCGGAGCTGGCCACCGACGATGCGGCGCTAACGGCTTTCCTCGAGAATGCCGACAAGGAGATCAACGCCATTCTCGATCGCGAAGGGCTGCTGGGTCAGTAAACCCGGCGGGATTGAACTCGCCTCCGGGCACGTCCCGGAGGCACCGCCTAGGCGATTGCCACATGGGGCTAGGCGCTGGACTCTCCGTGGTCCTCCACCGTGAAACGGGGGAGGGGGACCAGCGAAGCTGGTGGAGGGGGCGGCCCCAAACACCGGCGCATCCTGCCGCCCCCTCTACCGCCTTCGGCGGTCCCCCTCCCCCGCTGCGCGGTGGAGGACCACTGAGAGCCCGGTGGCTCCTACACGACGACCCCAGGCACGGAGACCAATGACATGCTGAAGCGACGACGCCGGTTCTTCTCGCTGCTTGCTATCCTGCCTGTCATCGCCATCTTCGCCTTTGTCCGGGTCTACCCGATCGGCGAGATTCTTCGGCTGAGCCTGCACAAGTGGGATATTCTGTCGAAGAAGAAGCCGTTCATCGGGCTGAAGAATTTCCAGGAACTGCTGGGTGACCGGCTGTTCCACGAGGCGCTGTTCAATACCTCGATCATCGCCTTCGGCGTGCTGCTGATCACCATCCCGCTATCGCTGGTGATATCAGCGTTGATCTTCCACCGCACCCGCTCGCGCTTCGCCGCCTTCTACGAAACCGCGGTGTTCATCCCGCACGTGGTGTCGCTGGTGCCCGCTGCCATGGCGTGGAAATGGATTTTCGACGCTCGGCTCGGGCCGCTCAACGCCTTCCTCTCGATGTTCGGGGTCAAGCCGATGTCGTGGCTGTTCGACCCGGTGCTGTCGATCATCTGCGTCATCGTGCTCTGCTCCTGGCAGTCGCTCGGTTTCGCCGTGCTGATCTACCTCGTCGGCTTCAAGAGCCTGCCGGTTTCGGTCTATGAGGCGGCCAAGCTCGATGGCGCCTCCGGTCGGCAATCGTTCTGGCACCTGTCGGTGCCGATGCTGAAGCCGATCACCCTCTATGTTTCGGTGGTGACGCTGGTGTCGGCGTTCAACGTCTATGCCCAGGTCTATGTGCTGGCCTCCGATGCGCAGGGCGCGCCGGGGCGGCAGGTCCGGGTGCTGGTGCTCGATATGCTCGAGAACAGCTTCCGCAACTATCGCGTCGGCTATGCCGCGTCCGAGGCGGTGGTGCTGCTCGCCATCGTGCTGCTCTTGACCTTCGTCCAGTTCAGCCTGCTGCGTGACAAGAGGGCCGCCCGATGAGCATCGATATCGAGAAGCATTCCCGCGAGGTCGGCGACCGCACGTTCAAGGCGCGCGCCACCAATCTCGGCATCGATCTGTTCCTCGGGGTGTTCGGGCTGTTGATGATCCTGCCGCTGGTGCTGCTGGTCGCCAATGCCTTCAAGACGCCGCAGGAAATGCTGAGCTGGCCGCCCACGGTGATCCCGGCCCAGCCGACGCTGGCCAATATCGAGGCGGTGCTCGCCGATACGCCGTTGCTGCGCTGGATCTTCAACAGCTTCAGCTTCGCGCTGCTCTCGGCGCTGGCGATCCTCGTCACCTCGACCATTGCCGGCTACATCCTCGCCAAGTTCCCATCGCGGGCGATGAGCGTGCTGTTCGCCATCATCCTCGCCACGGCCATCGTGCCGTTCGAGGTCTATATGATCCCGCTCTACTTCCAGGCGCAGAGTATGGGTATCCTCAACTCGGTCTGGGGCCTGCTGCTCGGCTACCTGGTGATGAGCTTCGGCATCTTCCTGATCCGCCAGAACGTCATCCACTCGATCCCCGACGAGCTGTTGGAGGCGGCGCGGATCGACGGGGCCGGCGAGATCTGGATCTTCATCCGCATCGTCGTGCCGCTGCTGCGCGGCGCGCTCGGGGCGCTGTTCGTCCTTGCCTTCTTCCAGGCCTGGACGGCCTTCGCCTGGCCGCTGATCGTCGCCACCACCAAGGACAGCTACACCATCGAGGTGGGTCTGGCGCTGTTCCAGACCGGCTTCACCGTCGACCTCGGCCGGTTGAGCGCTGCCTCCGCCATCGTCCTCGTGCCGTCGGTGACCTTGTTCGTCTTCCTGCGGCGCAACTTCGTCCAGGGTGTTGCCAGCACGGGCCTGAAGGAATGACCGACTTCTTCGCCGCGGCGCGGCAACGCTACCTCGCCTCCAACGCCGAGACGCTGCGCTGGATGCTGGCGCGGCCGCCTTTGCACGGCGTCTTCGTCAACACCAAGCTGAACCCGTTGACCCTCGTCGATTATGCGGCGGTGGATGGCTGGCGCAGTCCCGACCATGTCTATGGCTGGATCCAGGGCCGCGCCCTCGAGGCCCTCGTCACTCACGCGGCGGCCTTCGAAGGCATCGACGCTGAACTTTCGCTGGCCCTCGATGTGGCCGGGCGCCGGCTCTACGCGGCTCTCGATCAACTGCGGGCCGCCGATGGGCATGTCTATTTCTGTTACGATCGCGACATGCGACCGATCCGTTTCGAGGGCGAGGTCTTTGTCCCCCAGACCCAGCCGGCCGACATCTACAGCTTCTCCGACACCTTTGCCGCCAAGGGCCTGGTGGCCGGGGCGGCGCGCTATGCGCCCGCCGACCTGCCGCGCCAGCTCGAAGCACTGGTCAAGGTGATCGCGGCGATCGAGGACGATCGCTTCCAGATCGACGAGAAGCAGCCGCTCTCCCCCGAGGTGCTCGAGGGCGAGGCGGCGGACTTTGGCCCGCGCATGATCATGCTGAGTGCCGGAGCCTTGCTGACCGGCATCGGTCACCGCGACCGCACGGCGTTTGCCGATCGCTTCATCGCGTACGTCGTCGACAACTATTTCGACCCCGCCAGCGGGTTGTTGCGCAACGTGCCCGGCGAAGACCGCTGCAATGTCGGGCACGGCATCGAGTTCGTCGGCTTCGCGCTCGCCTATCTCGAGGCTGATGCCGATCCGGCACTGCTGCGCGTGCTGGAGACCATCCTCGTTTCCTCGTTCGACAAGGGTTTCGTCGGCCCGGGCGTGCGGCTGGTGGTTTCGGCGGCGAGCGGCGCGCCGATCTCGCCCTATTGCCCCTGGTGGTCGCTGCCCGAAACCATCCGCAGCGCCGCGCTCTGCCATGAGCGCTCGCACAGCGCCGAGAGCCTGAGCGTCTGGCAGATGGCCGATGAGGTGTTCTTCCGCGATTACTGGCGCCCCGGCACCGGCATCGCCTATCAATGCCTTACCGACGAGGGGCCGGTCGACTACGTGCCGGCCACCCCCGATCTCGACCCCGGCTATCACACCGGGCTGAGCCTGCTGGCCGCGATCGATGTGGTCGGGCGCCGGGGCTAGGGCACATGCAGCGCTTCATAAGCGACGCCCGGCTTATCCACCGGCGTCATTCCCGCGAAGGCGGGAACCTAGTGGGATGCTGCAGCGCAGGTGGAGGTTGAGAGATCCCACTGGGTCCCCGCCTTCGCGGGGATGACGCCGGTGGCATGGCGGGCCATCGTAGGGTGTTGCAGGCGGCCGAGCTAGCTCAGCGCGGTTGGGATAGCGTAGGGCCCGCCATAATTTAGCACAGATGCGCCCACCGGCGATGACGCCGGTGCGAGCAGGATAAGGTCGAGGAGGCCATATGCAGCGCAGGGGCATCGCCGTGATCGGCGCCGGCATGGGCATGAAGCCGCATGCGTTGAGCCTGCTCGATCTGGCCGATCGGGCCGAGGTGATCGGGGTGTTCAGTCGCTCGGCCGGGCGGCGCGACGCGGCCCACACGGCCTATGGGTTTCCGGTCACCGGCGCGCTCGAGGCCTTGATCGGCGATCCCAAGGTCGATGTCGTGCTGGTGCTCACCCCGCCATCGGCACATCTCGAAATCGTCAGGCTGGCGGCAGCGGCGGGCAAAGCCATCCTGCTTGAAAAGCCGATCGAACACAGTCCATCCCGGTCGCGCGAGGTCGTGGCGGTCGCCCGTGCCGCCGGTGTCCGACTCGGCATGGTGCTGCAGAACCGCACCCGGCTCAATGCCCGCGAACTCGAGCGCCGCATCGCTCGGGGAGAGCTGGGTGAACTGGTGACCGCCTCGGCTTCGATCCGCTGGTGGCGGGACCAATCCTACTACGACGAGCCGGGCCGCGGCACGCTGGCGCGCGACGGCGGCGGCGTCTTGCTGACCCAGGCCATCCACGCGCTCGACCTGTTCCTGTGCCTGAGCGGTCCGGTCGCCGAGGTCAGCGCCGTGGTCGGCACCTCGCGGACTCACCGGATGGAATGCGAGGACGTGGTCAGTGCGGCGATCCGCTTTACCAATGGCGCCATCGGTTCAATCGATGCCACCACTGCCAGCTTCCCGGGCTTCCCCGAACGGCTGGAACTGGTCTTCGACCGCGCCACGGCTGTCATGACCGGCGAAAGCCTGATGCTCTATTGGCGAGATGGTACCGTCGAGGATCACAGTATCGCGGCCGGTGGCCATGGTGGCGGCGCCGACCCGATGGGCTATTCGCACATCCGGCACCGCGCCGTGCTCGAGGATTTCCTCGATGCCCTGGACGAGGACCGCGAGCCACTGGTCACCGGCGAGGAGGCGCTCAAGGTGCACCGGCTGATCGAAGCGATCCTCGCCTCGAGCACCGAACGGCGCCCGGTCCGGCTGGCTGACCTCGAGCGCTGAGGATGGTGCAGTTCGGGCGGTGCAGAACGTGTTCTGCCGCCACGACATGGCCCCGATCTTGCGTTCAACCAAGGTGAGTGGGTGCTTCGGCCTTGGGGGGTGATGGCATTGCTTCGTGTTCTTGGCTTTGCGGTCATTGCCCTCGTGCTCTCGACCTCGGTCGTCTCGGCCCAGCCGGCGCGGGACCTGTTCGGTGTCATGCATCAGCCGACCACCGGGCCGGCGGTGCCGGTGGGGAGTTACGCCAAGGGCTGCATCGCCGGCGCGGTGCAATTGCCGAGCGATGGGCCGGGCTGGCAGGCGATGCGCCTGTCGCGCGACCGGCGCTGGGGCAGTCCCGACCTCGTCAGCTATATCGGGGCGCTCGCCCAATCGGCGGCGCAGGATGGCTGGCCGGGCATCCTCGTCGGCGATATGGGGCAGGCGCGCGGCGGTCCGATGGCCAGCGGCCACGCCTCGCACCAGAGCGGCCTCGACGTCGACATCTGGTTCGAGCGCATGCCGGATTACAAGCTCAGCGCCGATGAGCGCGAGAGCCTGTCGGCCCGCTCGATGCTGAAAAAGGGCACCCGCGACATCGATCCTCAGCGCTTCGGCGAAGCGCAGCGCCTGCTGCTCTATCGCGCGGCGCAGCTGCCTGGCGTCGCGCGTATCTTCGTCGCTCCCGGGATCAAGAAGTCGCTCTGCTCGACCACCTGGCGCGACCGCAGCTTTCTGAACAAGATCCGCCCCTGGTATGGGCACGACGACCATTTCCACGTGCGGCTCGACTGCCCGGCGGGCGTCGAACTGTGCGTCAACCAGGCGCCGGCCCCGGCTGGCGATGGTTGTGGCGCCGAGCTCGACTACTGGTTCACCGACGAGCCCTATAAGCCGAGCGACAAGCCGCCCGCCCCGCCGCTGACCCTGGCCGATCTGCCCAAGGCCTGCACCGCGGTACTCCGGGCAGACTGAACGCTAGCGTGTGTAAATCTCTGCGATGCTCGCGAAGTCTGCCCGAGCGGCGTCGATGCGGTCATAGAACAGGGTGACGGTTTCAGGGCTGACGACAGGACAGTTATCGTCGCCATATTGCTTGGCGGCGCGCGCCAGTTCATCGAAACTGGCATAGAATGAGACGAACAGCGCCAGGTTCGGCTCGCCCACCTCGATGAAGTTGGGCACGGCGGCAGTGTAGATCGGCGTTTCCCGCTGGAACGCATCGATCAGCTCGTTCACCGTGCCGCTGCAGCCGGCAGGCTTGTTGGGGTCGCTCGGCATCAGCGTCTCGCGCAGCAACTGGGCCCGGGCCAGCACGCCGTCGAGATCCTTCGCTTCGACCCGCAACGCATTGCCCACCTGCACCAGGGCCTCCTGATCGCGCCGCAGCTGCGTTTCGTCCTGGATGGCGCTCGAGATCGCCAGCACGCCGGCGCCGGTGACAAAGCCGAGCATCGTGCCGATCAGCACCTGCCATTGTCGGAGCGCGTTCATCCGCCCCTTGGTGCCGAGCGTGAAAACGTCGAAGGCGATTACCGCGACCAGGATCGCGATGACGACAAGGACCAGTAATACGGCGGTTGAAGTCATCTGGCGCTATCCGAACAGCCCGGGCCTAGGCGCTGCAGCGTGTAGGCCTGGTCATAGGTAGAGGGGACCTCGTCGCTGATATGCGCCGCGATGTTGCCGCTCGGCGAGGGGTTGGCGAAGCCGCCATTGCCGACGCCGTCAAAGCTCTGCCCGTTGGAAACCTGCTGAGGCGGATAGAGGTGGCCCAGCAGGTTATCGAACGAGCGGTTCTCGAACATGATCACCACCAGGTGGTCGAGCGCCGCAGCCGGATCGGCCTTTGCCACCGTTTCTGCGGCCTCACCCGGCGTGGCGCTCGCCCCGGCCATCGCCGCGGCGCCCAGCTTGAGGAAGTTGCGCCGCGATGGGCCGGCGGTCCTGCTCAAGGCACGGGCGCCTGGCTGGTGGCGGCGATGGCGAGCTTCCAGCCCTCGGCTGCTGTCTCGTCGAGGTTGAGCCGGGTGACCATGTGGTAGAGCCGGTCGGTGTCGCTACCTTTGGCGGTGCAGAACCGGTCCTGCAGGTAGAAGGGCGGCGTCGCTTGGTAGTAAAGCGTGGCGCTCACGCTGGCCGGCTTGCCCGAGAGTTCGCTGAGCGGTACCGCATAGGCGAGGCTGTCCGAGCCGCCTGCGAGGTAATCCGGGTCGTCGCCGACGCCGACCGAGCCGGCCTCGAGTGCCAGGTCGTCGCCGGCCCCCAGCGCACTGGCGATCTCGATCCGCTGCTCGAGCGGCAGGTAGCCGTCGGGCAGCAGCCGATTGTCCTTCACCGTCGAACAGATCGACAGGAAGCTGGTGGTCAACTGCCCCGAAGGGGACGACCCGGGGCCGCAGGCCGGCGCCGTGCCGCCGGGGGTCGAGACCAGCTCCTGGTAGACCTGCGCCTGCGACTGGCTGGTGATGGTTTCGAAATGCGGCTGGTGCAGCCGTTGCTCCGGCGCGATGCGGGCCTGGCAATTGGCATCCCACCAGTATTCGCCGTCGAGCGGTGCGGCATTGGCGTCGATCAGCGCCCCGGCAGCGTTGGTGCCGCCCGAGCGCCACAACAGCTTGCCAGCGGCATCGAGCACCGAGAACTCGATGAAGGCACGGCGGAACCCCACGCCCGAGGGGAACTTGTGGCCGACCTTGTTGGTGACCTTCACCGTGGCGGTGAGCGCCGTATCGCTGACGGCGACGCTGCCGACCGCAATATCCGCCGTGTGCAGCCTCGCCTGATCCAGCATGGCGCCCTCGGTCCATAGCAGCGGATCGGTGCCCTTGCTGCCCAGCATCGGATCGGCGATCGGGATGCCGAGGACATCGGGGAACTGCTGGGCCAGCTTGACCAGGAAGACGTTGAGCCCGACCAGCGTATGCAGCGCGAAATTGTCGCGTGCCTCGAGGTCGATCTTCTCCGGGGCGGTGGCGTTATCGGCCTGCGGGAAGTTCGAATATTCCTGGATGCTGGCGATCTTCGATTTGTAGGGCACGCCGTTGGCATCGCTGGTTGCCATGTGGCAGTCCTGGCAGGAGAGCGGCGTGGTGCCGGCCCCCCGGGGCAGCGCCCCGTCCGGCGTCGAGCCGGTGCGGTAAGCGCTGAACGCCCATTCGGGATAGGTGGTCTGCTCGTAGACATGAGCGATGATCTTGCCCTCCTGCAGCACCGGCAGGTGCACGGTGTGGCAGGAACCGCAGACCTCTGACGCGGCGATGGTCGGATGCTCCTCGGGCGTGATGCCGAGCGCCTGCTGCATCGGCGTGGTCTGTGGCTTGTCGAACGGCCCGATCAGCGAATCCGGCGGGCCGACCAGGAAGCTGCCGGTGAAGGTTTTGGCAAAGCCGGTGTTATCGGGGTTGAGCAGCGCCTGGCGTTCGGCGACGCAGGCATTCTGCGGCGCCGCCAGCAGGTTCTCGGTGACCCGATCACCCAGCGCCATGCGGTGGCAGGCGGTGCACGAGACGCCGTCGCGGGCCAGCATGGCATACTTCGCCATATGTCCGGGGCCCTCCCAGGGCAGCGTGTCGAGCGCCGAGCGCTCGAAGCTCGAGCACTGCTCGCCCGCCAGCTTGGTATCGATATTGAACTGCCGCTCCCCGGCAATGCCGTGGCAGCCGAGGCAGACCGTCTGCACGGTGTCCGCCGAATCCGGGTGGAAGGTCTGGGTTTCGCTCGCCAGCTGGGCAAGAAAGAACGGGTCGCGCCCGGCCAGCCCCATCGGCGATGACCGCCAGGTCGCGTAGGGCGACAGGTTGTCGAGGGTGTTGCCATGCGGGCTGGGCCGCGTCATGTCGAACTGCAACCCGGTGCTGCCGGCATCGTGGCAGCCGATGCACTGGCTCGAGGTGAGGAAGGTGTCGGCGGCTGTCGGCCCACCTGCCGCCACCCAGGTATTGTCATAGGTCTGCGACGGCATCGGCTGCACATTGGCCGCCGGCGGCAATCCCTCTGCATAGGCCATCAGGTCTTTGACGATAGCGGGGTCGGGCGTGCTGAACGGCACCAGCAGGCGCGGCGCGCCGAAATCCGCCTGCGCCGCCGCCTGGTGCTGGGTCGGGGGCGCCGGGGTCGCGGGGTCGTCGACGAAGAAATTCTGGCTGAGGAACACCGTCGGCGTGCCGGGGTGCCCCTCGATGTTCGCGGTCGTCGCGAAGGTGAGGTTGTCCTTGGCCGAGGCATGGCAGTTCATGCAGTATTGGGCAAAGCCCATGTCGGGGATCGAATTCCCCGCCGGCGCCGGCCAATCCGGCGTCCAGCCGCTCTTCGCGCCGAAGCCGTACCACCCCCAGAACCAGCCATCGAACGAAACGTCCGGCGCGCGGATCATCACCGCCGCGCCGCTGGTGGGGAACAGCTTCATCGGGTCGACGCCGGCGCAGTCGGCGGCGGGGGCCGGATACATCTCCTTGACCATCGCCGCTCCAGCCGGCACCGGCGGCGGCTCGATGCTCGGATCGGCATCGTCCGAGCGATACTTCTCGAGCCAGCCCAGCATCTCGGGCGAATACCAGATCACCACCGGCGCGTGCGTGCCGTGCTCGCTGCCGACCCAGTTGCCATCGGAAAGCGTCGCGGTGAACGGCCCGGTGTCGCGCACCGTCTTGTCACGGGCCCAACCGCGAGCGGGGTCGCGGTGGCAATAGTGGCCGAGGAAGGCATCGAGCTTTTTCTCGTAAACATCGAGCGCAAAGCCACCAGGGTTGCGGAAATCGGCATCGAGCGAAGCACAGAGCTGCGGATCGACCGGCGCCAGCGCCGTCTGCTGCTCGGCCGGGCAGCTGCCCGCCAGGGCGCCGGCCGTCGTTAGCACGGCCAGCGCGAGGCCGGCGATGACTGCTGCAAGCGAGCGCCCGAGCGCCGCTGGCTTCTTCTGGAGTGGGCAGGCCGCCTCGATGCTCACGCAGTTTCCTCAGCTCGGTTGGGGGATGCCCTCGATCAGTCGTTCGGAGAAGATCTTGGCGATGGTGTAGAGCGACTGCATCGGGTTGGCGCCGACCGAGGTCGGGAAGATGCTGCTGTCCATCACGTAGACATTCGGCACCTCGCTGCCATCGGCAGCCCACAGCCGGTGGTTGAGCGATACGACGCCGGTGCCGCTCGGCCCCATCTTGTTGGTCGCCTGCAGGTGCGCCGAGGTCAGGACGTTCCGGTTCGGGATGAATTTGAGGTTCTCATCGATCAGGTCGGCCTGCTTGATGTCGGTGAAATAGGTCCCGACCATCGGATCGAAATTCTCCACCCCGAGCACGTTTTCGTTCGAGGGGATGATCACCTTCTTGGCGCCGGCGAGGAACATCATCCGCACGCCGATCGCCACGCCGATGCGGAAGCGCGCCTTGTCGCTGTCGCTGAGGGTGTATTCGAGTACCGTGTCGCCGGTGGCGTCGAGCACCACCCGGTTGTCTTCTGACGGCGTGTCGACCAGCATGCAGCCGAAGCCGACATAATTGTTGAACCGCGCCATCTCCTCATAGACCTGCTTGCCGCTGCCCGGCACCAGCAGCGCGCCATAGGCCGGCAGCCCCGCCATGGTCTCGTAGATGAAGCCGGGCGAAGCACCGAACGACGAGACGAAGGTGGCGCTGTCGAGCCCTTCGAGCAGGTCGATGACCTTGTCGAACAACCCGAGCAGCGGCACCGAGGGATGGAGGATCAGCCCGCGGCCGATCCTGTCGTTGGCGATGGCGGGGTTGGCCTTGGCGCTGTTCAGCAGCACGCGTGTCGTGCCGATGGTGCCGGCCGAGACCACGACGTTTTCGGCCGCGATGCTGACCGGCACGTCGGGTGGAATGCCGAGCTTGGACGGGTCGACCACCGTGTTGCCGTAGTCGGTCCATGGCGCCGTCATATGCAGCGTGACACCGGTGGCGCGTGTACCGGTTGCATCGAAGACGATCTCGTCGACCGTTGCGTCGGGAATGATGCCGAGCGGGTTGGCACTGTCGGCCATCGCCGGATAGAGCAGTTGCCGAGCCGCATCGAGCTTGTCGTTCACCGGCGACGGCGAGGCGCCGACCGGGAAACGGTTGAGGTGATAGAGCGACGGATCAGCGCCATAGGCGGCCGCCCCGTCCCATAGCGCCTTGTTGTCGGTGTTGAGCTCGCTCTCGGCCAGCGTGCGGGTGCCGATCGCCTGGCGCACCCACTCATAGGCGGTGGCGAGCCGCTCGGTCGAGTACCAGGTCCCGTCCATCAGCCCGTCGGCGATCCAGCCATTGATGCGGGTCTGCACCGTCGATTCGAGCGGCGAGAAGGCGAGGTCGATATTGACCGCCGAGCCGCCGCCCAGCGTTTCGCCGCTGCGGATCACCACCGCGTTGTCGGCGGTAAACGATTGGTCACGCTTGTACATCAGCCGCGGGTAGCTGCGCGTCGTCATCGAGCCCCAGACCACGAAAGGTCCCTTCTCGATCAGCACCACCCGCTTGCCGGCCGCCTGCAACTGGCTGGCGACGGTGGCGCCGCCCGGACCGCTGCCGATCACCAGGTACTCGATCGGCCCGTCGGCATGGCTGATGGTCTTGCTCGCCGCGTCATATGTCAGCCGGCTCGGTGCGATCGTCGGCGCATTGAGCATCGAATAGACATCTGGCCGGCTGACGAATACCGGCGGGGCGAGGAAGTTGCTCAGCGGCTGCGCCAGCGGCAGGTCCCAGATCGACGAGAGATAGGCTTCCCTGAGGATCGAGGCGATCTGCGTCGAGACCGGCCCCGCCGTACCCTCGAACAGGAACGAGTAGAGTGGTGTCCTCAACGCCGGATCCATCGCGCCGAAACCGCCGGGAGTGGTGATGAACGCCTGTACCGCCGGATCGGTCGAGGCCTTGAGCTCGGCATAGAACGGCAGCGCCTGCGGCTCGGTGAATCCGGCGAGCAGTTGCGCCACCGGTGAAGCCTCGAAGCCGGAAAGCATCGCGTTGCTGACTTGAGCCGCGATCTCGGCGATGGATCTGGCGGCATCGGGCGGCAGCCCCAGTTCGGCCTGCGGAAACCACAGCTCGAACAGCGCATCGTGAGTTTTTTCGATCGCCGCCGCGGCGGGTGCCGATTGCGCCCAGGCTGGGGACGAAGCGATCGCCGCCACGGCCGCCGCCAGCGACGCCATGAAGGCGCGCCGGTCGAGACCGACACGACGAAAGGCGGAACTATCGACCACGAGCCAACCCCTCAGATGACTACTCGGCCAAGTCAGGATTTACGTTGCAGATGCCGCCGTCAATTCACGTTTTTACTATAATGCGAATGACTTATGCTGAAAGTCGATCAAACGTTGATTGGCGGGTGCAACGGCCCGGTAAATCCAGCTTGCCGAGCGCCAGCCGCGATTGCGGCTTCGGTGGCAGGATCGCCAGCGGTCCGACATCGCCGTGATAGCCCAGCTCATATGGCAGTCCCGGCCGGTTGTCGGGACGAGATCGACGCCCGCTGGAACAACCCACTGGAGCCTCAACGACATGCTTTGGCAGTCTGTCGGCTCATCCCAACGCTACCGGCAAACGAGAGGCGCCACGCTGCTACGACTTTCGGCCTACGCTTCGTTGGCCGATCGGCGGTTGCCAACGCCGGCTCGGGCTGTAACCTGATGTACGTCCCTCGGGGAGGACCGCGGGACGAAACGTGAGGGAGAGGCGACGTGAAGATCACTTCGGTGAAGACGGCGGCGACGAGCGGCCACTGCATGCATCTATGGGTCCGCATCGAGACCGACGCCGGCATCACCGGGCTCGGCGAATGCGTGCATGGCGGCTACCAGGCCATCGCCATTATCAAGGAGCTGGAGGAGCGGCTGATCGGCCGCGACCCCTTCGCCATCGATGCGATCTTCGAGGAGACCCGGCGCAGCCTGGTGTTCGAGGGGGGCTTTGCCGGCGCGCTGATCACCGCGCTCACCGGCATCGAGATCGCCCTGTGGGATTTGAAGGGCAAGGCGCTGAAAGTGCCGATCTACGAGCTGATGGGCGGCAAGTTCCGCGACGACATCCGCGTCTACTGCGACTGCGAAGTCTCGCCCGGCATGAACATGGACGAGGTGCAGGCCGAGGTCGACAAGGTGCTCGAAGCCGGCTTCTCGGCGCTGAAGGTCGATCTCGATATCCGTGCCTACGGTCATACCGGATCGGAGACCGGCTGGTACGAAAAGGACAGGTTCAACATGACTCCCAACAAGTGGGAGCATGACCGCATGGTGCAACTGGCCGAGATGGTGGTCAAAGCGGCCGGCAAGGAGGTCGAAGTCGCCTGCGACCTCCACACCCGGCTCGACAAGCATTCCGCCATCCGCCTCGCCAAAGACCTCGAGCACCTGCAGCTAATGTGGCTGGAAGAGCCGATCCCGCCCGAGAATATCGACGCCATGGCCGAGATCACCCGCTCCACCAGCGTGCCGATCTGCGGCGGCGAGAACCTCTATCTGCGTCATGGCTTCCGCAAAGTGTTCGAGCAGCAGGCACTCGACATCATCATGCCCGATATCCCGAAATGCGGCGGGCTTTCGGAGTGCCGCAAGATCGCCGAGATGGCCGACCTCTATTCGATCCCCTTCGCCCCGCACAACGTCTCGTCACCCATCGGCACCATGGCCTCGGCCCATGTCTGCGCCACCGTGCCGAACTTCCTGGTGCTGGAGTTCCACTGGTTCCACCGCGACTACTGGAAAACCATCACCGATGGCGGCGAGATCATCGAGAACGGGCGGATCAAGCTCAGCGATCGGCCGGGGATCGGGCTGGAACTGAACGAAGCCGTGGCACGCCAGCACCAGTATCCAGGAACGACGTGGTTTGAGTGAGCCAGCCATGACGCTCGGAGCGCGTGGCCACCCCCACCCTTGATCCCTCCCCCACAAGGGGGAGGGAGACGCATCCTTCAAGCAGCGGTTCTTGTTCTCCCTCCCCTTGATGGGGAGGGCAGCGCAGCTTGGCGGCTCAGCCGCCTAGCGCAGCTGGGTGGGGTGGGGCCACAAGCTCCGCGCTAGCTGCCTACCGCACCAAAGCCGGCCGCTTCGGATCGAAGCTCCAGCCGCTGATCAGATACTGCATCGCCGCTGCATCGTTCCGGCTGCCCGCTGGCAGTGACCGATAGCGCTGGTGCGCCGCTTCGAGTTGCGCCTCGTCGATCTCCACCCCCAGCCCCGGCCGCTCCGGCACGGCGACATGGCCGTCGCGGATGACCGGCGGTTCCACCGTCAACCGCTGTCCGTCCTGCCAGATCCAGTGCGTGTCGAGGGCGGTGATGGTTCCCGGCGCCGCGGCGCCCACCTGGGTGAACATCGCCAGCGAGATGTCGAAATGGTTGTTCGAGTGGCTGCCCCAGGTCAGCCCCCAGCGGTGACAGAGCTTGGCCACGTCGATCGAGCCGCGCGGCGTCCAGAAATGCGGGTCGGCCAGCGGGATATCGACGCTGCCCAGGGTAATCGCGTGGCCCATCTGCCGCCAGTCGGTGGCGATCATGTTGGTCGCGACCTTCATTCCGGTGCGCAGCCGGAACTCCGCCAGCACCTCGCGGCCCGAAAAGCCGGCTTCCGCCCCGCACGGATCCTCGGCATAGGCGAGGATCGGCTTCAGCCGGCTCGCGACTTTCACGGCCTCCTCGAGCGACCACGCCCCGTTCGGGTCGACCGTCAAGCGCGCCGCGGGGAAGCGCTCGGCCAGCGCCTCGATCGCCTCGGCTTCGGCCTCGCCGGCGAGCACCCCGCCTTTCAGCTTGAAATCGCGAAACCCGTAGCGGGCTTCCGCCGCCTCGGCCAGCCGAACGATGGCGGCGGGCGTCAGCGCCACCTCGTCGCGCACCTGGTCCCAGTCGTCGCCACGCGCCGCGGCGCGGTAGCCGAGCGGTGTCTTGGTGCGGTCACCGACATAGAACAGGTAGCCCAGCATTTCGACGCGGTCGCGGACCTGCCCATCACCGAGCAACTCCGCCATCGGCACGCCGAGGAACTGCCCCATCAGGTCGAGCAGCGCACATTCGAGTGCCGCCACGGCGTGGATGGTGATGCGGAGGTCAAAGGTCTGCGCTCCGCGCCCGCCGGCATCGCGGCCGGCGAACGCCTCGCCCACCTGTCGCAGCACCGAACGATAGGCGCCGATCTCGCGCCCCACCACCAGCTCGCGGCTATCCTCGAGCGTTCGCGCGATCGCCTCGCCACCCGGCACCTCGCCCAGCCCGGTGCGCCCGGCGCTGTCGGTGAGGATCACGATGTTGCGGGTGAACAGCGGGCCATGCGCACCGCTGAGGTTCAGCAGCATGCTGTCCTCGCCGGCCACGGGCACGACGCGGAGGGCGGTGATGGTGGGGGTGGCGGTCATCGATGAGCTCAGTGGAACACTAAGTTACAACCAGGGGCGAGGCAGTCCCTCGCCCCTCAGGGGAGAGGGCAGCGAAGCTTGGCGGTTTGCCGCCTAGCGCAGCTGGGTGAGGGGGTGAGGTGTCTTGGCATGCTGGCTTATCCAGCATGCCAACCATGTTCACCCCTCATCCGGCGCTTCGCGCCACCTTCCGGCGAGGGCTACGCCCTCGTCCGGTACCCCTGAGGGGAGAAGGGAAGCAGTTGCGCCCAAAGGGTCGCTACCCCTTCACCGCCCCCACAGTCAGCCCACCCACAAGGAAGCGCTGGGCGTACATGTAGAGCACCGCCACCGGGATCGCCGTCAGCAGCGAGGCCGCCATCAGCTCGCCCCAGGGCAGGATGTCGCCCACCACCATCGATTGCAGCCCGATCGGCAGTGTCCTGAGCGATTCCGAGGTGATGAACACGAAGGCGAACAGGAACTCGTTCCAGGCATTGGTGAAGGCGAACAGCGCCACCGACAACAGCGCCGGCGCCGCCAGCGGCAGGGTGATGCGGATGAAGGCGTAGAGCCGGCTCGCCCCGTCGATCATCGCTGCTTCTTCGAGCTCCACCGGGATCGAGCGGAAGTAGCCGATCAGCACCCAGGTGGCGAAGGGGACGAGGAAGGTCGGGTAGGTCGTGAGCAGCGCGCCATAGCTGTTGATCAGCCCCAGGTCGCTCAGCGTCTGGTAGAGCGGGATGAAGATCAGCGTCCCCGGCAACAAGTAGGTGATGAGGATCGCCGTGGTCAGCAGCCCCGCGCCGAGGAACTTCAGCCGGGTCAGCGCGTAAGCGGCGAGCGCCGCGATGGCCACCGAGATCACCGTGCTCAGCGCCGCGATCAGCAGCGAATTGCCCAGCCAGTGCAGGAACGGCGAGCCGAACAGCAGCTCCTGATACTGGTTGAGCGTCGGCGGGTCGGGCCAGAAGATCGATTGGCGCTGGCTGATCTGCGTCGTGGTTTTGAACGAGGTGATCAGCACCCAGTAGAACGGGAACAACACGAACGCCATGATCGGCAACAGGATCAGGATCCGGATGCCGATCCCCATGCGTTCGCGGCCCTGCGGCTTGAACACCGGCTTGTGCGTCGAGCCGGTCATGCGCTTGCGCAGCGCCTGGCCCAGGATTTCGATGCCGCGGTTCAGCATGTCGAACGGCCAGAAAAAGATGTCGAGCACGAAGCTGAACAGCCCGCCGAAGAACTTGCCGATACCGAGCCCCTTCTTCTGGACCCCGGCGGCGCGTTCGTCGTGCCGCATGTATTTGGAGAGCAGGTAGATGAGGAAGGCCATCAGCGGCGCCACTGAAAGCGCGATGGCGCTGCCCGGGCCGTATTGCAGCGAGCCGATGGCCTTTTCATAGGCGAGGATCGAATAGAGGCGCGTCGCGCCGCTCGGCCCGCCGCCGGTCATCAGGAAGATCAGCCCGAACTGGTTGAAGGTGGAAATGAAGCTCAGGAGCAGCACCACGAGGATAACGTAGCGCATGCCGGGGAGCGTGATGTAGCGGAAGCGCTGCACTGCGTTGGCGCCGTCGACCTCCGCCGATTCATAGAGCTCGGTATCGATCGCCTTCAGGCCCGCCAGCAGCAGCAGGGTAAAGAACGGAATGCCTTTCCAGACGTTCACCGCGATGACGCTGCCCAGCGCCATGTTCGCATCCGACAGCCAGCCGAGGGGCCGGTCGATGATGCCGGCGCCCTGCAGGATCGGGTTGAGGCCACCGAACAGCGGGTCGTAGATCGACTTCCAGGCCAAGGCCGTGACGATCTCGGGCACGATCCAGGGCAGCAGCATGATCGCTGACAGCAAGTTGCGCCACGGCAACTTGGAGTGGAGGATCATGGCAATGGTCATGCCGGTAACGAATTTGATCGAGAGCGACCAGAAGGTGAAGTTGATCGTGTTGGAAAGCGACAGCAGATAGTCCGAGTTGGTGAACAGTCGCTCGTAATTGCGCAGGCCGACACTGTTCGTCGCACCGGTCAGGAAATTGAATGTCGTTGTCGACATCAGAATGGCGCTGATGAACGGCCAGAAGATCAGGCCGGCCATCAGGAGCACCATGGGCAGTACGAACAGGTAGGCGATCCGCCAATCGCGGCCCAAAAAGTGCTTGAGCTTGAACCGCGGACGCGCGGCAGTGGTGGTGCCGCCGACGGGCATATCCAGAGTGATGCGCTTGTCCATGGTCAAGCCTCCTTCCAGCTGAGCACCCTGTGGAGGGGTGCAAGAGTTGGGCACGGTTCGACTGTCACACTGTGACAGCATCATCCGCGCACGGGGTAGCTGGAGAGCGGTGCCGCCGCCCTCCAGCCAGGAAGCATGGCAGCCTTAGGGCTGCATGATCCCGCCTTCCTCAAAGAGGTCGCGCATCTTCTGGTGCGCATCCTTGACGGCATCGGCGGGCGCCATGCGCCCGGAGATGACGTTGCCGACCGACTGCTCGAGCACACCCTGAGCGCGGATGGCATCGACGCCGGCATTGGGGTTCGCCGGCCACGACTGGCCAAGGAACGGGTCGGTGACGCTGACCTGCTGCTTGATGACGGCGAGGTTCGGGTCGCCGGCGAGCAGTTCATCGGTCCACAGATTCTCGTAGGCCGGGGTGAACAGCACGCTGCCCAGTGCGGCGATCTTGCCGAAATTCGCCGGGTCGAGCAGGTTGAGCGCCAGCTCCTTGGCGAGTTCCGCGTTCTTTGCGCCCTTGAAGATGGTCATCCAGCCACCGACGTTGCCGCCGTCCCGGCTGTCGCCGTTGATCGCCGTTGGGGCCGGCAGCAGCACGATGTTCGGGTAGACCGGGTTGTTGTCGCGCTTGGCCTGAGCGTAGACCGAGAAGGCGTTCTGGGTGAAGCCGATCTGGCCGGCGAGGAATGCCTCGTTGTTGCCCGTGTCGTTCCAGCTCTCGACGCCGGGCGGCAGCATGGCGGCATACTTGCCGTTCCGGTCGTAGGTTTCGCGCAGGAACTCGAAGGCAGCCACGGTTTCAGGGCTGTCGAACTTCACGATCATACCGGTCTCGTCGGTGAACGAACCGCCGAAGGCCTGCACGACCGCGATCAGGAAGCCGAAGCCGTCACCCGACTGGTTGGGGGTGAAGCCCCAGCCATAGAAGTCAGGCCCGGAAATGGCCAGGGCAGCTTCGCGGCGATCGACGATGGTCTTGAGCGATGCGGGATCGATGCCCTTTTCCTTGAGCTTGTCGCCACGGACAAAGTAGCCGGTGGTGGTGCCGATCAGCGGGATTGCCTTCCAGCGGCCGTCGAACTGGGCAGTCTTGGCGGCATTGAGGCCCGGCATGATGTTGCCGTAGCGCTTCACCGCTTCGTCGACCACGTCGGTGACGTCCTCGACCAGGTCGAGCAGATGCAGTTGTGAGATCGACACGTTGGACGTGTAGGCGAAATCCGGAGCATTTCCGGCCTTCACCGCCGCCGTCATCTTGCCCATGAAGTCGCCGAACGACTCAGGGTTGGTGGTCGAGATGTCGAGCTCGACCCCCTTGGAGTCGGCAAACGCCTGCACGGTGTCGCGGAACGCCGTCTGCGCAGCTTCAAAATACTCGGTGCGGTGGATAACAGTCAGCTTACCGGCCGAACCCACCGGAAGCGGGGCATCAGGTTTGGGCGCTGCGTCCTGCGCGAAAACCGGAAGGCCGCTCCCCGCGGCGATCAGTCCAGCGCCGGTAGCAACGGTCCCCCTCAGGACGTCGCGACGGCTCAACTTCTTGATAGTCATAATGGATTCTCCTCCTCGTATTTGGGCAGTCTCTCCTAGTCACGGCTCGTTGGCGGCTCTGGTGTCCACCTTGTATGACAACACCTGCAGCATTGAACAGATTTCGCTCTGCTGCAATACGTACCTCACAGTTCGGCTCTCCGGCCCTTGCGGGCCCCCCACCCATTGCCTACCTTGTACACAGGCAACGCGACCGGCCAAAGACCCGGCGCCCGCCGGTTTCCGCAACTCCAGGACAAGAGTATGGATATCGATCCGACCTTGCGGTCAGTCGTGGCCGTCCGATCCACCATCCCAGACGATGCCTTCACTGCGGCCGGTCTCGGCACGCTGCGCGAGGGCAGTGGCGTAGTGATCCGCGAGAACGGCCTGGTGCTCACCATCGGCTATTTGATCACCGAAGCCGAAGAGGTGTGGATAACCACCCCTGACGGCCGGGTGGTCGCCGCCCACGCTCTCGCCTACGATCAGGAAACCGGCTTCGGCTTGGTCCAGGCGCTCGGACCGCTCGACTTGCCGGCGCTCGAGCTCGGCAACTCGGCAGATGCCCAGCTCGGCGATGCGGTGATCTTTGCCGATGGCACCGGCCGCTCCATCCGCGCTACCATCGTCGCCAAGCAGGAGTTTGCCGGCTACTGGGAATATCTGCTCGACGAAGCCATCTTCACCGCGCCGGCACACCCCTCGTGGGGAGGCGCCGCGCTGATCGGCGCCGATGGCAAGCTGCTCGGCGTCGGCTCGCTTCGCCTGCAGATGATGCGGGCCGGCGAAACCGCCGACATCAACATGGTGGTGCCCATCGACCTGCTGCGTCCGATCCTCGACGACCTCTTGACCCGCGGCCAGGTCAACCGGCCGCCGCGGCCGTGGCTCGGCGTATTCTCGGCCGAAAGCGACGGCGAAGTGGTGGTGATGAGCGTCGCCGATGGTGGCCCGGCCGAGAAGGCCGGCCTGCGCCAGGGCGACGTGATTTCCGATGTGCGCGACAGCGAGGTCGAAAGCCTCGCCGATTTCTATCGCAAGGTGTGGAGCAGCGGCCCGGCCGGCGCCGAGTTCCCGATGCGCGTGGTGCGCGATGGCCGCGACACCTGGGTGCGGATCAAATCGGCCGACCGAAACAGCTTCCTCCGCAAGCCGCATCTGCAGTGAGGGGGGCGTTGGGGCAAGTAATTGCCCTCCTGCGCATGGTTTTGCTTAGTGCCCGCCAACCCCTCACCCGTCTCGGCCTACCGGCCGATCCACCCTCTCCCCGACGGAGAGAGGAATAGGGTGATTACGGCACTATCCGGATTCTTCTCCCCGTCGGGGAGAAGGTGGCGCGTAGCGCCGGATGAGGGGTGGGCCGCGATGGACGGGGGCAGTGCTGAAGGCAGCCACTGTCCCCATCCAGCTCAGTTGATCGTCGGGAGCTCGATCCGCGGCCGCCGCGGCTGCAGTTCGAGGACCGGGGCCTCGCAAGCCCCCGGCTTGCCAGTCGTCGGCGGGATGCAGACGCATTGACCGCGGCGCAGCCGGCTGTCCTCCGGGCAGGCCTGGGGCTGTTCCTCGACCACATCCGGCCGGCATTGGCCCGGCTCGCCGCTGGTGCCGGGCAGGCAGACGCACTGCCCGCGACGCAGCCGGCTGTCATCGGGGCAACTGGGCGTCTCGATCACTTCGGGCCGGCAATTGCCCGGCTTGCCGATCGTCCCTGGCAGGCAGACACACTCGCCGCGCCGCAGGCGGCTGTCGTCGGGGCAGACCGGCTCGACCACTTCGGGCCGGCAATTGCCCGGCTTGCCGATCGTCCCTGGCAGGCAGACACACTCGCCACGGCGCAGGCGGCTGTCGTCGGGGCAGATCGGCTCGACCACTTCGGGCCGGCAATTGCCCGGCTTGCCGATCGTCCCTGGCAGGCAGACGCACTCGCCACGGCGCAGGCGGCTGTCGTCGGGGCAGATCGGCTCGATCACTTCGGGCCGGCAGTTGCCCGGCTTGCCGATCGTCCCTGGCAGGCAGACGCATTCGCCGCGGCGTAGCCGGCTGTCGTCCGGGCAGACCGGCTCGACCACATCCGGCCGGCACTTGCCTGGGTTGCCGTGTGTGCCGGGCTTGCAGACGCATTCGCCGTTGACCAGCCGGCTGTCGCGGAAGTCGCAGCTCGGCGTCGACTGATTGGGTTCGCATTCGCCCGGATCGCCACTGGTCCCCTTGTCGCAGACGCAGGCGCCGCTATCGGTCAGATGGCTGTCGGCCGGGCACTTCGGCGCGGTCGGGCGCGGCTTGGCGCATTGCTTGCCGTTCCATTGCGTGCCCGCTTCGCAGCAGCCGCCATTCGGCATCACCTGCTTCGTCGGACATTGCTCGGGTTCGGGCTCAGCCCCAGGTCGGCAAACGCTGGCCGGCAGCTGGGCAGCGGCCGAGGCGGTATACTGCACCCCCTCGTCGCTGTGCAGCACCGCGGCCGAGATCGACGCATTCACCGTGTTGACGACGTTGCACTGAGCCGCCACCGCCACGTCGGTCGGGATGTGGATGGTGATGGTCATCTCGGTGTATTTGCCCACCGGGATGGTCTTGAACGTCGACGAGCAGTGCATGTCGTTGCCGATTGTCGGCACGCACGTCCAGTTGCTGGAGGAGACGAAGCTGGTCCCGTCCGGCAGCAATTCGTCGACTTCGACCGTGCCGATATAGGGGTCGGGTCCCGTCGACGTCGCCCTGACGGTGAATGTCGCATCGTACCCGTCACCGGCCTTGATGGTCTTGATCGCCGTCTTGGTCAGCTTGAGGCTCGGCGGGTCGCAATACACCGCGACCGGGCCCGGCCCGAGATTGATGAACAGCTGCGGCACCTTCTGGGTGGCCTGCGCCAGGTAGCCCGGGTCGCCGCCGGAGGCCGGATTGGTGATCAGCACGGTGTTGATCACGTTGCAGTCGGCCAGCGAAACGCTGTTGGGATTGACCGTCGTCGTCGCCTGGAAGCTCCAGTTCGACAGCGAAGGCAGCGCCGCCGGACGGGTGCAGAGCCATTGGTCGACCCCGGCGGGAACGCAGGCGGCGCCCGAGAAGGTCGTCGGCTTGTCGTTGAAGTCGCGCACCTGGATCGGGCCCGGCTGCGCGCCACCGCCATAGTTGAAGACGGTGATATCGAAGTCGCAGAGCCAGTTCTCGCTGGATGGATCGGAGGCACAGCCCGTGGCGGTCTTCTGGATGTTCAATTTGGGCGCACCCGGTGCGATGCAGGCGGGATTGGGCAAGGCCTGGCCGACCGTATCCGAGTCGTTGCCGCCAGGATTCTGCGGCGAGCCCGGGTTCGGGGCCAGGATCGACAGGTTGTTGGTCACCGAACAGACGCCGGGCCCATCCGGAATGAAGGTGTGGAACGGCACGACGATCGGCGTTCCCGGAACGACGCCCACGGGGCCGGGCGGCGTGCAGGTGGTAACTGCCGCCCCGGTGCAGAATGGGTACATCAGGGTGAGGAAGTTGGTGGTCACCCCAGCCGAGCTGTCGACGAAGGACAGCGGCCCGAGATAGGGGTCGGTGCCGACATTGCTGATGGTCATTCGCCATTGGCAGAGGTAGCCGTTCACTCCATAGAAGAACGGCGAACAGCCGAGCGGCGTCTTCTGCATCTCGAGGTCGGTATTCTGCGCCGGCCCGGCACAGGCTGGATCCGGGATCGGCGCGGTGACCGCGTCGAAGTCGTTTCCGGCGAGGAGGTTCGTTGGCGAGCCCCCTGCAGGCGTGCTGATATTGGCCTTGTTGTCGAGGCCGCAGAGCGCCGGCAGGATGCCCTTCGGCACATGCGAGGTGACGAGGAACCCCGACGTCCACCCGGGCGGCACGTTCACCGGCGGCGCCAGGATGTTACAAGTCAGCACCGGGCCGGCCTGGGCGCAGGCCCAGGGGCCCAGCGTCGTCGTCGGAGCATTGAGGCCCAGCGTGTCGGTGACGGTGATCGGCCCGGAATAGTTGCCCGGCCCGGCATTCTGCACCAGCACCACATACGAGCAGTTCCAGGTCGCACCGGCGTCGGCACAACTCGGGGCCGCGATCTTTTCGAGCACCAGGTCACTGCCGGGCGCTGCAAAGCAGCCGGGCGCCTTGATGCCCGCCACGCCGATGTTGAAATCGTCGCTCGGATCGTCGTCACCGCCCCAGAACCAGTCGAGTTCGGCGGCATTGGCGAGGTGGCAATAGTTCACCACCGCCTTGGGCAGCTTCACCACCTCGTGCAGCACCACCCCGTCACCAGGATAGAGCAGCACCGGCCCGGTGACGCACTGATAGGCGGTCGGCCCGGTCGGGCCGCACGACCATGGCGGCTGCGGCCAGAAGCTCATGCTGGCGCCCGGATTGTTGGCCGGCAGGTGGTCGTTGACCACCACCGGACCCCAATAGGGTACGGTCCCGGTGTTCTCGACCCGGATGGTGAAATTGCACCACCAGTCGGCGCCACCGTCAAAGCAGAAGAACGGCTTGGCCCATTTCTCCAGCGTCAGGTTGCTGAACTCATCGGGCTCGCCGGGCTCAACCGGTTCGTCCTCGTCCGGCTCGTAGCTCGGCGGCACGTAATCCGGTGGCGGCGAGGCCGGCGGCGGAACGTATGTGGCGGGCGCGCTCTCGCACACCTGCCAGATGGCGACCGCACCCACATGGCCCTGCGCCGTGGCCTGGTCGTCATCGGTATTGCCGTCATAGTCGGCAAAAAAGGATAGCGTCGGCGGGTCGTTCTGCGGCCGTACCAGCGCCAGCGCGTTGCCTTGCAGGCCGTGCACCTGGGTCGGTGGATCGAGTGGCGCGTCGATGTTCAGGTTGTCGCGCAGCGCATCGCCGGTCGACCACAGATAGGCGCTGCAGGCGCCGCTGAGCGTCGTGGCTTCGTCGTCGAAATCCGGACCAAGCGCGATGCCGCCCGAGGCATTGCTGCCTTCCGGCGCCATGCCGATGGCGTAGCTGTCCGGAGTTTCCACCCAGGTGCCCGGCGTCGTCGGGTCATCGGGGAATTCGCGCTCGTAGCGCACCACCGACGAGGTCAGCGGTGTGGCGAGCACCGAATAGTCATAGCTGCCAACCGGCGCGCCGCGCTGGGCGAGGATCATCCGGCCCTGCGGATCGAAGACGATGCTGGCAATTTCATTGTTCGAGGGCAGGCCGGCAATATCGAGTTCCCAGCGTGCCGTGCCGAAGCTGCCATCGGCATTGATGCGCACCGACCAGATCTGGGCGGCGGCGGCGTAGAACAGGCGCCCGCCATGGACGGCGAGGCCGAATACCCGGCGCTCCGGCTGGGTGAAGCCCCAGGTCGCCGGATCCTCGCTGTTGAAGGCCGGATCCGTGATGGCCATGGCGCTGCCATCGTCGGCCACGGGCTCGAGCTCGTGCGTCGGTCGACCGGCAACGCCATGGTCGAAGGTGTCGAGAATGATGCCGTCCGCCGCCAGCCGGTAGACGAGGCCGGTATCGAGGTCGGAAACGAAGAACTGCGCGCTGGCCGGGTCGAACACCAGGTTGCCGAGGCCCGCGCCGCTATTGGCGGCGATGGTGCTGAACAGCGAAATTTCGCCGGTGCTGCCATCGACTTTCCAGATCGAGCCGGGATAGCCCTCAGCGCCACCGGCAGTGCCCCATTGCCCCGCCATGAAGCTGGCTTCAGGCGCGCCGAGCTTGCTGCGCACCGGGTTGCCGTCGGCATCCGGCACCACGATGTTGAGCCCGAAGGCCGAGGTGGCGGCAAGATAGATGTTGGGCGCTGCGGCGCCGCTGAACTCGGGCGCATCGTCGAGCGTCACCCCGAAAGTCTGCCCGACATCGGCTGCCGTAGCCGAGAATATCGGCTCACTTGGGATCAGTTGCCCGGTTGGCGGTCCATCCGGCTGCAGCCGCTGGATCACCATCGAACTGCCGGCCGGATCGATGAATGTGTAATCGAGCGCGTCGCCGCTGGCCGGGGGTGTTTCCGGCGGGACAACGCCGGAAAAGCCGGTGATAACCGGTTCGCCGGGGGCGAAGATCGCCTCGTCCGCCGCGAGGGTGGCCGATGCCAGCAATGTCGTGGAAGCAACAACGGCCGCGACAAGCGCGCCGGTGAACCCGATCCGCAGTCCGCAAAACGACGTCATGGCCTCTCCTCGCCACCACGCCCCTAAGCCCACGCGTTCCCCTTCGCGTGCACACCGCCCGAAGACAATAACACGCCAAGAAGCCGACAGCACTAGTCTTGTGAACATAAAGTGCCGGCGGCGAATAGTTGTGCCGCCGGCTCATTCGATGTGTTCAGCCGCGGTGGCTCTTGAGAACCTTCAACACCACCACGGCGGCCGAGAGCGCGATGGCGAAGCCCATTGCAGGATGCAGCATCGAGGACATGCTGGCCGCAGGGTCGGTGCGGGTGAGGTACTGCAGCAACGGAATGGCGTAGAGCAGGGCAGTCAGCCCGCTCCACCAGTGCAGCGCCCGCACCCGCCGGTCGGTCCAGGTGCCCCAGGTCATGAGCGCGATCGGCACCGCGGCAATGAAGGCCCAGCCGGTCAGCACCAACACGGGTGCGATGATGGCCGACCAGGTGACGTAGTGCGGCGCGAGCTTCTGCGTCTTGTCCTGGCTTGGGGCGGCGACGTTATCGGTGGTCATATCGGGTACTCCTTGGGTTAGGGGAAGGGCATCGGCGCCATCACGCCGGTGCCGGTGTCACTTGTGGATGGCGAAGGCAGCGATCAGCGCGGCCAGCAGGGCCAGTCCGGCGGCGCCGAGATAAGCGGCCGAATAGCCGCCGGCGAGCGCGGTGATCTCGTCCGCCCCGCCGGCGCCGAGGCTTTTGGTCAGGGTGGTCGCGAGGGTGAACAGCACGGCAAGGCCCAGCGCGCCGCCGATCTGCTGGCTGGTGTTGATCAGCCCGCTGGCGAGCCCGCTATCGGCCTCGCTGACGCCCTGCACCGCCAGTTCGGTACCGGCGATGAACGCCCCGCCCAGCCCGGCGCCGATGATGATGGTCGGGCCCAGAAGGTGCAGCACGAAATCCGCACCGACCGGCGCCAGCGCCAGCCAGGCGAGGCCGGCCGCGAGGATAACCAGCGATACCGCCAGCGTCCGCGCCGAGCCGGCTTTCGCCATCACAGGCGGCAACGCGCCGGCAGTGACGATCAGGGCCAGGGCCAGCGGCACCTGGGTCAGGCCGGTGAGCATAGCGTCGTAGCCGAGGACGTTTTGCATATGCAGCGACAGGACGAAGAACAGCCCGACCACCGCGCCGCCGATCAGCAGCACCACGAGGTTGCCCAAGGTTACCGAACGGTTGGCGAAGATCGCGAACGACACCAGCGGCTCGGACGAACGCAGCTCGATCACTGCGAACAGCCCGAGCAGGGCAATGCCAGCCGCGCCAAGCCCCAGCGTGACCGGCGACAGGAAGCCGACCTCGAGCACCATCGAGAACGCCGCCACCAGCGCCACCACCCCAAGCGTGATGGTGATGGCGCCCGGCAGATCGAGACGCGCCTTGCTGATTACCACGTCGCGGTTGAGCAGTGCCGGGATCGCGGCGAGGACAACGAGCCCGACCGGCACGTTGATGAAGAAGATTGCCGACCAGCCGATGCTGGCGGTCAGCACGCCGCCCAGCAGCACCCCGGCAACACTGCCGAGCCCCGCCACCGCGCCCCAGATGCCGAGCGCCTTGGCCCGCCCGTCGGTCACCGGGAACAACTGCATCAGCAGCGCCAGCGCCGCCGGCGCCAAGAGCGCTGCCGAGGCGCCCTGCACGGCCCGTGCCGCCAGCAGCATCGGGCCGTTGATGGCGAATCCTGCGGCGAAGGATGCGGCAATGAAGCCGAACACGCCGGCGAGGAAGATGGTGCGGTGCCCATAGCGGTCGGCCAGCCGGCCGCCCAGCATCAGCAGGCCGCCGAACGGCAGTACATAGGCGGTGATCACCCAGGTGAGGAGGTTATGATCGAGCCCCAGCCCGGCCCTGAGGCTGGGCAGGGCGATATTGACGATCGAGGCATCCAGCACCACGAGGAACTGCGCCAGCGCCAGGAAGGTCAAGGCCAGCCAGCGATTGCGGCTGCGCTGTGGGGATGCCGCCTCTGCGGCGGTAGCGACGACGGTAGACATCAGGATCTCCTGTCCATATAGAGTGAGTAATCACTCACTAATCGGCTTCAAGAAATGACGCCTTGTTCCCGCGCTTGGGCGGGGCAGGGCGTCACGGGGAACGTCACGTTGCGGCCGTGAACCGGCCGGGTCAGAGCGCCGGCGCGTGCCGGATATTGCGGGCCAGCAGGCGGGCCCAGTCTTCGCCGAGGTCGTAGATGTCGGCGGTGGTGATCAGGTGGCAAAGCTGGCCGAAGGCGATGAAGCGCTGCACCGCCTCGTCGCTGGCGCCCGAGCGCTGCTTCACATAGCTGACGATCCGCTTCAGGCCCGCACGCAGCACTTCGCGGATCGCCGGCACGTCCGAGGCGCTCTGCGCATGCACCTGGATCATCAGCATCTTGCGGTCGGCGATGAGCCCGGCATAGCCGTCGCCCATGGCATAGAGAATGTCATCCGGCGCGGCGCCCGCTACCGTCCGCACACTCGCTTCCAGCACCGCCTCGATCTGGGTGAAGCAGCGCTCCACCGCGGCAACGAACAGTTCCTCCTTGGTGGGAAACAGCTTGAACACATAGGCCTGGCTGATCCCGGCCCGCACTGCCACTGCCGTCACCGGCGTCGCCTGGAACCCGGCGCCGGCGAATGCGGCAAGCGCCGCCTCGACGATGGCTTCTCTACGGGTGTCGGCATCGGACAGGTTGGTGCGTGTGTGCTTCATGGTGAGTGAGTGAATACTCACCGTCGACCTGCCTGTCAATACCAAACAATCTCCGCGGGGCCTGGCATCGAAACGGCGATCCACCCGTTTAGGCCTTCATCAAGAGGGTGCCCCTATGTCCAGCAACGACATCGCCGACCGCCTCAACCACTTCGGCAGGAATATCGAACGATGGCGCACCGAGGCCGCGCGCCTGACTTTGCTCGCCGCCCAGGCGCGCGAACAGAAGCCCGATGAAGCGCAATTGGTCCATCTCGAAGAGACGGCAACCGCCGTCTACACCGACATCACCGAGTTTCAGCGCACTGTCGACGAAATCGCCACCACCAGCCCGGCCGCCGCGGCGCAACTGGCCCCGGTCAGCGACGCCATCCACCTGGTACTGCTGGAGATCACCGAGCTGGGGATCAAGCTGTACAGCTCGCACACCGAGTTGCCGGAAGTGACGTGAGGGCAGCGCGCATCAGCAAACGCCACCAGCCCCACCTCGACAATGGCTTCTCGTCTGGTGTCCGCGCCAGACGGGTTGGTAAGTCCGTGCTTCAGGCTGAGTGAGTGAGACGCCTCTTCCTTCTCCCCAGGGGAGAAGGTGGCGTGCGGACGACGGCCGTGGCCGTCGTCGCGGGACGGTTGAGGGGTTAGGCGGCGCAACGAGCGCTCGCTGAGAGGCTGAACCCCTCACCCAAGTTCCGCTACGGACCTGACGGTCCTAGCTCCACTAGCCCTCTCCCCTCAGGGGCGAGGGGCGCTGACTGTGGTGCTGTGTTCGAAACTACCCCGCAATCTCCGCCAAAATCCCTTTGGTCAAGCTCCCCGTCGCCGGGTAGAGCGGGATCAGGCAGGCCTGCAGCGCGTGGTAGATGTCGCCCTTGCCGCCAAACAGCGTGTAGCTGGGCTTGAGGTCCTCAGTCAGCTGCTCGTGCCAGCCGCCATTCTGTTCATCGATGAAGGCGCTCGCGATTACGTCCCAGATGTGGCGGTACCACTCCTCGTGGAAGGCGCTCGGCCGGTGCTCGCAAAGGAACGCCGCGGCGCCGATGCCCTCGGAAGCCGGCCACCACAGCTTGTCGCGCATGTCCGGCTTGTCGTTCCAGTCGAGGTTGTAGAAGAACCCGCCCTTAGCCTTATCCCACCCCAGCACGATCGATTGCTTGAACAACGCTTCGGCCGCGTCCGGCATCCAGGCGTGCTGCTTGCCGCCCAGCGCCCAGAGCTGCAGCACGAGGCGGGTCCATTCCAGCCAGTGGCCCGGCGTGGTGCCGGGCGGGCGGAACATCTGGTCGCCGAGATAGCCCTTGTCCACCTGCCAGTTGCCGTCGAAATGCTCGGCCACCCGGAAGCCGTTTTCCCCCGCCTTGCGCCGGATGATCAGGTCGGCGATGCGCTCGGCCTTGTCCAGATAGCTCCGTTCACCGGTCGCCTCGAACGCTGCCATCAGCGCCTCGGTGAGGTGCATATTGGAGTTCTGCCCGTGGTACGGGGCGATCACCGACCAGTCGGCGTTGAACTCCTCGGCAATGGCGCCGTGCTGCTCTTCCCAGAACCTGGTCTCGAGAATCTCGGTCACATCGGCCAGCATCCTGTCGGCGAGCGGGTGCCCGAGCAGCTTGGCGCTGGAGGAAGCCAAGAGCACGAAGGCATGGCCATAGCCCTGCTTCCGCCCATCGCGCGGCCCGTCATTGTCGACCGTCCAGAAATAGCCGCCGGCCTTCAAATCGCGATGCCGTTCCCACAGGAACTTCATGCCGTGGTCGACGATCTGGTCGGAGCCCGGCCGCCCGAGCAGGCTGCCGATGACGAAGCAGTGCACCATGCGCGCCGTCGAGTGGATGCCCCGCACCGGATTGGCGGTGTTCAACGGCCGGCCGGTCGGGTCGAGATCGAAGAAGCCGCCTTGCGGGTTGAACGCCCGATTCTGGAAAAACCCGAACAGCCCGTCGGCCTGCTCCAGGAGCCAGCGCCGGTGGTAACTGCGGTTGCGCCAGGGTTGGGTGGTCGTCGCCGGCATGTTCAGCTCCCTCGATTTTGTTGCGCCAGTTCTAACCAGCGGGCAACGCAGCGTCGAGGGCTACCATACGAGTATCGGGTCGCTCGTGACTTTACGGTTCCCGATGCAGCATCCGTTGGCGACCAGCCACCTTGCAGAGCCCCAAACTCGGTGTCATCCCAGCGAAAGCTGGGACCCAACCATCAGCTGGTGCGGGCGGAGAAATGGGTCCCTGCTTTCGCAGGGATGACAGCCGGTGGGTGGGCGCGACCGTAGCTTAGCGCCCATGGAATGGCGGGTGTGTTTGGCCCACAGCCAAATACTTCAGGCCTCGAGCCGGGCGATGATGACCGCCTTGGTCGCATCATCGGCGAACGCTCGGCTGATCGCCGCGAGGTTGGCCGCCCGGAACCGCTCGGCGTCCCAGCCGAACACCTGCTGCAGCCGCCCGTATTCCTCGGTCAGCGTCAGGTCGGTTGGGCCGCGGGCATCGGTGTTCACGCCCACCGACACGCCGCGCCGCACCAGCTTATCCACCGGGTGGTCCTCGTAGCGGTCGAACACGTCGATCTGGATGTTGCAGGACGGGCAGACCTCGAGATGCACGTCGCGCTCCAAGAGCAGCGCGATCACCGCGTCGTCCTCGATCGAGCGCACCCCGTGCCCGACACGCCGCACGCCCAGCTGCTCGACCACCTCGCGCACCTTCTCGGCGCCGCCGGCCTCGCCGGCATGGGCCGTGATGTTCAGCCCGCGCTCGGCGGCCTGCCTGAACACCGGGATGTGCTCGCCCAGCCCATAGCCGGTCTCGTCGCCGGCGAGGTCGACGCCGCCGACGCCCTGGGCGCGGTACTTTTCGGCGATCCGCACCAGCTCCAGCCCGTTTGCCGTATCCTCCGGCCGCAACTGGCAGAGGATCAGCCGCGCTTCGACCGGATAGGTCTTTCGGCCCTCATCGAGCGCCGCCAGCACCGTCTCCACCACCTCGTCGGTGCTGAGCCCGGTCTGTCGGTGCAACTGCGGCGCGAAGCGGATCTCGGCATAGATCACGCCGTCCTCGCTGAGCTGCCGCATGAGGTCGATGGTCGCCACGCTCAGGGCTCGCCGGCTCTGCAGCAGCGCCAGCGGCGGCGCCAGATATCGGAAATAGTCGACCAGGTTGACGCATTTGCGCGGCGCGAGGAACTCGGCCCGATAACGCTCCGGCGTCACGCTGGGGTCGAGTGCGCTCACCGAGGCAAAGCTCATCGAGCAGTCGAGGTGCAGATGCAGTTCCACCTTGGGCAGCGCCCTGAGTTCGTCGCGAGTCATCATCAACCCTTGATACCAGCGCTCGCCAGGCCCTGCACGTAGTAGCGCTGTAGCGGCAACAACAGGGCGATCGGGATCAGCGCGGTGATCACCGATACTGCAAAAAGCTGGTTCCAGATCGTCTGGTACTGCTGCTGGAACGCCGCCATGCCGACCTGGATCACCTTGAACTGCTGGGAGGGCATGGCGAGCAGCGGCCACAGGAACGCCTCCCACTGGAATACGAAGAGGAGCAGCCCGGCGCTGATGCAGGTGGGGATCGAGAGCGGTACATAGATGCGGACGAGGACATCGAACCAGCTGGCGCCATCAAGCTTGGCCGCCTCGAGGTAGTCCTTCGGGACTTCCTTGAAGAACTGGTAGAACAGGAACACCGCCAGCCCGTTGGCAACACTGGGAACGATCAACGCTGCCACGTTGTCGAGCCAGCCCAACTGCAGCGTGACGGTGTAGAGCGGCAGCGCGATCGCTTCGAAGGGCAGCATGAAGCTGATGATGATCAGCGTCAGAATGGCGTTCTTGCCCTTGAAGTCGAACACCGCGAAAGCAAAGCCGGCCATACCGTTGACGATCAGTCCGCCAATCATCGTGACGATCGCGACGAACATCGTGTTGGCGATGATGATGCCAAAGCCGCGGTCGAACACGCCCTGGTAGGCCTCGAGCGAGAATGGCGAGGGGATCAGCGCCTTGGCGGTGAACGGGAAGATATCGGCAAAGACTTCGGTGTTGGGGCGGAGCGACGAGACGATCGCCCACCACAGCGGCAAGACGAAGATGAACGCAATGGCGATGTAGGCGACGTGCTTCAAGCCGAAGCCGATGCCCTTGCGGAGCACATGCGGGGTGCTTTGCATCACTTCTTCTCCGGCTTGCCGTTAAGCAGTCGGAACTGCAACCCGACGATGACGAGGAGGATCGCGACCACCACGACGATGATCGCCATCGCCCGGCCCATGTCGCCGAAGATGAAGCCCGACTTGAAGGCCTCGTACATCAGCACGTTCGTGCTGTCGGCCGGCCCGCCCTGGGTGATCATGAAGATGGGCGCGAATAAGAGGAAATTGATTGAGACATCGGCCACCAGTACGAAGAGCAGCGTCGGCCTGAGCAGCGGGATGGTGATGAAGACCAGGCGCTGCCAGGCGCGCGCGCCGTCGATCCTGGCCGCGTCATAGATCTCGGGCGAGATGTTCTGCAGCCCGCCGATGATGAAGATCATCCAGTACGAGATACCCTTCCAGGTGGCGATGGCGATGATCGAATAGAGCGCCAGGCTCTCCGATGTCAGCCACGGCTGGCCAGGAATGCCGGCAATGTTGAGCACGCCGTTGGCCAGCCCATCCGGGCTCAGCATGATGCGCCAGATGATCACCGCGGTGGGCAGCGACACCCCGATGGGGATGAGGAACAGCACCCGGTAGAACGCCACGCCCTTGAACTTCTGCACGTAGAGCAGCGCCAGCCCCAGCGCGAGGGCGATCTGGATCGGGTTGATCAACAGGTTGAACCACAGCGTCACCTGCAGCGATTTCCAGAACGCGGAATCGGTGAACAGCGCCACGTAGTTATCGAGCCCGACAAACACCTGGTTGCCGCGCAGCATGTTGAAGAAGCTGTCGCTGACCGCCAGCGCGATCGGATAGAGCCGGAACACCACGAGCCCAACCAGCGCCGGCGCCAGGAGCACCGCGAGGAGGAAAAGGGGAGTTTTGCTTCTGACCATTGTGGGGTGGTTCACTTCATCTGTCGGGCGACAACTTGGTAACACGGTGGCCGTGGACCCCCACCCCTGTCCCCTCCCCGCAAGGGGGAGGGAGACCCATACTGAGATGCCGGTGTGGGCGTCTCCCTCCCCCTTGCGGGGAGGGGACAGGGGTGGGGGTCCACAGCCACCGGCATTTGCAGGAGTGACTACTGCGCCACGCGCGCTGCCGCCGACTCGAACTTCTGCACGGCGCTCGCCAGTGCATCGGTCACTGCCACGCCATTCGCCATATCGATGAAGGCGGTGCGGAAGGCGTCCTGCAACTGGCCATAGGCGGCGGTGACCGGACGGGCTTTGGCGGTGTTGAGAGAGTCGTAGACGCCCAGCCGGAACACGTTATTGGGGAACGCATCGAAATCGGCTGCGGTGCTGATCTCGTCGAGCAAAGGCTTGCTCACCGGCAGCTGGTTCAGCGCCTTGAACCAGACGCGCGTGCCTTCTTCCGAGGTGGTAAGGAACCTGGCGAAATCGAAGGCTTCGGCCTGGTTGGTCGAGGCCGCGCTGACGCCGACATACCAGCTCCCGGTCGGGGTCAGTACCTTGCCGCCCTCGAAATACGGGAACGGCGCCACGCCGAAATCGACGCCGGTCTGGGCCAGGATCGGCAGGTTCCAGGTGCCACCGGCAAACATTGCCAGCTGGCCATTGCCGAACAGCGATGCGGCTTCCCCATAGCCGAGGCTCTTGGGGCTCACTGCCCACTCGTTGTAGAGGTTGTGCCAGTAGGTGCCGGCCTTCACCCAGGCTTCGCTGTCGAGGTAACCCTTGGCGGTGACGCCATCAGGTGCGATCACGTCGGTGCCCAGCGACTCCCCGAGCGGCTGCAGCTGGTAGAGCTCGCCGAACTGCTCGACGGTGAAACCGTATTGCGTGGTGCGGCCACCATCCTTGACGGTCAGCTTTTGCGCTGCATCCGCCACCTGTTCCCAGGTCCAGCGCTTGGTCGAACCGAGCGTGTCGACTTCCGCCTGCGTGGCATTCTGCCCGGCCGTCAGCCCGTCCGGGGCAGTGATGCCGGCATCGGCGAACAGCTGCTTGTTGTAGAACAGCACCTGCGCCGAGTTGTTGATCGGCAGCGCGAACTGCGTCGCGTCATACTTGCCGGCGTCAATCGCGGCCGGCACGAGGCTCGAGGTATCGATCGAGGCATCGACCGGCGCGAGGAAGCCGCGCGACGCGTAGCTCGCCACCAGCGGCGCATCGACATAGACGAGGTCGATGCCGGCGTCCTTAGAGCGCAGCCGGAGCTCCGCCACCTGGAAGAACTGCGCGAACGGGTAGGGCTGGAGGTTGATCTTGATGCCCGGATGCGCCGCCGTATAGGCATCGACGACGGCCTGCATGGCCGTGGTGTCGCCGCCTTCGATAACGATCATGTTGAGCGTCTTGTCCTGCGCCAGCGCTGGTGCCGCGGTCATCGCCGCCACCATGCTGATCGCCAAAGCTGTGTTCCACATCTTCATATTACGCACCCTTCTGTTGTAGCTGAACAATCTCAGGACTTTGCCGCAAACCTTCTGGCGCCCCAGACGAGACCCGGGGTCACCAGTTCGGTGAACCGTCGCGCATCGACCGTCATGGCGACGCCGACATTTTTGACCCGCGTATCGTGCTTCGGATCCTGCGGACGGAAGTCGATCAGCGTCTGGCCATAGCCCGGGCCGTCGCCGATGATCACCTCGCCCGGCAACTGTTCGATGCCGAAGATCGTCGGATCGATCAAATAGGCCACCGCGCAGGGGTCGTGCAGCGGTGCGCCCGGCTTGTCCGCGCCGGCAAAGGCGTAATAGGTGCCGCAATAGAACGCCATGATGTCGGCCACCGGATTGTCGCCGCTGACCGCGGCGCGCACCTCGGCGATGTCGGCGCGGCTGAGCAGCGTCTGGTGCGTCAGGTTCAGCCCGAACATCACGAGCTTCGCGCCCGAATTGAAGACGATCCGCGCCGCTTCCGCATCGGCCCAGGTGTTGAACTCGGCTGCCGGGGTGACGTTGCCCTCGCTGGCCGAGCCGCCCATGAAGACGATCTGCCTGAGCTTTGTCGCGAGGTCCGGCCGCAGCGCCAGCGCCAGCGCCACGTTGGTCATCGGCCCGATCACCACCAGGGTGATCTCGCCGGGGTTGGCATCGGCCTTTGCGATGATCGCTTCGACGGCACCCACGGCATCGGCTCGCCGCTCGGTCTGCGGCAGCTCGACCCCGGCGCTGTCCATGCCCGACGGGCCGTGGAAGGCGGCGGGAAACTCATAGCGGTGCAAGAGTGGCAGCACGGCGCCGGCATGTACCGGCACGTCGAGCCCGAATGCGTCGACGATCCTGAGCGCGTTGCGCGTCGTGTTTTCCAGCGAGGCATTGCCGCACACCGTGGTGATCGCCTCGATCCTGATCGCTGGATGCGAAGCCGCGAGCAGGATCGCCGCCATGTCGTCATGGCCGGGGTCGCAATCGATGATGATGCGGTGGGGAGTCGATGCGGACATAAGAAATCTGGCTCTGGGGAGTGAAAGAGGACGTCGCCGTGCGTGGATCCGGACGCGAGGGCGTGAGGTGTCGAAACCTGGAGAGGGAGGAACCCGGTTCCGGCGGCCTGGCGCCTCGCATCCGAGCCAAAACACTAGGCTGGACGGGCCTCGGGCAACAATTTACAAATCGGCCGTTCGATTGAGTTTTCGTCAATGGTTGAGACGGGCCACCTGCTGCACGCCCTGCGCGCCTTCGAGGCGGCAGCTCGGCTCGGCAGCGTCAAGAAGGCGGCGCAGGACCTGAGCGTCACCGATGGCGCGGTGAGCCGCCAGATCAAGCATCTCGAGGATGCCCTGGGGGTCGAGCTGTTCGAGCGCGGCAACCGCTCGATCCGCCTCACGCCCGCCGCCGCGGAGTATGCCGCGACGATCTCCGAAGCCTTCGCTTCGATTGCGCGCGGCACCGAGCAACTGCGCCACGCCCATAACCGGCAGACCATCATGCTGACGGCGCCCGACGCGTTCCTTTTGCGCTGGCTGGTGCCGCGGCTGCAGAGCCTCGAGGCGCTGCTCGACGGCACCTCGGTGCGCCTCACCACCTGGAGCCGCGAGATCAACCCGGCCGATCGCTCCATCGATATCTATATCGGTGTCGGCCCGGTGCCCGAGATCCCCGGCATGACCGTTGCCACCGTGGCGCCCGAAACCTTCGGCCCGGTGGTCAGCCCGATGCTGATGAAAGGCCGCGAGGCCGATCTCGAGCATCTGTGGAGCCTGCCGCGCCTCGATACGGTCTGGCCGCCCGACATGTGGTCCAACTGGGCTCGCGAGGCCGGCGTGACCTTGGAGAAGCGCGAGTTCATCTCGTACGACCTGCTGTTCTACACCCTGCAGGCTGCAGAAGCCGGGCTCGGCGTCACCATCGGCCCAGGTCCCGCAGTGTCGGACGCCATCAAGCAAGGCCGCATGCTGGCCCCGCTCGGCCTCGTTACCCGCCCCGGCAGCTGGTACCTCGCCTGGCGCAACGATCGCTCGATCCGCGTCATGAACCTGGTAAGGCGATGGTTCGAACGCGAGTTCGCCGAGTGATCACACCGCGGTAAAGTGGCCGGGGCTGATCTCGGTCAACTGCCCGATCTCGTCCCTCGCCAGGCCGCGCACCCGGGCAACCTCCAGGGCGAACGCCGCTGCCGTGGCGCTGCTGCCATCGAGCCGCTCCGACGCATTGGGCACCGCCGACAGCAGCACCCTGGTATAGGGGTGGACCGGCTGCGCGATCACCTCGCGCGATGGCCCCCATTCGACGATCCGCCCGCCGAACATTACCGCCGTTTCCTCGGCGATGTAGTGCGCCGTGGCGATGTCATGGGTGATGTAGAGCAGGCTCAACCCGCGCTGCGACTTCAGCCGGCCGATCAGCTCGAGCATCGAGCGGCGGATCGACACGTCGAGCATCGAAGTCGGCTCGTCCGCCACCACCAGTTCGGCTCCCACCGCCAGCACCCGCGCCAGGTTCACCCGCTGCCGCTGCCCGCCGGACAGCTCGTGCGGGTATTTGTCGAGTGTATGGTCCGGGTCGAGCTCGGCCTCGGCAACGATCCCGGCCACCCGTTCGCTGAGCGCCAGCCCGCTCAGCCCATGGTGCAGGCGCAGCGGCCGCTCGAGGTGATGCCGCACCGTATGCGCCGGATTGAGCGCCGAGAACGGATCCTGGAAGATCATCTGCACGGCCCGCCGATGCGTCAGCTTCGCCTTGCGGCCCCGAATGGTCGCGATATCGCGCCCGCGGAACAGCACCTGGCCCGAACTCAGCGGAAACAGCCCCGTGGCAGCCCGGCCCAGTGTTGATTTGCCCGAGCCGCTTTCCCCGACGATGGCCAGCGCACGGCCTTCGTCGAGCTTCAGCGACACCTGCTGCAGCGCCGCTACCGACTTCTCGCCGCCGAAGATGTTTCGGGTACGGAAGGTCTTGCTGGCGGCGACCAGTTCGAGGATGGGCTCCGTCATGACAGGGTCTCCAGCCTCGGCATGGCGTCCCACAGCGCCCGCGTGTAGGCCTGCTCGGGTGCTTCGACGATCTGCCGGGTCGCGCCGACCTCGATGATCCGGCCCTTCAGCATGATGGCGATCCGGTCCGCCAGCTGCGCCATCAGCGCCAGGTCATGGGTGATGAACAAGAGCGAGAAGCCGAGCCGCGCTTTCAGCGCCATGATCTCGGTGAGGATTTCGCGCTGCACCACCACGTCCAGCGCCGTGGTCGGCTCGTCCATGATGATCAGCTCCGGTTCGAGCGCCAGCGCCATTGCCAGCACGACGCGCTGCCGCATGCCGCCCGACAGCTGGTGCGGATAATCGTCGAGCCGCGCCGCGGCGATGCCCACCAGCTTCATCAGCTCTTCGGCCCGCGCCCGCGCCGCCTCGCGACGCATCCCGGTATGGCCGGCCAGCACGTCGCGGAACTGCTCGAAAATGGTCAGCACCGGGTTGAGCGAGTTCATGGCGCTCTGGAACACCATCGACACTTTGCGCCAGCGCCAGCGCCTCAGCGCCTGCGGTGTCAGCGCCAGCACGTCCTCGCCGTCGATCCGGATGCTGCCGCCCGAGATGATCGCCGGCGGCCGGTGCAGCCGCATCAGTGCAAAGGCAATGGTGGATTTGCCGCAGCCGCTTTCCCCGGCCAGCCCCATCACCTCGCCGCGCCGGATGTCGAGATCGACAGCGTTGACCGCCGTGAACAGCCCCGTCGTGGTCATGAAGTCGACCTTGAGGCCCCGTACTTCGACGAGGTTCGATTGCTGCGCCATCGTCATGCCTCCGGCGCCGCCGCATCGACCCGCGCCCGGTCGATGGCGCGCTGCGCCTTCGCCGCCTTGGCGACGGTGCCGAGCGTCCTGAGCCGCGGGTTGGAGATCTCGTCGATGGCGAAGTTGATCAGCGACAACCCGATGCCGATCACCGCGATGAAGCTCGCCGGCGCCGCCACCTCCCACCACGCCCCGATCATGATCGCAGATGAGGTCTGCGCGTTGTAGAGCATGGTGCCCCAGCTCACCGCGTTCGGATCGCCTAAGCCCAGGAACTCCAGCGTCGCCTCGGTGATGATGGTGTAGATGGCGCTGCCGATGAAGTTGAAGCCGATGATCGACAACAGGTTCGGCAGCAGCTCCACCGCGATCATCCGCCAGGTTGGCTCCCCCGCCAGCTCCGAGGCTTCGATGAACTCCCGTCGTCGCAAACTCATGGTCTGGGCGCGCGTCACCCGTGCGCCCCAGGCCCAGGAGGTGAGCCCGATGATCAGCGCAATCACCATCGGGCTCGCCTGCCCGACAAACGCCGCGATCACCAGCAGCAAAGGCAGTTGCGGGATCACCAGCGCAATGTTGGTGAGGAAGTTGATCACCTCGTCGACCCAGCCGCCGAGATAGCCGGCGGTGATGCCGAGCGTCACGCCGATCACCGTGACGATCAATCCGGCGAGAAAGCCGACGAACAGCGAGGTGCGGGTGCCCCAGATCAACTGGGTGAACACGTCGCGCCCCATCCGGGTGGTGCCGAGCAACTCGTCCATCGAGGGCGGCTGATGCGGCCGCCCCACCCGCTGCATCGGCGCATGCTCGGTGATCCACGGCGCCGCCACGGCGATCGCCACATAGGCGAAGACGATGGCGAGGCCGACCACTGCCTTCTTGTTGCGGAAGACGACTTCGAGGGAACCGCTCATTTCTTCAGGCCCTCCTCAGCCGTGGGTCGAGAAACACATAGGCGAGGTCGACGGCGAGGTTGGCCGTCAGCATGGCCAGCGTCATGATCAGCAATTGTCCCTGGATCAGCGGGTAATCACGGGCGACGATCGCGACATAGAGGGTGCGGCCGAGGCCGGGATAGTTGAACACCACCTCGGTCACCAGCGAGCCGCCCATCACCGAGCCGATGGTCAGCGCAAAGGCGGTGACGCTGGGCAGGAGCGCGTTGCGCGCCGCATAATTGTAGCGCACCCGCCGATCGCTCAGCCCCTTGGCCAGCCCCATCACCACATGATCCTCGCCGAGCTGGCCGATCATGTTGTTGCGCATGGTGACGAGGTAGCCGCCGATATGGACGAAGGCCAGCGACACCACCGGCATGATGGCGCTGTGCACCACGCTGCCGAGAAACTGCGGGCTCCAGCCGGGGTCGAGCTTGGGATCGAAGGCATAGCCGGTGGGCAGCCATTTGAGCGCCACGCCGAAGACGAACAGTGCTGCCAGCGCCACCACCACGGCGGGGATCGCCTGCACCGCCAGCGCCAATGGCGACACCACCGAGTCGAAGGCGCCACCGCGCCGCCAGGCGGCGAGGATGCCGGTGATCGAGCCGACCGCGAAGGCAAGGATCGCCGACGTGCCGGCGAGGAAGATGGTCCAGGGCAGGGCATAGCCCAGCACTTGCGACACGGTGAGCGGATAGAACTTCACCGAGTAGCCGAGGTCCCAGGTAAAGACGCTCCTGAGATAGGCGAGGAACTGCTCGTGCAGCGGCCCGACGGCGAAGCCGAAGGTCTTTAGGAGCGCCGCGCGCGCTTCGGGCGGCAGCGTGTTCTCGGCCTTGGCGAACATGAAGTCGATCGGATCGCCCGGCATCAGCCGCGGGATCAGGAAGTTGATCACTGCGGCGGCGCAGAACGCCACGATGTAAAAGCCGATGCGGCGCAGCACGAAGGGCATACGAGTTCTCCCCCGGGTTGGTTACAAGGCTATCGCGTATGGGAAGCCACCGGCCTCTGGTCCTCCCCCGCCACGCGGGGGAGGACCACCGAGAGTGCAGTGCCTCACCCCTGATACGATCGCCCTGGTTGGTTACGGGTCCAGGCGGCGCCGCGTGGGGAGCGTGCCGCCTGGACCCGCCTCAGGTCGCCTCGGGGCCTACGGCGTCACTGGCCTGAGGGCCAGCAGGTGCAGCACGCGTTCCGGCACGCCGCCGTAGACCACCGGGCGGGCGACCGGGTTTTCGGCGTTGAACCAGCCGGTGAAGCGCTTGGTCGAGTACTCGTACCAGAGCGGGTTGTTGAACACCGCGATATAGGGCAGGTCACGACCGACGATCTCCTGGATCTGGTCCATGATCTTGCGCTGCTCGGCCTCGTCGCTGGTCTGGTAGAAACCGTCCAGCAGCTTATCGAGCTCGGGGTTGGAGTAGTGCGAGGCGGCCTGCCGGGTCTTGCCGACATTGGCCGAATAGAGCGCCAGGTCGAACATGAAGTGCGGGGTGACGCCGCCGCGGATCGAGTTGATGCCCACGTCGAAATCGCCGGACTTCAGCATATTGTCCCACGGCCCTTCCTCGGGGGTCGACAGGCGCGCCTCGATGCCGACCTGGGTCAGCCCCTCGACTGCGAGCTGCACGCTGTTCACCCAATCGGTCCAGCCGTTCGGCACGATGATGTCGAAGCTGATCTTCGAACCGTCCGGGTTCTCGACGAAGCCGTCGCCGGTCACATCCTTGTAGCCGCTGTCGGCCAAGAGCTGCTTTGCCGCATCGAGGTTGTATTTCGAGAACTGGCCGTACTCGCTGTCGACCTTGGGGTTGTTCCATGAGTGGAAGGCGGCGCCGAGCCCCGACGGATACTCGTTGAGCGTCGGGTAGCCATAGCCGGCAATATCGACCATCGCCTGCCGATCCATCGCCATCGAGAAGGCGCGGCGGAAGTTGATGTCGTTGAAGGCCGCCTTGTTGCCGGCGTTCTTGGTCTGCTGGTTGAGGTTGAACACCACCATCGAGCCGCCCGGGAACCAGTAGGCGTTATGGTCGGGGTCGAGTCCCACATAGGTCTTTTCGATATCGGGCAGGAACGCCCCGAACCAGTCGAGCTCGCCCTTGGTGACCTCGGTCAGCGTCTGGTCGTTGCCGGCGATCTGCGGGAAGCGCAGGCAGTCGACGAACAGGTTGGCTGCGTCCCAGTAGTTCGGGTTGCGGCACTGCATGTATTCCTGCGGCGTGAAGCGCTCGATCTCGGTCATCGGCCCTGAGCCCACCGGCTTCTCGTTGGTGAAGGTCGCGGGGTCCGCAACATCCTTCCAGGTATGCTCGGGCACCACATAGACCTGCACCAGCTTGTAGATCAGGCCCGAATTGGCGGCATTGTAGGCGATGGTGACATTGTTGCCCTCCACCTCGACGCTCTTGATCTGGGTCCAGATGGCGTTGAGGTCGAGCTCCGGATGCGCCTTCAACAGGTTGAAGGTGAACAGCACATCGTTGGCGGTGAACGGCTGGCCGTCCGACCACTTCACCCCGTCGCGGATCTTGAAGGTCACCGCCGTCAGGTCGTCATTGTAGGTGAAGCTCTCGGCCAGCCGGTACTCGGGCTTGCCGCCCTGCAGCACGTTGAAGATGACCAGCGGCTCGTACATGAAGTCCTCCACCGTCGACAGCCGCGTCGAGGTGTTGAACGGGTTGAAGTTGGCGACGAATGCCGTGGTTTCGGTCGGAAACGCCGTCAGGATGGCCTTGGCCTCGACCGCGGCGGGCGCTCCCAGCGCCGCTGCCACGAGGACGAGGCTGAACGTCGTCGATCTCATCATGTCCACTCCCTGTTTCGCCCGCGCCGATGCCGGCCGGGACCCCCTCGGGACGTGCGCGCCGCCTGTCGCAGCCACCCCACGTCCCTTGCACCTGCAACATCAGCCTGGACGGCGGCCGCGCGTCACCGGGGCAAAAGCGTGCAATTCGACGCGCAAGATCGTCAAAATCGGCAAATCCCCGGTTAGACGAAAGTGGTATTCTTGCGTCCCGGCGAAAAATTATCAGACAATAGACCCTGCACCTGCAGAAGGCTTGGGATGGGACGTCTGCGTTTAGTGCCTAACGGCTTTCGCGGCCGGCTGCTGCTGATCTTCCTGTTGATCAGCACGTTGCCGCTGGTCGCCACCGGCTTCGCCTTCTTCGCTATCCTGAGCGCCAACGTCGAAGCTCAGACCTTCGGCAAGCTCGGCTTCGTGCGCGACGCCAAAAAGAGCGAGATCGAGCAGTATCTCAGCTTTGCCGAGCGCCAGGCAGCAAGCCTCGCCCGCTCCAACGCCGTGCGTTACGCCATCGGCGATTTCTACGGCTTCAGCTACGCCTTCCGCCAGATCGACGGCTCAGCCGAGCGCGCCACGGCGCTGCTGCAGCAGATCTTCGCCGTCAGCGACAAGGCGGCCGATCACCTGCAGCCGGTGGATGACGATCAGCTGCTCAGCCAGGCGCTCGAATATGCCAACGCCCACGTGCAGTTCCACGAGGATTTCGCCAGCTTCGTCCGCACCTCCGAGTTCGACAATGTCTACCTCGTCACGCCCGAGGGGCGCGTCGTCTACTCGATGCTGAAGGACCGCTATCTCGGCCGCGACCTGAGCCTGGGCTTCAGCGGCACGCCGCTCGCCGAACTCATCGAGCGCTCCCGGCTCGCGGCGCCGGGAGCGCCGTTCGAAGTCAGCGACTTCGCCCGCGATCCGATCACCGGGGCGTTCGGCGCCTATGTCGCGGTGCGGGTCGAATTCTACCACAAGTTCCGCGGCACGGTGGTGCTGCGGCTGCCGACTGCCGGGCTCGACCGCCTGACCCAGGCGCAGAACAGCGAAACCGCACAGCTCTATCTACTGAGCACACACCACGCCCTGGTCTCGGCGCCGGCCGAGGCCCGCGCGGTGATCGGCATCCCGACCCAGGCGGCGGCGGCCGTCGGCGCACCGCGGGCCGCCATCGTTGCGGCGGGACTCGGCGGTACGCCGGCCCTATCCGCCTCGGCGCCGGTGCAGTTCGGCGACCTCGCCTGGACCCTCGTCGCCGAGGTGCCGACGGCGCTGGCCTTCGCCAATGCCGACGAACTGAAGCGCGTGCTGATCATCGTCGCCGGCATCTCGCTGCCGCTCCTGGTGCTGATCGTCGTACTGCTGTCGCGCACCATGACCGCGCCGATCGTCCGGCTCACCGGCGTCGCCGAGGCCATCGCCCGCGGCGAACTCGATCGCGATATGCCGGCCATCGCCTCGCCCCGCGAACTCAGCCGGCTCGCCACCAGCTTCCGGCGGATGCGCGATGCGCTGCGCAGCCAGCTGTCGCTGGTCGGCCAGAAGAACGCCGAGCTCGAGCAGCAGGTGCGGGTCATTGCCGAAAAGAACAGCGCCCTGGAGCTGGCCGACCGCCACAAGGATACCTTCCTCGCCAACACTTCGCACGAGCTGCGCACCCCGCTGAACGGCATTATCGGCATCGCCGAAACTCTCGCCGGCGGCGTCGTCGGCAAGCTCAGCGGCCCGCAGCGCAGCCAGCTCGACCTGATCACCTTCAGCGCCCGGCGGCTGTCGCGCATCGTCGACGACCTGCTCGATCTCTATCGCATCCGCCAGGGCCGCATGCGGCTCGATATCCACCCTGTGCATGTGGCGACCAGCGTGCGCAACGTGCTGCAGCTGTGCGAGCCCATGCTGCGCGGCGAGCCGGTGATCCTCACCGTCGACATTCCCGACGATCTCGGCTTCGTCCTCGCCGATCCGGTGCGGCTCGAGCAGATCCTCTACAACCTGATCGGCAACGCCATCAAATACACCGATCATGGGGCCATCGCGATCAGCGCCGAGGCGACGCCGGAGGACACGGTGCTGATGCACGTCGCCGACAGCGGTCGCGGCATCTCTGCCGGCAGCCTCGAACGCATCTTCCAGCCGCTCGAGCAGGTCGATGGTTTCGACACCGCCCGCCAATCCGGCGGTACCGGCCTCGGTCTCGCCATCGCGCGCCAGCTGGCGCACCTGCTCGATGGCGAGATCCTGGCGCAGTCGGCCGAGGGGCAGGGCTCGCGCTTCACCCTCAGGCTGCCGCGCGCCACCCCCGCCGCGGCCACCGACCTGTTGGCCGATGCGGACCGCACCGGCCTCCACTCGGCGGTCGATCACGCGCTCGACGCCCCGCTGGTCCCGGCGCAGGACGGTGACGATGCGGCCCCGCAGATCCTCGTCGTCGACGACGAGCCGATCAATATCCAGGTGCTGCGCAATGTGCTGCAGCCGCAGGGCTATGTCGTCCGCACCGCCGATAGCGGCCGCGCCGCGCTCGAGGCGGTGGAGCGGCACGCCCCCGACCTCGTCATCCTCGATGTGATGATGCCCGATATCGGCGGGCTCGACGTGGCGCGGCAGCTGCGCCGCAGTCACAGCCTGCTCGACTTGCCGATCATCATGATCACCGCACGCAGCCGCACCCGCGATACTCTCGCCGGCTTCGAGAACGGCGCCAACGACTACGTGATAAAGCCCTTCGTCAAGGAGGAGCTGCTGGCCCGCATCGCAACCCTGCTGGAGGCCCGTCGGGCCCGCGGCACGGCGCGCGAGAACCTCGCCCTGCGCCAGGAGATCGATCGCCGCGTGCTGGTCGAGGACGCATTGCGGCTGTCGCAGCAGCGGCTGGCGCGGCTGCTCGACGCGCTCAATGCCGGCCTCGTCTGCGTCGCCGAGAACGGCGCCATCACCTATGCCAATCACGCGGCCTCAACGCTGGTGGCGCGGCGGATCGAACCCGGCGTCACCGCCTTCGCCGACATCATCCCCGCAGCCACCGCCGCCACGGTGATCGGGCTGGTGCGTGCCGACGGCAAGGCGATGCTGGAAGCCGTGCCGCTCGACAACGGGCGCCCCCCGGTACGGCTCAGCGCCTTCGAGCTCGAGGCCGATGCCGGCGGCGGCATCGCCTGCGTCCTGACGGCCGATACCGGCGAGAGCTTCGCCCAGACCGAGGGCCTGGTGCGGGGGCTCCGCGCCGCCATCGACACGGTCGGCCCCGCCCTCACCAGCCCGGTGCCGCTGCCGGCCGCGACGTCCCCGCTCGATGACGGTGACGACTACCGCCGCATCCTTGTCGAGGTGACCAGCGCCAGCCTCAGCCTGTGGCGCCGCGTCACCGGTCGTTCCAAGATCGATTTCGCCGAAGCCAGCGGCATCTGGCGCGCCAGCTTCGACCGTTCCTCGCTGCAGGTGCGCACCCTCGACAAGTACCTCCTGATCGAAACCCTGCCGGCCAACCCGCGCTGGCGCGACGTGGTGCAGACCGGCGAGTTCGTGCTTGGCGAGACCGAGGCAGCATCCACCGACCCCGCCATCGCTGCACTTCGCGCCGACCTGTCCGAGCGGCTGACGGTGCTGCGCACCCATCTCAAGCTGCACCTCCGTCGCGCCCCGCAATCCGATTCCGCGGGCCTGGCGGAGCCTTGAGCCGGCGTCCCGATTGACGTTCTAATATGTCATATAATATGAATATTTAAGACGACGGGGATCACCCCGTTCGGCAAAGGGAGGAACCAATGGGACGTGCCAGAGGACGTGCATGGAAAGTCTGGGGCGGCGCGGCGCTCGCCTGCGCCTTCATGGTAGCGCCGGCGCTGGCGCAATCGCGGCTCGATGAGGTGCTGGCGCGCGGCCACCTGATCGTCGGGACCGGCTCAACCAATGCGCCGTGGCACTTCAAGAGCGACACCGACGTGTTGCAGGGCTTCGACATCGATATCGCCAAGATCGTCGCCAAGGGCCTGTTCGATGATCCCGAAAAGATCGAGTTCGTGCTGCAGGCGTCCGACGCGCGCATCCCGAACGTGGTGACCGACAAGGTCGATATCACCTGCCAGTTCATGACCGTCACCGCAGCGCGGGCCCAGCAGGTCGCCATTACCATCCCCTATTATCGCGAAGGCGTCGGCCTGATGCTGAAGGCGGATTCGTCCTATGCCGACTACGCCGCGCTGAAGGCCGCCGGCTCCGGCGTCACCGTCGCGGTGCTGCAGAACGTCTATGCCGAGGATCTCGTGCATCAGGCGCTGCCCGAGGCCAAGGTCGATCAGTATGACGCGCAGGACCTGATCTACCAGGCGCTCGATGCCGGTCGCGCCGATGCCGTGGCCACCGACCAGTCCTCGATCGCCTGGCTGCTGGTGCAGCAGGCCGGCAAATACAGGGATGGCGGCTATGGCTGGAGCCCGCAGACCTATGCCTGCGCGGTCAAGCGCGGCGACCAGGAGTGGCTCAACTTCGTCAACACCGCGCTGCACGAGGCGATGACCGGGGTCGAGTTCGGCACCTATGCGGCCTCGTTCAAGAAGTGGTTCGGCGTCGACCTGCCGCCCCCCAGGATCGGCTTTCCGGTCGAGTTCCAGTAGCGCAAATCCGGGGTGGCGCGACTTGGCGCTACCCCATCTTCTTCCTGATCGGGCGGATGGCCGTGGGCTACACTCTCAACTTCGCTGCCGTCTGGCGCGATCTCGACCTCCTGGCTGCCGGCCTTGGGCTCAGCCTGCTGCTGGCCGTCGCCTCGATCGCCATCGGCGTCGGCATCGGGCTGGTGGTTGGCTTCGTTCTCACTTCGAAATCGCCTGCCCGGCCGCTCGCCGCCGGCTATGTCAGCGTGTTTCGCAACACCCCGCTGCTGGTGCTGATCCTCTTCACCTATTTCGCCCTGCCGCAGCTCGGGCTACGCCTCGGCAAGCTCGAAAGCTTCGTCGCGACGCTGTCGCTCTATGCCGGCGCCTATCTCGCCGAAGTGTTTCGTGGCGCCCTGCTGGCGGTGCCGCCAGGGCTCAGCGAAGCCGGCCTCGCCATCGGCCTCACCCGCTCGCAGATCCGGACTTCGATTGTCATCCCGGTGATGCTGCGCAACGTGCTGCCGTCGCTGTCGAGCACCTTCATCTCGCTGTTCAAGGACACCTCGCTCGCCGCCGCCATCGCCGTACCCGAACTGACCTTCTACGCCCGCAAGATCAACAACGAGAGCTTTCGCGTCATCGAGACCTGGATGGTGGCGAGCCTGTTCTATGTCGTCACCTGCATGCTGCTCGCCCTGCTGCTCCGCCAGGCCGAAAAGCGCCTGGCGCTACCCCGGTGACGCCGATGGACCTGGCCGAGTTCTTCGCCATTCTGTGGAACGCCCGCTTCGCGCTGCTCGGCGGGCTCGGCAATACCGTGCTGGTGTCGCTGCTCGCCGTGTTCGCCGGCACCGCGCTGGGCCTCGTCGTCGGCCTGGTGCTGAGCTACGTGCGCGGTCCTGTTGCCTGGCTGGTGCGGCTCTATGTCGATTTCATCCGCGGCACCCCGGTGCTGGTGCTGATCCTTGCCAGCTTCTACATCCTCGGCACCATCGGCTGGCGGCTCAACGCCTTCGAGGCCGGCGTGCTGGCGTTGGCGATCTTCTGCTCTTCGCATGTCGGCGAGATCGTGCGCGGCGCCCTCGGCGCCATCCCGCGCGGCCAGACCGAGGCGGCCAAGGCAATCGGCCTCAGCTTCGCCCAGACCTTTGTCGATGTGTTGCTGCCGCAGGCTGCACGCCTCGCGCTACCGGCCTGGGTCAACACCTCCGCCGAGATCGTCAAGGCCTCGACGCTGCTCTCGATCATCGGCGTCGCCGAACTGCTGCTGGCGACACAGGAGGTGATCGCCCGCACCTTCATGAGCCTGCCGTTTTACTTCCTCGCCGGTCTCATCTATTTCCTCGTCAACACCGCGATCGAGCGCCTCGGCAAACATGTCGAACGCCGGCTTGCCGTCGGAGTGCGCTGATGTCCCCGCTGCTGACCATCGCCGGCCTCCATAAGCGCTACGGCAGCACCGAGGTGCTGAAGGGCATCGACCTCGAAATGGCGCAGGGCGATGTCGTCTGCATCATCGGCTCGTCCGGCTCGGGCAAGACCACCTTGCTGCGCTGCCTCAACATGCTCGAGGATTTCGAGGCCGGCAGCATCGCGCTCGATGGCGCCACCATCGGCTATGACGAGGTCGATGGCCGGCGCCGCCGCCGGCCGGTGCGCGACATCGCCCGGCAGCGGGCGCTCACCGGCATGGTGTTCCAGCAGTTCAACCTGTTCCCGCACCTGAGCGCACTGGACAATGTCACTCTCGGCCTCATCAAGGTGAAGCGCCTGCCACGTCCCGAAGCGGTGACGATCGCCGAGAAATGGCTCGATCGCGTCGGCCTCGCCGATCACCGGGCCCGCTACCCGGCCCAACTCTCCGGCGGCCAGCAGCAGCGCGTCGCCATCGCCCGCGCCATCGCCATGCAGCCACGCCTGATGCTGTTCGACGAAGTCACCTCGGCGCTCGATCCCGAACTGGTCAACGAGGTGCTGCAGGTGATCCAGGATCTTGCCCGCGACGGCATGACCATGCTGCTGGTGACCCACGAGATGCGCTTCGCCTACGAGGTCGCCGGTCAGGTGATCTTCATGAGCGACGGTCGGATCGTCGAACAGGGCGACCCGCGCAAGATGTTCAACAATCCGCAAACCGAGCGGCTGGCCGAGTTCCTCCGCTCGTCGAGCTTCCGCTAGCCGTTGCAGGAAAGCCCGTTCTCGCGAAGGCGAATATGCCTGAGTTCAGGGGGTGACCGTCTGCAGTCCCCCAAACTCGACGGGCAGCATCAAGTAGCGGCACGCCGCCCCTTCGAGCGTTTCACTTCGTGCTCGAGGAAGTCGCGGGTCTCGACCAGCAGCAGGTCCATCGCCTCGCGCGCCGCGTCGGGTTGCTTCAACTTTATGGCGGTGAGCACGTCCTTGTGCTTGCCCAGGAACACCGTGAACGGGTCCTTCGAGATGCGGTAGCTGACCAGCAACCCCACGCCGATCAGGCTGCCCATCTGCAACAGCAGCGCATTATGCGCCGCCGCGAGAATGCAGCGATGGAATGCCAGGTCCGCCTCGATCGCTTCATCGGTATTGGTGTTGGAGGTTTCCATCTGCGCAAAGGCCATCTCGATGGCGGTGACCTCTTCGGCCGTCGCGCGCTCGGCGGCGCGGGCCGCGGCCTGCGGCTCGATCATGCGGCGGATCTCGAACAGCTCGCGGAAGAACTCCTCCGGCGGCATGCTGGTGTAGCGCCACTCGAGGACGTCGGTGTCGAACAGGTTCCAGCGCGTTTCCGGCAGCACCCGGATGCCGGTGCGGGTGCGCGATTCCAACAGCCCCTTGGCCGCCAGCGACTTCACCACTTCGCGGATCACCGAGCGGCTGGCGCCGAACTCCGCCCCCAGCTCCGCTTCGATCGGAAAGGCGCCGCCCGGCTTGATGTCGCCACGCACGATACGGTTCCCCAGCTCGTCAGCAACGTGAGCGAACAGGTTACGCTTCTGGCTGCCGCCGATCAGCTTTCGGGGTCGAAGAGTCGTCATGCGCCTAAGCAATATAGGGCCTTTGGGGATTGACAAGCCTCATTCTCAATTTATCATATAATAAGAAAATGAAACGGAGCAAGGGCAGCAAGTCTGTGGCGCCTTCAACCAGCATCGGCGGAGCGATAGAGGCAGCCGGCGCCGTGCTGTCGATGCGCGGTATCGGCAAGCGCTACCCGGGCGTAGTGGCGCTGCGCGATGTCGGGCTGACCCTCAATCGCGGCGAGGTGCACGGTCTCGTCGGCGAGAACGGCGCCGGAAAGTCGACGCTGATCAAGATCCTCGCCGGCGCGGTGCATGCCGACAGCGGCGAAATCCGGGTCGGCGGCACACCGGTCGAGCGCCCGACGCCGGCCCAGATGCATGCGCTTGGTATCGCGGTCATCTACCAGGAGTTGATGCTGGCGCCGCACCTGAGCGTCATGGAAAACCTGTTCCTCGGCCGCCAGCCCCGCAATGCCCTCGGCTTTATCGATTGGGGCGCCGCCCGCCGCAAAGCCGAAGAACTGATGGCCCGGCTCGGATTCCGCGTCGATCCTGCCGCCCGCCTCGATCGGCTGAGCGTGGCGCAGCGCCAGATGGTCGAGATCGCCTCTGCCCTGTCGCGCGAGGCGCGTATCGTCATCCTCGACGAACCCTCGGCCGTGCTCGGCGGCGCCGAACTCGAAAAACTGTTCGAGATCATCCGCCGGCTCGCCGCCGAGGGCGTCAGCTTCATCTACATTTCACACCGGCTGCAGGAAGTGTTCGCCATTTGCGACCACGTCACCGTGCTGCGCGATGGGCAACTGGTCGGCAGCCACCCGATCGGGGCGCTCGATACCGACCGGCTGATCTCGATGATGGTCGGCCGCCAGCTCAGCGACATCTATCCAGCGCGCCGGCGCACTCCCGGCAAACCGCTGCTGGTGGTCGAGGGATTGAGCCGCAAGCGGGCGCTCGACCACATCGACATCGAGGTGCGCGCCGGCGAAATCCTCGGCATTTGCGGCCTCGCCGGCTCCGGCCGTACCGAGCTGCTGCGTGCCCTGTTGGGGGCCGATCCGTCCGAGAGCCACAGCTTCACCCTGCGCGGCGTGCCCTTCAGGATGCGGAGCCCGGCTGCCGCCATCGCCGAGGGCATCTGCCTGTTGCCCGAGGATCGAAAGACCGAAGGGTGTTTCCTGTCGCAGAGCGTGGCGTTCAACATCACCATCTCGCGCCTTGCCACCATCCGCACCAACGGCCTGCTGAGCCGCCGGGCCGAGCAACGCGTCACCGGCGAGCTGGTGCGCCGCCTCAACGTCCGCACCCCGGGTGTCGATGCACCGGTCCATCAGCTCAGCGGCGGCAACCAGCAGAAATGCCTGATCGCCCGCAGCCTCAATGCCGATTGCGCCATCCTGTTGATCGACGAGCCGACCCGCGGCGTCGATGTCGGCGCCAAGCGCGAGATCTATCAACTGCTCACCCAGCTGGCTGATGAGGCTGGCGCCGCCATTGTCATGGTGTCGTCCGAGCTGCCCGAAATCCTCGGCCTCGCCGATCGCATCATCGTCATGCGCGATGGCCGGGTCGCCGGCCGCTTCACCCATGCCGACGCCACCGAGGAACGACTGATGGCCAGCGCCGTCGGCGCCATCCCGGCGGTAACGGCGGGAGGTTTGCATGCGGCGCTATGAGCATGTCATCGGCGGCGTCGCGCTGCCGCCCGCCTCCCGCACCTACATCGCCCGCTCCTGTCCGGCCAATGGCCAGCCGGTGGCCGAGTTCGCGGCCGGCGACGCCGCTGATGTGGACGTCGCCGTCGCCTCGGCGCGGGCCGCCTTCGACGAAGGGCCGTGGCCGCGGCTCTCCGGCATCGAGCGCGGCGCCCATCTGCGCGCCTTCGCCGACCTGATGCTGGCCAACCGCGAGCGGCTGGCCCGCATCGAGACCGAGGAGGTGGGCAAACCCATCCGCTTCGCGCTCAGGGACATCGAAGGCGGCGCCAGGGTCATCCACTACGCCGCCGGCCTCGCCGCCGACCTCCATGGCATCGCCTATCCCGACCTGAAACCCGGCCAGACCGGCCTGGTGCTGCGCCAGCCGGCCGGTGTGGTCGGCGCCATCATCCCGTGGAACTTTCCGGCCTTCGTCTTCTGCCACAAGGTGCCGTTCGCTCTCGCCGCGGGCTGCACAATAGTGGTCAAGCCGTCCGAGTATACCTCCGGCACGGCGCTCGAACTGGCCACGCTGGCGACCGAGGCTGGCATCCCGCCTGGGGTCGTCAATGTCGTCACCGGCTATGGCGATCCCGTGGGCAGCGCGCTCAGTGCCCATCCGGACATCGACCTCGTGACCTTCACCGGTTCCACAGCCACCGGTCGCAAGGTCATGCAAGCCGCCATCCCGAGCTTGAAGCGCGTGTCGCTCGAGCTTGGCGGCAAGGGCGCCAACCTGGTGTTCGCCGATGCCGATCTCGATGCCGCCATCGACGGCACGCTGTTCGGCGTCTTTCACAATGGTGGCCAGGTGTGCTCGGCCGGCTCCCGCCTCATCGTCGACGAGGCCATTGCCGACAGCTTCCTCGCGCGGCTGAAGCAGGCAATCGGCGCCATCCGGATCGGCGACCCGTTCGACGCGGCAACCGATATCGGCGCGCTGATCCATCGCGATCACATGGACAAGGTGCTGGCGTTCGTGTCCGCCGGCACCGCGGAGGGCGCGGCCCTCCAGGCGGGCGGCGAACGGCTTTTGGGTGGTGGCTACGACCGTGGCTGCTTCGTCGCCCCCACTATCCTCGATCATGTCGAACGCAGCCACCGCGTCTTCCGCGAGGAAATCTTCGGCCCGGTGCTCACCGTCACGCGCTTCCGCACCACCGCCGAGGCGGTCGCCATCGCCAACGACACCGACTACGGCCTCGCCAACGCGTTGTGGACCCGCGATCTCGAGAAAGCCATGGGCGTCTCGGCGGCGCTGCGTAGCGGCGTCGTCTGGGTCAACACCATCCTCGACGGCGCGCCGCAAATGCCGTTCGGCGGCACCCGCCATTCCGGCTTCGGCCGTGAGTTCGGCAGCGCCGGACTCGAGGAGTTCACCGAGCTCAAGTCGGTCTACCTCACCACCGGCGGCCGCCGGCCCGAATTCTACGGACGCTGAAATGACGGAGCTGCCGCGCGTGACCGATCAGGCTCCCGATCCCAAGCCCGCCGCCGCGAGCCCGCTGCGCCACCTGAAGCGGCTCGGGAGCCTCCGCACTTCCGGTCTCGTCTGGGTGCTGCTGGTGATGGTGATCGCCGCGACGCTGGTCAATCCGGCCTTCATCAGCCCGTTCAACATCGTCAATGTGCTGCGCCAGATGGCGTTGTTCGGCATCGTCGCAATCGGCATGACGCTGGTCATCCTCACTGCCGGCATCGACCTGTCGGTCGGCTCGGTGGTCGCCGTCGCCGCCGTGGTCTGCGCCCTGATGCTCGATGCCGGGCTGCCGGTCTGGATGGTGGTGCCGGCCGGCCTCGCCATCGGCGCGGCGGGCGGCGCCATCAACGGCGCCGGCATCGTTGTCGGCAAGGTGCCGCCCTTCATCATGACGCTGGGCACCATGGTGATCGGCCGCGGCCTCGCCATGACCATCTCCGGCGGTCATCCCGTGCATTTCCGCGAAGCCTCGGCTTCGTTCGCCTGGCTGGGGCAGGGGACACTCCTTGGCCTGCCGGTGCCGGTCTGGGCCTTCATCGTCGTCGCCGGCGCCGCCTGGTTCGTGCTGCGCTATACCGGGTTCGGCCGCAACGTCTATGCCGTCGGCTCCAACCCCGAGGCGGCGCGCCTTTCCGGCATCAATGTCCGGCTCACCATCTTCCTCGTCTACGTGATCTCGGGGTTCCTGTCGGGCCTCACCGCCTTGATCCTGATCTCGCGGCTGACCGTGGGCGAGCCGGTACTGGCCACTGGGCTCGAGCTCGAGGCCATCGCCATCACGGTGATCGGCGGCACGTCGCTGTTCGGCGGCGAGGGCAGCATCATCGGCACCATTCTCGGCGCCGGCATCATCACTGTTCTCGCCAACATGCTCAACCTCTTCGGTGTCTCGCCCTTCACCCAGCAGATCGTCAAGGGCCTCATCATCGTCGCTGCCGTGCTGTTCGAAATGTACCGGCGCAACAGGAATTCCGCGCGTTAGCCCGCGGAACCGGCGGGCCGCTGCCCGTCGCAACTCGGAGGGAAGGAAATGACGACCACTCGAACATCTGTACTGATCGTGGCGGGCGGAGCGCTCCTCGCCGGCACCCTGCTCGGCTCCGGGGCGATCGCCCAGGACAAGATCAAGATCGGCTTCTCGCAGGGCACCATGGAGAGCTCCTGGCGGGTCAACATGGTTGAGCGCAACAAGAAGTGGCACGAGGCCAACATCGCCGACAAGGCCGACCTGATCATCACCAACGGCGAGAACGATGCATCGAAGCAAGTCGCCGATGTCGAGAGTCTCCTGGCGCAAGGCATCAAGATTCTCGTCATCTCGCCGGTCACCGCCGACGCGCTGACCCCGGTGGTGAAGCAGGCCATGGATGCCGGCGTAAAAGTGCTGACGCTCGATCGCAGCGTCAATACGCCGGTCACCAGCCATATCGGTGCCGACAATATCCTGATCGGCACCACCGCCGGCCAGTTCGTCTGCAAGCTGCTCGGCGGCAAGGGCACGGTCGGCGAAATCCAGGGCGTTGCCGGCGCCTCGGCCACCGTCGACCGGCACGATGCGTTCAACGCCACCATCGCCAAGGAGTGTCCGGACGTGAAGGTGGTGGCCGACGGCATCGGCGACTATGTCCGCGAGCCGGCCATGAAGCTCACCGAGGACTGGATCCAGCGCTTCCCGGAAGGCCAGCTCGATGTGATCTATGCCCACAATGACGGCATGGCCCTTGGTGCCGTCGCCGCACTCGAGGCGGCGGGCCGGCTCGATGACGTCAAGGTGGTGGGGATCGACGGCGAAGAGGCCGCCTACCAGGCCATCAAGGACGGCAAAATGGCGGCGACCTTCACCTACCACTTCGTTGCCCCCGAAGGCATGATGTACGCTTGGGACGTCGCCTCGGGCAAAACCCTCGACGCCAAGATCGTGCTGCCCACCGCACAGATCGACGCCACCAACGTCGACAAGTTCCTCGGGACCGGCTTCTAGTCTTTTGACTTGGTCGCGCTTTCGAACCGGCAAGGTCTGCGACCTTTCCCGAAAACGCTTCAGCCGTTCACGAGGTCGTCCGGCACGGTCCGGACTGCGGCGACGCCCCCTCCAGGGCCCGCCACGCAGACGCGAAACCAAACGAGCAAGGACCCTTCTCCATCTCCCGGGTTTCGCGTCTGCAGCAAATAATCATATTAAACGATAAAATATCGGCATGAGTCGCCTGGAGTGAGGGCATGGTCACCGTCGAAGAGCTGGATACCCCGTCGGTCACCATTCACCTCGATCGGCTCGACGCCAATATCAGGCGCGTCCAGTCCATGGTCGCGGCGCGGGGGCTCGCCAACCGTCCGCACGTCAAGACCCACAAGATCCCGGCCATCGGCCGCATGCAGATGGCGGCCGGGGCGGTTGGGCTCACCTGCCAGAAGCTGGGTGAGGTCGAGGCTTTCGTCCGCGCCGGCGTCTGCGACGATATTCTGCTCTCCTTCAACATCGTCGGGCTGCTGAAGACCGAGCGGCTGATGGAGCTGTCGAGCCAGGTCCGGCGCCTCGCCGTCGTCGCCGACAACGAGACCGTCATCGATGGCCTCGCCGCGGCCGCGCTGCGCCATGGGCGCGACATCCCGCTGCTGCTCGAATGCGACACCGGCTTCGGCCGCAACGGCGCCCAGTCGCCCGAGCGCATTCTGGAGCTGGCGCGCTACGCCGGCCGCCACGCCCGCCTTCGCTTCGAAGGCATCATGACCTTTCCCAACCAGGCGCCCGCGACCGGCGCCTTCATTGGCCGCGCCCTCGAGCTGCTGCAGCGCGACGGCTTCGCCACGCCCGTCGTCTCCGGGGGCGGCACGCCGGCGCTGCTCACCATGGCCGAGTTCCCGATGATGACCGAGCACCGCGCCGGCACTTATGTGTTCAACGACGTGATGATGATCGCCGCCGGTTTCGCCAGCCTCGAGCAATGCGCCATGCATGTTCGCACCACCGTGGTTTCGACTCCGACCCCGGACCGCGCCATCGTCGACGCCGGCTCCAAGGTGCTGACCCACGAGCGCTACTATGTCGAGAATTTCGGCCGGGTGGTCGAGTATCCCGATGCCGTCGTCGTCCGTCCGTCGGAGGAGCATGGCGTCATCGACCTGAGCCGCTCGGCGACCAAGCCCAAAGTCGGCGAGGTGATCAACATCATTCCCAACCACTGCTGCGTGGTCTCGAATATGGTCGACGAAGTTTTCGGCATCCGCGACGGCAAGGTCGAGATCGAATGGCCTGTCGCGGCCCGTGGCGCCACCAGATGAGGGGAAGAACCAGATGACCGACCTGCCCAGCTACGACTTAACCGGCAAGACCGCACTGGTCACCGGCGCCGCCCGCGGCCTCGGCCGCGCCATCGCGCTGGCGCTTGCCAATACCGGCGCCGATATCGCGCTGGGGCTGCGCGACCAGGCCTCCGGCAGCGAGGTGATCGCCGAAATCGAAGCGCTCGGCCGCCGCGCCGTGCCGCTGCAGATGGATGTGATGGATCTGCCGCAGGCCTACGCGGCGGTCGATGCCGCCATCGACGCGCTCGGCCACCTCGATATTCTCGTCAACAATGTCGGCGGCGGCACTGAGGGCCCGCTCGAGAATTTCACCGAGGACGAGTTCGATCTCACCATCAATCTCAACGTCAAGGCGAGCTTTTTCATCGCCCAGCGCGTCGCCCGCCACATGATCGCCCGCGGCCAGGGCGGCGCCATCGTCAACATGAGCTCGCAGGCCGGCTTCATCGCACTGCCCGGCGAAGGCATTTACTGCCTCTCCAAGGCCGCTGTCGCCCATATGACTAAGTGCATGGCGGTCGAATGGGGCAAGCACAAGATTACCGTCAACGCTGTCGCTCCCACCTTCATCGAAACCGACGGCACCGCCGAGGCGCTGGGCCGCCCCGGCTTCCGCGACGACGTGGTCGAGCGCATCGCCGCGCTGCACCGTGTCGGTCAGCCCAAGGAGGTGTCGGGTGCGGTCGCCTTCCTCGCGTCGCCCGCCGCTTCGCTGATCACCGGGCAGACCCTCATCATCGATGGTGGGTGGACCTCGCGCTAGGTCATGTCACGGGCACCCGACATCACCTCAAACGCGGTGTCATCCCGGTGACAGCTGATATGCGCCAAGCTAGGGATACCCACTGCTTCTGATGCAGCACCTATCGGTGAGCTTGCCACTGGCAAGCGCCGAAAGCTCGATGTCATCCCCGCGAAAGCGGGGACCTCCGTTTGCGATGGTGCCGCAGGCAAGAAAACAGAGGTTCCCGCTTTCGCGGGAATGACCCGGTGGGTGGGGCACGGCCATAATTCGGCGCACATGCGCGACAGCTGGGAGCCATCTATCCGCATGCGCGGGCTGTGAGTTGGGTCCCTGCTTTCGCAGGGAGGACAGCTGGTGGCTGGGTACAGGCCGAGCCTACTCGCCGGTGCCGTCCAATCATGAAGCACGCCAAGCTTTGACCAGCCGGTCAACTTCCCGCGCCTGCCGTCTAAGCTTTGTCGAGCAAATACAAATCAGTAACCAAGCGTAACATCGCCGCCGGGCGTTTACGCAGTTTTTGATATTGTTAACTTCGGCCCGCTTAGGTGCTGTGGTCCAACCGCCGCTTTGGGGCTCAGCCGGTGCGTGTACTAATTGTCGATGACTCGCGTTCCAGCCTGGCCTTTATCGGCCATGTGATCGGCGCGCTCGAGGACGTCGAAATCGCCGCGTGCCTCTTGCCGAGCAAGGCCCTGGAGCTCGCTGCCACCACGCAGTTCGATCTGGTGCTGGTCGACCATGTCATGCCCGAGATGGATGGCGTCGAGTTGACCCGGCGGCTCAGGGCCGAAGAGGCCTATCGGCTGGTGCCGATCGTTATGGTCACCTCCGACAATGCCCCGGCCTTGCGTGTCCGGGCCATCGCCGCCGGCGCCACCGATTTCGTCAACAAGCCGTTCGATTCCACCGAGCTGCAGGCCCGTGTCCGCAACCTCCTCGCCCTGCGCCGCTCGCAGAGCGAGCTCGCCGACCGCGCCGCCTGGCTGGCCCGCGAGGTCGAAAGCGCCACCCGCCACCTGATCGAGCGCGAGGAAGAGATCATCTGGCGCCTTGCCCGCGCCATCGAGTACCGCGACGGCGATACCGGCGAGCACGTGTCGCGCGTCGCCCAGGTCTCCTCGATGATCGCCGCCGCCATCGGGCTCAGCCCCGAACGCTGCCGCATGATCTACCTCGCAGCGCCGTTGCACGACATCGGCAAGATCGGCATCGCAGACGCCATCCTGAGTAAGCCCGGCAAGCTCACGCCGGACGAACTCCGCATCATGCGCACCCACGTTTCGATTGGCGCCCGCATCCTCGAGCACGGCTCGTCCGAGGTGATCCGTACCGCCGAGCTGATCGCCCAGAGCCATCACGAGCGCTGGGACGGCACCGGCTACCCCGACCGGCTCTCGGGCACCGATATCCCGATCGAAGCACGGGTCGTCGCCATCGCTGACGTGTTCGACGCGCTCTGTTCGGAGCGCCCCTATAAGCGCGCCTGGCCGATCGACGAGGCCCGCCGCGAGATCCTGTCGCTGGCGGGCACGCATTTTGATCCCGCCTGCGTGGCCGCCTTCGAAGCCCGCTGGCCGGAAATCGTCGCCCTGATGTCGGCTGTCCCCGAGGCCACCCGCCTCGCTGGCTGAAACCGGTTCCTCCTCTCCCAAGTCATTGCAATCCGGCGATTGCCGCCTGGTTCCGACGATGTCAGACACGTTGCCGCGCCGACGGCCGTTGACCGCCGGTCGCATCCGACGATCCGAAGTATTCGGCGTTCTGCAGCCGTGGCCGATGACTCCCGGCAAGCATCCGACGACTCGCTTGGAGTGGTGCAACAATTCCCGTGAGTCACGCCGACCGGCCTCGGTGATTCAATGCGTCGCATATAATACTTGCGATTATTTGTCCGCCATAATTCTACCAAATACTGCTTAGCGGTAATTGAGACTTAACAAATAGCCGTGATCATCGTGGTCATCAGGGGCAATCAGCAATTCCGTGGACGCGGGGACTGTTTTCGGGCTGGGGCGACAGAACACGTCGTTTCCGCCGAGGCTGCCGTTCTGCCTCTGAAAACAGAACGTTACGTATCGCAGAAGCATACTTGTCCAGTGCCAGAACGAACCCATGTCGCGACCATCAGCGCACCCGCTCCATTTGAGCGGCGACCTTTCCTTACGCAATATTTCCGAGCTGCATACCCGCCTGCTGCAAGCTTTGGCTGAGCACCGGGCCATCGATCTCGCTACGGCCGAGGTCGAGAGCGTCGATGTCGGCACGCTGCAATTGCTGGTCTCCGCCACCAGGAGCGCGGTCGCGGACGATCGCCATCTGAGCCTTGCTGCCGATGCCGCGACGCCGATGGGCCGCGCCCTGGTACGTGCCGGCTTCTTCACTGCGGACGGCCGGCCACTGGTCGCAACCCTTTCCTCCTGGACCCTGACGCGCGAGGCGGCATGAGCAAGACCATCCTCACCATCGACGATTCCGCCTCCATCCGGCAGATGGTCGCCATGACGCTGAAGAGCGCCGGCCTCAACGTGCTCGAGGCGGGCAACGGGCTCGAAGGCTACAACAAGGCCACCACCGAGACGGTGCATGCGGTGGTCACCGACCTCAACATGCCGGTCATGAACGGGCTCGAATTCCTGAAGAAGTTCCGCCAGCACCCGGCCGGCAAGGGCATCCCGGTGATCCTCCTCACCACCGAGTCCGATGAGGAGCTGAAGCGCCAGGCCCGCGAAAGCGGCGCCACCGGCTGGATCGTCAAGCCGTTCAAGCAGGACCAGCTGCTGGCGGTGATCAAGAAGGTGACCGGCGCATGAGCTCCGACCCCACCGATACCTTCCGGCAGGAAGCCCGCGAGCTGCTCGAACAGTTGGAGCAGGGGCTGCTCGATCTCGAGCAGAACCCTGCCGATGCCGACCTGGTCAACTCGGTATTCCGGGCACTGCACACCATCAAGGGCTCCGGCGCGATGTTCGGGTTCACCGAGGTCGCGGCGTTCGTCCATGAGTTCGAGACGGCCTTCGACAAGGTGCGCAAGGGGCTGTCGCCGATCACCCCCGAGCTGGTCGCGGTGGCGCTCGACGCCAAGGACCACGTGCATCACCTGATCGAAACGCCCGATGCCACGACTGATGCGGGCGAGGCCATCCTCACCGCGTTGCGCGGCATCGTCGAGCCCGACAGCTTCCCGGCAGCACCGATGGCGCAGAGCGCCACCGTTGCCGCCAACGTCGCGCCCGAGCCGACTGGCCGCTGGCGCATCCGCTTCAAGCTGCCCGAGGACGCGCTGGTGCATGGCACCAACCCGCTGCTGCTGCTCGGCGAGATCGCCGACCTCGGTCCCTGCGAGGTCACGGCGCTGATCGACGGCGTCCCCATGCTCGACGAGCTCGACCCCGAAGCCTGCCATATCGGCTGGCAGGTCGACCTTACCCACCCCGATCCGACTGCCGCGCTCGACGACGTCTTCCTGTTCCTGAAGGACGGGATGGAACTGTCGATCGAACCGCTGGCTGTTGTCGTCGTGCCCGAGCCGGTATCCTCCCCGGTGCTCGACATCCTCGCCGAGGATGACGCAGCGACCGAGGCCGATGAACCGGTCGCCGAAGCGGTTCCAGTCCGCACGCTTCGCGAACCCAGGGAGCCGAAGGCCGAAACCACCGAGCGTGCGTCCACCTCACTGCGCGTGCCGGCCGAACGGCTCGACGAGTTGATGGACCGCGTCGGCGAACTGGTCATCGCCCAGGCCCGCCTGTCGCAGATGGCCGCGCAGAGTTCCGATGGTAACCTCAAGACCATCGCCGAGGAGCTGGAACGCCTGTCGTCCGGCCTGCGCGATACCACGATGGGCATCCGCATGGTGCCGATCGGCTCGCTGTTCTCGCGCTTCCGCCGGCTGGTCCATGACCTCTCGCGCGATCTCGACAAGGAGATCGAGTTCATCACCACAGGTGAGGAGACCGAGCTCGACAAGACCATGATCGAGCGGTTGGCCGATCCGCTGGTCCACCTGATCCGCAACTCCGTCGACCACGGGCTCGAAACCGCCGAGCAACGGATCAAGGCAGGCAAGCCGGTGAAGGGCACGGTTCGGCTTTCGGCCGTCTATGCCGGCGCCGAGGTGGCGATCTCGGTCACCGACGATGGCGCCGGGCTGAACGCCGCCCGCATCCGCGCCAAGGCGGAAGAGCAGGGGCTGCTGACGCCGGAGTCCCGCATCGCCGACCATGACTTGTTCCAGCTGATCTTTGCCCCCGGCTTTTCGACCGCGGAGGAAGTCACCTCGCTTTCGGGCCGAGGCGTCGGCATGGATGTGGTCAAGCGCACCATTGATGGCCTCCGCGGCAAGATCGAGCTCTCCACCAGGCCCGGCGAAGGCACCACGGCGACGCTGCGCCTGCCGCTCACCCTTGCCATCATCGAGGGCATGCTGGTTCGCGTCGGCAACAGCCGCTACTCGATCCCGCTCTCGGCGGTCGAGGAATGCGTCGAACTGCCGGCCGAAGTTGCCACCCATTCGCGCGGCCGCAACTTCCTCGATGTTCGCGGCAGCCTGGTGCCGTTCCTGCGGCTGCGCGACCTGTTCGACACCCCGGGCGAGGCAGATACCCACCAGAAGGTGGTGATCATCTCGTCGGGAGAGGGTCGGGCTGGCCTGGTGGTCGACCAGATCATCGGCAACAATCAGACCGTCATCAAGCAGCTCAGTAAGCTTCACACCGCCCTCGAGACCTTCTCGGGCGCCACCATCCTTGGCGACGGCACCGTGGCGCTGATCCTCGATACGTCGCGGCTGGTCTCCTACGGCCAGGCGCATGAAGAGAAATATCGTAACACCGAGGGGAGGGTCGCGGCATGACCGCCGTCACCGAACCGATGCGCGCTCTGACCCTGAGGCTCGACGACGAGCTGTTCGCCATCGAGGCGCAAAGCGTGCGCGAAATCCTCGATCTGGTGCCGGTCACCGCGGTGCCCAACGCCTCGCCCTTCGCTGCCGGGCTGATCAACGTGCGCGGCCGCGTCGTGCCGCTCACCGATCTCAAGGTGGCGTTCGGCATGCAGGGCGCCGAGCCCGACCAGGATACCCGCATCGTCGTCATCGAAACTGAGATCGAGGGCGAGCCGAGCGTCGTCGGCATCCTCGCCGACAAGGTCTACGACGTCACCGATATCGAGCCTGCTGCCATCGAGGAAGCGCCGCGCGTCGGCATGCGCTGGCGGCCCGACTATGTGCGCGGCATCGGCAAGCGCCGGGGCGACTTCATCATCATCCCTGACATTCATCGCATCTTTGAATTGGAGGGTCGCAGAAGCGGCCCGTCTGCAGCATCAGAAGAAAGGGCCGCATCGTGAGGCTAACTATCAAGGCAAAGCTGGCGGCGGTGTTCGGCGCCGTCATCGTCATGTCGGGCGTCAGCATGCTGGTCGCCTTGCAGAATCTCGACAAGCTGAACCAGTCGCTCGACACCATCGTCAACGTGCGGTCGGCCAACACGCTGACCATGCAGAAGATGCAGACGCATCTCGAAAGCCTCGGCTCGCGCATTCGCGCCATGATCATCACCGATGATCCCGCAGTGATCGAGGACTACACCAGGAAGATCACCGAAGAGTACGCCCAGATGGACGAGCTCTTCACCCGGCTCGACGGCAACGTTGCCGACGAACAGGTCCGCGCCCAGTTGCCGGAATACACCGCCAAGACCGCTGCCTATCGCGCCGAGATGGCCAAGGCGATGGAACTGGCGGCACTCAACACCGATACCGCGGCGCTCACCGTCACCACCACTGACGGTAGCAGCGCCTTGGGGGTGGTCGAAGAGAGCATGACGGCCCTGACCCGCGCGCTCGCCAACCGCGTCTCGGGTGGCGATCTCACAGCCTTTCCTGCCTTCAAGGCGTCGTCCGAGGCCTTCATGACCCTCACCGATGTGTTCCGCCAGCAGCGCAACGTGCTGCTCGCCTCGACCCTGCCGGCAAAGCAGGAGGAGTGGTACGCGGACTACAAGGCGGGCGTGGCCAGCCTGGGTGAACTGTTCCCGACGCTCGAACGCACCGTCCCCGCCACCGAAGCGCCGCTGCTGGCTGCGGCACGCGATGCCTATGGCAACATGGTCATCGCCATGGACAAGGCCGTCGACATCTCGATCCAGCGCGGCGACTACAACGCGCTCGCCGCCTCCGACGTCGCCGCCGAGCTCCGTCGCGAGGTCAACACCGTGCTTAACCGCATGATCGACCGCAACAGGGAACTGCTCAACGCCGCCGATGATGAGGCCCGGCAGCTCTACGACGGCGCCATGACCCTGCTGATCGGCCTGCTCGTCGGTTCGGTCGTCATCGCCATCCTCGCCGCGCTGTGGATCATCGTCTCGATCTCCAAGTCGCTCAGTGCCGCACTCGGCCTCGCCAATGCCGTTGCCGGCGGCGATCTCAGCGCCGAGGCCAAGGTCAAGTCGAACGACGAGATCAAGGATGTGATCGATGCGCTGAACACCATGACGCGCAAGCTCCGCGAAGTGGTCACCGAAGTCACCGCCGCCGCCCGCAACGTCGCCTCCGGCAGCCAGGAACTCTCGGCCACCGCCGAGCAGCTGAGCCAGGGCGCCACCGAGCAGGCCTCCTCGACCGAAGAGGCGTCCGCTTCGATGGAAGAGATGGCCTCGACCATCAAGCAGTCGGCCGATAACGCCAGCCAGACCGAAAAGATCGCCCGCCAGTCGGCTGCCGATGCCAACGCCTCCGGCGAAGCCGTGGGCAATGCCGTCAACGCCATGCAGACCATCGCCGAAAAAATCATGGTGGTGCAGGAGATCGCCCGCCAGACCGATCTCCTGGCGCTGAACGCTGCGGTGGAAGCCGCCCGTGCCGGCGAACATGGCCGCGGCTTCGCGGTGGTGGCCTCCGAAGTCAGAAAGCTCGCCGAACGCAGCCAGGCTGCCGCCGCCGAGATTTCCACTCTCTCGGTCGACACCGTGAAGGCTGCTCGCTCGGCCGGCGACATGCTGAGCAAACTGGTGCCCGATATCCGTCGCACTGCCGAACTGGTGGAAGAGATCTCCGCCGGCTCGCGTGAGCAGAATGCCGGCGCCGCGCAGATCAACACCGCCATCCAGCAGCTCGACAAGGTCACCCAGCAGAACACCTCCGCCGCCGAGGAAATGTCGGCCACCTCCGAGGAGCTGGCCAGCCAGGCCGAGCAGTTGCAGAGCGCCATCAGCTACTTCCGCATCGACCAGGGCCAGCAGGTTCGGGTTGAGGCGGCAGCCAACGACCGCGCCCCGCAGCGCGCCCGTCGCACCGCCCAGCTGCAGGAGGAAATCCTCAGCAAGGCCCCGCACCTGACGCGCAGGAAGGCCCCGACCCGTGCCACCGGCGGCGGTTTCGACCTCGAACTCGACGACCTGGGCGACGATCTCGACAGCGAGTTCACCCGCCGTGGCGCCGCCTGAGGAGAGCCGGTAATGGCCGAGAAAGCCCAATACGTGACGCTGGGAGTGAACGGCGAACTGTTCGCCGCCCCGGTGGAGAAGGTGCAGGAGATCCTCGAAATGCGCCCGGTGGCGCGCCTGCCGCAGGCTCCCGCCAACTTGCTTGGGATGATCGATGTGCGTGGGCAAGGCATTCCGGTGCTCGACCTGCGCCTCACCCTCGGCCTGCCCGAAGCCGACGACTCCGAGAATACCCGCATCGTGGTGCTCAACGTCAGCGGCGGCACTGGCCCGATGACCGTTGGCCTCCGCACCGACCGGGTCTTCGAAGTCACCGTGCTCGACGCCGCCGAGCTCGAGCCGACCCCGGCCATCTCCGGTAACTGGCGCGACCACGCCGTCGCCGGCATCGGCCGCCGCAACGGCAGCTTCGTCACCGTGCTGGATCTCGACCGGCTATTGGGCAGCGTGGCTGAGGCGGCGTGATGCTTGTGCTGACCGCCGGACGGCCGGTGCTGGCTGCCCCCCACCCCTGTCCCCTCCCCCCAAACAGGGGGAGGGAGACGTCAGCCACCGACACCAGTGTGTGGGTCTCCCTCCCCTTCATTAGGGGGAGGGGACAGGGGTGGGGGTCGGCTCGCGCCGGCTTTTCAGCCAACACGGAAATGCCCCATGCCTAACCTCGCCCTCAAACCCCAGCCCGACGACGCCGAGGATCACCTCAGCGCACTGGATTTCGGCCGCATCGCCAAGCTCATCGAGGGCGAGGCCGGCATCAAGCTGCCGCCGGGCAAGCGCCTGATGGTCGAAGGCCGGCTGCGCAAGCGCATGCGGGCGCTCGGCCAGCCGGATTTCGCCAGCTATTGCAGCCTGCTGTTCAGGCAGGGCGGGCTCGAGCGCGAGCTCACCCACCTGATCAATGCCGTCACCACCAACAAGACCGATTTCTTCCGCGAGGCCGAGCACTTCGATTTTCTCGTCGCTGAGATGGTTCCGACCTTGCTCAAGGCGCGTGATTGCAACCCGCTGCTGAAGATCTGGAGTGCTGCCAGCTCCACCGGCGCCGAGGCCTATACGCTGGCCATGGTGCTCGACGACCTTCAGGCGCAGCGCAACGATTTCCGTTTCGCCATCCTCGGAACCGACATTTCGACTGCTGTACTGGCGCAGGGCCGTCGTGCCGTCTACCCCGCCGAAATGATCGCGCCGGTACCGCCCGAAATGCAGGCGCGCTACCTCATGCATGCCCGGCGTCCCGGCGCCCGCCGCGAGGTGCGCGTGGTGCCCGAGCTGCGCCGGCTGGTGCGCTTCACCCATCTCAACCTGATGGACCAGGCCTATCCGTTCGATCGCGATGTCGACGTGATCTTCCTGCGCAACGTGCTGATCTATTTCGAGAAGGCCGACCAGGATGCAGTGGTGGCCCGCCTCGTCGATCACCTCAGGCCCGGTGGCTACATCGTGCTCGGCCATTCCGAGTCGATGATCGGCACCTCGCTCGCCGTGCGCCAGGTCGCCCCCGCCGTGTTCCAGAAGCTCTGAGACCTGAGAGATGTCCGACCTCGCTGAAACCGACCGCAAGATCCGCGTGCTGATCGTCGACGATTCCGCCGCCGTGCGCACCACGCTCTCGGACATCATTGCTTCCGATCCGGAACTCGAGGTGATGGCGACGGCCGCCGACCCCTATATCGCAGTCGAGCGCATCAGGGCCGAAGTGCCCGATGTCATCTTTCTCGATATCGAGCTGCCGCGCATGGACGGCATCACCTTCCTCCGCAAGCTGATGTCGCAGCGCCCGATCCCGGTGGTGATCTGCTCGTCGCACGCCAGCGAGGGAAGCGATACGCTGATCGAGGCGCTGGAGGCCGGCGCCGTCGACGTTGTGCCAAAGCCGCGCGTCGATACCGCGCAGTTCCTGCACGATTCCCGCCTCCGCATCTGCGAGGCGGCCCGCTCCGCCGCCCATGCGCGCCTGAAGGGGCGCGTCCGCCCGCCGGCGCCGAAACTCACTGTCGAGAAAAAGCTCACCGCCGACGCGGTGATCCCGCAGCGTTCCGCTGCCCGCGCCGCGTCGGCCGCCTCAGCGATGCCCACTACCGCGCCGGTCATCTGCATCGGCGCCTCCACCGGCGGCACCGAAGCGCTGCGCGACGTGCTCGAAGCACTGCCCGCAACGACGCCCGGCATCGTCATCGTCCAGCACATGCCCGAGCGTTTTACCGCCGCCTTCGCGCGTCGCCTCAACGGCCTCTGCCAGATGGAGGTGAAGGAAGCCGAGGATGGCGACGTGGTCGAGACCGGTCGCGTGCTGATCGCCCCGGGCAACCGCCACATGACGCTGCAGCGTTCTGGTTCGCGCTACACCGTCGGCATCATCGAGGGCCCGCACGTGTCACGCCACCGCCCCTCGGTCGACGTGCTGTTCCGCTCCGCCGCCTATGCCGCCGGTCGCAACGCGCTCGGCATCATCCTCACTGGCATGGGTGACGACGGCGCCCGCGGCCTCTTCGAAATGCGACAGGCTGGAGCCGCAACGCTCGCCCAGGACGAAGAGAGCTCGATCGTCTTCGGCATGCCCAAGGAGGCCATCGCACTCGGTGGCGCCGACAAGGTGGTCTCGCTGCGTCGCGTCGCCATCGAAATCACCACCTACGCCGCCCGTGCCCCGCAAAAGGACACCGCATGACCTCGTCCTCTGCCACTGAGTTCTCCGTGATCCTCCCCCGCGTGGCGGGGGAGGGGGCCCATGCGGAGCATGGGGGAGGGGGCGGTCAAACCCTCGGACACAACCTCTACGAAGCAGACGCTTTCGCGTCCCGCATCCTCGCCATCGCCTCAGATCTTGCCGCCCCACGCGACGCCATCGATGGCGCCTTCGTCGCCGTCGGCGGCCGTCTCTCCGAGTGCGCCGAAATCCTGTCGCGCCTTACCGACAGCTTCGAAACCCTGCCGGTCGACCTCGAAGGACCGGACCTCGCCGAGGCCACCGATCGCCTCGCGGTCGTCGGCCGCCGCGCTGGCGAGATTTCCGTCACGCTTGGCGCCGAGCAGGCCGATCTCAACCGGCTGGTCGACGCCCTGCGCGGCGCCGCGCATCCGATCTCCGAGCTCCGCCGCACCGTCAAGATGATGGGCATCGTCGCCATCAATGCCCGCGTCGTCGCTGCCAGCGTGGTCAGCGACACCGAGGATTTTGGCGTCTTCACCACTGATATTGCGCAGCTGTCGGAGTCTGCCGCCACCACCATCCAGCGCTTCTCGCGCACTTACGAGGCGCTCAGCATCGTCGTCGGCGAAGCCGCGACGGCCCGCGCCAGCTTCGAGCAGGCGCATCGCGATACGCTCTCGACCCTCGCCACCGAACTTGAGCGCGACCTCGCCGAAGTCACCGAGCAGCGCCTCACCTCGCTCCGCTCCAGCGCCGTCACCGGCCAGATGTCCCGCGCCATCGCCGACAAGGTCGCCACCACCGTCATGGCCCTGCAGGTCGGCGACGCCACCCGCCAGCGGGTCGAACACGTCGAAACTGCGCTACGCGATCTCTCCGCCCTGATCCTTCCCCGCGGGGCGGGGGAGGGGGACCAAGCGCAGTTTGGTGGAGGGGGAATGCAAACCGTCAGTGAGCGGGTAACCGAACTGCAGCGCCTCCAGCTCGCCGGCGCTCGCGAAACCCTGGTCTTCGAAATGGCCTCCGGCGCCGAAGCGCTCACCCACCTGGCCGGGGATGTCGAGGCCGTGCTTGCGCACGCCCGTGAGGTCTACGGCTCGGCCGAAAACCGTTCCGCCCTCTCCGAACTGCATGGTGCCGTGCGTCGCGCCGTCACCGTGCTGCGTGATTGCGAAAGCGAGCGAGAGAAGCTCGATCGAGTTGCCGTCGCCGTCTCGGAGACGGTCGCGGTCCTGCTCAACCACGTCGAGGCGGTGCAGGAGATCGAGTACAAGATGCGGCTGGTCTCGCTCAATGCCGCGGTGAAATGCGCCCAGCTCGGCCCGCGCGGCCGCGCTCTCGATGTCATCGCCCAGCAATTGCGCACCCTCACCGGCGAGACCGTCGTCTCCGCCCACGAAGCGGTCGAGCGGCTGAACGAGGCGGCGCAATTCTCCGCGGCGTTCACCAACGCGACCGGCGCCGGGGCCGGCCGCGTCGGCGATCTCGAGCGCGAGGCCGCCGCCTCGCTTACCCAGCTCGAAGCCGTCGGCATGCGGATGAAGAAGGCGCTGCTCGAACTCTATGACGATGGCCCGAAAGTCGCCGAGCGGCTGCATCAGGCGGTCGACAGCCTCGCCAATCACGGCGCCATCTCGGAAGCGCTCAGCGACATCGAACTGGGCGTCGCCGCCCTTATCGTGCCCCGCGGGACGGCGGAAGGGGACCAGGCGCAGCTTGCTGGAGGGGGGCGCGATGCCGAGGAACTCACCGAATTCCTGGCAACCCTGCGCAAGCGCTACACCATGGACGCCGAACGCCGCGTCCACGACGCTTTCACCGGCATCGAAATCGCCCCCGAGCCCGCCGCCGACACCTCGGAAATCGCGCTGGACGACCTGTTCTTCTGAGCGGCCGACTGCGGGTCGGAGCCCTCCTGTTCCCCACCCACCGCAGGGAGGACATCGCGTGTGGGTCGGCGCTCGGGATCAGCCCGACCGCCGGCGCTCCCCCTGCCTGAAGCTGCTTCCACGCGGGGGAGCATCCCACCCAACATGTGATTTGACGTAGCGGAACCTGGTCCGACATATAGGCGTTTACACGTATACAGGGGCGGCGGGCCTCTTGTGTAAGTCTGTCGGGGGCCAATCCGATGCGCGACGGGGACGACCGTGAGCTTGGCGAGCTCCTGGCAATGCTGCGCGGCAGCGACGAGCACTTCGATACGCAGCGCCTCGCCGGTTTTTCCGATGCCACGCTGCTGCAGGTTCTCAATCCGCTGGGCGACGGCCGGTTGGTGACCAACGTGCCGAGCTTCGTCGCCGTCCGTGAGGAGCTGCGTCGTCGCGGCCTCTTGCCGCGCGACCACTGACGCAACGCACGAACCGCACGACGACTGACGAAAAACGCATGGCCGGTCGGCAGGCTGGCGCCGGCAACGAGCTGCAAAGCCGCGCATCCTGGCCCATCTGGACTCCGGCATTAACTTCCGGTAACGTTCCCAATAGATGTCGGGAACGGCACGGGAGGTTGCATGGGCAGACGGCCCACCATCATTGACGTGGCAAAGCTTGCCGGGGTGTCGAAAAGCACCGCGGCGCGCGCCCTCTCTGATTCCCCCGATGTCAACGACACCACCCGCGACAAGGTCCGCAAGGCCGCCATCGCCAGCGGCTATGAGCGCAATCATCTGGCAGTCGGCATGCGCTCGGGCCGCTCCGGCCTGTTCGGCCTCGTCATTCCCGATATCACCAACCCGTTCTGGGCCGAGGTCGCCCGCGGCGCCCAGGATATCGTCGGCGAGAACGGCGCCTCGCTGCTGGTCTTCTCCTCAGATTGGGATCACGACCGCGAGGCCAGCCACCTGCGTGCACTGCGCCAGGCCAGGGTCGAGGGCGCCATCGTCAACCCGGTCTCCGACAATGCCGAGGATTTCGGCCGCTTCGGCGTGCCCTTCTCGCTGATCGGCTCGAGCGCTGAACGTTTCCCCGACACGCCGAGCATCGGCTCGGATATCCGCCAGGCCGTACGGCTGGGGCTCGATCATCTGGTCGCCCGCGGCCATGCGGCGCCGGCGCTGATCCTCGGGCCGAAGTCGCGCCTGGCCCGCGCCCGCTTCCTCCGTTCGGTGCACGAGCACTGCCTCGAGCGCGACATCGATCCGGCCGTGCTGCTGGTCGAGGACGGCGACTATACCTTTGAGGGCGGCCACGTTGCCATGCAGCGCCTGATGGCGCGCCAGCGCAGCGGCCACCTCACGGTGTTCTGCGCCAACGACCTGATGGCGCTCGGCGCCATGCTGGCGGTGCGCGAGGCCGGCCGCGAGTGCCCGCGCGACGTTTCCATTCTCGGCTTTGACGGGGTGCCTGCCGGCGCCTTCTCCTGGCCCGGTCTCACCACCATCGAGAAGCCGGCCCGCGAGCTTGGCCGCCGCGCCGCCCAGGCGCTGTTCGATGAAATCGCCGGCCGTCCGCAGGATGGCCGCACCTATTTGCCGTGCCGCCTGATAGAGCGAGGTTCACTCGCCGATCTCAGCGCACACACGCCCCTGCGCGTCGCAGGAGCGGGGAGGAGCTAGAAGCATGTCGAGCGTCGAGACAAACGCGACGGCCATTGCACGCGTCGCCGGGAACGTTCCCAGGTCGCGGCGCTTCACCAATGGCGTCCGCCGCTGGTGGCCCTACTACGTCATGCTCGCCCCCGGGCTGCTGTTCTTCCTCGTCTGGCACTATTTCCCGATCTGGGAAGCCAAGATGGCCTTCGAGCAGGTGCGCATCATTCCGCCCAACCTGTGGGTCGGGCTGAAGCACTTCCAGACCCTGTTCGCTTCGCCGGTATTCTACCAGGTGCTGGCCAACACCCTGATCATCTCGACCCTGAAAATTCTGTTCGTCTTCCCGGTGCCGATCATCGTCGCGCTGCTGCTCAACGAGGTGCGCAGCGGCCGGCTGAGGAAGTTCGTGCAGTCGGCGATCTACCTGCCGCACTTCCTGAGCTGGGTGGTGATCGCCGGTATCTTCATCGCCATCCTGTCGCCGTCCGATGGCGCGGTGAACCAAATCACCGGCTTCTTCGGCATCAAACCGACCGCCTTCATGACCGATGGCAATTCCAGCCGCTGGGTGCTGGTGTTCTCCGAGATCTGGCGCTCCGCCGGCTGGGACAGCCTACTCTATCTCGCCGCCATCATCGGCATCGACCAGTCGCTCTACGAGGCGGCCGAACTCGATGGCGCCAATCGCTGGCAGAAGGTCTGGCACGTCACCATCCCGGGGATCGTGCCCACCATTGCGACGCTGTTCATCCTCAATATGGGGATGTTCCTCTCGGCCGACCTCAACCAGGTCATCAACTTCCTCAACGACGTCAACCGCGGCCAGATCGATATCCTCGATACCTATGTCTACCGCATCGGCTTGCGGACCGGCGAATACTCGCTGGCCACCGCCGCCGGCCTGTTCAAGGCGGTGTTCGGCATGATCCTGATCCTTTCGGCGCACTTCGTTTCGAAGCGCCTCACCGGCAAGGGAGTCTGGTGATGGCCGCCCCCCGTGGAACCCAAATCCGCCGTACGCCGCTCGAGCGCATCGAGTACGCCATCATCGTCACCACGCTCCTCGCCATGGTCGTGGTGATGCTGCAGCCGATCCTCAACCTCGTCGCGGTGTCGTTCTCCGATCCGAGCCGGGTCGCCGGCAAGAGCGGCCTCGATATCTGGCCCTCGGGCTTTTCGCTCGACGTGTGGATGCTGCTGCTGCAGCACCCCAACGTGCAGCGCGGCATCCTCAACTCGATCTTCATCACCGCCACCGCCACCTTCATCGGCGTCGTCGGCACTGCGCTGATGGCTTGGGGGCTGAGCCGGCCCAACCTGCCCGGCCGCCGCATCATCTTCCTGCTCGTCCTCGTCACCATCGTGTTCGAGCCGGGCATCATCCCCGACTACTTCCTGATGAAGCGGATGGGCCTGCTCGACAGCTACTGGAGCGTCATTCTCTACAAGGCGGTGAACGCCTGGTACCTGATCATCCTCGTCCGCTTCTTCGAAGAAATCCCCGAGGAGCTGCTCGAAGCCGCCGAGCTCGACGGCGCCAACGCCTTCCAGATCTTCTTCCAGGTGGTGCTGCCGCTGGCCAAGCCGGCTCTCGCGACCATCGCCCTGTTCTACCTGGTGTTCCACTGGAACGAGTTCTTCCGGGCGATGATCTATCTCAACGACCAGACCAAGTACCCGCTGCAGGTGGTGCTGCGGCAGTTCGTGGTCGAGGGCGACAAGCTCGCCATCGTCGGCGCCGACAATGCCGCCAACAATATCGGCGTGGCGCAGATCAACCTCAAGGCGCTGAAGGCCGGGATGATCATCATCACCATCCTGCCCATCCTCGCCATCTACCCGCTGATCCTCAAGTTCTTCACCAAGGGCACCATGAGTGGAGCGCTGAAGGGATGAGGCACACGTTCATCCGCCGGTGCGGGCTGACCCCCACCCCTGTCCCCTCCCCCTACCGGGGAGGGAGACGCCCACACGGACTTCTTGGTCAGGTCTCCCTCCCCATTCTTAGGGGGAGGGGGCAGGGGTGGGGGTCAGCTCGCGCCGGCCTGGCGTTTGTCAACCAACCAGAACAACAAGCATAACGGAGGAGAATCCATGCTTAAGAAACTCTTGCTCACCACAACCGCGCTGGCGCTCAGCCTGTCGCTGGCTATGCCCGCCAGCGCGCAGACGGTGATCCGCCTGGTGTCCAAGGACCTGCTCTCGACCAACCCGCCCGACGTTGCGCATATCGAGCGCATCGAGGCGGCACTGAAGGCGCAGGGCACCGATCTCGACATCCAGATCGTCGACCTGCCGTCATCGGGCTATGCCGATGCGCTCGGCGTCATGCTGCTCTCGGGCGATATCCCCGACCTGATCTACTTCCAGGGCGGCGACGCCAAGATGGCCGATCAGGGCATTCTCGAAGATCTGAACCCCTGGATCGAAAAGTCGCCCAACCTCAAGGCAGCGCTCTGGCCGCACAATGTCGAGCGCCTGAAGAACTATCCCTATCTGCTCTATGTCTATCCGCCGCGCGCCCCCCAGCCGGTGATCCGTAAGGATTGGCTGGATAAGCTCGGCATCGCCGCGCCGACCACGGTCGATGAGTACGAAGCCTTCTTCAAGGCCATCCACGATGCCGATCTCGATGGCGACGGCACCCCGGGCAACACCTACGGCGTCACGACTGCCGACAACACCAACGAGCTCGATTCGATCTTCAACCAGGCCTTCGGCATCACCGGCACCTGGATGAAGGACGCGGCCGGCGAGTGGGTGAACTCGCGCATCACCGATGCCGAAAAAGCCAAGCTGACCTGGTACGCCAAGCTCGGCGCCGAGGGCCTCTACGACAAGGAATACGTCACCTCGAAGTTCGACGTGAAGGAAGACAAGTTCTACACCGGCAAGGCCGGCGTGATCTTCGGCTCCTCGGCGGAAGTCATCGACATCTATGGCGGCAAGATGCGCCAGGCGCATCCGGACGCCAACATCGAGCTGGCACTGCTGCCGATCCCGTCGGGTCCGGGCGGCCAGGGCCTGCAGGCGGTTGACGTGTCCAAGGAAGCCCGCGGCTTCGCCATCGCCACCACCTCCGAGCACAAGGAAGAGGTGGCCAAACTGCTCGACTTCATGGCGTCGACCGAAGGCCAGATGCTGGATCGGATGGGCTTTGAGGGCGAGGAATACACCAAGTCCGGCGACACCTACGAGATCACCGACAAGATGAGCACCTGGTATGCCCGCTTCTTCGCGGCTGCCAACTTCACCCCGCCGGTGGAGTGGAAGTCGGAAGCCGCGCAGCAGTCGCTGAAGAATATCGCGGAGTGGTTCAAGCCGGACAACGCCTTCGTCTGGCCGGCCGATTATGCCGCCGATCTCGACGCGACCGAGAACGTCTACCGCGCCTGGGTCTACAAGTTCATCTCCGGCGAAGCCTCGATGGACCAGTGGGACGCCTTCGTCGCCGAATGGAAGGCCGCCGGTGGCGACCGCCTCAACGAGTATGCCCGGACCAAGCTGAACTGATCCGGGTCCGAGCTTGCCTCGCCCCCCTCCCCAACCCTCCCCGCGAGGGGGAGGGTGCCGGGCGGTGCGTGAGGCAGGATCGGGACGACAAGCACTGAACGGCACCTCCCCCCTCGGGGCGACCTCTTGTCGTCCCCTTGCGGGGGAGGTTGGGAGGGGGGAAACCCCGCGCTCCGAACTCGAGGTCGACTCTCATGACTACCAGTCTTCGCGGCCGTGTCCGCGCCATGCTCCACGGCATTGCCCTCGGCGATGCGCTCGGCGCCCCGGTCGAAAAGCTCTCGGCGGCCGATATCCGCGCCCGCTATGGCCGGGTCACCTCGCTCGAGGCGCGTTGGCACAAGATGGACCTGCCGCCCGCTGAGCGGAACCATCGCGTGCGGGGCAACGGCATCGTCACCGACGACACGCTGATGACCCTGGCGCTGATGGATCTTTATGCCGAAGCCAACCGCCATCTCGATGCCTGGGACATGGCCGACGGCATGGTGCGCCAGATTGCCTGGATGCCACGCTGGATCCCCGAGATGCAGCGCGAAGCCAACCTGATCGACCGGCTGTTCTATCCCGAAAAATGGATCTTCCAGCGCCACCAGCTGGCCAATTGCGACCCCCGCCAGGGCGGCATCGGCAACATGGTCAATTGCGGTGCCGCCATGTACATCGCCCCGGTCGGCGTGGTGAACGCCTGCGACCCCAAGGCCGCTTATGACGAGGCCATCAGGTTTGCCGAGGGTCATCAGGAGAGCTACGGCCTCGAAGCTGCCGGTGTCTTCGCCGCTGCAGTCGCCGCCGCCTTCATCCCCGGCACCAGCATCGAGCGCATCGTCGAGACCGCCATTTCCGTCGCTCGCGACGGCACCCGCGCCGCCATCTCCGAAATTGCCGAGCAGGCCGTCACTCTTAAGGGCGTCGACCATGCCATCGTGGTCGAGCGCTTCCACGGCGTTATCGGTCGCTATTCGCCGATGGGCGACGACGTGAACCACACCGCCGCCCGCGCCGGCCGGCTGTCAGCCGCCTACCAGCCGTCGCGGCTCGGCTCGATCGAGGAACTGCCGCTGGCGCTCGGTTTTGCGCTGGCCAATGGCGGTGACTTCCGCAAATCTATCGAGGACGGCATCAATTCCGGCCGCGACACCGACTCCATCGGCGTCATGGTCGGCGCCATCCTTGGCGCGCTGCACGGCGAGCGCGTCATTGTCGAGACTGACCGCCAGACCCTCGACAGCGCCAACCGCCTCGATCTTACCGCTGCGGCCGACAAGTTCACCGCCACCGCCACCGACATCCTCCTCGCCGATCGGCGGACCCGCGAAGCTGCCGAGCGCAGCCGCGACAGCCTTTTCGTAGAAGGCCCCCTCACCCGGACGGAGCCTGCCCTCGGGGTCGACGCGACCCGGGGGGCCGACCTCTCCCCCAAGGGAGAGGTGGTGTAGCGGCACGATATCGCCCATGCCCCACCTCTCCCTTGGGGGAGAGGTCGCTGCGCAGCAGCGGGTGAGGGGGCCTTTTGCCTACTCCGACGCCAAGGACCACCATGCTGACCACCACCGAAATCTTCGATCGCATCTATGCCGGCTTCATCGGCAAGGCCATCGGCGTGCGCCTCGGCGCGCCGGTCGAGCCGACCATCTGGAGCTATGAGCGCATCCGCAATACCTATGGCGAAGTCACCCAGTACCTGCGTGATTTCAAGAACTTCGCCGCCGATGACGACACCAATGGCCCGGTCTATTTCATCCGTGCGCTGCGCGACTACGGGCTCCAGGCCACCGCCGCCGATGTCGGCCGCACCTGGCTCAACTATGCCGCCGAGGAGCACGGCATGTACTGGTGGGGCGGCTTCGGCAACTCCACCGAGCACACCGCCTACAAGAACCTCAAATCCGGCATGGAGGCGCCGGCCTCCGGCTCCATCGCCACCAACGGCACGACCGTCGCCGAGCAGATCGGCGGACAGATCTTCATCGACAGCTGGGGCTGGGTGAACCCGGGCAACCCGACGCGCGCCGCTCAGATGTCGGCCATGGCCGCGTCGGTCGCGCATGACGGCGACGGCCTCAACGGCGCCCGCTTCTGCGCCGCCGCCATCGCCCAGGCCTTCGTTGCCAAATCCATCGACGAGATCGTCGAAACCGGTCTCTCGACCATCGACGCCAACTCGACCTATGCCAAGGTCGCTCGCGCCGTGATCGACTTCCACAAGGCCAACCCGTCCGACTGGCGCGCCTGTCGCGACATGCTCACCGCCGATTGGGGCTATGATCGCTACCCCGGCGTCTGCCACATCATCCCCAATGCCGGCGTCACCGTCATGGCCATCCTCTATGGCGCGGGCGAACTGACCCGCACCGCCGAGATCGCCACCATGGCCGGCTGGGACACCGACTGTAACGCCGGCAATGCCTGCGCCATTGTCGGCACCTATGAGGGCGTGCAGCCGAGCTGGGACAAGTATCGCAAGCCCATCAACGACTTCGTCATCGCTTCAGGCGTCATCGGCACCCTCAACGTCGTCGATATCCCGAGCTTTGCTCGGGAGCTCACCGTGCTGGCGCTCCGCCTCGACGGACAGGAACCGCCGACCCTGTGGGTCGAGGATTTCGAACGTCGCGGAGTGCGCTTCGATTTCGATGCACCCGGCGCGACGCACGCCTTCCGCACCGAGCCGTTCAACCAGATCGAAGTGAAGTCGGCCAAGGACAAAGCGGGGCCGAACTCGCGCGGCGCGCTCGAAGTGCTGCTCGACCGCCTCGAGCGCGGGCAGGGCGGCCGTATCTTCTGGAAGCCGTTCTACCGGCGTGCCGATTTCGACGACGAGCGCTACCGCCCGATGTTCACCCCGCTCGCCGATGCCGGCCAGACGGTGAAGTTCAAGCTGCAGCTCGATCCGTGGAACGGCGACGGGAACCTCCGCGTCGCGCCCTATGTTCGCCGCGCCATCTCAGGCGAAATCGTCGAGACCGGCGCCTGGCATGTGCCTAGCTCCGAAGGCTGGCAGGACTATGAATTCGTGATCCCCGAGGGCGACGAGACCATCGACGAGGTCGGCGTGCTGGTCGAGTATTTCGGCCGCCTGAAATTCCTCGGCCGGCTCTACCTCTCGGAATTCTCGGTATCGGGCAAAGGCAAGCTCGGCATCGACCCGAAAGTCGAGAAGCAGGAATGGGGCGGCATCACCCGTTTCACCTGGAACCGTGGGCACTGGTCGCTGCAGGATGGCGTCATCCACGCCCACACCGCCGAGGACGCCGACGCCTGGACCGGCAACGGCTACCTGCGCGATGTCACGGTCACTGCCGACCTCACCCCGCTCGCCGGCAAATCGCACCTCGTTGCGGCGCGCGTGCAGGGGACGAGCCGCTTCTATGCGGCGGGCTTTGAGAATGGCGAGGCGGTGATCCTGAAGCAGGACCATGGCACCACGGTGCTGGCGAGGGCGTCGTTCATGGCAAAGCCGGGCGAGGCGCACAAGCTGGCGCTGGCTGTGGTGGGCGACAAGCTGACCTTGGCGATCGACGGCAAAGAGGTCGTCACGGCGAATGACGGTCAGTTCCGCTACGGCCAGGCCGGCTTGCGCATGGCTTCGGCCGGGCGGATGACGGTCAGCCGGCTGGAAGTGGTTGAGCTGTAATGTCGGCGCGCGTGGCCACCCCCACCCTTGATCCCTCCCCACAAGGGGGAGGGAGACGCTCACAGCAGCTTCGGTTCTTGCTTCTCCCTCCCCTTGATGGGGAGGGTAGCGTAGCTTGGCCGCATCAGCGGCCTAGCGAAGCTGGGTGGGGTGGAGCAACATGACCCCAATCCCCTTCAATCCCCTCGCCACCGGCCCGCTCGACGGCATCCGCGTCATCGACCTCAGCCGTCTCGTCGCCGGCAACATGCTGAGCCTGCAACTCGCCGATTTCGGCGCCGACGTCATCAAGATCGAGCCGCCGCAGGGTGATCCGCTGCGTGAGTGGCGTGACGACGGGCACTCGCTCTACTGGAAGACCTACGGCCGCAACAAGCGCTCGGTGCAGCTCAACCTGCGCCAAGCCCCGCACATGGCGGCGCTGAAAGCGCTGCTGGCAACCGCCGATGTCTTCATCGAAAACTTCCGCCCCGGAACGCTCGAGGAGATGGGCCTCGCGCCCGACACCCTCCTCGCCGCCAACCCTGATCTCATCATCGTCCGCATCTCCGGTTTCGGCCAGACCGGGCCATACGCGCAGTTCCCCGGCTTCGGCACCATCGTCGAAGGCATGAGCGGCTTTGCCTACCGCACCGGCTTTCCGGACCGCGAACCGGTGCTGCCGCCGCTGGCGCTGGCCGACATGATTGCCGGGGTCTATGGCGCCAATGCCACCGTCACTGCGCTGTTCGCGCGGTTCCGCGGCAGGGCCAAGGGGCAGGTCATCGACCTGAGCCTGCTCGAGCCGATGTATTCGGTGCTCGGCCCGGAAGCGGCGATCTATCAGGTGACCGGCAAGGTCAAGGAACGCTCCGGCTCCGCCTCCAACACCGCTTCGCCGCGCAATGTCTATCGCTGCGCCGATGGCCAGTATGTGGCGCTTTCCGGCTCCACCCCACAGGTCGCGCGCCGCATCTTCGAGGTGATCGGCAAGCCCGAAATGAACAGCGACCCGCGCTTTGCCACCAACTCCGATCGGGTCAGGCACCGCGACCTCGTCGACGCCGCGGTCGGCGAGTGGTTCAGCCATCATGGCCACGACGAGGCCTTGCGCATCATGCGCGAGGCCGGCGCCACGGTCGGCCCGATCTTTTCGATCGCCGACATCGCCAGCGACCAGCATTTCATTGATCGCGGCATCATTGTCGATGTCGAAGACAAGGATTTCGGCAGCCTGCCGGTGCACAACATCCTGCCACGCCTCAGCGCTACCCCCGGCACCTTCCGGCGCCCGGCGCCCGAGCTGGGCGAGCACACCGAAGAAGTGCTGCGCGAAGCCGGCATCGATCCTGCTGCGGTGCTCGGATGAAGCTTCGCTCGCTGCTCTACGTCCCGGCCCATTCCGAACGCTTCGTCGCCAAGGCACACGAGCGCGGTGCCGACGCCATCGTCCTCGATCTCGAGGATGCGGTGGCGGAAGCCGACAAGGACGCGGCGCGAGCCAACCTCGTGAGCACCGTCCCGTCCGTTGGTCGCAACGGCGCGGCAGTATTCGTCCGCATCAATCCGGCCCTTCGACAGCGTGAGGATGCACTGGCTGCCTGCCGGGCCGGCGCGGTCGGCGTGATGGTGGCCAAGGCCAGTTCCTCCGCCGCGCTCGATGCCCTCGCCGGCACGTTGCGCGCCGAGGAGGCGAAACTTGGCCGAGCAGCGATGAGCTTCCTGGCCCTGGTCGAAGGCGCCGCGGCGCTGCTAGACGCCCGGCTGATCGCCGCCAATCACCGCGTCATCGGCCTGTTGCTCGGCAGCGAGGATCTCGCCACCGAACTCGGCGCCACCCCGAGCCCCGAGGTGCTGCGCCACCCGAAGCTGCTGCTGCACTATGCGGCGAAGGCCGAGGGCAAGCTGAGCTTCGGCCTGCTGCAATCAAGCGCCGACTACACCGATCTCGCCGCCCTCGCCGCCGCCGCCGCCGACGCCAAGGCGCACGGCTTCGACGGCGCCACCTGCGTTCACCCCTCCGCCGTCGCCGTACTCAATGCTGGTTTCTCGGCAAGCGAGGCCGAACTGGATTGGGCTGAACGGGTGGTCGCGGCGGCGGCTGAACACCCCGGCGCCTTCCAGCTCGACGGCAAGATGGTCGACGCCCCGATCGTGGCGCGGGCGCGGAAGATCCTGGCGGGCTGATTTTGTGGCGTTCTCAGGATCGCGCCAAACACTCGATACCCACCTCCCCCTTGACGGGGGAGGCAAGCGAAGCTTGTGAGCGAAGCGAGCTAGCATAGCTCGGAGGGGGTGTGGGGGACCTCGATACCTCTGGTCGACCCGATCTGGTTTCTGAGGCATACGGACCTCAACCAACATCGCGCGTGCTGCACACCCCACCCCATCCCTCCCCGTCAAGGGGAGGGTGTTCGGCCGGTGATTGCGGCCAAGGCTAAGCCGCAATCCCGCTGAACTCGAGGAACGCCTCGAGCGGCAGCGGTTGCGACAACAGGAACCCCTGCAACTCGTGGCACCCATGCGCGACCAGATAGTCGCGCTGCCCCTCAGTCGCGACGCCCTCGGCGGTCACCCGCATCTTCAGCGAGCGGGCCAGGTCGATAATGGTACGGACGATCACCTCCGCGTCGGCGGAGTCGCCCAACTGGCCGACGAAGGACTGGTCGATCTTCAGCTTGTCGACGTTGTAGCGGCGCAGGTAATTGAGCGACGAATAGCCGGTGCCGAAATCGTCGAGCGCCAGCCGGATCCCTGCTTCGCGCAGCCGCGTCAGCCCGGCCTCGGTGGCCTCTGACGTATCGAGCAGTACCCCTTCGGTGATCTCGAGCTGCAGGCGCTTTGGATCGATCGAGCGTTCCCTCAGTGTTTCGATCACCCGATCGACGAAACGCCGGCTCTTCAGTTCCACCGGCGAGACGTTTACCGCCACCCAGGGGATCGCGGTGCTTGCCAGCATGCTGCAGGCCTCGCCGAACACCCATTCGCCAAGCTTTTCGATCAGCCCGCGTTCTTCGGCGACGCCGATGAACACATCGGGCGCCAACCGGCCGCGCTCGGGGTGGTCCCAGCGCACCAGCGCTTCCGCGCCGACGATGCTCCGCCCATCTGCGGCAAAGATCGGCTGGTACTCGAGCGTCAGCTGCTGGCCGCCTTCGGTCAGGGCACGGCGGAGGTCCTGCTCGATCCGTCGCTTCTCTTCCACCATCTCGGCCATCGGCGGCGCGAACACCTGCCAGCGCCCGCGGCCGCGCGCCTTGGCTTCATAGAGCGCGATATCGGCCTCGCGCAGCATGCTGAAAGCGTCCGAGCCCGGCCGCCATGGCGCGATACCGAAGCTGGCGGTGATGAAGGCTGGATCGTCGAACAGCCGGAACGGCCGACCGAACTGCAGCTGGATCGCTGCGCACAGCGATTCAGCGGCGCCGGCCGCCGGTCCCGCAAGGAGAATGGCGAACTCGTCGCCGCCCACCCGCGCAAGCGTTCCTGCCGGCCCCACCAGCTGGAACAGCCGGTTGGCCAGTTGCCGCAGCAGGTCGTCGCCCGCCACATGTCCCAGCGTGTCGTTGATGTGCTTGAAGCGGTCGAGGTCGATCAGCACCAGCGTCGCCGGCGTTCCCGCCGCCGCGTTGGTCGCCAGCCTGCCCAGGTCGCGCTCGAACTGCGCCCGGTTGGGCAGGCCGGTCAGCGAGTCGTGGTAGGCGAGGAAATGCATATGCGCCTCGGCCCGGCGTCGCTCCGTGATATCGCGCGCGCTGCCCACCAGCCCGATGATCGCCCCCTCCGGGTTGCGCAACGGCAGCTTCGAGGTCGATAGCCACAGCTGGGTGCCGTCGGGGCGGATGACATATTCCTCGTGGTCGATCAGCGCTTTGCCCCCGATGACGCTCATGTCGTCCTCGTAGTAGCGGCGCGCCAGCGGCATCGGGTGCACGTCGAGGTCGGATTTGCCGATCAGTGTATTGGGGTCGCCATGTCCGAGGTCGATTGCCACCGCGCGGTTGGCGATAACGAAGCGGGCGTCCTTGTCCTTGATGTAGAGATAGTCCGGCACCTGGTCGATCATGGTGCGCAGCCAGCTGCGCTCGACCTGGGCCCGCTGCTGCTCGCCGGCCAGTTCAGCGGCGAAGCGCTGCAGCCGCTCGTTGGCGGCCACCAATGCGGCAAGCGATTCCGGCGGCTCGGGGCGAGCGACGTGCTGGACGGGAGACCGTTTCACAACCATCGGGGCCTCGGAACCAGATAGTTCGGCGACTATCATGCTAGGCAGCAATCGATAAGCAACCCCTAATCGTGGCTAAGTACTAGGCCTGCCCCGCCGCAGCAGCGGCGCGATAGTCGCTGGGTGAGATGCCGTTGAGCCGCCGGAACGCCTTGGCGAAATAGTTGCCGTTGGCGAACCCAGTTGCTGCGGCGATGGCAGCGACCGGCTGGTCGGTGGCGATCAGCAGTCGCGTCGCCCGTTCCATCCGGGCTGCGAAGACGAAATCCGACGGGCTCTGGCCGACCTCACTGCCAAATCGCCTGACGAAATGCGCCCGGCTGAGCCCAGCCACCCCGGCCAGCCGGTCGACCCCGAGCGGCTCGCCCAGATGCTCGGTGATGAAGTTCTGCGCCCGAGCAATGGGTGGCGCAACGTTGATGGCGGCGGGCGTTGCGCCGAACAGCCCGTCATGCAGCGCCATCATGGCCTGGTAGGCGGCGGCCGATGCCTCGCCGCTCAGCAGTTCAGGCGATCGCATCAGCTTCAGGCAGGCATCCGCCATACGGTCGACCGCGCCCGATGCCGGCGTCACCACCGGACCCTTGAGATCGATGATTGCCCGGATCAGCCGCAGCGCCTCGCGGCCATTGGCGCCGATCCAGAAATACTCCCAGGTCTGGCCGCGGTCGAGCCAGTAGCGGTTGGCATGCGGAAAGCTCAGCACCATGGTCGAGCCGGGCAGCAGCACGTGCCGTGTTCCGGCATAGTCGAGCTCACCGCGCCCGGCGATGGTGTGCTGGATGATGACGAACGGCACATCGCCGCGCTTCAGTCCCTCCCAGTTGTAGACTTCGTTGACGCGCTTCTCGAACCCCGCGCCCGTTGCCATGGCATGAAAACCCAGCGGGCCGCGCGGTGGCGCGATGGTCTGGATCTTGTGCCCGTGGGCAATCAGGTCAGACAGCATGAAATTACCCGCGATCGCATGTCTTTCCTCTACACCGCCGGACCGCGTTGCCGCTAGATGGAGCCCAATTGCAAAGGGAGGGAACGCCATGTCGTTCAAAGTCGCGATCATCGGCGCCGGTTCGGTGGGGTTCACCAAGACCCTGATCTCGGATCTGCTCAAGGTGCCGGAATTCGCCGATGTCGAGTTCGCGCTGACCGATATCAACGCCCATAACCTCGACATGATCCATCAGATCATCTCGTCGATCGTGGCGGTCAACAACCTGCCGGCCAAGGTCACCGCCACCACCAATCGGCGCGAAGCGCTGTCGGGGGCGCGCTACATCATGAGTTGCGTGCGGGTCGGCGGGCTCGAAGCCTTCGCCACCGACGTCAATATTCCGCTGAAGTACGGCGTCGATCAGTGCGTCGGCGACACCATCTGCGCCGGCGGCATTCTTTATGGCCAGCGCAACATCCCGGTCATTCTCGATTTCTGCAAAGATATCCGCGAAGTCGCCGAGCCCGGCGCGCTGTTCCTCAACTATGCCAACCCGATGGCAATGAACACCTGGGCCGCCGATCTCTATGGCGGCGTCGACGTGGTCGGCCTCTGCCACGGCGTGCAGCACGGCGCCCACCAGATCGCCCAGGTGCTCGGCGTCGACGATCGCGATCTCGACTATGTCTGCTCCGGCATCAACCACCAGACCTGGTACATCGATATCCGCGCCAAGGGCCGCAAGATCGAGGCGGACGAGCTGATCGCCGGCTTCGAAAAGCACCCGGTCTATTCGAAGCAGGAAAAAGTCCGCATCGACGTGCTGAAGCGCTTCGGCGTCTACTCCACCGAGTCCAACGGTCATCTCTCGGAATACCTGCCCTGGTACCGCAAGCGCCCCGAGGAAATCTCGCGCTGGATCGATATGAGCGACTGGATCCACGGCGAGACCGGCGGCTACCTTCGGCACTCGACCGAGCGCCGCAACTGGTTCGAGACGGACTTCCCCAAGTTCAAGGCCGAAGCCACCAAGCTGCTGTCGGAGCACAGGCGTACCACGGAGCACGCCAGCTACATCATCGAGGCGCGCGAGACCGGCCGCACTTATCGCGGCCACTTCAACCGCCGCAACAACGGCATCATCAAGAACCTGCCGGCAGACGCCATCATCGAGAGCCCCGGCTTCGTCGATCGCTTCGGCATCAACATGGTCGAGGGCATCGAACTGCCCATCGCCTGCGCCGCCACCTGCTCGGTGTCGATCAGCGTGCAGCGCATGAGTGTCGAGGCGGCGATCTCCGGCAACATCGACATGCTGAAGCTTGCCGTACTGCACGATCCCCTGGTCGGCGCCATCTGCACTCCCGACGAGGTCTGGCAGATGGTCGATGAAATGGTGGTCGCCCAGGCCCAGTGGCTGCCGCAATATGCCGACGCCGTCCCTGCGGCGAAGGAGCGGCTGGCCAAGGCGACGGTGAAGACGAAGGACTGGGCCGGCGCCGCCCGCAAGGTGGTCCGCTCGGTCGAAGAGCTGCGCGAAATGAAGGGGGCGCATCACTGAGGCTGGTGCCTGGGCTTAAGGCCCCCTCACCCGCCGCTTCGCGGCGACCTCTCCCCCCAGGGAGAGGTGAACTTGCGGCACGATCTTGCCCCACGGTCACCTCTCCCTCTGGGGGAGAGGTCGGTCCGCAGGACCGGGTGAGGGGCCTTGCCGCACACTCCGAGCTCAACAAGTTAACTCCCGTTAACCCGACTCCCTGCATGGTGGCGGCATGTCCGATGTCGCCACCGCGTTGCTGCAACTGATCGGCCGCACTGAGCCCGCCGCCGATCCGGCGCTGGCGGTGGTGAAGCTGGCGCGCGCCAGTCTCGACGCGCTGATCCTTCGCCTCGGCCAGAGCATCGATGCCAAAGTGACCGCGCAACTCGTCGGCGGCCTCACCCAGCTCAGCGCCGGCGGCGAGAGCTTTGTGCTGAAGCTCGAAACCCCGCTACCGGTCAATACCGCGGTGACGCTGCAGATCGCGCCAAGCCCCACGGGCCAGCCGACCGTCACCGTCACCGTGCAGTCGCCGCCTGCGGTCGCCCAGCCAGTCCCGCCAGCGCCAAAGCCGGCCACGCCATTGCCGCCGCCGTCAGCGCCGCTGCCGTCGTTACCGCAGCCGGTGGCCTCCACCACGGCACCTGCTCCGGCCATGGCGCCGACGGCTACTCGACCCGCGCCCGTCGCTCCCTCACCGTCAGCGACGCTGCCAAGCGCGCCAATGCCAGCACCATCGATCGCAACTGCGACGCCGCAGCCTTCCGCACCGGTGCGACCGGCTGCTATCGCGGCTCAGCCGCCAGCCATTGTGATACCGGCGGCACCGACGCAGTCGCTCCCCCTTCCGGCGCCCGCCGTGCAACCAGCCGCGGCGACGGCTCCGATTCCGCAGGCTCCACCGCAAGTGAGCCCCGTCGCCGGCGCTCCCGCCCCGGCAATGCCGTCCGCCACGCCAGCACCGGCCCAGCTGATGCCGGCAGTTGCGACGCCTGCCCCGCCAAGCCCAGCGGCAGGTGCTTCCACCACGGTGGCATTGCCAACGCGCGTTGCTACATCCGCGCCGCCGCCGATTGCTCCACCGCTGCAGCCCGCCCCGCGTGTCACAGCGCCTGCCCAGCCGATAGCGAGCAGCCCCGCTCGGTTGCCGGCACCGGCGGCCATCGTGAACCCGGCGCCGCTCGCTCCAGCTGCGCCCACATCCGCCATGCCGGCTGTCGCGCCGCCGCCGATGCCGGCTCCGGTCCTGCCACGCCCCACGCCGCAGGCCGCGGCTCCTGCGGTACCGGTGCCTCTGCCACCCACGGCCCCGCTCGCGCCGAGCCCGCGCCCGACGCCTCCGGCATCTCCCCCTCTCACGCAGATACTCGCCGACCCGGTTCAGGCCGCCGCGCGGCAGGACAGCATCCTGCCACTGATGGCTCGCCTTGCGACGCTCACCGCACCGACCGCTGCGGCGCTGCCGCGTCCAGCCATCGAAGCTCTGGCCATGTTGCTCAGCACCCGGCTCGATCTCAACCGCGGCCCGCCCGACGGCAAGGCGGTCCGCGATGCCGTGCTGCGTGCCGGAATCATCGCTGAGCCCGGCACCCGCACTCCGGCCGATGCCAAATCCGCTCTGTTGCAGTTGCGCTCGGCGCTTTCGGGATTCCTTGGCGGCTCCCCGGTCGATGCCGTTGCGCCGGTGACGCGGCGCCCGCCACCACCGTTGCAGGGTGAGCCGGTCCGCGCCCCCTCGAGCCTGCCCGCCGCGCCGCTGCCCGATGAGCCCCAGGAAACCGCCCGCCAACTGCTCGGCCATGCCGACGCGGCTTTATCGCGAACGAAGCTGCTGCAGCTCGCTTCGAACCCCGCCGACGCGGCTCGCCCTGCCGGCGCGGCCCCGGCGGCCGAGTTCCGGGTCGAAGTGCCGATGCAGCTTGGCGCCGAGACCGGCATCCTGCAACTGCTGGTCGAGCGCGACGGCAAGCACAGGCGCACGCCGGCCGAGCGCGGCTGGCGCATGCGCTTTGCCCTCAACTTCACCGCCACCGGCGAGGTCGGCGCCGAAGTGGCGCTGTACGGCCGCAGCGCCAATGTCTCGCTTTGGGCCGCCGACCCCGACACCGCCGATGCGCTCGAGGCCATGCTGCCCGAGCTGGCACCGGCGCTGGCCCGTCATGGCCTCGATGTTGGTGCGGTTCGCCTGCGTCGAGGTGCGCCGCAACCTGCCGCCCGCCTTCCCGGGCAATTGCTGGACAGCGCCCGATGAGCGACACGCCTAAGCCCGTCAGCCTCGCCGTAGCGCTCGAATATGAGCGCGGCACCCGCGATGCGCCGCGCGTCGTCGCCAAGGGCAGGGGTGAACTTGCCCGCCGCATCGTCGAAGTGGCTGGCGAGGCCGGCGTCGTCATCGAGGCCAACAGCCCGCTCGCCGAAGCCCTGGCCGGGGTGGAGCTCGACGAGCCGATCCCGATCGAGCTCTATGAAGCGGTTGCCGAAATCATCGGCTTTATCCTCAGGGCGAGTGCTTATCCTCCCCCGCGGGGCGGGGGAGGGGGACCGGCGAAGCCGGTGGAGGGGGCAGCAAGACGCGCCGTCTGACACCACCTTGCATTCCCACCCGGCTCCGGGCGAAGTGTCGCGCCACTTCCCGGAGCCCGCGTCATGCCGACCATTGCCGACCTCGATACTCCCGCTGTTCTCATCGACATCGATCGCGTCGAGGCCAATCTGCAGCGGGCCCAGGCGCACGCCACCGCGCACGGCTATGCGCTCCGCCCGCACATCAAGACTCACAAGCTGCCGCGCTTTGCCAAGCGCCAGGTCGAGCTCGGCGCTGTCGGCATCACCGCGCAGAAGCTGGGCGAGGCCGAGGTGATGGCTGATGCCGGCATTGCCGACATCTTCCTGCCCTACAACATCCTCGGGCCGAAAAAACTGGCGCGGCTGAAAGCGCTGAACGAACGCATCACCCTGTCGGTCACCGCCGACAGCCCCGACACGCTGTTCGGCTATGCCACGACCTTCACGGCGGACAAGCCGCTCACCGTCCTGATCGAATGCGATTCCGGCGGCGGCCGCTGCGGCGTGCAGACCCCGGCCCAGGCGCTGGCCTTGGCGCGCCAGATCGCGCTTGCCCCCGGCCTCCGCTTCGGCGGCCTGATGACCTATCCACCGTTGCATGGCGTCGAGAAATCCAACGCCTGGCTTACGGAGGCGGTGGCGATGTTTGAGCAAGCCGGCATCGCAGTGCCGCGCGTTTCCTCCGGCAACAGCCCGGACATGTGGGCGCCGGCTGCCGCCCCGGTCACCGAGCGCCGTCCCGGCACCTACATCTATTACGATCGCTTCCAGGTGAAGGAGCGCGCCGCGAGCCTCGACGATTGTGCGCTCAGCGTGCTCGTCACCGTGGTCAGCCGCCCGACGGCAACGCGCGTCGTCATTGATGCCGGCTCCAAGTCGCTGACCTCCGATCTCCTCGGCATGGAAGGGTTCGGCCTCGTCATGGGTACCGATCTCACCGTGAAAGGGCTCTCCGAGGAGCACGGGGTCATCGAACTGCCGGTCGCGTCGGATTGGCCGCGTGTCGGCGAGCGGCTGCGCATCATCCCCAACCACGCTTGCGTCATCTCCAATCTGTTCGACAGCGTGACGCTGATCTCCGGTGACGAGGTGCGTGAAGTGGTCCCCGTAGCAGCGCGCGGACGCGTCGACTGAGGGTTTTCCGGAAAACTCGGCAAAATCGGAAATCCAAGGCATTTCGGCGTTTCACTGCACCGACGAAATGCTCTAGAACACCTCTCGCAAGGGAGTGGTATTCAAATGGTCGCTGATTGGTATGATGGTTTGACGCTGGCATCCGAGTGGCGTCCGGCCAGCGAAGGCGTGGTCGCGCGTTACCGGCTGATGCTCACCAACGATACGGGCGAGGCGCTGCGCGATTTCCGGCTCGGCATTTCCGGGCCGGCGCGGGTCAGCGACGATGCCGAGATCGTCGGCGCCAAAGTGGTGACCCAGATCTCGAACTTCTGCGAGCTGGCGCCCGAACGGGGCTTCGTGCTCGCTCCCGGCGCCAGCTGGACCGTCGACGTGCTGAAGCTCGACTATCCGATCCGCCACTGGACCGATGGCGCCACCACCGGCTTCCTCGTTCTTGCCGACGGCACCACGCGTTCGCTGCGCACCGTGCCGACCCGGCGCGAGGGCAGCGATACGCTGCGCAAGAAGGGCACCGCCATCTACGAGGTGCCCGAGCGCCCGCCCGTGCCGGTGTCGATTGTCCCCTGGCCGCAACAGGTTGCCGTGTCCGGCCGCCGCACCGCCCCCGCCGGCCTGGCGCCGCTCCCCCTATCGGTCGGCAAAGCCGCCGCAGCGGCTTTCGGCAAGCTGACCGACAAGCTGTTCCCCGGCGAAGGCCTTGTCCGCCCTGCCCATGAAGGCGGTTTCCCGGTCGAACTGGTGACCGGCCCCGGCGGTAGGGAAGGCTATGCGATCGAGTTCTCCGCCGACCGCGCCCGCGTCATCGCCCAAACCGAAACCGGCCTGCTCTATGGCCTGGTCACCCTCGGCCAGATCCTGCGTGGCGCGCGCATCCACCTGCGCCAGCTAACCTTCCCCACCGGCGGCCGCATCGAGGATGCGCCGGCGATGGGGTGGCGCGGCAGCCATCTCGATGTCGCCCGCCGCTACTACGCCAAGGACGAGGTCGAGCGCTTCGTCGCCATCCTCGCCTGGAACAAGCTCAATGTGCTGCACTGGCACCTGAGCGACGACGAGTCGTGGCGCGTCGAGATCGACGCCTATCCGCAGCTCACCGGCAAGGGCGCCTGGCGTGGCTATGGCATGCCGGTGCCGCCACTGCTCGGTTCGGGTCCGGAGCGCACCGGCGGCTACTATTCCAAGGCCGATATCCGAGCGATCGTCGGTTTCGCTACCGAGGTCGGCGTCGACGTAGTGCCCGAGATCGACATGCCCGGACATTGCTACGCCATGCTGCAGGCCATCCCGGCTTTGCGCGACCCGGGCGAGAATGCGCCGTATTTCTCGATCCAGAGCTTCCCCAACAACTGCCTCAACCCGGGGGTCGAGGCCACCTATGGCGTGGTCGAGACCATCCTCGCCGAGATGGCCGAACTCTTTCCCTCGCGCTATTTCCACGTCGGCGCCGACGAAGTGCCGCACGACGCCTGGGAGAGCTCCCCCGCCGCGCGCGCGCTTGCGGCCAGGCTCGGCACCACCGGCACAGCACCGCTGCAGGCGCATTTCCTGCAGCGCCTCCAGGCATTCCTCACTTCGAAGGGCAAGATCACCGGCGCCTGGGAAGAGGCGGCACTGGGCGGCGGCATCGACAAGGCCAGTTCCTACCTCGTCGGCTGGAAAGACACCGCCATCAGCCAGAACCTCGCGGCCGAGGGCTACGATGTCGTCGTCGCCCCGGCGCAGGCCTACTATCTCGATATGGCGACGTCCGAGGATTGGCACGAGTGCGGCGCTGCCTGGGCCGGCTGGTCGTCGCCCGAAAAGAGCTATGGCTTCGAGCCGACTGCCGGCTGGACCGGGGCCGAACGCAGGCACCTGCTCGGTATCCAGGCCTGCATCTGGTCCGAGCCGATGACCGATCGCGCCGTGTTCGATCGGCTGGTCTTCCCGCGCCTCTCGGCGATTGCCGAAACCGCCTGGAGCACCAATCGCGATTTCAACCGCTTCAAGGCGCTGGTGGGCCTGATGCCAAACCTCTACGGTCGCTACGAAGGATTCTGAGCGAAGGACTGATAGGACAAATGGGCGATCTGCTGGTCCGGCTGTATGACCTGCCGGACATTGCCTCCGAAGCCAGGGTGCAGGCGGCGGGGGTAACCGTTCGCCGCGCCCTGCCGCCCGAGCGTCACGTCGTGACCGCCTGGGTCGGCAAGCATTTCAGCCCGTTCTGGGTGTCCGAGGTCGAGGCGGCGATGAGCCATTTGCCGGTGACCTGCTGGATTGCCGTCAAGGACAACCAGCTGCTCGGTTTCGCCTGCCACGACGCCACTGCCAAGGGTTTCTTTGGCCCCACCGGGGTCGACGAAGCGGCACGCGGGCAGGGGATCGGCGAGGCCCTGCTGATCGCCACGCTGCGCGGCATGCGCGAGGCGGGCTATGCATACGGCGTCATCGGCGGCGCCGGCCCGGTCGAGTTCTACCAGAAGCGGCTCGACGCCATGGTGATCCCCAAATCCGATCCCGGCATTTACAACGGAATGCTGCGACCGCCCAAGTCGGATTGAATGCCGCGTCTCGACTAACCTTGCATTTACTCGCTGCCGCTAGGTTATGAGCTTCAATCTCCTTGGGATGTCCGGGGCTCCAGCGCTTTGCCAAAGACCGGAAAGACCCCCACCGTTCCGCCGGATGCGGCTGCGCCGCCCGAGGCCGACACTGCCGCGCTGCTGAAACTCACCCGTTCGCTGAGCACGGCGCGTGGCAAGTTGCGCGCCCAGGACCTGCACCTGCGCGCCATTCTCGATAACCTGGCGCACGGCATTTCGCTCTACGATCGCCAGGGCCGGCTGGTGCTGTGCAACCAGCAATTCCTCGACATTTACCGCCTGCCCGCCGAGTTGGGGCGCCGCGGCACGACGTTCCGGCAGATCCTCGAGGCGCGCGTCGCCGGCAACACCCATGTCGGCGATGACGTCGAGGACTACGTCGCCGACCGGCTGAGCGCCGTGCGCGAGCACCGCACGCTGGGTGGCATCCACCGGCTCAATTCCGGGCAGGTCATCTCGATGACCCACCAGCCCATCGACGATGGCGGCTGGATCTCGACCCACAAGGATGTGACCGAACTGCACAACATGCAGGCCGAGCTCACCCACCTCGCCTATCACGATGCGCTGACCGGCCTCCCCAACCGCACGCTGTTCTATCGCCGGGTCGGCAACGCCTTCCATGATGTCGGCCGGGCCACTGGGTTTGCTGTGCTCTGCCTCGATCTCGATGGCTTCAAGGCGATCAACGACAGCCTCGGCCACGCCGCCGGCGATGCGCTGCTGAAACAGTTCGCCGGCCGCCTCGGCGGCTGCCTCGGCCCGATGGACAGCGCTGCGCGCATGGGGGGCGACGAGTTCGCCGTGCTGCATCGTGGCGGCGACGCCGAAAGCGCGCTCGACCTCGCCACCAGCATCTGTGCCGCCACCGTCGCGCCCTACGACCTCGACGGCCAGGTGTTGACCATCGCCGTCGGCATCGGCATCGCGGTGGCCGGCACTGATGGAAACGAGCCGGACGAGCTGCTGCACAATGCCGACGTCGCGCTCTATGCCGCCAAGCGCGACGGCCGCGGTGGCATCCGCTGCTTCGAGCCCGAGCTCAACCGCATCGGCGTCGATCGCCGCCGGCTCGAGGCCGACCTGCGGCGCGCCCTCGAGTTCGGCGAGTTCGAGCTCTATTTCCAGCCCATCCTCAACCTCCGCACCCATGCCTTCTCGGGCTTCGAGGCGTTGCTGCGCTGGCAGCATCCAGAACGCGGCCTGGTGCCGCCCTGCGACTTCATCCCCGTCGCCGAGGAGACCGGCCTGATCGTGCCGATCGGCGACTGGGTCATTCGCGCAGCCCTGGCCGAGGCGGCGCGCTGGCCGGGCGAGCTGAAGATCGCCGTCAACGTTTCCTCGGTGCAACTGGTCCGCGGCAACCTCCTCACCACCCTGGTGCAGGCACTGGCAGCCTCGGGCATCGCGCACGAGCGGGTCGAGATCGAAATCACCGAGTCGGTCTTCCTCGAAAACTCCGAGCAGAGCCTCGAGACCCTGCGTCAGCTGCGCGCGCTGGGCGTCCGCATCGCGCTCGATGATTTCGGCACCGGCTTTTCGGCGCTCGGCTACCTGCTGGCCTTCCCGTTCGACAAGATCAAGATCGACGGCACCTTCATCAAGGCACTCGACAGTGCCGAGGGTGCCGAAACTATTGTCGCTGCGGTGGCCGATATCGGCGCCCGCCTGATGATCGCGACCACCGCCGAAGGCATCGAGACCGCCGAGCAGCTGCGCGGTGTGCACGCCGCCGGCTATACCGAGGCGCAGGGCTACCTGATCTCCCGCCCGATGGCCCGCGACGCGGTCCGCCGCCTGGTCTTTGCGTCCGACGCCATGCCCGAGGCGCCGCTCGACCAGCGCGAGGCGGGGTAGGGCCGTCTGGTCATCGGCGGTGCCGCAGCGCCCCCTCGCCCCTCTGGGGAGAGGGCTGGGGTGAGGGGCGCCAAGCACACCGGCGTTAGCTGTGTATCGCTATTGCAGAATGGCCGGTCACCCGGCGAGCTTGGCGCCCCTCACCCTGACCCTCTCCCCAGAGGGGCGAGGGGACGCGAGACCACCGTCCTAAGGTGCCGTCACCTCACCGTCATCAAACTGTCACGTCAGCTTCGCCTGCCGGGTGCACGGCTCCGGTATTTCAGGAGCGTCACCATGACCGATCGTTTGAAATCCCGCGCGCGTCCGACGCGCCGCCAGTCCTTCACCACCAGATATTCCGACCTGATGGCCGAAGGCTACTCGCGCCGCACCGTGCTGAAGGGGCTGCTTGCCGGCACGGCGCTCGCCACTTCCGGCCTCGGCTTCAGCCGCGCCGCCGCCGCGACCAACTCGCCGTCGAGCCTCACCTTTCCCGAGCTCGCCCGCGTCACCGACAAGACCGATCACTGGCCGGAAGGCTATTCGCGCCAGATCCTCATCAAGTGGGGCGACAAGCTGTTTGCCGACAGCCCGGCCTTTGACGTGGCGAGCCTCGATGGCGCCGCCGCCGAAAAGCAGTTCGGCTACAATAACGACTTCACCGCCTTCCTGCCGTTGCCGCAGGGCAGTCAATCGAACGATCACGGCCTGCTTGTCGTCAACCACGAGTATGCCACGCCCTACCTGATGTTCCCCGGCCTGACCGATGAGGATTACCGGGACAAGCTCACCGACGCGCAGATCCGCGCCGTTGCCGGCTCCACCGGCATCTCGGTGGTGGAAGTGAAGAAATCCGGCACCGAGTGGCAGGTCGTCACCGATGGCCAGTACAACCGCCGCGTCCATATGGGCACCGAGATGCGGCTCAGCGGTCCTGCCGCCGGCGACGATCGGCTGAAGACCGGTATCGACCCCACCGGCACCATCGTCTTCGGCTCGATCTCCAACTGCTCGGGCGGCATCACCCCCTGGGGCACCATGCTGTCGGGCGAAGAAGGCGGCATGGATATCTTTGCCGGCGATTACACCACGCTCCCCGACCAGGACCTGGTCGAGCGCCAGGGCTGGGACGAAGAGGAGAATGACGGCTACGCGCTGGGCCGCGTCGAGCCTCGCCTGAAGTTCGAGAACGAACCCAACGAGTGGCTGAAGTTCGATTGGGTGGTCGAGATCGACCCGTTCGACCCGACGGCCAAGCCGGTGAAGCGCACGGCGCTCGGCCGCTTCACCCACGAGGGCGCCCAGGTGGCAGTGGCGCCCGACGGCCGTGTCGTCCTCTACATGGGCGACGATGACGACTTCGAATACCTCTACAAGTTCGTCACCGCAAAACCCTGGAACCCCACCGACCGCGCCGCCAACAAGGATCTGCTCGACGAAGGCACGCTCTACACCGCCCGCTTCGATGCCGATGGCAAGCTGACCTGGCTGCCGCTGGTGCAGGGTGAGGGGCCACTGACCCCGGAGAACGGTTTCAATACCCAGGCCGACGTGGTGCTCCGTACCCGCATGGCCGCCGACCTCCTCGGCGCCACCCCCATGGATGCGCCCGAGGGTTTCGTGCCGCACCCCAGGACCGGCCGGGTCTACATCGCCATGACCGAGAACGAGGATCGCCTGCCGGCCGGCGAGGGCGAGGCGAGCGAACAGGTGAACGTCGCCAATACCCGCGCGCCCAACCCCGATGGGCATATCCTCGAGATCACTCCGCCGGGCGCCCCCGACGCACCGGATCACGCCGCGACCGACTACACCTGGGATGCCTTCATTCTCTGCGGCGACCCCACCGATCCGGCCTCGCACGCCCTCTGCCACCCCGAAACCTCGGCCAATGGCTGGTTCACCGACCCCGACAACCTGTCGATCGATCCGGCCGGCCGCCTCTGGGTTACCACCGACGGCCCGCCCGATGCCGGCTTCAACGATGCGCTCTATGCCGTCGACACCGAAGGCGACGGCAAGGCGCTGCCGAAACTGTTCTACTCGCCGCCGGTCGGCTCCGAAGTCTGCTCGCCCGCCTTCACCCCTGATGGCAAGACCATGTTCCTTTCCATCCAGCACCCGGGCGAGCTCCGCCTCGAGGACGGCGAGGATTCCACCACGATCGCCGACGCCGGCACCAACTGGCCGGATTTCATCGACGGCCAGGGCCCGCGCCCGTCGCTGGTGGTGATCAGCAAGGACGATGGCGGGGTGATCGGCAGTTGAGGTGGCGTACTGAAGCAGACGGCCCCCTCCCGGCCTCCCCCATAAAGGGGGAGGTGAAGAGTCGAGGCTCTCGCTTCGATCGTGCCAAACGCACCAGCGGGGCACCTCCCCCTTTATGGGGGAGGATGGGGGGGGGCCGTCTCTCTCAGTTAGCAAAAACAAAAAAAAGCGGGGATCGCTCCCCGCCTTCGTGTTTCGTTCCAACCGCCGCTTACTTCAGTGCGTCGGTGATGACAGTGGTGTAGGCGCCTTCCGGGGCCTTGCTGATGATCTTCTGGTCGACCAGTGCCTTGATGGTGCGCTCATAGGCGGCCATGTCGAGCGCCGGGTCGGTGGCGTCGACCAGCTTCGACACTTCGCCGACCATGTAGCGCTGATGCTTCAGCTCGGCCGCGCCGGTATCGTCGGAATCGACCACGATCTGCGCGGCTTCATCGGGGTTGTCGAGCGCGTACTGCCAGCCCTTCATCGAGGCCTTCACGAAGCGCGTGTAGGCGTCCACCTTGGCAGGATCCTGCAGCGACGGCTCCATGACATAGAGGCCGTCTTCGAGCAGGTCGTTGCCCATCTCGGTATAGTTGAAGATGGTCAGGTTTTCCGGGCCGTACCCGGCGTCGAGCGCCTGGCCGTACTCGTTATAGGTCATCACCGAGATACAGTCGGCCTGCTTCTGGATCATCGGCTGGATGTCGAAGGATTGCTGCAGCACCTTCACATCACCACCTTCGGTGGTGGTCAGGCCTTCCTTGTTCATCCAGGCAAAGAACGGATATTCGTTGCCGAAGAACCAGACACCCAGCGTCTTGCCCTTGAAGTCGGCGACGGTGTTGATGTTGTTCTCCTTGGGGCAGATCAGCTCGAGGCCGGAGCGCTTGAACGGCTGCGCGATGTTGACCAGCGGCACGCCCTTGTCGCGGGCGGCAGCCGCGCCGCCCATCCAGTCGACGATGATGTCGGCGCCACCGCCGGCGATCACCTGCTCCGGCGCCACGTTCGGGCCGCCCGGCACGATCGTCACGTCGAGGTTCTCGTCGCTGTAGAACCCCTTGGCCTTGGCGACGATGTAGCCGGCGAACTGCGCCTGCGTCACCCATTTCAGCTGCAGCGTCAGCTTGTCCTGCGCCATTGCGGTGGTCGCGGTAAGCGCCATGGCGCCTGCGGCCAATGCAAGAAGAAGTTTCCTCATTGTCGTTTCCCTTACCCCTGTTACGCCCGGCCACCACGGCCAGGCGGACGTTATGCCCGCCCATCTCGGCCAGGCGGACACTAGGTCCGCCCACCTCGGATCGACGGATGCCAGAAGGTCACCGCGCGTTCGATGAGAGCGATGACCCCATAAAAGGCAGACCCTGCAACCGCCGCCACGGCGATTTCTGCCCAGACCAGGTCGATATTGAGTTTGCCGACCTCGGTCGATATCCGGAACCCCATTCCCACGATGGGCGTCCCGAAGAATTCCGCCACGATTGCGCCGATCAGCGCCAGAGTCGAGTTGATCTTCAAGGCGTTGAAGATGAACGGCGCAGCGGCGGGGAGACGTAGCTTGAACAGCGTCTCCCAGTAGTTTGCGGCATAGGTGCGCATCAGGTCGCGTTCGATCAGCGACGAGGCGTTGAGCCCGGCGACGGTGTTCACCAGCATAGGGAAAAAGGTCATCGCCACGACCACCGCCGCTTTGCTTGGCCAGTCGAACCCGAACCACATCACCATGATCGGCGCGATGCCGATAATGGGCAGCGCCGAGACGAAATTGCCGATCGGCAGCAGCCCGCGTTTGAGGAAAGGCGAGCGATCGACGAGGATCGCGACAATGAAGCCCGAACCGCAGCCGAGCGCGAAGCCGGCCAGCACCGCCTTGAAGGTCTGGATGAAATCGGCGGCGAGCGTCGGTACCGAAGCAGTGAGCCGGGCCCAGATCATGCTCGGCGGCGGCAGCAGCACCTGCGGCACGTTCGCCCCGCGGGTGATGGCTTCCCAGGTGATCAGCACGGCGATGCCGAACGCCACCGGCACCAGCCAGCCGAACAGCCTGTCATCGGCTTTGCCGCGGCGGATATCGGCGGAGAGTTGTTCGGCGAACAGCCAGCACAACAGCCAGGTGAGCACCAGCAGCGCCCAGAAACCGGTGCGCGCGCCATCCATCGGCTCGACCCAGACGATCAGCAGGACACAGCCCACTGCGGCCAGGATGCCGGTTGCCGGTGTCGGCGCGCGCAGCCGGAAGGCGCCGATCGCCAGCAGCGTCGCAACGAGGAAGACCAGCGTCGGCATGCTGCTCCAGGCGACGGCCGGCACACCGCCGAAATCGCCGATCGGCAGCACCAGCGCCAGCACTGCAAACAACAGCGCCGCGATAGCGAGAATGCGTTGCAGCCGGCTCATGCCCGCACCCCCATTCGCCGGTTGGCGAGCTTTTCGCCCCAGCCAACGAGGATCACAAGGATGGCGGCGAGCGCCGCGGCAATGAACAAGGCCGCCCAGATCTGGATGGTTTGCCCGTTATAGGAGCCGGTGAGCAGCCGCACCCCGAGCCCGCCGCCCGCATTGTTGCTGAGTTCGCCCACCACCGCGCCGATCAGCGAAATGGCGATGCCGACCTTCATCGAGGCGAACAGGAACGGGATCGATGCCGGCCAGCGGAGCTTCATGAACACCTGCAGCGGCGACGCATTATAGGTCCGCATCAGGTCGAGCTGGATCATCTCGGGCGTCCGCAAGCCCTTCACCATGCCGACCACCACCGGGAAGAAACTCAGATACATCGAGATCAGGGCCTTGGGGATCATGCCGGTGACGCCGACCGCCCCCAGACCCACCACCACCATCGGCGCGATCGCGAGGATCGGCACCGTCTGGCTGGCGATGATCCATGGCATCAGTGAGCGATCGGAGGCGTTGTTGTGAACAATCGCGACTGCCAGCAGTACTCCCAGCAGCGTCCCCATTCCAAAGCCCAAGAGCGTCGCGCCGAGCGTAATGCCGGCGTGGAAGGCCAGCGAGCGCGGCGCCGTGATGGCCGAGCCGAACAGCCCGGTCCACATCGCCCCGATCACCTGGTGCGGCGCCGGCAGCACCGGCTTGTCCTGCGAAAAAGTTTGCAGCGCGAACTCGGTGAATGGCACGTCGGTCAGGTTGGCGCGCCCGTTCAGGGTCTGCTGCCATGGCGCATTCATCACGATCGCCATCGCGTACCAGAACAAGACGATCGCCAGCAGCACGATCAGCACCGGACCCGTCTTGCCCCCCATTACCCCCCGCATCGCCTACTCCTCGTACGAGTGGCCGGCCCTGAGGCCGTCGCGAACCCGCGCCGCAAGCTGCAGGAATTCCGGGGTCTCGCGGATTTCGAGGGCGCGTTCGCCGCGTGGCAGGGTGCTGTCGATGATGTCAGTGACCCGGCCCGGCCGCGGGCTCATCACCACGATCTTGGTCGAGAGGTACACCGCCTCGGGGATCGAATGGGTGACGAAGGCGATGGTCTTGTGTGTCGTCGCCCAGAGCTTCAGGAGTTCCGAGTTGAGGTGGTCGCGCACGATCTCGTCCAGCGCTCCGAACGGTTCGTCCATCAGCAGCAGGTCGGCATCGAACGCCAGCGCCCGGGCGATCGAGGCGCGTTGCTGCATGCCGCCTGAGAGCTGCCAAGGGAATTTCTTTTCGAACCCCTCGAGGTTCACCAGTTCCAGCGACTTCTTGATCCGCGCCTTCCGGTCGGCGTCGTCATAGCCCATGATCTCGAGCGGCAGAGCCACGTTGTTCTCGATCGAGCGCCATGGAAACAGCGCCGGCGCCTGGAACACGTAGCCGTAGGAACGGTTGAGCCGCGCTTCCGCGGCCGACGTGCCGTTGACCGTGATGCTGCCCGAGGTCGGCTGCTCGAGATCGGCAATGACGCGCAGGAAGGTCGTCTTGCCGCAGCCCGACGGACCGATGAACGAGACGAACTCGCCGCGCTTGATCTCCAGATTGACGTCCGTCAGCGCCACCACGTCGCCATCCGCCGTTTTGAAAGTCAGGCCGAGACCTTTGGCCTCGACCACGCTCTGCGATTTGCCCCCATCAGTCGTCAAACCCTCAAACCCCCGTCGCCGGAATGCCTGACCGTTCCACCTTGCGCGGCGCGGTGATCTCCTTCCACGTCGAGAGCGCCCGGTTCACCGGGTTCTTGGCTGTGCGCGCCACGAACTCGCCGTGCCCCTGTTCGGTGCTGATGGTGTCTTCGGTGACCGCCACCTGGCCACGCGTCAGCGTGAACCGCGGCAACCCCTCGACCTCGATGCCCTCGAACACGTTGTAGTCGATCGCCGACTGCTGCTTCGCCGCGCTGATCGTCTTCCTGCGCTTGGGGTCCCACACCACGAGGTCGGCATCTGCCCCGACCAGGATGGCGCCCTTTTTCGGGTACATGTTGAGGATCTTGGCGATGTTGGTCGAGGTCACCGCGACGAACTCGTTCATCGTCAGCCGCCCGGTCTTGACGCCCTTGGTCCACAGCACCGGCATGCGGTCTTCGAGCCCGCCGGTACCGTTCGGGATCTTGGCAAAGTTGCCGATGCCGTTGCGCTTCTGCGCCGTGGTGAAGGCGCAATGGTCGGTCGCCACCACCTGCAGCGAGCCCGAAGCGAGCCCCGCCCACAGCGAATCCTGGTGCTGCTTGTTGCGGAATGGCGGGCTCATTACCCGGCGCGCCGCATAATCCCAGTCGCGGTTGAAGTACTCAGTTTCGTCGAGCACCAGGTGCTGGATCAGTGGCTCGCCATAGACGCGCTTGCCCGCCTGCCGGGCCCGGCGGATCGCCTCATGCGCCTGCTCGCACGAGGTATGGACGATATAGACCGGCACCCCCGCCATGTCGGCGATCATGATCGCCCGGTTGGTCGCCTCGCCCTCCACCTCCGGCGGCCGCGAATAGGCATGCGCCTCCGGTCCGTTATTGCCCGCGGCGAGGAGCTTGGCCGTCATCTGCGCCACCACGTCGCCGTTCTCGGCATGAACCAGCGGCAGGGCGCCGAGGTCGGCGCAGCGCTGGAACGACGAGAACATCTCGTCGTCATCCACCATCAGCGCGCCCTTGTACGCCATGAAGTGCTTGAACGAGGTGATGCCGCGATCGACCACATCGGCCATCTCGTTGAACACCTGCTCGCCCCACCAGGTGATCGCCATGTGGAACGAGTAGTCGCAACTGGCCTTCGAGGTCTTGTTGTCCCACATCGAGAGGGCTTCGAGCAGCGACTGCTGCGGGTTGGGCAGGCAGAAATCCACCACCATGGTGGTGCCACCACTCAGCGCCGCCCGCGTGCCGCTCTCGAAATCATCGCTCGAATAGGTGCCCATGAACGGCATTTCGAGATGCGTATGCGGATCGATGCCGCCCGGCATGACATAGCAGCCGCTGGCGTCGAGCACTTCACCGCCACTGAGGTTCTGCCCGATCTCGGTGATCCTGCCGCCTTCGACCCGGATATCGGCGCCATAAGTGAGGTCGGCGGTGACGATCGTGCCGTTCTTGATGATTTTGCTGGTCATGGCATTCCCTCTATGTGCCTGAAACCCCTCACCCGTCTCGGCCTACGGCCGATCCACCCTCTCCCCGACGGGGAGAGGAACAGCGGGTGCTTCACTCAAATCTCTTGCCGCAAACGCAGCCCTTGCGGCTCGGGCTCCCCTTGTTCCTCTCCCCGTCGGGGAGAGGATGGCCTGCGCGAAGCGCAGGTCGGGTGAGGGGTGGCCGGCCACGGTGTCGAGAATGGCCTGCAGCACCGCGTCGCGATTGCTGTTCACATCGTTGTTCCAGAATCTGAGGACCGAATAGCCCTCGCGATTGAGAAATGCCGTTCGCGTCACGTCGGTGGTGCTTTCAGCGTGCTGCCCGCCATCCAGTTCGACGATCAACCCTGCCTCGGCGCAGAGAAAGTCCACGAAGTAAGGGCCAACCGGCGCTTGTCGCACGAACTTGAGGCCGTTCAGGTTGCGATTGCGCAGCACATACCAAAGCCGGTTCTCGACGTCCGTACCGGCCTTTCGCAGCCGACGCGCCCGTTCGACGGTGGATGCTGCGCGCTCGCTGGAACTCACCCCACAATCTCCGCCGTCTCCAGCACCGCCCGCAGCAAGACATCCGTCCCGGCCGCTGCCCACTCCTTCGAGATCTCTTCCGCCTCATTATGCGAAAGCCCGTCGACACACGGGCACATGATCATTGCCGAGGGCGCCACCCGATTGATCCAGCAGGCGTCATGCCCGGCGCCCGAAACGATGTCGCGGTAGGAGTAGCCGAGTTCCTTGGCTGCCTCGCGGATATTGCCCACCAGGGTCTTGTCGAACGTCACCGGGTCGAAATGCCCAACCTGCTCGACCTCGAAGCCGATATCCAGCGCCTCGGCGGTGTTCTGGATGCCGTAGCGGATGCGCTCGTCCATCTCGTCGAGCACCTGTTTGTTCGGCGAGCGGATGTCGATGGTGAACACCGCCTTGCCGGCGATGATGTTGCGCGAGTTCGGCCAGACCTGGATGTGGCCCACCGCGCCGACGGCGTCGGGCTGGTAGTCCATCGCCACCTCGTGCACCAGCTCGATCACCCGCGCCATGCCGAGGCTGGCGTTGCGCCGCTTTGGCATCGGGGTGGAGCCGGTATGGGCTTCCTTGCCGGTCAGCGTCACCTGCAGCCACTTGAGCCCCTGGCCGTGCGTGACGACGCCGATATCGACGCCCTCGTCCTCGAGGATCGGGCCCTGCTCGATATGGAGTTCGTAATAGGCATGGATCTTCCGAGCCCCGACTACCTCGTCGCCGCGCCAGCCGATCCGCTCCAGTTCCTCGCCGAAGCTTTTGCCGTCCTTGTCCTTATGCGTGTAGACGTCCGCCTGGTCGAGCACCCCGGCGAACACCCCCGAGGCCATCATCGCCGGGGCGAACCTTGCGCCTTCCTCGTTGGTCCAGTTCACCACCACGATGGGGCGTCGGGTGCGGATATCGAGGTCGTTGAGCGTGCGGATCACTTCGAGCCCGCCAAGCACTCCGAGCACGCCGTCATAGCGTCCGCCGGTCGGCTGGGTATCGAGATGGCTGCCGACATAAACCGGATCGAGCCCCGGCTCGCTGCCCTCGCGCCGCGCGAACATGGTGCCCATCTGGTCGAGCCCCATCTCCAGCCCGGCCGCCTCGCACCAGCGCTTGAACAGCGTCCGGCCCTTGGCATCGTCATCGGTCACCGTCTGCCGGTTGCTGCCGCCGGCAACGCCCGGCCCGATCTCGGCCAATTCATGAATGGAGCTCCACAGGCGCTCGGGGTCGATACGAAGGTTTTCGCCAGGAGCTGCCATGGGTCTTTCAGTCTTTCGGATTGTGTTCGGATGGCGCCACCGCGCCCCCTCGCCCCTCTGGGGAGAGGGTGGCTGGCGCGAAGCGCCAGTCAGGTGAGGGGCAGTTGTGCAGGGTCAGGAGCAGCGCCTGTAGAACGCCGTCAGTGTTGTCGAGGACTTCATTGTTCCAGAAGCGGAGCACCGAGAAGCCCTGTTCATTCAGGAAGCGCGTTCGGCGCGCGTCGTTCGCCGATACCGAATGCTGGCCGCCATCCACTTCCACGATCAGCATTGCCTCGCGGCACACGAAATCGGCAAAGTATCGGCCGACCGCGTATTGACGGACGAACTTGAACCCTTCCAGGCGACGGTTTCGTAGATGGGACCACAGGCGCGCCTCCGCATCGGTCGGTTGCGCCCTTAGGCCTCGCGCCAATTTCCGAATCTTCGGATCGCCGTGACTGCCCCTCACCCTGACCCTCTCCCCAGAGGGGAGAGGGGACGCACTTTGCACCGCCGGTGCCCCATCGCCCCCTCTCCCCTCTGGGGAGAGGGTCGGGGTGAGGGGCAGTCCAGCAATGCCGGTGCTTGTCTGCATCCGCTACTTCTGGCTCGGGAAGCTGAACTCGGCGCCGCTCTTGATCCCGGCCGGCCAGCGCGTGGTGACGGTTTTCAGCCGGGTGTAGAAGTGCACGCCTTCCGGTCCGTAAATGCCGTGGTCGCCGAAAATGCTCCGCTTCCAGCCGCCGAACGAGTGGTAGGCCACCGGCACCGGGATCGGCACGTTGATGCCGACCATGCCCACTTCGATCTTGTCGGCGAAGTCTCGCGCCGCATCGCCGTCGCGGGTGAAGATCGCCGTGCCGTTGGCATATTCGTGCCCGTGGATCAGGTCGACCGCATCCTGGTAGCTCTGCGCCCGCACCACCGAGAGCACCGGCCCGAAGATTTCCTCGCGGTAGATCTTCATGTCCGGCTTCACATGGTCGAACAGCGTACCGCCGACGAAGAAGCCGTTCTCATAACCCTGCAGCTTGAAGCCGCGGCCATCGACCACCAGCTCCGCCCCGGCTTCGACGCCCGCATCGATATAGCCGACGATCTTGTCGCGCTGTGCCTGGGAGACGATCGGGCCCATCTGCGCGTCCTTGTCGGTCGCCGGGCCGATCTTCAGCGCTTCGACCCGCGGTTTCAGCCGCGCGATCAGCGCGTCGGCGGTCTTGTCGCCCACCGGTACCGCCACCGAGATCGCCATGCAGCGCTCACCGGCGGAGCCGTAGCCGGCGCCCATCAGCGCATCGGCGGCCTGGTCCATGTCGGCATCGGGCAACACGATCATGTGGTTCTTGGCGCCGCCCAGCGCCTGCACCCGCTTGCCGGCCTGCGTGCCGCGCCGGTAGACGTATTCGGCAATCGGGGTCGAGCCGACAAAGCTCACCGCCTTGATGTCGGGGTGGTCGAGAATGGTGTCGACCGCTTCCTTGTCGCCATGGATGACGTTCAGCACGCCGTCCGGCAGGCCGGCATCCATCAGCAACTGCCAGGCGAACATCGGGGCGCTCGGGTCGCGTTCCGACGGCTTCAGCACGAAGGTGTTGCCGCAGGCAATGGCCAGCGGATACATCCACATCGGCACCATGGCCGGGAAGTTGAACGGGGTGATTCCGGCGACCACGCCCAGGGGCTGCCGGTCGGAATAGCTGTCGATGTTCGGGCCGACATTGCGGCTGAACTCGCCCTTCAACAGCTGCGGCACGCCGCAGGCGAAGTCGACGCAGTCGATGCCGCGCGCCAACTCGCCCAGCGCATCGTCATGCACCTTGCCATGTTCCTGGCTGATCAGCCGAGCCAGTTCGTCGGCATGCTTTTCCAGCAGTTCCTTGAACTTGAACATCACCCGGGCCCGCTTCATCGGCGTGGTCGCGGCCCAGGCGGGCAGGGCCTTCTTGGCGGCGGCGACGGCGGCATTCACCTCATCGACGCTCGACAGCGGCAGCGTTGCGGTGGCCTCGCCGGTCGCCGGGTTGAACACCGGCTGGCTGCGGGTGCTGGTCGAGGTGATCAGCTTGCCGCCGATCGCATTCTGTATCGTCTGCATCACAGACCTCCGCTCGTTGCTTGTAGAACGTTCGTTCTATCGATTGCGATATAGAACATTCGTTCCATTCTACTCAAGCGTCTTCAGGATGCTGCCGAGGGTGCCGATCAACTCGTCGATCTGCGCCTTGGAAATGATCAGCGGCGGGCTCATCGCAATGATGTCGCCGGTGGTGCGGATCAGGATGCCGGTCTCGAAGGCTTTGACGAAGGCCGAGAACGCCCGCTTGGTCGGCTGGCCGGCGATCGGCTCGAGCTCGATCGCGCCGATCAGCCCGAGGTTGCGGATGTCGATGACGTGCGGCAGGCCCTTCAGCGAGTGCAGTGCATCGGCCCAGTAGGGCGCGAGCTCGGCGCCGCGGGTCAACAGGCCCTCGTCCTTGTAGGTCTCGAGCGTCGCGAGGCCGGCCGCCGATGCGATCGGGTTGCCCGAATAGGTGTAGCCGTGCATGAACTCGATGACGTGCTCGGGCCCCTGCATGAAGGCGTCGTGGATCTCCGAGCTGACCAGCACCGCGCCCATCGGGATCACCCCGTTGGTGAGACCCTTGGCGGTGACGAGAATATCCGGCGTGACCCCGAAATAATCCGCCGCGAACGGCGTGCCCAAGCGGCCGAAGCCGGTGATCACTTCGTCGAAGATCAGCAGGATGCCGTGCTTCCTGGTGATCTCGCGCAGTTTCTGCAGATACCCCTTGGGCGGAATCAAGACGCCCGTCGAGCCGGCCACCGGCTCGACAATGACAGCCGCAATGGTCGAGCCGTCATGCAGCGTGACGATGCGCTCGAGCTCGGACGCCAGGTCCTCGCCGCCCATCTCGCGTTCGCCGCGGGTGAACTGGTTCTTGCCCGGCGTATGGGTGTGCGGCATGTGGTCGACGCCGGTGAGCAGCGTGCCGAACATCTTGCGATTGGTGACGATGCCGCCCACCGAGATGCCGCCGAAATTCACCCCGTGATAACCGCGCTCGCGGCCGATCAGCCGGAAGCGGCCGGCATCGCCCTTCACCTTGTGATAGGCCAGCGCCACCTTCAGCGCCGTCTCCACCGATTCCGACCCGGAATTGGTATAGAGCACGTGGTCGAGGCCCTGAGGCGCGATCGACACCAGCGCATTGGCCAGCTCGAACGCCTTGGCATGGCCCATCTGGAACGCCGGCGCGTAGTCGAGCTCGGCCGCCTGCTCCTGGATCGCCTCGACGATCTTTGGGCGGCAATGGCCGGCATTGACGCACCACAGGCCCGCCGTGCCGTCGAGCACCTTGCGTCCGTCGGAAGTCGTATAGTGCATGTCCTTGGCGCCGACGAACATGCGAGGCGCCTTCTTGAACTGTCGGTTCGCCGTGAACGGCATCCAGAACGCGCTCAGATCGTTCGGCGTGACATTGCGACGGTCGGACACCTTGGACTCCCCCGGAGGCTATTTGTTGAGTTATGAGGTCAAGTATATTTGGCGCTTGACCTTTGGATGTGTTATCCAGAAATTTGACCAGTTGGAAAAAACGTTATCACTCCCATGCCGCCGATCAAGGTGAAAATGCTGGAGACCGAGGGCGGCAAAGGCGGCGCAAAGGCAGCGCCATCCAAGCGCCCCAGGGCGCAGACGCGCATCCAGCGCGAGAAGCAGGAAGTCATCCTCGAGGCGGCGCTCGATGTGTTCAGCCGCGAGGGATTCCGGGGCGCCACCATCGACCAGATCGCCGAGGCGGCGGGGATGAGTAAGCCCAACCTGCTGTACTATTTCCCGCGCAAGGAAGAGATCTACCAGCGCCTGCTCGCCGAGATGCTCGACATCTGGCTGGCCCCGCTCCGCGAGATCGATTCGGTCGGCGATCCGGTGCCGGAGCTCCGCTCATATCTGCGCCGCAAGCTCGAGATGAGCCGCGACTATCCGCGCCAGAGCCGGCTGTTCGCCAACGAGATGCTGCAGGGCGCGCCGCGCGTGCTCGAAATGCTGGAAACCGACCTAAAGGCGCTCGTCGACGAAAAGGCCAGGGTGATGGAGGGCTGGATGGATGCCGGCAAGATCGTCCGCACCGACCCCTACCACCTGATCTTTTCGATCTGGGCCACCACCCAGCACTATGCCGATTTCGACGTGCAGGTGCGCGCCGTGCTCGGCAAGGACCGCGGCGGCGAAGGCCGCTTCGAGGACGCCGCCCGTTATCTCGAGAACCTGTTCCTGCACGGGCTCTTGCCGAAGTAGCTGCCGCCTGGACCAATCGGTCTCAGCGCTCCCTGAGCAGCGCCAGCACCAGCAGCCCCAGCACGGTGATCGCCGCGCCGGCGGCGACGCTGAGGCTGACCCAGCCATGCCCGGCCAGTCCCTCGAACACGATGACGAAGGCCGGCACCAGATAGCCATAGGCGATCACCTTGGCGGCCGGCAGCCGCGCCGAGGCGAACTGGATCAGAAAGAAGCACACCGCCGTCGGCCCGATGGCGAGGTAGAGCACCACCCACCAGACCAGTGCCGGCAGGTGTACCCAGTCGGTCGCGAGGATCTCCGGCAGGCCGTAGACGACGATCCAGGCCGCCGTCGCCACCATGGTCCAGAAACTCAGCACCAGCGCGGTCTCGCCGCGGTTGAAGCGGCGCAGCAGCGGCGTGTAGATGGCGTAGGCGACGCAGCCGACGAAGTAGATCAGCTCGCCCTGGCCCACATCGAAGCGCATCAGCGCCTCGATATCGCCGCGAAAGATCACCCAGATCGCCCCGGACCCGGCCAGCAGCAGGCTGACCAGCACGGCAACGCCCGAGCGCTGCCCGACGATGAAATAAGCTGTCACCGCCGTCATCAGCGGCACCAGTGTGTACACGGCACTGGTCGCCACCGGCTGCGTCATGGTCAGCGCGATGAACATGGTGACGAAGTAGACCGCGGTCAGGAAGCCATTGATGCCGAAGCGCCACGGCGCGGGCGGCAAGGCGAATGTCTGCCGCGCCACCCCGAAGGCGAACGCCCCCATCAACAGCGCCGCCAGCACGAAGCGCAGCGCATTGAGAGGCACCGCGTGGATATAGGGCACGGTGAGCGCGCCGAAGGTGAACGAGCCGGCGATCAGCGCCGCGAACAGCAGCATGGCGAGGTGCGACAGCACCCGCTGCCGCTTCGCCTCCATGTCTTCGATGCTGGTGCCGGCCACGCTCACGGCAGGACTAAAGCGCGTAGGCGATGACGAGCAGGAAGGCGCCCGTCAGTCCGCTGTTCATGATGAACGATTGCACATGCGGCTTCTGCTCTTCGCCCGAGAACTCCCAGAACGGGTGGAACAGCACGGTGGCGAGGACGAGAAAAACGATCAGCGCCAGTCCGCCGAGCACCCCGGCGAACGGCACGAATGGCGCCAGCACCGTCAAGGCGCCGCCGACGATCTGCAGTCCGACGCCGAAACCCGCGGACAGTTGCGGCTGCACCACCTTCTTGCCGGCGAGGAAGCTGGCAAGACCGGGAATACCCTTGATGTTGCGGATGCCGAAAACCAGGAAAGCGCCGCCCAGCAGGAGGTGGGCGAGAAAGAACAAAGTCGAGACCATGCGTGAAGCTCCTCGGATGTGCATAGCGCTTTGGGGAAAAGTTGTGAGACTTTTCCGTCTCGAAAGCGCGACCAATCAAAAATCGGAGCACCTCGCCGCTTCGCTGAAGCGGTGAAGTGCTCCTGTTACAGAACAACGACGCATGGGGCAGGCCCAAATCGACACCGGCCCACCGATTTTGCGCGTGTCAGGCCGCTGCCGTCTCCGGCGCGATGGAGTGGAGCGTGCGCAACCCGACCGTGACCCGGTTCCACACGTTGATCGTGCTGATCGCCACAGTGATGTTGGCGATCTGCGCTTCGGTGAAATGGGCCAGCAGCGGCTCGTACGCCTCGTCCGGCGCTCGGGTGTCGGCCAACAGCGTCAATGCCTCGGTCCAGGCCAGCACCGCCCGCTCGGCGTCGCTGTAGATCGGCGATTCCCGCCACACATTTACCAGGTTGATCCACTGGTCAGGCATGCCGGTGTGCCGCGCTTCCTTGATATGCATATCGACGCAATAAGCGCAGCCATTGATATGCGAGGCGAGCAGCTTGATCAGGTGGACGTAGCGGGCCTCGAGGCCGGTCTCCTTGACCACGAAGCGGTCGAGCGCCGCCACGGCACGATAGGTCTCGGGCGCAACTTTGCTGATGTCGAGGCGAGCTCGCATGGGAACAGTCCTTCTTGCTTGGTGAAAGGGTCAGTTGGCGGCCGGGCGCCGCTCATGCCGATCGCGGAAGGCGCAACTGCGCCCTTCGATGGCGTTGCCGAGTTCGGTACCCGGATTGTAGGCAAGCTCCGCGATGCTGATTTTGCGCAGCTCATCGCGATAGACGCGCTCGGCTTTGAGCATCGCGGCGGTGACGGCGCACGGCTTGGCAAAGAATTTCGGCGGCAGCGGTTCTGGCCCTCGCTGTCGAATTTCGCTGCAACGAAACGCCGGTCCGGCGCCTTCGAGCGCCAGCACGACATCGAGCAGTGTGATCTTCTCGGCAGCGCGGCCGAGTCGATAGCCGCCACGCGGCCCCGGCACGGAGGTGAGCAGGCCCGCTCCGGCCAGCGCCTGCAGGTGCTTGAGCAGGTAGCTGGTCGAAACGCCGTGATACTCCGCCAGCGCCGCGGCCGGCATCGCCCCGTCCGGCTGCAAGCCGCTCAGCATCAGCATGCAATGGATGGCCTGCTCCACCCCATCGCTCAGTTTCATCGTTCGACTCCAATCATGGATAACCTATATCCAGGATTCGTGCGGAAGTCGAGTCCACTGCCTGACGCTGGCGAAAAATCAGGCGGCGGCAGAGATGGTGGGGGCCTCGGCGAAGACGAAAGCGTGGCCGGGCAGGGCTTTGGCGCGATAGAGCGCCGCATCGGCGGCGGCGACCAGCCGAGCGCGGTCGTCGCCGTGCTCGCTGCCCATGGCGATGCCGATACTGGCGCCGATCTGAAGCTGCGTCGCGCCCAGCCGCACCGGCTCGCTCAGCGCCACCCCGATATCGGCGGCCAGCTCCGCCAGTTCCGCCCGCGATGTCGGCGGCAAGCGGAGGAAGGCGAACTCGTCGCCGCCGATCCGCGCCACGCAGTCGCCGTCGCGCGCCAGTCCCCTTAGCCGGTCTGCCACGATGCGCAGCAGGTCGTCGCCGGCGCCATGTCCAAAGCTGTCATTGACGTGCTTGAAGCCGTCGAGATCGAGATAGAGCAGGGCCGGGCCATTGCCCGACTGCGCCAGCTGCTGGTCGAAGCCGAGCCGATTGTGCAGCCCCGTCAACGCATCGCGTGCTGCCAGCTCCTGGGCTGCGCGGCGCCGCGCCTCGAGCAGCCGCGTCAGCCGGTAGAGGCGGTTGAGCACGATGGCGATGCCGCCCAGGAACAGCGCACTGGCGAGCAGCCGGATCGGCGCCAGATGCTGCGCCAGTTCGGTGCCGATGCGCCGCGGCGTCCACATCAGCTGCATCGACGAGCCAGGAACCGCGATTGCCACTTCGCTCGGTCCAAGGTCATCGGCTGCGCCGAAACGTGCGCCGTTGAGCACGAAATCCTGCGCCAGCCGAGCCGCGCCTGCAGCGTCGGGTTGTCCGTCGCGCAATACCGCGGTGAGCGCCACCTGGGCCCGCTCGGTTTCCGCACTGATCGCCGTCTCGTTGATCGAAAGGATGGAGTAGCCGGCCGCCATCACCACGCTGAGCCCAAGCAGCAGGATCGCCACGATGCTGATGATCAAGAGGCGTCGCGGATTGGGCAGCTCGAGTTCGGCCGCCGTCGCAGCATCGTCGGCTTTACCAGCCGATCGAACCGTGCCTGCAACCCGCTGCGCCATTATCCCCTCCACGTCAGGGGGACGCTACGGCCCGGGAGTTTGCCAATCCCTTAGCGCCGCCAGCACTTGTTGCGCATGGTTGAACAATGGTTACGGCGGGATGCAGCCGCAACCACTGGCGCCCACCTCCCCCTCGATGGGTGAGGCAAGCTGCCTAGCGCAGCTCGGAGGGGTGCGCCCCAAGCTCGGTGCGTGCCTTACTCCGCCGGCTCCACCGACTTGCGCATCGGGTTGTTCGGATGCGTCGTCCAGTTGGCGTAGGTCGGCTCCACCACTTTTTTGGTGCGCTCGTCGAGCATCCCCGGCTCCAGCTGGATCATGGTGATGCAGTCTTCCACCGGGCAGACATTGACGCAGAGATTGCAGCCGACGCACTCATCGTCCATCACCTCGAAGTGCCGCTTGCCGTCTTTCTCCTTCATGATCGCCTGGTGCGAGGTATCCTCGCAGGCGATATGGCAACGGCCGCAACTGATGCACTTGTCCTGGTCGATATGCGCCTTGGTGATGTAGTTGAGGTTGAGAAACTGCCAGTCGGTAACGTTGCGGGTGGCGCGGCCGGTGAAATCGTCCAGCGTGGCGTGGCCCTTTTCGTCCATCCAGTTCTTCAGCCCCGAGATCATCTCCTCGACGATCTTGAAGCCATAGACCATGGCCGCGGTGCACACCTGCACGTTGCCGGCGCCCAGCGCCATGAACTCCGCCGCATCGCGCCAGGTGGTGACGCCGCCTATGCCCGAGATCGGCAGCCCGTGCGTTTCGGCGTCACGGGCGATCTCGGCCACCATGTGCAGCGCGATGGGCTTGGCCGCCGGGCCGCAATAGCCGCCATGCGTGCCCTTGCCGTCGATCGTCGGCATCGGCGCGAAATTGTCGAGATCGACGCCGGTGATCGAGTTGATGGTGTTGATCAGCGATACCGCATCGGTGCCGCCGTTCTTGGCCGCACGGGCCGGACGGCGCACATCGGTGACATTCGGCGTCAGCTTGGTGATCACGGGCATGCGCGAGTACTGCTTGCACCAGCGCACGACCATCTCGACATACTCGGGCACCTGGCCGACCGCTGCGCCCATGCCGCGCTCGCTCATCCCGTGCGGGCAACCGAAATTGAGCTCGATCCCGTCCGCCTCGGTTTCTTCCACCAGCGGCAGGATCGCCTTCCAGGCGTCCTCCTCGCACGGCACCATGATCGAGACGACCACGGCGCGATCCGGCCAGTTCTTCTTGACCTGTTTGATTTCCTGCAGGTTCTTCTGCAGGTCGCGGTCGGTGATCAGCTCGATATTGTTGAAGCCGAGCAGCCGCCGGTCGGCGCCCCAGATCGCGCCGTAACGCGGCCCGTTGACGTTGACCACCGGCGGGCCTTCCTCGCCCAGCGTCTTCCACACCACGCCGCCCCAGCCTGCCTTGAAGGCGCGCTCGACATTGTAGGCCTTGTCGGTCGGCGGCGCCGAAGCCAGCCAGAACGGGTTGGGCGATTTGATCCCGACGAAATTGTTGCGGATGTCGGCCATGGCGTCCCTCCTCAGTTTCCAGCGAGATAGCGGTTGATGCTCTCGGCCGCGTCGCGGCCCTGCGCCACCGCGGTCACCGTCAGGTCGTCGCCGGCTGCGATGCAATCGCCGCCGGCCCAGACGCCCGGTCGTGAAGTACGGCCTTCGGCGTCGGTCTCGATGCGGCCGGCGGTGAGCGTCAGCCCGGCCGCCGTCTCGTCCTCGAGCGTCTGGCCGATCGCCTTGAACACCTGGTCTGCCGGCAGCGTCAGCATGTGCCCCATGCCGCTCAGCCGCCCGTCCCTGAGCTCGGTATATTCGAGCTCGATCCCGGTCACCTTGCCGTTCTCGTTCAACACGCGCTTGGGCTGCAGCCAATGGCGGATGGTGACGCCTTTCGATGCTGCGAGATCCTGCTCGAAGCTCGAGGCGTTCATGTGCTCCTGCCCGCGGCGGTAGCAGATGGTCACCTCTTCGGCGCCCAGGAGCTTTGATTGCACGGCGGCGTCGATCGCCGTCATGCCGCCGCCGATCACCACGACGCGACGGCCGACCGGCAGCTTCGACAGATCGTCGCTCTGGCGCAACTCGGCGATGAAATCGACCGCATCGGCGAGGCCGTGCGAGCCGTCGTTCTCGCCTTCGGCGCGCAGTGCGTTGACGCCTCCCAGCCCGACCCCGAGGAACACCGCGTCATGGCGCTCCAGCAGGCCATCGAGTGACAGCTCGCGCCCCAGTGCCTGGCCCAGCTCGATCTCGATGCCGCCGATCGAAGTGACATAGTCGACCTCGGCCTGCGCAAACCCGTCGGGCGTCTTGTACGAGGCGATGCCATACTCGTTGAGCCCGCCCGCCTTTGGGCGCGCATCGTAGATCACCACGTCATGCCCGTGCACCGCGAGCCGGTGCGCCGCTGCGAGGCCGGAAGGGCCGGCGCCGACCACCGCAACCGTCTTGCCGGTGGTGGGGGCGCGGGTGAAGAACTGGGCGTTCTCCTCCATCGCGATGTCGGTGGCATAGCGCTGCAACTGGCCGATCTTCACCGGCTTGCCTTCGGCCTCCATGCGCACGCAGGCGTCTTCGCACAGTTGCTCGGTGGGACAGACGCGGGCGCACATGCCACCCAGGATGTTCTGCTCGAAGATCGTCTCGGCCGCCCCCAGCGGATTGTCCGTCGAGATCTCCCGGATGAACATCGGGATGTCGATCTCGGTGGGGCAGGCGTTCATGCACGGCGCATCGAAACAGAAGTAGCAGCGATCGGCCTCGACGAAGGCCTCGTGCCGGTCGAGCGCCGGATGCAGGTCGGAAAAGTTGCGTGCGTACTGGCCGGGCTCCAGTCGCCCGGATGCGATGCCTTGCTTGAGCATTCCCCCGCTCATCGGCAGCTCCCTCTCTCCTTAGAGCCATTCCAGATTGAGGACGCTAACGCAGCTCCGAAATTTTATCAATTGGTCAAAAATAGGAATTTTGTACGCATCGCGAGGGCGGCGGCACTCGGCATTTCGCCCACGTCTCCGCGTCGCTGAGGCACGACATACCTCACAGGAGGGGCCGTTCCCGACCTGATCGTGCCACATTTGCCCCCGGGCCACGCGGCAGCAGGGCTGATGCACGTACCCCGGAGTCGATAAATCGTCGCACCGGCCATGGCTTACCGGGTCTTCGCGAAGATCCGACAAGTTTCTGGAATCTCGTGCAGAATCCAACTGAGGGCGGGTATTACTACTGATGCATTTCCGCAACAGTTGCACTTGGAAAGGCCGCGTTCATTTTCGGTTCATATTGTCGCCACACCGCCAAAGCCTTCTCCCGCCATCGTAAACAAGCGTGAGTAGTCCAAGGTTGAATAGGAAAATCGTTCTGGTCGCCGCCGCCCTCGTGACCGGCCTTATGGCTTCAGTCACCGGCACAATGGCAGCGGATCAGTGCGGTGGGGCGTCCTGGTATGGACCAGGTTTCCACGGCAAGAAGACGGCCTCGGGCGAGCGGTTCAATGAGAATGCCATGACCGCGGCCCACAAGACTCTCCCCCTCGGCACGGTCGTGAAGGTCACGAACCAGCGCACGGGCAAGTCGATCAAGGTCACGATCAACGACCGCGGTCCCTTCGCGAAGGGCCGCATCATCGACCTCAGCAAGGCAGCCGCTGCCCGCCTCGGCACCAAGAACGCAGGTGTCGGCAAGGTGTGCGTCGCCAAGCTTTAAGAAACCGAACTGCACTCAGGACAGGGTTGAGACCTGTCCGCTTCGAGTGTGTGGCGAGTGGCCGATCGGTTCGTAAAATCAGGGGTCGCCCGGGTGAGACGGGCGGCCCCTTTGCTTATCGAGCGGACCGATCGTCCGGCGCGCGAAGGCGGGACCGGTGATCTCTCGACCTCCACTAGCGTTGCAGCATCCCACTAGGTTCCCGCCTGCGCGGGAATGACGCCGGTGGATGGCGTGATATAAGAAATACCGCCTCTCCTTAGGGATACGCTCTAGAGATCGTTCGCCGCGTTGAGCTCGCTGGTGGTCAGCCCGTCCCCCTCGGGATCGAGCGGATGCGGCGGCTCGGCCCCGATAATCGCCTCAATGTCCACCGCCAGCTTGGTAAGATCGAGATCGGCGACCTTTTCCACCGGCTGCCGCTGCAGCGCATGCTTGAGCGCTTCCTCGATCATCTGGGTGCGCTGGGCTTCGTCAACCGCCATTGCCATCGATCCTGATCCCTCCCTCGTCGACGCGGATCTCCAGCGCCGGCTTCTGCGACTCCTGGTAGGCGATGTAGATGCCGAAGCCGACGGCCAATGCCGCGAGCACGGCGATAACGGTGTAAAGCGAACTTCTGCTCATGCCGAATCCTCTGACGCTGTTCAGAGGGGGAAACGCATCAGCCTGGCGGCTGGTTCAATCGGCGATCGCGCGCAGTGCTCCAACGAACGCGGCGATCCCGTCGTCGAGCCCGGCAGAGTTGTCGATGACGACGGGTACAACCCCGTCCGGCACCGGTGCGCCTTCGCGCAGCAGCCGGGCTTCGATATCCGCGGCGCTTTCCCGGCCGCGTCCGGCGAGGCGCTTCGCCCGCACCTCCGGCCGCGCCGTCACCAGCAGCACGTGACAGCTGGGATATTTTTCGATCGCCCGCTCGATCACCTTGCGCGAGGTGTTCACCACCACGATCCGCCCCGCCACCATGGCCGCGTCGATTGCCGCCGGCACGCCATAGCACAGCCCGTGCGCCTCCCAGTCCAGCGCATAGGCGCCGCGCAGCTTCTGCCGGCCGAACTCGTTGACGTCGATGCTGTCGTGATCCTCGAGCTCGACCATCGCCGTGCGGGTCACCACCCGGCGCGGGAAACTGAAGCGCAGATCTTCGGCGAGCGCGGACTTGGCCGCGCCGATCAGGGTATCCTTGCCGGCGCCCGACGGTCCGACGACGAGGACGAGGGCGCCGTGGCTCATCAGCTGACCCGCTTGCCCTGCCGCCACACTGCGCGCACCACCGGCACCGGGTCGGTCCGCCGCACCCGCACCAGGTCGGCGCGCTTGCCGACGGCGATCTCGCCGCGATCATTGAGGTGCGCCGACGCTGCCGGTCTCGCGGTCACCATGCCCACCGATTCCGGCAGCGTGATGCTGTCGGCCACTTCCGGCAGCAGGAACGCCGCGTAGATCAGCGAGAACGGCACATAGTCCGAGCTCAGGACGTCGAGCACGCCGGCTCGCGCCAGTTCGGCCGCCGAGATATTGCCGTTGTGCGACTTGCCGCGCACCACGTTGGGCGCCCCCATCAGCACGGCCATGCCCGCCTCGTGGCAGGCGCGCGCCGCTTCCATGGTGGTGGGGAACTCGGCAATCGCCATACCGTCGCGCACCGCCTCGTCGACATGCGCGACCGTCGCGTCGTCGTGGCTGGCAAAAGCCAGCCCGATCTCGCGGCCGCGCTTCAGGATCGCGGCGCGGTTCTTGTCGGCATACTTGTCGCGCTCGGCCTGCCGGTCGGCGATGTATTTCGCCATCTCGGCATCCGAGAGGCGCAGCTTCTTCTGGTAATAGGCGATGTAGTGGTCGAGCGTGGTGTACTGCCGCGCTCCCGGCGTGTGATCCATCAGCGAAGCCAGCCCGACGATCGGGTTGCTGCAATTGTCCTCGAAGTGCTGCGCCACATCGGGCGTCGCCAGCTCGCACCTCAGGTGAATGTGGTGGTCGGCCCGGAGCCTGTCGCCGGCATCGGCTTCCGCCACCGCCTCGACCATGGCGCGCACATCTGCGGTGATGTCGCCCACTTCCGGGTCCGAGCCGATCCGCACCGCGTCGAACACCGTGGTGATCCCGGCGCCCGCCACCTGCGCATCATGGCTCTGCAGCGCCGCAATGGCGTTCCAGGTCACTCCCGGTCGTGGCCGGTAGTGGTTCTCGAAATGATCGGTGTGCAGCTCGACGAGCCCGGGGATGACGTAGTCGCCCTCGACGTCTTCGCCTGAGCGGGCCGGGCCGGTGTCGATCGCCGCGATCACCCCGTCGCGCACCAGCACCGAGCCAGTCACCACCTCGTCATCGAGAACGATACGAGCGTTAGCGAGCGCGAATTCGCTCATCGGCGGCCTCCCCAGTGAGAATGAAATCGCCGAGGCGCACGAACGGTGCCCCCGCCTCCGGCTCGTGGAACAGCACTAACCTGTCCAGTGTGGTATCGGCTTCGGCCAGCGGGCCGAAATGCGCCGCGGCAGCGCGCCCATAGGCCTCGCGCTCATGCTCGGGCAGCCGATCGGTCAGCGTCATGTGGAAGCGGAACTGCTCGAACACATAGGGGTAGCCGAAGCGGTCCATCAACTCGATCTGCCGCTCGCTCAGGTGTCCGCCCTTGAGCCGCCGCTCGCGCTCGGCCGCCGACGGCAGCGCCCGGAACGGCTCGAACGCCTCGACCACCTCTGCAGCAAAGTCGGTGAGCTCGCGCGGCTGGGCTGCCGGGATCAGCGCCAGGAAGCCGTCGATCAGATGCAGTTTCAGCCGGCCGATCGCCACCGGCTCCGCCACCGCGGCGAAATCGGCCAGCGCGTCCTCGAGTTCGGCGCGCGACTTGCCGGCAGCCAACGTCATCGGCGCCTTGATCGTGGCGTGGAAGCCGTAGCGCCGGGCCGAGACGCTCCGGTCGAACAGCGCATCGCGCGCTGTGCCGGCGAGCGGGCCATCGATCATCGCCCCGCTCAGTGGGTCGCGTCCCAGCCACTCGGCGGATTTCGCCCAAAGCGGGGTGGCCGCACCGGGGGCGTAATAGATGGCAAAGCGTTCGGGCATGGGGGGACTTCAGGCTCGGCATGGGACGGGGCTGACTAGCCCCGTTCGATGTCAGTTTTTTGTCAGCCCGACAAGCTGTCCACCGCCGGGCCGAGACGAAGTTCAGATGACGCGCGCCACGCAGTCGGCTGCCTGGTTCGCCGCGCTGTCGAGGACATTGTCCGCCACCAGCGTCTCACCGCCGGCGAGCGGGCGCAGCAGCGCAAAGAAGCCGCGTTTGCCTTCGCTCTTCAGCTGCCACTTGATCCGGGTTCCCGGCGGCAGCGCTTCGGCGCTGTGATTGACCACCACAATGGCGTTAGGGGTGCCCGAAACGGCGCAGCTCAGCTCCACATTGTACCCGAAATGTCGGGTCTGCAGGGTCGGCTCAGCCACATAGTCGGAATCCCCGTCTCCGTCGCTCGAACGCGACGGGCCGGTGTCGATGGCGCCCGGCGGGACCAGTCCATCGATCGGGCCGGTCCCGGCAGCGGGCCCGGTGCCATCGATCGGCGGCAGGCCGCCACCAGGGTCGAGCGGCAGTACGTCGCCGGCATAAGCCGCGCCCATCAGGGGCGACAACATCAGTGTCGCGAGCAACGCGCCCGCGAGAGGACGAATTCTGTTCATTGTTGTTTCCTGCGCAGGCCCTTCGATCGCGTCCACGATCGATGGGCCTGACTATGTCGCTGGTTTCCTGCGGCGGCAACTAGGTCCTGACGCTTGAACTTCGCGTGAGGTGGCCATTTCGCCCTTCTTCAGCAAGACCAGCTGTTAACGTTGCGCATCGGACACAGACGCGGCCGGTGCATTTTCTGCGGCCCTGTTAGCAGAAATCAGCTGTACCGGGCATGAACGCGTTGCCGCATCGCCCCGGTGCTTGCCTCGGCCGGGCGTCGCCGCCAATATCGCAGCAAATCAGCCCCCGGGACCTCATGGATCGCGACCTTCTCGAACGGCTCTATCATCACGCCGTCGACGCCGCCCAGCCGCAGCACGCCATCGCCGCGAACCTGCCGGAGCCGCCAAAGGGGCGGACCGTCGTCATCGGCGCCGGCAAGGCCTCGGCGCAGATGGCGCTTGCCTTCGAGCGCGCCTGGCCCGGCCCGATCCATCGCGGTCTGGTGGTCACCCGCTATGGCTACGGCGCGCCCTGCGAGCGGATCGAAATCGTCGAGGCGGCCCATCCGGTGCCGGATATGGCCGGCTACCTCGCCGCGCGCCGGCTGATGGAAACGGTCTCCGGCCTCAGCCATGATGACCTGGTGGTGGCGCTGATCTCGGGCGGCGGCTCGGCCCTCCTGCCGCAACCCGCCGTCGGTCTGAGCTTCGAGGACGAGCAGACGGTCAACGAAATCCTGCTCGCCTCCGGCGCGCCGATCTCGGTGATGAACGTCATCCGCAACGAACTCAGCGCCATCAAGGGCGGCCGGCTCGCCGCGCTCGCCTCGCCTGCCCGCGTCGCCACGCTCATCGTTTCGGATATCCCCGGTGACGATCCCTCGCTGGTCGCTTCAGGGCCGACCGTGCCATTGAGCTCGGGTCGTGCCGAGGCCCGCCACCTCGCCGCGCTTTACCGGCTGAAGCTGCCACTGGCGGCCGAAGACTTGCTGGCATCCGATCGCAACTTGGCGCCCCGCAGCGGCGATCCGCGCTTCCAGCACAACACGGTTCGCATCATCGCCTCCGCCGCCCTGTCGCTCGAAGCGGCGGCCGCCGAGGCTCGGAACGCGGGGCTCGAGGCCCACATCCTGTCCGATGCCATCGAAGGCGAGGCGCGCGATGTCGCCTCCGTCCACGCCGCGCTCGCCCGCGAGATCAAGAACCGCAACCGTCCGTTCACCAAACCCACTCTGCTGCTGTCGGGCGGCGAAACCACCGTCACTCTTCGCGGCGACGGCCGCGGCGGCCGCAACGCCGAGTTCTTGCTGGCCTTCGCCCTCGCCATCGATGGCATCGAGGGTATCACCGCGCTTGCTGCCGACACCGACGGCATCGATGGAGCCGGGGACAATGCCGGCGCACTCTGCGACGGCCACACGGCCACGAGGATGCGCGCTGCCGGCATCGACCCGCGCCGGGCGCTGGCCAGCAACGACGCTTACAATGCTTTCCGCGCCGTCGGCGGCCTGCTGCTCACCGGCCCCACCGGCACCAACGTCAACGATTTCCGCGCTATCGTTGTGCGGTGAGCTGGGGAACACGGCAGTCGGCAGTCGGCAGTAAGGGGGTAGGCGGGTGCCATCAGCAGGAGGATCTCCGCCGACCGCCGACCGCCGACCGCCGACCGCCGAGGTTACTCCTCGACCCACGAGTCGAATTCGCCGTCCTTGGTCAGTCGCGCCACCATGAAGCCGCCGCGGCTCCGCGGCCGTACCTCGTAGTCGAAGTCCTTGCCGTCCATGGCGCGCTGCAAGTTGGCGGCGCTCTCGGCGCTTTCCGCCGAGGCGAACACCTGCGGCACGCTATTGCCTTCACTGACGAATGCCCGAGACATCGCAACTCTCCCACTTGACGCCCAAGCATAGCCCACCTTAGGCAGCCGGACGATTTTCCTTTGCGAGGAACTTCCCTTTCCCGCGCCCATGCCTTTAAGTGCGGCCGCTTTCAGGGAGTGTTTCGTCAATGGCCAAAAAGAAGATCGCCGTTATCGGCATCGGCAAGATCGCGCAGGATCAGCACCTGCCGGTGATCGACAAGAGCCCGGATTTCGAGCTCGCGGCCTGCGTCTCCACCCGCGGCCTCGGCCATCGCGACGTGCCGGTGTTCAAGACCCCGGCCGAACTCTACAAGGCCATGCCCGAGGTCAAGCTGGTGGCCATCTGCACCCCGCCCGGCGTTCGTCACGCCTACGTGCGGCAGGCCATCGACGCCGGCAAGGATGTGCTGCTGGAAAAGCCGCCAACCCCCACCATCACCGAGTTCGAAGACCTCGTCGCCTATGGCGAGAAGAAGGGCAAGGTGCTGTTTCAGACCTGGCACTCGCGCTACAACGCCGCCGTCGATGCCGCCAAGCTCATCCTCAAGGATGAAGGCGTGGCCTCGGTTCGCATCGATTGGCGCGAGAGCGTGCGCAAGTGGCATCCGGGCCAGGAATGGGTGTGGGAGCCCGGCGGCTTCGGCGTCTGCGATCCGGGCATCAACGCCATGTCGATCTTCACCAAGATCATGCCGTTCCCGGTCTTCGTCGACAGCGCCAAGCTGAAGTTCCCGGCCAACCGCCAGACCCCGGTCGATGTCGAGATCGTCTTCAGATCCGCCGAAAAGCACCAGCCCAAGCTCAGCGCCGGGTTCAACTGGCTCGAAGAGTCGGGCGAGATCTGGACCATCGCCATCGAGACCCGCAAGGGCACCCAGCTGAAGCTCGAACGAGGCGGCACGGTGCTCAGGGTCGATGGCAAGGAAACCGTCGCCAACCCCTCGTCGGAGTACGAGGCGATCTACGAGCGCTTCGCCAAGCTGCTCAAGAAGGGCAAGTCCGAAATGGACGGCTCGCCTTTGCGGCTGATCGGCGACGCGTTCCTGCTCGGCGCCCGCGAGAACGTCGACGAGTTCCACTGGTAGCGCTCGAGAGCCTTCTCGGGGTGCAGCGGACAATCTGGTGGCTGTGGACCCCCACCCGCAAGGGGGAGGGAGACGCTTTCACAGACGTCAGTGTTTTGGTCTCCCTCCCCCTTGCGGGGAGGGGACAGGGGTGGGGGTCAGCCCGCGCCAGACTGCCGGTTGATGCGTTGTCGAAGCGCGCCGCCACTAGACGTAGGTCGACTGGCAGGGTTAGCTCGCACCGCCTAAGACTACCATACCAGCCCGAGGAGACCTGCCATGTACGAGACCTTCAACGGCTCGGCCCACCCGATGGCGCCGAAGGAAATCGCCATCACCGCGGTTCCCGAAGATGAACGGGTCTGGGTGCCGCAGGCCGAGGGCGTCTGGTTCCGTCCGCTGTTCCTCAACACACTGCAGGGCCAGTGGTGCAATTTGCTGCGCGTCCGCCGCGCCGGCATCCTGAGCCGCCATCTCCATCCACAGCCGGTGCATGGCTACGTGATCAAGGGCCGCTGGCATTACCTCGAGCACGACTGGGTGGCCGAGACCGGCTCCTATGTGTTCGAACCGCCGGGCGAGATCCACACCCTGACCGTCCCCGAGGACACCCCGGAGATGATCACCTTCTTCAACATTTCCGGCTGCATGGTCTATCTCGACAAGGACAACAGGCAGATCGGCTTCGAGGACGTCTTCACCAAGATCGACATGTGCAGGAAGCACTACGAAAAGGTGGGGCTGGGGGCCGACTATGTGGACCAGTTCGTGCGGTAGATAAGGCCCCCTCACCCGGTCCTTCGGACCGACCTCTCCCCTCAGGGCGCCACCGCGTCCCCAAGGGAGAGGTGCGCTGTGGCAAGATCGAGCCTCTGCACCACCTCTCCCTTGGGGGAGAGGTCGCCGCGAAGCGGCGGGTGAGGGGGCCTTAGCGGAGCATCCAATGAGCTGGGCATCCGAATTCTACGCCAGCAAGACTGTCGTCATCACCGGCGGCACCTCAGGTATCGGCCAAGGCATCGGCCGGGCCTTTGCCGACGCCGGGGCAGTGGTGCATGTCACCGGCGCCACCCAGGCCGAGGTCGAGGCCGGCGCCGCTGCCGAGCCGCGCTTCCGCTACACTCAGCTCGATGTCCGCAATTCCGTGCAGGTTGCCGAGTACGCCGCCACCTTCGGCAGCGTTGCCGCGCTGATCAACTGCGCCGGGGTCAACCTCCGCGCCGCCGAGCACACTGTCGATGGGTTCCAGACCGTCATCGACATCAACCTCAACGGCTCGATGCGCACCGCTTACGCCTTCAAGGACAAGCTCGGCGGCGGCGCCATTCTCAATATCGGCTCGATGTTCTCGTTCTTCGGCGCCCCGCACGCCCCGGCCTATGCGGCGAGTAAGCACGCCGTTGCCGGCCTCACCAAATCGCTCGCCGTGGCCTTCGCCCAACAGGCGATCCGGGTCAATGCGCTGGCCCCCGGCTGGATCGAGACGGCGATGACCGCGGTGCCACGCGCCAACGAGGCGCGCAACGCAGAGTTGATGGGGCGCACCCCGCTCGGCCGCTGGGGTACTCCGGCGGACCTGGCGCCCGCCGCCCTGTTTCTCTGTTCGCCGCTCGCCGGCTACATCACCGGGGCGATCCTGCCGGTCGACGGCGGCTATCTCATCGCATGAGCGAGATCAGCAAGAGCAGCGTTGCGAGCATCGCCGCGCCGGAGCGGATCGAGTTCCAGCGCACCCAGTCCCTCAGGTAGCTCGACCAATAGGCCGCGCCCTGTGCGCTTTCGGCCTCGAACTTCGCCAGCCGGTTGTTCATCGGCACGTTGATCGCCATCGTGACGCCGAACGTGCCGATGACATAGACCAGGGCTCCCGCCGCGGCCCAGGGGCTGCCGCCCGCCACCAGCACGGCGAGCACCAGCGCCAGCCCGAGAATTGCGGTGCCCATGAAGGCGCCGAGAAAGCCGGCATTGAGCACCGTCACGTTGATGGCGTTCATGGTCGCGATGCCGCTGGCTGGCGGCTGCCGGGCAATGCCCGGCATCACGAAGTTGGAGAAGGCGAAGAACGTTCCGTCGATCAGCGACGCGCCGAGCGCCACCACGATGCTGAGGATGTCGATCCAGTTCATGCTGCCTGCCTCCACGCGCCCTTTGCCGCCGCTTCGCGCGCAAAGTCGGAAAAGTCCTTCGGCTGCCGCCCGAGCGCCCGCTGCAGCCCATCGGCTAGGGATTCGTTGCGCCCGTCCAGCACCACGCTGAACAGTTCTTCAAGCAGTCCGGCGATCTCCTCGGGGACCTCGCTGTTAGCCAGCCAATCGAGGAATTCATGCGCCGACATAGTGCGGAACCGCACACTGGTCCCCGCCGCCCGGTTGATCTCGGCGACCGTCTCGGCAAAAGTCAGCAGCCGTGGGCCGGTAACCTCGTAGGTCTCGCCGATATGCTTGCGGTCGGTGAGCGCCGCGACCACCACGTCGGCGATATCGTCGGCATCGACGAATGGCTCGCGTACGGTATCCACCGGCAACGCTACTTCGCCGCCAAGCACCATTTCGAGGAACTGCCCCTCGTCAAAATTCTGGTTGAACCAGCTGCCGCGAACCACCGTCCACTCGGCATCGGTGGCCAGCAACTGCTGCTCGGCGCGCTGAGCCTCCGGTTCGCCCCGGCCTGACAGCAGCACCAGGCGCTTGACGCCCAGCGACACGGCCAGCGCAGCGAAAGCGCCGACGGTCTCGGCCGCGCCCTTGATCGCGATATCCGGATAGTAGGTGATGTAGGCGCTTGCGGCCCCTGCAAGTGCTGCCGCCCACGTGCTGCGGTCGGTCCAGTCGAAGCCGGTCGACCGAGAGGCCAGCCGCACCGGCAGGCCACGGGCTTCGAGGCGATCGGCAACCCGCGAGCCGGTTTTGCCGCGGCCACCGATGATCAGGATTGGTTTGGTCATTTCATGCTCCATTCGCAAAACATGAGGAAAGCTCATGTTGCGGAACGTGATAAATCCTCATATTATGCGCGTCAAGCAGAAATGTGAGGATTATTCACTTATGGCCGAAGCTGCCGAAACCACTGCCCCCGCACGGCGCACTCCGCAGCAGCAGCGCAGCCGCGAGCGGGTTGAGCGCATCCTCAACGCCGCCAAGGGGCTGATCGAGCGGAGTGGCAGCGATGCGATGAAGATGGGGGAACTGGCCATCGCGGCGGAAATTTCGATCGGCTCGCTCTACCAGTACTTCCCCGATAAGGCGGCAGTGATCGGAGCGCTGGCCGAGCGCTACAACGAAGAGGGCCGCGCCTGCATTCGCGATGGCCTCGCCGGCGTCAGCGATGCGTCTGGTTTCCGCCGCGCCTTTGGCGAACTCATCGATATCTACTACGGGCTGTTTCTCGCCGAGCCGGTGATGCGCGACATCTGGTCCGGCACCCAGGCCGACAAATCACTGCACGGCATCGATCTCGCCGACAGTCACGAGAACGGCGCGCTGGTCGGCGCTGTGCTGCAGCGGATTTATCCTGATGCCGATCCGGCGGAACTGCTCAACCGCGCCACCCTGGTGATGTATCTGGGCAGCGCCAGCATGCGCCTTGCCATCTCGGTGAGCCGCGAGGAGGGCGACTCCTACGTCGCCAACTTCAAGCGCATGGCAGTCGCCGAGCTACTCGGCGACTGATGCTGCGGTCGGCGGCACGCGTGGCGCACAGAAATACAGCGCCTGGTTGATCACGTAGAGCGAGCCATCGAGCGTGATGCCGTTCCTGGGCAGGTCCGGCCCGGCTTTCGGGTCGAGATAGGCGATCCCGCCATTCTTGAGCGCCTCGAGCAGCGGCGTCACGTCGCCCTCGATCCGGGCGTGATAAGGCGAACCATCCGGCTTGGCGTCGACTTCGTGTCCATCTTCCTTGTCGATATCGATCCGCCATCGTCCGGCGTCGCCGCCGAGCCGGCTGGTGTAAAAATGTACACCGACGTCGAAATCGTCCTCGCAGCGCACCGCGAGGCAGACAAATTCTTTCGGCGTCGATCCGGCCGCACAGCCCAACGCTGCCCTGTCGCCCTCACCCGGTAGCGGCGAATAGTGCCAGCCGGCTTCCTGGGCGAGGGCAGGGGCGGCGAGGGCGGCGAGCACCCCAGCCAGCAGCACTGCGAAGGCGGCCATCGAGGTCACTTGCCGGCGTCCGTCAGCAATCGAAGGTCCTCGGCGCCCAGTGTCAGGTTGGCCCCGCGCATCAGGCTCTGGATCTGCTCCACCGAGGTCGCCGAAGCGATCGGCGCGCCGACGCCCGGCTGCGCCGCGATCCAGGCCAGCGTCACCTCGGCCGGCAGCGCCCCGGTCGTTTTGCCGACCGTGTCGAGCGCCTCGAGGATGCGATACCCCTTGGGGTTGAGGTACTTCTCCACCACGGTCTGGCCGCGCGGGCTCTTCTGTGCATCGGCGGCGCTGCGATACTTGCCGGCGAGGAAACCGCGGGCGAGGCTGAAATAGCCGATCCCGGAGACGCCCTCGGCCACGCAGGTCTCCTGCACCTCCTCGAACTTGGCGCGGTCGTAGAGGTTGAACTCGTTCTGTATCGTCTCGTAGCGGGCGTAGCCCTTGGCCTTCGAGATGCCGAGCGCCTGAGTGAGCAGCGCCGTATCCTGGTTCGACGAGCCGATATAGCGGACCTTGCCGGCCTGCACGATCCTGTCGAGCGCCGCGAGCGTTTCTTCCTGCGGGGTATTTGGGTCAGGCCAATGCGTCTGGTAGAGGTCGATATGGTCGGTCTGCAATCGCTTCAGCGAGGCATCGACTTCTTCCTCGATCCACTTGGCGCTGAGGTCGCGGTGGCCCTGGCCCATGTCCGAGCCGACCTTGGTGAACACCAGCACCTTGTCGCGATTGCCGCGCGCCTTCATCCAGTTGCCGATAATCGTCTCGGATTCGCCCTTGCCGTAGCTGTCGGCGGTATCGAGTGCGGTAAAGCCGCCATCGAGAAAGGCGTCGAGCACCACATAGGCAGCCTGTTCTTCCAGCGTCCAGCCCAGCACATTGCAGCCGAAAACCAAGGGGTCGATGAAAAGCTCGGTGCGGCCGAGGCGGCGCTTGCTCATGGGAGATCTCCAATATGGGCGAGGCAATAGAGAGGAAGGTCGCGGAGCCTAGCCTCGCCTTCCATCGGCGACAAGCGATGGACATCTCAGCCCTTGGGCTGGATCAGGTCCCATCGGTTGCCGTAGAGATCCTCGAACACCGCCACCGAACCGTAGCTCTCGTGCCTGGGTTCTTCGAGGAATCTTACCCCGCGCCCCAGATAGGCGGCGTGATCGCGCATGAAGTCGTCGGTCTCGAGGAAGAACCCCACCCGGCCGCCGGTCTGGTTACCCACATGCGCCGATTGCTCGGTGCCGTCGGCCTTCGCCAGCAGCAGCTTTGCACCGCCGCCAGGTGGCGCCACCGTCACCCAGCGTTTGCCGCCACCCATGTCGAGGTCGCTCCGCAAAACGAATCCCAGTTTGTCGACATAGAACGAGATCGCCTCGTCATAGTCGGCGACGACGAGGGCGATTGTGGCGATGGACTGGCTCATGGGCGGATCAATTGCGGCACCGGGCGCTTGCCGTCAATCGCCCCGATGTGAAATCGATCTCAGCTGCGCAACCGCTTTACCGCCCGGAAAACTCAGCTTTGCGGCGATGCGGTCATTGTTGAAACGGCATTGCGCATGACGGGGCTTTGACCAACCGGTCAAACTGGGCCATTGCGTGGCGGAAGAAAAAGCGCTTTGTTGCGCGCCAAGCTCCGGCCGGCAGAAGGGACTCTGCCTTGAATGCCGGGGCGCAATGCTTTTCGGGAGACAACCATCATGCATTTGATGAAAACCCTGCTCGCTGCCACTGCGCTCGTCGCGGTGATGGGCGGCAGCGTGTATGCCAAGCAGCTCGTGTTCTGCTCGGAAGCCTCGCCGGCGCACTTCGACCCCGGTCCGACCACCGGTGGTAACGACTTCGACGCCAGCTCGCGCACCATCTATGATCGTCTCGTCGAGTTCGAGCATGGCGGCACCGCCGTGCAGCCGGGTCTCGCCGAGAGCTGGGAAGTCTCGGCCGACGGGCTCGAGTACACCTTCAAGCTGAGGCCCGGTGTGAAGTTCCACACCACCTCGTACTTCACGCCCACCCGCGAGCTGAACGCCGACGACGTGATCTTCTCGCTCGAGCGGCAGTGGAAGGAAGACAATCCGTGGAACAAGTACCTCGAGGGGATCTCGTGGGACTATTTCCAGGGCATGGACATGCCCAAGTTCCTCAAGTCGATCGAGAAGGTCGATGACCTGACCGTCAAGATCACGCTGAACGAGCCCAATGCGCCGATGCTGGCGAACCTGGGCATGGACTTCGCCTCGATTGTTTCGAAGGAATATGCCGACCAGCTCGCCGCTTCCGGCAACCTGGCCGACTTCTCCAACAAGCCGGTCGGTACCGGCGCCTTCGTCTTCGTCGACTATCAGACCGATGCCGTCATCCGTTACCAGGCCTTTGCCGACTACTGGCGCGGCAAGGTGGCGATCGACGACCTGATCTTCGCCATCACCACCGATCCGGCGGTGCGGGCGCAGAAGCTGAAGGCCGGCGAGTGCGATATCATGTCGTATCCCGCTCCTGCCGACATCGAAGGCCTGAAGGCCGACACCAACCTGCAGGTGATGGAGCAGGAAGGCCTGAACATCGGCTACCTCTCCTACAACACCACCGTCGCTCCGATGGATAACGTGAACGTCCGCAAGGCGCTCTCGATGGCCATCAACAAGCAGGCGCTGGTTGACGCGGTCTACCAGGGTGCTGGCCAGGCGGCCAAGAACCTGATCCCGCCGACCATGTGGTCCTATGACGACAAGATCGTCGACACCCCCTACGATCCGGAAGGCGCCAAGAAGCTCCTCGCCGACGCCGGCGTTTCGGGCCTGACCCTCGACCTGTGGGCCATGCCGGTCAGCCGTCCGTACAACCCGAACGCGCAGCGCGCCGCCGAAATGATCCAGGCTGACTGGGCCGCGGTCGGCGTCACTGCCAACATCGTCACCTACGAGTGGACCGAATACCGCGAGCGCGGCAAGCAGAAGGACCGCCCGGGTGCGTTCCAGATCGGCTGGACCGGCGACAACGGCGATCCGGACAACTTCTTTGCGACGCTGTTCTCCTGCTCGGCCATTGGCGTGTCCAACTACTCGAGCTGGTGTAACGACGACTTCGAGAAGACCATCCAGGATGCCAAGAAGGTCTCCGACCAGGCCGAGCGTACCGCGCTCTACACCAAGGCTCAGGAAGTCTTCAAAGCCGAAGAGCCGGCCATGACCATGGCCCACTCCAAGGTCTTCATGCCGATGAACAAGCGCGTTCTCGGCTACACTATGGATCCGCTCGGGATTCACCGCTTCGACAATGTCGACGTCACTGAATAATCAGAGATAGAGTTCAAGGGGCGGCGCCAGCACGGCGCCGCCCCTTGGCGTACCCAATGCTGCGATTCATCCTTCAGAAACTCGCCCTGATCGTGCCGACCATTATCGGCATCACGATCGCGTCGTTTGCCTTCATCCGCCTGCTCCCCGGCGACCCCATCCTCGCGATGGCCGGCCAGCACGGTGTCACCCCCGAACGCTACGAGATCCTGAAGGAACAGTTCGGCTACAACCTGCCGATCTGGCAGCAGTATTTCAACTACGTCGCCGGCATCCTGCAGGGCAATTTCGGCATCTCGCTCGCCACCAAGCGGCCGGTGATCGATGAGTTCCTGACCCTGTTCCCCGCTACCGTCGAGCTGGCGCTGTTCGCCATGCTGATCGCCGTGGCGCTCGGCATTCCCGCCGGCATTTTCGCCGCCATCAAGCGCGGCTCGTGGTTCGACCAGATCACCATGGGCGTGGCGCTCACCGGCTATTCGATGCCGATCTTCTGGTGGGGCTTGCTGCTCATCATATTTTTCTCCGGTTATCTCGGCTGGACCCCGGTCTCGGGCCGCATCGCGCTCAACTTCTTCTTCCCACGCATCACCGGCTTCATGCTGATCGACAGCCTGCTCGCCGGCAAACCCGATGGCTTCGTCTCCGCGCTGCGCCACCTGATCCTGCCCGCCATCGTGCTCGGCACCATCCCGCTCGCCGTCATTGCGCGGCAGACCCGTTCCGCCATGCTGGAAGTGCTGGGCGAGGATTATGTCCGCACCGCCCGCGCCAAGGGGCTCGAGCCCAACCGTGTCGTCGGCGTGCATGCCTTCCGCAACGCCCTGATCCCGGTGGTTACCACCATCGGCCTGCAGGTCGGGCTGTTGATGGCCGGCGCCATCCTCACCGAGACGATCTTTTCCTGGCCGGGCATCGGCAAGTGGATGATCGACTCGATTTCGAAGCGCGACTACGTCTCCGTGCAGTCGGGGCTGCTGCTCATCGCGCTGATCGTCATGGCGGTGAACCTCATCGTCGACATCCTCTACGCCGTGATCAATCCGCGCATCAGGGTGCAGTGATGGCCGCAGAAACCACGACCACCACAGCCTCCGCCGCCCCCGGCCGCTTCAGCGGTCTGCGCGAATTCTGGTACTATTTCTCGATGAACCACGGCGCGGTGCTTGGCCTCGCCGTATTCCTGCTGCTGATCCTCGTCGCCATCTTCGCGCCGGTGCTGGCGCCGTTCTCGCCCGACCAGCAGTTCCGCGAGTTCATCCGAATGGCGCCGCCCTGGGCCGGCGGCACGCAGCCGCAGTTCTTCCTCGGCACCGACGAGGTCGGTCGCGACATCCTCTCGCGCCTGATCCACGGCTCGCGCTACTCGCTGATGATCGGCTTCATCGTCGTCATCGGCGCGCTGATCGTCGGCGTCACGCTGGGTCTCGTTGCCGGCTACTTCCGCGGCTGGGTCGATGCGCTGATCATGCGGGTGATGGATATCATCCTCGCGTTCCCCTCGCTGTTGCTCGCATTGGTGCTGGTGGCGATCCTCGGCCCTGGCCTGTTCAACGCCATGCTGGCCATTGCGCTCGTGCTGCAGCCGCATTTCGCCCGCCTGACCCGCGCCGCGGTGCTGAGCGAGAAGAGCCGCGAATACGTCACCTCGGCCAAGGTCGCCGGCGCCAGCCATATCCGGCTGATGTTCGTCACCATCCTCCCCAACTGCCTCGGGCCGCTCATCGTCCAGGCGACGCTGAGCTTTTCCAACGCCATCCTCGAGGCGGCGGCGCTCGGTTTCCTCGGCATGGGCGCCCAGCCGCCGACCCCGGAATGGGGCACCATGCTGGCCCGCGCCCGCGAGTTCATCACCAGCGCCTGGTGGATCGTCACCATGCCCGGCCTCGCCATCCTGATCACGGTTCTCGCCATCAACCTCGTCGGCGACGGGTTGCGCGATGCGCTCGATCCCAAGCTCAAGCGGAGCTGAGGCGATGCACCTGCTCGAAGTCAAGAACCTCACCGTCAGCTTCGATACCTCGGTCGGCGTGTTCAATGCCGTCAAAGGCATCGATATCCATGTCGACGCGCGCGAAGTGCTGGCGATTGTCGGCGAGTCCGGCTCCGGCAAGTCGGTGGCGATGCTGGCCGTCATGGGCCTGTTGCCGCCTACCGCCCATGTCAGCGCCGACAAGATGACCTTCGACGGCAAGGACCTGCTCGCCATGTCGGTGGCCGACAAGCGCAAGATCATCGGCAAGGACGTTGCCATGATCTTCCAGGAGCCGATGACCAGCCTCAACCCCTGCTTCACGGTGGGCTTCCAGATCGAGGAAGTGCTGCGCTTCCACCTTGGCATGGACAAGGCCCAGCGCCGCGCCCGCGCCGTCGAACTGCTCGACCAGGTCGGCATCCCCAACCCGGCGGAGCGGCTGAAATCCTACCCGCACCAGATGTCGGGTGGCCAGAACCAGCGCGTCATGATCGCCATGGCCATCGCCTGTAATCCAAAACTGCTGATCGCCGACGAGCCGACCACCGCGCTCGACGTCACCATCCAGAAGCAGATCCTCGATCTGCTGGTGCGGCTGCAGGCCCAGCACGGCATGGGCCTGATCATGATCACCCACAATATCGGCGTCGTCGCCGAAACCGCCGACCGCGTCGTGGTGCAGTACAAGGGGCGCAAGATGGAGGAGGCGGGCGTGCTCGAACTCTTCACCGCGCCGAAGAGCAACTACACCCGCGCGCTGCTGGCGGCGCTGCCCGACAACGCCACCGGCGACCGGCTGCCCACCATAACCGGCACCAACTTCGAGGAGGCTGTGTGATGGCGACCGTCCTCGAAGCCAGGAACCTGGTGCGCGACTATCACATCGGCGGCTCGCTGTTCGGCGGCGGCCGCACCGTGCATGCAGTGAAGGGCGTTTCCTTCAAGCTCGAGCAGGGCAAGACCCTGGCCATCGTCGGCGAGTCCGGCTCGGGCAAGTCGACGCTGGCTCGCATCCTGACGCTGATCGATCGGCAGACCGACGGTGAGCTGCTGATCGATGGCGAGACCATCGACATCAAGAAGACCGGCGTCACCGCCGCGATGCGCCGCAAGGTGCAGATCGTCTTCCAGAACCCCTATGGCTCGCTCAACCCGCGCCAGAAGATCGGTAATGTGCTGATGGAGCCGTTGCTGCTCAACACCGACATGTCGCCGGCCGAGCGGCGCGAGCGGGCGCTGGATATGCTGGTGAAGGTCGGGCTGCAGCCCGAGCACTTCAACCGCTATCCGCACATGTTCTCGGGCGGCCAGCGCCAGCGCATCGCCATCGCCCGCGCCATCATCCTGAAGCCCTCGCTGCTGGTGCTCGACGAGCCGGTCTCGGCGCTCGACCTGTCGGTGCAGGCGCAGATCCTCAACCTGCTGGCCGACCTGCAGGACGAGTTCGGCCTGACCTACGTGTTCATCAGCCACGACCTGAGCGTGGTGAAGTACATCGCCGACGAGGTGATGGTGATGTACCTCGGCGAGGCGGTGGAGCAGGGGACCCGAGACAAGCTGTTTTCAAACCCCGAGCACCCCTATACCCGCTCGCTGTTCGCTGCGACGCCGCGCGCCGATGTCGAGAGCATCAGGGCGCGGCTGGCGAAGAAGGCAGCTCTGGCTTCGGCCTGATCTGCCGCTCACTTTAAGCCGGTGTTAAGCCGCGGCCCGTAGCGTTCGGCGATGCTTCCCACGCCGGTGTCACGACTTGCCCAAAGCTGTCAAAAGGACGTCGGCTCCGGCCGCTAACGCCCGCAGCGCGCGCAAGCCGGCGCGTCGATCGGCATTGCTGAACTTCGCTTTGTGGATCGCCCTGCCAGCGGGCGCTGTCTATTTCGGTGTCTGCGCGCTGGTGTTCGTCGCCATGCACCTGATGAGCGCTGAAATGAACGCCATCGATTCCGACCGCGGCAAGAGCGCCATCGCCGCCGCGGTAGAGTCGCTGGTCGTCGGTCTCGCTGAGAGCACCGCCGACGAGGCGACCTGGACCGAGGCCTATATCAACACCTATATCGAGCCAAATCCGGCCTGGCTCGATAGCGTCTGGGGCGCCACCGCCCGCATCTCCGATACCTACGATACCGCCATCCTGACCGACGTGAACGGCAATATCATCTTCGGCGAAACCAGCCGTGGACCAGTGACCGGGGCGCTCGCCGAGCTGTTCAGCGGCGTACCACAGCTGCTCGATCGGCTCGAGGCCGGCATCGCCAGGGCCGGTGACGATGCGACCGTTTCCAACCTGTCGCGCAACGCCCGCGGCGCCGCGGCACTCGCCGGGGCGGTCGTCCACGGCAATTCCGGCCAGGCCAGCGTGCCGCGCGAGCAGCGGCGCATCCTGTGGCTCGCGCGCCAGCTCGACGATATCATGCTGCGCGACGTCGCCACCCGTTTCCAGCTGCCGCTGCCGCGGCTCGTCGAGGTGCCCAAACCCGACCATGACTCGATGGCGCTCACCGATGCGGCGGGGGCTGATATCGCCACCATCGACTGGCTGCCGCGTCGCCCGGGCGATCCGGCCTTCGCCCACACTGCCACCATCGCCGTGCTGGTGATGCTGATCATCGGCGTCTTGATCTTCGTCGTCCTCGCTGCCTTCCGTCATTCGATCAAGCTCAGGACTGCGTCGGAAGAGCGCGACTGGTACAATGCCCGCTATGACGGCACGACTGGGCTGTTGAGCCATTTCGGCCTCGAGGAGCACATCGCTCAGGCGCTTCCCAAAAAGCGCGGCGAACTGCAGGTCGCCGTCAGCCAGATCAATGTCGATGGCCTGCAGGATATCGTCGGGCTCTATGGCCGCGAGGCCGCCAATGAGTTGCTGGTGGCTTTGGCCGAGCGCTTCGAGGCGATCACCAACGGCGAGGCCGTGCTCGCCCGCACCGGCCCGACCGAACTGTCGCTCGCCCGCCTCGGCGATGACGCCGGCGAGAAAATCCGCAGCTTCGCCGCCCGTATCCTTGCCGGCGCCAGCGAGCCGGTGCCGGTCGGCAATCTCAAGCTGAAGATCGGGCTGAGCATTGGCGTCGTCGACGCGCCGACCGGCCGTGATAACGTTGGCAACCTGATCCGCATGGCCGAGACTGCGGTGGCGCGGGCCCGCGAGACCGGCGGCAATCACACCGTGGCTTACGATCCGGCCATCGAGGATGAGCGACGTCGCCGCATCGAGCTGCAGGCCGATATCCGCCGTGGGCTGGAGGCCGGCGAGTTCGATCTCGAGTATCAGCCGATCATCGATTTCCGCACCCAGGCCATACTCGGCGTTGAAGCTCTGATGCGCTGGAACCGCCGCGCCGCCGGCCCGATGGGGCCCGGCGAGTTCATCCCGGCCGCCGAAGCCTCCGGCCTGATCGACGATCTCGGCATGTTCGCGCTGCGCCGCGCCATCGAGGAGATCGGTCCGCTCGGCGATCTGAAGATTTCGGTCAACGTCTCGCCGGCGCAGTTGCGTAACCCGACGCTGCCGCAAACGGTGTTCGCGACCCTCGACGAATGGGGCGTCGCTGCCGGCCGGTTGCAGCTCGAAGTGACCGAGTCGTTTCTCGTCTCCCACCCCGATCGCGCCATCCGGCTGATCGAGCAGTTGCGCCAGTCCGGCATCATCATCGCGCTCGACGATTTCGGCACCGGCTATTCTTCGATCGGCTACCTGAAGCAGTTCCAGTTCGACCGGGTGAAGCTCGACCGCTCGCTGGTCGCCGACATCGACAGCGATCCGGTACAGGCGGCACTGGTCGAGTCGACCATGATCTACGCTTTCGCCATGGGGCTCGCCGTGACCGCCGAAGGCGTCGAGCGCCGCGAGGAAGCGGCGCTGCTGTCGCGGCTGGGTTGCCGCGAGTTCCAGGGCTACCTGTTCGCCCGTCCGCTGCGCCTGGCGCAACTCGAGCGCCTGCTGCAGGGCGAGCAGGCGTTGCGCCAGGCGAGCTAGCTGCGAACGAGCTGGCCTCTGCCGCCTGTGGGGGGCAGCTCGCGCCGGCCGCTGTCGAGGTAACTCAAGCCGCCTTACGGCACTCCGCGCACCTGCCGCGCAGCTCGATCGTCGTCCGTTCCAGCGCAAAGCCGGTCTCACCGGCCCAGGCCGCGAGCCGCGCCGTCACTTCCGGGTCGGCGAACTCGTCCACCCGCCCACAGCCCGAGCAGATGGCGAAGGCCGCGGTGCCGCTGGCGCGGCCGTGGCAGTTGGCGTCGGCGCAGCAAACGAAGGCGTTGAGCGATTCCAGCCGGTGCGCCAGCCCGTGTTCGATCAGTTTTTCCAGCGCCCGATAGACCTGCAGCGGCGCCCGCAGCCCCTCGTCGCGGAGCTTGTCGAGAATGTCGTAGGCCGAGAGCGGAGCATCGGCGTTGTTCAGCGTCGTCAGCACCAGTTCCTGGTTGCGCGTCAGATCGCGCGGCCGCTCGTGATGGTGGGCTTCGTGACTATGGGCCATGGCTCAGGCCTCCCGTCTGGCGCGCCACAGGTGGACCGGCAGCGCGATGGAAATGAGGAACAGTGCAAGGGCCGCGACGACGATCGAAGGGCCGCTGGGCGTATCGAAGCGGAGCGAGCCGAACAGCCCGCCGGCCACCGCCAGCGCGCCGACGCCGGCCGAGATCAGCGCCATCTGCTCGGGCGTGGCGCTCAGTCGCCGTGCCGTCGCCGCCGGAATGATCAGCAGCGCAGTGATCAGCAGTACGCCGACGATCTTCATGGCGATGGCGATCACCGAAGCAAGCAGCAGCATGAAGATTATCCGCGTCACCTCGGGCCGCATCCCCTCGGCTTCCGCCACCTCGGCATTGACCGTCGCTGCCAGCAGCGGCCGCCACATCGCGGCGAGCACCGCGAGGATCACCAGACCGCCGAGGTAAATCACCACGATGTCGGTGACCGACACCGCGAGGATATCGCCGAACAGAAAGCCCATCAGGTCGACCCGGATGCCGCTGAGGAACGCCACGACGAGGCCGATGGCCAGTGCCGAGTGGCTGAGGATGCCGAGCAAAGCATCGGTCGACAGCGTCTGCCGCCGCTGCAGCAGCAGCAGCGCCCCGGCGACGGAGGCGGCGATGATGAACACCCCGAACGTCACGTTCACCTGCAGCACCAGGCTGAGTGCCACGCCGAGCAGCGCCGAATGCGCCATGGTGTCGCCGAAATAGGCCATCCGTCGCCACACGATGAAGCAGCCCAGCGGCCCGGTCACCAGCGCCAGCCCGACCCCGGCGATGACCGCGCGGGTGAAGAAATCCTCAAACATGGCTGGCCTCGCCAGTCCAGGCAGTAGCGCCGGTGGGGGTCGGCGCCCACGAGACTACCTGAAACTCACCCATGTGAATGTCCCTCGTGCCCCTCATGCTCGTGCTCGTGCACGTGCTCGTGCGCCTCGACGATCCGCCCATCCGCTTCCTGCACCCGCCCATCGGGCAGGTGGGTGTGGTCGTGATGGTGCTGGTATACCGCCAGCGCATTGGCGGCACGGGCGCCGAACAGGCTGAGATACTCGGGGCTCCGCGCCACCGATTCCGGCGTGCCGCGGCAGCAGACATGGCCGTTGAGGCAGATCACCGTATCGGTCGCCGCCATCACCACGTGCAGGTCATGGCTGATCAGCAGGATGCCGCAGCCGGTCTCGTCGCGGATCTTGCCGATCAGGTCGTAAAGCGCCACTTCGCCCGAGAAGTCGACGCCCTGCACCGGCTCGTCCAGTACCAGCAGGTCGGGCTTCCTGATCATCGCCCGTGCCAGCAGTGCGCGTTGGAACTCGCCACCGGAGAGGTGCTGCACCTCGGCATTGGCGAGGTGCGCCACGCCGGTTGCGGCGAGCGCTGCATCGATCTCGGCCTTGGGATAGCTGCCGGTCAGCGACATCAGCCGCCGCACCGTCAGCGGCATGGTCCAGTCGATCGAGAGCTTCTGCGGCACATAGCCGATCCGCAGCCCGGATTTGCGCGATACCGTACCCGCGTCAGGCTTCAGCACCCCGGTCACCAGCTTAGCGGTGGTCGATTTGCCTGAGCCGTTCGGCCCGATCAGCGTGACGATCTCGCCCTTGCGGATCGTCACGTCGACGCCTTCGACCAGCCAGCGGCCATCGCGCCGCACCCCGGCGCCGGCCACATCCACCAGCACCTCGTGCCCTCGATGCGCATCCATGAAATTCACGATTCCGTCTCTTGCTGACGTTCTACCATTACGTTATAGCGTAACACATCGATAGCGTAATGTCATAACATATCGCGCATTCGATCTGTGTTTCAAACAGGGGTCTTCCGATGCAGAAACCGTTCATCCTGGCGCTCGCTGCGGCGCTCAGCTGGCCCACCCTGGCGCTTGCCGAGGTGCCCAGCGTTGTCGCCACCATCAAGCCGCTGCATGCGCTGGTCGCTGCAGTGATGGGAGATCTCGGAACCCCGGCGCTCATCGTCAAGGGCGCCTCGTCGCCCCATAGCTACAGCCTCAAGCCGTCCGATGCGCAGGCGCTGCAGGCGGCCAACCTGGTGTTCTGGACCGGGCATGGGCTCGAGCTCTTCCTCGAGGATTCGATCGAGACGCTGGCGCCCAAGGCCACCATCGTCGAGCTGAGCAAGGCCCCCGGCATCGAACTGCTGCCGCCGCGCGAGACCGGCACCTTCGAACATCACGATCACGGTGAAGCCGAGCACGGTGAGGAGGCGCACGAGCACGAGCACGGCGAAGAGCAGGACCTGCATTTCTTCCTCGATCCCGGCAACGCCAAGGTGATGGTCGCGACCATCGCCGACAGCCTTGCCAAGGCCGACCCTGAGCATGCCGACACCTACCGGGCCAACGCAGCGAAGGAGGCGGCCGATCTCGACGCGCTGATCGCTGAAACCGAAGCGAGCCTCGCCCCGGTCAAGGATCGCCCCTTCGTCGTCTTCCACGACGCCTACCAGTATTTCGAGAAGCGCTTCGGCCTGACCGTCGCCGGTTCGGTGACGCTCAGCCCGGAGATCGCGCCGGGCGCCGACCGCATCAACGAGATCCGGGCCAAGCTCAAAACCCTCGATGCAGCCTGCGTGTTTGCCGAGCCGGTGTTCGACCCGCGCATCGTCACCGTGCTGACCGAAGGCACTACGGCGAAGCAGGGCGTGCTCGACCCCGAAGGTGCCAATCTCGATGAAGGTCCCGGCCTCTATCGCCAGCTGATCGAGAACCTCGCCACCAGCCTTAAGGCCTGCCTCGCGCAGTAGCCTCGGGGCCGCCGCGCCACCCGGCGGCCCTGTCCCCTCACGCCTCGCCGCCAACCGCGCGCCGCCCGGCGCGCGAACCCTTCCGCTCGACCTCAATTCACCTAGGGAGACTGCCGATGCCGCGCCTGCTGCACCACCTGATCCTGCCTGCCATAACCCTGTCGTTCTCAGTTGCGCCCGCCTGGGCCGAAGACGAAGCCACCTTCTGGCGCCTGTTCGTCGCCGATCATGGCAAGCCGCTGGTCACTGCCATCGATCTGGGCACCGATGCGGTGTCGGGCAGCTTCGAACTCGCAAGCCCGGCGAGCCTCTATGCCACCCCGAGCAAGGTCGCAGTCTACGCCGTGCAGGGCGAGGCCGATCGGGTCTCCGCCATTGCCTCGGGCATCGCGCTCGGCGACCACGGCGATCATGCCGACCTCGAGGTCACCCCGCCAAAGCTGCTCGATGCCGCCATCGCCGGCGACAAGCCGGTACACTTCGTCGAACACCACGGCGATATCGCCCTGTTCTTCGATGGCGAAGGCGTGGCGCGCCTCGTCGCCGAGAAGGACTGGCTCGCCGGCAACCCGACCACCCGTGACCTCAAGGTCGCCGCGCCGCATCACGGCGTTGCTGCACCGCTGGGTGGCTATACGCTCGTCTCGCGTCCCAACGCCGAAGACCCAAAGGCGCTGCCGGTCGGCATCGATGTCTATGACGCCGATGGCGCCACCGTCGGCGAGCTCCATGCCTGCCCGGACCTGCATGGCGAAGCGAGCTCCGGTGACACCCTTGCCATTGCCTGCGCCGCCGGCCTGTTGCTGGTGACCGAAGCCAAGGATGGGCCGGAGCTCAGTCTGCTGCCTTACTCGGCGAGCCTGCCCGAAGGCAAATCCACCACCCTGCTGGGCGGCGTCGCCATGCAGTACTGGCTCGGCAACTATGGCGCCGACCGTGTCGCCATCATCGATCCTTCGGCCAACGAGCCGTTCCGCCTGGTCGACCTCCCGAGCCGCCGCGTCGCCTTCGCTATCGACCCCGTAGAGGTGAAGTATGCATACATTTTCACCGAGGATGGTGCGTTGCACCGTCTCGACGTGGTGACGGGTGAAATCGACAAGACCCTGCCGCTCACCCAGCCCTATTCGATGGATGGCGAGTGGAGCCTGCCGCGGCCGCGCCTTGCTGTCGCCGGCCCGCACATTGCCGTAACCGACCCGCTGGCCGGCACGATCCATCTCGTCGATGCCGGGAGCTTGACGCTCGTCCGCGATATCGCGGTCGGCGGCGTCCCCTACAACATTGTCGCGGTTGGTGGCTCCGGCCACACGCACGACTGATCCGGTGCGATCATGAAACGCCTCCCCGTTACCGTGCTTTCTGGCTTCCTCGGCGCCGGCAAGACCACGCTGCTCAATCACATCCTCAACAACCGCGAGGGTCGTCGTGTCGCGGTCATCGTCAACGACATGAGCGAAGTGAACATTGACGCCATGCTGGTCCGCGAAGGCGGCGCCGAGCTGTCGCGCGCCGACGAGCAACTGGTGGAGATGTCGAACGGCTGTATCTGCTGCACCTTGCGCGGTGATCTCCTGCGCGAAGTGCGAGCCCTCGCAGAAGCCGGGCGCTTCGACTACCTGCTGATCGAGTCGACCGGCATTTCCGAACCGCTGCCGGTTGCCGCCACCTTCGAGTTCCGCGACGTGGCGGGCGACAGCCTCAGCGACATTACCGACCTCGACACGATGGTCACGGTCGTCGACGCCGCCAACCTCGCCATGCAGTTCGGTTCGACCGATCCGCTGTCGGTGCACGGCGAGACGCTGGGGCCCGAAGACGAGCGCAGCCTCGTGCACCTGCTCGTCGATCAGATCGAGTTCGCCGATGTCATCGTGCTCAACAAGGTGTCGACCGCGAGTCCGGATGCGCTCACTTCGGCGCGCCGGATCATCCGCTCGCTCAACGCCGGTGCCGAGGTCATCGAAACCGACTTCAGCCGCGTTGGCCTCAATGAGGTGCTCGGCACGGGTCGTTTCGACTTCGATCGCGCCGAGCAGCACCCGCTGTGGTTCAAGGAGCTGAACGGCTTTGCCGGTCACGTGCCGGAAACGCTCGAATACGGCATCCGCTCCTTCGTCTATCGCGCTCGCCGGCCGTTCAACCCGCTGTTGTTCAACAGCTTCGTCGCCCAGCCTCATCCTGGCGTCATCCGCGCCAAGGGCTTCTTCTGGCTCGCCACCCGGCCGCACTATGTCGGCGAGCTGAGCCAGGCGGGACCGCTGCTCGAAACCAGTCGCCGCGGCCTCTGGTGGTCGGCCGTGCCAGCCCATCGCTGGCCCGACGATCCGCAATGGGAGGCGGCCATGGCGGTCTATCGCGACCCGATCTGGGGCGATCGCCGCCAGGAGATCGTCTTCATCGGCACCGACCCGATGGACGAGACCGCACTGCGGCGGGCGCTCGATGACTGCCTGATCCCGGCGCGCAGCTTCAACCCGTCGGCCTGGGAGCATCTGCCCGATCCGTTCCCGGAATGGGCTGCGGCCTGACGCCTCTCCGCCCGACGGAACATCCGGCCCCTGGCGCCATTCTCCGTTCACCACAGGACCATCGACATGTACGACGTCATCATCATCGGCGGCGGCTTTGCTGGCCTCGCTGCCGCAACTCAACTCGGTCGCGCCCGCCGCAAGGTGCTGGTGCTCGATACCGGCAAGCCCCGCAACCGCTTCGCCGCTCACGCGCATGGCTTCCTTAGCCGAGATGGCGCCGCCCCGGCTGAACTCCTCGCCGAGGCCCGCCGCCAGCTCGAGACCTATGGCACGGTAGAGCTGCTCAACGCCGAGGCCATCGCCGCATCCGGCGAGCGCGACGGCTTCAGCATCGAGCTCGCCTCGCACCGGCAACTGGCGGCGCGCCGTCTGATCATCGCACACGGCGTCACCGACGATACCAGCGGCATCCCGGGCATGGCCGAATGCTGGGGCAGGACGGTGCTGCATTGCCCCTACTGCCATGGCTACGAGGTGGCCGATCGTCGTTTGGGCCTGATGCTGCGCGAGGGCGATATCCCGCATCTCGCTCGCTTCTTTTCGGAATGGACCAATGACCTGACGCTGTTCGCCAACGGCGCGCCGGTCGACCCGATCGTTCGTGCTGCTCTTGCCGACATGCAGGTGAAACTCGTCGAGGAAGCTCTGGTGCGCTTCGAGCATCGCGATGGCGTGCTGCAGTCGGTGGTCACCACCGCCGGCTCCGTGCCGCTCGACGCCATCTTCGCCCACGCGCCGATCCAGCTGGCGAGCAATCTGGGCATCCAGCTCGGCTGCGAGACCAAGGCAGGGATGGCCGGCGACTTCTTCGTCGTCGACCACATGCAGCAGACCAGTATCCCCGGTGTCTATGCCGCCGGTGACGCGGCGCGGCCGATGCACAATATCAGTTTTGCGGTGGCCGACGGGGCAGGGGCGGGCGTTTTCGCCCACCAGTCGCTGGTCCCTACTTCAGCGGCCCCCGGAAAATGAAGAAGGCGCCGGCAAAAATCAGCCCGAACCCGATAGCGTGGTTCCAGGTGAGCTTTTCACCCAGCACGAACACCGCAAAGCCGGCGAACACCGTAAGGCTGATCACCTCCTGGATGGTCTTGAGTTCCGCCGCCGTATAGGCGCCATAGCCGATGCGGTTGGCGGGCACCGCCAGCCAGTATTCCACCAGCGCGATGCCCCAGCTCACCATCACCGCTACCCACATCGCCATGTGCGGAAACTTGAGGTGGCCGTACCAGGCAACGGTCATGAACACGTTGGAGCCGATCAGCAACAGGATCGGCATCACCGTCTGGAAGGTGAAGGGCATCGGGGCACCGGTTTCGAATCAATTGGCTTCAGCCATTGATCGCCGGGCCCCGTGTCAGCCGCAAGGCCTCGTCGGCTTGGCAGCTGAACACACGCGTCTGCGACGCTCGCCCAGCTTCCGCCGCAAGGCCTGCCCAGACTCATCCCCATCCGCCAGATTCGGCGGATCAACGGAGGTCGACGATGCGCGCGCTGGTCCTGGTTCCCCTGTTGTTACTCGCGGCTCCCGCCATGGCCGCCGACATCGTTTGCGAAGGCCCGTTTGCCGCCGATAGTTCCGAGGCGCGGCTGATAGAAGCCTTCGGCAAGGACAATGTGGTGACCGGCGACGTCCCCGGGCCGGAAGGCTCGACCGTGCTCGCCACCACCATCTTCCCCAACGACCCCGCCAAAACCATCGAGTTCGGCTGGTGGGACGAGGAAAAGCACGAGCGCGTCGCCTATTTCACCGTGCCGCCGGGTGACACGGCGCCGGGTGGCCTCAAGCAAGGCTTGACGGTCAAGGAGGTGGAAGCCCTGAATGGCGGGCCATTCCAGCTCTACGGGTTCTTCTGGGATTATGGAGGCACCGCCAGCTTCGAGGGGGGCAAGCTGGCCCCGCCGGAGGGTGGCTGCTCGGTCAGCGTCCGCTTTGCCGTCGGCGACTATCCGGCCGATCTCAATGTCGACGCCATTTCCGGCGACACGCAGATCTCGTCGAACGAACCGCTGCTCGAACAGGTCGATGCCCGCGTCGACACCGTCACTGTCGGCTACCCCGATTCCGCAGCCGCGGAAGATTGACCGCGCCCCCTCCAGCGGCGTAACGATAGCCGCGACGTTGGTTCCTCAATCCCGTTCGGGCGAGGGGATCAAAAGGGAACACGGTGCGGCGTACCCATCAGGGACCAAATCCGTGGCTGCCCCCGCAACTGTAAGCGGCGAGTGCCTCCGACTATGCCACTGGCATCCCTTGGGATGTTGGGAAGGCCGGAGAGCACGGTGACCCGCGAGTCAGGAGACCTGCCAGCGTGCAACCGGGGAAATCCCCACTTCATCCGCACGGAGGGTGCAGGCTTATGAATACTCAGGTCCAGACGGCGTCGGTCGCTCGTCTTTCTGTCTCGCAGCGGCTCATCGCAGGTGTGCTGGCATTGTTTATCGGCTTCGTCCTCGTCGGCGGCGTCGGCTTTGCCAGCGACATGGCCATCCACAATGGCGCGCACGACACGCGCCATGCGCTTGGCTTCCCCTGCCACTAGCTCCTGAACCCTCGAGACATCGATGAAACTCTTCCAGCGAATCTTCTTCGCTGCGGTCCTTGCCGGACTCGCAGCCGGCTTGGCCATGAGCGCCGTGCAGCAATGGCGCGTCGCGCCGCTGATCCTCGCCGCCGAGGTCTATGAGAACGCCGCCCCGGAGGCGCCGGCCGTCGCCGCGCACAGCCACGAAGCCGGCACGCCCGAGCATTCGCATGAGGCCGCCGCCCCGGCGCACGGGCATGACGAAGACGCCTGGGCGCCGCAGGATGGCGCCGAGCGCATCGCCTTCACTGTGCTCGCCAACCTCCTCGGCTGTATCGGCTTCGCCTTCCTGCTCGCCGCCGTTTCCGTGCTTTCCGGCATCGAGATTACCGCCCGCAATGGCGTGATCTGGGGCCTTGGCGGCTTCGTCGCCCTGCAACTCGCCCCGGCTTTGGGCTTGCCGCCTGAACTGCCGGGCATGCCTGCGGCCGATCTGGTGGCCCGCCAGGTCTGGTGGGTCGGCACCGCCGCTGCCACCGGCGCCGGCATGCTGGCCATCGCCAAACTGCGTAACTGGACCGGCATCGTCATCGCCGCCGTGCTGATCCTCGCCCCGCATCTGATCGGCGCGCCGCAGCTTGCCGGCGAGCATGCCACCGCCGTCCCCGCGAATCTCGCCACCAGCTTCGCTGCAGCGACGCTTGCCACCGGCGCCCTGTTCTGGCTGACCGTCGGGCCGCTGTTCGGCTGGCTCAACGAGCGCTTCGCCAGGTCTTCCGCCTTCACCCTGAAAGGTGCCCACGCATGAGCACGACCGAAAAGATCCCCGTTACCGTCATCACCGGCTTCCTCGGCGCCGGCAAAACCACGCTCGTCCGGCACCTCCTCGCCCATGCCAAGGGCAAGCGCATCGCGCTGATCATCAACGAGTTCGGCGAGCTCGGCGTCGATAAGGAAATCCTCGCCGGGTGCGGCGATGAGACCTGCCGCGAAGAGGATATGATCGAGCTCTCGAACGGCTGCATCTGCTGCACCGTCGCCGACGAGTTCATCCCCACCATGCAGGCGCTGCTCGAGCGCGAGGATCGCCCCGATCATATCGTCATCGAAACCTCCGGCCTGGCGTTGCCACAGCCGCTGATCCGCGCCTTCAACTGGCCCGAGATCAAGTCCGAGGTCACCATCGATGGCGTCGTCACCGTCGCCGACGCTGCGGCGCTGAGCGAAGGCCGCTTCGCCAACGACGAACAGGCAGTGGATGCGCTCCGCTCCGCCGATGCCATGCTCGACCACGAAACGCCGCTCGGCGAACTGTTCGAGGATCAGCTGATCGCTGCCGACATGGTGATCCTCAACAAGGCCGACCTCGTCACCGACACCGAGCTCGACACCATCGAAGCCCACCTCAAGGCCGAGATGCGCCCCGGCACCGGCGTGGTCCGCGCCCGCAACGGCCATGTGGATGTTGCTGCCCTGCTCGGCATGGGGCTCTCGACCGAAGACAACCTCGCCGGACGCGAGAGCCATCATGAGCTCGAGCATGGCGGCGAAGGCCACGAGCACGACGACTTCGACTCTTTCTCGGTTACCCTCGACGGCGTCACCAGCAAGGACCACCTGCTGGCGACCATCGAAGCAACCATCCGCGCTCACGACGTCCTCCGCCTCAAGGGATTTGCCGCGCTGCCCGGCGCCCCGGCCCGGCTCGCCATCCAGGCGGTCGGACCGCGCGTCACCGCCTATTTCGACCGGCCATGGAAGCCGGGCGAAGCGCGCCGGACCGCGCTGGTGGTGATCGGAGAATCGCCGCTCGACCATGCGGCGATCACCCGGAGCCTCGAGGGGGCCGTGGCTGCGGCGGCCTAACTTGCTACCGCCACCTGTGGCGCGGGCCGGATTGCTTCGGCCCGCAGCGGCAGCCCGAACAGCGGGCGCAGTGGCGGCACCCGCTTGATCGCCTCGGTCAGCACCACACAGCCGACAACCGTGGCGACTGTGATGATTCCGGCTTCCAGCCACACCGGCAGCAGCAGGCCGCCCACCCAGAACCCCAGGGCCACGATGAGGGTCTGATGCAGGATGTAGTATGGGAACACCGCCTCGGTGAGAAACCGCAGCGCGCTGCCGCTGCGGTTGAGATAGCGCTGCGCCAGCCCCAGCAGCGCAACGATTGCTGCCCACATGAACAGCGTGCGCACCACCGTCATCAGCGCGGAGAGACCCTCGTCGGCACGTACCGCGCTCCAGTTGAGCCGCGCCGCCGCCAGCCCCGCCAGCAGCGCCAGCGCTATGGCGATTGCCGGGCCAAGATGACGTTGCACCGCGCCCCAGAACGCCGGGCTCTTTGCGGCGAACCAGCCGATCAGCACGATGCTGAAGAGCTCGGCATGGTTGGCCCAGTCATTGTAGAAGGCATGCGTCGAGGGGAAGTGCGGCGCCAGCAGCCAGGCGTAAATGAGGAATGGCACGGCGGGCGCCAGCAGCAGCCGCCAACCGAATGCGCCGCGCCCCAGCCAGGCGAACAGCGCCTCCGCTGCTCCGTCGAGCGCCTTGAGCAGTGGCAGCAAGGCCACTACGGCCAACGTGTAGGCAAGGATGTAGACCACGTACCACAGGTGGTTCCAGGTCGGCGTCAGGATCGAGAACTCCATGTCGAAGTCGAGATACTCGCCGTAGAACGCCCAGAAATCCGGTCCAGTCTCGCCCTTCGCATAGAGCTCGAAATAGGCCTGCGGCGCACACACCACCAGCATGCCGAAAACGATCGGCACGAACAGCCGCATGAAGCGCCGTGGCACGAACCGGGTGAGCCGGCTCCTGTCGATGGCAAAACGCAGGGCAATGCCCGAGATCAGAAACAGCAGCGGCAGCCGCCACGGGTTGAGCAGCGCCATCACCGGCTCCAGCCACGGCCCCGCATGCGGGCTTTTCACGTGCCAGCCCCACGTCACGTAGAACATGCCGATGTGGTAGAAGATCAGCAAACCGAAGGCGATCACGCGCAGCCAGTCGAGATCGAAGCGTCGCTCCGAACCGATGGCGGGAAGGGTCTGTGCTGACATGATAGCTCCAACCTCTGAGCAATTTGCGAGGCCCCGAGAGCTAGGGCAGGGGGTTGTCTCGCCCAATTGCGCTGGTGCGGGCGGCAGGCCGGTGGGACGAACGGCGCGGTGCGCCGACCCGCCCAGGGCCAGCGGCGGCCTGGGGGCGACCAATGGCGGCTGAACTCATCGACGACGCCGCGCTGGAGCGTCGCGTCGCCCGCCGAGTCTTCCTGACCATGGCGCTGTTCCTCATCGCCATCGGCGTGCTCAATGCGCTTGGCCTGCTCACCGAGGCGCAGCGCGTCGGCCGGGAGCTCGACCCGCGCGTGCCGTTCATTCTGGAGCTCACCAGCGTCCTCGCCATGGTGGCGCTGACGCCGCTGGTCATCCTGTTCGAGCGCCGTGTGCCCTTCACTGCCGAGACCTGGCGTTCGGCGTTGCTCTGGCACGGGCTCGGCAGCATCGTCTTCTCGCTGCTGCACGTCGCGCTGTTCATCGTGCTGCGCACGGCCGCCTTCGCCGCGATCCTCGGCTTGAGCTACAGCTTCTTCACCGACCTGCCGACCGATCTCATCTACGAGTACCGCAAGGACATCTTCCCGTATTCCGTGCTGATCCTGATGCTCGGTCTGCAGCGCAGTCTCGAGGAGCATCGGCGCGAGGCCGAAGCGGCCCGGACCGACGCCCGGCAGACCGGCAAGCTCACCCTCAAGGCCGGCGGCCGCACCATATTCCTCGATGCCGCCTCGCTCGATTGGGCCAGCGCTGCCGGCAACTATGTCGAGATCCGCGCCAATGGCGCCACCCACCTCGCCCGCATCAGCCTCGCCGCGCTCGAGCAGCTGTTGAGCGATGCCGGCGTCGACGTCGCCCGGGTACACCGCTCACACCTCGTCAATCGCGCCAAGGTGCGCGAGATCGCCCCGGTCCGCGACGGCGATTTCCGGATCCGCATGGCCGATGGCTCCGAACTCCGCGGCTCGCGCCGTTACCGTACTGCGTTGTCGGCATGATGCACCTGCTCTCTGCCCAGGCGGGCGCCCTGCAACAGGACGGCGAGGCCATCGACCTCGCCCAATCTGCGGCGCCGATCATCTTCGCCTCCGCCGCCGACAGTGAACTGGCCATGCTGGCTGCGGCGGCCGACCGGGCAGGCACTTCCGACCTGCGTCTCGCCAACCTGCTGCGACTGAGCCACAACCTCTCGGTCGACCTGTGGCTCGAACAGACCGTGCAGCATGCTCGGCTGGTGGTCGTCCGCCTGCTCGGCGGCGCGGCCTACTGGCAGTATGGCGTCGATGAGCTGACGGCGCTGGCGCTGAGCGGCAAGATCCAGCTCGCGCTGCTTTCCGGCGACGCCAACCCCGACCCGATCCTGCAGCAACGCTCCACCATCCACCCCGACGACTGGAGCAGGCTGCACAGCCTGTTCACCGCGGGTGGGCCGGAGAACGCCGATGTCCTTCTCGGCGCTTTTGCACAACTGGCGCAGTCGTCACCCTCCCCCTCGCGGGGAGGGATCAAGGGTGGGGGGAGCCCCACACTCGATATCCAAGCTGCCCCCAAACCCTTCCACCGCTTCGGCCTCTGGCATCCGGCGCAGGGCATCCTCGACGCGCTGCCCACCTCGCCGCATCCGAACGTCCCCATCCTGTTTTACCGTGCCGCCCTCGAAGGCGCCGGAACCGCGACGCTCGAAGCGCTGATCGCCGAACTGGAAGCGCGGTCGCTCAACCCGGTGCCCATCGTCATCTCGACGCTGAAGGAGGGGGCGTGCATCCGCTTCGTGCAGGCGGTCTTCGCCGAGTATCCCCCGAGCGTCATCCTCAACCTCACCGGCTTTGCTCTCGGTCTCGATGGCCTCGACGACAAGCAGAACCCCTTTGCCGGCACCGATGCCCCGGTAGTGCAACTGCTGCAGGGCGGCCGCCCCGAAGCGCAGTGGGCCGCCGATGTCCAGGGCCTCGCGGCCAAAGACCTCGCCATGCAGGTGGTACTGCCCGAGCTCGATGGCCGCATCGGCATGCTGTTGGTCGGCCATAAGCACGACGCGGTGTGGCACGAGCGCACGGAGTGCCCGCTCTCCGCCTATGCCCCCGATCAGGACGGCATCCGCCGCGCCGTCACCCTGGCGCAGAACTGGACCACGCTGCAGGCCACGCCGCGCCCCGAGCGGCGGGTAGGCATCGTCCTCGCCAACTACCCGATCCGCGATGGGCGCTTGGCGAACGGGGTTGGGTATGACGCGCCGCAGTCGACGGTGGAGATCATCAAAGCGCTAGATGCTGCCGGCTACGTCACCGATAGAGCCACAGCGCACCCCTCCCCCTTGAGGGGAGGGGATGGGGGAGGGGGTGGTTCAGTCACCGCCGAGGTTCCCCTCGCCACCCCCGCCCCCCACCCCTCCCCTCAAGGGGGAGGGGAGCCGATCGGTGCGCTTTTCACCAACGCGCGACATGTGCGATCGAGAAACGTTGTTCGAGCTCGTGGCCTGCGTAACAATACGACTCCGCCTGAACAACACATGTGGAAGCTGTTGCGCTCATTCACGGAGCACCACTTCCGCCGTCAGGTTCCGCTCGGGTCCTATGTAGCGGACTTCGCCTCACACCATCCCAAGCTCGTCATCGAACTCGACGGCGAAACACACTTCAACTCGACGTCGGCCGAAAGCGATCGTCGCCGGACGGCATTCCTCAACTCCATCGGCTATCGCGTCCTGCGCTTCACCAACAGCGAAATCGTGACCAACCCCGAAGGTGTCTGGACCGTCATTGAGGCAACGCTCACAGAGCTCTCGCACCCCTCCCCCTTGAGGGGAGGGGATGGGGGAGGGGGTGGTGCAGTCGGCACCCAGGTTCCCCTCGCCACCCCCACCCCCCACCCCTCCCCTCAAGGGGGAGGGGAGCCGACCGGTGTTCCAACAACCGGCAACGACCTGATCAACCTACTCCAATCCGGCCCCACCAACGCCCATCCGGAGCGCGGCGAGGGTATCCCGTTTCCCTTGCAGCGCTATCGCGAGTTGTTCGCGTCGTTCCCGGCGAAGATCCAGGCCGAGGTCACCGCCCGCTGGGGCGACCCCGGTGCCGATCCCTTCGTTCGCGGTGCTGCCTTCCACCTCCCCGCGCTCCGCTTCGGCAACGTCGCCATCCTGGTCCAGCCGGCTCGCGGCTACCACCTCGACGAGACCGCCAGTTACCACGATCCCGACCTTGTGCCGCCGCATGGCTATCTCGCCGCCTATCTGTGGCTGCGCCACGAGTTCGCCGCGCATGCCCTGATCCACAACGGCAAACACGGCAATCTCGAGTGGCTCCCCGGCAAGGCCACGGCGCTCGACGCCGCCTCATACCCCGCCGCGCTCTGGGCCGAGCTGCCGCAGCTCTATCCGTTCATCGTCAACGACCCCGGCGAAGGCACCCAGGCCAAGCGCCGCACCGGGGCGGTGATCATCGATCACCTGGTGCCGCCGCTCACTCGCGCCGAGACCTATGGTCCGCTGAAGGACCTGGAGGCGCTGCTCGATGAGTATTATGCCGCCTCCGGCATGGATCGCCGCCGTCTCGCCGGACTGAGGAAGCGCATCCTCGATTTCACCCGCGATAGCCGGCTCGACCGCGATATCGGCCTTGTCTCCGACGAGTTCGAGACGCTCAAACGCATCGACGCCTTCCTCTGTGACCTCAAGGAAGCCCAGATCCGCGACGGCCTGCATGTCTTCGGCCAGTCCCCCACCGGCCGGCTTGAGCGCGACCTGATCGTTGCACTCGCGAGAGTGCCGCGCGGTGAGGGGCCGGGGGATGCCTCGCTGATCCGGGCGTTGGCCGATGACCTGAAGCTTGGGTTCGATCCGCTCACCGCCGAACTGGGGGCAGATTGGACTGGTCCAGTGCCTGTTGCTCCCCCCCTCCCAACCTCCCCCGCAAGGGGGGAGGTGCCGGCTGGTGGAGTCCGCACGATCCTGCCACAAGCACCAGCCGGCACCCTCTCCCTTGCGGGGAGGGGTGGGGAGGGGGGCGCCGCTCGCATCGTCGGCGACGTCGTCGAGGACCTCGAAATGCTGGCTGCAGAACTCGTGGAGGGCAGGGCGCCCGACCCCGATTGGCACGCCACCTCGGCCGTACTCAAAACCATAGAACACGTTATCCGCCCCCGCCTCGCCGCCTCCGGCCCGAACGAGATCGCCTCCCTGCTCGCCGGCCTTGATGGCAAGTTCGTGCCCCCCGGTCCCTCCGGCGCTCCGTCACGGGGGCGCCTCGACGTGCTCCCCACCGGCCGCAACTTCTACTCCGTCGATATCCGTGCCGTGCCCACCCCGACCGCCTGGGAGCTCGGCCGGAAATCCGCCGAGAACCTGCTGGTCCGTCACTTCCAGGATCACGGCACTCCACTGCGTTCCCTAGCGCTCTCGGTCTGGGGCACTGCCAATATGCGCACCGGCGGCGACGACATCGCCCAGGCCCTCGCCTTCATCGGCGCCAAGCCGGTGTGGGACCCGTCCTCGCTTCGCATCTCCGGCTACGAGATCATCCCCTTGGCCAAGCTCGGCCGCCCGCGTGTCGACGTCACCCTGCGTATCTCGGGCTTTTTCCGCGATGCCTTCCCGGCCCAGATCGCGCTGTTCGACAAGGCGGTGCGCGCCATCGGTGCGCTCGATGAGCCCGAAGATCAGAACCCCATCGCCGCCCGGATGCGCACCGACGCCCTGGAGCTGATGAAATCCGGCGCCGATGATCGCGCTGCGGCGCTCGGCGCCGGCCACCGCATCTTCGGCTCGAAACCCGGCGCCTATGGTGCGGGCCTGCAGGGCCTGATGGACTCGGGCAATTGGGAGAGCAAGGCGAACCTCGCCGAGGCCTTCCTCAACTGGGGTCAATATGCCTATGGCGCCAATGCCGACGGCACGCCCGAGCGCGATCGCTTCGCTGCACGGCTCTCCGACATCGAGGCGGTGGTCCACAACCAGGACAATCGCGAGCACGATCTGCTCGACAGCGACGACTATTACCAGTTCGAGGGCGGCCTCGCCGTCACCGCCGAAACCCTGAGCGGCCGTGCCCCGGCCGCCTACCACAACGATCACTCCCGCCCCGAGCGCCCGCTGGCGCGGACGCTGGCCGAGGAGATTTCGCGGGTGGTGCGTTCCCGTGTCGTCAATCCCAAGTGGATCGATGGCGTGAAGCGCCATGGCTACAAGGGCGCCTTCGAGATCATCGCCACGGTCGATTACATGTTCGCCTTTGCTGCGACGACCGGCGCCGTGCAGACCCATCACTTCGACCTCGCCTTCGAGGCCTTTGTCGAGGACGATGCGACGCGGCAGTTCATTCAAAGCAACAACCGCTTCGGCTATGACGAATTGCTCGCCAAGTTCAACGACGCCCGCCGGCGCGGCTTCTGGGCGCCACGCTCCAATTCCGCTTTCGCCTATCTCGAGGACACTTGATGACCGACAAAGCCAAGAAGAAGACCGACCTGATGAGCGAAGCCGAGCGCGATGCCTATCACGCCGAAAAGATGCGGAAGAAGAAGGAGGCGCGGAACAAGATCCTCGCCACCAAGACCGAGGAGCGCGGCCTGCTCATCGTCCACACCGGCAAGGGTAAGGGCAAGTCGACTGCCGCCTTCGGCATGGTGTTCCGCGCCATCGGCCACGGCTTCAAGGTCGGCGTGGTGCAGTTCGTCAAGGGCGCCTGGAGCACCGGAGAACGCGATGTGCTCGACAGGTTCCCCGAGCAGGTCACCATCAAGGCGATGGGCGAGGGCTTCACCTGGGATACCCAGGACCGCCAGCGCGACCTCGCTGCCGCCCGCGGCGCCTGGGAGATGGCCAAGGAACTGATCGCCGATCCCACCTACAAGCTGATCCTGCTCGACGAGCTCAACATCGTGCTCCGCTACGACTATCTGCCGCTCGACGAGGTGCTCGAGGTGCTGCGCAACAAGCCGCGCGACACCCACGTCATCGTCACCGGCCGCAATGCCAAGGACGAGGTCATCGAACTGGCTGACCTCGTCACCGAAATGACCGAGATCAAGCACCCATTCCGCTCAGGGGTGAAGGCGCAGGCGGGGATCGAGTTTTAGAGGGGCAGCCACCGGCCCCATCTCCCCCGCAGGGGGGAGGCGTACGGTCAGCCTTATTCCAGCCAGTGCGTATCAAACTTCGGGTTGGCGTGGATGTGGATGCTCTTCATCGGGCCGAGCGTCTTGAACTTGTGCGGGGTATTGGCCGGCACCACGAGGATCTGGCCTGGCCCCGCCTCGATCTCCTCGTCGCCGATCGTGAACACCGCACGTCCCTCCTCGATGATGAAGGTTTCGGGATAGGGGTGGGTATGGAGCCGCGGCCCGGAGCCGGGCGCTATGCTGTCATGCAGGATCACCGTGACATTAGCCTCGCCTCCCTCCCATTCGCCCGACTGCCGTGTCGGGTGCATAGCCCAGTCTTCGCGTTGATAGACCCTTGCCATCAGCACCCTCCCTTGAGGCTTTGCACCAGTCGCTCGACCACCGGCTCCATCTGGCCGAGGTCGACGGCGGAATATTCCAGCCGGAACGCCGCGTAGGCGCCGTCGCACAGTGCGATCATCCGCTGGTACAGAATGCGCTTGCCCTGCGCGCCGGAAAAGCTGGCCCAGCTCGGCGTCGTCGCTTCGTAGCTGATGCCCCAGCCGTCACTCTCGGCAAAGCCCCTGGCAGAGGCGACTTCGCCTTCGAAGCTGTCCTCGGTGATATTGCCGCCCCACACCAGAAGCTTGGTGGCGCCGCTGCGGAAGGTGCGGCCATCGCCATTGTCGGCTTGCTTGCCCCATTCGAACCCGGGGGGCACGTCGACGCTGTAGCCGAAGCGGGCATTATCATACTGGCCCCAGTCGGTGGCGAACGCCGGGGCGGCAAGCATGATGGCGAGAAAACAAATCAAAATGCGCATGGCAGTGAAGATCACCCGCCATGCGCCAGCCTGCAACCTCAAACCCGACAGGTCTCAGGCACCCTTCATCATCACTGCGGCGGCCAGCACGATGAAGGCGACGATCAGGATCCAGAACGCATACGCACTGACGAACGGTATGGAGACGATCGCGCCGAGCAGCGCGATGACTGCGATGACGACGGCGACGATGAACATGGTCTGGCTAGGCGCATTGAGGGTCATGGAAGATCTCCTGGGTCATGCACACCTCGCGAGCTTAGGCGTGCCGCTGAATCGCGACCATGCCACGCGCCGGCCTTTGCACAGCTTGTAGGGACAGGCGCCTGCCGGCCTTTGGCGGAGCTAAGTACTCGCCGGCAAAACGCGATTTTCATTGTCGGGCTAACAATTCAGCGACAATATCTGCCTAGGGTGCGTGCCGCCTTGGGGGCCCAGCAGTGTCTACACCCAGATCGGAGCGGTTCGTCCGCGCCACAACGCGATTTCTAATCGGCTGCCTCTTGGCGGCCCTGACGGTTTTTCCATCGTCTCACGCCAATGCGCAATCGTCCGCCATTGCCCGCATCCAGGCCGCCGGCAAGCTCACCGTCGCCGTGTTCTTCGAGGATGTGGTGCCGTTCTTCTATGTCGGTGCGGATGGCAAGCTGGTCGGCGTCGATCCCTCGATCGCCGAGGACATTGCCGAAAAGCTCGGTGTGACCCTCGAGTACAACCGCGCCGCCACCACCTTCGACGGGCTGATCGACGAAGTGGTCGAGGGCCGCGCCGACATGGCGATCAGCCTGTTGAGCGATACGCTCGAGCGTGCCACGCGCGCCAGCTTCTCCGAGAGCTATGTCAGCGTACGCCAGTTCCTGCTGATCAACCGCCTGCAGCTCGGCCGGCTCGTCGCTGCCGATCCCGAGCGCGCCAACGACATCCCGGCCTTGCTCAACAATCCGCAGTCCCGCATCGGGGTCATCGACGGCACCTCCTATGTGGGCTTCGTTGCCGAGGATTTTCCCGAGGCGCAGAACGTCGCGTTTGCGACCTGGCCCGAAATGCTCGCCGCGGTGAAATCCGGTGATCTGGTGGCCCTGATGTACGACGAGATCGAGATCGGCAACTGGCGTCTCGCCGATGCAGCCGGCGCCGTCGAACTTCGACCCTACCATCTCGCCGGCCATCCCGACACCATCGCCATCGCCATGCCGCCGGGCGATAGCGACCTCAAGGCCTGGGTCGATCTCTACCTCGCCAAGGCCAAGAGCAACGGCTTCATCGACGGCGTGCTCAACCGCTACCTCTATTCCAAGGACAGGGCGCTGATCGATGGCTGAGGCAACGAAGGGCGGCCTTCGCCGGCTGCTGCTCCACCCCGTAGCGATCTTTTCCGGCCTGATCGCCGGCGGGGTGCTCGGCTGGCTCGACAAGGGACAACTGCCGGTCATCGACACCTTGGGCGAGATCTACATCCGGCTGCTCCAGATGTGCGTCATCCCGCTGCTGTTCACTGCGGTGGCCACCAGTCTCAGCCGGCTGTTCCTCGATGGCGCTGCCAATCGCTACTTCACCCGCCTGGTGCTGCTGATCATCGGTGGCCTCGCCATTGCCGGCACCCTTGGCGTGGCGGTGGGCTATTGGGGCCAGCCGGGTGGCGAGCTGCAACTCGCGGCGCGCGAGGTGATCGGCAAGGTGATCTTCACTGCCGAGGCTGCCGGCACCGGCGTCGATTCCACCCATGCGCAGGGCGTCTTCTCCGACCTGGTGGTCGGCATGTTCCCCGAGAACATTTTTGGCGCGCTCACCACCGGCAACAAGATCGCCATCCTGATGTTCGCCGTGCTGTTCGGCGTGGCGCTCGGTTCGATCGCGCGGGAGAAATCCGAGCGCGCCACCGCGTTGCTCGAGGCCTTCTACGACACCTTCATCAAGATCATCGAATGGCTGATGCATGTGTTGCCGTTCGGCCTGTTCTGCCTTGCTTACAGCCAGGTCTCGGCGGTCGGGCTCGACGTGCTGTTCGCCATGACCAAGCTGGTGGTGTTCATCTATGCCGGTGCCATCCTCCTGATCGCGCTCTACTCGGTGCTGATCTGGTGGCGCGTCGGCGGCAGCTATCTCGCGACGCTCGGCGCCATGCGCGAGACGGTGGTCGTCGCTTTCGGCACTTCCAGCAGCTACGCCTCGATTCCCCCGGCGCTGCGCGGCCTCAAGGAAGGCCTGCGGCTCGATCGCCGCGTCGTCGATCTGGCCCTGCCGCTCGGCATCACGCTCAACCCGCCCGGCTCGACCTTCCACTTCGCGCTGGCAACGCTGTTCCTCGCTAACCTCTATGGGCTGGCGCTCGATCCCGGCCAGATGGTGTTCGTGCTGTTCGGTGCCATGCTGGCCGGCGTCGCCGCCACCGGTGCGCCCGGGGTTGCGGCGCTGTCGATGATCTCCATCATCCTCGTGCCGCTCGGCCTGCCGGTCGAAGTGGCGATCATCCTGCTCGTCGCCATCGACCCGATCGTCGACCCGATCCTCACCGTGGTGAACGTGCAGGGCAATGCCGCGACCACGGCGCTGCTGGCGGGGAGGCCCGAACCGGAGCGAGGGGTGATGCCAGGGGAGGTCGTGAATGGTGAATAGTGAATGGTGAATGGAACGGTTGGTACTGAATACTGAAGATCCGATAGGTTCCCCCTATTCACCATTCACCATTCACACGTACCCTCACACCACCACGATCCCCGAGTGCTTCGCCTTGTTCTCGGGTTCGACATGGATGGTGATCTGCGCCCGCTCCACCGCTTCGCGCAGCTTCAATTCGATGCCGTCGCAGATGGCGTGCGCCGCTTCGACACTCATCGTGCCGGGCACCACCAGGTGAAAATCGATGAAGGTCATCGCCCCCGCCTGCCGGGTGCGGATGTCATGTGCCTCGATCGCGCCATCGGCATTGGCCGAAATGATCTCGCGGATCTGGTTGAGCAGCTTGGGCTGTACCGCCACGTCCATCAGCCCGATGACGCTCTGCTTGATCAACTCCCAGCCCGACCACAGGATGGCGAGGCCGACCAGCGCCGCGAGGATGGCATCGAGCTGGGCGAAGCCGGTGGCCGCCGCCAGCAGCACGCCGATCAATACGCCCAGCGTCGAAACCACGTCGGTCCACAAGTGCCGGCCGTCCGCCACCAGCGCCGGCGACTGCTCCTCGCGGCCGCGCCGCGACAGCCACCAGGCCCAGCCGGCATTGATACCGGTTGCCAGCACGCTGACGCTGAGGCCCAGCGGATCGAGGGTGAAGCCGCGCGGTTCGATGAAGCCGTAATAGGCTTCGCGGAAAATCAGCAGCGCCGCCACGGCGATGAAGATGCCGATCACCACGGCGGAAAAATACTCGGCCTTGTAATAGCCATAGGGCAGGCTGGCGTCGGCCGGGCGCGCTGCGAGGCGCACCGCAATCAGCGCCACGATCGCCGTCACCACGTTGACCACGCTTTCGAGCGCATCGGAGAACAGCGCGATCGAGCCCGTCGCCCAGGCGGCATAGCCTTTCAGCGCCAGCACCAGGATGCCGACCGCGAGGCTGCCATAGGCGATCCGCACCGCCAGATTTGAATTGCCGCTTGCCATCAGCGGCCAATAGACGAGCCCCTTCGCGCTGGCAAGTCACTGAATTTGCATGTGATTTTGAGAAGCGTTCGCATCTGGGCAAGCGAGGGCAGGAAAAGTTGCAGACTTTTCCGTCCGACCCGAGCCACTGGGCAAAGGGGAATCGTTTGACCCGCTATGGCCCCCTCACTACAACCCATTGATAGCGCAGCGTTCCTTGATGGACTGAAACTCACGCCCGGTGCGGTCGACCCAAATCGGGGACCAAATCCGGGGCTGCTGGTTGGTCGAAAAGCGAACTCTGCCTTTGTGCAAAACAGAGGCGAGAATGAACAAATCCCTGATCCTGGCGGCGGACACCGCGGTGATGCTGTGCGGCCATGGCAGCCGCAACCAGCTCGCTGTCGGCGAGTTCGCGGTGCTGGCCGAGCGGCTCAGGCAGCGCCTGCCGGGCGTTCCGGTCGAATACGGCTATCTCGAGTTTGCCAACCCGGTGATTCACCAGGGCCTTGATAAGCTCAGGGCAGGCGGCGCCAGGCGCGTGCTCGCCGTGCCCGGTATGCTGTTCGCCGCCGGCCATGCCAAGAACGACATTCCCTCCGTGCTCAACACCTATGCCGCCGGCAAGGATGTCGAGATCACCTATGGCCGCGAACTCGGCGTTGACCTGAAGATGCTGCGCGCCGCCGGCGATCGTATCCAGCAGGCGATCGATGCCTCGCCCAGCGAGGTGCCGCGCCACGAAACCCTGCTGGTGGTGGTCGGCCGCGGCGCGTCCGACCCCGATGCCAATTCCAATGTCGCCAAGGTGATGCGGCTGCTCTGGGAAGGCATGGGGTTCGGCTGGGGCGAGGTCGCCTATTCCGGCGTCACCTTCCCGCTGGTGGCCCCGACGCTCGACCACGCCGTCAAGCTCGGCTACCGCCGCATTATCGTCTTCCCGTATTTCCTGTTCACCGGCGTCCTGGTCAAGCGCATCTACGATGCGGCCGACGAAGCCGCGGCGAAGTACCCGCATATCGAGTTCCTCAACGCACCTTACCTCAACGACCACCCGCTGGTGGTCGAGACCTTCCTCGATCGCATTCAGGAAATGCTGGTCGGGCAGAACCTGATGAACTGTGCCATGTGCAAGTATCGCGAACAGGTGCTGGGCTTCGAGGCCGAGGTCGGGCTGAAGCAGGAGAGCCATCACCATCACGTCGAAGGCATAGGCGGCGGGCTCGAAAACTGCCCGTGCAAGGGCGATTGCGATTCATCCTGCCGCGACGAGGCGTTCTGTTTGAAACACAACCTGCCCTGGACGCCGCTTCATTCACACAATCACGGGCATGACCACGGTCACGACCATGCCCATCCGCATACCCACCCGCACACCCACGCCCCGGCAAGGCACGCCCTTGTTGCCAACCCAGCCTTTCCGGTGATCCGGCTCGGCGGCAGTCATGATCACGGCTACCCCGAGGATCACGGCCATCACCATGGTGATGGCCCGCACCACCATCACGACCATACCGATCATCACCACCACCCCTATCCGCATGCCGATCACCCGCTCGGTCCGGTGACCCTGCCCAAGGTTCCCGGCCGCCTTGCCCGTGAGGACAGCGAAAGCTGATGCCGCTGTTCGATCGCTACATCGCGGTGGATTGGTCGGCGGCGAACACGCCGAAACGCGGCAGGGATTCGATCTGGATCGGCGAGCTCGGTCCCGAAGGTCGGGTGCCGAGCGAAAACCCGCCGACCCGCCATGCCGCGATGGCAGCGATCGGCGCCCGCCTGCTGAGCGCCCGCCAGCGCGGCGAGCGCATCATGCTCGGCTTCGACTTCGTTTTCGGCTACCCCCGCGGCGCCGCGGCAGCGATTGGGGCTGCAAGCGCCGATCTCACTGATCCTCCCCCGCGTGGCGGGGTCCGGATGAGGGCTAAAGCCCTCACCGCGGGGGGACCGCCGAAGGCGGTGGAGGGGGCGGCAAGACTCTCCGGCATGGGTTCCCCCCTCCACCAGCTTCGCTGGTCCCCCTCCCCCGCCACGCGGGGGAGGATTGCGGCCCGGCCGGAGGATTGGTGGGGAGCCCAGCCGCCATGGCTGCAGCTCTGGTCAGTCCTGGCGCGCCTCGTCACCGACTCTCCCGACAACAATTCCAACCGCTTCCAGCTCGCCGAAGCGATCAACCATCGCCTCGCCGACGGTCCGCATTTCTGGGGCCACCCGCACCAGCACAGCTATGCCACGCTGCACCCCAAACGCCCGACAGCAGCCTATGCGAACATCCCGGAGCGCCGTGCCGCCGAGCGCTATGTCCGCAGCGCCCAGCCGGTGTGGAAGCTCACTGGCGTCGGCTCGGTCGGCAGCCAGGCCATGCTCGGCATCGCCCGCCTTGCAGCGCTGCGACGCGACCCGCGGCTTGTCGACGACATTGCCGTCTGGCCGTTCGAGACCGGTTTTGCCGACGACCTCAGCAAGCCCATCACCGTCACCGAGATTTACCCTTCGCTGTTCCCGGTCACCGAGGCTGACGGCCTGCCGCGCGACCGCGCCCAGGTCGAAATCACCACCACGCGCTTCGCCGAGCTCGACCGCGCCGGTCTGCTTCAGCGCTTCCTCAGCCCGCCTGCCGGACTGACCCTCGAAGAGCGCGCCGTCCTCATTGCAGAGGAGGGCTGGATTGCCGGCGCCGGCCACGAAGCGCTGCTCGCCCAGTTGCAGAGCGCTGCATGAATTATCTCCGCGACCCCGCTGCCATCTATGCGCAGAGCTTTGCCACAATCGAAGCCGAAGCCGATCTCACGGCGCTCGCGCCGGAGCTCCACTCCGCCGCCATCCGCATGATCCACGCCTGCGGCATGGTCGATCTCGCCGCGGATATCGTCGGCGATCCAGCCGTTGCGGCAATCACCCGCGATGCCCTCCGGGCCGGTGCTCCGGTGCTGTGCGACTGCGAAATGGTCCGCTCAGGCATCATCCGCCGCCACCTGTCTGAGACCACCGAGCTCATCCTCACCCTCAACCATCCCACCGTTCCGGCGCTGGCCGGAACCCTCGGCACCACCCGCTCCGCCGCTGCCGTGGAGCTCTGGCGCCCGCATCTTGCCGGTTCGATCGTGCTCATCGGCAACGCCCCGACGGCACTGTTTCACCTCATCGAGCTGATCGAGGCCGGCGGGCCACGCCCGGCCGCCATTATCGCCGCGCCGGTCGGTTTCGTGGGGGCGGCGGAAAGCAAGGCCTTGCTCGCGTCCAACCCGCTTTCTATGCCATTCCTCACGGTGCGCGGGCGCCGCGGTGGTTCGGCCATTGCCAGCGCCGCCTTCAATGCCATTTCGAAAGACCTCGCATGACCGCCTGGTTGCACATCATCGGGGTAGGGGAGCGGGGGCCGAGCGAGCTGCCGGCCTCCTACAAGCTGTTGCTCGGTTATGCCGACACCGTCATCGGCCCGGCCCGCCTGCTGGCCGATCTCGAACCGGTGACCCGGCCCAATGCCAGTGGCGATCTGTTCAACCCCGAGTTTGTCACCAAGCGCAGCTTCGAGGCCGTAGCCCGCGCATTGGCCGGCGAGGAACCCGACCATTCGCCGGCTGCGACCTATGCTGACGGGCGTACGCTGATCGAATGGGAACCGCCGCTCGACAACATGATCGAGCAGGTGATGGCGCTGCGCGAGACCCCGACCGTCATCCTCGCCTCCGGCGATCCAATGTGGTTCGGCATCGGCGCGACGCTCACCCGTTACCTCCTGCCCTCCGAATTCGTCATCCACGCTCACCCCTCGGCCTTCCAGCTCGCCGCGGCGCGGCTGCACTGGCCGCTGCAATCGGTGGCGACCGTTTCGCTGCATGGTCGGGCGGTGGAGACGCTCCATCCGCATCTGCTGCCCGGCAACCGCATCCTGGCGCTGACCGCCGATCACACCACCGTCGACCTTGCCATCGAACTGCTGGTCGATCGCGGCTACGGCCGCAGCCTCGTCACTACGCTCGAAAATCTCGGCGGCCCCGAAGAAAAGATCACCTCGGACGAGGCCGAGAGTTTCAACAGCCGCGAGGTTGAGGATTTCTACGTTCTCGCCATCGACTGCGTGCCCGATTTCACCGCGCCGCTGCTGCCACCCCTGCCGGGCCTGCCCGACGAAGTGTTCGTCAACGATGGCCAGTTGACCAAACGCGAGGTGCGCGCCGCGACGCTCGCCAAGCTCGCTCCGTTCCCCGGCGCGCTGCTCTGGGATGTCGGCGCCGGCTCGGGCGCCATCGCCATCGAGTGGATGCGCGCCGCCCGCGACGCCAAGGCCATCGCCTTCGAACGCGAGGGCGAGCGCCTGCAGATGATCGCTGTCAATGCCGCCGCGCTCGGCGTGCCCAACCTCGAAATCGTCAGCGGCGAGGCCCCCGGGACCTTTGGGCGGAAAACCCCGCCCGATGCTGTCTTCATGGGTGGCGACGTCGGTAACGACGACCTGTTCGATGCCTGCTGGAGCGCACTGAAACCCGGCGGCCGGCTGGTCGCCAACGCCGTCACGCTCGATGCCGAGCACGCGCTCTATGCGCGCCACCTGCAGCTCGGGGGCGAACTCACCCGGATCGAGATTTCGGCGCTCGATCGCGTCGGCGGCCATCGCGCCTTCAAGCCACGCATGGCGGTGACGCAGTGGCTGGTCACCAAGGCGCTGCACGGCCTCGTGGTGACACCATGACCGGCACGCTGCATCTCATTGGCGTCGGCCCGGGTGATCCCGAGCTGCTGACCCTCAAAGCCGTCCGCTTGCTCGGCGCCATCGCGGTGATCGCCTACCCGACCACCGGCGAAGACGCGGCCCTGGCGCTCGACATCGCCGCACCACATCTCAACCCGTTGGCCGAGCGTTTGCCGATCGCCATCCCGATGGCGGTTGAACGTGGTCCCGCTCAGGCCGCTTATGACCGTGCCGCGACAGCCATCCTTGCCCACCTCCGTGCCGGTCGCGACGTCGCTTGGCTCTGTGAGGGCGATCCGCTGTTTTATGGCTCTGCCATGTACCTCGTCGCCCGTGTCGGTCCGCATGCGCCGGTGGAGATCGTGCCGGGCATCACCTCGCTCACCGCCGCCGCCGCCGCCGCCGGCCGCCCGCTCGCTGCCCGCAACGAGATGCTGAAAGTGCTGCCCGCGCCGCTCGACGACGCGACGCTCCGCACCGAGCTGGCCGCCACCCCGGTCGCCGCCATCATCAAGGTCGGCCGTCATTTCGATCGCATCCGGGCGCTGCTCGCCGAAACCGGCCATGCCGATGGCGCGGTGGTGGTCGAACACGCCACCACGGCGCGCCAGCGCATTACCCGCCTCGCCGATTTTGCCCATGACGAGCGGCCCTACTTCTCCACCATCCTCTGCTATCGCGGCGCGGAGGCCTGGGGCGAAACCGCCGGAGCCGGCCGATGACCACCCCTGCCATCATCATCTTCGCCGATACCGGCCTCGATACCGCCACCCGCATCGCCGAAGCGACTGGCGGCGAAATCTACAGCTGCGGGCAGGGCGGCGCCGATGCGCTGAAGCTGTTGCCGCGCCTGTTCTCCGAGGGACGCCCGATCATCGGCGTCTGCGCCGCCGGCATCCTGATCCGCCTCCTCGCCTCGAGCCTCGAGAACAAGCAGAAGGAGCCGCCGGTGCTCGCCGTGTCGCTCGGCGGCGCCAGCATCGTGCCGCTGCTCGGCGGCCATCGCGGCGCCAACCGGCTGGCCCGCGAGCTGGCCGACGAGTTGGGCGGTCACGCCGCCATCACCACGGCATCGGACAGCAAATTCCTCCACAGCCTAGATGAGCCGCCCCCGGGCTGGGTGCTCGGCACCCCGCAGGATGCCAAGCCCGCCATGATGGCGCTGCTGCTCGGCGCCAAGCTGCAGATCGAGGGCGAAGCGCCGTTCCTCGCCGAGGCCGGCTACCCGGTGTCCTCGATGGGCGCGGTCAAGGTGCTGGTCACCGAGCAGAAGTTGAGGATCGAGCGCGGCGTGGTCTACCATCCCAAGACGCTGGTCGCCGGCGTCGGCTGCGAGCGTGGCGCCGAGGCCGAGGAGGTCATCGGTCTCATCGATTTTGCCCTGCGCCAGCAGAACCTGGCGCCCGAAAGCCTCGCCGCCATCGCCTCGATCGACATCAAGGCGGATGAGCCGGCTCTGCTGGAGGCGGCGCGCCACTTCAAGGTGCCGCTGCGCCTGTTCTCGTCAGCCGAACTGCTGCAGGAACGCTACCGCCTCAAGTCTCCCTCCGACTATGTCGAGGAAACCGTCGGCACCCCCAGCGTCGCCGAAGCCGCGGCGCTGAAAGCCGGTCCGCTGGTGGTCGAGAAGCTGAAATCCGACCGCGCCACCTGCGCTATCGGCAAATCGCTGCGTCCGATCGATCCTGAAAGCCTCGGTCATCGCCCCGGCGTGCTGCACCTCGTCGGCATCGGGCCGGGCGAAGCCGTCTCGCGCACCGCTGCGGCGGTGCAGGCGCTCGAACAGAGCAGCGACTGGGTCGGCTATGAGCTCTACATAGATCTCGTCGCCGATCTCCGTCGCGGCCAGGTCGAGCATCGCTATGGCCTCGGCGAGGAAGAAAGCCGCGTCCGCCACGCGCTCGAGCTGGCGGCCGAGGGCAGGGTGGTGTCGCTGGTCTGCTCCGGCGATGCCCAGATCTACGCCATGGCAGCGCTCGCCTACGAACTGCTCGATGCCACTGGCCCGCGTGCCGTCTCCGATGTGGCGCGTCGTGTCAATGTCGAGACCCATCCCGGCGTCTCGGCCTTCCAGGCGGCTTCCGCTGCCGCTGGGGCACTGATCGGCCACGATTTCTGCTGCATCTCGCTCTCGGATCTCTTGACCCCGCGCGAAGCTATTGTGAAGCGGCTCGATGGCGCCGCCCGAGCCGATTTCGTCACCGCGCTCTACAACCCGCGCTCACAGCGCCGCACCGACCTGATCGAGGAAACCAAGCGCATCTTCCTCGAGCACCGCCCGCCTTCCACGCCGGTGATCATCGGCTCCAATCTCGGCCGACCCACCGAGAAGGTGCGCGTCGTCCGGCTGACCGATTTCGACCCGACCGAGATCGACATGCTGACCATCGTGATGATCGGCTCCAGCACCTCCCGCGCCTTCCAGCGCGGTTCCGGCACCGTCGCCTACACCCCGCGCGGCTATGCGGCGAAGGGGGCCGGCGATGGGCAATAAGCAACGCCCCCTCACCCGGATCGCTTCGCGATCCGACCTCTCCCCTCGGGGCGCTACCGCGTCCCCCCAGGGAGAGGTGAGCTGGGGCGAGATCGTGTCTCCTCGTCACCTCTCCCTTTGGGGGAGAGGTCGCCGCGTAGCGGCGGGTGAGGGGGCCTTCTACAACCCTGGTAACAAATGACCGTCTACTTCATCGGCGCCGGCCCCGGTGCGCCCGACCTCATCACCTTGCGCGGCCAGCGCCTCATCGAGCGCTGTGAGGTCTGTCTCTATGCCGGCTCGCTGGTGCCCGCCGAGATCGTCGCCGCCGCCCCCGAGGGCGCCTTGGTGCGCGATACCGCTCCGATGCATCTCGACGAAATAATTGACGAAATCATCAAAGCCAATGATGCCGGCAAGGATGTGTCGCGCGTCCATTCCGGCGATCCCTCGATCTATGGCGCCGTCGCCGAGCAGATGCGCCGCCTCGACGCACTCGGCATCCCCTACGAAGTTGTACCCGGCGTCCCGGCTTTCGCCGGCGCCGCCGCGCGTATCGCCGCCGAACTGACGTTGCCGGAAATCTCGCAGACCATCATCCTCACCCGCACCTCCGGCAAAGCCTCGGCCATGCCGGAGTCCGAGAGCCTCGAGATACTCGGTCAGTCGAAGGCGACGCTCTGCATCCACCTGTCGATCCGCAACCTCGGCTATGTCGAAACGGCGCTCACCCCGAACTACGGCGCCGATTGCCCAGTTGTGATCATCTACCGCGCCACCTGGCCGGACGAGGAAGTGATCTTCACCACCCTCTCGGAGATGAAGGCGCGCGTCCGCGAGGAAAAGATCACCCGCACCGCCCTCATCCTCGTCGGTCGCGTCCTCGGCGAAACCCGCTTCCGTGAGTCGAAACTCTACGACGAAAGCTTCGCCCATGTGCTTCGCAATGCGGGAAAGAAGAAGCTGAGGGCCGGGGGATGACCGCGGGGCTGATGCGGGGCGCCACAGCCACCAGCTTGTCAGTAAGCTCAACTCAGCTTCAGCGCGGCGATCGCTTGACCGACCGTCGGCACCTCATGCGCCGGCGGCAAAGCCGGGCGGTCGATCATGAAAACCGGCAGCCGCAGCCGCAGAGCGGCCTGCAGTTTCGCCTCGGTCTGTGCCCCACCGGAATTTTTGCAGATCAGGTGGGTGATCCCCTGCTCCTGCATCATCTGGACCTCACCGTTGAAGAAGAACGGCGGCCGCGCCAGCAGCGACGTGGCATTGACCGGCAGTTCCTTTTCCGGCGGCTCGATCGAGCGCACCACGAAACTGCAATCGGTGCGCCTGAGGTAGGCGTCGAGCTGCGTGTGCCCGACGGTCAGCAGCGCCCGGGCTCCCTTGGGCAGGCTTGCCGCCGCCTCCTCGGCATTGGCAACATGCTTCCAGAACGCATATTGCGGCTCGCTCCAGGCCGGCCGGGTCAGCCGCACCAGCCGCATCTCGGCCAGCTCCGCCGCGCGCACGGCGTTGCGCTTGATCTCTTCGGCATAAGGGTGGGTGGCGTCGACCAGCCGGTCGAAACGCTCGCTGATGATGTAGTTGCCCATCCCGTCGCCGCCACCGAATCCGCCGACGCGCAGCTCGCCGGCCGGCAGCAGCGGATCGCTGGTGCGCCCCGCCAGCGACGTGGTCACGGCGTGGCCCATCTTGGTCAATTGCGCGGCAAGCTGCCGCGCCTCTTCGGTCCCGCCGAGGATCAGGATCTTCATCTAGTTGTATTCCCCAAGTCCGGCGCCCAGTTGGGCCGCAGCGCCGCCAGTACCCCCCGGTCCGGTTGCGATAACCCCATCTTAACCGCTAGCCTCAAGATTTTGCAGCATAATCTTCGAGTGCCAGGATGAACGGCCTGATCGTCGCCGCGCCCCGCTCCGGTTCGGGCAAGACCACGCTCACCCTCGGCCTCCTCGCCGCCTTAACCCGCCGTGGCTTGCGCGTCGCCCCGGCCAAGACCGGCCCCGACTATATCGACACCAGCATCCTCGCCCGCGCCGCCGGTCGCCCCGCCATCAACCTCGATCCCTGGGCGATGTCGCCCGAACGCCTGCGGAACCTTGCAGCAAACCACGCCGCCCCAACCGACCTGCTCCTCGTCGAAGGCGTCATGGGCCTGTTCGATGGCGCCGCCGATGCCCGCGGCTCCACCGCCGACCTGGCGGCAACACTGGGCCTGCCGGTCATCCTGGTGCTGGATGCCGAGCGGCAATCGCAATCCATCGCGGCGCTCGCACACGGCTTTGCGACCTGGCGCAGCGACGTGAACGTCGCCGGCCTGATCGTCAACCGCGCCGCCTCCACCCGTCATGAGCTGATGCTCCGCGCTGCGCTTACGGCGGTGGATATCCCGCTGCTCGGCGTCATTCCAAAGCGCGAAGCCCTTGCACTCCCAGACCGCCATCTCGGCCTCGTTCTCCCTGGCGAAATCACCGGTTTCGACACCGTCGTCGCCACCGCGGCCGGAGCGGTCGAGGATTACCTCGACCTCAATCTCCTCTTGGCACTGAGCTCTCCGCTCCCCTCCCCCTTGAGGGGAGGGGGTGGGGGAGGGGGTGGTGCAGTCAGCACCGAGGTCCCCCTCGCCACCCCCACCCCCCGCCCCTCCCCTCAAGGGGGAGGGGAGCCCCTCCCACCCCTCGGCCAGCACATCGCGATCGCCCGCGACGATGCCTTCGCCTTCCTTTATCCGCATTGGCTCGATGACTGGCGCGAGGCTGGCGCCAGTTTCAGCTTATTCTCGCCGCTCGCCGACGAAGCGCCTGACACCACAGCCGATGCCGTGTTCCTCCCCGGCGGCTACCCCGAGCTGCACGCTGCCCGGCTTGCCGCCGCCGAGACTTTCATGCGTGGCCTCCGGGCGAGCGCCGAGCGCTCGGCGCTGGTCTATGGCGAATGCGGGGGCTTCATGGTGCTGGGCGCCACGCTGACCGACAAATCGGGTACGACCCATCCGATGTCGGGTCTCCTGCCGCACGAAACCCGCATCGATCGTCCCAAGCGCGTGCTCGGCTATCGGCGGCTCAACCACCAGAGCCCGCTGCCGTTTCCTGCGGCGCTGAATGGCCACGAGTTCCACTACTCGTCGGCCCGCCAGGTGCGCGGTGTGCCGCTGTTCCAGGCCACCGATGCGCTGGGTGAAGCTTTGCCGTCGATGGGGCTGGTGAAGGGCCGCGTCATGGGGTCGTACGCGCACGTGATCGATGTGGCGCCTCGCACCTAGCGCCGGTGCGGGCTGACCCCCACCCCTGTCCCCTCCCCGCAAGGGGGAGGGAGACCCCAACACAGCGATCTCAGTCTGCGTCTCCCTCCCCCTTGCGGGGAGGGATTAAGGGTGGGGGTCCACAGCCACCAGCAGTGCGATAGGCTCAACCCTTTTCCGGCTTCCGGATCATGTACGTATCCATGATCCAGCCATGGTGCGCCTGCGCCTCGCGCCGTTTCACGTCGATCTCGTCCATCACCTCGGAGACTTTTCCGGCTACGAGCATCTCGTCCACCGTCCCGAGATAGGCGCCCCAGAAGATCTCGGTCTCGTCTCCGGCAAACCGCCTGAACACCTGGTGGTTGTCGAGCATCACCACGGCGCTGCTGAGGCCATCCGCCTCGCCCTCGCCAACCCGCCGGCCGGTGGTGATGGTCACGGCTTCGCCGACTCGGTTGAGCGTGACCTGGTGCTGCGCCGCCAGCGCCTGCGGCGCCGAAATCCCCGGGATCACCTCGATGGCGATCTGCCACCCCGCCGCCTGCATGTCCTTGAGGATGCGCAGCGTCCCATCATAGAGCGCCGGGTCACCCCAGACGAGGAACGCCCCGATACCCTCCTCGGGCAGCTCGGCGAACATCCGCTGGTACGCTGTCTCCAGCTTGTCGCGCCATTCGTTGACACTGTCGCGATAGTCCGGCGTCTCGGCCTTTCGCCGCGACGGGATGGCGAACTCCACCAGCCGGTAGTGCGGCTCGGTGACGAACTGCTCGAGCATCGCCAGCCGGATGGCGTTGAGCCCGGCCTTCTCCTCGCCCTTGTCGGGGATGAAGAACACCTGGGCCCGGTTCATCGCCTTGACCGCCTGGAGCGTCAGGTAGTCCGGGTTGCCGGCGCCGATGCCGATGACGAGGATGGTGCGCATCCATCCTCCCTATCGGATCATGGCGTCAGCGGCTAGAACGGCGGGCATGGCGAAATCCCTCATGTTCATGGGCACCGGGTCCGATGTCGGCAAGTCGCTGCTGGTCGCCGGGCTTTGCCGCGCCTATGCCAATCGCGGGTTGCGGGTGGCGCCGTTCAAGCCGCAGAACATGTCGAACAACGCCGCCGTTACCGCCGATGGCGGCGAGATCGGCCGGGCCCAGGCCCTGCAGGCCCGCGCCGCCCGCCGCGATCCGGTCACCGCCATGAACCCGGTGCTGCTGAAGCCCGAAGGCGAAACCGGCTCGCAACTGGTCGTGCGCGGCCGACGCATCGGCAGTTTCCCGGCCCGCGAATACTGGAAGAAGCGCGGCGAACTGCTGCCCCAGGTGCTCGAAGCTCACGCCGAACTCGCCACTGGTGCCGACCTGATCCTCGTCGAAGGCGCCGGCAGTGCCTCCGAGGTGAACCTCCGGGCCAATGACATCGCCAATTTCGGCTTTGCCCGTGCTGCCGATCTCCCGGTGATCCTCGCCGGCGATATCCAGCGCGGCGGCGTCATCGCGGCTTTGGTCGGCACCTTCGCGGTGATCGATCCCAGGGATGCGGCGCTGATCGCCGCGACGCTGGTGAACAAGTTCCAGGGCGATCCGGCCCTGTTCGAGGATGGCAAGCGCGTCATTGCCGAGCGCACCGGCGTCCCCTGCCTCGGCCCGATCCCCTGGTTTGCTGATGCCGGAAAACTCCCGGCCGAGGATGCATTGGCGCTCGAGGAACAGCAGACGCAAGGGCAGGGCGCCTATCGCATCGTCGTGCCGCGGCTGCCGCGCATATCCAACTTCGACGACCTCGATCCGCTGCGCCTCGAGCCCGGTGTCAGCCTCGAAATCGTCCAGCCTGGCCGCCCGCTTCCCTATGGCGAGCTGATCATTCTCCCCGGCTCCAAGGCCACCCGCAACGACCTCGCGGCGTTGCGCGAATACGGCTGGGACATCGATATCCTTGCCCACCATCGCGCCGGCGCCCGGGTGCTCGGCCTTTGCGGCGGCTTCCAGATGCTGGGCCATACGGTGTTCGATCCGTTGGGGCTGGAGGGCGTGGTCGGTACCTCGGCCGGCCTGAACCTCCTCGATATCGACACCGTGCTCGGGCCGACCAAGGAGCTGCGGGTCGAGCAGGCGACCTCCGCGCTGTCAGGCGAGCCGCTCACCGGCTACCACATGCATATGGGCGTCACCCGAGGCCGTGGCCTCGGGCGCCCCTTCGCCCATATCGGCGACATGACCGACGGCGCCGTGAGCGCCGATGGTACGGTGATGGGGACGTATCTCCACGGGCTGTTCGCCGCCGACGGCTTCCGCCGCAGCTTTCTGGGGCAAGCGGCGGCGAACTCGACGCTGGCCTATGAGACGACGATCGACGCGACGCTCGATACGTTAGCCGCTCATCTCGAACGGCACCTCGATCTCGATGCTCTGCTGGAGTTGGCCCGATGAACGACGGCCGCAGTCGGGTTCCCTCTCCCGCTTGCGGGGGAGGGGGGACCAGCCGAAAGGCTGGTGGGAGGGGGGAGCGGCATACACCGGCCTTGCCTCATCCGCCCACGATCAGCGCGTGGGGCACCCCCCTCCCACCACGCTTTCGCGTGGTCCCCCCTCCCCCGCAAGCGGGAGAGGGCGTCCCGACTGCCGGCGTCGGTGGGATGCCCTGATGCAAGCCCTGCTCGCTCCCCTGGCGCTGCTGCTCGAGCGGCTCGTCGGCTACCCCAACGGCCTCGTCGCCCGCATCGGCCACCCGGTGATGTGGATCGGCAAGCTGATCTCGTTGCTCGACCTGCGTTTGAACCGCGATGCCAACCGCCGCGCCAAGGGCGTGCTGGCGCTCATCATCCTCCTCACCGTCACCGGGGCGATCGCCATCGCCATCGCCTGGCTCTGTCGCCTCATCCCCTACGGCTTCGTCATTGAAGCCACCCTCGCCTCGAGCTTCCTCGCGCAAAACGCGCTCGGCGATGCCGTGCGTTTCGTCGCCGCCGCCCTGCGCCGCAGCCTGCCCGAGGGTCGCACCGCGGTGAGCCACATTGTCGGGCGCGACCCGCAATCGCTCGACGAACCCGGCGTCGCGCGCGCCGCCATCGAGTCACTGGCCGAATCCACTTCCGATGCGGTGGTGGCGCCGCTGTTCTGGCTCTTCCTGCTCGGGCTCCCCGGCATCGCGCTTTACAAGGCGGTCAACACCGCGGATTCGATGATCGGCCACAAGACCGAGCGCCACCTCGAGTTCGGCTGGGCCAGCGCCCGCTTCGATGACCTGCTGAACCTGATCCCCGCGCGCCTCACTGCGCTGCTCATCGCCGGTGGTGCGTTCTTTCTCAAGGGTGCTCACCCCGAAGCCGCGTGGTCCACCGCTCTGCGCGATGCGCATAAGCACGAGAGCCCCAATGCCGGCTGGCCCGAAGCCGCCATGGCCGGCGCGCTCGGCTTCCGCCTCGGCGGCCCGCGCAGCTATGACGGCGAAGTGGTGGATCTGCCGAGCTTTGGCGATGGCCGAGCGGAGCTGGGGGCCGACGATATCGAGCGGTCACTGAAGCTCTATGCCGTGACGCTGAACGTCACGCTGGCGGTGACGGTGGTCGTGGCGCTGGTGGTGTGGCGGTTGGGGTGACTGATAGAGACGGCCCCCTCCCGGCCTCCCCCATGAAGGGGAAGGTGAAGAGTCGAGTCTATGGCTCGATCGTGCCAACACACCGGCGGGGCACCTCCCCCCTTGTGGGGGAGGATGGGAGGGGGCCGTCTCTCTCAGTCGCTCTCAAGCCTCATGCACCCGCCGCTGCAGCACCTCTGCTTCCGGCGCCGAGCCCTTCAGCACCATCGGCAGGCCTGCCACCACGAAATACGCGTCGTCGCAGATCTCGGCGATCCGCTGGTGCGCCGAGCCCGCGAGGTCGCGGAACATTCGCGCCATCGCATTGTCCGGCACGATCCCGAGCCCGACCTCGTTCGAGACGAGGATCACCCTCGCGGCATTCGTTGCCGTGAGCGTCGCCAGCAACTCGTCCACCGCCGTCGCCACGTTTTCGTTGGCGACGATCAGGTTGGTGATCCACAGCGTCAGGCAATCGACGAGGATGGCGTCATGCGTCTTGGCCGCTTCCACAATCGCGGCGCTCAGCCGGATCGGTTCCTCGATGGTGGCAAAGGCCTGGGCCCGCTGCTGCTTGTGGCTCTCGACCCGGTCGCGCATTTCAGCATCGAGCGCCTGCGCCGTTGCGAGATAGGCAGGCCGCGTTCCCGCTCGCATCGTCAGCCGCTCGGCAAAGCCGGTCTTGCCCGAACGCGCGCCGCCCAGCACCAGAACATGACCCATTACTGGCCTCCTTGCCGTCTCGTTCTGCCGTGGAGCAATGCACCGCGCCCGGGCTTGGATCCATCGGTGACGGACTCTCTTCGCATGCGAGCCATGCGGCAAGCGACCTTTCCAGCCGCTTTCCTTTGCTTATTCTACTTTCGTCTAGAAACCTTTGGCATTAAGGTCCGCGCCGGACTCGGGGGGCTCCTGGGTCGGCAAGCCATTAATTGTCGTAAGGAGTGCGCGTTCGGTGCCTAGGTACTATCTCGGGGTGGATGGTGGCGGCACCAACTGCCGCATCCGCCTCGCCAACGAGAACCTCGAAACCCTGGCCGACGCTGCCGGTGGTCGCTCGAACCTGCAGATCGAAGCCGGCGAACCGGCATTCCGCTCCATTACCGAGGGCACCAGAGAGGTGTTTGCGAAGGCCGGCATCGATATCGCCGAGGCCGCCAACACCTATGCCTGCTTCGGCATGGCCGGCGGGCGCCTGCCCTCGGCACGCGAGGCCTTCGAGCAGCGCCCCTGGCCGTTCGCCAAGGTGCGCGTCTATGACGATATCGATATCGCCCGCGCCGGCGCCCATGGCGGCGAAGATGGTGCGGTGATCATCGTCGGTACCGGCTCGGCTGCCCTCGCTATGGTCAATGGCCAGCGCCACCAGTGTGGTGGCTGGGGTTTCCAGATCGGCGACCAGATGAGTGGCGCCATCCTAGGCCGCGAACTGGTGCGCCGCTCGGTCGAAGCTGCGGACGGTTTGCTCTCCGCCTCGCCGCTCACCCAGGCGGTGATCGACAAGCTCGGCGGCTCGGTCGATTCGGTGATGGATTGGTCCTTTCCGCAAGATCCGCGCGGACCGATGCCGGCCGGCAACGGCGCCCCGTCGACCCTGCTTGGCCGCGCTCCCGCAGAATTCGGCGCGCTTATCCCGCTGTTCTTCGATTTCTATGAGCAGGGCGATCCGGTGGCCAGGGAACTGATGGAGCTCGAGCTGAGCTACATCGATACCTATGTGCGCTGGTTCAAGGCGCGCGGCGTCACCCGTATGGCCGCCGTCGGCGGCTTCGGCACCCGCCTCTATCCGCTGATGATCGAGCGCCACGGCGACTTCATCGTCCGCCCCGTCGACGAGCCGCTGCATGGCGCCGTCATCCTCGCCAAGCAGAATTTCGCCTGACAGAACTTCGACTGAAATGAGTTGCCATGAACTACCTCGATAGGAGCTTGAAGAGCGTGTCCAGCCGTATCATCCCGGTCCAGCCCTTCGATTACGTGGTGTTCGGCGCGACCGGCGACCTCACCAAACGCAAGCTGATCCCGGCGCTCTACCATCGCTTCAAGGATGGCCAGTTCGACGAGCACAGCCGCATCATCGGCGTGTCGCGCACCAAGCTGACCGATGAGGATTTCCGCAAGCTGGCGCGGGAGTCGATCGAGACCTTTGTCGAGAAGTCCTACCAGGACAAGAAAACCATCGACCGCTTCATCGGCACCTTCTCGTACGTGCCCAACGACGTCACCGACGAGGCGCATTGGGGCGATCTCGGTAAGAATCTGCGCGACGATCCTAAGGTGGTGCGCGCCTTCTACCTCGCCATTGCGCCCGACCTGTTCGGGCCGACCTGCGAGTACATCCTCAAGAAGGGCTATTACCGGCGCGACGCCCGCGTGGTGATCGAAAAGCCGCTCGGCCACGATCTGGCGTCATCGATCGAGATCAACGACGAAGTGTCGAAGATCTTCAAGGAAGATCAGGTCTACCGCATCGATCACTATCTCGGCAAAGAAACGGTGCAGAACCTCCTCGCCCTGCGCTTCGCCAACATCCTGTTCGAGCCGATCTGGAACTCCGCCCATATCGACCACGTGCAGATCACCGTCGCCGAGTCGGTCGGCGCCGGTACCCGCGGCTACTACGATGAGAGCGGCGCGCTGCGCGACATGGTGCAGAACCATATCATCCAGCTGCTCTGCCTCGTCGCCATGGAGCCGCCGGCCTCGGACGCCGCCAATGCGCTGCGTGACGAAAAGCTGAAAGTGCTGCGTTCGCTGAAGCCGATCACCGATGGCGACGTCGGTCGCGTCACCGTGCGCGGTCAGTATCGTGGCGGCAGCGTCGATGGCACCGCCGTCGCCAGCTACCAGGACGAACTGCCCGAGGAGAAGAAGGGCTCGCGCACTGAAACCTTCGTCGCCATCAAGGCCGAGATCGAGAACTGGCGCTGGTCGGGCGTGCCGTTCTACATCCGCACCGGCAAGCGGCTGGTGTCGCGCGCCTCGGAAATCGTCATCCAGTTCCGCAACATCCCGCACTCGATGTTCGATCACGCCCAGGGCGCACCAAAGCCCAACCGGCTGGTGATCCGCATCCAGCCCGACGAAGGCGTGAAGCTGTTCCTGATGATCAAGGATCCGGGCCCCGGCGGCATGCGCCTGCGCGAAGTGCCGCTGAACCTCAGCTTCGCCGAGACCTTCGCCGAGCGCACTCCGGAGGCCTATGAGCGGCTGCTGCTCGACGTCATCCGCGGCCAGCAGACCCTGTTCATGCGCCGCGATGAGCTTGAGGCGGCCTGGGAATGGGTCGATCCGATCCGCAACGGCTGGGATCTGGCGAGCGACGCCCCGCAGACCTATACTGCCGGCACCTGGGGCCCGACCGGCGCCATCGCCCTGATCGAGCGCGACGGCCGCACCTGGCACGAGGATGGGCATTGAACGCAACCCGGCGCAGCTTCGGCACCAAGGAAGACCTGGCGCTCGCCCTCGCCGAGACTGTCGCTGAACACCTGAACGACGGCATCGCCGCCCGCGGTCACGCGGTGCTCGCGGTGTCGGGCGGGTCGACCCCGGCGCGGTTCTTCGCCGTGCTCGGCCGCCGCAAGGATATCGATTGGGAGAAGGTCACCGTCACCCTGGTCGATGAGCGCTGGGTGGACGAAACCAACGACCGTTCCAATGCGCTGCTCGTCAACGAGAAACTGCTGCAGGGCCCGGCCGCCTCGGCGCATTTCGTGCCGCTCTATACCGGTGGGGACGAACCCACCGATGCCGCCATTGCCCGCACCAACATGGCGGTAAACGCCCTGCCGACGCCGTTCGACGTGGTGATCCTCGGCATGGGCAATGACGGCCATACCGCATCGTTCTTTCCCGGCGGCGACAACCTCGCCGCGGCGCTGACCGGCGAAGGGCCGGCCCTCGCCATCCGGGCGCCGGGGGCAGGGGAGCCCCGGGTGACGCTGGTCCTCAGGCGCCTTCTCGACGCCTCGGGGCTCTATCTGCATATCGAGGGGGAGGAGAAGCTGGCGACGCTGGAAAGGGCTGCGTCGGAAGGTCCCGTTGAGGACATGCCGATCAGGTCTATTCTGCGTCAAAGCCAGACACCGCTGACTATCTTCTGGAGCCCCTGAGAGAGTTTTCAGGCGCTCCCCCAAGGAGCATGAAATGTCCGTCGTCAAGATCGTCCAGGAAGTCACCGACCGCATCGCGGCCCGGAGCGCCGGCTCACGTCGCGAGTATCTCGATCGGATCGAGGGCGCGCGGGTGCAGGGCGTGCACCGCGCCGCGCTGGCCTGCGGGAACCTGGCGCACGGCTTTGCCGCCTGCTCCCCATCCGACAAGGCCAAGCTCGCAGGTTCCAAGGCGCTGAACCTCGGCATCGTTACATCCTACAACGACATGCTGAGCGCCCATCAGCCCTACGAGACCTATCCAGAGATCATCAAGGATGCGGCCCGCCAGATCGGCGCCACGGCGCAGGTGGCGGGCGGCGTGCCAGCCATGTGCGACGGCGTCACCCAGGGCCAGCCGGGCATGGACCTCTCGCTGTTCAGCCGAGACGTCATCGCCATGGCGACGGCCATTGCGCTGAGCCACAACATGTTCGATGCCGCGGTCTATCTCGGCATCTGCGACAAGATCGTCCCCGGCCTGATGATCGGGGCCCTGACCTTCGGGCACCTGCCGGCCGTGTTCGTCCCCGCCGGCCCGATGCCCACCGGCATCTCCAACGACGAGAAGGCCAAGGTTCGCCAGCTCTATGCCGAGGGCAAGGTCGGCCGCGCCGAGCTGCTCGAGTCGGAAGCCAAATCCTATCACTCGCCCGGCACCTGCACCTTCTACGGCACTGCCAACTCCAACCAGATGCTGATGGAGATCATGGGCCTGCATTTGCCGGGCGCCAGCTTCGTCAACCCCAACACGCCGCTGCGCGAAGCGCTGACCCGCGAGGCAGCCAAGCGCGCCCTGTCGCTCACCGCCGAGGGCAACGACTATACTCCGATCGGCCACATCGTCGACGAAAAGGCCATCGTCAACGGTCTGGTCGGGCTGCTGGCGACTGGTGGTTCGACCAACCACACCATGCACCTTGTCGCCATCGCCGCGGCGGCCGGGCTCAAGGTCACCTGGGAGGATATGTCGGAGCTTTCGGGCGGCGTGCCGCTGCTGGCCCGCGTCTATCCCAACGGCATTGCCGACGTGAACCACTTCCATGCCGCCGGCGGCATGGGGTTCATGATCCGCGAACTGCTCGAGGCCGGGTATCTCCATGAAGACGTCAAGACCGTCTGGGGCGCCGGGCTCTCGGGTTACACCGTGGAAGCCAGGCTCATGGAAGACAAGCTCAGCTTCGAGCCGTCACCGGCGGTCTCCGGCAACCCCAAGGTGCTGGCGCCGGTGAAGGATGCCTTTTCCGCCAATGGCGGCCTCAAGGTGCTGTCGGGCAATATCGGCAAGTCGGTGATCAAGGTTTCCGCGGTGAAGCCCGAGAACCGCGTCGTCGAAGCCAGGGCTCGTGTTTTCCACACCCAGGACGGCCTGCAGGCCGCCTTCAAGAGCGGCGAGCTCAACGGCGACGTCATCGCCGTGGTCCGCTTCCAGGGCCCGAAATCGGTCGGCATGCCCGAACTGCACAAGCTCACCCCGCAACTCGGCATCCTGCAGGATCGCGGGCACAAGGTGGCGCTGGTCACCGATGGCCGCATGTCCGGCGCTTCGGGCAAGATCCCGGCCGCCATCCACATGACGCCCGAGGCTTCCGATGGTGGCGCCATCGCCAAGATCCGCGACGGTGACCTGATCCGGCTCGATGCCAATGAGGGCACGCTCACCTTCATCGGCGACGAGAAGGAGTTCCTCTCCCGCACCCCCGCCACCGAAGACCTGCGCCGCGAACACTACGGCATGGGTCGCGAGCTGTTCGCCGGCTTCAGGGCGCTGGTCGGCACGGCGGACCGTGGTGCGAGCGTGTTTGGTTGAGGCGCGAATTCTGCGTGATCCCACCCGCACGTGGCGGGGGAGGGGCAGATCTGGTCACCTCATCCCGAACCTTGCGTCCAACCGAGTTGTGGATACTGTGCCACGCTTCAACCGATGTGAACGCGGCCGGCCAGAATATTCTTGTCCCCACTTTAATGCGCATGCACTCTGCTCGCATGGGGGCCGGCGCTGATTTGCCCGGCTGTGACGGTCGCTCCGGCGACCGATCGACAGGAGGGAAGCATGCTTGCAAGGCTGGCCATAGCGGCACTGGCGTCGGTATCGATGGTCTCGGGCGCTCTCGCCTGGGATGGGGCGCGGGCCTATCACCTGCGTCCGGGCGGGGCGAGCGACATCAGCCTGGCGCTGAACCTGCTCCATGTCGAGAACACCCTGCTCGGACTTGGGGACACCACGCTGGATGTGGGGGTGCTGACTCCGACCTACCGCAAGACCTTCGACATCATGGGCGATGTCGGCTTCGTGCTGATCGGCCTGCCGATCGGCGGCATGACGTTCGACTCCTTGGCACCCGCCGTCGACACCGGCATCGCCCAGGGTGATCTGGTGCTCGGTGCGGGTGTGGGACTGGTGGGCATGCCGGCCCTTGCTCCCATGGAGTACGCCATGCACAAGCCGGGCTTCCAGGCCATGGTCGAGGGCAAGCTGTTCCTGCCCACCGGCGATTACGATGCCAACCGGCTGGTGAACCTCGGACAAAATCGCTGGACGTTCCAGGCCAGCCTTCCGATCAGCTACGCGCTGGGCGACAACATGATCGATCCGGAGCTGACCACCTTCGAAATCCGGCCAGTAGTGGTAGTCTTCGGCGACAATGAGGATCCCTTCGTTGGTGTCCCGGCCAATGTGGTGAGCCAGGCCCCGATCTTCGGCGTTGAAGGGCACATCACCCGCAACTTCGGCAACAGCGTCTGGGCCGCCATCGACGGCTACTACGAAACGGGCGGCGAGACCTCGTGGGACGGCGTCCCGCAGGGCGATGGACTAACGACGCTGGCGCTCGGCGCCACCCTCGGCCTGGTGCTCAGCCCGAATGTCGCGACGCGCATGACCTATCGCCACACGGTCTATGCCAGCGATCCGGACCTCACGGGGCACGGCCTCGAGATCACCGCGGCCTATCTGTTCTGACGCTTACTCGGCGGCGGCCGCGTAGGCCGCCTCCATCCTGGCAAAGGCCGATACTACCGGTTGCGGCGCGCCGAGATGGATGTGCCGCAGCTCGTCCATGAACTCTTCCCAGAGCTGCGGGCCGCCGTCTTCGAGCACCTGGGCGCCCGTCGCGAGGTCCGCTGCGGGTAGGGTGTGGCGCAGCCCCCAGCTGCCCATCACCGCCATCAGCGGCACCAGTTCGATCGCCTTTTCGGTCAGCGAATAGACCACCCGCTGCTTGTGGCTGGGGTCGCGGCCGCGGGTCAGCAGCCCGTTGGCGGTGAGCCGCTTCAGCCGGTCGGCGAGGATGTTCGAGGCGATGCCCTCGATGCTCTCGGTCAGGTAGGAGCGGAAGCTGCGGGGCCGGCCGCCGAACATCGAATCGCGCAGGATGATCAGGCTCCAGCGATCGCCAAAAGTTTCGAGCGTGTTGTTGATCGGGCACCCTGCAGGTCGGTAGCTCATCATATCCATCCGCAAAACTGGTTGCAAAATAGAGGTGGTTTCCAGCCGAGCCGGACTGTTAGCACAGCATAAGGCGCAAATGAACGCGGGTCCCCCGGCTCGCCGCCGATCGGCAGGAGCCAAGCATGGCCAAGCTCATATTCGGAATGATGCAGTCCCTCGATGGCTACGTCGCCGGCGCCGAGGGCCAGCCCGGCCTGCCGATGCCCGACGACGCACTGCATCTGCATTTCAGTACCCAGCTCAGCGGCTTCACCGGCAGCCTGCTCGGCCGGCGCATGTACGAGATCATGCGCTACTGGGACGGGGAGGAAGCTGAACAGGGCGAGGCCGGTCTCGCGTTCGCGACGGCCTGGCGGGCGAAGCCGAAATGGGTCGTCTCAAGCACCCTGAAATCTGTGGGGCCAAACGCCAAGCTGCTTAACGGCGAACTTGAAACGTCGATCAGGGCGCTCAAGGCCGCGCAGGAGGGTGTCATCGACGTCGCCGGACCGGAGCTGGCCGGAGGCCTGAGCGCGCTAGGCCTTATCGATGAGTACCAGCTCTATCTGCGGCCCGTCGTGCTTGGCGCCGGCAAGCCGTTCTTCCATGGCCCCCGGCCGCCGCTCCGCCTCCAATCCAGCGAACAGATCGGCGATACCATGCGGCTCGTGTACGTCCCTGCCTGATCGGGCGGCCAACCCGGCGGGAGCCGGTTCACCTCTCCCTTGGGGGAGAGGTCGGCCCGTAGGGCCGGGTGAGGGGGCCTTCCGAGTGCTCTGTGTTCGCGGCACTGGGGGGCGCCGGTCGCAGTTGCTCTCGGCAACCTCAGGTGTCTTTCAGCCTGTAGTCGAGCCGCGGCCAATCGCTGCCGGCAAGCCACTGCAGCAAATGCTCCCGAAACGATCTCCTCGAAGCGACTGCACCCGTCCGCCACCACCAGACCACATCGGCCGCCTGCTCTCCGGCAATCGAGGGATAGACGTAGAGGCAGCCGAGATATTCGCCGCCCTCGCTTTCGATCACCCAGGCAAAGCTGCGACGGGCCTCGAACTCCCGCTGGTGCCAGGCGAGGTCGATGAGGTTCTTCTCTCTGGTCAGGCCATCCGGCCAGCTCGACCCCGGGTTCGCGGCCTTGATGTCGGCGGCGCTTTCCATCACCGCGCTGAAATCGCGGTCGAGGTCGTGGACCGACAGAGCCCGCAGCGTGATCTCTCCGAGGATATGCACGGCCGGAATCGAGCGGTCCTTGAACGCGGGGTGCGGCCTCATCCGGTCACCTCGGCGATCGGCCGCACCTCGGCCAGCCGCCTGACGGCATACTCGTCCTTCCAGCACACAGCAGCCTCCCAGGCGGCCGAGGCCTGCGCGACGATGTCCTGCGCCTCGCTGTCGTAGCCCGCGGCGTTGAACGGCAGGTCGAGGTCGAGATCGGCGACGTCGACATGCGCCTCGTCCCAATCGATCAGCGCCACCCGACCGGCGGTCATCCGGATGTTGCCGGGGTTGGGGTCGCCATGCACTGCGCTCATCGGCCGTCCGGCGAGCCGCGCCCAGGCGGCCCGGCAACGGGCCACCGCCTCTGCCGGCATCGCATTGAGGTCGATCCGCGTGCCTTTGTCGGCAACCAGCAGGTCGGTCGAAGAACGCCAGCCGGGCCGCTGCGGCCAGCCCGTGGTCAGCCGATGCAGCTCGCTCAGCGTCGCGGCCACCCGGCGCCAGTCGTCAGCCGAAGCGGGCGGTCCGCCCTCCACATAGTTCATCACCACCAGCCCATCGACGAACAGGCGCCCGTCGGTGGTCGGGATCGGCGCCGGCACGGCGAGGCCGTTCCGTTCGAGATGCTGCAACAGCGCGGCCTCCCAGGCGAGATCGGCATCGCTTCGCTTGCCGAGCCGCGCCACTGCCAGTTTCCCGCCGATGCGCACGCTCCAGATGTCATTGGCGACACCCCCGGTCAGCCGCTCGACCCGCACCGCATCATTTCCCCATAGCCCGAGCGCTTCCCAACCCATCTGCAACATCCCTCGATATGCATAATACCGGGCCGCGCTGGTACGGCCCGCCCCGAACGACGTCGACCAGGCACCTGAGGAGGACCGACGCGAAGTCGGCGTGCCGCCAATCACTCTTGAGGCGATGCGCCGGTCAACCCCCATTCGGCAGCTTGACACTTGAGCGGCAATGTTGAATTGAATTCAATTCAACATTATGAGGGCATGCGGATGGCCAGCACCCGCCAAAATCTCATCGCTTCCGCGCAGGCCGAACTGATCGCCGGCCACGGTCATCTCGAAATGCAGGCCGTCGCCAGGCGGGCTAACGTCTCGGTCGGGCTCGCTTACCATCACTTCGGTTCGAAGAGCGGGCTGATCGCCGCAGTCGTCGAAGCATTCTATGCCGGGCTGAACGCCGCGGCGTTCGTCAATGCCGATCTGCCGCTGGGCAGCTGGGCCGAGCGTGAAAAAGCGCGGATCGGCGCCTATGTGGCGTTCCACTATGGCCACCCGTTTGCGCCGCTGGTGGTCGGTGCGCTCAGCCGCTCGCCGGAGGTGCTCGATGTCGAGACTGCCTTCACGGCCCAGACGCTCGCCGGCGGCGAGACGATGATCCGTGCTGCCCAGCGCGATGGCAACGTCCGCCCCGATCTCGACCCCGCACTCGCCATTGCCCTGATGAGCGGCGGGATCCGCCAGGCGCTGCTGGGCGCCCTGAGCCGCGAGGACCGACCTGATCCGGCGGCACTCACCGAGGCGATCTGGAGCTTCATTGCCGCTGCCCTCCGGCCGTTCGACTGACCACAAGAGATTCATCATGCCGATGCCGCTCGACTATCACCGCCCACAGCCCGCCTACGACTGGAGCGAGCTGCTCCGCTCCTCGGCTGGCGGCTATCTCGGCCCCGGCAATGCCCAGTTGCCAGCCCCGCCGATGCTGATGATGGACCGCATCACCGCCATCAGCCGCGAGGGCGGCGCCTATGGCAAGGGCCACGTCGTCGCCGAGCTGACGATCAACCCGGACCTCTGGTTCTTCGCCTGTCACTTTCCCGGTGATCCGGTGATGCCCGGTTGCCTCGGGCTCGATGCGATGTGGCAGATCATCGGTTTCTGGCTCGGCTGGTCGGGCCTGCCGGGCAAGGGCCGCGCGGTCGGCGTCGGCGAGATGAAGTTTCGCGGCCAGATCACCCCCGAGACGCGCCTCGTCCGCTACGAGGTCAGCATCCGCCAGGTGCGGCGCGGCAGGCTGCCGATCGGTCTCGCAGATGGCACCGTTTACGCTGACGAGTCTTGTGTCTACGTCGCCAAGGATATGCGCGTCACCCTGATCGGCGGAAGTACCTCCGAGTAGCCGGCGTCGTAGCTCCGCTGCAGATATTGTCACGTTGCCGTCTCGAAGGCAGGGTAGGCGCAGAGGCACCAACCAGCCCCAAGGTTTCGCCATGCCGTTTGCTTCGCTTTCCCGCCGTCACCTCCTGCAGCTCCTCGGCTCCGCCGCGGTTCTTCCCCTGCTGCCCGCCTCCGCGTTCGCTCAGTCGGCGCCCGCGGCGCGGCTGATCATCCTGTCGGATCTCCATTCGGCCTACGAGCGCAGCGCCCAATTGCTCGCTGCCGTCGCCGCCGAGATCGCGGCGAGCCCGGCGCCGGCAGCAATCCTGATCAACGGCGACGTGTTCGAGCTCGGCAATGTCGTTGCCACCCGCTCGGAGGGGGCCATCGACTGGAAGCTGCTCGAAAGGCTGTCGCGGCTGGCGCCGACCGTGCTCAATATCGGCAATCACGAGCCCGACCTGATCAACGACCTGGCCCAGCTGATCGCCCGCGCCCGTCGCGCCGGGCTCACCGTGGTCAGCAACATCACCGATACCCGCACCGGCGCGCCCTACACTCAGGCCGGTTTCCAGCTCGATCTCGGGCCGGTGCCGGTGGCGCTGGTCGGCATCGCCACGGCCGCGATCAACACCTATCCCAAGGCGACGCGCGACCACCTCGGCATCCCCGATCCGGTCGAGTGGGCTACCGCCAACCTCGAAAGCAACCTGCCGCCGGGCAGCCTCCATGTCGTTCTCAGCCATGCCGGCGTCGTCGCCGATCGAGGCATCCTGCCGCTCCTCGCCGATGGTTCGTTGCTGGTCGGCGGCCACGACCACCTGGTGCTCGAACATGCCGAGGGCACGAGCCGCTACGTCCATACCGGCTCGTGGAGTAGCCTCATCACCGTCGTCGATATCGGCGCTGACCGCGCTCTTTCCCTCCGCCAGGTAGAGGTCGATCGTAACGGCGCCGCCGATGAGGAACTGACAGCGCTGATCGGCGCCACCTTCGCCGAGCACCTGACCGAGGAAGAACTGGTCATCGTCGGAATCAGCGAGAAGGCCCGGACGCTGGGCGAGAGCGCTCGCTTCGCCGCCGCAGCACTGGCTGCTGCCGGAGCCGGCGATGTCGGCTTCATCGGCCACACCACCTTCGGCACCGGCCTGCCCTCAGGCGAGGTCACCAAATATGCCTTCGATTCTGTCGTCCGCTTCGATGGCAAGCTGATGAAGGCCGAAGTAGACCGCCCGACCCTCGACGCACTTATTGCCCGCTGCAACCAGGATGGCGACATTCCGCTCAGCGCCCGCACCGGCGATTTCCTCTATGCCGCACCGCTCGAGCTGGCCGACAAGCCCAGCTACACCATCGTCTGCAACGACTGGTCGGCCACCAACCAGAAATCGTATTTCGGCCGCGAGGACCTCGCCTTCACCGAAATCCCCGACCTCAAGGTCAAGGCGACGGTGATCGAGGCGCTGAACGCTTGACGCGCTTGCGGTAGCTCGCCGCCATGGCCGGCGCGTGCTGCCCCCCACCCCTGTCCCCTCCCCGCAAGGTGTTCAGTCCGGAGAGATAGCTGACACCTGTTCGGAGACATAGCTGACAGGTTTGGGCAGTCTTGGTCGTTCCATTTGGAGGGCGATCGATGCCGTGGCTGGAGGTGTCAGCGATGCAGGAGCGTC
>JAESGW010000096.1_pt1 | contig 221408 bp, 217 predicted proteins | sample 9269791 | NCBI WGS metagenome assembly JAESGW01 (sample SAMN16773120, study PRJNA677053) | algae metagenome | isolation source: Aphanocapsa lilacina HA4352-LM1 and co-occurring heterotrophs from near cave... | place: USA: Maniniholo cave, near Haena, Kauai, HI | collected 2009-07-28 | reverse complement strand
GCACTGCATGACGCGGGGTTCAAAGACGCCGGTGTCAAAACTCAAACCTTGGAAATTAGCGTCCCCGTTGCCCGCGAATTCGTGCCGTTGCACCTCGGTTCGATGCCCATCGCAGCGGCATTCCATGCGCTGGGCGAGGCCGAAAAGCAGAATCTGGTCAACGACGTCGAAGAGGCATTGAGCGCCTATGCGGTCGGCGATCGACTCGTTTATACGGACACGGTCAATGTCGCTTTCGGCCGAAAGTAGGCGTCGTCGGTGACTTTTGTCGCGACCTGAGATTTAGGTGACCACGGCGAGCGAGCGATGACGATCCGCCCGGAGACTGAAACAGAATTCGCAATTCTGTTTCAGCGCGAGTCTGAGGAATGGCCGCTGTCGCGCGCTGCTCCACGAAACCTGCCGTTCCGATTTCCACCCCAGAATGGTCCGAACAACCCGGTATGCCACGTATCAGAACCGACCAAAAACGCTGCGTCGGATGGCCGCTCAATGTCAGATCTCGGTTCGCTCAGCCCGGAGAGGCGCGCCTTCACATCGACACCAAGATAGCGCACCGTGTTCTCGATCATGGAGTGATTGAGCAAGATCCGAAGGGCGCGGATGGTCCCCTTGGGCGACGAGGTGTTGATCGTCTCACGCCGACCGGCGGCATTGCGTTGAAACGTCAGTCCGTCGCGGCAAGAATGACGGCAATAGTCTCGTCGGGCATATCCCACATAGGAAAATGGCCGCTGGCTTCGAACCAATGCAGATCAGCGGAGGGAAAGGCGGCTTTTGCCCGCGCCGCCTGCCTTGGCAAACATAGGCGATCATGCCGCCCCCACCCGATTACGATCCGACCAGTTTCCTCGGCGGCAGGACCGGTCTGTTCGCGGCCGCTTGCAAGGTCATGGACCAGTGCGTCGAATGTCGATGTCGTGCTGAGACTTGCCAATTCTGTCGCAACGACCTGTGGATCGAGCGCCCAGGGACGCGCGGATTGTTGTGCTAACAGCACCGTGCGCGACACCGCTGAGCCGCATCCGTTTCCCTACGCTAAAACCGCACCGTTGCCCTTTGCTCATCGAGACTGCATTCTCAGATCTTCGTTGAACGATTGGTTTTGTGCGATGCGGATGCTCACTCGACCGGTTTCGATAACCGCCTACATCGCAACTGCCGCCGCCGCGCTGCTGATCCCGATCAGCATCTTTACGATCCTCCTCTTCAACCAGATGGAAGACGTAGAGCGGCGAGAGCTGGGGCTGCGGGCCAATGACTCTGCGCGGTCGCTTTCGTTTGTGGTGGAGCGACGGCTCGCGGACATGGCCACGACCCTGCGACTGATTGCGGGAAATGTGGAACTCACGACCGGCGATTTCAGGGCGCTACACGAGCGCACACAGCGCGCGCTCAGTTGGGGAGACCTCTATCTGCTGGCGGTGGACGCCACGGGTCAGCAACGCCTCAATACTCGTGTCCCTTACGACACCGCGCTCGGCAAGACGTCTAACCTCGAAACCCTTCAGAAAGCCATGGGATCGCGGCGGATCGAAGTGTCGGATGTGTTCTTCGGGCGCACATCCAGCCAGTGGGTCTTCAATGTCGTCTACCCAGTGAATGAACGCTCCAGCAGTGGTATCGCTGCGCTAATCCTGACGCAGAATGCGTCCGATCTGGCGCAATCACTCGTGGAATCCGCTCTCCCTGTGGGATGGTCCTCTGCCGTGGTTGACCAGAAGGGCGATATCGTCGCCGCGTCCGGTTCCGAAGGTAAGCCCGGAGACCAATTCAGTCCCACGATCCGCGACTTTGTCGTAAAGCAAACCGACGACTATGTGATGGAGCTAGATGGGCAGCGAATGCTGATTGGTTCGGCCGCGGTTTCTGGATGGGCGTGGAAAATCTATGTCTGGGGACCGGAAAAGGCGGCGTTGCAAACCCTTCGAAACGCTTGGCTTCGGATGCTTCTGGGAGGCGCAGTCCTGGCGTCCATCGGGGCGGCCACTGCATATGTGTTCGCGCGTAACCTGCGACGATCGATTCTCAATCTGAGGGACATGGCAACCGAGATTTCGGCCGGCAATGTTGCATCACCTCCAGCCAGCGTGATTTCCGAACTCGACCTGGTGGCAAAATCGTTGTCGGAAGCCTCCTTCGATCGCAGCCAGGCTGATGCCAAGACCTTCACCGTAATGAGGGAACTTGCGCATCGGACAAAGAACCTCCTTGCGGTTGTTCAGTCGATGGTGCGTCAGACCGCGAAGCAGAAGCAATCCATACCTGCATTGATCGCGGCATTGGGGGATCGTCTATCGGGGCTGGCGAATTCGATCGACTTGCTGACCGCCTCGCAATGGGAAGGTGTATCCCTGAAGAGCCTTATCGAGGCACATCTGGCGCCGTTTATGCCGCAAACGGAGCGGATCAAGCTGAGCGGTGAAGACTTTCTCGTGCGTCCGGACGCTGTCCAGCCGCTGGGGATGGCCTTCCATGAGCTCGCAACAAACGCGGTCAAATATGGATCATTATCGACGATCGCCGGAAATGTGGACATCCGTTGGAACCTGAGCAACGCTAACTTTCCACCTACGGAACAGAAATTTTACATCAGTTGGACCGAAACAGAGGGGCCATCTCCGCAGGTTGGAACGCCAGCAGGCTTCGGAACCACGGTGATCGAAAAACATACCGCCCTGTCACTGGGCGGCTCAGTTCATCTCGAACTGAAGCCTGAAGGATTAGTGTGGGAACTGCACGCGCCCACCGATCGCGTGCTATGGCGCGGACGGGAAGGAGAGGATCACGGGCAGGGGCAGTTCCCTGCCGTTATAAAACGGTAGGTTTTTCCTTCGTTGTCCAACCATTTGCCGCCCATGGCGGTTGCGGGGCCGTGTCCGGACAATCCGGTCTGTCCGATAAACTGCGAAAGCTGACGTTCGGGCGACGACCCTCAGTATCCGGTAGCTCCGACTGTCCCAACCTTCAGTCCAGAGCGACAGTCAGCCTAACTCAGTTCCTGCAACGAACGCTCGCGGAATTCGGAGACGGGCCGTGAATGACCCCGCGTCTTGTTCGAATTCCAAGGCCCCGCCGTGCGCCCTGGCCACCTGATCGACGATGGCCAACCCGAGACCCGTACCTTCCCCGGCGCGCGCGTTGTTACCCCGTGCGAACGGGCGGATCAGTTCCTGCGCCTCGTCGGGAGAGACGCCATTCCCTGAATCGCGCACCTCGATCGTGAGCTCCTCGTCGCCGATGCGGGCGGTCACCTCGACCGGAGGCTTTCCGTACCTCAGCGCGTTGGCCAGCAAATTGTCCAACGCTCGAAGCAGGGCCGCTTCTTTCGCCAGGATCATGAAATCGGGCGGTGCATCGACTGCAACCTCGGCAGGCTCACTGCACGACTCGATTGCCTGCTGCAGCAGGGTCCGCAGCGAAACCGCGCGCGGCTCGTCCGCCTCAAACCCGCGAGCGAAATCGAGAAACTGGCCCAGCATGCATTCGATGCGGATCACGTTGCGCTCTGCCCCCGCGACGAGCTCGGGGTCGGCATTCTTCATCATCGCCAGGGTCAAACGCAGTTTGGTGAGGGGTGTGCGCAGGTCGTGGCTGACCCCGCCCAGCATCAGGACCCGATCGGCCTCTGCGGCCCGCAGCCGCTTCGACATGTCGGTCAGCGCGCGCGACACCGCGGCGATTTCCCGCGGACGCGCGATATCGCTTTCAAAGGCATCGGACGGATCGGACATGCGCCCGACGGAGTTCTCCAGACGCTTCAGCGGCAGGGCAATCCGCCTTTGCAGTGCGATGCCGCCGGCAAGAGCGGCGAGCAGAGCGATCCCGGACGCGAGCGCGAGACCTGCGAACGGATCGATCGACGGCAATGCCTTGAGCGCCAGCCAATAGGGCGGGTCTGCCGCAACCATTCGGGCCCAGACCCGGCCCTCGGCATCTATGGCCACGTCGGCATCCCGAATTCCGTGCCGGTCCGACAAAACTCTCAGGAAATAATGAGACAGCCAACTGCGCTGCATGTTCGCGTCCAGCGGTGCGGTTTCGGCAACGAGGACGGGCGCTTCGCCTGCGCGAAGGGCTTCGGCAAAGTGGACTTGCTGAAAGGCGTCCATCTGCTTGAATGACAGTTCGAGGCTTTGAATCACCTGCGCCGTATCTGCGGCCGACCGTTCGATCTGGGGGCGCAGGACAAGGGCAAAGATCAGAACGAGCGAGACCAGCAGCGCGCCCAGGATTGCGCTTGCGAGAACGGCGATGTTCTGTTTCAGGAGGGTGTCAAGCACCGTCGGACACCAGTACGTAGCCCACGCCCCATACGGTCTTGATCAGTTCGGCTTCACCCGCCCCGTCGCCGATCGCGCGCCGCAGCCGTGCGATCTGCACATCTACCGCGCGGTCCGTAACCTCTGCGTCGCGCCCAAGCGCGCGTTCGATCAGCTGAGCCCGGCTGAGCGGGCGCCCGCGGCTTCGCACCAGTGCAGCGAGCAGGCTGAACTCGCGGCTGGAAAGCTTCAGCGTCGCGCCGCTGCGCATCACCGTCCGGGTCGAGAGGTTGATCTGAAGCGACCCCAAAGTGACGCTTTCGTCAATCGACTTGTCGATCTGCCCCCGTGTCCGCCGGAGCACCGTCGACAAGCGGGCAACCAGTTCGCGGGGCTCGAAGGGTTTGGGCAGATAGTCGTCCGCGCCGGTTTCGAGACCGATGATGCGGTCGATCGGGTCGCCCCGCGCCGTCAGCATCACGATCGGCGTCAGATCGCCGGCCGCGCGCAGACGTCGGCAGACGGCCAGACCATCTTCGCCCGACATCATCAGGTCGAGAACGATGATATCCGCCGGATTGCGTGACAGCTCTCTGTAGAGAGCGGCGCCACCATCCACCGCGCGGGTCTCGAAGCCGTGCTCGGACAGGAACCTGCGAAGCAGCGCGCGGAGTTCGGGGTCGTCATCGACCACGATCACTCTGTCCGGTTTGACGCTCATATAATCGACTTTGTCACGGTTGCGGCCTCATGGGCAGCGGCAGAGTATTGCAGGATGTTGCGACGCGCATCCCGTGACATGGTTTGACACAAGTTGCAGGGGACTAGAAACACCCTTGAAATGTCGCGCTCGCAAAGGCCGTGAATCGAAAGCCGAAGACGGGTGCTCCGGGTCGAGCATCTCCGTTGGACGCTTCCAAGTCCGCCGCGTCCCGTATTCGGAGATCAGAACGTTGGTCCGCACGAGCCTTTTCGTCACCGCCTTGTGGTTTGCCGCCGGTCCTGCAGTGGCGCAGTCGCAGGACCCGATTGAGCAGCTTTTGACCAGTTTCGACAACGTCGACTTCAATGGCGACGGGGTGATTACACGCGACGAGTAGCGTCACGTCCAGACTGCGCGCTGGACGCAGATCGACCGCAACGGTGATGGCTATCTGACCGAAGATGACTTCCCCCGCTTTGCTGCCGAACGTGTCAGAACGCTGTTGATGGAGAACGCCTACCTCGACGCGGATGGCGACGGTCGGATCGGCCAGACCGAGTTCGTCGATGGACAGCCGCCGCTGTTCCGCCGCGCCGACCGGAACGGTGACGGTGTCCTCACCCGATCCGAGGTCGAGGCGTCAGCATCCTGACGGCACGCGAAACAACCGGGCAACCGCTTCGTCGCGCGCTGGTGGACGAGGCAAGATGGAAGGTGAACCATGCGACGGAAAATTCTCATCGCAGCGGGCGTTCTGGCGGTGTCTGTCGCGCTTGTGCTTGCCTTACTGACACCGATTCTCAGCGCCATAGGCCTCCATCCACACTATGAGACACGGGAATTCGACCTCGCCGGGAAGAAGGCGCTCATTATTGCTACAAATCACGACACGCTGGGCGACCCCAAGGACGGGGTCGCAACGGGTGTGTATGGTTCGGAATTGACCATCCCCTATTATGAATTCGTCGATGCGGGCATGACGGTGGATATTGCCAGCATCGAAGGTGGCACGATCCCGTTTGAACCCGTTAGCCTGCGGTGGCCTCTCGCGTCACCTGCCGACCGTCGTTATCTGGACGACCAGGACGCACGGACCAAGACCGCCAATTCGCTCAGGATTGGAGAGATCGATGTCACGCAATACGACATCATCTTCATGGCGGGCGGCTGGGGTGCGGCCTATGACCTCGGCGTGAGCACCGAGCTGGGCGAAAAGATCACCCAGGCCCACGCCGAGGGCATCCTGCTGGGTTCGGTCTGTCACGGAGCCCTGGGCTTTCTGATGGCGAAAGACGTCGATGGCAGCCCGCTGGTCGAAGGGCGAACGATGACGGGCGTCACCGACAAGCAGGTCGAAGAACTGGGCATCGGCATCACCCCGCAACATCCTGAAACGGAACTGCGCGCCCAAGGCGCAAACTTCGTCAGCAACACTGCGTTCCGCGACTTCTTCGCCACCCATGTCGCCGTCGATGGCAACATCGTCACCGGGCAAAACCAGAACTCGTCGGGCGAGACGGCCCAGACACTGCTCGCCATGCTGGAAGAGAGGGGCTGATCCTATGGTTTTCACGCAGACTTATCCGAGTCGGTCGTCATCATGAGCGATGAAAAGCGGAAGGAAGAGGCGCCTGAATCGAAAGCCGACCCAGGCGCGCAAACACTCTCAACGGGTCTTTCGCGTCGGGACATCCTGACTGGTGCCGGGCTCGGTGCGTCCGGTCTGATCGTTGCCGGCGCCGCGCATTACATGAACAACCTTCCGGATTCCGCTATCCAGCGGCTTATCCAGAGAGGCGTAGCCACCGGCCGAAATGCGAACCATTTCAAAAGGGATGCCCTGCACGTCATCACAACCGGCACGGGTGCCCCGCTGCCGGATCCCAAGCGTGTGGGCCCCCAGACCGTCGTGGTTGCAGGCGACCAGATCCTAGTTTTCGACACAGGTCCCGGCAGCACACGCCAACTCGCACTGACCGGGCTGAGTATCAGTTCGGTCAGTGCGTTGTTTCTCACGCATTTCCACTCCGATCATATCAGTGATCTCGGCGAGTTCATGCTGCAGTACTGGACAGGCACCGGCAGGACCGAGCCGCTGAAAATCTATGGACCTCCAGGCGTGGAAGAAGTCGTAGGAGGATTCCTGACTGCCTATCGGCTCGATCGCGGGTATCGCATCAACCATCATGGCGCGGAGGTGATGCCGCCGTCAGGCTTTGGCGGCGTGGCGCATACATTCGACTTGGGCACGGACCTCATGTCCAGCGACGTGGTCTACGAAGCAGGCGACGTCCAGGTCATTGCATTCAATGTAGATCATCCTCCCGTTGTTCCCGCTGTTGGCTTTCGCGTGAAATACAAGGACCGAAGCGTGATGATCACGGGTGATACGATCTACTCGGATAGCCTCATTCACCACGCCAAGGGGGCCGATCTGATGGTCAGCGACTCATTGAACCACAAGATGTCGCAATGGGTATCCGAAGCCGGACGAGACATGGACAACAATCTGTCGACCGTCACAGAGGATATCCAGGAATCCCATATCCGACCTGAGGAAGCCGCACTCGTTGCACGGGAAGCCGGGGTTCCCGTGCTGATCATCACCCACGTGCTTCCCCCGGTGCCGGATCAGTTCATCAATCCCTTCCTGAGGGATGCGCGCGCGATGTATAGCGGCGAGGTGCGGATGGCAAACGATGGCACATTGATCAGCCTGCCTGTCAATTCTGATCAGTACTCCATCCACGAGCTTCTAGGGTAGGTGCATGATGATGAAAAAGGAAAACTATATCCGCGCCGTGCTCGTGGTCTTCTGGCTACTCATTCTTTCCCGAATACCCGCCTTCATCAACAGCACGCTGGATGCCATCACTCTCGTATCGACCATTGTCGAACTAGGCTTCTTCATCTGGGGGATGCTGGTCCTGAGGACATCGGCGCGATTCGCTCGTCAATCGTAACAAGAGAGGCCGGTAGCCATACACGACCATCTGCCCTCCGACATCATCGGCCTTCCCGATCACTGAATCGGCGCGCGTTGCAGCCTGTCGTCGAGAAAAGACCGAACGTCTGCTCCTGAGAGAAGGCACAGTTAGTCCAAACGACGGATATGGGGGCGCACTGCCGTCGGTCGGCTTCGGGGCCGAAACCCGACTGTCGGCTTCGCGCCGCCGATGATCAGATAGCTGCCTTTCGCGGTGCATCGTCCACGCGTGACATGCAAGCGGGCTGTCGACTTCCTTTGGGGCCTCCGGTGCGCTGAAATCGCCCCGAAAGGAAAATTTGCCTCTGCCGGGTGGGGCAACGCAAGCCTGATTTGCCAGATTACGCCCTTCGCTACAGACCGGCGACCTGCGTTGGAGGCCAGCGCCGTCCTCCGTAAGGCATAAGGCGAGCCAAACTCAAAGACCGATGGCACGACACCAGCCGCGGCGCAAATGTCTCCATTTCAGGTAAATCCGCATAAAGATGGCCGAGGGGATGTTGCGGTGATCTCCGACGGTACCCTTGCGTGTCACAGGCGCGGCAGGATCGACGAGGAAGGCGACCAGAAGGGCCCGCGCCTTGGCCACGATCGGCAGGATCCTTTCGGACAGCAGCAGCCCCTGTTCACCCTCGCCGAATGCCTGGCCTTCCACGACAATCGTACCGCTGAATACGTAGAAATAGACATCGCGCCCCGGCATAGCGACGCAATCGACGCATGCGCCAGCGTCCAGCCGGATGTCGTAGAAGTCGAGCGCATTGCGGACATGGAAGGGAGCGCCACCGTCTGGGGGTCCGACGAGATGGCGCCATGTGTTTGGTAGGGCCGGGGGAAGCGGCCCGTGCTGGATCATCGGCTCCAGATCGAGCGCGGACGGACGCACCATGATCTGCAGCATGCGCAGAGGCGGATCCGAAGGAAGGGTCTCCTCCGAATGCCAAAAGCCGCGCCCGGAATTCATCACCATGAGATGATCGCGGTCGGTGACAAGGCGGCCGGCGGCCCTGTCGTCGTGAAGCATGACGCCTTCCGGCACCCACGAAATAATCTCGTCGTTGCGGTGCTCGTGCATGGCGATCAGGCGGCCGGGATCAAGGAAGGACTCGACGACCATGGCGAGCGGTCCCAGACCGTGATCGACCGGTCTTGGTTTTAGCCAGCCAGGCATGTTGATGTGAACGACAAAGCCTCCCATGTCGCGCACGACAAAGGTGCGTTCGCCCTTGAGGAACATGGCATTCTCCCTGCAGGGATGGGTCGATCGGGACTCTATCACGCCGAGGTGCCCTCATTGCGCCCAAAAAAGATCTGAAATACCTTTGCCCGTGTTTGCAGCCGAGGTCTCAGGGCCGATGTGGATCGCTGTCGGGTTCGGGGTCGCAGTCCTGGTCGGCATTGGCGCGGCGCTTGCCATTGCTGCCCGCGCAATAGGCGAACAGCAGCCGCTGCCCTGGAACGTTAGCGATCTGGCGCGGGTGCAGGCCGCGGTCATGGCCGTGCTCGGCAGCGTTTCCATCACCGGGATTGTTCTCGCCGTCGGCCTCCTGTCGACACGCGCCGCTGAACCGCGATCGATCGAACTGAACACCGTGGTGCTGATGTTCTCGGTGACATTCGGCTTTTTCATCAACACCGCTTTCACCCTCTCCTACCTGCCCGACCGCGCCGTGGCCGGGGAGGTCCTGTTCCGCTTCTATTATGGTCTTGCCTCAACGCTGCAGTTCCGCACCGTGCTTCTGCTCGTCTTCGCGCTCATCAATTTCGCCGGACTGTACGGCCTATCGCTGGCCGTCGACGTGCTGGCGATCCTGACGCCGATGATGACCGCGGGCGCATTCATCGTCATCGCCGTGGTAGCGGATTCTCTCGGGCTGATGCGGTTCGGCGAATGCTATCTGACAGCGGCGGCAGGCCTGCTCTTGGGCGCCGCGTCTTATGCCGCAATGCGGTGGATCGCTGTTGATGACGCATATGCGCACATGACCATGGCGCTGGCATTTGCGTGCGTCAATGGGATCAGCTACGTGCTGGCGGGTCTGGTGCCATTGACGCCCCGGCGGCCGATGCTTCGGGGATGGCTGACGCGAAATGCCCGCAGGCTGACGGTGATCGACATGCAGATCACCATTGTCTCGCTGACCATACTTTGGCTAGCGGTCGCGGGACCACTGTAAGAGTTTCCGGTGCTTATTCACCCCGGTGCCGCCGGCTAGAATCTGTGGAGCAGGAGTCGATCCCGCTTTTGCCGATAGAATCGACTGAAACAATTGCGGCTGAGAAGTGATTTCCGAAGCAGTTCTGGGGCCGGGAAACCGACTGACCGCATAGCAGAAAGCAACCGGCGATAGCAGACATTCGATTCGTCGTGACCGAGATTGGTGAGCAACCGACAACGCGCACCCGCCGTGCCGCCGCAAGTTTCATCGTAGCTAAGTCAGGGGTATCAAGACCGTGCGCGTCATTTGCGGCTGATCATCGAAATTCGGTGACCGGCATCTCATTCCGCCCGCGACGTCACACCGCCTTCGGTCAGTTCGCGCCGTGCATCCTCCATCAAGGCCCACAGCGAATGATGTCCGGCAACGGCCGCTATGCCAGGTGGTCCGGCCAGGAGTTGGTTGACGAAGATTTCGATCGACAGCGTGCCGTCGTAACCCGTCGCCATCACCGATCGGGCGAACTCGGGTATTGCCAGGTCGCCCTCGCGGGGTAAGCATCGCAAGGTGCGGCTCCATGACATGAGATCCATGTCGACGAGCGGCGCATCGGCGAACTGGACGGCGAAGATCCTCTCTTTCGGAATGGTCCGAATCGAGGTCGGGTCGATCTCACGCGCCAGCGTATGGAAGGAATCGAGGATCACTCCGACATTCGGATGGTCGGCCCGCTGCACGATCTCCCACCCGACGCGGTGGTCGTTGACGTGCCGGCCCCAGGCCAGCGCCTCGTAGCCGACACGCAGGCCCCGCTTCGCCGCGCGGTCGCCGAGTTCGCGGAAATCGGCCGCCGCGCGGTCGATCCCGGCGAGCGCGATTGGCGAGACGCTGGAGCAGACCAGCATCACCTCGGCGCCTAGTTCTTGCATCACATCGAAGTGCCGCTCGGCGCGGTCGTAGGCATGCGACCGATGCGTTTGGGGCAGGCCCTCGAAGTCACGGAAGGGCTGGAAGAGCGTGATCGTCAGTCCGGCCTCGCGCGCCATTCGGCCGATGGCGCGAGGCGGCAGATCAGGACTCAGGATATCCTTATCGAAAACCTCGACGCCATCGAAACCAGCTGCAGCGATCGCCGCGAGCTTTTCGGGCATCGAGCCGCCAAGCGAGACCGTGGCCATCGACAGCTTCATGCCCGCCTCCATCCGCCCCATCGGTCGCGGGACCTGAGCGCACCTACGCCGCCGCCTTGGCCGCCGCGCGTCTTGACACCAGCATGGCGGCCGCATCCGCCGCGATCGTGTAGCCCTCAGGCCCCAGCCCGCAGATCACCGCGGTGGCGGCGAAGGAGATGTAGGAATGGTGACGAAAAGCCTCGCGCTGGTGCACGTTGGTGATGTGCAGTTCAATGATCGGGCCGGCAAAGGCTTTCAGCGCGTCGTGGATGGCGAGCGACGTGTGGGTGTAGGCGCCGGCATTGATGACGATGGCGTCGGCCTCGCGGCGCGCCTCGTGGATCCAGTCGATGATCTGGCCTTCGTGATTGGACTGCCTGAAGATGATGCCGTGTGAGTCGGCGGCGGCTGAGCGGTCGCACATCGCCTCAATGTCGGCGAGCGTGGTGTGGCCATAGATGTGCGGCTCCCGCTCTCCCAGGAGGTTTAGGTTGGACCCGTTGAGGACGTAGATTGGCTTGGCGGTCATGATGCCTTCTTCGATGGTGCGAGGGAATGGATGGAGCCCGCCGTGAGCGCCTCGTATCGATCGCGCAGGTCGATACGCTGGCCGGCCTGGGCGGCTTCGGTGATGGCGAGCGTGGCAATGAGCGTGCGGGCGCCGTCCTCCACGGTCTGCATCGAGTGAGCGGCGCCGCGCACGACGTCGCGGAAATGATCTAGTTGGGCCACATAAGGATCGATCGTGGTGGCGAACAGCCGCTGCGAGACCACCGGCCGGTTCCATGTGCGTTCGGCTTGGCCCCAGCGCAGGAGTGTCGGGAACTCGAGCGAGCCGTGACTGCCCATGAAGCGATAGCCGCTTGCGCCGCTGAACGGGAACTCGACCGACTCGCCGATGCCTTGTTCGACCGTCCAGGGCGTAACCGCGCTGTCGCTGGCGACGATCGTGCCGATTGCGCCGTTCTCGAACTCGAGCAAGGCGGCGGCGGTGTCCTCGACCGGGAATCCGCGTTGGCCGTTTGACGTTACCGCGCTGACGGCGACGATCTCGCCGGCAGTGAAGCGCAGGAAGTCGATCTCGTGGATGAGATTGATCAGCACCGGGCCGCCGCCCGGCTGGGTCCGCCATGGCCCGGCCTCGAAATAGGAATTGGGCTTGTAAACAGCCCAGATGCCCGAAATACCGACCAACGCGCCGATGTTGCCCTCGTCAAGCAGCGCACGCAGCCTGCGAGCCTGGTCGTGATGGCGGCGGTGGTGGCCGACCAGCGTCCTGACGCCGCTCTGCCGCACCTCGGCGATCAGCCGTGTCGCGGCCTCGATTGTGTCGGTCACCGGTTTCTCGACGATCATGTGGATGCCGCGGCGCGCGCATTCGATGCCGATCTCGGCATGCACCTGGTTGGGCGAGGCGATGATCACGGCGGCCAGGCGCGCCTCATCCAGCAGGGCGACGGGATCGGCGAAGACTCGCGTCCCGGGATACTGCGCGGCGACCGCATCCCTGTTGACGTCGGCGATCCCGGCGAGCGTGAAGTCAGGATGTTCGGCGATCTTCGCCAGATGCTTGCGGCCGATCAGGCCGGCACCGACGACACCGATGGAGATGCTTGTCATGCCGTCAGAAACTCCGTTGAACAGTGTGCCGCATGGGACAGGACCTATCCTTCGTAGCCAAACATCCGCGGCAGCCAGAGCACGATGTCGGGCACCAGGATAAGGGCCAGGAGCGAGACGACGAGCACGGCAATGAACACCCAGATCTCGCGGATGATGTCCGACAGCGGGATTCTCGTCACCGCGTTGATGACGAACAGCAGGATGCCGTAGGGCGGCGTGATCAGCCCGATCATGCAATTGACGACGGCGACGACGCCGAAATGGACGAGGTCGATGCCAAGCTCGCGGCAGGCGGGGATGAAAAGCGGGATGATGACCAGAATGATCGTTGTTGCATCGAGAATGCAGCCCAGGATGAGCAACAGCAGGTTGATCGAGAGCAGGAACACGAGCGGCGAGACGTCGATGCCGACGAGCGACTGCGCGACCAGGTTGGGGATGTTCTCCGAGGCGACGATGTAGTTGAGGATCAGTGCTGTGCCGATGACGATGCCGACGGCAGCTGAGGACCGGGCGCTTTCCACCAGCACGCGGCCGAACGCCGCCAGCGACAACGCCCGATAGAAGAACGCGGCGAGCAGCAGCGCGTAGAGTGCTGCCACCGCGGCCGCTTCGGTCGGCGTCGTCACCCCGCCATAGATGCCGTAGAGCAGGATTGCCGGCAGCATCAGCGCCGGAAACGCGTCGAGCGTGCGGCGCGGCAGCTCGCGCAGCGGCACCGGCTCCTCGGCCGGAATACCGCGCCTGTGGGAAATGACCGTCACGATCGTCATCAGCGCCGCCGTCATAAGCAGACCCGGCACGATCCCGCCCAGGAACAGATAGCCGATCGAGGTCTCCGAGACGAGCGCATATAGCACCATCGGGATCGAAGGGGGAATGATCGGGCCGATGGTGGCCGAGGCGGCGACGACGGCCGCGGCGAAACCGGGCGTGTAGTGGCCCGACTTCAGCATCATGTTGATGGTGACCTTGCCGACGCCGGCCGCATCGGCGACCGCCGAACCCGACATTCCCGAGAAAATCAGGCTGACGAGAATGTCGACCTGCGCCAACCCGCCTCGGAAGCGGCCTACGGTCGCGACGCAGAAGGCGAGCAGCCGGTCCGAAATCGAACCGGCGTTCATGATGTTGGCGGCGACGATAAACAGCGGCACGGTGAGCAGGATGAAGCTCTGGTAGAGCCCGTCGAGCATCACCTTGCCGGCGACACCGACGCTCATGCCGTTGGCTGCGAGATAGACAAATGAGGCGGTGAGGATCGCATAGGCGATCGGCGCGCCCATCGCGGCGATCACGAACAGCACGGCGAGACAGAGGAGGAACGCAAGGCTCATCGCTCGACATGCTCCATTTCGGCATGGGCCGGCTCGTCAACACTGCGGCGGAACGCCCGCCAGACCCGCAGCAGGTAGCCGCCGGCCACGACGAGCAGGAAGAAGACATAGATGGCGTAGATGTCGTGCATCCGGATCCAGTCGCCGAACAGCGCAGACAGCGTAGCCGACTTCTTCAGCCGCAGGACGTAGAGCCGGTCCCAGGTCGGCGCCGCCGACACAAGCAGCCCGATGGCGATGGCGAGTCCGGTGACGATGATGAAGCCCCTTCGAACGGGGGGCGGCACTGCGTGGTAGAGCATGTCGAAGGAGACATGATCCTGATCGCGCACGATCAGCGCATTGCCCCAGAAGACGAGCCAGACCCAGAGCGCCAGGCAGAATTCGAGTGTCCAGCCAAAATTGCTCGGCTGCAGCCAGGGCAAGCTCTCGGCGATCCAGTCGACGCGCGCGGTGTAGCGGATCGCAACCTGCAGGATGAAGGTCGCGAACATTGCCGCCATCATCGCGGCGGCAACGGCCTCGCAGAACGTCCGGAACCTCTCAATGAGGCGTGTCACGCGACTCTCCATGGGATGGGTGTAAGGGTGCCCTGCTGCGGGGGCACACCTGGCCCCCGCCTGATGGGCGTGATGAAGGCGCGGCTCAGTTGCCGAGCGCGTTGATCTTTTCCAGGACCCCTTCAGGCCAGGCCTTGGCGAACTCCGACCCGACATACTGCGCCTGAACGTGCTCGCGGAACGCCTTCAGGTCGGGTTCGTAGACTTCGAGGCCCTTCTCCTTGAGGAAGGCGACAAGCTCTTCCTCCTTCTTGAGTTGCGCTTGGCGGCCGGACTCGGCGGCATCTTCGGCGGCCTTCTTCACCGTCGCCTGTTGCTCGGCGGAGAGCTTGTCCCAAGTCGCCTTCGAGATGCCGATGTAGACGAGGTCGACCAGATGAGAGGTCAGGCTGACCTGCCTGGTGACTTCGTAGAACTTGGAATCGACCACAGTCGGCAGCGGATTGTCCTGGCCGTCAACCGAACCGGTCTGCAGAGCCGTGTAGACCTCGGCGAACGCGATCGGCGTCGGGTTGGCGCCGAGTGCCCTGCCGAGGAACTGCCATGCGTCGCTGCCCGGCATGCGCAGGTTCACCCCTGCCAGATCAGCCGGCGTCATGACGTTGCGCTCCGAACGCGGGAACCGGAGGTTCACGTGGCGGCGACCCAGATACATGACGGCCAGCAGCTTCACGCCGAGATCGTCCTCGACCTTCTGCTTGAACGGGTCCATCAGCGGATCGTTGAACACCTTTACCTGATGGGCGGCGTTCTGGTGTACGTAGCCGGTGGCGAAGATCGAGAATTCGGGAAAGAAGGTCGCGAGATCCTGAGCCGAGGGGAGAGCCATCTCCAGATCGCCCGACGACATGGCGTCCAACTCGGACCCCTGGGCGACGAGAGAAGAGTTGTAGTGCGGCTCGTAGGTGGCGAAACCGGCGACCGCAGGTCCGAACACCTTGGCTAGCGCGATGGAACGCTGGTCCGTCTCCGAGCCGGATGTCGACATACGCAGCGTGATCTTGTCCTGCGCCCATGATGGGACGGGCAACAGAATGGCGGTGGCGATCGCCATCGCGGACGCGGCGGCGGCAAATGTGCGGCGGGTCAGTACAGTCATGGTGTTTTCCTCCCAGATAGATTTCTCAACGAATCAAGGCCTGCTTTCCCGGAACGTGTCCCGGCCGTTCGGCTTGCGACCACGCGCCGAAGAATGAAGCGACGACCGAAGCCCGGCGACTTGCTCGCGACGTCGACACTCGCCGGCTCTCCAGCACCCGGCTTCGCGATTCTCGAAGCGGTCGTTCTCCGGTCCTCCCTGGCGGACCCAACCAATGGGACGATGTCGTCAATGTTCGGTTTCGATCATTTACTGGAATCTGCCTCCCGGAGTCAATCGGTCGACATTGTTGGCCGGATATCGGCATTCCATACGTAAAATCAGATAAATAGGCTTGAAATTTGGAACCGTAGGCAAATCAGACCGAAAGATTCTTCAGCTGGATCTAGCTCAAAAATGATCGTTTTGGTACATACGGAGGATCATCAAAGCGCATTCGCCTGACTGACATTGTGCCGGCACCGCGTCTCGCGATAAGGAGAACCGCCGAAACCGGTTGATGGTCGAGACGATGAACGACAAAGGGCGCCCAGCGCCGAATGCCCCAGCCTTCGCGCGCAGATATCAGCGGTCGCTGCCGAGCAACGACCCGGAGCGGACCCGCTCGGACATTCTACAGGTAGCGGAGGAAGAGTTCGCCCGTCACGGCTTCGGTGGTACCCGGCTCGAAAGTATCGCCGCCAAGACGAAGCGCAGCAAGCGCATGATCTATTACTACTTTTCGTCGAAGGCAAAGCTCTACGTGGCCGTGCTCGAAGAAGGCTATCGGCGCATGCGGACCGCCGAAGCCCAGGTCGATCTGGACGAGGACGATCCACGCCAGTCGCTGAAGAACCTCGTCGGGTTCTCCTTCGACTTCCATTTCGACCATCCGACCTACGTAAAGCTGCTGATGGGCGAGAACCTGAACGATGGCCGCTATCTGGCGTCGTCGCCGCTCGTGGCGGAACTGCATCGACCGATCACCGCGCGCATCGAGCGCATGCTGCGCAAGGGTTACGAGATGGAAGTGTTCCGGCGCGCCGTGTCGCCCGTTGAAACGCACATGACCATTTCGGGCCTCTGCTTCTTCAACGTCTCGAACCGCGCGACCTTTTCAGCCGTGTTCGACGTCGACATGCTGTCCCCGGCATTCTGCCGCGCGCGCAAGCAGGAAATCCTGCTCACAATCCTGGGCAGGCTGGACACCGACATGACGGGTTTCGTCTCCGACTACGGCCGCTAACCGGATCGCGGGCCAACGGCGCCCCCGAATGTCGCAGGGCTGAATCTATTCTGAATGAAGCGGACGCGCCTTCTGATGGCAAATTTTCTTCGGCCAGTCATGCGGTCACGGCACGTTGCGACGGTTCGCCTCCTCTTCTGCCCCACCGCAAATGCGCGGGTTCCGATCTCTGGGCCACTGACTAACGTTCCAATGGCTCCGATGGAAGTCGGATTTGGGCAAGGCCCCGAATGTCGGGTTACGGGAGCCGCCGAGCCTGTCCTAAGCGTCCGAATTGGGGGCGCATTGCTGCCGTTCGTCATAAAGCAAGTGCATGTCAGCTTCTGGGTCTGGAAAAAGTTTGCCTCAGCGTCCGAGATGGGGGCGCACCGCTATTCGTAGCTATCTCTCAATCTGGCTGGATTAGGCTGAACCCCTTAGCGTTGAGGTGAAAACGCCGTTCCTAACGCGGCTGGCATTCGGCTGCCACGCGACGCGACTGCCAGCGACACGATCGCCACCACATAGGGCGCGATGACGAAAAACTGGTAGGGTACTGCGGGATAGCTGGTCTGCATGCGGATCTGCAGCGCATCAGCGATGCCGAAGCCAAGCGCCGCGACGATCGCGCCGAGAGGGTTCCAGCGCGCGAAGACGACGCAGGAGATCGCGAGAAAGCCGCGTCCGGCGGTCATGTTCTCGACGAAGCCCCAGAGCTGCGCCGTCGACAGGAACGCCCCGCCGGCGGCGGCGAAGGCGCCGCTTGCCATGACGCAGAGAAAGCGCACGCGGTCGACGCTGCCGCCGGCTGCCTCCAGCGCCTGCGGATAGTCGCCGGCCGCCTTGATCATCAGCCCGAGCCGGGTCGACGAGATCATCCAGGCCAGCGCGGCCGCACAGATGACCGCGAGGTAGACGAGAGCGTGCTGTCCGAACAGGATCGGCCCGACGATCGGCAGGCCTGCAAGCCCCAACAGGTCGATTTCCCGGAAGCCCGGAACCTGCACTGCGGTGCCACCCTGCGCGAGCGTCAGGCGAAAGCCGTAGCCCGACAGGCCGATGCCCAGGAACAGGAGAGCGATGCCGCTGACGATCTGCTCGGCCTTCAGCTGCACCGTGAAGACGGCATGGATCGCGCCCATTGCCGCGCCCGACAGGACGGCCGCCACCAGCCCAGCCCAGGGACTGCCCGACGAGACCGTCAATAGGACCGCGACGAAGGCGCCGACCAGCATGATGCCCTCGATGCCGACATTTATGACGCCGGCGCGCTGCGAGATCGTCTCGCCGATCGCCGCGAGCGCAATCGGCGTGGCGAGCCGGATGCCTGCCGCGAGTAGGCCGCTGAGGAAAAGTGCCTCATCCATCGGCCGTCTCCGCCTGCCCGCGCCTCGCTCGATGCGCGACGTAGACTCCGCCTGCGAGGAACACGAAGATGATCGCTCCTTCGAGGATGTTGATGATCGGGAACGGCACGACCCCGTTACGCGCCAGCGTGCCGAGACCAGCATAGAGCATCGAGAAGCCGAAGGCCGAGATCGGCACTAGCAGGGGGTTGAGCCTTGCCACCAGCGCGACAGCGATCGCCGTGATGCCGAACCCGGGCGCGAAGCCCTCCTGCACGCGGCCGTACACCCCCGTAATCTCGATCGCACCGGCAAGTCCCGCCAGCGCACCGGACAAGGTCAGGACACTTCCCGCAATCCAGCGCGGATCGATCCCGGCATAGCGCGCCGCATGCGCATTGGCGCCGACAACGGCGAGCTTGAATCCATAGCGCGAGCGCTGCGCCAGGATGGCCATGGCGACCACAGCCAATAGGGCGATCACCAAGCCAGCATGGATGCGCGTCCCGTCGAACAGGATCGGCAGCCGCAGCGCCTTGTCGAGCGGGTCGGAACGCGGGATGATGCGCATGGCTTCCTGCAAAGGTCCGCGCACCAGCCAGGACAGGATCTGCAGGGCGACATAGTTGAGCATGATCGTCGCGACGATCTCGTTTCCGCCGAAGCGGCCCTTGATGATCCCGGCGATGCCGCCCCAGACCGCGCCCCCGCCGACCCCGCTCAAGAGCAGGAGCAGCAGGCCGAACAAGTTGTGCGGAACGATCGGCGCCATCACCATCGCCAGCACGCTGCCCGCAATGAGCTGGCCGTCCATGCCGATGTTGAAGATACGAGCCTTGAAGGCGAGCGCGATGCCGAGTCCCAGGATGGTCAGCGGAATGGTGCGCAGGACAGCCTCAAGAAAGCCCGAGCGCGTGAACAGCACGCGCTCGCCGATCCCGATCACCACTGACAGAGGATTTGCCCCTGCGATCAGGATGGCGCCGACAACCAGCGCTGCGATGAAGCATGCCGCGAGGACCGCCTCGCGCCGGATGCCGGCTTGCCCGCTCATGCCGCCGCGCTCTCGTGGCCGGCGATCCAGGCGCCGATCTCGTCCCGAGCAATCTCGTCGCGGCGTGTCGGGCCAAACGTCCGCCCGCCGGCGAACACCACAATGCGGTTTGCAAGCTGGAGAATTTCGTCGAGATCGGACGAAACCAGAAGCACGCATTGCCCTGCCTCGCGCGCCTCCTCCAGCAGCCTATGGACAAAGCGGATCGTCTTAATGTCGAGTCCGCGGGACGGATGTGCAGCCAGGATCAGGCGCGGAACACCATCCATCTCGCGGGCAAGCACGAACTTCTGCTGGTTGCCGCCCGACAGGCGGTCGATCCGCTCGTCGGCGCCCCTGGCTCGCACATCGAACAGCGCCAGGCGCTCGTTTACCAGCCGCTGCAACGCGCCGTCACGTACAAGGCCGTGTCTGACCAGCCCCTGTCGCTCGCTGTGCCGAAGAAGATAGTTCCGGGCGAGCGACATCTCGCTTACGATTCCCGACCGCCGACGGTCTTCGGGGACATGCGCAACGCCGGCGCGACGCAGATTGGCAGCCGTCCAGCCGGAGCCCCCTGACGTATGTCCGAGGCATTCGATCCTGCCGTCATGCGGTGCGTCGATCCCGGCCAGGACCCGCATCAGTTCGCTCTGTCCGTTGCCGTCGACGCCGGCGATGGCGACGATCTCCCCGCCATGCAGGTCGAGCGACAGGCCGGCGACAGCAACCGATCCATTGCCGCGCCTCAGTGTCACGTCCACCATGCGGCAGACGATCTCAGTTCCGGACTCAGCCGACGGGCGGGCCGTTGCTTCTCCCGTCACGATGGCGCGGGCCTGATCGCGGTCGCCGTTGCCGACCATGTGCATGACGACATCGTCAGGGGTGAGTTCGCTCGTCGGCGCGTCGGCCACGACCTCGCCGTTGCGCAGCACAACCGCGCGGTCGGCGACCGCGAAGATGTCCTCCAGCTTGTGCGTGATCAAAATGACCCCCGTCCGTTCGGTCTTCAGGCGCCGGATCGTGTCGAACAGCCTTGCCTTGTCCTCGGGGCCCAGCACGGCTGTCGGCTCGTCGAGGATGAGGAGTCGGACCTTGTGGATCAGCGCCTTGACGATCTCGATACGCTGCTGCTGGGCAACGTCGAGCCCCTCGACCCGGGTCGTCGCATCGACGGATAGGCCGAGCGTCCGCGCGGCCGTGGCGATAGCCTTGCCAAGCTGCCTGCGATTCAGCCGGCCGAGCCCGAGCTCGGGCATCGCGAGGGCGACGTTATCGAGGCCCGTCAGGGTCGGGACCAGCGTGAAGTGCTGATGCACGACGCCGATGCCGGCCCGCACCGACTGCGCCGGCGAGTCCAGACGCACCGGCTCGCCGTCGACGAGGATGCTGCCTTCGTCGGGCAAGAGCAGGCCTGAGAGCATGTTGACGATGGTCGACTTGCCGGCCCCGTTCTCGCCCACGAGCGCGAGGACCTCGCCGGGACGAATGGCGAGGTCAACGGCGCGGTTGGCGACAACCGCGCCGAACCGCTTCGTCACGCCTTTCAACGTGACGAGCGGGGGAACTGATCCGTCAGTGGACACTGTGCCTTCTTCTCACTTAGGAGGAAGCGTTCCGTCGGCGAACCCCTTCATCATGGTTTGGATTTTGGCCAAGTCGTCTGCGGAGAACTTGCTCTCGAACGTGCGGAAGGGCGCCAGTCCGATGCCGCCTTCGTTGAGGCCGAGCACGTAGCTTTCCGGCTTCAGTGTTCCGTCGATCAATCGGCCGACCGCTAGGTCGATATTGACATCCATATTGATAAGCGCGGTGGTGATGATCGTCTCTGGCGCCATGGCCTGGCTGTCGAACGCCGTTCCGATGGCGTGAACGCCGGCCTTCTGGGCCGACTGGATGGTGCCGACGACGTTTTCGTTGCCCGTCGACGTCACGACATCAGCGCCCTGTTCGATGAGCGACGTCGTGATCTCGGCTCCGCGAGCGATATCGCTGAACGACCCGACATATGCTGACAAGACCTTGACGTCCTGCCTCATGCTTTTCGCACCGGCCTCGAAGCCCTTGTTGTAGTCCTCAATGACCGGGACTGGGATTGCGCCGATATGGCCGATAGTGCCGCTTTTGGTGTAAAGCCCGGCTACAGCCCCCGCCATGTAGCCAGCATCCCCCCAACGATTGTCGAACGACGCAACATTCGGAGCCGCCGAAACCTGCGCCGTGTTGACGACGAACCAAGTGTCTGGGAATTCGGCATGAATTTCCATGACAGGTTCAGCGAACTGGAAGCCGTGGCCAATGATCATGTCATAGCCCTCTTCGGCGTAGGAGCGCAGCACGTCCTGAATCTGGGCCAGATCGGTATTCTCGCGCACGACAACTTCTATGTCATATTTGCCCTTGGCAGCCTCGATACCCTTGTTGGCAGCGGAGTTAAACGTGCCGTCGGTCACGGGACCGGGCAGCACCAGTGCGATCTTCTTCGTTTCCGCCATGGCCGCGCCGGCCATTAGCGCAAGGGCGATCGTCGTACCTGTCAGAAGCTTCAGCATGTCGGTTCCCCATTGTTGGCTTTGTTGTCAGTCCATCCGTTACGGCACGAGCCGCTCCAGGATTTCATCGGCGGTCATCACGTCGCCGAATTGCTGGATGATGTTCTCGAGGCTCGCCCGATGCTCGTCCTCCGAGAGCGCGGCTGTGCCGTCCGAGACCATCACCACCTTGAAGTCCATCATCATCGCGTCCCGCGCGGTCGACTCACAGCACACGTTCGTCTTGGTGCCGCAGATCAGCAGTGTGTCGAGACCGAGGCTGCGCAGCACCCGCTCGAGCTGTGAGGAGCCCGGCACAAGCGCGCTGTAGCGGTTCTTGAACAGCTTCACGTCGCCGTCCTGGACGTCGAGTTCCTCCCAGATGGCCTGCCCGGATCCGCCCGGGGACAGGCTCTCGATGGTGCGGCTGCGCAGGTCGTCGGACACGAAATGATCGAAGAAGTTGCGCCAGTCGCTGGTGCTGCCGACTCCCACATTGGCGTGCGTGCACCAGATGACGGTCCCGCCCGCAGCGCGCAGTCCCGCCGCGAGCCTGTTGATCGGCACGATGATGTCGCGCGAGGCGGGAACCTCGGCCGGGGCGCCCGGCTCGCAGAAGGTCTTCTGCATATCGACCACGACCATCGCGGTTCTCGCCGGATCGATGTTGTCGAAGATGTGGAGCCTGCCGCGCCTGGCGACGACCCGATCGATGATATGCTGGCTGATCATGTCGAAACTCTCCCTAGAAGGACAGGCCGTCGGAAAAGACCCACAGCAGGACGGCGGTGTCCTTGCCGAGATTCATCCAGCGATGCGGCGTGTCGCATTTGAAATGCAGTGAATCGCCCTGCGCGAGGCGGTGTTCTTCGCCGTCCAGATCGAACACGACCGATCCCTCGAGGACGTGGACGAGCTCTTCGCCGGGATGGCTCATCAGTTCGGAGCCCGAATGGGTATCGGGGCTGATCGTGCCGATGCGGGCTTCCAGCAGGCCCGGCACGAAGCCGATGTTCAGGTCTTCCAGCACCATCGACATTTCGGGAAAGTCGCGGCGCCCGCGCTGGCCGCGCCGCACAACGGCCGATCGGGCAAGCCGGGTGCGGGCCCGGTCGACGAGGAAACCAAGATTGGCGTCAAGCGCCGAGGCGAGGTTGATGGCATGGACGAGGCTCGGATTGAGCAGGCCGTTCTCGATCTTGCTGATCGTGCTCGCCGGCACCGCGGATGCGCGCGCGAGATCGGCGATGCTGAACCCGCGCTCGCGGCGCAGCAGGCGCAGCCGCTCGCCCAGCGTCTCGCCGGCCGTCTGGCTTGAGCCCAAAGGTTCGCGCCGCCCTGCCATCCTCAGGCCCAGTCGACCCGGTCTACCAGGAACGGCTCTCCGGGCAGCGCCGTTTCCGTGTCGAGCGTGGTCCCGCAGGATGGGCAGTAGAAGCGGCGCAGCAGCACGCCGCCTTCGGTCCGGAACATCGGGCCGCCTGCTTCCGCAATCGGGTGCTCGTCGAGCACCGCGACCTCCTTCCAGCTCGCTGCCGCGGGCGCGAGCTGATGTCCACAGGCCCGGCAGGCGGTCATGCCGGCGCTCAGGACGAGCGTTGGGGAAATCGATCTCGTGGCGCTCATTGCACGACCTTTCCGAGTCTGGCCGCCCTGTTGCTCGCGCGCAGATCCTGCGTCGCCTGCGCGTCGAGCTCTCCGTCCTGGCCGAGGACGACGCCATAGATGTCGCGCGCGGCGTCCATGCTCACGAGATCACCGGCCACGTCGGCCGCCACATGCTCGGGCGCGCGGTCGAGCGGGTCGCCGTAGCCGCCGCCGCCGTTCCAGCGGACATAAAGCGTGTCATTGCCCATCAACGGAAACACGCCCCAAGACACGGGATCGCCGTCGGCTGCGGCCGCACCCTCCATGTCGTCGCGGCCGCTGCCCTTCGCCCAGGCATACTTGTTGGGTGCACCGGGGAGGCCGCCGGCAAGGCCGTCGCTCATGGGATGGCGGTCGCCCTTGCCGGAGAGTACGTAATGGATGCCGCCGTCCGGTGCCTTATGCGGGACGACTGCGATCTCGCCGCCGCTGCCGCCGCGCCACAGGCCCGGCCCGCCCGAATCCTTCATCCGCCGCCGGAACAGGTATCGGATCGGGAAATTCGCCTCGACGGTCTCGACATTGGCCATGCGCGAGATCGGGTTTGGGATCTCGCCGCCGATATCGACGCCATCGGCGAAGGAGCGCGCGCCGCCCGCCCCGGCGAAGGTCTCGGTGAAGATGCCGATCGAATGCCCGCCTCTCTGGTTGCGTCCGAACTTGAAGATGGCGAAATGATTTGCATGCCAGACCGAGGTCGCTTGCTCGCGGTAGCGGTCGCTCGCCGCCAGCATCTTGCCGATGGTCGCGCAGGCCGCGTTGTTGACGGACTGGATCGCCGCGACTGTCGCGACCGAGACCGGGGCGGGCCGCGTGCAGTTCACGATCGACCCTTCCGGCGCAATCATCTGGACCGGCCGGATCACGCCCTCGTTCCAAGTGATGTCGTAGCAGAGGAGCGGAAACAGCGGCGCGAACAGGCCACCCAGCGACGCCCATTTCGTGCAGTTGATTGCATGGCGGCTCTGCTCGCTGGAACCGGTGAAGTCGAAGACAAGCCGGTCGCCCGACTTGGTTATCGTCAGCCTGACCGTTGCCGTCTCGCCATTGACGTCGAGATACTGGCGCGACTGCCAGCTTCCGTCCGGCAGTTCCCTCAGGCGCGCCCGCAGCAGGGTCTCGGACTGGGAGATGAGTTCGGAGCCGGCGTCGTCGACCGTCTTCGCCCCGTATTTCGCGGCGAGAGCCTGCATGCGCTCGCGCGCCACATTGTTGCAGGCGATCATCGAGCGCAGGTCGAGCATCACCATCTCGGGCGAACGCACCATGTTGAGGAGCGTGTCGATGACGTCCTGGACCATCTCGCCCTGGTCGACGATCTTGATGCCCGGCGAGGAGAACCCTTCCGTGAAGATGTCGACCGATTGCGGGCTGAACCCGCCCGGGTTCATCGCGCCGATGTCGTAGACATGCACAAAGCAGGCGCTCCAGGCGATCAGCTCGCCCTGGAAATGGATCGGCGCAACCAGGTAGATGTCGGACGTATGCAGCGCGGCCGTGTAGGGATCGTTGAGCAGGAACACGTCGCCTTCGCGAATGCGCCCCTCGAACCGGCGGATGATCGACTTGCAGGCTTCCGCGGCACTGGTCAGGTGGTGCAGGAAACCGACGCCGCCCATCAAAAGGGACCCGTCGGCCCGGTAGAGCGAGACCATCAGGTCGTGCCCCTCGTTGGTGATAGCGCTGCCGGAGACATGCTTCAGCGTGATCACCGCCTCGTCGATGATGCGGAAGAGGCGATGGCGGATGATCGAAAAGGTCATCGGATCCATGGCTCAGACCTCCATCTCGAGCACGATGTTGCGATAGCCGTCCATCCGGGCGGTCTGTCCCTCCTGGACGGCGATCGTGGTGATCGGCGTATGGATCACCGCGGGCCCCCTCAGCCGATTGCCCGGCGACAGACGCGAGAAGTCATAGATGTCGGACTCGACCAGTTGGCCCCGCGCCTCGACGAAGATCGGCCGGCTGCCGATGCGCGCGCCCTTGCAGTTCACATCTCCTTCCGGTTCGACGGGCAGTTTCGGCCGCTGCATCAGGCCACTGGCCGTAAGGCGGAACATCGTCATCTCGATGCCGGCCTCGCGGTAGGCCGAGCCCTTGCCGAACTTGCGCTGGTAGAGGCTCTCGAAATCGTCCACCAGCGCTGCAAGCCCTGCCGTGTCGAGCGGAGTCGCCGCGCGCACCGGTGTCGTCACCTCGTGGACCTGTCGGCGGTAGCGTAGGTCGACGGACCAGTCGAAACGCATTGTTTCGGCCGCAAAGCCCTCCGCCTCCAGCTGCAGCCGTGCCCGTTCGGCGAGCGGCGCGAAGATCGCGTTGACCTGTTCGACATCGACATCCGACGGCAGCGTCGTGGTGGTCGAATATTCATGGCGGACATCGGCCGTCACCAGCCCGAAGGCGCAGTTCACCGATGCCGTGTAGGGAACGACGATGCGCTTGACCGCCAGTTCCTCGCCGAAGGAGGAGGCCAGCATGCCGCAAGTGCCGCCGAAGGCGTGCAACACGAAATCGCGCGGATCTAGCCCGCGCTCTACCGTGATGGTGCGGATCAGGTCGGTGATCTGCGCCGCTGCGATCCGGTAAATGCCGATCGCCGCCTCCTCGACTGGGACGCCCAGCGGATCGGCAATCGTCTCCTTGAAGATTCGCCGCGTGGAGTCGATGTCGAGCGTCATCGAGCCGCGCAAAAAGTGGCCGGGCTCCATGTAGCCGATCAGCAGCATCACGTCGGTCAGCGTCGGCTCGATGCCGCCGAGCCCGTAGCAGATCGGGCCAGGCCGAGAGCCCGCGGAGCGCGGTCCCACCGTCGGGAGCTTCGTTTTCGGATCGAGCTGGACGATGCTGCCGCCGCCGGCTCCGATCGACACGACGTCGATCTTCGGCGCGACATAGTGGAACCGGTCCACCATTGGCTCGCGCGCATATTCGAGCTCCCCGTTCTGGATCACGCCCACCTTGAAGGTTGTTCCACCCATGTCGGCGGCGATGATCTCTGTGTCGCCCATCAGGTCGCCGAGGAACTTTGCGCCGATGACGCCGGCCGCCGGGCCGCACTCGATCATGCCGACGGCCCGGTCGCCCGACTCTGACGCCGGCAGCAGCCCTCCATAGCCCTGCATCACCATCGTCTGCCCGCCATATCCGTTCTCGGCCAGCAGGCTCTCGAGCGAGCGCAGGTAGTCACGCGTGACGCGTCCCGCATAGGCGTTGATCACGGCCGTCGAGGTGCGCTCGTATTCGCCCGGAACCGGCGCGATGTCGCTCGACAGGGTGACGTAGACGTCGGGCGCGATGCGCTCGATCAGGTCGCGGACGGCGCGTTCGTGCATCGGATTGAAGAACGACCACAGGAAGGAGACGGCGATCGCCTCCACCTTCTTCGTCTCGACCAGATAGCGCACGGCACGCTCGGCCTCGGCCAGGTCGAGCTCCTGGACGACCTCGCCGTCGCAGTCGATGCGCTCGTGGATGCCCCTGATCGCGCCGGTCGCCACCAGGGGCGCAGCGCGATCGGTGCGCACGGGGTTCTTGATGCCGTCTTCGGTCAGCCCGGACCAGCGCCCATAGGCGCCACGCGTGACCAGCAGCGTGTCCTCGAAGCCATGCGTCGCGAGCAGGCCGGTCGGCGCGCCGTCGCGCGTAAGGACGGTGTTGTCCACCACAGTCGAGCCGTGAACGAAGAGCGTCGTGCGCTCCAGGACGTGCCGTCGGTCGACGCCCATGATCTCGGTTGCAGAAAGGATCGAGTTCAGCACGCCGGTGGCAAAGTCAGGCGGCGTCGACAGTGCCTTGCCGATATGGATCTCGCCGGTCGACGCGATGATGATGGTATCGGTGCAGGTGCCGCCGACATCGGTGGCCACGATGTAGGTTGTTTCGCTCATGTCGTTTCCTGTCGCCCGTCTATGCCCGCAATCTCGGAATCGTCAGCCACGGCCTCGACCACAAGCAGGCGTCCGGCCGATGTCTGGCTCCGCCAACCCCGCAACACACCCGCCCGCGCATGGAAACTGTCACCGTGGCGAAGCAAGGTCTCCTGACCGTCGAGGGCGACCGCCACGCTGTCGGCCAGCACATATCCGAAGACGGCATTCGCCGGCGTGTCCGTAGCCGCGCTGGCGCCAAGCTGCACAATACGCGCACGCATCCGGGGCGACCGCAGTGAACGCGTCAGCTCGGTTGTTTCAGTTGCAGCGGCCGCAGACGTATAATCTGAAACGACGTCGCTGCGGCGCGATGCTTCGACAAGATCGTTGAGGTTTGCGCCAAGCACGTCGACAATGCTGACGACCGTCGCCAGGCTGGGGTTGGTGCGGCCCGCCTCAAGGTCGCGGACTGCGCGTTCTGATAGACCTGCTGCCCGCGAAAGCTGCGCGATCGTGCGACCGGATCGCTCCCGCAATATGCGGAACTGGCGTCCGATTTTGCGGACTTCCGACTCTTTGGAAGAAAGGGACATCGCTCGCGGCTCTGCTCCAGACATTCACTTACGTCGGAAGATGGACCGATCTGAAATGCCTTGTCAATGCGAATTTCTGCGTGCTCAGCTGGGTCTTCATCTTAGTGTCGAGAAGAGTTCGCTAGTCGGCGCGGGCGTGGTGATGATTGGCTTGAATGGCGGGCCGACCGCATGTTCAAACTGGCGGTTATGTTCTGCTGGTCCGGTATTTCGTCCTTATCGCGAACGTCTCATACTGCGAAACCGGGGTCCGGACTGGCAAAGCATTTAGCGTTGGTGCCGAGCTAGCAAACCCTGAGGCATCCGTCATGGCCAACATTGGGAAGCAAGGATGGTAACGTAATATCGCAAAGTCGTCAGCTGCCCGACCGGCTCCGCGCCGGTAGCGCAACGGCAACTGCGAAAAGTCATGCGCCCATTGGAGAGTTGCGATGAAATAGATCCATTGCCCGTCTGAAATCGGGGTCATTTTCGGCGATCATGTTGCGCTCGAAGCCGAGATACAATTCAAGTTCTGTTCGGTGGGAAAGTGCCCGGCGACACAGCTCGTCAAGGATTTCCTCGCGCTCGCTGTCCTGCATGGAGGCATAGTGCTTGCGTATTGTCTCGACCGGCGTGTGGCCAAAATTCAGCTGCAGGGCCACCTCTTCGACGATCAGCATGGCGCCACGCTTGGATAGAAACGGGTGAAGGACCTTTCGAAAGTCGTGCGATGAAATGCTACCGTCGGTAATCCCTGAGACGCTGGCTGCATCCTTAATAATGCGCTGCACCGGATCTTCGGATGTCCAGCCCCTCGCCGCTTCACCGCCAGCAGGGCGAAAGCCGAGGCCAATGCTGTTCGGCTGGATGTAGCGGTCCGGCAGGAAGAAGGGTTCATCATCGCCAAAGCCGTTGCTGCCACGCCACCGCGCCCACACCGCGATGGCATCGAGAAGCCCGAAGCCCAGGTCGAGGCAATAAGTCCGGATGTGTGTGCCTAGTTTTGTATCGACTTCACGCGGATCCTGATTGATCCACCGTGTAACGGTGTTCACGTGCTTGCCGCGCAGCGTGATCAGCGCCCCAATGCGGATCCCCGTTACAATGAACATGGCGACGATTGCTCGGTTGCGCTCCTCGACCGGGTTCGATCCGGTCATACCGGAGAACATGCGAACGGCCTGGTCGAAATTCAGGCTGGTGCCCTTAACCATACTGGACTCTGCAGCGCACTCCTTGCGCGAAAGGCTGAAGTAGCCGGGCAGGTCCGGATCCACTTCGATATTGGGCCGGCGCGTCAGCCACGTGTAGAACGCGCGACAGCGATCCAACGTGTGCGAGACCGTAGATCTGCTCAGCCCCCCTTCCTCCAGATCGCGTAGTTGCCGAAGCTGGTTCTTAAAGTCACCAGCATCGGCAATTGTTATAACTTCAAAGGGCTTGTGGTTGAGGTGTGCGCTCATCCTACTGATCGCGCGAAGATGATCATCGACCGTTGTCACGTCGAATTCCTCGTGGTTCTCAAGAAATATCCGATAGCCATAAAGCCACCGCTGATTGGAACTGCTGGTTTCTGGCGGGATTGGCAGCCCGTTTCTCTTACTACCCACGGAGGCCCGTCCTTCAATTACGTCGGACGAGTCTCCGGGGATGTTGACGGAAGCGCCAAAGATTTGGCTGAGTTCAGTGGCTGTAGCGCTTGCTTGTGGCATGCTGTGGCAATCTCTGCATTGTCCACTCACTTTGAAGCATCCGATGCCATGGGGAATTGTCTGGATGGTTCCCGCGAGCATCGATTTGAAGCCAAAGCAGCTGTAGCAAAACAATCGCCCACTCTCGGGCGAGCGACCGTGCGGCCAGCGCATATGTGTCAGGAATCGGCGTAGCTCGTATCCGGAGAAGAGTTGAGGCCGTTTGTTGTCCACAGGCTCTAGGCCTCGCCGCACCCAAGTCGTGATAGTGCCGTCCCGTATGCCGAAAAGCGCGCAGGCTTCCTCGCGCGAATAGATCCAGTGGCGGCGCGCCTTGGTGGGGTCGTGTCGGCGTGACATGACTAACGACCTGATCCATTGCGGGTAGAGAGCGCGTCAAGATGGCGATCAATCGATACCCGGTCCCAACGGGTTGAACTACCAATTCGGACCGGATGTGGAAAAGCGCTCTCGGACTTCGTCAGGCGCCACACCTTGGACACGCTGACACCCAAATAGGCTGCGACTTCTGAAGCTCGCATCATGCGTGGGACGCAAATTCCACGCGGAAATTCCCTAGCCGCCTGTGCGGCTTCTGGCTTTGCCGCGGCGGGCGCCATGTGAGCGGTAGCCGTCAGTCCAACGGCGGTAGCCGATTGTTGGTGAGTGCTTTGGTGGCATTTTCCCGATTTAACGGCTTCGTCGAAGTCGCCAGAAACAGCGTCATCGATGCACGTAGGTCGCTTTCCCGATTTGCTAGCTTGGCTCGCCTCGGCATAGGCGTTCGGGAACTCTTCGATGGCGTCGCCCTCGCGCAGGCTCAAAGCACCATCGCGGCCGGTGCCATATGCGAAGAGGTCAATGCCTGCGCGGTCGTGGCGCTCATTGGAGTGTTTCATTGCAAGATGCCGCTGGTTTGCCAAAGCCCGCGTCGGGCGAGCTTCAATGGTCAAGACTCAGGCTGAACGACCTTCGCGGGTCGCGGTGACGTCAGATCACAGCTGGGTGGACGTCCTCGGCAGCGTCGCAACGAAGTGATCCAGGTCTTCACGCATGATCAGAGTGCGCTTGCCGAGCTTTCTTACTGGCAGTCGGCCGGCTTTGATGATGCAGTAGAGGGTGGATCGACCGATGCCGAGTAGGCGAGCGGTCTGGGCAATGGACAGTGCCGATATGTCCTGCATAGCTTTGACTCCAATTGGACCCGGACAATCCCAGGTGGATGCGCAAAGCCTGTCCTGAAGTGCGAGGGAATCCTAATTGGGCAATTGGGCGGCGATCAATTCTCCGCCCAATTCCTTGACACGCAAATTTCGTTCCGGATTGCGCGGCCCGCGTGGGCCTGGTTTTGAATTGGCCCAGTGTTCACCATAGACATCTCGGACGCTGTCCCTTGGGACGGACGGCATGCAACGTCGGACGAGTCCGAACATTTCCCGATGAGTGAGGGGTAGCAAATCTTGCGGTGCCATCGCGATGATTCTCTCGATCGACCGCAAGATTTCAGCCGGCGCGAAGCGCTTGGCTGGTGATGGGGCGATGTCATTCTTGTGGTCTGGCCACTTGTCCCTAATGAAGTCGGTCCGGATCTGAACTCTGCGATAACCGGACACATGCACACCGAGGATCGAACCGTCGTGTTCGCAGTAATTGTCGATACCCAATAGTCGATAGGGTTGGTCTTCGTCGTTGGCATCAGACGTTGCGGTTAGTCGCCAGATTCCGCTGGGTATCGGCACCAGCGGACCTGACGCATCTTCTGCAACACCACGAACGAGCGATTCTGCGATCGGAGGAGGCAGGTCCGCGAGTTCCGAGACTAGCGCTTCCGCGGCGTCGTCGTCCCGCGCCCAGTACGACTTCAGTGACAGGGGTTGACCGCGCATCGCGATCCATTCGATCGCGGCGCCCAAGCCGATCCAATGTGCTTCGAGTTGTTCAGGTTTGATATCGGGCTGCACGATACGCTCGTCTACAGGCTCGTCCCGCTTGCCGTTCTCGACCACCTGACGTCCTCCATTGGCAGCAGTGCCGTTCATGCGCGACCGTTAGTCGTGCAAAAGATCATCCGCTCAACTGTGTCATCGTGCCATTTGGCGTCCTCCGTGCGCAGTAATCGCACCATGCTTGCATAAGGGTACGCCGCTTCTCCAAAGCACTCCCTCGGCGATAGGCGCGTTCAACCTCATTGCCAACCTTGTGGCCTAGAGCAGCCTCGGCAACCTCTCGGGGGAACTCTGTTTCTTCTCCTGCCCAGTCACGAAAGCTGCTGCGGAACCCGTGGACACTCACGTCACCAACTTTCATTCTGCGCACCAGCATCATCATCGCCATATTGGAGAGCGGTCGACCGGTCTTGGCGTCCAGCTTGTTGCCGGCGCGGGGCTCGCCCCAAAAGACAAACTCCCCCCGCTTTTGCTGGGCAAGTTCGGTTAGTATTTCGAAGGCCCGTGACGAGAGAGGCACGGAATGTGCTTCGCCTGGCTTCGTCCTGTCGCCCGGTATCGTCCAGACCAGCCTATCCAAATTTAGCTCGACCCATTTCATGCCGATAGTTTCACCAGACCGCACAGCGGTCAAAATTGTAAACTCAAGCGCGCGAGCAGACATGCCTTCCATAGCTTGGAGCTTCAGTACGAAGGCTGCAACATCAGCATAGGGCATTGCGGGCTGATGACCTCGCTGCAGCTTCTTTCTCTTTGGAAGGTGCATCCGTAGATTTCCGCGCCACACGGCGGGGTTCTCGCCGTCTCGCCAGCCCTTGGCTTTGGCGTAGTCTAACACCCGCTCGATACGCCCACGGAGCCGCGAAGCCGTTTCTGCCTTCTCGGTCCAGATAGGGTTTAGAACGGAGCGGACATCATCAACGGTGATCTGCGAAACGCGCTTCGAACGGATAGCCTTGCAATACGTCTCGCCAAGTGTCTGACTCCACTGATATTCATGTTTGGCATTTCGCCACTCTGCTCGAATGTTGGCGATGTACTCAGCTGCACATTCCGCAAAAGTAGGTTCGACTGATTTCCTGCGAGCCTCAATTGGGTCAATGCCGTCCGCAACCATCTCGCGCGCGCTGCTTGCGCTTCTTCGCGCTTTAGCCAGCGACACGCTCGGGTATGGACCTAGTCCCATCTCTCGGCGCTTGCCGGCCAATGTCCACATATAAACCCAAGATCGCTTGCCGACAGGCGAAACGAGTAGATACAGCCCGCCGCCATCGCTGTGCCGCCCAGGCTCAGTCGCAGCCTTCACAGCAGTGTCAGACAGCTTATTGAGATTGCGCGCAGCCATTCCCACTAATACTCCCACTTAGAAAGCCCGACAATAGCGAACATTCGTGGACAATGGGAGACACCAGATTCCAAAAGACGTATATTTTTCAATGCCTCGGTGGACAAGACTGAACGATGGCGAACTGGTGTTCGGTGGACCTCAGCTCCACCAGCGGATCAATTGTCAGTTTTTTCTCGCAAGATCCAAAACAAGCCTTCAATGCCCGTCGCGTTTCCGGCAACAGCCCACCAAACCGCTTGGCCTGCGGACGCCAGGCGACTTTGTCTCGCCAGACTGAACCAAGCTTCTCCTTCACGCCTCTCGCGCGAGAGCCTTGAACCGGCTGACGCTGCCGACCCGTGGCTTCGGCGATCCGCGCCGCGGTCACGCCCTTTGCCGCTCCAGTTCGCGTGCGGCTGAACCAACGCCGCGCCACAACCACAGTCCGTCCTACGCGCTCGCTGCGGCGACCGGAGCGAGCAACTTCGCCATCCGCTGAATGGCGAAGACGTATCCCTGGGTGCCGAAGCCGGCGATGACCCCCGAAGCCACCCCAGAGACGTAGGAATGATGGCGGAATGGCTCGCGCTTGTGGACGTTCGAGATGTGAACCTCGATGATCGGATGATCGAACGTGTTGAGCGCGTCGAGGATCGCGACCGACGTGTGGGTGAATGCCGCGGGATTGATGACGATGCCCGCGGCCGTCTCCCGCGCCTCATGGATCCAGTCGATGATCTGCGACTCCGCATTGCTCTGCATGAATTTCACGGCGAGGCCATTCTCCGAGCCAACCTTGATGCATGCGTCCTTGACGTCCTCAAGCGTCTCGTGACCGTAGATGTGGGGCTGCCGCTTTCCCAAGAGATTGAGGTTGGGTCCGTTGAGGACGTAGATCGTTTGCATGCGGGCACCTATTCCTTCGGCAGCAGGTTTCGCTGATGGGACAGTTCGGGATCGGACTCGGTCACGTCGACGCGAAGTGCGAATCGGCCGCGCGACCAGGCTTCGGGAACCGTCGCCGACGCCGCGTCGAACACCTCTTGCGAGAAAGCCTTGCGAATCTCTCTGCTCCTGCCCGGCGCCATCCTGACGGTGATCTGGACGAACTGGTTGAGCGGGTTTTCGTCGGCGACGAGCGAGTAGTCGGCGCCCCGCGCGAGCGTTCTCACGACGTTCGGGGCGAAGTGGCCGCTGGAGCGGGCGGCGCGGTGAACGGCTTCGACCAGTCGGGCCATATCGACCACTTTGTCGGCGCCGGAACTGTAGTCGATCAGGATATACGGCATCTCAGGCCCCTAGCCGACGAGTTCGGAGAAATGGCTGCGCATGCGGGCCGCGTCCGCCTCGATCCCGGCGAAGAGCCTGAGCGCGCCGGCGGCCTGGTAGACGACCATGCCGCCGCCATCGAGCACGCGGCAGCCTACGTCCCGCGCGCGCGCCAGCAGCGGAGTGACTAGCGGCATGTAGACGATGTCGGCGACCCAGTGGCGGGGGCGCAGCAGGTCGCCATCGAGCGGAAGGCCCGGATGCTTCGCCATGCCCGTCGGCGTTGCGTGGATCAGCCCGTCGGCGGCGGACATCGCCTTCGCGATGTCGGACGCCACCACGGCGCGGTTCGCACCGAACTCCGCGTTCAGCCGCGCCGCGAGAGCTTCCGCACGTGTCCGCTCGACGTCGTGCACGAGCAAGGTCCCGACCCCCAGCGTGAGTGCGGCGTGCGCGACGGCGGAGCCGGCTCCGCCCGCGCCGAGAAGCAGGGCGCTGCCGCGCGGCACGTCGGGAAAGTTCAGACGGAAGCTCTCGTGGAAGCCGTACCAGTCCGTGTTGTGGCCAATGCGTTTTCCATTGCGCAGGACGACGGTGTTGACCGCCCCGAGCGAACGCGCTTCCGAAGACAGGTCGGTCAAGTGTTCGATGACCGACTGCTTGACCGGAAAGGTGATGTTGACCCCGGCGAACCCCCTGTCTTCGACCTCCTTCAGGATCAGAGGCAGGGCCTCGGCGCCGCAGTTGCGCACGGCGAGATCTATCAGCTCGTAGGAATAGTCGAAGCCGTGATGGGCGGCTTCCCGCTCGTGCAGGGCGGGCGACTTCGACGCCTGGATGTCGGCGCCGATCAGGCCAACCTTGATCCGGGGCCTGGCGTCGGGTGCATTCGTTTCACTCTGAGACATGCGAAAAGGCGTCCTTTACCGCTTGGGAGATGGTTCGTTCAGGGCTCCAAAGAGCCGCCGTGTGGATTCCATCAGGTGCTGGATATGCTCCCCCGCCGAGCGGCCCGGTATGCTCAGCGGCACTTCGATCGAAATGCAGGTGGAGGGCCGCAGGACGTTGAGCAGGGCGTGGAGGGGAAGCTCTCCCTCTCCCGGCGCGACGCGGCCGGCGCGGGCCTCCGCCATCATCGCCTCGGAACTCGCGGGCGCGGGGCCGGTGACGTCGCAGAGCTGGACGCTACGAACACGGGGCAGGCCGCCGCGCAGCTGCGCGACGTCTCCCCCGTTGCGGAAGAAGTGAATCGCATCGAGGAGAACGCCGGCATTTTTGGCGCCAGCCGAGGCGACCAGCGCATCGGCCTGGGCATAGGTCGCGATCGATCGCCACCCCATGTTCTCTAGGTCGACGCTGACGCCGTAGGGAGAGGCGAGTTCGCACAGCCGGGAGAAATTGGCCGCCAGCCTCCCATGATCGGGGTCGTCACCCGCGACCGTCAGGCGGGTGGCGTGCAATTCCGCTGCCGCCTCCAGCGTCGGCGCCATCGCCCGCGGATCGAAATCCGCGTCGATCACCACGGCCTCGATGTCGTAGACTTCGATGCCCATGTCCTCGCAGAGGCGTGACAGGCTGCGCAAGACCTTAGACCCGGCGCGAAGCGGATAGTGCGGTGCGCCGGCGAAGGGGGGGCACAGACGCAGGCCGATCCTTGCAAAGCCCGCAGCCGCAGCCAGACGGGCAAACCCGTCCGGTGGGACATGGATCGCCGAGAAGTGGGCAAGGCCGAGTTGCGGGATCATGGCGACGTCAGGTGGCTTCCATTGCAAGGATCGCGGTGATCGCCGCGACGTAGCCGTGAACCTGCAGCCCGGCGATGACGGCCGTCGCGACCGGCGAGATCAGCGACTTGTGGTAGATCGCTTCGCGCCGGTGCACATTCGAGATGTGCAGCTCGATGATCGGCCCCTTGAACATCTTCAACGCATCGAGGATCGGGATGGACGTGAAGGTGAGGCCGGCAGGGTTGATGACGATCGCCGATCCTTCTTCGATGGCCTCGTGGATCCAATCCACGATCTGGCCTTCCCAGTTCGACTGCCGAAAGACGATTGCTCGCTCGCCTGCCGCCTTGCGGCACATCTCCTCCACCTCGGCCAGCGTCGTGGTGCCGTAGATCTCGGGCTCGCGCTTGCCGAGCCGGTTGAGGTTCGGGCCGTTGATGACGAAAATCGGTCTGGCCATCTCGAGCTCCTAGCCCTGGTATCCCATCAGACGCGGCAGCCACAGCACCAGACCCGGGAAGAAGGTGATCAGCAGCAGCGACGCGACCATCGTGTAGAGAAACGGCATCACGTCCTTCACGATGTCCCACAGGGGCACGTTGGCGATGCGCACCATGATGAACAGCAGCAGGCCGTAGGGCGGCGTCACCAGGCCGAGCATGATGTTGACGATGCACATGACGCCGAAGTGGACGAGGTCGATCCCGAGCGCCTGGGCGGTCGGAATGAACACCGGCAGTATGACGAGGATGATCGTCGTGCCTTCCAGCACGCAGCCGAGCACGAGCAGGATGAGGTTGACCATGATCAGGAAGCCGGTCGGCGACAGATCCCAGCTGGTCAGCAGCACGCTCAACGCTTGCGGTATGTTCTCCACGGTGACGACGTAGTTGAGGACGAGGGCGCCCGCGATCAGCATGCCGATCGACGATGTGGTGCGCGCGCTCGCAAGCACGGACTGGTAGAAATCGCCGAAGGAGACGCTGCGGTACAAGACCACCGAGATCAGCAGCGCGTAGGCGGCGGCGACAGCGGCCGCCTCCGTGGGCGTCGTGACGCCCGAGTAGATGCCGCCCAGCAGCACCACCGGCATCAGCAGCGCGGGCAACGCCTGCCACGTGATGCGCGGTATCTCGCGCAGCGGCGTCGGCGGCTCGACCGGGAAGTTGCGCGAGCGCGCCTGGACGGCGACCAGCGCCATCTGGAGCCCGGCCATGAGAAGTCCGGGGATGACGCCGGCCAGGAAGAGGTAGCCGATGGAGGCGTCCGACACGAGCGCGTAGATGATCATCGGTATCGACGGCGGGATGATCGGCCCGATCACCGAGGTCGCTGCCGTCAGCGCCGCGGCGTAGCTCGCCGGGTACTTGCCGTCGGCGGTCATCATGTTCTGCATGATCTTGCCCGATCCGGCCGCATCGGCGATCGCCGAGCCGCTCATTCCGGCGAAGATGATCGACTGGAGGATATTGACCTGCGCCAGGCCGCCGCGGAAGCGTCCGACGATGGCGTTGCAGAAGGTCATCAGCCGGTCGGTCATCGAGCCGATGTTCATCAGCTCGGCGGCGAGGATGAACAGTGGCACCGCAAGGATGATGTAGTTGACATACATCCCGTTCAGGAACTGCTCGGCCGCGGTTCCCATGTCGAGCCCCGCCATCCAAAGATAGAGGATCGAGCCGGCGATCATGGCGTGGCCGACCGGCAGCCCCAGCAGGGCCAGGGCGGTGATGGCGACGAGGCAGATCGAGAAGGGGCTGGCGAGATTCATACGCCCGATCCCGCCTTGGTGGGATCGAACTCCCCCGGCGCCGAACCGCGCAGCACCTGCCACGAAAGCCAGACATAGCGGACGATGACGGCGACGACGAAGACAACGTAGATGGAGAACAGCCAGTCGAAGCGGATCTTCAGGTATGCGCTCTTCTCGACCTTCATGAAGGTGACGTAGTCCCACACGGCAGGGAGGGAGAATGCGTAGAGGAACACCAGCGACGCCGCGCAGACAAGAAACATCGCGCCGCGCGTGCGCGGACCCACGGAGGCGTAGATCAGATCGAAGCGCATTTCCTCCTTTTCCGTCAGCACGAAGGCGGCGCCCCACAGCACGATCCAGATCCAGAGGATCGCGCTGAGTTCGTTGGTCCATCCCGTCGGCCAGCCGAGCACGTAGCGGAAGAATATCTGCAGCAGGAACGCGACGAACATCGTCGTCAGCATCGCCATCAGCACGTTCTCGGCGCGGCGATAAAGCCAGCCGCCGATCGATCGAAGCCTGGGATTCATGGACGTTGCCTCCGGTCGCGAGACGGTCATCGCGTCAGGGAACCGGGGGTGGACACACGGAGCCCACCCCCGCTCGGGTCAAAGGGCGTTGATCTTGTCGACCACGCCTGCGGGCCATTCCTTTGCCAGATCGGATTCGAGATACTTCTTCTGGGCAAACTCCCGGAACGAAGCCACGTCGGGCGTGTAGACCTCGAGCCCCTGTTGTTTCATGAACTCGACCAGTTGGGCTTCCTTGGCAGCGTGCTGCTCGGCGCTCCACTTGATGACTTCGTCAGCGGCCGCCTGCAGCTTCGTCTGCTGTTCCGGAGACATCTTGTCCCAAGCCGCCTTGGAAATGGTCAGCAGATCGAAGCCGACGAGATGCGACGTCAGTACGATCTGATCCATCACCTCGTGGAACTTGAGGGTCTGGACGTTCGGCAGCGGATTGTCCTGACCGTCGATCGCGCCGGTCTGCAATCCGGTGTAGACTTCGGTCACGGCCATCGGCGTGGGATTGGCGCCCAGCGCCGAGCCGAGGAACTGCCACGCGTCTCCGCCCGGCATGCGCAGCTTGATCCCGGCCATGTCGGCCGGCGTGTTGATCTTCTTGTCGCCCTTCAGCCCGACCTGCCTCGTGCCGAAGAACGTCGGGCCGAGAATCTTCACCCCGAGCTGATCTTCGACCAGCTTTTTCATCTCCGCCCCGACATCGCTCGCGAAGAATGTGTTGAGGTGATTGACATCGCGGAAGAGGTAGGCCGACGTCAGCAGCGACCAGGCCGGAACCTGCTTCGCGAAGTCCTGAGGCGCGATGTTTCCCATTTCGAGGTTGCCGCGCTGGAGCGCGACGAGCTCGGTTCCCTGCTTGAACAGCGAACCGTTGTAGAAGGTCTCGACCTCGAAATCGTCGGCGACCGCCTTCTTGAAGGTCTCCATCATCTCCGCCCGGATGTCTCTGTCCGAGAAGATGGCGGAGAAGCGAAGCTTCGCCCTGTCCTGCGCCAGAGCCGGCAGCGACATCAGCATCGAGCCGACGGCGCATGCGGCGAGCAGGGCTCGTCTGTTCAAGATCGTCATGTGTTCCTCCCTAGATATGACTGCGAACCGAAGGAGTCCTGGAACTCGTCCGGGTGGCGCAGCCTGTCAGCCACCCGCTTCGTCGTGATCCGCGGATGTGTCCGCGGGTCGTGTACTGGTTGCCGCCGGGGCGGAGACTTGGTGACATCCCCGTCAAGTCACTCCCTTCGCAGCAATGTGCGTCAAAAGGTTTCCACCGGTCCGGCGTATGTGATCGTGCAGTTTCCGCGACGCGTAGTCGGTGTCGCGGGCCACGGCTGCGTGAGCGATCTCGCTGTGCTCGAAGGCAACGTTTCGATCTCCGGACGTGGCGCGGAGAAACGTCCGCCGATAGCGGTCGTTGAGGTTCAGGAGCACGCTGCAGAAGTTCATCAGATGCGGCTTTCCGCATCCTGAGATCAGCGTCAGGTGAAACTGGCGATGCACCTGTTCCCAGGCCTCGAGAGTCTCGGGCCGCTCCGCATCGCGCTCTTCCTTGTTCAGCCGGTGGAGCGCCCGCACGACATTGCCCTCCCAGGCTGCGTCGCCCAGCCTGATCGCCTCGCGCAGAGCGTGTAGTTCGAACTCGAGGCGCAGGCTGGTGATCTCTTCGAGGTCGGCGAGCGACATCGGCGCGACGCGATAGCCACGATTGTCCTCGAACGTGACCAGCCCGTCGGAAATCAGACGCGCCAGCGCTTCGCGGAGCGGGCTCAGGCTGACCTGGAATACCGATCGCGCCTTTTCCAGGTTGATCTTGGCGCCGGCTTCGAGCTGCCCAGAAACGATGGCTTCGCGCAATCGATCGACCAGCTGGCTGGCGATCGTGTTCTTGCCGTCGTCGACGAATCCGTTGGCCACGACATGCATGGCGCGAACGGCCGATCCGCCCGCTTCCGCCGCCACGTCGTCACCAGAACTCGACACATCCATCCTCCCAAGTTCGGCAACGACTATGATAAACGATTATTTTTGTCAAACGATTGCGACGTGACCCGTTCTGGAGCATCTAATTTATGAGAAATTTGCTTGTCCAAGGTTCGCACTGATAGTCTGAGGCTTCCGCCGCTTGACAAATAATCGTTTATTCTAGAGTGGTTCCCCACCGGGGAGGTCCTGTGGTCATGATCCGAAACGAACGCGACGTTACCGAAGCCGCACTCGCGGTGATGGGCGATACAACCGATCCGCGGCTGCGGGAAATCATGACGGCGCTGGTGACACACCTGCACGCCTTTGCCCGCGAGGTTCGGCTGACCGAGCCGGAATTCCGCGAGGCTGCCGCGATCCTGAACGAGATCGGACAGCTCCAGACCGACAGCCACAACGAGATGGTGCTGATGTCGGGTTCGCTTGGGCTGTCGACCCTCATCTGCCTGCTCAACAACGGCAACCGGGGGCAGACGGAGACGTCGCAATCGCTCCTTGGCCCGTTCTGGCGCCTCAACTCGCCCCGGGTCGAGAACGGCGGCACCATCATCCGCTCCGACACTCCAGGAGAGCCGCTCTTCGTCAATGGTCAAGTGGTCGACGTTGACGGCAAGCCGGTTGTCGGCGCCGAAGTCGACGTCTGGCATGCCTCACCGGTCGGGCTCTACGAGAACCAGGATCCTGAGCAGGCCGAGATGAACCTGAGAGGCAAGTTCACGACGGACGAAGACGGCCGGTTCTGGTTCCGCACGGTCAAGATGGTCGGCTATCCCATCCCGACCGACGGGGTTGTGGGTCGACTGCTGAAGGCGCAAGGCCGCCACCCCTACCGTCCCGCCCATCTCCACGCCCTGATCTTCAAGGAAGGCTTCAAGACGCTGATCTCGCAGGTCTTCGACCCGACCGACCCTCACATTGCGGATGATGTCCAGTTCGGCGTGACAGAGGCGCTGATGGGGGATTTCGTCCGCCATGACGAACCCAACCCAGATCATGCCGACGCCTCCGCGCCCTGGTTCTCCCTCGACTACACCTACGTCATGGAGAGCGGCGTCGCGACGCTGCCGAAGCCGCCGATCAAGTGACCCCAGTCGCACAGGAAATCCAGTCATGTTGACAGACGAGCAGAGGGCGGAAGCCGCCAACCAGATCCTGCGGGCCGAGCGGGAGAGGAAGCCGATCCGGCAACTGAGTCAGACCTTTCCGCAGATGGAGATCGAGGACGCCTACAGGATCCAGGACCTCTGGGCCGAGGAACGGATTCGCGCCGGAGCGCGCGTGGCCGGGCACAAGATCGGCCTGACCTCGCGCGCCATGCAGATGGCGTCGAAGATGACCGAGCCCGACTACGGCCGCATCCTCGACGACGCCCTGTTCAACGACGGAGCGCAGATCGAAGCGTCGCTGTTCATCAAGCCGCGCCTGGAAGTGGAACTGGCCTTCGTGATGGGGCAGGACCTGGAAGGCCCGGCAGCCCGGATTTACGACGTGATGCGGGCCACCGAGTTCGTGGTGCCGGCGCTGGAGATCATCGACTACAGGACCGAGGTGCCGCGCGCGATCACCGATACGATCGCCGACAACGCCGCCTTCGGCGCCATCGTCGTCGGCGGTAGGACGATCCGCCCCATGGACGTCGACATCCGCTGGGTCGGCGCGACCCTGTCGAAAAACGGCATCATCGAGGAGTCGGGCGTCTCGGCTGCCATCATGGGCCATCCGGCCGCCGGCATCGCGTGGCTCGTCAACAAGCTGCACGCGGTCGGATCGAAGCTGCTCGCGGGACAGATCGTGCTCGCCGGTTCCTTCACGCGCCCCGTCGACATCGCGGCAGGCGACGTGATCCACGCGGACTACGGACCTCTGGGCGCCATCGGCGTGTCGTTTCGGTAGGGCGGGGAGATGGAACTTCCGCGAAACCGCTTCAAGGCCGCGATCGCCACGGGCCACCATCAGCTCGGCTTCTGGTGCAGCATGCCCGGCGGCTATGCCGCTGAACTGGTCGCCGGTGCAGGCTATGACTGGCTGCTCTTCGACACCGAGCATTCGCCGAGCGATCCGATCGATGTCCTTTCGCAGCTTCAGGCCGCTGCCGCCTACGAGGTGTCGTCGATCGTCCGCCCGGCGAGCAACGATCCCGTCCTGATCAAGCGGATGCTCGATGTCGGCGCGCAGACGCTCCTCATCCCTTACGTGCAGACGCGCGACGAGGCCGAAGCTGCTGTCGCGGCCATACGCTATCCGCCGCGCGGCATCCGGGGCGTTTCTGGCCTCACCCGCGCCACCCGGTTCGGCCGCATCCCCGGCTACGCCACCAAGGCGGAGAGCGAGCTCTGCCTGCTCGTTCAGGTCGAGACCGGCTCCGCCCTCGATTGCCTGGAGGAGATCGCATCCGTGGACGGTGTGGACGGCGTGTTCATCGGACCGGCTGACCTCGCGGCAAGTCTCGGACATCCGGGAGAGGCCGATCACCCTGACGTCGTCGCTGCCGTCGAGGACGCCATCGCCCGCATCAAAGCGGTGGGAAGGCCGGCCGGGATCCTGACACCCAATGTCGAGTTCGCCCGACGGTGCATCGAACTCGGCACCCTGTTCACGGCCGTCGGGATCGACGCAGGCATCCTCGCGCGCGGCAGCGAGGCCCTCGCCAGGACCTTCCGCTAGACGCTGCCGGATTTCAGGATGGGCGCTGTACAATGATAACGACAAGCCAGCCGGGCACGCTGCGCGCTGCGGTCAATATCGCCAATCGCGCGCTCGTGGATGCAAACCCGGACGGCAGTTTCAAGGGGCCGAGCGCCGACATCGCGATCCGGATTGCCGCGTCGCTTGGGGTCAATTTGCGCTTCGTCGTCTACCAGTCGGCAGCGCAGATCCACGCGGCTGCCGATCGCGACGAGTGGGACATCGCGTTTCTCGCCTCCGACCCGAAGCGCAAGGACCGCCTTGCCTTCTCGAGAGCGTATCTGACGATCGAGGCGACGCTGGTCACCAAGTCCGAACGGCCCGAGAGATCGCTGGCGGACTTCGACCGAGCGGGTGTCCGCATCGCGGCTACCCGTGGAGCCGCCTATGAGCCGATCCTTCGGCGGATGCTTCAGTCGGCGGAGGCTGTCCTTTTCGACACACCCGCGGCAAGCTTCAGGGGATTTGTCGACGGCCGGCTCGACGCTGTCGCGGGGATAAGACAGTCGCTTGAGGCCCAGGCGTCGCCGGAGGTCGGTCTGCGCGTGCTGCGGGATGGCTTCGGGTCGGTCGAGCAATGTGTGGCGGTGCCCCTGGATCGTGCGGGTGATCTCGCCTGGATCGAGACGCAGTTGCCGATCTGATCCTCGCCCGCGACAGTGCCTTGCATAGACCGCCGCGGAGACGGGCTTCGATCAACAGTCACGGGCATCCCGAGCCGATCTTGGTAGGACAAATAAAAACGGCGCGGAAACGGGTCGATCCTGCCCGGATTGCCGGCCAAGGGCGCCAGTTCTACCGTCTATCTCGCTGATTCAGCCCTTGTTTTTGCAGTTCTGCTCACGGCAGGAGCTCCGCCGCGCGGGGAGTTGACAGCGTCGGAATGCGACTTTACCAGTTCTGGTCCAACAAATAGACGTATTTTCAGCTGGATCTGGAACGTTGGAAACGGGTGGAACGGGAAAGCAAGGCCGGAAGCGCGCGGACGCCGCGCCGTCGTCCGGCTCCGCCGTCGACCTCGTGGTGCGCCAGATTCGCGAGCTGATATCCGACGAGGGCCTGAAGGTTGGCGACAGCCTGCCGACGGAACGCGAGGTCTGCCTGAGGTTCAACGCCAGCCGCAACACGGTGCGCGAGGCGATGCGCATCCTCAAGGCCTACGGCATGGTCGAGGTGCGCCCGAAGGTGGGCGCGACGATCACCGACAACCGCATGGCGCGGGCGCTCGACCTGTTCTCGTTCAACACGATGGAAGTGTCGCGCAAGACCTTCGCCGACGTGCAAGCGTTCCGCAACCTGCTTGAGGTCGGGTCAGCCGACCTGATCCTCGACCGGCTCGGCGATGCCGATGTCGACGAACTGCATGCGATCAACATCCGCCTGTCGCGGATCCAGGACCTGCGCGAAGCCTGCGAGGTCGATTTCTCGTTCCATGTCCGGCTGATCTCGATTCTCGACAATGCGGCGATCATGGACGTCTATTCGGTCATGAAGCCGATCATTCTGCGCATCATGCAGAAGGGCAAGACGCGGCGGACGTTCAAGACCGAGACTTATGCTGAGCACGAAGGCGTCGTCGAGGCGCTCGCGGCGCGCGACCGGCTCGCGTTCCAATATCGGCTGCGCAACCACCTGATGACGGGTTTCAAGCATTTCGACGAGGAGATGGCGGCTTCGGCCTGACAGTTTCGGGAGCTTGGGAGAGCTTCCGCGTGAGCAAAGGCGAGTGGCGCCAGCCCGCCCGGATGCTCTGAACACTGGCGCTCAATATGGGAGGAAGTCACATGAGGAAATATCTCGCCTGGACGACCGCGACAGCCGCACTGGCGCTGTCGGCCCAATTCGCTCTCGCCGGTCCGGAGGTCGTGGCCGGCCCCGGTGCCGACCCGGGATGCTTCGCGCCCTGGGCCGAGACGACCAAGTACATGAAGTGGGAAGCCAAGCCCGGTCCCTACAAGATCGCCATCGTCAATGGCTTCGTCGGCAACACCTGGCGCATCCAGATGATCAAGACCGCCAAGGCCTATGCGGAAGACCCGGCCATGAAGGACAAGATCAAGGAGTTCAAGGTCGTCTCGACCGGCACCGACGCCCCGGCGCAGCTCGGCGCCATCGAGGACTTCATCAACCAGGGCTTCGACGCGATCGTGACGATCGCGGTCTCGCCGGATGGGTTCGACCGGGTCATCCGCCTGGCCGACAAGAACAACGTGGTCATCGTGCCGTTCGACAACGTTCTCGATACCGACGCGGTCATGCAGGTCAACGAGGACCAGCTGGCCATGGGCCGCAAGTGGGGACAGTTCGTCATCGACGAGCTGAAGGCCAAGGGCGTGACCTCCGGCAAGCTACTCGAGGTGCGCGGACTGCCCGGAAACTCGGTCGACCGCGACCGCTCGATCGGCATCCATGAAGTGCTCGACGCGTCGGGCGGCAAGTGGGAAGTCGTTCAGGTGGTCGGCAACTGGGATGACGGCACCGCGCAGAAGGTGACCGCCGACGCCATCGCCGTCCACGGCAAGTTCGAGGGCATCCTCGCGCAGGGCGGCACGACCGGCGTGGTGCAGGCAATGATCGACGCCAAGCACCCGATGGTGCCGATCGCGGGCGAATCCGAGAACGGCTTCCGCAAGCTGGTGGCCAAGCACGCCGCCGACGGGCTGAAAGGCATCTCGATCGGCCAGTCGCCGGGCCTCGTTGCGATTGCCATGAAGGCGGCCGTCTCGGCGCTGGAAGGCAATGTCATGCCGCAACTCATCTCCGTGCCGCTGCCGATCGCGACCTATGCCGAGCTGAAGGACGGGACCAACTTCTGGTCCGACCTGCCCGACAATTTCTTCACGGTGAACGAATTCCCGCCCTGCGGCGTGAACATTTCGGGTCCCGCGATCATGTCGCAGTCCGAAACCGACGTGAAGTAAGCGTCTTCCCCCAACTGCTGCCCCGGCCTTGCGCTGGGGCAGCTTCTTTCAGAACATGGGACCGGTCCACCAGCCGGCGATGACGCACGCATGACCGAACCGATCGTCGAATATCGCGGGATCTCGAAGTTCTTCGCCGGCATCCGCGCGCTCGAGAACGTCGATTTCGCGTGCCACGCCGGATCGACCCACGCCATCCTCGGCGAGAACGGCGCGGGCAAGTCGACGCTGATCAAGATCATGTCGGGCGTGCTGCAGCCGGACGCGGGCGAGATGCGGCTGGCGGGCAGGCCGGTGCGCTTCGCCACGCCCCAGGCGGCCAACGACGCCGGCATCGTCTGCATGTTCCAGGAGCTGTCGCTCGTCCCCGACCTTTCGGTGGCCGACAACATCTCGATCTCGCGGCCGCCCCGGCGATTTGGCTTGATCGACCGCCGCGCGCAGCTTGCGCGGGCGGAGCAACTGCTGGCGCGGGTGCGCTGCGAGGACGTCGACCCGAACGCGCTGGTGCGCGACCTGTCGCTGTCGCGGCGGCAGATGGTAGAGATCGCCAAGGCGCTCGGCCGCAGCCCGAAGGTGCTGATCCTCGACGAGGCGACCTCGGCGCTGACCGCGCGCGATGTCCAGACGGTCGACGATCTGCTGGCCGAGCTGAAGGCGCAGGGCGTGTCCAGCCTGTTCATCTCGCACCGCATGCACGAGGTGCGCCAGCTCTGCGACACGCTGTCGGTGTTCCGCAACGGCCAGCACATCCAGACCTTCGCCAAGGGCGAGAAGTCCGAGCGCGAGATCGTCCACCTGATGATCGGCCGCGACGTGGAGGCGCATTTTCCGCCGAAGCGCCCGCTGCCGCCGATCGCCGAGCGGGCCGGGCCGCTGCTCAGCGTGCGCAACCTGTCGTGGCAGAACCGGCTGAACGGGGTCGACCTCGACGTCCGTCGCGGCGAGATCGTCGGGCTCGGCGGCCTCGACGGACAGGGCCAGAAGGAGCTGCTGCTGGCCCTCTTCGGCGTGCTGCGCGACGTGGCGGGCGAGGTGGTTATCGGCGAGCGCAAAGGCGAGCCGGGCTCGCCGGCCGCGGCGAAATCGGGCCGCACGCGCGTGGCGCTGGTGCCTGAGGACCGCAAGACCGAGGGCCTGATGCTCGGCATGTCGATTGCCGACAATCTTCTGGCGTCATCGTTCTCGCGGATTTCGCGGGGACCGTTGCTCGACCAGGCGCTGGCCAGGCAGTCGATCGCCGACGGCATGGCGCGCCTGAAGATCAAGGCGGGTTCGGCCTCGGACCCTGTGATGACGCTTTCGGGCGGCAACCAGCAGAAGGTCGTCATCGCGAAGTGGCTGATGATCGATCCCGACGTGATCCTGCTCAACGATCCGACCCGCGGCATCGACGTCGGCACCAAGCAGGAGATCTACCGGCTGATGCGGGATCTTGCGACCGCGGGCAAGGCGATCCTGTTCTATTCCTCCGACTATGCCGAACTGATCGGCTGCTGCGACCGCGTTTCGGTGCTCTACGGCGGCCGTGTCGTGGCCGAGAAGCGGGGCCGCGAGATCACCGAGGAGGGGCTGATCGCGGCGTCCCTGAACATCGACGTCGAGGCCGCCTGATGCGCCAGCCGGCCTGGAAAAGGTGGCCGCTGCAGAATGCCGGCTTCGCCACGGCGATCCTGCTGCTGATCGCGCTCTACCTCGTCTACAATATCCTGCATCCGCGCGGCTTCTCGTCGGCGGTCGCCGTGCAGAACGCCAACGAGACGGCGGCGATCGCCTTCGTGGCGATGGCGCAGACGATCCCGGTCCTGATGGGCGGCCTCGACCTGTCTGTCGGAGCCGTGATGACGCTGACCAATTGCGTCGCCTCCGTGCTGGTCAACGGGACGCCGGCGGAGATTGTGCTCGGGATCTTCCTGACGCTGCTGTCCGGAACGGCGTTCGGCCTGATGAACGGGCTGATCGTCGTCTATGGCCGGATCCAGCCGATCATCGCCACCCTGGCGACCGGCGCGATCGCCATCGGGCTGGCGCTGCTGATCCGCCCGAAGCCTGGCGGCGACGTCGACGGCGACCTCGGCTGGGCGCTGACCAATTCGGTCTACGACTTCGCCGACACCTATGGCCTCGCCGACGGCGGCGACGCGTGGTGGCTCAGGCCGTTCGCCGACATCCCGGTGCCGCTCCTGATCGTCCTGCTGGTGACGCTGGTGGTCTGGGCGCCGTTCCGCCGGTCCGTCACGGGGCGCACAATCTATGCGATCGGCTCGGCGGAAGGCGCCGCCTTCATGTCGGGCCTGCCGATCAACCGCGCGAAGATCGCGGCCTTCACGCTGGCCGGCTTCTTTGCCTCCTGCGGCGGGCTTTACCTGGCGATCCAGACGTCTTCGGGCAATGCCGACCTCCAGCAGGCGGGCGCCTATACGCTGAACTCGATCGCCGCAGTCGTCGTCGGCGGGACTTCGCTGCTCGGCGGCATCGGCGGCGCGGTCGGCAGCCTGATCGGCGCGGCGATCCTGCGCGTGATCTCGTTCTATTTCCGCATTCTCGACATCGACCCCCTGCTGCAGCCGCTGATCGAGGGGGTCGTCCTCCTGGTCGCGGTGTCCTTCGGCGCGATCCGCGCGCTCAGGGTGAAGAACAAGCTCGATCTGTTCAGGTAGCCAGCCATGCGCATCGCACTGTCGCCCGAGAACCGCCCGATCGCCATCGCCTCGCTCTTCGTCGTGGCGATCCTCCTGGCCGGCACCGCCTATACGCTGTCGACGACGGGCACCGCGCCGCTCCTGTCGCCAAACTACCTGCTGCTGCAATTGCAGACCGGCTCGTTCCTCGGCATCTGTGCGGCGGGCATGATGATGGTCATCCTGCTCGGCCATATCGACCTGTCGATCCCGTGGACGCTGACGGCGGCGGCGATGACGGCGACGGCGGTGGGAGGAGAACTCGCGCTGCCGACGGCGCTTGCGGTCGGACTCGCGGTCGGGCTGCTCAACGGGCTCGGCGTCGCCTATCTGCGCATCCCCTCGATGATCTTCACGCTCGGCGTCGACACCGTGCTGCGCGGCTTGATGGTGGCGCAGACGGGCGGTTTCGCGCCGCAGGATTCCGCTACCCCGGCCATGCTGTTCCTCGCCAAGGAACGGATTCTCGGCATCCCGGTGGCCATCTTCGTCTGGGCGGGCGTGTCGGTGCTGGTCGCCGTCACCCTGACGCGCACTGCCTTCGGCCGGTCGGTCTACGCCACCGGCTCGCGCGAGGCCGCGGCCTATCTGTCCGGCATCCGCACCCGGGGCGTCATCATTGGCGCCTTCGTGGTCTCGGGCCTGTGCGCCGCGGTGGCAGGGGTGCTGCTCGCCGGCTATTCTGCGAAGGCCTACCAGGGCATGGGCAACGCCTTCCTGCTGCCGGCAATCGCGGCGGTCGTTCTGGGCGGCACGCATATTCTCGGAGGGCGCGGGCGCTATGCCGGCACGCTGGTCGGCGTGATCCTCATCGTGCTGCTGAACTCGGTCCTGTCGATCCTGCAGATGCCGGAGGCCGGCCGCCAGATCATCTACGGCTGCGTGATCATCGGCATGCTTCTGGTCTATGGCCGCAACCAGCGCGTGACGTCCTGACTGGGCATCGCGAATCGGCTTCCCGAATGACACGTCCGGGCGCCGGGCGGCGTCCGATCCGGCTTCCGTACCTCTGAACGGGGCCGCGGCGCAATTTCGCAATCCATCAGCCTTACGGACCCTGCGCATGCATGCGTTATGGGCTTGACAATCCGGCGCCAAAATCGTCTTAGTTGGTCGAACGACCAATTAATGTTGAGGACGGTCGGGGGGAGCATCGGCACAGCTCTGGCGCGGGTTCGCGCCTGGCACGGTCTCCGCCCGTATCGCGATCAAGCAGCATGAAACAGATCCCATGAGCAATGCTAATCCCCTCAAAGGCTGGCAGGTCGATCGCGCGGCGATCGGCTATGTCGGCGAGGGCCTGGAGCGGCCGGAGTGCATCCTGGCCGAACCGGACGGCACGCTGTGGAGCGCCGACGGGCGTGGCGGCGTGGTTCGCATCGGGATGGACGGATCCCAGCAGCTCGTCCTGCAGTCGACCGCGGCGCGGAACGACCAGGCCTCGTTCGAAGATCGCTATGTCAACACGCAAGGCAGCCTGCCGAACGGCCTGGCCTTCGACGCCGACGGCAATTTCCTGATCGCCAATTTCGGCACCGATGCGCTCGAACGGATGACGCGCGACGGCGAGACGACGACGCTGGTCGACCGCATCGACGGCAGACCCGTCGGCAAGGCCAATTTTGTCACGCGCGACCGGGCGGGCCGGCTCTGGCTCACCGTCACGACGCGCATGGTGCCTTGGACCCGCCATGTCGAGACGATGAGCCATGATGGCTACATCGCGGTGATCGACGAGCGCGGCGCGCGGATTGTCGCCGATGGGCTGTGCGGCACCAACGAATTGCGCTTCGACCCCGCCGAGAGCCATCTCTACGTCGCCGAGACGACGGCACGGCGCATCTCGCGCTTCCGCGTGCTGCCCGGTGGCGCGCTGGGGCCGCGCGAGACCTATGGCCCGGAAAATGTCGGCGGCTTCTGCGACGGCATCGCCTTTGACGCCTTCGGCAATTTGTGGAGCACGCTGATCATGGCTGATCGGCTGGTCGCTGTAACGCCTGAGGGTGAACTGCTGACCTTGCTCGACGATGGCGACGCAGCCGCGACCGCGGCGCTCGACGCCGCGTGGCATGCGGGCCGTGTCACCCCCGACCTGATGGCGGCGGCGACCGGCACGGTCGCGCCGTGGATGGCGAGCCTGACATTCGGCGGACCGGACCTGCGGACGGTCTATCTGGGCAGCCTGCGCGGCAACCGCATCCCGTGGTTCCGCGCGCCGGTCGCCGGACAGCCGCTGATCTACTGGAACGAGACGCGGAGGATCGCCGCGTGACTCCGTCCCTGCGCCTCGCATTGCTGCAGATGCTCGCCGCGGCCTCGGTGGTTGCGCTCTGGGCACTCGCCAACGCGGCCGGTTTCGCGACATCCATCCTGCCGCCGGTGACGGGCGTGGCGCGCGAATTCGTCGGCGTGCTGTCGCGGCCGGAGTTTCTCTCCGCCTTCGGCGCGACCGTCTTCGACGCCGCGCGCGGCCTTCTCATCGCCGCCGCGCTCGCCATTCCGCTCGGCATCCTGATCGGCATGCTGCCGTCGCTCGAGCTGGCGACGCGCGTGCTGATCGATTTCGGCCGCTCCTTCCCGGTCATCGCCCTGCTGCCGATCCTGGTGCTGCTGCTCGGCGCGACAGCGGCGATGAAGGTGGTGGCGATCGCCATCGCCTGCTTCTTCCCGATCCTGCTGCAGACGATCTACGGCGCGCGCAGGCTCGACCCGACCATCGCCGACACCGTCCGCAGCTATCGCATCCCGGCGCATCTGCGCTTCTTCCGCGTGCTGCTGCCGGCCGCCGGACCGTTCATCGCCACCGGCCTGAGAATCGCCACGACAGTCTCGATCCTGGTGGCCGTCGGCGTCGAGATCGTCAGCCTGACGCCGGGCCTTGGCCGCGAGATTTCGCTGTCGCGCTCCTACAACGAGACGGCCACGACCTATGCCTACATCATCTATGCCGGGCTGCTGGGCGTCGCCATCACCATGCTGTGGGACCTCGCCGAGGCGCGACTGCTGCGCTGGCACATCCGGGCAAAGGCGGAGTAGGCGATGGAACGGTCCCTCTTTCCCGTCCTTGAACGCATCAATGGCCTTGCCCGCCAGCTCTGGCTGCCGGCGCTGGTCGTCGGCCTGTGGTGGTTCCTGTCAGCCGGGTCGAAATCCTTCTACTTTCCGCCCTTGTCCGAGATCCTCGGCGCGCTGTGGACCGATCTCGTCGACGGGCCGCTTGTCGGCTACATCGGCGTCAGCCTCGGCAACCTCGCCATCGGCCTCGGCATCGCCATCGTCGCCGGCATCGGCTTCGGCCTGCTGATCGGCGAAGTCGATGCGCTGCGCCGCGTCGCCACGCCGACGCTCAATTTCTTCCGCGCCGTGCCGCCGGCGTCGATCGTGCCGATCGTCATCATCGCGCTCGGCGTCGGCGCCGCGCCAAAGGTCTTCATCATCGCGCTCGGCTGCTTCTGGCCGATCCTGCTCAACACGATCGACGGCGTGCGTGGAACGCCACCAGCCGTGCGCGAGACCGCGCGCGCCTATCGCATCCCGGCGCATCTGGTCATCTTCCGCGTCGCGCTGCCGGCGGCGCTGCCGCAGATCATGGCAGGCATCCGCGTCGCGCTGTCCGTCGGCCTTGTCCTGATGGTCATCAGCGAGTTCTTCGGCGCCGATGCCGGCATCGGCTTCTACATCACCGAATCCAGCACGCGTTTCGCCACACGGCAGACCTGGGCCGGCACGATCCTCGTCGGCCTGCTCGGCTACCTGCTCAGCGCCGGATTCCTGGTGCTCGAGCGCAGGATCCTCGCCTGGTATTTCCAGGACGCCGCGCGGCTGCGCAGGCGGACGGCGCAGCCCGCCGCCGCCACGGGAGGGAAGGAATGAATTTCATGAGCAATGTCAGCCTCACGGGCAATCCTGCCGCGAAGCCGATGGTGGTGGCGGGTCTGACCAAGACCTATGGTTCTGGTCCGTCCGCGGTGAAAGTGCTGGAGAACCTCAATATCCGCGTCGATTCCGGCGAGTTCATCTGCATCGTCGGGCCGTCCGGCGCCGGCAAGACGACGCTCTTGCGCTGCCTGTCCGGCCTGCTGCCGCCGACGTCCGGTGAAGTGCGCGTCGGCACCGCCAAGGTGACCGAGCCGCTGGCCGAAATCGGCCTGGTGTTCCAGGATTACCGCGGCTCGCTGATGCCGTGGATGCGGGCCGGCGAGAACGTCGCCTTCCCGCTGCAGGGCAAGGGCGTGGGGAAGGCCGAGCGCACCCGGCGCGCCGAGCGATGCCTCGCCGATGTCGGCCTGCCGGGCGTCGCCGACCGCTACCCGTGGGAACTATCGGGCGGCATGCAGCAGCGCGTCGCCATCGCGCGGGCGCTCGCTTATGACGCGCACATCCTGCTGATGGACGAACCGTTCGGCTCGCTCGACGCCCAGACGCGCTTCGACCTCGAGGACCTGATCCTCGACCTGCGCAAGCGACTGAAGATCAGCGTCATCGTCGTCACCCACGACATCGACGAGGCGGTCTATCTCGCCGACCGCGTCATCGTGCTGTCGGGACACCCGGCCACCGTCATCGACACGGTCGCCATCGAACTCGGCCCCGACCGCGACCAGATCGCGACCAAGGCCCTGCCGCTCTTCGCGGACTACCGAAGCCGGATCCTTCAGCAGATCCGGAAATGAACCCACACGCACAGTCAATCGGAGGAGATTACATGACTGCAACATCCAGAATGACACGGCGGACGGCCCTGTTCGCGGCCGCCGCTTCCATCGCCTTCCTGCCCGTTTCCTTCGCCTCGGCGCAGGAAAAGGTGATCCGCGTCCTGCGCTCGCCGGTCGGCACGTTCCAGGGCCTCTACATCGCCGAGGAGCAGGGCTACTTCAAGGAGAAAGGGCTGAAGGTCGAGATCACCGTCGGCGGCGCGCCGAGTCAGAACATCGCGCAACTCCAGGCCGGCCAGACCGACGTCATCATGACCGGCTCGTTCGACCTCGTCGCTGCCGTGGCGCAAGGCTTGCCCGTGATGGCGGTTCTCAACACCCAGGACCAGGGCGATGTCGGCACCACCGGCCTGATGACTCCTCCCGGCAGCGCCATCAAGACGGTTGCCGACCTGAAGGGCAAGAAGATCGGCATGCCAGGCATCCAGTCGACGCAGGGGCTGATGCTTTACCGCGCGCTCGAGAAGGCGGGGATTTCCAAGGATGACGTGACGATGGTCAACCTGCCGTTCGACGCGATGATCGAGAGCGCCGAAAAGGGCAATGTCGACGCCATCATCCCGATCGGCCTGTTCCACGCCATCTCGAAGGGGAAGGGCTTTGGCGAGGTGGCGGAAGTCTATGCCGAGATCAAGGGCACGCCCGCGGTCATCTTCGCCGCCGGCAAGGACTGGCTCGCCGCCAACGGGGAGACGATGAAGGCCTTCAACGAAGCGATGGCGAAGGCCTACGAATATGGCAACGCCAATCCGGACGCGGTCCGCGCCGTCGACAGCGCCCAGACCAAGATGCCGCCGGACTACATCGCCAAGCGCTACATCGCGCCCTTCGTGGCGAAGTTCCAGCGCGACGTCTGGACTGCGGCGGCGGCGGACATGGGCAAATACGGCTTCATCCCCAAGGCGCCGGCAGAGGCCGATTTCATCTGGGACGGCGCGCCGAACTGAGGCGCGGGATAGACGTGTCCAGCAGAACGGGGGCGCAAAGCCCCCGTTTTTTGTGGCCAGTCTCAGCGATCAGTACCCGATGGTGAACCGCTCGCGCACGTGCTGCGGCTTTTCCAACTCGTCGACCAGCGCCACCGCAAAATCCTCGAACGATATCGAGGTCGGGACCCCGGCATCGGTCATCAGCATATGGTCCTTGCCATAGCGGAATTTCCCCGTGCGCTCGCCAGGCACGAACATCCGCGGCGGCGAGATGAAGGTCCAGTCGAGGTCCGGCGTCTGGCGCAGCAGGTTGAGCAGGTCGCCGCCGCGCAGCGAGTTGGGACGGAACGGCTCGGGGAATTCGGGGCGTCGTGCCTCCTCGATTCCGTCCGTATGGAGCAGGCTGCCCGCGCCGCCGACCACGACATAGCGCTTGACGCCGGACGCCTTCACCGCCGGCACCAGCACTTCCGGGGCGAGATCGACGAAGCGGACGGAACTGACGACGGCGTCGTGGCCGCTGATCGCTTGCGCCAGCGAATGTTCCGAGCCGTCGGTGCCGACGGCGGTCACACGGTCGTGCGCTGGAACGCGGTCGGGCGAGCGCACGATCGCGGTGACGTGGTGTCCTCTAGACAGCAGTTCGGCGAGGACGCGCGAGCCGGCCTTGCCGGTCGCGCCGATGAGCGCAATCTTCATGGAAACATCCCTTCGTGGATCAGATCGGTTCGGCGGCGAGCGTAATCATCTTGACCAGCATGCCTTTGTGGTCGGCCTCGGGCGAATGGCTGAGCTCCCATTCGCCCACCTGGATCGACCCTTCGCAGATCGTCTTGCAGCGGTCGTAGCGGCGCGCGTGGAAACCGTCGAAGGCGGCCGCGACATCCGGCTTCTTCTCGAGTTCGTCGGCCAGCACGATCGCGTCCTCGATCGCCAGTCCGGCGCCCTGGGCGAGATGCGGCGTGGTCGCGTGCGCGGCGTCGCCGATCAGCACGACACGGTCCCTGAACCATGGCTCGGCGACGAACAGTACCTCCATCGGCCGGTAGACGATCTCGTCCGGATCGCTGATCGTGTCGCGCAACTCGCCGATAATGCCGCGATACTGCTTCATCCGGTCGCGCATCACGCCCGGCAACTGATCCCGGCTGTAGTGCGGATTGCCGGGCTCGGCCGAGGTGACGAACAGATACATCGTCTCGTCCGACAGCGGGCAGAGGCCGGCATTGCCGTCCGGCGTCGGGTAGGCGCAGAGATGATCCATCTCCTTGGGGCGCGGGAAATTGTGCCGCCACACCGCCTGGCCGGTGTAGCGCGGCGCGTAGCGGTCGCCGAACAGCAGCTTGCGGACGCGCGAATTGATGCCGTCGGCGCCGACGACGATGTCATAGCGGCCTGACGTTCCATCCGAGAAGGCCACGTCGACGCCGTCGGCGTCCTGCCGCAGGCTGGAGACCGACTGGCCGAGCGTCACGCTTGCGCCGCGCGTCTGCGCTTCCTCGGTCAGCACCTTGTGCAGCGCGAGGCGCGAGACGCCGAGATTGGCCGGATATTCCGGCCCGGCCAGACGCAGTCCGGGCAGCTTCGCGATCAGGCTGCCATCGGGAGCGTAGAGGCAGGGATTTTCGAACGGGAAGGCGGCGGCGAGATATTTGTCGACGATGCCGAGATCGGCCATGGCGCGCACCACGTTCGACTGCTGGATGATGCCGACGCCATAGACGGTCCATTCGGTCTTGATCTCGGCGATGTCGACCGCCACGCCACGGTCCCTCAGTGCGATTGCGAGGCACAGCCCCGAAATGCCGCCGCCGACGATCAGGACCTTGGACACGCAAGCCATCGAAACCTCCCAGATTCGATTTCTTGTTTAGTCGACCGACCAATTCATGTAAAGTGCTTGTATCGAGGGCGAATCCGGCGATAGTTGGTTGATCGTATAAACCACGGCTGATGGCCGGTGGCGCAAGGAGAACTTCTCAATTGGCTGGATCGGACACGGCAAGGGGCGCTGACGGCAAGCGGAAGAAGTCGGCCGGCTCGACCGACAACACGCGCGACAAGATTCTCGACGCGGCCGAGGCGCTGTTTGGCGAACGGACCTTCGACACCGTGTCGCTGCGCGACATCACCCAGCGGGCCGATGTCACGCTGGCGCTCGCCAGCTATCATTTCGGCACCAAGGACAAGCTGTTCGCCGACATCGTGGCGCGGCGGGCCAGCATCATGGGCGAACTGCGGCGCGAGCGGCTTGCGGCACTCGAGGCCAAGGGCTCGATGACGACCGAAGCCATCCTCGACGCCTTCATGCGGCCGATGTTCGAGAAGATGACGGACGGGTCGGACGGCTGGCGTTCCTATCTGCTGATCCTGGCGCAGCTCGGTCAGTCGAACCGCTGGCTCAACCTGCTGCACGACAATTTCGACCCGACGGCCGAACTGTTCCTGGAAAAGCTTGCCTCGACGCTGCCTGACGTGCCGCGCCCGCTCCTGATGCGGGGCTTCTCGCTGGCGCTGGTTGCGATGCTGCAGACGCTGTCCCGGAACCGGCGTCTCGACGCGTTGTCGGGCGGCAAGGTCACTGCCGACGATCTCGGCGAAGCCTATGACGTGCTGCTCAAGTTCTGCACGCGCGGCATACAAGCGCTGTCGGAACTGCGCTGAGGCTTTGACAGGCAGCTTCGGCATGTTATGAGTTGGTCGACCGACCAATTCGAGATGCCGTATGCCATCCTCCCTCTTCGACCTCACCGGCAAGGCAGCTCTGATCACCGGAGCGCATCGCGGCATCGGCTTCGCGATCGCAGAAGAGATGGGCCGCGCCGGCGCTTCGGTGGCGATCTGCAGCAATGACGCGGCGGGGATCGCGGACGCGGCGCAAAGGCTCGCGGGCGATGGCATCACGGCCGTCGGCATTGCCTGCGACGTCGGCGTCGACGCCGATCTCGACCGGCTGGTGGCGGAGACCGAGGCGGCTTTCGGGCCGATCGGCATTCTGGTCTGCAATGCCGGGATCAATCCGCATTTCGGGCCGATGGCCGACGCGACAGACGTCGAGTATGACGCGATCATGCGGATCAACCTGCGCAGCGCGGTGCAACTGACCAACCGCGTCACACCCGCGATGGCCGAGCGCCGCGACGGGTCGGTGATCCTCACCTCCAGCCTGTCCGGCCTGCGCGGCAACGCGCGGATCGGCGTCTATGCGCTGTCGAAGGCGGCGCTGGCCCAGCATGCACGGAATCTGGCGGTCGAGTTGGGGCCGCGCAACGTGCGCGTCAACGCGATCTCGCCCGGCCTGATCCGGACCGAGTTCGCGACGCCGATCCTCGGCAACGAAGAGGGGCTGAAGAAGCGGCTGGAGAAGACGCCGCTCAGGCGCGTCGGCGAGGCGCGCGAGATTGCCGGCGCGGCGGTGTTCCTCGCCTCCGCAGCCGGCGCTTTCGTCACCGGCCACAATCTCGTCGTGGACGGCGGGACACTGATCTCGGACTAGAATTCGACTGGCGCGAAGATGTTGGCGTAATGCTTGACCGAGGGGGGCTCGGCGAAATGCGGGCCGACCAGCGCGCGCCATTCGGCGAAGAGCGGCGAGTTGCGGAAGCCGACCGTGTGGTCTTCCAGCGTCTTCCAGCGGATCACGACATCGTAGTGCGACTGGTCCTCGACGCAGCGCGTCAGCACGATGCTGACGCAGCCGTCGGCCCGACGAAACACATCGACCGCCTTCGCGACCGCCGCCTCGAACGCGGCCTCCGCGCCCGGCTTCACCTTGATCGTCGCAACTTCGAGGATCATGTCCTGTCCTTTCACCATGCCAGCGCGCCGCCATCGACGCGAAAATCCGCACCGGTGACATAGGTCGATTCGTCGGATGCAAGATAGACCGCGGCCCAGGCGATATCCTCCGGCTGACCCAGCCGGTCGACCATCAGCTTGTCGCGCACCGCCGACAGCAGCTCCGGGCGTTCGAGAACCGGAGACGTCGCCGCCGTGACGATCATGCCCGGCGAGATCGTGTTGGCGCGGATGCGGTGCGGCGCGCCCTCCATCGCAAGCTGCCGGGTCATCGCCAGCACGCCGCCCTTGCCGGCGGTGTGGGCGAGCGCCGCCGAATTCCTCAGGGCCACCCACGCGTTGGCCGACGCGAGATTGATGATCGACGCCGCGCCGCTCGCCACCAGATGCGGCCAGGCGGCCTTGCACATCAGGAACACCGTATCGAGCTCGCCGGCCAGCGTGCGCCGCCAGTGGCGCTGGTAGTCCATTTGCTCGATCCAGACGAAGTCGGCAACCGCAGCGGCGTTGACCAGAATGTCGATGCCGCCGAGATCCGCGACGGCCTGGCCGATCATTGCTGCCACCGCGTCGGGATCGGTGAGATCGGCGCGCAGCGGCGTGAGGTCGAGGCCTTCCGAACGCGCCTGATCGCGCGTGCGCTCGGCGGCGGCGAGGTCGATGTCGACCGCGGCGACACGCGCGCCATGGCGGGCGAACATCAGCGCGCAGCCCTGGCCGATGCCGTTGCCGGCGCCGGTGACGATCGCCGCCTTGCCGGCGAGCCGGTCCGAAATCCGTCCGGTTGCATTGGCGCTCATCGGTTCAGCCCTCCGCCGCGAACAGTTCGCGCAGGCGCGCGTAGCCCGGGATATGCGCCGAGGTGCCGCCGTCGGCGACGATGGTCTGGCCGGTGATGTAGCGCGCCTCGTCGGAGACGAGGAAGGCGACGGTGTGGGCGATGTCCATCGGCTCGCCCAGGAACGGCGTCAGCGTTTCCTCCTCGACGATCTCGCGCAGCCGCGCGGGCAGGTTCTCGAGCGCAGCCTTCGACGCGGTCAGCCCGGGCAGGACCGCGTTGCAGCGGATGCCGCGCTTGCCGTGCGAAGTGGCGATCGAGCGCGTCATCTGGATCAGCGCCGCCTTCGACGCGCTGTAGGCGGCCTGGATGACATTGCCCTGCAGCGCAAGGTTCGAGGCCGTGTTGACGATGACGCCACCGCCCTGCCGCTCCATCACCTTCAGCGCTTCGCGGCAGGCAATCATCGTGCCGCGGGTGTTGACGTGGAAGGTCCGGTCCCAGACCTCGGTCTCCATGCCGGCGATGTCGCCGTCGCGCCGCGCGAAATCGGGCGTCAGCAGCGCCGCGTTGTTGTCGAGGATGTCGAGCCGCCCGAACAGGTCCACTGTGCGCGCGACCATGCCGGCGATGCTCTCTTCGCTGGCGAGGTCGAGCGTCATGGCGACGGCGGTGCCGCCGGCGGCAACGATCTCCGCCGCGACTGTCGCCGCCCGCGCCTCGTCGATGTCGGCAACGGCAACCGTCGCGCCGCGCTCCGCCAGCAGGCGACAGGTCGCGCCGCCGATGCCGCCCGCGCCGCCGGTCACGATCGCTACCTTGCCTACCAGAGACGATGTCATCCCAACCTCCCGATCTTGGTCGATCGACCAAGGGCATAGGCCTGTAGCCTTGGCAAGACGGAACAGCGATGTTCCCTCAGTCGCCGCTTGCCAGCAGGTAGGATGCCTGCGATCGCGCCAGCTCCGCGACGAACGTGTCCCAGTCGATGTCAGTTTCGGATTCGAAGGTCGGGCCGGACATGATGCGCCGCGTCAGGGTGGCGTAGACGATCCGAAACGACATGTCGGCGGCGAGATCCGGGTTGCGATGCCCGAAGCGACGGACGGAGCCGAGAATGAAATGCTCATAGGCCCGCGCCAGCGCGATGCTCGAGCGGGAGCCGCGGCGGCGGGTCTCTTCATCGACCGCCCCGCGCAGGATCATCACGCGGAAAAGCGGCTCGTGGCCGCGAACGTGTGCGCCAACGGCGACGACCGCTGCCTTCACGATGGCGGCGTCGCCGAGCGTCGCGACGGGAATGCCGGCGAACATCGTCGCGTTGCTGGCGTCGATCCGTTCGAGGATGCGTTCCTGCAGCGCGGCGAAGAGCGCCGCCTTGCTCGGGAAGCGCTGATAGATCGAGCCAACTGAGACACCGGAGCGACTGCTGACGCCTTCGATGGAGAAGCCATCGTAGCCGTCCGCCGCGAGCAGTTCGATTCCCGCCGCAAGGACGCGTTCGAGCGACCTGCGGCTGCGCTCCTGCAACGGGCGCTTCATGTCGACAGATTGCATCATGCGATGCGATAGAAGTCGAGGCGTGCGCGGGTGCCGGCGGCATCCGTCAGCAAGGTGCCCACGAAGGCGGCATTGCGCAGCCAGCAATAGGGCCCCTCGGCAACCTCGAACTGGGGAATGGTGCGGCCCTCGAAATTGCCGTCGGCATTCGCCGCCGCCCGACCGGCGTTGATCACGGAGATCAGGACGCCGTCGTGGGTCCTTAACGTGTATCGCGCCCAGATGTCGCAAGAGCCGTCAGCACGGACAAGGCACCAGTCTGCGCCGCCGGGCAGAACCTCGCCACGCAGCAGCGGGCCATCGAAGCGGCCTCCAAGAATGGGTATCACTTCGCGGACCCCGCCGCCGATGTCGCCGATGACATGGGCGGGCGCAATGTCAGCCTCTACCCGTGTGACGAATTCCAGCTTGGGCATGTCGGACATCGGCATTTTCACCTTGATTGGTCAGTCGACCAACTTTTCGCTTGAATTAGAATATGGATTCTAATATAGAAGCGGCGAAGAGGGAAGCCCGCATCGGCCGGGCGTATCGGAGGAACACCATGTACGAACGCTATATTTCGCAGCTCGCTCACCTGAAGGTGGTGACGCCGAAGATCGAGGCCTCGCTCGCCTTCTACAAGGACATCCTCGGCATGGAGGAATCCGGCCGTGACGGCGGCTCGGTGTTCCTGCGCGGCTGGGGCGAGCACTTCTTCCACAGCCTCGAGGTCGTCGAAGGCAAGGAGCCGGCGCTGGCCCATATCGGCTGGCGCGCTCAGGGGCCGGAGCAACTGGAGCAGGCGGCGAAGCGCATCGAGGCGGCGGGCGCGGGCCTGGGCTGGCTCGACGCCACCGCCGGCCGCGGCAAGGCCTACCGCTATCGCGGACCGGGCGGCCACGAGCATCACCTGTTCTGGGACGTGACGCGCTTCACGCCGTCGACGCAACAGGCGCCGCTGTTTCCGAACCGGGCGCAGCGCTTCAACCCGCGCGGCGTCGCCGTGCGCCAGATCGACCATGTCACGATCGCAACGGCCAATCCCGAAAAGGACGCCAACTGGTATCGCGATACGCTGGGCCACCGCTACATGGAGGCGACGGTGGCCGATCCGGAGGCCAATTTCGGCGAGTTCGTCGTGTTCGGCATGACCACGGTGTGCGAGCGCTCGCATGACATGGGTCTCGTCGCGGACTTCTCGGGCACGCCCGGACGCGTCAACCACATCGCCTACTGGGTCGACCAGCGCGAGGACCTGCGCCGCGCCGCAGACGTGCTGCTCGATGCCGACATCGCCATCGAATTCGGCCCCGGCCGTCATGGCATGGGCGAGCAGGACTATCTCTATTGCCGCGAGCCCGGCGGCCTGCGCATCGAACTCAACTCCGGCGGCTACCACAATTACGAGCCGGATTTCCCGACCGTGCGCTGGACCCCGTCCCAGGGCTCCAACGTCTACTACAAGAACCTGAAGATGCCGCATTCCATGCACGAGAGCTTCCCGCCGGTCGACATGTCGAAGGCGGCGGAGATCATGGCCAAGACGACGCTTTTCGTGTGAGGCACGCCTTCGCTTCTCCCGATTCTCGGCAGGGCGATCGCATGTGATCCCGTGGTTGGGGTGACACCCTACGCTGGCGACCGCCTCCCCCTTGTGGGGAGGGTACGGGTCGGGGTCAACCGGCGAAACGATCGACAATTTCGCATCGGCAACTGGCCATGTTCGACCACCGAGCAACCTTGGGGTTTGAACCAACCCCCATCCGTTGCTGGGCGAGCCACTTGTCTCGCCCGTCCATCGGACCCCCACAAGGGGGAGGGGGTCGCCAGCGCAGCGCTCCGCCGATCTGCGATTGTCGTGCCTCCTACGGGGAGAGAGACGCAGTTCCGCTGCCGCGAGAACTGGTTCATCGCAGCGTCATTGTTGCCGAAAGAAGCAATGTAGTTTTCACGTAGCCCTTCATGACGTGTCGCATCTCTCAGGCATCCGGAGAGCGAAAGTCTGGTCTTCACGGCCTGACCGGCAGCCGCCATGTCCATTCGCGTGGTGCGCTTCGTCTGGATCGGCTCCTTGCCGCAGGAAGGCCATGCGGCGGAGGCGAGCCGCCACCACGCGCACGATATGCGCGAGGTCGTTCAGCGATGCGGCGAGATTGAGCGCGTCGGCGGGCCCGCTGCCGTAGTGGGCCTGTATCAGGACCGGCGCGCGGAATCCGTTCATCGCGTTGGGCACGGAGCGGGCGACGAAGTCTCGCGCGACCGCATCGGCCAAGGCGAGGCACCACAGCACGATCCAGCGGACGGGAAGCGACCGGACGGCAGCCCGTTCGGCGAGACCAGCGAGCGCGAACAGCAGCGCGGCGATGCGCGCCAGCCTGTCTGCCTCCCTTCCCGTCTTCGCCTTCCAGGCCATCGCCGTCTCCATTTCAACGCCGACAGTGTGACGGGTGTTCGCGGGACGTGGATAGAAAAAATGTGAGGGTGAGCCGGATCAGGGGGTTATTGGGAATCGGGCGGAAATCGATGCACGGGGGAGATTTCCGTGCTGTGCGCGCGCCCTCCAAGACCTGCCTACTGTACTTTCGGGCCCTCGCCCCCTCCACCACGCTACGCGTGGTCCCCCTCCCCCGCTTCGCAGGGGAGGATCGAGCACCGCCGTCTCCGCTGATCCTCCCCCGTTTACGGGGGAGGGGGACCGCCGAAGACGGTGGAGGGGGCCAGAACCTGGATGACCATGCGAAGGTGGAGAGGAACGCAGCCCAAGATCCGTCGTTCCGATCCGCTATCTCGCGTCCGCCTCAAACCTCTCCCGGCTTTGCTGGATCACCGCGTCGTGGCGTTCGATCCATTTCAGGAGGGAATCGATCAGGGCGACGAAATCGCGGCCGAGCGGCGTCAGCGCGTAGTCGACGCGGGGCGGGACGGTGGGTGTGACGGTCCGCGCGACCATGCCGTCGCGCTCCAGCGCGCGCAGCCTGAGCGTCAGCATGCGCTGGGAGATCGCGCGTTCCGCCGACATGGTTGCGATCAGCCGGCGCAGCGTCGCGTGTCGGAAGGTTCCGGCGGACAGGACCAGCAGGATCAGCGTCGACCAGCGGTCGCCAAGCCGCGACATCACCTCGCGGACCGGCGCCTCGCGGTCGTTGTCGTGCCGGTCCATGCGGCGGACGAGATCGGCGAGGATGGCGCCGCCCGGCGCCGCGGGGAGCTGATCGGCAGAGACGCGCAACGCCGCGGCCAGCGACTGCAGCTTGGCAAGGCCCGCCTCGCTCAACTCGCGGTCCGCGCCATCATCGGCCTTGTTGGCAGCCATGCGTCTCCTCCCACGCGACGCTTATCGCGCGAAGGGGAGCATCGCTCAAGCTTCGTCAATCCACGAAATCCGAACGGCGGATGATCTCGACCAGCGTATCGGACTCGTCGAGGAAGAACAGCGCCATCGCCGGCGCCTTGACGCCGTCGAGGCGCGGGTCGTCCTCCTGGCTCATCGGCACGCCCTTGCCGCGCATGATGCCGACGATGCGGACGCCGCGCGCATGCAGCTTTTCGGCCGCGGCCTGGACGTCCTCGACGCTGAAAGCGATGTGCTTGGTGCCATGCGTGAGAAGGTCGGTGTTCGGCTTGAGGCGGTCGGCATGGGCGGGAACCGCGCCGTCCTTCTCGAACAGCTCGATGCGGAAACCGTCGCGCTTGAGGAAGGCGACCGTCGTCCTGATGCCCTTCAGCTCTGCCTTGAAGTCGAGCTCGAAACCGAAGATGTCCGACCAGAAGCCGATCGCCCTGTCGAGGTCGCGGACGCTGATGCCGACATGGTGCGGGCGCAGATCCGGAAACAGTCCGTCAGCCATGGCTTACGCTTTCCCGTATTGCACGACTTGCTGGTCGATCGCGCCGAAGATCGAATGCCCGGCCGGATCGAGCATCTCGATGCGGACGCGGTCGCCGAATTTCATGAAGCCGGTTTTCGGCTCGCCGTGCTCGATCAGCTCGATCGCCCGGCGTTCCGCGATGCAGGCGGAGCCGACACTCCTGTAGTCGGCGTTCGACACCGTCCCGGATCCGATGATCGTTCCGGCCGCGAGCTTGCGGGTGTGGGCCGCATGCGCGATCAGGTCATGGAAGGAATAGGACATTTCCCGGCCGTTCGGCTCGCCGAACCGCTTGCCGTTCCAGTCGATCCGGATCGGCAGGGCGAGCCTGCCGGTCCAGGCTTCGCCGAGTTCGTCCGGCGTCACGGCGACCGGCGAGAAAGCGGTGGAGGGCTTGGCGTTCATCCAGCCGAAGCCGGTGACGATCTCGCGCTTGACGAAGGCGCGGCAGGACACGTCGTTGATCAGCAGGACCAGCCTTATGTATCTGTGCGCGTCGGCGGCGGAGGTTCCCATCGGAACCTCGTCGAGCACGACGCCGATCTCGGCCTCGAAGTCGATCCAGTCCTCCTCGCGCGGCAGGACGATGTCGCCGTGCGGCCGGTAGAAATCGTCCGACATGCCCTGGTACATCAGCGGGAAGGTCGAGTTCATCTCGATCTCCGGATCGCGTCCGGTGGCGGTCGCCATGAGGAAGAGATGGTTCTTGAAGCAGGAGCCGTCGATCCACTGGAACGAGCGCGGCAAGGGCGACAGCGCGGCCGACTGGTCGAAAGCGAAGGCGTTTGCCGCCCGCCCGGCGGCGAGATCGGCCGCGAGCGCCCTGAGCCGGGGCTCTACCGCCGTCCAGTTCTCCATCGCCGAGAGCAGGTTGGGCGCGATGGATCCGGCGGACACCGCCTTCGTCAGGTCGGCTGAGACGACGACCAGTTCGCCGTCGCGGGTGCCGTTCGGAATCGTTGCGAGCTTCAAAATCCCCTCCCTTGCGCGGTCACGCCGCGTTGCGGCCGCCATAGCGGCGGACGCGAATGTCGGCCTGTTCCTTGTGGCCGGCGAAATTCTCGATCGCGCAGAGCCGCGAGCAATAGTCGCCGACCAGCGCCGACGCCTCGTCGGTCGTCACTTCCTGATAGGTGCAGGTCTTGAGGAACTTTCCGACCCACAGGCCCCCGGTGTAGCGCGCGGCCTTCCTGGTCGGCAGCGTGTGGTTGGTGCCGATCACCTTGTCGCCATAGGCGACGTTGGTGCGCGGCCCAAGGAACAGCGCGCCGTAATTACGCATGTGCTCGAGGAACCAGCGCGGATTGCGCGTCATCACCTGCACATGTTCGGAGGCGATGCGGTTGGCTTCCGCGAGCATCTCCTCGTCGGTGTCGCACAGGATCACCTCGCCGAAGTCGCGCCACGCCACCGAGGCGATGTCGGCGGTCGGCAGGCGGGCCAATTGCCGCTGGATCTCGGCCTCGATCTGCTCGGCGATGCGCTTCGACGTGGTCAAGAGCACGGCAGGCGACGTCGGCCCGTGCTCGGCCTGCCCCAAGAGGTCGGTGGCGCAGATCTCGGCGTCGACGCTGTCGTCGGCGATGACCAGCGTCTCGGTCGGGCCGGCGAACAGGTCGATGCCGACCTTGCCGTAGAGCTGGCGCTTGGCCTCGGCGACGAAGGCGTTGCCGGGGCCGACCAGCATGTCGACCGGCGCGATCGTGGCGGTGCCGATGCCCATGGCGGCGACGGCCTGGATGCCGCCGAGCACGTAGATCTCGTCCGCGCCGGCCATCGCCATCGCGGCGATCGTCGCGGCGGGCGGCGCGCCATTCATCGGCGGCGTGCAGGCGATGACGCGCTTCACGCCCGCGACCTTGGCGGTCAGCACGCTCATATGCGCCGACGCCACCATCGGATAGCGACCGCCCGGGATGTAGCAGCCGACGCTGTCGACCGGCACGTGGCGGTGTCCGAGCCGGACGCCGGGCAACGTCTCGACCTCGATGTCGGTCATCGACGCGCGCTGCGCCTCGGCGAAGCGCCGGATCTGCGCCTGCGCGAACCTGATGTCGTCGATGACCTGGCCCGGCAGCGTGGCGACCAGCGCGTCGATCTGGTCCTGCGTCAGCCGGAAGCTTTCGGGCGGCCACCTGTCGAATTTCACCGACAGGTCGCGCACGGCGGCGTCGCCGCGCGCCGTCACGTCCTCGAGGATGGCTTCGACGGCCTGGCGGACCTTGCGGTCGGCCTCGGCGGATTCCGCGGCGTCGCCGCCCTTTTTGAGATAGCGGATCATTCTTTCCTCACTCGGCGGTCCAGCCGCCATCCACCAGAAGAGACGTTCCCGTCACCAGCGCCGCAGCGTCGGAGACCAGATAGAGCACCGCGCCCATGATGTCCTCGACCCGGCCGATGCGGCCGAGCTTGATCTTGGCCAGGGTCTGGTCGCGGAAGGCCGGATTCTCGAAGAAGGGCTTCGTCATCGGCGTCTCGATGAAGGTCGGCGCGATCGCGTTGACGCGGATACCGGCCGGCGCGAGCTCGACGGCAAGCGCCCTGGTCAGGCCTTCGATGGCGTGCTTCGAGGCGCAGTAGATCGTCCGGTTCGCCGCGCCGACATGGCCCATCTGCGACGACATGTTGACGATGGCGCCGGGCCGCTTCTCCGCCAGCAGCCGCCGGGCGAAGGCCTGCGCGACGAAGAAGGCGGCGCGGACATTGAGCCCCATGACGAAGTCGTAGCTCTCCGGCGTCACGTCGACGAACGGGCCGGGACGGTTGGCGCCGGCATTGTTGACCAGGATGTCGAAGGCCGCGCCGGCACTGAACGCAGCCTCGACCGCGCCGATGTCGGTCACGTCGAGCGCCAGCGCCTGGGCCGCATCGCCGCGCGCCCGCAAGGTTGCCGCCGCGGCTTCGACTTCGTCGATGCTGCGCGCCGCCAGCGTCACCTCGGCGCCGGCTTCGGCGAGCGCCGCCGCGCAGGCGAGCCCGATGCCACGCCCGGCGCCGGTCACCAGTGCGCGCCTGCCGTCGAGCCGGAACGACGGCGTGATGGGAAGAACGTTGCTCATCCCTTCGACGCCAGCATTCTGTCGTGTTCCGCCAGCCGTTCGGCGAGATCGGGCTGGAACGCCCCATCGGTCAGGATGAAGGCCATGCGGCAGATGGCGTTGGTGCGGTTGGTCCAGGCGTGGATGGTGCCGCGCTGGACGACCATGTCGCCTTGCTTCAGATGCACTTCCGAGTCGTCGAGCAAAAGCACGATCTCGCCCGACAGCACGATGCCGTAGTCGATGGATTCGGTGCGGTGCATCAGGGGATGGCGGCCCGGCGCGTGGTGCTCGGCGTTTTCCGCGAGGCCGACCGCCGAGAACAGCTCGCGCGCCTTGTCCTTGTCGAGTTCGGGTCCGTCCGGTCCCTCCGGCGGCAGATCGACGAAACGGATGACGGTGCCGCCCTTTGGCGGCGCGGTGTCGCGCCGGCCGATGGTCGGCTCGTCATAATCGGCCAGGATCGGGCTCGGCATCCGGTCGGTGTTCCACAGCTCGTAGAAGGCGAGACCGGCTTGCACCGGGCTGCGGATGACAACCGGCGGCTCGCCGTCGGCAAGCACGATCGCCTTGCCGGCGGCATCGTGGCCGGTGACGACGCGTCTTGGAGCCCTTGCGCTCATGCGGCCTGCGCCCTGTCGCGATAAGGCGCGAGCGCCCGGGCGACCAGCGCAGCGGCGTCGCCGTCGTGGCGGAAGCCGAGCGAATCGGCCGTGGGAGTCAGCAGCGGCGGATAGGCGCCGAACTGGGCCTCAAGCTGGGCGTTGGGCTGATAGGCGATGAGGCTGCGGGCATGGCCGCCAAATTGCGCCGCGAGGCCGTCGACGAGCTGCGCCATCGACAGGCGCAGCGCGGGAAGGTTGAAGCTGCGGCGGACGCCCGTTGCCGGAGAGGGCAGCGTGGCGGCATGGACGAGATTGTCGACGCAACAGTCGCGTGACATGAACCAGGACTGCGCCTGTTCCGAGACCGGGCAGGTGAAAGCCTCGCCGGCGGCCAGCGCGTGGAAGATGTTGCTCATATAGGCCGAGAGATGTCCGCCGGCCTGGCGCGGGCGGGCGACGATGCCGGGCAGCCTGAGGCTCAGGCCGTCGATCAGGCTGCGGCGCGAGAAATCCGCGAGCAGCGTCTCGCCGATCAGCTTCTGCGCGCCATAGCTCATGGTGGGGCGCGGATAGGTCTCGTCGTCGACCTTGTCGGCGTGCAAGGGCGCGCCGAAGACGCCGATCGAGGAGGAGAAGACGACGCGGGCCGGCTTTTCCTGACGGGCAAGGCCCTCGAACAGTCCAGTCACCGCCTCGACATTGACGCGCCAGCCGAGATCGTAGTCGGCGGCGGCCGTGCCGCCGGGAACGGCGGCGAGGTGAACGAAGACGTCGAATGGGCGCGCGAGCAATTCAGTGCGCAATGACGGATCGGCAATGTCGCCCTGCATCGGGCTGACGAGAGCCGAGCCATAGGCCGGCAGGCGGGCGTCGATCGCGACGATCTCGGCGATCGGCGCGCCGTCAGGGCCAAGGCGGCCAGAGGCCGCCAGCCGCTCCACCAGCGCGCCGCCGACAAACCCTCCCGCGCCTGTGACGGCTATCCGCAATCCGGCCTCCCGAACCATCCGGCCGCCACGAACAGTGACCGGTGAAAATAATTGGTTGGTTGACCAAATAATGTGAAGGGAGGCGGCCTGTCAATCTCCCGAAACGCGCCGAAGGGCTATTTCCGGAACAGCGGCATCTGGTGCGCCATCCAGAAGCCGACGCGATCCAGCATCAGCCGGGCCGCGTCGTCGAGACCCTTCTCCGGGACGAATTTCTTCTCGGCGTTGAAGAGGGCGTGAACGAAGGGAATGTTCACGCCCTCAAGAACCGGCACCATCTGCAGCGAGGCCAGCACCGGCTTCAGCGCCTGCACCGAGCGCGTGCCGGCGGCGACCCCGCCATAGGAGACGAAGCCGACCGGCTTGTGCGACCATTCGTTGTGCAGGTAGTCGATGGCGTTCTTCAGCGAGGCTGGGAAGCTGTGATTGTATTCCGGCGTGACGAAGACGAAACCATCCGCCTTGGCCACCGTCGCGCTCCAGGCCTTGGTGTGCTCGTGCTCGTATTTCATCAGCCGCGGATGGTTCGGCTCGTCGAACATAGGCAGGTTGACCTCGCGCAGGTCGACGAGTTCGGACGTGTAGTCGCTGCGCGCCGCAGCCAGCCCGGCGATCCATTCGGCGATCGGCAAGCCGATGCGGCCCTGTCTGGTGCTGGCGACGATGATCTGGACATGGGGCATGGGCTGCTTTCCTGGAATCGGGGGTGAATTGTGACGCGAATGCGGTCAGCCTGCAAATGGTGCGGCAGGTGTGTCTTGACAAGATTGGTCGGTTGACCAATTAAGTCGCTTTGCCAGGACGCTTCGAAAGGACAGGTCGATGTTTGAGCCATTTCCGGGGAACTATGTCTGGAACCTGTCGACCAATCTGGCGCTGATGTGCGGCGGCAATATCGGCGAGATCGACGAGGCCTGCCGGCCGATCCGCGAGGCGGCGGCCAAGGGCGAGGACGCGGGCACGGCGCTGTTCTTCGATTCCTGGGTGAATGTCGCGCATCAGGTGCTCGAAAACGGCGCGGCGGACGAGGCGAAGGGCCGGAGACTCTCCGCCGGCATCAAATACCAGCGCGCAGCCGGCTACCTGCTCGCCGCCGAACGGATGCAGTCGCGAGACTATGCGCCGCGCTGGGAGGCCTATCGCAAGGGGCTCGAGATGTTCCGGCGCGGCGTGGAACTGCAGGGCCTCGCCTGCGAGTTCGTCACGATACCCTATGAAGGCAAGGCGTTTCCGGGCCTGTTCGTGAAGGCGACATCGACCGATGGCCGGCCGGCGCCGTGCCTGGTGTCCTGCAACGGGCTCGATTCGATGAAGGAGCAGATCTTCAGCGCCGGCAATCCGGCTGCGTTCGCGGCGCGCGGCGTGTCGACGCTGCTGATCGACCAGCCGGGCACCGGTGAGGCGCTGCGGCTCGACGGGCTTGTCGGCCGGCACGATTCCGAAGCCTGGGCGAGTTGCGCCGTCGACTATCTCTCGACGCGCGACGATGTCGATCCGAAGCGCATCGGCATGTTCGGCCTGTCGCTCGGCGGCTACTTCGCGCCGCGCGCCGCGGCTTTCGAAAAGCGCTTCGCGCTCTGCGCCGTGATGGGCGCGAACCACAATTGGGGCGAGATGCAGAAGCGACGCGCCGCGCGCGAGGGGGACCGCCCGGTGCCGCACTACTGGGACCATGTGATGTGGGTCTTCGGCAAGAAGACCATAGAGGAGTTCATGGACTGGGCGCCGGCAATGGACCTGAACGGCGTCGTGGAGACGATCGACGTGCCGTTCCTGGTGACGCACGGCGTGGGCGACCGGCAGATCCCGGTCGAGTATGCGCACCAGAGCTACGACCAGGCGATCAACAGCCCGAAGCGGGAATTGCGGATCACGACGAAGGCCGATTTCGAGGTCGAGCATTGCGGGGCGGACAACGGGACGGTGCTGCGCGACTACATCGCGGACTGGGTCGGCGAGACATTTGCGGAGATGTGAAGGATCAGGCGCGACCTAATCGTCGCCGAAGTCGACGGTAGATCCGGCGGGTGCATAGTCGCGCACCGTGTTGAATTCATATCCCGCCGCGGCGATTTGACGTCCGATGCTCGCCAGAGCCGATCCCAGCCTTAAGTCGCCTGACTCTATAACTGCAGAGAACAAGATAAGGCCGATGTCTGCACTCATGCTGCGCCCACCGCGCAGCGCCCGCTGTTTCAGCGCCGCGTGCACCTCATCGGGAATCTCTCGTATAGTGATTGTCCGCATCGGGCATTGTCCTGTGAATTCCGCATTCGATCATCTTACCTGAGTTCGTGCGGGAACAAACTAGTACCGTCTTCCGCCATCCCGCCGCCGCCGCTAAAGCCTTGGTCACTCGACCAAGGGAGGATCGCATGGCGAATTACGACATCGTGGTGATGGGCGCTGGGCACAACGGGCTGACGGCCGCGGCCTATCTCGCCAAGGCCGGCAAGAAGGTGCTGATCCTCGAGCGGCAGGATTTCGTCGGCGGCGGCGTCGTGACGCGCGAGATCAACACGCCGGGCTACAGGCACGACCTGCACTCGTCCTGCCACATCATGATCCAGGGCAATCCGCTGATCACCGAGGACGAACTCGGACTGATCGGCAAGCATGGCCTGAACTACAATTATTCCGACGTGCCCTACGCCTCGATCTTTCCGAACAACGAGACGCTGATCACCTACAAGGACCTCGACCGCGCCTGCGCCGAAGTCGCCAAGTTCAGCAAGAAGGACGCCGACACCTACCGCATGTTCGCCGAGCGCTCGATGGCGATGATGCCGATGTTCCTGTCGGGCCTATATTCGCCGCCGCTGCCCTACGGGCCGTTCATGGCGATGCTGGATTCCTCAGACGAGGGCCGCGAGATCCTCGACGCGATGAGCCGCTCGTCGCTCGACATCATCGACAACGCCTTCGAGGACGACCGGGTGAAGATTCACCTGTTGAAGCTGGTGACCGAGAACCTGCAGCTTCCCGACGAACTCGGCACCGGCATGGGGATCTATCTGATGCCGGGCATCATCCACACCTATGGCGTATCGCAGCCGGTCGGCGGCTCGGGCGGGCTGACCGACGCACTGGTGCGCTGCATCGAGGCGCATGGCGGCGAGATCCGCACCAATGCCGAAGTGGCGCAGATCGTCGTCTCGTCCGGCCGCGCGGCCGGCGTGAAAATGACCGACGGCGAGATCATTCCGGCCAAGGACGGCGTCATCGGCGCGATCCATCCGCACAGGCTGGAGACGTTCGTAAAGGGTCTCGACGAGGGCCTCTACCGGCGGGCGAAGCGGGTCAATTCGTCGACGCAGAGCCTGTTCGTCAGCCATTACGACCTGAAGGAGCAGACCAAATATCTCGCCGGCAGCGAGATCACCAAGGCGACGATGCTCGAATACTTCACCTTCGACAGGCTGGGCGACCTGCTCGACGATTTCGACCATCTGCGCCGCAAGCGCATCCCGCCGCGCCGGCTGCTGGGCGGCGGCGACGAGACCCACGGCGACCCGTCGCGCGCACCGGCCGGCGCCGGCATGTTCCACTCGATCACGATGGCGCCCTACAATATCGAGGGCAAGGGCGCGGCGCATTGGGACGAGATCAAGGACGAGTATGCCGCGGAGACGCTGCGCCAGTATGCGCCGTTCATCTCCAACCTGACCTCGGACAACATCATCGCGGCGACTCACTGGTCGCCGCTCGACATGGAGCGCTCGTCGCCGAACAGCTTCGTCAATGGCGACATGCATGGCTGTGCGCCGTTCATGTATCAGACGGTCGGCCACCGGCCGATTCCGGAGCTCGGCCAGTACACGGTGCCGGGCGCCGACCGGCTCTATCTCGTCGGCCCGTTCCAGCATCCGGGCGGCGGCGTCTATGGCGCCGGGCGCGCGACCGCGATCAAGATGTTCGACGAGATGGGCATCGATTTCGACAGGGCGATCCGATGAGCGAGCCGAAGCCGAAGCCCGCCGGGGTGAAGATCGTCGACGGCGCGAAGAAGGAGCTGATGCATGTCAGCGCCATCGAGCGCGACGGCGACATGCTGGTGATCAAGGGCAAGATCTTCGGCACGATGCCGATGACGGCGAAACTCTCGCCGGAGGAGGCGCGCAAGGCGCTGAAGATGCTGTCGCCGAAGCTGGTCTGGTTCCTGCTGACCTTCCTGTTCCGGCGCTCGGCGGCGGACCCGGCGAAGAAATAGTCAGGTCTCGATGTCGCCCGGCAAGAGGCCTTCAAGCCGGCCGACATAGTCCTTCATCATCTCGAAACTCCACCCGCCATTGGCGGCTATGGCGAAGGAGTAGAGCAGGAACGGATGCGCGCCGAGCTGGAAGATGGCGCGGTAGTCGCGGCCGGCGAGCGCCACCGTTTCGGCTGGGGCGAGTTCCTTCCCGGAGATCGCGGATGCCGGATCGGCGTCGAAGGCGGCCTTGAAGTCCGACTGCCGGGCATAGGTCCACAGCACCTTGTCGAGCGCGTATCGGGTCATCGGATGTCTCCGTTCAGCGCGGCCTCGTCCCAGGCGAGGAAGGCGCAGCCCGGCTGCGCGGTGTTGGCGATCAGCTTCCGGTAGGGCGCAGCCGCCCCCCGCGCCGCGCCGAAGGCAAGCACATAGGCGAGGAACCCGGGCGTGCCGTTGCCGGCCGCATAGAGCCGCTCCCAGGTCGAGTGCGCGACAATCGCCTCGACATCGTTGGCCTCGATCCGCGCCCACATCGCGCGGTCCCAGCCGGTGCCGCCCTCGACGACGCTGGTCAGCATCGCGGGGCCGCCGACAGCGTTCGACATGTGGCCCGTGACAACGAGAGCCACCCGCAGATCGTCGCCGAAGCTCTCGACGCAGGCCCGCACCGCCGCGCCGACGGCCGCGTAGCGGCGGCCGGGCGGGACGGGGGGCGCGAGCAGGTTGACGAACATCGGCACCACCGGAAGGTCGTGTTCCGGCCGCAGGAAGTTGAGCGGAATGGTGAAGGAGTGATCGGCGACGAATTCGTCCGAGAAGGCGAAGTCGACGCCCTCCTCGTAGCCCTGCTTGAGGATATGCCGCGCCAGGGCGCCATGCACCGGCAGGTCGCACGGTTCGAGGCCCCAGGCTCGCGCCTCGGAGGGGAACGGGCCGGTCAGCCGCGACGGCTTGCCGATCATGAACGGCGCCATGTTGTCGAAGAACCACTGGTTCAGGTGGTCGCTGCCGGCCATTACGATCGCGTCGGGACGCGCCTCGGAAAGCATCTGGCGGAGGTCGGCGAAACAGTCGAGCGCCAGTAGCGCGCCGGGATGCGCCTTGCCGTCGGGCCGCATGCGGGCGGCGATCGGCAGCGTCGGGTCGTGCGGGACGCCGATGAGCGAAACGAGCCTGGCCATCGTCGCTCCTACATGTAGATCCGGACAGCCTGAAGCTTGACGCCCGGCTGGTCGAAGCGCTTCGTCCGTTCGTAGACGGCGACCGACGGACGGCCGGACGGCATGTAGACGTCCGCCGCGCAGGTGACGCCGTCGTCGGTGAAGCGGCAGTAGTCGACCTTGATGCCGGCCTTGCCCATCATCTTGGTGAAGTCGATGCGCAGGCGGTCACGGCCGAGAAAGGTCTCGTCGTTGGAATGGCGGAAGTAGCCGTCCCCGGCGAACTGGTCGAGCACGTCGTCCAGCCGGTTGCCGTTCAGCGCGTCGAAATAGGCGCGCAGGACGTCATTGTCCGACCGCCAGGGATGGATGCCCGGAACGCGGCCGTGGATCGCGCCGCGGTCGTCGACCAGGTGATGGTCGGAATAGACGATCGCGCTGGAGCGTCCGTCGGCCAGCGTCTCGAACATGATTCCGACGGGCAGGACCGGACCGTCGGCGGCGGGCGTGAAGCGGAACTCCTCGAAGCGGCGCCCGCCGGCCTCGGTGACGAAGAGGCGCTCGACGCGCTTCCACCGGTCGCCCGGCCAGAGCGGACTGCCGGCTTCGAAGGCTTCGGCCGATCCGCTGCCGAGATACGGGTCGTTCACGATGCCGGCGTTTCTCAACGCGGTTTGAAGCAGGGTGCGCGGGGTCTCATCAGCGGTCGATGTCATGATGTCTCTTTGGCCGGACAGGGATCGTGCCCGACGACGGCCGCAAGGTCCGAAGCCCATTCGCCGCATCGAGCACGCGCAGCCTATCAATGATTTGTTGGTTGGACAACCGATCAATTCAGCCGGATGCGATCCTGTTTCCACAAAAAAAGGAGCGGGGCGGCTCGTCGCCGCCCCGCCCGATCGCGTGTGATTCTTCTTCAGCTTGCGCGGCGCGGGACCCGCTTCTTTTCGGGGAGCGCCGGCCGGCGGACTTCCGGCTTCCCGATCAGGCGCTGCGGCGCGGTCAGCCGGTTGACCGGAGCGACGACGGGCTTCCTGACGCAGGTTCCACGGACCAGCTTCTCGCCACGGTCGCAGGTCTTGACGATCGTCGGCTGGCGGACGCAGGTCTTGCCGACCAGCTTGAAGCCCTTCTTGCAGAAGATGCTGACCTCAGGCTTCTTCACGCAGCGGCCGTCGATGCGCTGCTCGCCGCGGTCGCAGGCGACGACTATGGTCGGCTTGCGGATGCAGGTCTCGCCTTTCAGCTCGAAGCCCTTGCGGCACAGGATGCTGACTACGGGCTTCCCGACACACTTGCCGCGCACCAGTTTCTCGTTGCGATCGCAGATTGGGGCGGGGTCGGCGGCGACCAGAGGCCGCTGCGGCTTGACCGGGTTGGGACGCGGCTCGGCGACGAGGTCGTCGGCGGCCGGATCGATCGCCGGGTTGTTGCAGGTGAAGTCCTGCTTGTCGACGGCGACGGTCACGGGCGCCGGCTGCAGTTCCTGCAAGGTGCACTGGATCGAGCGGGTGCGGTTGATCGACAGATCGTGCGCGCCATAGGCCTCGTAGACGCCGCTGCCCTGGTCGTAGCCGGTGGCGGTGCCGGTGAAGAAGGCGCCGTTCGAGCAGGAGATGCGGTAGTCGAAGTCGCCGGGCGCCGGGCGCGTCACTTCGAAGAACACCTGGCCCTTGCGCGGGCAGGACTTGTCGCGGCCGGCGCTGTCGGCGACGATGACCTCACCCTGCCACTTGGCCTTCGGCTTCGGCAGGTCGGGATGGTCGACCGGCGCGGTCGTCAGGCCGCCGCCTCCGGGGCTGGTGCAGTGGACCGTGATGTCCTTCCATCCGTCGAAGGGGCCGAACGGACCTGCCTCGACGATCTCGGTCTTGAACTGGAAATACGAGGTCGCGCCGACGTTCTCCCAGGTCTCGTAGGTCGCGAAGTAGCCGTTCTTGACCGCGTCATACGAGGCCCAGGCCTGGTGGAACTCGGACGTGATCGGTCCACCGTTCTTCTGCCGCCAGATCCGCATCGACACCGGACCCGCCTGGTTCGCTTGCGCGCGGCTGGTGACCTTCAGCGCCGGACAGACGGTCTCGGGGTTGGAGCCCGGCTGGTTCGACTGGTAGGTGGTCAGGAACAGCCTGACGTTCTCGACGTCGAACGCGCCGTGATCGTAGGCGAGGTCGTCGGTCGCCGGCTTGATGACGGGATCGCAGATGACGTTGACGGTGAAGGCGTCGCTGTCGGTGTGGTCGACCCAGGTCTGGGACGGGCCGCCAACTTCGTCGGGCTGGTTGCGAATGAAGGGCATGTTCAGCGATTCGTCGGTATCGACGGCAAGGGTCGCGAACATTTCCTGGGTGAACGAGTAGGACTTCGTCGGCCCGTCGGCCTGGAGATGCTGGTTGCACCGGCTCAGAATGGCGTCCGCCGCCGGGTTGATGGCGATGCCGTCCGGGGACGAGACCGGCAGCAGCGATGTCTGGAAGCCGGTGATGGCGGAGCCGCTGTAGTCGCGCTCCTCGACATTCCTGAAATACACCGACGGGAACGACATGCAGCTGGCGCCAGAGCAGCTGCCAAGCCGGATGGTCACGGTATCGACGTAGCCCGGCCATTTCGTGTTGATGCTGAAATCGGCATTGAGCGCGACCGCTCCAGGCTTCAGCTTGTCCCATTTCTTGCCATCGGTGGAGATGACGCGGATCGTGCCGTAGTCGGCTTCGACGTTGAACGACATCGATTTGAGCTTTGCCTTGTCGGACAAGGCGTCGGCAGGCGAGGCGGCGAGTGCTGCAGCAGTGAGCGCCAGCGCGGCCACCGAATTGCGGGTCCAGTTGCTGTGCAGTGACATTGTCTCTCTCCCTTGAAAGGTTGCTTCCGGGAGGTCTGTCGCCGCGGCGGTGGAAAAGGTTCATGGCGCCGGCAGAAATGATTCAAACAAAAACCCCGCCGGTTTCCCGGCGGGGTCGTGGCACCTTTCGGCAGAGATCACTGCAGCTTGATCGTCCGGTTCGGCTGCTGGTCGCGGCGCGGCGGCTTCCGCTCTTTCGGAATGAGATCGAGCTGGATGCGCGGGACCAGGACGGGCCGGCAGTTCGGCGGCGTTCCCCGCGTGCCGACCGGGCAGCGCGGCTTTGCGACGTCGATGCACTTGCCGCCGCGCAGGATCTGGCCACGGCGGCAGACCGGGTCGACCTGGCCGACGCAGCGACCCTGCACCAGCCGCGTGCCGCGCGGGCATTCGACCTGGCGCTGACGGCATTCGCCGCGCACCAGGCTGGTGCCGCGCGGGCACACACAGCGGCCGTCCTGCGTCCGGATCTGGCCCGGGAGCAGCTTGCACTGCGGCGGCGTCGGTTTCACGCAACGCTTGTTGCGCAGTTCGGTGCCGCGCGGGCAGACGCAACGGCCGGCCTCGGTCCGGATCTGGCCGGGCAGAAGCGTGCACTGCTGCGGCTTCGGGTCCGGCTTGCGCACCGGCGGCGGCACGGGAACCGTCGTGCCGATCTCGGTGCACTGGCCGTTGCGGAAGCGGGTTCCTTCCGGGCAGACGCAGCGGCCGGCGGCGTTCAGCACGAAGCCCGCCGAGCATTCCGGCTTCACCTCGTCCTTGACCAGGGTGAACGGATGGCAGGCAGACCGCGCGTCCGACTTGCCGTCCGTCGGTATCGCCGCACTTTGCCCGCCGCCGCGCACCGGCGTTCCCGGTTCCAGCACGGCCACGCAGTTGCGGCCTTCGACCGGACCGCGCGTGTTGGCCACCGCATCTTCCGGGATGACAATCGTCACCTGGTGGACGCGGCTCTCGCCAGCTCCAAGCGACAGGTTGGCGTCGCAGGAGATCGGCAAGGTCGCCGGGTCCGGGCTGCAGCCGAAGGGCGGTTCGATCGAGGTGATCGGAACGCCTTCCAGGCGGCCGAGGCCTTCGAGCTCCACCGCGTCGCCGATCTGGACGGGGCCGTCGAAGGCGGCGTCGCCATCGTTGCGGATGGTGATCTCGAACGTGCAGGGCTGGCCGGCGCGGCACTGGCGGTCGCCGGTCTTCTCGACCACGATCGCGGGCTTTCCCGGGTTGCGGTTCGGCACCCGCACCTTGGCGCATGACCTGTTGTTGGCGAGATTGGCCTCGCCTGGAACAGGCAGCACCTCGGCGCAGTTTTCGAGCTGGTCGGGCCGGAAGTCCGGTCCGACGATCGCCCTGACGAAGATCGGCGTCGAGGCGCCGGGCACCAGCACGATTCCGGGATGGTCGCACTGGAACTGGCCCGGACCCGTCGGCCCGCAGGCCCATGGCGGCGTCGGTCCGAAGTCCGACGACGCGGGGACACCCGCCGGATAGGTGTCAACCACCGACAGCGGCCCGTTCACGGCGACCGTGCCGCTGTTGACGATGTCGATGCGGAACAGGCAGACGCCGTCGATCGAGCAGACCGGCCGCAGGGCCGACTTGCGGATCGTCAGATCGGCCTTCTTCTCGACCGGCGTGCATTCGCGGTCACGCCCGGGAACGCAGAGCGGGATCGTGGCGCAGGCGCGGTCGTTGGTCTGCAGGCCGAACAGCGGCTTGCCGCTGGCGCCGTAATTGTAGCGGGCGCAGTTGCGGATGTAGCGCGCGTCCCATGCCGGTCCGGGCTTGAAGCCGATCTTGAGATCGACCGATTCGCCGGGGTTCAGCGTGGTCTCCGGATGCTCGCACTGCATCGGGCTGGTCAGCGGCGCGCAGATCCAGGGCACGTTTGGCCCCGAGTCTATCGTCGCGTCGCCAGGCAGCGTCACCTCGTCGAGCACGATCTTGCCGTCGTAGGGCCCATCGCCGACATTGGTGACCGTGATGGTGAAGTCGCAGCCGCCGTCCTTCGTGCAGGTCGCCACGTCGGCGCGCTTGTCGATCTTGAGGTCGGGTTCGCGGTCCTTCGGGGGACACTTGATGTCCTCGGGGATCACGAGATCGATCTCCTGCGAGCAGCAGAGGCCGACGCCCTCTTCCGGGCCGGCATAGGTCTCGACGCCGACCACGACCAGGTGGACGACATCGCCGGGCATTGCGCCGGTGATCGTCCAGTCGAGCACGCCGCCGCCGATCGGCGCGATCTGCGAGATCGGCGCCACGGTGATTCCGGGCGTGGTGGTCTTGAGCTGCACGACCTTGCCGCCGAGCTCGGGGCCGACCGGCATGTGGTAGATGAAGGCGCCGCCGCCGGGCACGCAATCGACCTCGCCTTTCTCAATGGAGAAACAGGCTTCGCCGGGAGGCGGTGGCGGAGGCGGCTCGCAATCGGTGACGTCGATCCGGATCGAGGTTTTCGCGCCGGTCAGGAAATCGCCGTCGTCCGGCAATGCCGGGTCGTGCGACGGGATGTAGACATCCGCGCCGGCCGGCCGCTGGATGCGGACGAAGCCCTGGTTGTCGACGAGCGCGGGCGCGGGGAAGGCCGCCGGGTCGATCTTCGCGGTGATGCGGACCTCGACATAGCGTGCGCCAACCTCGCCGCTGCCGTCGGGGTCGCTGAACGACAGGCGGAAATCGTCGAGCCTTGCCGTGTCGTTCGGATCCGCGGTGGTGCCGATCGTGCCCGCGGGCAAGGGGCCGCCGACGGCATCGGTGCCGTCACCGCTCGCCTGGACATTGATGACGGTCAGCCCGTTCGGCATCTCGTCGGTCAGGTCCATGCGGTAGTTCTTCAACTGGCCGGCGATCGCCGGATTTGCGAATGCCTCGGGATCGCCCCTGAAGCCGAAGCGCAGCCGGTAGGTGACGTAGTCGCAGTTGCGCTGCTTGCCGATCTTCTCGAAGAACGGCCTGAGTTCGCCGGGGTCCCGTTCAGGGCGGTCCGGACGTTCGAGCTGGATGCGCGGCTCAAGCGAGCCGGCGGGGGCAGGTTGGGCTGCGGCCGGCGTGACGGAGGCGAGCGCGATCCCGGCCGCCATCAGCCAGCGCGCGGCGCGCCTGACCTGTGACAGCGGTTTCATGATCGTCTCCATGACGGGTTGGCTGTCCACCAGGCGGAAAAGCTGAAGATTGCTCATCTCTTCCTCCTCACGGTTCGCAGGCCAGGGATGGCGTTTCGAGGGTGACGTTGACCTTGCAGCACGGGTAGTAGCCGCCCTTGTCAGCGTCTGACTGCTTGTAGAAGCAGAGGCCCACATTGACGTTCTCGCCGGGCAAATGCCCGGTGATGCCAAGCGTATACGGAGCGCCGGCCGGTTGCGTCTGCTGCAGGGGTGAAACACCGATGCCGGGGATGAGCGATTGCGCCTTGAGCGAATCGCCGCCGATGGCGGCAACGTCACGGAGGTAGACATCGGCCTCGAGCCCGGCCGGCGTGCAGAAATACTCGACTGCCTCGACATCGATGCAGGGCGGCTGGTTGCCCGGCGGCGGAAATTCCGGCGGCCAGAACGGCGGCAGGAAGCCGCCGGGGACTTCCTCGTAGTAGCCGGCGCGCCCTTCGCAGGGCCGCCACACCTCAACGTCGCCAACGTGGCCCTTCACTTCCGGGTCCTCGTAGAAACTGTCGAAATCGACGAACCAGGAACCGGACGGCGGCTCGTTGGCCGGGCGCACCAGCGATGTCGACGTGATCTGCACCCCGTGCACCGCGAGCGGCCCGCCGGCGGCGAGCCGGTCGGCCAGCGCCGGATTGTCGCGCAGCCGGTCGCCGGTCTTGACCAGCGTGTCGGCGCAGGCGTTGCGGTTGAAATTGCCCTCAGCGTCGTAGCCATATTGCAGGTCGATGCCGCCTGCCGACTGGCGATGGCCTGCCGGGAAGCCGACGGCGTAGGTTTCGGGCGCTGCGACCCAGATCGATTCCGTCGCCGGATCGTCGGGGCTCTCGCGCCAGTAGCGCAAGACCTCGCCCTTGCCGCTGTCGGCGAACCGGCTGTAGTCGTAACGGTTGTCGGTTTCGCCGCGCTGGGCGAGATACATGAAGCCGCGATTGTCGAAGGCAATGTCGGTGACGGCACCGTCCTCCTCGGCACTGACGGTCAGCTCCCAGCGCGGGTCGCCGGCAAAGCCGCCATCGCGGCCGATGCCGACCGACCAGACCTCGGCCTCGTCGCCGACGGTGTAGTAGACCCGGCCGTCATGCACGGCGACGCCCCAGACGCGGCGCTCGGCTTGCGTGTAGCCCCATGTATCGGGGTCCTCGCTGTCGAACGCGGCGCCCTGGATGTCCATGATCGCGCCATCGTCGGCAAGTTCGGCCAGGCCGTGCGCCGGGCGGCCGGCGACGCCGTGATCGAACGTGTCGACCAGCGCGCCGTCGATGCCGATGCGGTGGATCAGGCCGGTGTCGAGGTCGGTGGCGAAGAACTGGCGGTTGGACTTGTCGAAGGCCAGGTTGCCGATGCCGGGTCCGCTGTTGCTGTCGATGGTGGCGAAGAGCGTGACCGCGCCGGAAATGCCGTCGATTTTCCAGATCGCGCCTGGGCTGCCGCCGTTCTCCTGGGCGAACTGGCCCTCCATGAACGCAGCGCCGGCCGCGCCGCGCCGCTGCCGCTCGGGGCGGCCGTCGTCGTCCTCGTCCGGCGTGACGATACGGATGCCGTGCAGCGATGTCGCCGCAGCATAGATGCTTGGCACGCCGCTTGGAACGCCGTCGCGGATGCCGTCATCATACTTGACGCCGAAGACCTGGCCGATCATGCCGGCCTGCACCTCGAAGGGCGGCGGCGTGGACACCAGCTGGCCGGCGGCCGGCCCGCCGAGCGCCGAGACGTCGAACACGCGCAGCGTGGCGCGCTCGACATCGATGAAGGTCTCGTCCACCGGATCGACCCCCGGAGGCAGGCCGTCCTCGATGCCGGGAATGACGGTGCCGGAGAAGCCGGTGACTGCCATCGAGCCGGGCTGGACGATCCGCGTCTCCTGCGCGTGGGCCGGACTTGCCAGGCCAAGCCCGGCTGCCATTGCCAAAGTGATCAGGCCGCTGGTGACGGCAAGATTTGTCCGGACCGAGTCGCGATGCGGACTGCGCTCAATGGATACGGAGGTTCCGTCGCTGCGGCGCATCGTGCTTCTCCCGACATGTGCGTGAGCGCCGGCCGGGATCGTGGCGCGACTGTCCGCGCGCCAACATCTGCCGGCAGGCCCCTCCCTTCGGTCCTGGTCTGCGCCACCCCTGACGTAAGGGAAGATATGCCCGTGCGTGCGGCCCGTCAACGGTGGCAGGGCCCTTGCCGGCGGTGGCCGGCGGTGCAAGTCTGTGATCATCGGATGCTCCTTCCACGGCCGCACGATGCGGCTCGTGCCGGTCAGTCGCGGCGAGGCGGCAAAAGGTTCATCACAGGTCGCGTCTGGTCACTCCCGTCCGCTTCGGCTAGCCTTTGGCAGCAATGCGATTGGCCCGTGAACCTTTTGGGACCGTCATGCGACAGAGCAACCGGAAGCCAGGCGCCCGCCGATGACCGACGCCCCCGGCGCACAGTCCGACCGCGAGCTTGTCGCGCGGGTCGCTGCCGGTGATCGGGCCGCCGTCCGGCTTCTGTTCATGCGCCACCACGCCCGGGTCTACCGGTTCGTGGCGCGCCAGACGGGATCGGAATCAATGGCCGACGATATCGCGAACGAGGTCTTCCTCGAACTCTGGCGCCAGGCGCCCCGTTTCGAGGCGCGCTCGGAAGTCTCGACCTGGCTGCTCGGCATCGCCCGTTTCAAGGCGCTGTCGCATCTGCGCAAGCGCAAGGAGGACTGGCTCGACGACGACCGGGCGGCGATGGTCGCCGACAGCGCCGACGATCCCGAAATCGCCTCGATGAAGACCGACAAGGGGGCGGCGCTGAAGCGCATGGTTGAAGCTCTGCCGGAGGAGCATGCGACGGTGGTCGACCTCGCCTATTACCACGGAAAGTCGGTGTCCGAGATCGCCGCCATCCTGTCGATCCCCGAGGCGACGGTGAAGACGCGGATGTTCTACGCACGCAAGAAGCTCGGCGAGGCGCTGAAGAGCGCCGGATATGACAGGGGCTGGCCATGAGCGAGCGCGATCTGGACATGTCGCACCGCGACGAAATGGAAGCGCTCTTGCCGTTCTACCTGAACGGCACGCTGGACGGCGCGGACCTTGCCGCCGTCGAGGCCTGGCTGGCGAACGATCCGGCGGGCGCGAAAGCGCTTGAGGAAGCCGAGGCCGAACTGTTCGGCGCGACCGCAGCCAACGAGGCGCTGCGCCCGCCCGCCGATGCGCTCGGGCGGTTCTCGAAGGCGCTGGAGCGGGAGGCGGGACCGGCGCGGGCGGCAGGTTCCGCGTCGGTGTTCGCCGGGCTGTGGCAGCGGATTGCCGGCCTGCCGGCCGGGCTCGCCTGGGCGACGGCTGCGGCGGCGATCGCGCTGGTTCTGGTGCAGGCCGTCGGGGATTTCAGGAACAGCGGCGGCGACTACCAGGTTGCCGGCGATGGCAATGATCCGGGGACGCTGCCCTTCGTGCTGGTGGCGTTCAAGCCCGATGCGGCTATGGCGGCCATAACCGCATTCCTCGATGAAAACGACGCGTCGATCGCGGGCGGCCCGACGGCGGGCGGGGTGTTCCGCATCGCCCTTCCGGTCAAGACCGTGGCGGATTACGACCGCGTGCTTGCGCTCATCGCCGCCGCGCCCTTTGTCCAAAGCGCTACGGCGGGCAGGAAACCGAGCAATGGCGAATAGGTGGCTCGGCAGATATGCGACGGCGCTCGCTGCGGCGACGGTTCTGGCTGTCAGCCCGGCTCTGGCGCAGACCAATTCCGCCGGGCGAGCGCCAGCCGAGACTCCACGCCAGCCCGACCGGCCAACACGCCTCGACTGCAGCGACGCCGCGATGGCGGATGCGGAGGAATGCCAGCGGGGTGCTCGGGATGCACGCGGGCGGCTGATCGTCATCCTGCCGGACATTCTCGTCGATCTTTTCGATACGGGCAGTCCAGGCCAGCCCGGGGCCGATCCGGCTGCAGCCGCCAACCCACCCGCCGCGACACCTCCTCCAGGCGCGGGATCGCCGCCAGGTCCACCCGGCGGCCCAACCCCAGCCCCGCTCGTGCCGCCGCAAGCCGTCGCAGGCGCATTCGTTCCCGATGAAGTGCTGGTGACGGTCGATGGCGGCGCGCAGGCGGTGCAGGACATCGCCGCGGCGTTCAATCTCGACATTCGCAGCCAGCGTCTTTCGACGCTGCTCGGCGCGACCGTGGTGCGCTACGGCATCCCCGACGGCCGGCCGGTCGGCGTCGTGCTGGCGCAGCTGGAAAACGACGGCCGCACGCTGCAGCGGGCGCCCAACCACGTCTACGACCTGCAGCAGGCGGCGGGCATCGTCAACTATGCCTTCCAGCGGATCGCGCTCGACGCGGGCGCTGCCAGCGGCGAGAATGTCCGTGTCGCGGTGATCGACACCGCGGCGGACGGGACCCATCCGGCGCTGGCCGGCGTCATCGCCGGCACGTTCGACGCGATGCCGGAGACACCCGTCAACGACCGCGACCACGGCACCTCCATCTCGGGCCTGATCGCCGGCGTCGGGCCGTTTCGCGGCATGGCGCCGGGGGCCGCGATCTACCACGCCCGCGCCTTCGAGGGCGGAACGTCCACGATGGACGTGCTGCTCGCGGCGCTCGACTGGTCGGCGGAGCAGAACGTGCAGATTGTCAACATGAGCTTCGTCGGGCCGCGCAACGACCTGATGGAGCTTGCCTGCGCCGCGGCGCGCTCGCGCGGCATGGTGCTGGTCGCCGCCGTCGGCAACAACGGTCCGAAGGCGCCCTACGGCTATCCGGCCGCCTATGAGGGCGTCATCGCGGTCACCGCGACCGACGAGAGCGACGAGCTGATGCCGCAGGCCAATCGCGGCGCCTATGTCTTCATCGCCGCGCCCGGCGTCGAGATGCTGGCGCCAGTGGGCGGGGGGGCGGACGTGGTGACGGGCACGTCGTTTGCGGCGGCGGTCGTCAGCGGCGCGATCGCCAACCTGCTGCATGCCGCGCCGGACCGCGACGCCGGGTCGATCGAACAGGCGCTGGCGCAGACCGCGTCCGATCTCGGCAGGCAAGGCCGGGATTCCGACTTCGGCTACGGGCTGATGAATGCGAAGGCGTCGTTGGCTCGACAGCGCTAGGCTTCAACTTGCGGCAAAACACGCTACATGTCCCACGCCGCTGCGCCGACGGACCAATGTGGGCAGGCGACCGCCAGTTCGAGAGGATTTCATCATGATCGAGAAACGCAACTTCTACATCGACGGCAAATGGGTCGCGCCGCATTCGTCGCGGACGATGGACGTGATCGATCCGTCGACCGAAGAAGTCTGCGCGCTTATTTCGATCGGCGACAGTACGGACACGAACAGGGCCGTCGCGGCGGCGAAGGCTGCCTTTCCGGCCTGGTCGGCGACCACGCCGGCGCAGCGGCTCGCCTATGTCGAGAAGATCCTCGAAATCTACCTGCGCCGCGAGAAGGAGATGGGCGAACTGATCAGCCTGGAAATGGGCGCGCCGATCGACATGGCGATCGAGTCGCAGGCAGCGTCAGGCTCCTGGCACATCGAGAACTTCATTGAGGCGTTCAAGACATTCGAGTTCATCCGCCCGGCGGGACCCGAGGGATCGAAGAGCCGGCTGGCGCATCAGCCGGTCGGCGTCGTCGCGCTGATCACGCCGTGGAACTGGCCGATGAACCAGGTCGCGCTGAAGGTGATCCCGGCGATGCTCGCCGGCTGCACGATGATCCTGAAGCCATCGGAGATCGCGCCGCTGTCGTCGCTGCTGTTCGCCGAGATCGTCGACGAGGCCGGCGTTCCGGCGGGCGTATTCAATCTGGTCAATGGCGACGGCGCGGGCGTCGGCGCGCAGCTTTCCAGCCATCCGGACGTCGAGATGGTCTCCTTCACCGGCTCGACCCGCGCCGGCACCGCCATCACCATCGCCGCCGCGGCGACGATGAAGAAGGTGGCGCTGGAGCTCGGCGGCAAGGGCGCGAACCTGGTGTTCGCCGACGCCGACGCCAATGCGGTGAAGCGCGGCGTGCGCCACTGCTTCAACAATTCCGGCCAGTCCTGCAATGCTCCGACCCGCATGCTGGTCGAGCGCCCGATCTACGACAAGGCCGTCGAGATCGCGAAGCAGGTTGCCGAGGAAACCGGCGTCGCCTCGGCGCACCAGAAGGGCAAGCATATCGGCCCGGTCGTGTCGGAAGCGCAGTACGAGAAGATCCAGGGCCTGATCGCCAAGGGCTTGGAGGAGGGCGCGCGGCTGGTCGCCGGCGGTCCGGGGCGTCCGGCGGGCCTGAACCGCGGCTACTTCGTGCGCCCGACCGTCTTCGCCGACGTGACGCCGGGCATGACGATCGAGAAGGAGGAAATCTTCGGCCCCGTCCTGTCGATCCTGCCCTTCGACACCGAGGAAGAGGCGCTGGAGATCGCCAACGACACGCAATATGGCCTGACCAACTACGTCCAGACCCAGGACCCGGCCCGGCGCAAGCGGCTGGCGCTGGCCTTGCGGGCCGGCATGATCGAGGTGAACGGCGTGCCGCTCGACCGCGGCACGTTCTTCGGCGGCGTCAAGTCGTCCGGCCGGGCGCGCGAGGGCGGCCATTGGGGCATCGAGGAATTCCTCGACTCGAAGATGATTTCGGAATGGGCGTAGGCTGGCCATCCGACCAACACTGCTGTGAACTCGGGTAAATTGGGCATCGAGTCGCCCCCTCCACCACGCTTCGCGTGGTCCCCCTCCCCCGTGAACGGGGGAGGATATGAAGCCGCTGCCTTCGGCAACGCCTATCCTCCCCTGCGAAGCGGGGGAGGGGGACCGCCGAAGGCGGTGGAGGGGGCTAGCGCCACCGTGTTAGCCCGGATTCACAGCCGCCATCCGACCAAAGAGCCGCTTGCGCCGATGGACCGTAAAGTGATGGAGTGGGTCGATCGCGCCTGAAGACGCGACAAGGGAGGCCACCATGAACGCCACCGGAGGACCGGCATCGGGAGCGCGCGCGCCGCGGGACGGCAAGGCGCAGGTCAGGGGCGACACCTCGGCGCCTCTGCTGTCGATGACGATCCCGCAACTGCTGACCTCGGCGGTCGCCGCCCAGGGCGACCGAGAGGCGGCGATCTTCGTCGAGCAGAACCGGCGGTTCTCATGGAACCAGCTTGCGGCGGAAGTCGATGCCTTTGCTGGCGGGCTGCTGCGGCTCGGCTTTGGCAAGGGCGACCGCATCGGCATCTGGTCGCCCAACCGCTGGGAATGGCTGGTGACGCAATATGCGACCGCGCGCATCGGCGTCATTCTCGTCAACATCAACCCGGCTTACCGGGTCTACGAACTCGAATATGCGCTCAACAAATCCGGCTGCAAGGGGCTGGTCACCGCGACGAAATTCAAGACCTCCGACTATCTCGCCATGCTGGGAACGCTTGCGCCGGAACTGGCGGACGCGGAGCCCGGAGCGCTTGTGTCGGCAAAGCTTCCGGAGCTTCGGACCATCGTGCGCATGGGCGACGACGGGACGCCCGGCATGTTGAATTTCGCCGAAGTGTCCGCGCTCGGGCGCGGCGTCGATGCCGCCGAACTCGATGCGGTGACGGCGACGCTGACGCCCGGCGATCCGATCAACATCCAGTTCACCAGCGGCACCACCGGAGCGCCGAAGGGCGCGACGCTGACGCATTCCAACATCGTCAACAACGGCCATTTCGTCACCGCGGCCATGAACTTCTCCGCCGCCGACCGGCTCTGCATCCCGGTGCCGTTCTACCATTGCTTCGGCATGGTGATGGGCTCGCTCGGCTGCGTGTCGAAGGGCGCGACGATGGTGTTCCCGAGCGAAGGTTTTGACCCGGTCGCCACTCTCAAGGCCGTCGCATCCGAGAAGTGCACCGCGCTCTACGGCGTTCCGACCATGTTCGTCGGCATGCTGGATCATCCCGATTTCACGACGTTCGATCTCTCGACGTTGCGCACCGGCATCATGGCCGGCGCGCCATGCCCGATCGAGGTGATGAAGCGCGTGGTGTCGAAGATGCACATGCGCGAGGTCACGATCGCCTACGGAATGACCGAGACCAGCCCGGTGTCGTTCCAGAGCGCGGTCGACGACCCGCTGGAGCGCCGGGTCTCCACGGTCGGCCGCATTCATCCGCATGTCGAGGTCATGATCATCGGCGACGACGGCGCGACGCTGCCGCCCGGCCAGCGCGGCGAACTGTGCACACGCGGCTATTCGGTGATGCAGGGCTACTGGGCCGATCCGGAGCGCACCGCCGAAGCGATAGATGCCGACGGCTGGATGCACACGGGCGACCTCGCCACCATCGACGCCGAAGGCTATTGCAACATTGTCGGCCGCGTGAAGGACATGGTCATCCGCGGCGGCGAGAACGTCTATCCGCGCGAGGTGGAGGAGTTCCTCTATCGCCACCCGAAGGTGCGCGAGGTGCAGGTGTTCGGCGTGCCGGACCAGCGCTACGGCGAGGAGCTCTCCGCCTGGATCGTTCTGCAGGCCGGCGAAACGGCGACGGAGGACGAGATCCGCGCCTTCTGCCGGGACCAGATCGCGCACTACAAGGTGCCGCGCTATGTCCGGTTCAAGACGGAATTGCCGATGACGGTCACCGGCAAGCCGCAGAAATTCCTGATGCGCGACGAGATGATCGACGAGCTCAAGCTGGTCGTGACCAAAACCGCCTGAGCCTCACGGCACGAAGGACTGGACGCGCTTGAGGCAGCGGATTGCAAAGCTGGAGCGCGACTGCCGGATGCCACGCACCTTGTAGAGCCGGCGGCGCAGGAACTCCTCGTAGCCGGCCGTGCCGTTGACCGCGACCTTGAGCAGGTAATCATATTCGCCGGTGGTCAGATAGATTTCCAGCACTTCCGGCATTGCCGCCATGGCCCGGCCGAAGGATTCGAGCGTGTCCTCGTCGTGGCGGTCGAGCGCGACTTCGATGATGACGGTCTCGCTGATGCCGAGCCTGGCCTGGTCGAGGATCGCGGAATAGCCCGAAATGACCCCCGCATCCTCGAGTTTCCGCACCCGCTGCCAGCATGGGCTGGGGGACAGGCCGACCTTCTCCGCCAGCTGCGCGTTCGAAATCCGTCCGTCGGCGAGAAGCGCGGCGAGAATGGCCCGGTCCGTCCGGTCAAGCGTGAATTGGTCCATCCGAAGATTCACCCGTTATCGCTGCCAGAAGCAGAACAATCTTCTGCCAGAAATGTCAAATGCCAGAAGATGAGCAGGAAATTCTCAGCGAGGCGCGGCATGATCCTCCGCGGAATGGAGGGTGTCGCGCAGATGGGCTTGGTGGTCGAAGCGGAGGATCCGCCGGGCGCTCCGTCGCCCGCGCTTGACCGGCTGGTCCGGCTGGGCCTTGATGTCGACGCGGCGTCCGCGAGCCGCGACTGCGCGCAGGTCTGCAACTCCCTGCGAGAGCCATCGTTACCCCTGTTCGGTCGAGGCCTGTCAGCATGAGCACCAGCAATCCGCTTTCCCTTCACGTCCCGGAGCCGGAGGTGCGCCCTGGCGACCAGCCGGACTTCTCGAAAGTGACGATCCCGAACGCCGGTTCGGTGATCCGGCCGCCGATCGACGTCGACCCGAAGGAGATCCGCGAGCTCGCCTATTCGATCATCCGGGTGCTCAACCGCGACGGCGAGGCGGTCGGCCCGTGGGCCGGCACGCTGAGCGATGACGAACTGATGGAAGGCCTGCGCCACATGATGACGCTGCGCGCCTTCGACGAGCGCATGCAGATGGCGCAGCGCCAGGGCAAGACCTCGTTTTACATGCAGCACATGGGCGAGGAGGCGGTGAGCTGCGCCTTCCGCAAGGCGCTCTCGCCCGGCGACATGAATTTCCCGACCTATCGCCAGGCCGGCCTCCTGATCGCCGGCGGCTATCCGATGGTCGAGATGATGAACCAGATCTATTCCAACGAGGCGGACCCGCTGAAGGGCCGGCAACTGCCGGTGATGTATGCGTCGAAGGAGCACGGCTTCTTCTCGATCTCCGGCAATCTTGGCACGCAATACATCCAGGCCGTCGGCTGGGCCATGGCGTCGGCAATGAGTCGTGACACCAAGATCGCCGCCGCCTGGATCGGCGACGGCTCGACCGCCGAAAGCGACTTTCACGCGGCTCTTGTGTTCGCTTCGACTTACCGCGCGCCGGTCGTCCTCAACATCGTCAACAATCAATGGGCGATCTCGACCTTCCAGGGCATCGCGCGCGGCGGCTCCGGCACGTTTGCGGCGCGTGGGCTGGGCTTCGGCATCCCGGCGCTGCGCGTCGACGGCAACGACTATCTCGCCGTCCATGCAGTGGCGAAATGGGCGGCCGAGCGGGCGCGGGCCAATCTCGGGCCGACGCTGGTCGAATATGTCACCTACCGCGTCGGCGCGCACTCGACCTCGGACGATCCCTCGGCTTACCGGCCGAAGAAGGAGTCCGACGCCTGGCCGCTCGGCGATCCGGTGATCCGGCTGAAGAACCATCTGATCGGCCGCGGCGTCTGGACCGACGAGCGGCACAAGCAGGCCGAGGCGGAAATCCTGGACACGGTGATCGCGGCGCAGAAGGAGGCGGAGCGGCACGGCACGCTGCATGCCGGCGGCAAGCCGTCGACGCGCGACATGTTCGAGGGCGTCTACGCCGAAATGCCGCCGCATCTGCGCCGCCAGCGGCAGAAGGCGGGGGTGTGACCATGCCGCGCATGACGATGATCGAGGCGATCCGGGGGGCGATGGACGTGTCGATGGGCGCCGACGAGCGCGTGGTCGTGTTCGGCGAGGATGTCGGCTATTTCGGCGGCGTGTTCCGCTGCACGGCCGGCCTGCAGCAGAAATACGGCCGGACGCGCTGCTTCGACGCGCCGATCTCGGAACTCGGCATCGTCGGCGCGGCGATCGGAATGGCCGCTTACGGTCTGCGCCCCTGCGTCGAGGTGCAGTTCGCCGATTATGTCTATCCGGCCTATGACCAGATCGTCTCGGAAGCGGCGCGCATCCGCTACCGGTCCAACGGCCAGTTCACCTGCCCGATCGTCATCCGCATGCCGACCGGCGGCGGCATTTTCGGCGGACAGACCCACAGCCAGAGCCCGGAAGCGCTGTTCACCCATGTTTCCGGCCTCAAGGTCGTGGTGCCGTCCAACCCCCATGACGCCAAGGGCCTGTTGATTGCGGCGATCGAGGATCCGGACCCGGTGATCTTCCTCGAGCCGAAGCGGCTCTACAACGGCCCGTTCGACGGCCACCACGAGCGGCCGGTGACGCCATGGTCGAAGCACCCGCTGGGCGAAGTGCCGGAGGGGCGGTTCACCGTTCCGCTCGGCAAGGCGGAAATCCGCCGACAGGGCCAGGCGCTGACGGTGCTCGCCTACGGCACGATGGTGCATGTGGCGCTGGCGGCCGCCGAGGATACCGGCATCGACGCCGAGGTGATCGATCTGCGAACACTGCTGCCGCTCGATCTCGACACGATCGTGGCCTCGGTGAAGAAGACCGGCCGCTGCGTCGTCGTGCACGAGGCGACGCTGACCTCCGGCTTCGGCGCGGAACTGGCGGCGCTGGTGCAAGAGCACTGCTTCTACCATCTCGAAGCGCCGGTCGCGCGCGTCACCGGCTGGGACACGCCCTATCCGCATGCGCAGGAATGGGATTATTTCCCCGGCCCGAAGCGCGTCGGCGAAGCCTTCACCGAAACGATGGAGGCGTGACCATGGCCGAGCGCGTGATCAAGCTGCCGGATGTCGGCGAGGGCGTCGCCGAGGCCGAGCTTGTCGAATGGAACGTCAAGGTCGGCGACCTCGTCCGCGAGGATATGGTGCTGGCCGCCGTGATGACCGACAAGGCGACGGTGGAAATCCCGTCGCCGGTCGACGGCAAGGTGGTGTGGCTCGGCGCGGAGATTGGGGAGACGGTCGCTGTGGGGTCGGCGATTGTGCGGATCGAGGTGGCGGGGGAGGGGGATGGAAGTCAGCACTCGGTTCCCGAAGCGCCGGCGCTCGACGAACCCCCTCACCCGACCTCCGCTTCGCTCGGCCGACCTCTCCCCGTGGGGGAGAGGGGCACCGCCGCCGGAAGCGCCTCTTCTTCCAGCGAGGCTGCGACCGATCAAGCCTCCTCTCCCCCACGGGGAGAGGGTGACCGAGCGAAGCGGAGGTCAGGTGAGGGGGCTGCGACGCCTCAGCTGAAGGCCGCCCCCCGCCCCGAAGGCGAACGCCCATTTGCCTCGCCCGCCGTCCGCCTGCGCGCCCGGGAGGCCGGGATCGACCTGCGCCAGACACCCGGCACCGGTCCGGCGGGCCGTATCACACATGACGACCTCGACGCCTTCATCGCGCGCGGCAGCCAGCCGGTCCGCTCCGGCCTGCAGCGCAACACATCAGTCGAGGAGATCAAGCTCGTCGGCCTGCGGCGGCGCATCGCGGAAAAGATGTCGCTCGCCAGTTCGCGCATCCCGCACATCACCTATGTCGAGGAGATCGACGTCACGGCGCTGGAGGAGTTGCGCGGCAAGCTCAACGCCGAGAAACGGCCAAGCGACGCTTCGCGTCCGAAGCTGACGCTGATGCCGTTCCTGATGCGGGCGATGGTCAGGGCGATCGCCGACCAGCCGCAGCTCAACGCCACGTTCGACGACGATGCCGGGATCATCCACCGCCACGGCGGCGTGCATATCGGCGTCGCGGCGCAGACGCCGGCGGGCCTGATGGTGCCGGTGGTGCGGCATGCCGAGGCGCGGGATCTCTGGGACTGCGCCGCCGAACTCGCCCGTCTCGCCGAGGCGGCGAAGACCGGCTCCGCCACACGCGAGGAACTGACCGGCTCGACCATCACAATCACGTCGCTCGGCGCGATGGGGGGCGTGGCGACGACGCCGATCATCAACCACCCGGAGGTCGCGATCGTCGGCGTCAACAAGATCATGGTCCGGCCGGTCTGGGACGGGTCGCAGTTCCAGCCGCGCAAGATGATGAACCTGTCGTCCTCCTTCGACCACCGCATCATCGACGGCTGGGACGCCGCCGTGTTCGTCCAGCGCATCAAGACGCTGCTGGAAACGCCGGCGCTGATTTTTGTCGAGGTGTGACGGTGACTGAAATCGCAATCACCCCCTCACCGTCACGCTTCGCGTGCCACCTCTCCCCCTGCCCGGGGGAGAGGAACCCAAGCTTGGAAAGCTCGCATGCTTCGGCGATTGGCGTTTCCTCTCCCCCGGGCAGGGGGAGAGGTGGATCGGGCGTAGCCCGAGACGGTGAGGGGGTGCTTCCCAGCAAAGCAGGAACGAGCGCGAAAGTGGGATCGCAGTGATGAAAGACATATCCTGCAAGCTTCTGGTCATCGGCGCCGGGCCGGGCGGCTATGTCTGCGCCATCCGCGCCGGGCAGCTGGGCGTCGACACGGTGATCGTCGAGGCGGTGAAGCCTGGCGGAACCTGCCTCAATGTCGGCTGCATCCCGTCCAAGGCGATGATCCATGTCGCCGACGAGTATCACGCGGTCACGGAGGCCGCCGCCGGGCGGAGCAAGTTCGGCATCAGCGCCACGACGCCGGCGATCGATCTCGCCAAGGCCGTGGGGTGGAAGGACGGCATCGTTGGCCGCCTGACCTCGGGCGTGTCGGGCCTGTTGAAGAAGGCCGGAGTCAAGTCGGTGCAGGGCTGGGCGACGTTTCGCGACGGCAAGACCGTCGAGGTCGAGACGGAGACGGGGCTGCAGGTCATCCGCGCCGAGGCGATCGTCATCGCCACCGGCTCGGCGCCGGTCGAGCTGCCGTTCCTGCCGTTCGGCGGCGCGGTCATCTCGTCGACCGAGGCGCTGGCGCTGAAACAGGCGCCGAAGACGCTCGCCGTCGTCGGCGGCGGCTACATCGGGCTCGAGCTCGGCACCGCCTTCGCAAAGCTCGGCGCCAAGGTGACCGTCGTCGAGGCGGAAGCGCGCATCCTGCCGCAATATGATGCCGACCTGACGAAGCCGGTCGCCAAGCGGCTGGCGGCGCTGGGGGTGAAGGTCATGACAGGAGCAAAGGCGAAAGGCCTTTCGCCGAAGGGCGACGTGCTGATGGTCCATACCGCCGATGGCGAAGACGTAAAGGTGGAGGCTGAAAAGATCCTGGTCACCGTCGGCCGCAAGCCGGCTGTCGAAGGCTGGGGGCTGGAGCAGATCGATCTCGACCGCGTGCGCGCCTTTCTCCGCGTCGACGAGCAGTGCCGCACCTCGATGCGCGGCGTCTACGCCATCGGCGACGTCACCGGCGAGCCGATGCTGGCCCACCGCGCGATGGCGCAGGGCGAAATGGTGGCCGAGATCGTCGCCGGCCACAGGCGGGCCTGGGACAAGCGCTGCATCCCGGCGATCTGCTTCACCGATCCGGAGATCGTCACGGCCGGACTGTCGCCGGACGAGGCGCGGCAGCAGGGCTTCGAGACCAAGGTCGGGCAGTTCCCGCTCGCTGCCAACGGCCGGGCGATGACGCTGTCGGCCGAGGACGGCTTCGTCCGTGTGGTCGCGCGCGCGGACAACCATCTGGTGCTCGGCATCCAGGCCGTCGGCAAGGGTGTGTCCGAACTGTCGGCGGCCTTCGGGCTGGCGATCGAAATGGGCGCCCGGCTGGAGGACGTCGCCGGCACCATTCACGCCCATCCGACGCTCGGCGAGAGCTTCCAGGAAGCCGCGCTGAAGACGCTGGGCCACGCACTGCACATCTGAACCGACCGTTCGAGACTGACCGCTGGGTTGCGCCCCGCGGTCTCTGCACGCGCGCGCTTGCAAAAGTAATACTATACGATTATACGACTTTTCAGATCGCGGAGGAGCCTCGATCGATCATTCTGGGAGGTATGAATGACACAGCTGAAAACCATGCTGCTGGCCTCGGCCACGGCGCTTGTGATGTGCGGATCGGCGCTCGCAGCCGACATGACGGTCGGATTCTCGCAGATCGGTTCGGAATCGGGCTGGCGCGCCGCCGAGACCAGCGTCACCAAGCTTGAAGCCGAGAAGCGCGGGGTGGACCTGAAATTTGCTGATGCGCAGCAGAAGCAGGAAAACCAGATCAAGGCGATCCGCGGCTTCATCGCGCAGGGCGTCGACGCGATCATGGTCGCGCCTGTCGTCGCGACGGGCTGGGACTCGGTGCTGCAGGAAGCCAAGGAAGCCGAAATCCCGGTCATCCTGCTCGACCGCGGCATCGACGGTTCGCCGGACCTCTACATGACCATGGTCGCGTCCGACCAGGTGCTTGAAGGCAAGGTGGCCGGCGACTGGCTGGTCAAGGACGCCGCTGGCAAGGAATGCAACGTCGTCGAGCTGCAGGGCACGACGGGCTCGACGCCCGCGATCAACCGCAAGAAGGGCTTCGAGGAGGCGATCGCCGGCACTCCCACCATCAAGATCATCCGCAGCCAGACCGGCGACTTCACCCGCGCCAAGGGCAAGGAAGTGATGGAAGGCTTCCTCAAGGCCGAGGGCGGCGGCAAGAACATCTGCGCGCTCTACGCCCACAATGACGACATGGCCGTTGGCGCCATCCAGGCGATCAAGGAAGCGGGTCTCAAGCCCGGCACCGACATCAAGGTCGTCTCCATCGACGCCGTGCCGGACATCTTCAAGGCGATGGCCGACGGCGAGGCGAACGCCACCGTCGAGCTGACCCCGAACATGGCAGGCCCGGCGTTCGACGCGCTGGAGAAGTTCATGGCCGACGGCACCTTGCCGCCGAAGCAGATCATCACCGAATCGAAGCTCTACACGCCCGCCGACGACCCGATGAAGGTCTACGAGGAGAAGAAGGGCCTCGGCTACTAGGCATCCTCCCCGGACCCGGTCGGGCGCGAATCTGCGCCCGGCCGGCTTGCCGCCGGACATGACTGCCGCTTCAATGCGGCGCAATCGCGCGTGGAGGACGCCGTGAGCGAGCCCGACCTGCTTCTGAGCGCCAGATCCATCCGCAAGAGCTTTCTCGGACTGAAGGCGCTCGATGGCGTCGATTTCGACGTGCGCAAGGGCGAGATCCATGCGCTGCTCGGCGAAAACGGCGCGGGCAAGTCGACGCTGATCAAGGTGCTGACGGGAGTCTACAGGGCCGACGGCGGCGCCATCGCGCTCAAGGGCGAGCCGGCAGTCGTGCGCGACACGCTGCATGCCCAGCAGCTCGGCATCGGCACCGTCTACCAGGAGGTCAACCTGCTGCCGAACCTGACGGTGGCGGAGAACCTCTATATCGGCCGCCAGCCGCGTCGTTTCGGTCTGGTCGACAGCCGCATGATGCGGAAGCAGGCCAAGGCGCTGCTGGCGCAGTACGACCTGCATATCGACGTCGGCGCGCAGCTTTCCAGTTTCTCGGTCGCCGTGCAGCAGTTGATCGCGATTGCCCGCGCCGTCGACATGTCCGGCTCGGTGCTGATCCTCGACGAGCCGACCGCAAGCCTCGACCGGCACGAGGTCGACGTGCTGTTTTCCATCATGCGCAAGCTGCGCGACCGGGGACTCGGCATCGTCTTCATCACCCACTTTCTCGACCAGGTCTATGCGGTCAGCGACCGGATCACCGTGCTGCGCAACGGCCGGCTGGTCGGCACCCGCCCGACCAGCGAGCTGTCCCGCGTCGAACTGGTGTCGATGATGCTCGGCCGGTCGCTCGCGGCGGTGACCGAGCATGGCCGCCGCGCCGCGCCGCCGGCATCCGAGCGAACGATCGGCTTCTCCGGCCTCGGCCGCGCCCGATCGATAGCGCCGTTCGACCTGACCATTTCCGCCGGCGAGGTCGTCGGCGTCGCCGGCCTGCTCGGTTCGGGCCGCACCGAAACGGCGCGGCTGATGTTCGGCATCGACCAGCCTGACCAGGGCAGCATCACCATCGACGGCAAGCAGGCACGGATTGCCTCGCCGCGCGACGCGATCCGGCTCGGCTTCGGGCTGTGCCCCGAGGACCGCAAGGCCGACGGCATCATCGGCGACCTGTCGGTGCGCGAGAACATCGCGCTGGCCCTGCAGGCGCGGCGCGGCTGGCTTCGGCGCATGTCGACGCGCGAGCAGACGGAGCTGGCCGACCGCTTCGTCAAGGCGCTCGACATCCGCACCACCGACATCGAGAAGCCGGTGAAGCTGTTGTCGGGCGGCAACCAGCAGAAGGTCATCCTCGCCCGGTGGCTGGCGACCGGACCGCGCTTCCTCATCCTCGACGAGCCGACGCGCGGCATCGATGTCGGCGCGCATGCCGAGATCATCGAGCTGATCAACAGGCTCTGCGATGACGGCCTGGCGCTGCTGGTCATCTCGTCGGAAATCGAGGAGATCGTCGCCTATTCGACCCGCGTCCGCGTGCTGCGCGACCGGGCGCATGCCGGCGAACTGGACGGAGACGACATCTCCACCGGCAACATCATGCGCGCGATTGCCGCCGAGAGCGGAGCGACGGCATGAGCACGCTTTCCGCCGGCCTGCGCCGCGCCGCGCCGCAACTGGCCTGCCTCGCGGTCATCCTGTTCTTCAACTGGCTGGCCTTCCCCGGCTTCTTCGATCTGCGCATCCAGGACGGCCGGCTGTTCGGCAGCCTGGTCGACGTGCTCAACCGCGGGGCTCCGGTGGCGATCCTGGCGATCGGCATGACCGCGGTGATCGCCACCAAGGGCGTCGACCTGTCGGTCGGCGCGGTGATGGCGATGGCCGGCGCGGTGGCCGCCACGATGACCGTGGGCGGCTATCCGCTGCCGGTGGTGCTGCTGGCCGCGCTCGCCGTCGGCATCGCCTGCGGCCTGCTCAACGGCTTCCTCGTCGCCGTGCTCGAGTTGCAGCCGATCGTCGCCACACTGATCCTGATGGTCGCCGGGCGCGGCATCGCGCAGCTCACCACCGAGGGCGTCATCGTCACCTTCGTCGAGCCCGGCCTGATCTTCTTCGGTACCGGCACGTTCCTCGGCCTGCCGATGCCGGTGATCATCGCCGCCGTGCTGGCGGTCCTGACCGTGCTGGTGGTGCGGCGCACGGCGCTCGGCCTGCTGATCGAGTCCATCGGCGTCAACCGCTCGGCCTCGACCTATGCCGGCATCAACAGCCGGCTGATCATCATGCTCGCCTACACGTTCTGCGGCTTCTGCGCCGCCCTTGCCGGCATCATCGCCGCCGCCGACATCCGCGGCGCCGACGCCAACAATGCGGGCCTCTGGCTCGAACTCGACGCCATCCTCGCCGTCGTCATCGGCGGGACGTCGCTTCTCGGCGGCCGATTCTCGATCCTGATGTCGGTGCTGGGCGCCATCATCATCCAGGCGATGAACACCGGCATCCTGATCTCCGGCTTCCCGCCGGAATACAACCTGATCGTCAAGGCGGGCGTCATCATCATGATCCTGCTGGCGCAGTCGGCCTCGCTCGGCGCCTTCGTCCTCTTCCGCCGGACGCCGAAGCCAGCCGAGAGCAAGGCGGAAGCGCAATGATGTCGTCGCGCCTGCTGCCCTTCTACGCGACGCTGGTCATCTTCCTTTTGGCCTATGCGGTCTGCGTCATCCAGTTTCCCAACATGCTGTCGACGCGAGTGCTGGGCAATCTCCTGACCGACAACGCCTTCCTCGGCATCGCCGCCGTCGGCATGACCTTCGTCATCATCTCCGGCGGCATCGACCTGTCGGTCGGCTCGGTCATCGGCTTCACCGGCGTGCTGATCGCGGTGCTGATCTCATGGCATGGCGTCCACCCGCTCGCCGCCTTCGTCATCGCGCTCACCATCGCCACCTGTTTCGGCGCGCTGATGGGGGTTGTGATCCACTATCTCGACGTGCCCGCCTTCATCGTCACGCTCGCCGGCATGTTCCTGGCGCGCGGCATGGCCTTCGTCATCACGACGGATTCGATCCCCGTCACGCACGAATTCTACACGACGCTGCAAGGCATGTATTTCCGCATGCCCGGGGGCGGGCGGCTGACCCTGGTCGGCCTGACCATGGTGGCGGTGTTCCTTGGCGGCATCGCACTGGCGCATTTCACCCGCTTCGGCTCCTATGTCTATGCGCTGGGCGGCAACCGCACCTCGGCCGAACTGATGGGCGTGCCGGTGGCGCGGACGACGATCGGCATCTATGCCTTGTCCGGCTTCCTCTCCGGACTCGCAGGCGTCGCATTCTCGCTCTACACCTCGGCCGGCTACTCGCTCTCGGCGGTCGGCGTCGAACTCGACACGATCGCCGCGGTGGTGATAGGCGGCACGCTGCTGACGGGCGGCGTCGGCCTGGTGGCCGGGACATTCGTCGGCGTCATCATCCAGGGCCTGATCCAGACCTACATTGTCTTCGACGGCAGCCTTTCGAGCTGGTGGACAAAGATCGTCGTCGGCCTTCTGCTCTTTGCGTTCATAGCCCTTCAGAGAGTATTGGTAGTCCTGTCGGCCCGCCGGGCCGCCAATGGGGCCCAGTCATGAACACGATCCAGCGCGGCATCAGCCGGTCGCTGCCGAAAGGCTTCCACGGCCATGTCATCGCCGATCTCGGCCGCGGCATCGTCGGCGGCGCCTTTCCCGAGAACTCGATCCTCCCTCGCGACGCCGAACTGCAGCAGCGCTTCGGCGTGTCGCGGACCGTCCTGCGCGAGGCGCTGAAGACGCTCGCCGCCAAGGGCCTGATCCAGCCCAAGGCCAGGATCGGCACGCGGGTGCTGACCCGGTCGAGCTGGAACCTGTTCGACCCCGAAATCCTGCAATGGCATGCCGAAAGCGGCGCAGTCGACGCGCGGTTCCTGTTCAGTCTGCAGGAGATGCGGCTGGCGCTGGAGCCGGAGGCGGCGAGCCTGGCTGCGGTTCGCCGGACCGAAAGCCAGCTCGAGGCGCTCTATCACTGGGTCGGCCGCATGGGCGACCGCGGCATCAGCGGTCCGGATTTCGTCGAATACGACCTGCGATTCCACGTCGCCGTGGCCGAGGCGTCGCACAATCCGTTCATGCGGGCGATCAGCAGCCTGATCGAGATCGCGCTGGCCGAAACCTTCACGGTCAGCTCGCCCATCCCCAATCCGGTTCTTCACGAGGCGTCGGTGGCGCGCCATCGGGCCATCGCCGATGCGATCGCGGCGCAGGATCCGGAAGGGGCGCGCTCCGCCATGCGCCGCGTGATCCAGCAAGGCATCGACCGCGTCGTCGCCGTCACCGGCAAGCAGCCGTCGGAAAGGTAGAAAATGAACGTTCACGCCAAACCGAAGCCGGCGGGATTCGTTGCCGCCGAATGGCCGCGCAAGCTGCGCTCGCAGGAATGGTTCGGCGGCACGTCGCGCGACCACATCTACCACCGCTCCTGGATGAAGAACCAGGGCCTGCCGGCCGACCTGTTCGATGGCCGGCCGGTGATCGGCATCTGCAACACCTGGTCGCAGCTCACCCCCTGCAACGCGCACCTGCGCGACCTCGCCGAGCGGGTGAAGCACGGAATCTACGAGGCCGGCGGCCTGCCGCTGGAGTTCCCGGTTTTCTCCACCGGCGAGAGCGCGCTCAGGCCCACCGCGATGATGTACCGCAACCTCGCCTCCATGGACGTCGAGGAGGCGCTGCGCGCCAATCCGCTCGACGGCGTCGTGCTGATGGTCGGCTGCGACAAGACCACCCCGGCGCTCCTGATGGGGGCGGCTTCGGTCGACATCCCGGCCATCGCCGTCACCGGCGGGCCGATGCTCAACGGCTGGTTCCGCAACGAGCGCGTCGGCTCCGGCACGGCGCTGTGGCAGATGTCCGAGGCGATCAAGGCGGGTTCGATGAGCCAGGTGGACTTCCTCGAGGCCGAGCAGGCGATGAGCCGCTCGCCCGGCTCCTGCAACACGATGGGGACGGCCTCGACCATGGCCTCGATGGCCGAGGCGCTTGGCATGGCGCTGTCGGGCAACGCGGCGATTCCCGCCGTCGACAGCCGCCGCCGCGTGATGGCGCACCTGACCGGCCGCCGCATCGTGCAGATGGTCAAGGACGACCTGAAGCCCTCCGACGTGCTGACGCGCGCAGCGTTCGAAAACGCCATCCGCACCAATGGCGCCATCGGCGGCTCCACCAACGCCGTCGTGCACCTGCTGGCGCTGGCCGGCCGCGCCGGCGTCGATCTCACTCTCGACGATTGGGACCGGCTCGGTCGCGACGTGCCGACCATCGTCAACCTGATGCCGTCGGGCAAATACCTGATGGAGGAGTTCTTCTACGCCGGCGGCCTGCCGGTCGTGCTGAAGCGCCTCGGCGAAGCCGGCCTGCTGCACAAGGACGCGCTCACCGTTTCCGGCGAGACACAGTGGGAGCAGGTCAAGGACGTGCGCAACTGGAATGAGGACGTCATCCTGCCCGCCGACAAGCCATTGACCCCGCAGGGCGGCATCGCCGTGCTGCGCGGCAACCTGGCGCCGAAGGGCGCGGTGCTGAAGCCATCGGCCGCGACGCCGTCGCTGATGGTCCATCGCGGCCGCGCCGTCGTCTTCGAGGACATCGACGACTACAAGAAGAAGATCGCCGATCCCGATCTCGACATCGACGAGACCTGCGTCATGGTGCTGAAGAACTGCGGTCCGCGCGGCTATCCCGGCATGGCGGAGGTCGGCAATATGGGCCTGCCGCCGAAGGTGCTGAAGAAGGGCATCACCGACATGGTCCGCATTTCGGACGCCCGCATGTCGGGCACGGCCTATGGCACGGTCATCCTGCACACCAGCCCGGAAGCCGCCTCGGGCGGGCCGCTGGCGATCGTCCAGGACGGCGACATGATCGAGGTCGACGTCCCGAACCGTCGGCTACATCTCGACGTCTCCGACCAGGAAATCGAGCGTCGTCTCGCTGCGTGGAAAAACCCCGTCGAGCGGCCGGCGAGCGGCTACGCCATGCTCTACCATGACCATGTCACCGGGGCGGATACCGGGGCTGATTTCGATTTTCTCAAGGGCTCGCGGGGGCATGCGATCCCGAAGGACTCGCACTGACGGTCGCTACCGGTCGAACTTCCTGCCGCTTGCCGCCGTGATCACGGCGATGATGATCACCCCGGTCAGCACCAGCCTGACGCCGGCGCCGAAGCCGAAGGTGTTGAGCATGGTGACCAGCAGGAACAGCAGCATCGCCGCGCCCCAGAGGCCCGGCAGGTTGGCGAAGCCGCCGGCGACCGATGTGCCGCCGATGACGACGACGGCGATCGACGCCAGCAGATATTCCGACCCCATGTTGAGCGCAGCACCGCCCGAGAAGCCGGAGAGCAGGTAGCCGGTCAGGCCGGCGAAGACGCCGCAGAGGACATAAGTGGCGAAGCGGACGCGGTCGACGGGAAGTCCGGCGAGGCGGGCGGCACGCGGGTTCTGGCCGATCGCCGTCACGGTGCGGCCGTAGATGGTGCGGTGGAGCACGACGCTCATCAGCGCCGTCAGCAGCGCGGCGCAGGCCGCCATGACAGGGATGCCCCAGACGACCATCGTCGCGAAATCGGCCAGAAGCGGTGGCGGCTTGATGCGGATGCCCCGGCTGTAGGAAATCGCCGCCGACAGCACAATGAAGCTCGACGACAGCGTCGCGATGATCGGCGGAATGCGCAGCAGCCGGATCAGCAGGTAGTTGGCGGCTCCGACCGCCGCGCCGCAGCCAAGCGCGATCGCCAGACCCGGCGCGATCATCGCGTCCTGCGTGTCCATGATCTTCATCGACACAGCACCCGCCAGCGTCATCGTCGCGGGGATCGACAGGTCGACATTGCCGGGTCCGAGCGTGATCACATACATCTGCCCGATCGCCACCAGCACCGAGAAGGTGGCGAAGGACAGCGCCGCGGTCAGGACTTCGGCCGAGCCCTTGCCGCCGGTGAACAGCGCCGTCGCCAGCCAGATCGCGGCGGCGCCGACATAGGCCCAGAGCCAGGGCTTTTCGATCAGCCGGGCGAGCGACGCGTTCATGTCCGCCTCGCTTCAGCGCGCGAGATCAGCACCCGCAAGGCCAGCACCACGATCAGGATCGCGCCCTGCGCGCCGATCTGCCAGTCCGGGTCGAGCCGCAGGAAGGAGAGGAAGGATGCGGCGAGCGTCAGCGTCATCGCGCCCAGCACCGCGCCGACCGGCGAGATGCGCCCGCCGGTGAACTCGCCGCCACCGAGAATGACGCCGGCGATCGACAGCAGGGTGTAGCGCAGCGCGATGTTGGCATCGCCCGAGGTCGTCAGGCCGACCAGCGACAGTCCGGCGAAGACGCCGAACAGTCCGGCCAGCGCGAACATCGTCATCTTGACCTTGAGCAGCGACCAGCCGGCGCGCTCGACCGACTGGGCGTTGCCGCCAGCGCCGCGCAATACCGCTCCGTAGGCCGTGCGCATCAGCCCGACATGGACTATCGCGGCCAGCGCGATCGAGGCGAAGATGGTCATCGGCAGGAGCGGCGTCTTGAACGTCATAGCGGCGCGCAGCCAGTCCGGCGCCTTGCCGCCCGGCGTCGGCAGCACGAGAACGGCCAGCCCGAGCCAGACGAAGGACATGCCGAGCGTCACGACGATCGACGGCAGGTTGCGCAGATGGATCAGCGCGCCGAGCGCGGCGTAGGCCACGACCGAGGCGGCGAGTGCCGCGACGCCGAGCAGCGGCTGGTCGCGCAGCCAGGTCGCGCCGACGCAGGCGACGAAGCCGACAAAGGCGCCGATCGACAGGTCGAGATCGTTGACCGTGATCACCAGCATCTGCGCGATGGTGGCGAAGGCGATCGGCAGCGCGAGGTTGAGCAGGAGATTGAGCCCGACATAGCTCATCGCGCGCGGCTGCAGCCAGAAGATCGCCGCCAGCAGCACCGCCAGCGACAGCGCGGGCAGGGCCATGCGCAGATGCGAGGCGTTCAGGCCCGCCATCTCAGGCGGCCGCCTCGAACGAGGATTGCAGCACCTTCTCCTCGGTCAGTTCGCCGCGCGGCAGATCGAGCACGATGCGGCCGTCGCGGAAGACGTAGACATGATCGCAATGCTTCAGCTCGTCGAGCTCGGTCGTATACCAGAGGAACGTCCGCCCCTTCGCGGCCTCGGCATGCAGCATGGCGTAGACTTCCTGCTTGGTGCCGATGTCGACGCCGCGCATCGGGTCGTCCATCAGGATGATCTCGGCGTCGGAGCCGAGCGCGCGGGCGAACAGCACCTTCTGCTGGTTGCCGCCGGACAGCGACAGGATGCGGTTGGCGACGTCCGGCGTGCGGATTCCGATCCGCGCCTTCCAGTCCTCGGCCATGCCGCGTTCCGCTTCCGGGTCGATCAACAGGCCGCGCAGCATGCGCGACAGCGAACCGATCGTGGCGTTCTTCTCGATCGACCAGAGCGGAAAGATGCCGTCGCTCTGCCGGTCACCGGCGACAATCGCCACCGAGCCATCGACCCGAACGTCGGCGAGGCGCGCCGAAGCACCCTCGAACACCCGCAGCAGCATGTCGGTCTGGCCGTGTCCGCCAAGCCCGGCGAGGCCGACGATCTCGCCTTTGTGCGCGGCCAGCCTCCGGCCGTCGGCCTGGCGTTTCGGCGCGGCCTCGATCCGGGGCACGGCGTCGCTCCGGCGCGAAGCGTGGTCGGACAGCGCCTCTTCGCGCACGACATTGCCCATCGCCTCGACCAGCGAGTTGCGTGAAAACTGTTCGGCCGAGCGGTCGGCGACCACGGCGCCGTCGCGCATCACCACGATGCGGGTGGCCGTCGAGAGGATTTCGCCCAAGAGGTGCGAGATCAGCACCACCGCGCCGCCCGCGGCGCAGAAGCTTCGCACATGCGCCAGCAGTTGCGCGGCAAGCGTGGCGTCGAGCGACGAGGTCGGCTCGTCGAGGATGACCACGCGGGCCGGCGTATCGGTGACCGCGAAGGCGCGCGCGATCTCGACCATCTGCCGCTTGGCGATCGAGAGGTCGCCGACGATCGCGGACGCGGAGATGCCATGCCCCGGGAAGATGGCGTCAAGCCGGTCGAGGATGAGCGCCGCAGCGCGTCCGCGCCAGCCGAACCCCTTGAGTGACGGATTCATGATTCGGGCATTCTCGGCGACGGACAGGTTGGGGCAGAGCGACAGTTCCTGGAACACGCAGCGAACGCCGTTGGCGTGCGCCGCCGCCACGCCGTAACGGCCGGTCAGATCGACATCGTTGGCGACGATCCGGCCCTCGTTCGGAGCAAGCGTTCCGGCCAGGATGTGCATCAGCGTCGACTTGCCGGCCCCGTTGTGGCCGACAAGGCCAAGGCACTCGCCGGCCTCGATCCGCAGCGTGACGCTGGCCAGAGCCCGAACCGCGCCGAAGCGTTTCGCCACGCCGTCGAGATGAACAAGGGTCTGCTGCCGCATCGCGCACCATGCAATCGATGGCGACCGCGCCCATGCGCGGCCGCCATCGGGACTGTAGCCTACTTGGTTCCGGCGATCACCTTCTGCGCGTCTTCGAGCGAATACTCGGTGTTGGCGACGCCGCCCTTCTCGGTGGTCTCGAGATTGGCTTCCAGCGTGTCCTGGTCGATGCGCAGGAACGGCACGGTCAGGTCCTTCGGCACTTCCTTGCCGTCGAGGATCTGTTGCGCCACCCAGAAGGCCAGCGTCGAGACGCCGGGCGCGATCGAGACGGACATGGTCTCGTATTTGTTCGCGTCCTTCTGCTCCTTCCACCAGGCCAGTTCGTCCTGACGGTTGCCCATGATGATCAGCGGAGTCGGGCGGTTGGCCGCCTTGAAGGCCTGCGCCGCGCCATAGCCGTCGCCGCCCTGCGTCACCACCGCCTTGATCTCCGGCAGCGACGGCAGGATGCCGGCGACCGCCTTCTGCGCAACGTCCTGCGCCCAGTCGCCGTGGACGGAACCGACGATCTTGAACTGCGGGTTCTCGGCGACGCCTTCATGGATGCCCTTCGAAATCTCGTCGTCGACGAAGACGCCGGCGAGGCCGCGGATTTCGAGCAGGTTGCCGCCCTCGGGCATCTTGTCCTTCAGGTAGATGATCTGGTCCTTGCCCATCTGCTTGAAGTCGACCGCGATGCGCCAGGCGCAGGGTTCGGTGACGATGCCGTCGAAGGAGACGACCGTGATGCCGGCGTCGCAGGCTTCCTTGACCGCCCCGTTCAGCGCGTCGGGCGAGGCGGCGTTGACGACGATTGCGTCATAGCCCTGCAGGATCATGTTCTGGATCTGCGCCGCCTGCTCGGTGACCTGGTTCTCGGCGGTGGTGAACGGATCAGCGGCCGCGACCACCTTGTCGGCGACGGCCTTGCTCGTCACCTTGTCCCAGCTCTTCAGCATCGCCTGCCGCCAGGAATTGCCGGCGTAGTTGTTGGACAGGGCGATCTTCTTGCCGGACGTGTCGGCAAACGCGGCGCCCGCCGAGAGCGCCACGCTGATTGCCAGAATGCTTGCACTCACTCTTGTCATGACTTCCTCCCAAAGGCGCCATCGCCTGATTTTCCGTTGCGCACTCACCCCGCGGTCTCCTCCCGACGGGATCTGTTTGCGTCCCCCGCTACATCACCGCTCCGATCTGCCAGGGGACGAATTCGTTGTCGCCGTATCCGAGTTCCTCGGATTTCGATTTCTTGCCGGAAGCGACGGCAAGGATCTCCTCGAAGATCTGCCGGCCCTTGTCCTGGACGGAGACGCCGTCGAGGATGTCGCCGCAATTGATGTCCATGTCCTCGACCATGCGCTCGTACATCGGCGTGTTGGTCGCGAGCTTGATCGACGGCGCCGGCTTGCAGCCATAGGCGGAGCCGCGGCCGGTGGTGAAGCATATGATATTCGCCCCGCCCGCCACCTGGCCGGTCGCCGACACCGGGTCGTAGCCGGGCGTGTCCATGAAAACGAAGCCCTTTTCGGTCACCGGTTCGGCATATTCGTAGACCGCGTTCAGCGTCGTCGAGCCGCCCTTGGCCGCCGCGCCGAGGGACTTCTCCAGGATTGTCGTGAGCCCGCCGGCCTTGTTGCCGGGCGAGGGGTTGTTGTTCATCTCGCCGCCGAGGCGGGCCGTGTATTCTTCCCACCAGTGGATGCGCTCGACCAGTTTCTCGCCGACCTCGCGGGTGCGGGCGCGGCGCGTCAGGAGATGCTCCGCGCCGTAGATCTCAGGCGTCTCGGACAGGATGGCCGTGCCGCCGTTCTTGACCAGGATGTCGGCGGCGACGCCGAGCGCCGGGTTGGCAGTGATGCCGGAATAGCCGTCCGATCCACCGCACTGGAGCGCCAGCGTCAGCTGCGAGGCCGGAAGCGCCTCGCGCTTCGCCGCGTTGACCGCCGGCAGCATCTCCCTGATCCGCGCCAGCCCTTGCTCGATCGTCTTGCGTGTCCCGCCCGTGTCCTGGATCGTCATCGTCCGGAAGGTCTCGCCTTCCGAGATGCCGTAGGTCGACTTCATCCGCCCGATCTGGAACACCTCGCAGCCGAGCCCGACCAGCAGCACCGCGCCGAGGTTCGGGTTGCCGGCGTAGCCCCACTGCGTGCGCTGGAGGATGTCGAAGCCTTCGCCCGAGCCCGCCATGCCGCAGCCGGTGCCGTGGGTGAACGACACGACGCCGTCGACGTTCGGGAACGCATCGAGCAGGCCCGAGCGGTTCGCCGCCTCGGCCATGAACCGCGCGACCGAGGCCGAACAGTTCACGCTGGTCAGGATGCCGAGATAGTTTCGCGTGCCGGCGCGGCCGTTGGCGCGGCGAAAGCCTTGGAACGTCGCCTGTTCCTCAAGCGGCAGTATGTTCTCCGGACGAGCGTCGACCGAATACTGATAGTCGCGCTCGAAATCGTGCATGTAGACATTGTGCTCGTGCACCCAGTCGCCCGGCTCGATCTGCCCCTTGGCGAAACCGATGATCTGGCCGAACTTCCGCACGGGTGCGCCATCGGCGATGCGCACCGCCGCCATCTTGTGGCCGAAAGGAATGCGCGCCCGCGCCGTGACCGCGTCGAGCACCGGCGATCCCGCCTCGACCTTCTCGGCCGCGATCACGACATTGTCCTCGGGCGAGAGCATCAACGTCCTGGCAATGGCTCGGTCGCTTGTCATGTCGCTCCATTCCGCCACGATCCCGGATGGGCTAATCGATCGCATTTGCGGATTGAAAGACAATACTGACATGCTAGCATGCAAAGCAAGACGGAATCTGCATCTGACGCGGCAGAGGGCGCGAATGACAGGAAAGGCGGCTCACCGTGGGTGAAGAGCGAACCGCAAGCGCCCGTCTCGAAAGCCGATCGCAGTCCGGCGCGACGGAGCGCGTCGCGGACGCCTTGCGGGAAGCGATCGTGTCGCTCGAACTGGCTCCCGGTTCGGTACTGGACAAGGCGCGGCTGACGGCCCGGTTCGGCGTCTCGCGCTTTCCGCTGGCCGAGGCGCTGAACCGGCTGAAGGCCGAGGGGCTGGTCGACATCAAGCCGCAGAGCGGGTCGACCGTGTCGCTGATCCGTCTCGCCGACGCATATGAAAACATGTTCCTGCGCCGCGCGCTCGAGGCGGAATCGGTCGCACGGCTGGCATCGAGCCAGAACCCCGCGCTGCTGGCGGACCTCGACCGGAGCCTGCGCTACCAGAAGGCCGCGATGGAGGCCGATGACCGGGCAGGGTTCCACGACCTCGACCTTGCCTTCCACGACATGCTGATCGCCGCCGTCGGCTATCGCCGCGTGCGGACAATCGTGGAGAGCGCGCGGCTGATGCTGGACCGCGCCCGGCGGCTGCTGATCTCGCCGCGCCGCCACGCCGACACATTCGTCGAGCACCGCGCGATCGTCGAGGCGATCAGGGCAGGCGACCCGGACGCCGCGCGGAAGGCGATGGCGGCCCATATCGATTCGGTCATGGCCGAACTGGAGACGTTCGCGACCATGAACCCGGACGTGTTCGCCGACAGCCCGTAACGGCGCCGCGCAATCGCAGGCCGACGGGCCGTGCGACGCCGGAAGTTGCGCAACTCTGGCGCTCGCATCACGCTCGCCTCACGCGCCGCACCTACGCTGCCTGCATGAAACGTCGCCGCGGCGGAACTGTCACGGCAATCGGGAGGCTGGTCGATGCGAGGCTTTTGCGAGGAGCGCGGGCAGGCGACGCGGCTGGTGTTCGACCGCAAGACCGGCACGTTCGGCCATTTTCCAATTGAACACAGCTTCGCGGCTCACCAGCCAGCGTCAGTGCAGGATGCCCGGACGCGGTCCGATCAGCCTGTCCGGTCGCAGGTCGCGAAACCACCTGCGGCCGAAAAGCCGGTGAAGCCCGCCGCGCCGATGTCGTCCCCGCCGGTCAGGCCAGCATACGCCGCGCCGCAGCCGCGTCCAGTGCCGCCGGCCGGTCGCATGTCGTCGACAGCGTGACGAACTTGCCGGTTTCGCCGGATTGCAGGACCGCCGTCATGATCTCGATCGCGTGCAGGGCGAAGTCGAGCGAGCAGCGGTGCGGGCGGTCTTCAAGGATGCCGAGCGCCATGTCGGCCAAGCCGACGGTGCGATAATTGGCGAGCGGGCCTCGGGGGGAGTCCTGGTTCGGAACGCCGAGGGGGTGCTTCCATGGCGGCAGCTTCTTCACCGGCTTGTCCCTGGCGGTCAGGCCGACCGTTCCGCCGAAGAAGTTCGGGTCGGGGACATAGAGCGTGCCGTCCTCGCCATAGAGTTCGATTGGCGCGTGGCCATGCGCCCAGACGTCCCATGAGGCGTTGAGCGTCACCACCGCGCCGCTCTCGAAATGCAGCAGCGCATGGATTGTGGTCGGCGTCTGGACCGGAACCGTCTGGCCGTTGCGCGGCCCGTTGGCGATGGTGCGTTCGGCCTGCGGGATCGAGGTGAGGGCGGCGACGCGCTTCACCGGTCCGGCGAGCTGGACGAGGCTCGAGATGTAATACGGCCCGAGGTCGAGGATCGGCCCGCCGCCCGGCGCGTAGAAGAAGTCCGGGTTCGGATGCCAGTGCTCCATGCCGTGGTTCATGACATGGCAGACACCGGACGTGATCCTGCCGATACGGCCGGAATCGACCAGCGCGCGGGCCTGCTGGCCCGCTCCGCCGAGGAAGGTGTCGGGCGCCGAGCCGATGCGCAGGCCCTTCTTCTCGGCACGCTTCTTCAGGTCGAGCCCTTCCTTCAGCGACAGGACGAACGGCTTTTCCGAATAGACGTGCTTTCCGGCGTCAAGCGCCGCCTTGGAGATGGCGTAGTGCGCCGCAGGAATGGTCAGGTTGACGACGATGTCGATGTCCTTTGCCGACAACAGTTCATCGACGGTCATGGCGCGCAGGCCGAAGGCCTTGGCCTGCGCCGCCGCAAGCTCCGCCTTCAGGTCGGCGCAGGCGACCATCTTGACGCCCTTGAACAGCGGCGCCAGCCGGAAATAGGCCGTCGAAATGTTGCCGCAGCCGACAACGCCGACGCGCAGCTTCTTCTTGGCGGCCATCACGCCACCTCGCCGTAGGAGCGCACCGACTCGATCGACCGTCGCGCGAAGCGCTCGACGTCCGACGGATTGTCATGTTCCATCGCGTAGACCGTCGCGGGTGTCTTGAGCCGGAGCTCCTTCAGGACGGACTTCCAGCCGACGGTGCCATACCCGACATCGGCCCAGCCGTCCTCGTTGGCGTTCTCGCCGGCCGGCGCGATGTCCTTGACATGCACCGAGAGGATGCGGTCGGCATAGTCCGAGATCCAGCGCAGCGGATCCGCGCCGCCGCGCACCACCCAGGCGACATCGAGTTCCAGTCCGATGTCGGGCGCCGCGTCGAGGATCAGCTTCTGCGGCACGGAGCCGTCCGGCAGCGCCTTGAACTCGAAATCATGGTTGTGCCAGGCGAACTGGTAGCCGGCGGCCTTCGCCTTGCGGCCCACCGCGCCAAGCCGCTCGCCGAAGCCTCGCCAGCCGGCGGCGTCGCTCGGCCGCTTGTCGGGCATCAGGTAGGGGCAGACCAGCAGCCGGACGCCCAGCGTGTCGGCCATCCTGCGCACGCCGTCGAAATCGCCTTCCAGCGCGTCGATCGAGAAATGTCCGGACGGCATCGTCAGCCCGTTGCGGTCCATTTCGGCGCGCAGACCGGCGACATCGTCGTAGACGCCGCCGAATCCCTCGACCTGGGAATAGCCGTGCCGGGCGAGCATTTTCAGCACGTCCGCCCACGGCTTGAAGTTGCGGGCGCTGTAAAGTTGGAAAGACCAGTTCATGCGAATGTCCTAGAGGGAGGTTTGGAAACGATCGATCGGATCAGAGGCGGTGGCCGCCTCCGGTATCGAATATCGAGGCGCGCATCGGATCAAAGCCGATCTCGACCATGTCGCCGGGCGCCGGCATCCGCTCGACCGGGACGCGCACCGCCAGGTTGTTGCCGCCGAGCTTCGTCCAGACCAGCGAGTCCGAGCCCATCGGCTCGACGACGTCGACCTTGACGCGCGCCGAGAACGGCCAGTCCGCGCCGCTGTTCAGCGAGACATGCTCAGGCCTGATCCCGAACGAGACCTTCGCGCCCGAGGCGGGCGTTGTTGCGAACGCGTAGCGTGACAGGGGAATGTTGACATCGGCGGTGCGGAACGAGGGACCATCGTCAAGAGTGCCCTCCAGGAAGTTCATTCCGGGCGAGCCGATGAAGCCGGCGACAAAGAGATTGACCGGCCTGTTGTAGATCTCCTGCGGCGAATCGAACTGCTGGATGATGCCTCCGCGCATCACCGCGATCCGGTCGGCCAGCGTCATCGCCTCGATCTGGTCGTGGGTGACATAGATCATCGTGTTGGCGAGCTGCTGGTGCAGGCGCTTGATCTCGACGCGCAGTTCCGCCCGCAGCTTGGCATCCAGGTTGGACAGCGGCTCGTCGAACAGGAAGACGTCGACGTCGCGCACCAGGGCGCGGCCGATCGCGACGCGCTGGCGCTGGCCGCCGGACAGGGCGGCCGGCTTGCGCTGCAGCAGTGGCTCGATCTGCAGGATCGCGGCGGCGCGGGCGATGCGCTTCGCAATCTCGTCCTTCGGCAGGCGCGCGTTCTTCAGCCCGAACGACAGGTTTCCCTCGACCGTCATCTGCGGGTAGAGCGCGTAGGACTGGAACACCATGCCGATGCCGCGGTCCTTGGGTTCCTCCCAGGTGACGTTCTTGCCGTTGATGAAGATCTGGCCGGTCGAGACGTCGAGCAGGCCGGCGATGCAATTGAGCAAGGTCGACTTGCCGCAGCCCGACGGGCCGAGCAGCACGACGAACTCGCCCTGCTCGACATTGAGGTCGAGCTTCTTGAGCACCTCGACGGCGCCGAAGCTGAGCGACAGGTCCTTGACGAGAACGCTGGTCATGCGATCACCCCTTCACCGCGCCGGCGGCGATGCCGCGCACGAACAGCTTGCCCGAAATGAAGTAGATGATCAGCGGAACCAGTCCGGTGATCAGCGTGGCGGCCATGTTGACATTGTACTCCTTCACACCCTGCACGGAGTTGACGATGTTGTTGAGCTGCACGGTCATCGGATAGGTCTCGGGCTTGGTGTAGACCACGCCGAACAGGAAGTCGTTCCAGATGCCGGTGACCTGGATGATCATCGCGACGACGAAGATCGGCAGCGACATCGGCAGCATGATGCGGAAATAGATGCCCCAGAAGCCGGCGCCGTCGACGCGCGCGGCCTTGAAGAGCTCCTCCGGCACCGAGGCGAAATAGTTGCGGAACAGCAGCGTGTTGATCGGCATGCCGAAGATCGTGTGGACGATGACGAGGCCGGTGAGCGTGCCGTAGACGCCGAGCTCGCGCAGGATGATGACGATCGGATAGATCATCACCTGGTAGGGAATGAAGGCGCCGACGATGAGGATCGTGAAGAAGATGTTGGCGCCCTTGAAGCGCCAGTTGGCGAGCGCGTAGCCGTTCACCGACGCGATCAGGATCGAGATTATGACGCTCGGGACAGTGATGCGCACCGAGTTCCAGAAGCCCCGCGACAGCCCATCGCAATTGAGGCCCGTGCACGCGGTGGACCAGGCCTTCACCCAGGGCTCGAACGTGATCTCGAGCGGCGGCGCGAAGACGCTGCCGAAGCGGATCTCGGGCATGCCCTTCAGCGACGTGACGATCATCACGTAGAGCGGCAGAAGGTAGTAGAGCGAGACGACGGTCAGCGTGCCGTAGACCACGATGTTGCGCCGCGAGAGGATGCGTCGCGGCTTCGGTCCGCTCGGCTCCACGCCGGCAGCCATTCGGGAAGAGAGCACCGCGTCAGCCACGCTTGTTCCTCCCGCCGAATTCCAGATAGGCCCACGGCACGACCACGATCATCACGGTCAGCAGCATCATCGTCGAGGCGGCGAAGCCCTGGCCGAGGTTCTGCGCGGAGAACATGTAGTCGTAGACGTATTTCGCGGGCACCTCGGACGCGTGGCCCGGCCCGCCGGATGTCTGCGCAACCACCAGGTCGTAGAGGCGCACGATGCCCGACGCGATGATCACGAGGGTGGTCACGAAGACCGGCCGCATCATGGGGATGACGATAAAGAGATAGGTTTTCCACATCGGGATGCCGTCGACGCGCGCCGCCTTCCAGATGTCCTCGTCGATGCCGCGCAGGCCGGCCAGCATCAGGCACATCACCAGGCCGGTGCCCTGCCAGAGGCCGGCGATCAGAATGCCGTAGATGACAATGTCCTGGTCATAGAGCGGATTGAAGGTGAAGGTTTCCCAGCCCAGGCTGCGCACCATGTGCTGCACGCCGAAATCCGGATTGAGCAGCCACTGCCAGACCAGGCCAGTGACGATGAAGGAAAGGGCGAACGGATAGAGGATGATCGTCCGGAACGTGTCCTCGAAGCGGATCTTCTGGTCGAGCAGCGCCGCCAGCAGGAAGCCGATCGTCAGCGAGAAGATCAGCGACAGGGTGCCGTAAATCATCAGGTTCTCGATCGACGACAGCCATCGCGGCGTGGACCACAGCCGCTCGTACTGGTCGAGCCCGACGAACTGCAGGCGCGGCAGCAGCCGCGAATTGGTGAAAGAGTAGATCACCGTCCAGACGGTGCCGCCGACAAAGACGACCAGCGCCGTCAGGATCATCGGAATGGAGGCAATCTTGGCGTTCAGATTGCGAAAGAGTGTATTCGGCCGCTTGGCTGATTCCGTCGCCATGGTGATCCTCCAGAGACTGAGCGAAGGTTCGCGGGCCGCCGGGTCCGTTGGAACCCGGCGGTAGCGGTCGCGTGGAGGCTTGTCAGTCGGCCTTGGAGATGATTTCGGCGTAGCGCTTCTGCGCGTCTTCCGGCGTCATCGACGGCGTCGCGAAGAACTCGACGAACAGGTCGTTCAGCTGGTTGTTGGTGTCCTCGGTATTCAGCCGCGGCGGATCGGGGATCGTGTTGCCCTTGGCGAGGATATCGAGGCCCTTCTTCATGCAGTCGTTCGCGGCTGCCAGGTCGACGTCGCCGCGCACCGGCACCGAGCCCTTCTTCAGGTTGAAGTTGACCTGCGTCTCGGGGCTGAGCATGACCGAGGCCAGCTTCTCCTGGGCCGCCGTCTTGTCCGCATCCTTGAGAACGGGGAAGTAGAAGGCGTCGCCGCCGACCGAGATCAGCTCGTTGACACCGAGGCCGGGAAGGCAGGAGTAGTCCTTGCCCGCGACCTGTCCGGCGACCTGGAACTCGCCCTGGGCCCAGTCGCCCATGATCTGGCCGCCGGCCTGACCGGTGATGACGAGGTTGGTGGCCTGGTTCCAGTCCTGGACGTTCGACTTGGCCGCCATCCGGCGCGCGTCGTCGGCGGCCTTGAAGACCTTGGCGATCTCGGGGCCGGCGGCGGCTGCCTCATCCTTGTCCTGATAGACCTTGAGGAACACGTCCTTGCCCGCGATGGCGGGGATCAGCACGTTGAACACGCCCGTCCGCTGCCACGGCTGGCCGCCGATTGCCAGCGGCACCTTGCCGGCCTTCTCGAGCGCCGGAGCGGCGGCGACGTATTCGTCCCAGGTCTTCGGAACCGGCACGCCGGCATCCTCGAACGCCTTGTGGGAGAGCCACAGCCACTGCCAGGAATGGATGTTGATCGGCACGCAGTAGATCTTGCCGTCGACGGTGCAGCCGTCGAGCAGGCTGACCGGGCGGACGAAATTCTTCCAGCCTTCCTTCTCGGCCAGCTCGGTGAAGTCGCGCATCAGGCCCGCCTGCACCAGTTCCTCGGCCTGGCGGCCATGGTTGAACTGGGTCGCGGCCATCGGATCGCCGCCGGTGATGCGGCTGATGAAAACGGGCCGCGCCGTGTTGCCGCCGCCGGCTATGGCGCCGTCGACCCATTTGTTGCCGGTGGCGTCGAAGGCCTTCGCGAACTCGGCGACAGCGGCTGCCTCGCCGCCCGACGTCCACCAGTGGGTCACTTCAAGATCGGTCGCCATGGCGATCTGCGGTATTGAAACGGATGCCGCAAGTGCTGCGGCGAGCAGTGAGCAACGCATTCAAGTCCTCCCATTTCTGTAACGTTACAGAATTCAGAGGTTAAGCGAGAACGCGGCCGCTCGCAAGACGCCAATCGATTGAATCCGCTCAAAACCGTTGCTGCGCTGCGAAATATGGCATGTGCAATGCGGTAAGCGCTTGAATCGAAAAGCCGGTGTGCAACCATAATAAGGTCGTTGTCAGAAAATTTCTGCATCGTTACAGTTAACGCGGCCGCGGTTTGCGACCGGGAGGCGGTCCGATGAGCAGGCGGGCGAAAGACATATCGGAAATGATCGAGCCGCCGGACGGGCGTGCGACGCTGAAATCCATCGCCTTCATGATGGGCCTCGGCGTGACCACCGTTTCGCGGGCGCTGAAGGATGCGCCGGAGATCGGCGAGGAGACGCGGCGCCGCGTGCAGCTGGTGGCTCGGCAGGTCGGATACCGGCCGGACCGGGCGGGGGTGCGACTGCGCACCGGCAAGACCAATGTCATCAGCCTCGTGCTCGACACGGAGGATGATGTGACGGGCTTCGTCTCCGACATCATCTACGGCATCTCCGACGGTATCGCCGACACCCAGTATCATCTGGTGGTGACGCCCTATTCGCGGCAGCGCGATCCGATGATGCCGGTCCGCTACGTCGTCGAGACCGGCGCCGCGGATGGAATCATCATCTCGCGCACGACGCCGAACGACGCGCGGGTGCGCTACCTGGTCGAGCGCGGGTTTCCCTTCGCGGCGCACGGGCGCACGGCGATGGGGCTGCAGCACCCGTTCCACGATTTCGACAACGAGGCCTACGGGCGGCTGGCGGTGCGGGCGCTCGCCGCCAAGGGCCGCCGCCGGCTGGCGCTGCTGCCTCCGCCTGTCGCGCTCACCTATCACGGCCACATGCGCAAGGGGTTTGCGGCGGCGGTCGAAGAGGCCGGGTTGCAGGAAGTGTCGCTCGGCGACCTCACCATCGACGAGCCGATCGACAGCATTCGCGAGCGCATCGCGGCCAGTTCGGCGCGGCCGGGCGCGCCGGACGGCTACGTCTCAGCCAGCGGCAGCGCCGCATTCGCGCTTGTCGCGGGGCTGGAGGCGGCGGGACTGACGCTCGGACGCGAGATCGATGTCGTCACCAAGCAATCCTCGAAGCTGCTGCGCTGGTTCCGGCCGCAGTTGCAACTGGTGCCGGAGGATTTCCGGCTTGCCGGACGGGAACTGGCCAAGGCCGCGATGAGCGCCATCGAAGGCGTCGACGCGGCTCGCTTGCAGACCATCGCTACGCCCGAGGGATAGTCGCCTCGAAACGCGAACAGCCCGGCCTGGGGCCGGGCTGCTGGCAATTTTCAGGGCCGATGACGGCCTCGGCGTCCGATCAGGCGGCGGCCTTCTTGAAGGCCTCGGTCGGAACTTCCGAGATGGTCTTCAGAACGATCGAGGCGATCTGGTAGGGGTCGCCCTGCGAGTTCGGACGGCGATCCTCAAGATAGCCCTTGTAGTCGTTCTTGATGAACGAGTGCGGCACGCGGATCGACGCGCCGCGGTCGGCAACGCCGTAGGAGAACTTGTTCCACGGCGCGGTCTCGTGCTTGCCGGTCAGGCGCTTGTCGTTGTCCGGGCCGTAGACCGCGATGTGGTCCATCAGGTTCTTTTCGAACTGCGCCATCAACGCCTCGAAATAGGCCTTGCCGCCTGTCTCGCGCAGGAAGGTGGTCGAGAAGTTGCAATGCATGCCCGAGCCGTTCCAGTCGGTGTCGCCGAGCGGCTTGCAGTGATACTCGATGTCGATGCCGTACTTTTCGGTCAGGCGTTCCAGCAGGTAGCGGGCCATCCAGATCTGGTCGGCGGCGCGCTTCGAGCCCTTGCCGAAAATCTGGAACTCCCACTGGCCCTTCGCCACTTCGGCATTGATGCCTTCGTGGTTGATGCCGGCCGCGAGGCAGAGGTCGAGATGCTCTTCGACGATCTTGCGGGCGACGTCGCCGACATTCTTGTAGCCGACGCCGGTGTAGTAGGGGCCCTGCGGCGCCGGGTAGCCGGCCGCCGGGAAGCCGAGCGGGCGGCCGTCCTTGTAGAAGAAGTATTCCTGCTCGAAGCCGAACCACGCGCCCTCGTCGTCCAGGATGGTCGCGCGCATGTTGGTGACGTGCGGGGTGACGCCGTCCGGCATCATCACTTCGCACATGACGAGCACGCCGTTGGTGCGGTCCGGATCCGGATAGAGAGCGACCGGCTTCAGCACGCAGTCGGAGGAGCGGCCTTCGGCCTGCATGGTCGACGAACCGTCGAAGCCCCACAGCGGCAGCTGCTCAAGAGTCGGGAATTCGGCGAATTCCTTGATCTGGGTCTTGCCGCGAAGGTTGGGAACGGGCGTGTAGCCGTCGAGCCAGATATACTCCAACTTGTACTTGGTCATTGCGTCTCTCTCGTGAAGTTTCGACCGGGTCGGGATGCACGGCGGCCAGTGCCGCCATGCGCATGCTGCATGATGCATTGCAACAAGCGTGCCAGATTCACCAATTGCAAACCTTACGACACGTCAGCGCGTGAGGGTCGCCTGCCCCGAATCGGCGACATGCGATCGATAGCGGCAAAAAATGCGGCATTTCCCGCGTTTGCACGCCATTTCGCCAATATCGGGTGCGGACGGCGGGAACCTCGCAAAACCTGCCGAATTAGGATGCAGAAACCGGCGTCTCATCCGGGCTGCACAAAAAATGACTACAAAAAAGGCATGTTGCTGAAATTGAAGGCAATCCCCATATGGGTTATACTGATGTCCGGCATCAGGCGGAGTATGAGATGATGACCAAGAACCACACCGGCGAAAGCGCCACGATTATCCAGTTTCCGACGGGAGGCCGCGCGGGCCTGCTCGCCAAGCGCGAACTCACCGCGCCGGTGCAGCGGCCCGTGGTCGATACCGGAAGCTGGTATCACGACGAAGCCGTGCGCGAAGCCGAGCTGGCCAAGAAGCACTGACGCACGTCGCCGGCGGCGCCGGCGACCGATCGATGCCGCCGTCCATTGTAGCGGTGGCGTCGCCTTGCGTGGCCGGCTGATTGTCCGGCGACAGGATCCCAACATTCCGGTCCATACCCGACGGTGTCCGCCCGGAACCGTGCCGCTGTCGGGCAACGCTTGCCCTGACGACGTCGGCGCGTGATAACGCTCCTCCATGTCGAGCCCGGATGCGCATTCGGGATGACTGACACGTGATGGGAAATCAGAGCCGATGAAGACATCGATCGCGACCGTTTCGATCAGCGGCGACCTGCGCGAAAAATTGTCGGCGATCGCCGCCGCCGGTTTCGACGGAGTCGAGATATTTGAGAACGATTTTCTCGCCTTCGACGGCACGCCCGAGGAGGTCGGCCGGATCGTCCGCGACCATGGGCTGGAGATCACGCTGTTCCAGCCGTTCCGCGACTTCGAGGGCATGCCCGAGCCGCAGCGCACGCGCACCTTCGACCGCGCCGAGCGCAAGTTCGACCTGATGGCCGAACTCGGCACCGACCTGATGCTGATCTGCTCCAACGTCTCGCCGCTGGCGCTGGGCGGCATCGACCGTGCGGCCGACGACTTCCGCGAACTCGGTGAGCGCGCGGCAAGGCGGGGCCTGCGCGTCGGCTACGAGGCGCTGGCCTGGGGCCGGCACATCTCCGACCACCGCGACGCCTGGGAGATCGTCCGGCGCGCCAACCATCCGAATGTCGGGCTGATCCTCGATTCCTTCCACACCCTGTCGCGCAAGATCGACGTGGAGTCGATCCGGGCCATCCCCGGCGACAAGATCTTCATCGTCCAGCTCGCCGACGCGCCGAAGCTCGACATGGACCTGCTCTACTGGAGCCGGCATTTCCGCAACATGCCCGGCGAAGGCGATCTCCCGGTGACGGATTTCATGCGCGCGGTCGCAGCGACCGGATATGCCGGGGCGCTGTCGCTCGAGATATTCAACGACCAGTTCCGTGGCAGCTCACCGCGCTCGATCGCCGTCGATGGCCGCCGCTCGCTGATCTACCTGATGGACCAGGTCGCCCGATTCGAGCCTGCGATTGCCATCGACGTGCCCTCGATTCCGGACCGGATCGAGGCGCTCGGTGTCGAGTTCGTCGAGTTCGCGGCCAACGAACAGGAGGCCGAGGAGCTGGGCAGCGTGTTCCGCTCGATGGGCTTCGTCGAGGCCGCCCGCCACCGCAACAAGGACGTCACGCTGTTTCGCCAGGGCGCGATCAACCTGGTGGTCAACACCGAGAAGGAAGGCTTCGCGCACTCGTCCTACCTGGTACACGGCACGTCGGCCTACGCGATCGGGCTCAGGGTCGCGGATGCGGCCGCGACGGTCGCCCGCGCCAGGGCGATGGGCGCGGAGATTTTCGAGCAGCGGCACGGACCGGGCGAACTGACCATCCCGGCCATCCGCGGGGTTGGCGGCAGCGTGATCTATTTTATCGACGACCGGACAGCCGGGGTCTGGGAGATCGAATTCGAGGCGCTGGAGGCCGGGCCGGCGACCGACACCGGCGTCACGCGCATCGACCATGTCGGCCAGACGATGAACTACGAGGAGATGCTGACCTGGCTGCTGTTCTACACCTCGATCTTCAAGGTCGGGAAATCGCCGATGGTGGATGTGGTCGATCCGGCGGGCTTGGTGCGAAGCCAGGTGATCGAGAATGCGTCAGGCTCCCTGCGCCTGACATTGAACGGCGCCGAAAACAGAAAGACGCTGGCGGGGCATTTCATCGCCGAGAGTTTTGGGTCGAGCGTCCAGCATCTGGCGCTTCATTCCAGCGACATCTTCGCCACCGCGCAAGCGTTCCGCGATCTCGGCTTCGAACCGCTGAAGATATCACCCAACTATTACGACGATCTCGAGGCCCGCTTCGGCCTTGACCCGGACCTCGCCGACCGGCTGCGGGGGTTCGACATCCTCTATGACCGCGACGACAAGGGCGAGTTCTTCCAGCTCTACAGCGGCACGCAGGGCGAAGGCTTCTTTTTCGAGATCGTCGAGCGGCGCGGCGGCTACAGTGGCTATGGCGCGCCGAACGCGCCGATCCGCATCGCCGCGCAGAAACGGACGATGCGTCCGCGCGGCATGCCGAGAGTTCACCCCGGCCTGTAGACCCGCGCTGCGGTGTTCCAGAAGATGTCCGCCTCGGCCTCCGCGCCATGGCGCGCCACTGCCTTGCGGTGCGCGGCGACAAGCGACGCATGGTCGGTCCACAGCTTCTCGATCGGAAAGTTGGAGCCGAACATCAGCCGCTCGCTGCCCAGAATGCCGATCGTCTCCGCCACGATGAAATCGATCAGCTCCGGATCGTTGCGGTGGACGAAGGTGCCGAGGCCGGAGAGCTTGGCGTAGAAGTTCGGCAGGCGCGCCATGTGCTGCAGTCCCTGACGCCAGGTCTCCACCGTTTGGGGTGCGCGGTCGACCAGCATGCCGGCATGGGTCAGGATGAAATCCGTCTCCGGGTTTTCACCCACCAGCACCGCCCCGTCGCGCATCTGGCCGGGGAAAAGCTGCAGGTCGAAGGACAGGCCGTAGTCCTTCAGCCGCGCCACGTTGGCCCTTACCTTCGGGTCGAGAACCTGCTCCGCCGATGGCGCGAAGCGGAACTGCGGCGTGTTGTGCCAGTGCAGCTGCATGCGCACGCCGCGCAGCAGCGGATATTTCCTCAGCCGGTCGAGCTGCGGGCGCACATCATCGACACTCATGTCGGCATAGCCGACGATGGCGTGCGGCCAGCCGGTTTCGCCGGCGGTCTGCTGCAGCCAGGCGACCTCCTTCTCGAAATCCTCCTTCGCCCAGTTGGTCTGGACGTAAACCGCCTTCTCGACGCCGGAATCCTTCTGGTCGTCCAGGAATTCGCCGATCGGATAGTCGCGGCGGATCGGCTCGTAGGGTCCGAAGATGCGCGGCACCATCGGGCCCATCAGCCAGGGCTGGTCACGCTGCCGCCAGATGTGGAAATGCGCGTCGATGATCTTCTGCATCAGGAAGCCCTCCGCCAGACGGTCTCGGCCGCGGGTGCGGAGCGGCCGAGCGACAGGATGAAACTTGTCAACGCGCCAATCGACGAGCCGTCGACGAGGTCGTCGAGGCAGGGAAGGATCGCGCGGAGCGCCGCGGTCTCGGGGCGGAAGCGCGGGTCGCCCGCAAGCGGCGTGCAGAGCGACAAGCGGAACGCCCGCGAGCCGAGCCGCCGCATCGCCAGTTCCATCTCCGCATGACCGCCGCGCTCCAGCGCGTCCGACAGCACGACCACCGCAGCCCCCCGCGCAAAGGCCGCAAAGCGCGGCACCGAGAGCAGCGCCAGCAGCGTCGGGCCGATGCGCGTGCCGCCGTCCCAATCCTCCACCTGCGCCGCCGCGCGGGCGAGCGCTCGCTCTGCATCGCGGATGCGCAGCGATGGCGTGATCCGCGTCAGCCGCGTGCCGAAGGTGAAGATTTCCGCCGCCGGCGCGCCCTGCGCCACCGCATGCGCGACGGCCAGATAGTCCGCCGTGTGCAGCTTCATCGAACCGGAGACGTCGATCAGCATCAGGATCCGGCGCGGCACGGATTGCCGCCTGCGCAGGCGCGGGTCCGGCACGTCGCCATCGGCGCGGACGATTTCCCGCAGCGACCGGCGCAGGTCGAGCGTTCCGCGCGATGGCGTGCGGATGGTGCGGAACGAGTGGCGCTGGGGCAGGGCGGCGGCGACATCGCGGCGAAAGCGGGCGAGCGTATCGGCGTCGGTCCGGAACGTCCGGTGGCTCAATTGCTCCGTCGCAACCGACAATTCGCCGCCCTCTTCCAGCCGCACGATCTCGACCTGCTCCTCACGCACGCCGCCATCGTCCTTCACATGCGTTTCGTCCTCGTCGTTTTCGCCGCCGACCGGTGCGCCGGACTCGCCATGAAAGAAGGCGCGGAACAGCGCCTCGAACTCGCCCCGCCTGTCGGGATGCGGCGCAAGCGTAGCGATCGCCGCCTGCCTGACGTCCTCCATATGCCGCGGGCCGAGCAGTTCGACGGCGCGGAGAAAGGCAATCACCTGTTCCGGTGCGACGGCGAAGCCGAAGCTGCGGAGATGGCGGGCGAAGCCGGGGAAGGGTGCGGCGGCGCGGGGGAGGGCATTGCTCACGCCAGCGCCTCCTCGATGATCCGCTCGAGCTCCGGGGCCAGGTAGGCATTGTCCTCCTCGTCCTTGATCACCACGCCGATGGCGCGGCGGAAGGCGGCGGGCCAGGGGCTGCCGCCCTTTTCGAGGATCGTCGCCGCATTCGCCCATTCGACGGCCTCGGCAATGCCCGGCGGCTTGGCCAGCGGCCGCGTGCGCAGCGTCCGCACCGCGTTCGCGACAGCCTGTGCGGTCGCACGGGCGACACCGCCGGCGCGCAGCATGATGATCTCCGCCTCGCGGGTCGCGTCCGGGTAGCCAATCCAGTGGTAGACGCAGCGGCGGCGCAGCGCCTCGGCCAGTTCACGGGTCCGGTTCGAAGTCAGGATGACGATCGGCCGGCTGGCAGCGACTACGGTGCCGCGCTCGGGAATGCTGATCTGGAAGTCGGAGAGGAACTCCAGCAGAAGGGCCTCGAATTCGTGGTCGGAGCGGTCGATCTCGTCAACCAGCAGCAGATTGTGCTCCGGCGCGCGCAGCACCTGCAGCAGCGGCCGGGCGATCAGGAACCGGTCGTCGTAGATGTCGACCTCATGCTCGGCCGCGTGGCGGATGGCGAGCAGTTGCCGCTGGTAGTTCCATTCGTAAAGCGCATGCGCCGCGTCGATGCCCTCATAGCATTGCAGCCGCACCAGCGAGCGGTCGAGCATGTCCGCAACAGCCTTCGCCGCCTCCGTCTTGCCCACCCCCGGCGCGCCCTCCAGCAGCAGCGGCTTGCCGAGCCTGATGGCGAGGAAGATCGCGGTGGCGAGGCCGTCGTCGGCGAGGTAGCGCGCGGCGGCGAGCGCGGCGGCGATGGCGTCGGGGGAATCCAGCTCGAGTGATGGGGATGTCACGGCATGAACCGCCGGATGTCTGCAGACGCCCCCTCCACCACGCTCCGCGTGGTCCCCCGCTTCGCAGGGGAGGATAGGGCACTGCCGTTGCCTACAATCCTCCCCCGTTTACGGGGGAGGGGGACCGCCGAAGGCGGTGGAGGGGGCGTTCCCGACAACATGCCTATGCCGCCGCCTGCGCCTTCAACGCCCGCAGGATCTTCTCCGGCGTGATCGGCAGCGCGTCGACCCGCACGCCGACGGCGTCGAACACCGCGTTGGCGAGCGCCGGGATCTGCGGGTTGGCGCACATTTCGCCGACGCCCTTGGCGCCGTAGGGGCCGTCGGCGGCCGGGCGCTCCAGCACGATCGTCTCGGTTTCGGCGAGGTCTCCCGGTCCCGGCATCAGGTACTCATTGAAATCGCGGCCGCCGTGCTCGCGGTTGGGATAGTAGGGCTCGGTCGTCTCGTAGAGCGCATGGCTGATGCCCATCCACGAGCCGCCGACGAGTTGTTGCTCGACCATGCGCGGGTTGAGCGCGCGGCCGACCTCGAAGACGTTCTTCACCGACAGGACCGTCACTTCGCCGGTCTCGTCGTCGACCTCGACCTCGGCGACGGTGCAGGCGTGGGCGTAGCAGGTCGCCGGCTTCATCGCACCGGTCTCCTTCTCGGGGAAGGAGCGCGGCACCAGGAACATGCCGCGGCCGGAGATCGAGCGGCCATACTTGAAATGGGCAGCGAGCGCCGTGTCGAAGATCGAGATCGCCTTCTGCGGCGCGCCCCTGACGTGGATCTGGCCCTTGCCGTCGGTGTCGAGATCCGACGCGTTGACCTCCAGCGCTTCGGCCGCAACTTCCAGCATCACCTGCCGCGCCTCGCGCGCCGCCTGCGCGACCGCGTTGCCGATGCGGTGCGTGCCGCGCGACGCAAAGGTGCCCATGCAGTGCGGACCGGTGTCGGTGTCGGCCGTGTCGATGGTCACCTGATCGGTCGGCACGCCGATGGTCTCGGCGCAAATCTGCGCCATCACCTGTTTCAGCCCCTGACCGAGATCGACCGAGGACAGCGTCACCATGAAATTGCCGGTCGGGGTCGAATGCACCAGCGCCTGGCTAGGGTCGCCGCCAAGATTCATGCCGGTCGGATAGTTGATCGCGGCGATGCCGCGTCCGCGTTTCAGCGCCATGTCACGCCTCCCTCGGCTTCGACGACATCTGCATGTATCTGTCGGCCACCGGCCACTTTGCGGCGACCGACGCCTCCTGCATGCACTCGATCAGCGCCGCGCCCTCGGTCGGCTGGCGATGCGCCTTCATGTCGCCGTCGCGATAGGCGTTGATGAAGCGGAATTCGAGCGGATCCATGCCGATCAGCCGCGCCAGCTTGTCCATCTGCACTTCGAGCGCGAAGTCGGCGATGGTGACGCCGAAGCCGCGCATGGCGGAGGAGGGCGTGCGGTTGGTGTAGACGCACCAGGTGTCGACCCAGACGTTCGGGATCGTGTAGGGGCCGGGATAATGCGCCGCGCCCTTCTGTGCGCCATAGGGCGAGTGGCGCGAATAGGCGCCGGCGTCGGTGTAGCCGGTCACCTGCCGCGCGACGATGCGGCCGTCCTTCATCACCCCATCCTTGATGATGATCTTTTCCGCCGCGCGGGGCGAGGAGACCTGCATCTCCTCCTCGCGGCCATAGATGAAGGACACCGGGCGCCCGGTCAGTTTCGCCGCCAGGATGGCGATCGGCTCGACGATCACGTCGACCTTGCCGCCGAAACCGCCGCCGACCGTGCCGCCGACGAAGTGCAGCTTGCTGCCCGGCATCTGCAGGATGATCGACGTGTTGTCGAGCGTGAAGAACATCGCCTGCGTGTTGGTGTAGCAGGTGAAGCGATCGTTGCCCTCCGGCGCGACGATGCAGCCGGTGGTCTCGGTCGGCGCCTGTTCGATCGGCGACGAGGTGTAGGTCTGTTCGAGAATGTGGTCGGCCTGTGCGAAGCCTGCCTCGACATCGCCGAAGCGCACCTTTCGCGACGCGCCGGAATCGTAGCGGTAGTAGTTCTGGCCGTGATATTCGTTGACCAGCGGCGCGCCTTCCTTCAGCGCCTCCTCCATGTCGAAAACCGCCGGCAGCACCTCGTAGTCGACCTTCACCTTGGCCGCCGCCTCCTGCGCCGCGCGCTCGCTGTCAGCCAGCACGGCGACGACTGCCTCGCCCTTGAACCGCACCTTTTCGGTCGCCAGAACGGTCTCGTCCTCGGGCCCGACCTGGATCAGGATCAGGATCGTGTAGACATTGTGCGGCACGTCCTTCGCCGTCAGGATCCGCGCCACGCCCGGATGCTTCTCCGCCTCCGACGTGTCGATGCCCTTGATCCGCGCGTGATGATGCGGGCTGCGCACCATCTTGAGATAGAGCATGTTCGGGAAATGCCGGTCGGCGAAATAGACCGTCCTGCCGGTGACATGGTTCGGCACGTCGGAGCGCTGCAGCGACTGGCCGAGTTCGTGCAGGTCGTCCTTGCGTTCGTCGGCAAAGTATTTCTTCCGCAGTTCCATCGCTCGATCCTCAGGCCGCGTGTTGCGAGTTGGCGCGGGCGGCGGCCAGCACGGCCTGGATGATCGGCTCGTAGCCGGTGCAGCGGCAGATATTGCCCGACAGCGCCTCGATCACATCGTCGCGCGACGGATCGCGATTGGCGTCCAAGAGCGCCTTTGCCGCCATCAGCATGCCCGGCGTGCAGAAGCCGCACTGGCTGGCGAACGCGTCGAGGAAGGCGATCTGCAGCGGGTGCATCACCCCGCCGTCCGACAGGCCGGCGGTGGTGCGGATGTCGGCGCCGTTGCAGGTTTCGGCCAGTGTGAGGCAGGAGAGGCGAAGCTCGCCGTCGATGATCACCGAACAGGCGCCGCAGGTGCCCTGCTGGCAGCCGGCCTTCGGCGAGGTGTCGCCCAGCTTGTCGCGCAAGACGTTCAGCAGCGTCGCGCCGCTGTGGATGAACTCCGCCTTGTCGTCGCCGTTGTGGGTGAACTGGACCGGGACTTTTGCCATCGTCTTTCCTCGCTGCCGATCGGGTGGCTAGGGAATGTTCAGGACATCAGCAGCCGGCCGAGATGCACCGGCAGCACTTCCGTGCGGTACCAGCCGCTGGCGACGGCGTCGGTCGGCGCATCCGTGCCTTCGGCGGCGCGGCTGAGCGCCGCCGCGATGCCGTCCTTCATCAGTGCGTTTCCGACAAGCGCCTCTTCCGCCGCCCTGGCGCGCACCGGGCGGTCGGCCATCGAGCCGTAGGCAATGCACGCGCGGGTGACGGTTCCGCCCGTCGTTTCGATCACGGCCGCGATGCTGAGCACCGAGACGCCGCGCGGCTTGACGCGCGAGACCTTCAGGAAGCGGAACGTGCCGCCTGGCTGGCGGAAGCTGACGGCGCGGACAATTGCGTCACCCGCCAGCCGGTTGCGGCCGGCCAGGAACGCATCGATCGGCGTCTCGCTGTCGGCAAGATGCACCGTGGCGTCGAGCGCCAGCAGCGCGACCGCGAAATCGCCATAGGGCGATGGCGCGAACAGATTGCCGCCGACGGTCGCCATGTTGCGGATCGCCGGCCCGCCGATCGCATTCGCGACCTTGTGCAGCGGCGTCAGGTCCGAATGGCGGGCAATCGCCGACATCGTCACGGATGCGCCGAGCGTCGCGGTGCCGCTCGCAATCTCGATTGCCGACAGCGCCGGGTCCGTCGAGCGCACCAGCGTCGAGACGGATACGTCGCCCTCGTTGGTGGCCCGCACCGTCAGCGTGCCGCCGCCCATGTAGCGCGTGCCGGGAGCGGCGAGCGCCGCCGCGGCTTCCCTGATCGTCGGGGCGGTGTGGAGTGTCAGTGTCATCCTGTCCTCCCTGCGCGCTCGGATCAGCCTTTGGCGAAATGGCTCTTCAGCGCGTCAAAGCCGCCCTGGAAGACGTTCGCCGCCATGCCTTTGGCGATCTCGTCGCCCTTGTCCGCCGGCGCGTCGAACTTGCTCGTCCACACCGCGAAGGTCCGGTCGCCATCGGTGACGCGGTGAAGCCTCAGCGTCGCCGTGTGGTTGGAGATCGGCGCAGGATGCTCGATGATCGAATAGGTGGTCAGATGATCGGCGTCGGAAAAGGCGATCAGCTTCTCACGGATGGTGGCGCCCGACGCGACCTTGAATTTCCGCACCGCGCCGATGTCGGTCGACTGCTTTCCGTCCTCGATCTCGCTCTCGACCATGCGGGGGTGCCAGGAGGGCAGGCCGTTGAAATCGCGGATGCGGGCCCAGACCTGTTCGATGGGCGCGTCGATGACGCTGGATGCTGTCGCGTGTGCCAAGATCGATCCTCGTCAGGTTGCCTCGATGCGATGAGGATAGACCCGACCGGCCGAAGCCGCTTATCAATGCGTCTCGACTTTCTATCGGACAGTCTGAAATTCGCGCCTCAGGCGGAGGCGGCTTCGCGATAGAGCGTTGGCGGCACGCCGGTGTGGTCGCGGAAGAAGCGCGAGAAATTGCCCTGGGTGGTGAAACCGAGATTGCAGGCGACCGAGGTCAGCGACTCGCGCGACTGAAGCTGCCGCATCGCCTCGTCCATGCGCAGCGTGTTCCAGTAGACGTTGGGCGTCAGGCTGGTCTCTTCCTTGAACAGCGCGAAGAAATGCGGCCGCGACAGGCCGACGCTTTTCGCCACCTCGTCGAAGCAGATCCGGTCGCAGACGTGCGCCTTCATCAGGTCGATCGCCTTGCGGACGCGGAAATCGATGTCGTGCTGGCCGGCCGGCATGCGTCTGCGGCGTGGCCGCGCCTCGTCGGCGGCGTCGAGCAGGCTGTCGATCAACCGGTGGACCTCATATTCCATGAGATCGTCGATGTCGTTGTCGCCAAGGCGATCGTAGAGCACAGTCGACATCCCGCGCAGCCATGGGTCGATGGCGATCGCGGCACGGGCGAACAGCGGCTCGCCCGACAGCCGCCCGCGCCGGGCCGTCACCCAGTCCTGGTCGATGTAGAAGGCAAGGAATTTGCCCGGCCGCCCGTCATGCGCCAGCGCGTGCGAATGCGGCTGGTAGGCGTTGATGCCCGCAGCAATGCCCGGTCCGGGCCGCACCGTCTCGCCGCCGATGGTCATCTCGCCGCCGGCGCCTTCCAGCCAGACGATGATGTGCGCATCGGCATGCGCGTGGGTGACGAAATCGCCCGACACGTCGAGAAGGCATACGCGTCCGAACGCGCCCCGAAAGAGCTTGATCGACGTCATTCCATTCCTCCCGGACGCCTTTTGCATGCGTCGCGGGCAAAGTGTCGTCCCGACGGGCGCAATCGTCAACCCGTCGGCGTCATCACAGCCGCGCCAGCCAGGTGGCGATGCCGGGGAAGAGCGTCAGGATGACGAGGCAGACGACCATCGCGACGACGAAGGGAAATGCGCCGCGGAAGATCTCGCCGACCTTCAGCGTCCGGTCGTCGATGGACGACTTGATTGTGTAGACCGACAGCCCGAAGGGCGGAGTCAGCAGGCCGATCTCGACCGCCACGACGGTCATGACGCCGAACCAGATCAGGTCGAACCCGGCGGCCTTCGCCACCGGCAGCGCGATCGGCAGCAGGATCAGCATGATCGAGATCGAATCGATGAAACAGCCCATGACGATCACCAGCGCCAGGAACAGCAGCAGGAAGCCGTAGGGCCCGAGCGCACCGCCGATCAGGAATTCGGCCAGCGCCGTCGGCAGGCCGGACATGGCAAGCATCCGGCTAAAGAAGGTGGCGGCAACGATCAGGAAAAGCACCGACACGGTGATCTGCCCGGTCTCGACCAGCAGCGACCAGAATTTCGACCGGTTGAGCGCTCGCCGCTGCAAGGCAATGCCGAGCGCCCCCACCGCGCCCATAGCGCCGGCCTCCGTCGGATTGAGGAAGCCGCCATAGAGCCCGCCAAGGACGAGCGTGATCAGCAGCACGATCGGCGCGCCCTTGCGCGCGATGTCGAGCAGGCCTGACGGCTCGGCGGCATCGGACGCGGCGGCCTTGCCTGACGTGAACACCCAGGCGGGGCGCCACCACGCCATTGCCAGGATGGTGATGGCGAACAGGATCGACAGCAGGATTCCGGGGCCGACGCCGGACAGGAACATGCGCCCGACCGATTCCTCGGCCAGCACCGCGTAGACCACCATCAGCAGCGACGGCGGGATCAGCATGCCAAGCACGGAACTGCCGGCGACGACACCGGTCGAGAACCGCCGCGTGTAGCCATGCCGTGTCATCTCCGGCACGGCCACGCGCGAGAAAACGGAGGCCGACGCGACCGAGATGCCGGTGATCGACGCGAAGACCGCGTTGGCGAACACGGTGGCGATGCCAAGCCCGCCCCTGATCCGGTGCAGCATGCGCTCGAACACGTCGAACGTGTCCTTGCCGACGCCGGAAACGGTGACCAGCAGCCCCATCAGCACGAACAGCGGCACGATGGCGAAGAGATATTCCTCCAGGCTGTCGTTCGCCACCGATCCCAGCATGCGCAGCGCCACGGTCTCGTTGCGGATCAGGGCAACGGCCCCGAAGGACGACGCCATCATCGCGACGCCAATGGGCATGCCGAGAATGATCAGAAGCAGCAGGACCGCGATGGCGCCAACGCCGATCTCGATGCCGGTCATCGCGAGACTCCTCCCGTCGATGCGGATCGCAGGCGCTTCACCGCCAGCAGCATGAACTGGATCGCCGCCACGACGGCGCCGATGAAGATCAGCGCCCGGAAGGGCGACGTCGGCATCGTCAGCACGCCGGTGACGCCGATGAACTCGCGGTGCTCGATGTCGCGCCAGAGAATGTGCCAGCTCGACCAGGCGATGCCGGCGCAGAGCGCCGCGCCGCACAGGTCCCAGAGAGCTCTGAGCGCAGCGGCGCCTGCCGGCTTGCGGGCGGTCAGCGCCTCGAGCACGAAGTCGGTGCTGGCGAGGCGGTCGTTGCGGACAGCCGTGCCAAGCTGAAGGAAGACGATCAGGACGACGGTCAGCGCGCCGAGTTCGGCGATCAGCGGCAGCGATGCGCCGAACAGGTTGCGCACCAGAACGTCGGCGACGATCATCGCCATCAGCGCGACGATCATCGCCGTGCCGAGTGCCGCCAGGCCGTCGACGCCCCGGTTCCAGAACCGCATCCCGCCCGCCTCGCCCGGCGGAGGCGATGCCTCCGCCGCGGCGCGCTTTTCTTCAGCCTGCATGGCCGCCGCCCCCTTCGCCAGCCTGGCTACTTGGCCTCGTCCCAGTTGCGGGCCGGCTTCTCTCCGGCGGCGCGCAGGCCGTCCATGTAGGCCTTCAGGAAGGCCTTGCCCGGCAGGCCGCGCGACTCGGCGTCGGCCGCCCATTCGCCGGCGATGTCCGGCAGGCTGTCGACCCATTTCTGGCGGTCGCCGGCCGGCAGTTCGGAGATCGTCACCGGCGGGTTCTGCGCCTTGCCGAGCTCGACCATCTTGCCGAAGGCGGCCTCGTGGCGTTCGAGCAGGTCCTTGCTGTGCGCATCGGTATAGAATGCGCCAGCGGCGGTCATCGCCTGCTGCACCTCTTCCGGCAGGCCATCCCACGAGTCCTTGTTGATCGCCACCGCGCCCGAAAAGGCGGTGCCGATGCGGACGCGGGTGATGTAGGGCGCGACCTCGTAGAGCTTGGCCGGCAGCACGCCGAGCGCCAGCGACAGCACGCCGTCGGACACGCCGGTCTGGATGTCGGTGTAGAACGTCGGCAGCGAGCCGTCGACGGCATTGGCGCCGGTGCCGCGCAGCCACTGGCCGAGCACGCCAGGAGCCGACAGCTTCATCCCGTTCAGGTCGGCGATGCCGGTGATCTGCTTCTTGGTGTAGATGTCGTAGTCGTCGGTGCCGGTCAGTCCGAGCACCTTCAGATTGTACTGCTCCCACTCCTTCTTGAACGCCTCGTTGTTCGCCAGAAGATCGCCCATGACCTTGAGCTGGACCGGCGGGTTGGCGGTCGAGAACGGGGCGTAGGTCGACACCTGGCTGAGCGGCAGCTTGGCGCCTTCGAGGAAGGAGAACACCCAGCCGATGTCGGTGACGCCTTCCTGGACGGAGGTCAGCGTCGCGTTCGCCTTGTAGAGCGAGCCGCCGAAGGCCTCGTTCCACTTGATCTTGTAGGCGCCTTTCTCGGCCAGAAGCCGATCGGTCTCGGCCATGAAGTGCGACTTGATCATGCCGACCCACGGAATCGCCAGCGGATGGCTCGACGCCACCGTCAGCTCGATTTCCTCCTGGGCGTATGCGGCCGTCGGAAGCGCCATTGCGGCGCCGAGCAGCAGTCCTGTCAGTCTGTACATCTCATTCCTCCCTTTCTTGTCCTACAGAATCGCGAATGTCTGGCTCGACATGTCGAGCCTCACCGTCATCGTGCCCTCGTTGATCATCCATGGCCGGACGGTGAACCGCCGCGCGCCGCTTCGATGCATCGGGTCCTGCTCGGCGATGGCAATGGCTTCGGCCCGCGAGCCGGCGCGGACGACGACCATTCCGTCGCCGTGCCACTCACGTTCGTCATCGCTCCACATCGGGCCAGCGGCATACATGATGCCGTCGCGCTCGAGCTGGATCTGGAAGGCGAGATGAGCTTCCAGCTGCGCGAGGATCGGTTCGATCCCGCCCGCCGGAACCGTGAATATGGCGTAGAGCTGCTTCTGCAGCATGGCTCCGCTTGCCTGCATCACGTCCTTGACTTGTAGCGGCATCGGTCTCCTCCCCTGCGCCGAAGCGCGTCCTATCCCGCCTTGCGCCGTTCGATCTCGGCACGGATTTCAGCGCCGTGCTCGTCGAGCGTCGGCGGCGGCAGCACGTCGAGTTCGGCCTTGCCATCGAAGCTGTAGGGCGCGCGCACGGTCTTGAACGGCCCCATCTCGGGATGCACCGCCTCGACCGATATCTTCAGATGCACCGCCTGCGGATCCTCCAGGGCCTCGTCGGAATCGTAGGCCGGCGAATGCGGCACCTCGTTTCGCTCCAGCGCGTCGCACCATTCCTGCCGGGTACGGCTGGCAAACGCCGGCGTCAGGATGTCGATCAGGTCCTGTTGGTGCTGGATGCGCTTCGACCTTTCGGCGAAGCGGGGATCGGTCAGCAGGTCCGGCAGGCCGACGGCCTGGACCAGCCCCTCCCAGAATTTCGGCGGCGACGAGAGATGGATCGCCACCCATTTTCCGTCCGAACAGGCGAAGGTGTAGGACTGCGACACCATCGGCCGCGAGAGCGGGCCCATCACCTCGCCGGCCGAGAAATAGTGGGTGAAGCTATCGAGGTTGAAGTGGCACATCGCCTCCAACATCGAGATGTCGAGGCGGCGGCCCTTGTTCGTCTTGGCGCGTTCCAGAAGTGCGGCGACGATGCCCAGCGCCGCGTAATGGCCAGTGACGGCGTCGGCGATCGCCGGGCCGATGACGCGCGGGTTGGCCGGCGGGGTCAGCAGCCGCAGATAGGCGCTCGCGGCCTGCGCGACCGTGTCGTAGGCGGGCCGGTCGCGCGCCGGGCCGGTCTGGCCGAAGCCGGTGATGGCGCAGTAGATCAGGCGAGGGTTGAGCCGCTGCAGTTCGTCGGCGCCGGCGCCGAGCTTGTCGGCGACGCCCGGGCGGAAATTCTGGATGAAGACGTCCGCCCCGCGGATCAGGTCGTGGAACGCCGCCCTGTCGTCTGGCTTCGCCGTGTCGAGCGCGATCGAGCGCTTGTTGCGGTTGTAGGTCTGGAAGTGTGGCGAATAAAGCCCGCCCTTAAAGGCGCGGAACGGATCGCCGGTCTCCGGCCGCTCGACCTTGATGACGTCTGCGCCGAGGTCTGCGAGGTGCATGCCGGCGGCCGGACCGGTGATGTAGGTGCCCATCTCGATGACGCGGTAGTCTTTCAGGATCTTCGTCATCGCGTCACGCGGCCTTTCCGCCGGCAGCCGGGCCGTCATAGCTGATCGCTTCGTCGGCCTTGTGGGACATGATGAAGCCGATCGAGCGCTGTGATTCCTCGTAGAGATGCGCAACCAGGCCAGCCGCGCGCGCCAGCAGCGGAATGCCCTTCATCGCCTCGATCGGCCAGCCGGCGTCGAGCATCAGCGCCGGGATGGCGCCCGAGACGTTGATGGGCAGCGGCCGGTTCATCACTTCCGGCGCGATCTTGCCCAGCATCCGCAGGCAGGCGACCGCGTCGCCGGAGACGCCGTTGCGGTCGGCGAAGTCGAGCAGCACATTGGCCCTCGGGTCGCCTTCGCTGTGCTGGGGATGTCCGAGCCCTGGCACCTTGGCCCTCCGCGCCTTCAGTCCGGTGAGGCTCGCCCGCACTGCGCCTTCGAGATCCGAGCCCGGCTTGCGGCTCGCTTCCAGGATTTCGACCATGTAGCGCCCGGCGATCTCCGAACTGCCGGCGACGACCGAACCCATGCCGAGCAGGCCGGCCGACATCGCGCCCTGCCAGGCCTCGGGCGCGGCGGCGAGCGTCATCCGCGCCGCCTGCACGCTCGGCACCAGCCCGTGCTCGGCGATGGCCACCAGGCAGGCGTTCGTCACCGAGCGCTGTAGCGCGGTCGGCTTGTCGCCGATGACCAGCAGCCAGAAATAGTCGGTGAAATCAGTCTGGCCGATCAGGTCGCGGCAGAGGTCATGGCCGCGCACCGTGATCGAGTGCGCGTCGGAAGTCGCGATCGCCGTGAACGCCCCGTCCTGCTTTCCTATGCGCATTTCATCCCTTGGAATTTTCGCATGCCGAAGTTTTTTTCTCTTGTCGGAAATTATGGCTGCAATTACCCTCGTGTCAAGAGCGACGAAGCCGGCCCGGACAGACGGTGGAGCGGCCTGGCGCGAAACGGAGGAAACACATGCGCGACATCAACCAGTTCAGCCTCACCGAGGCTGTGAAGAGCAGTTTCAAGGCGGAGGAAGGGTCACGCTTCAAGCTGCTGCTCGACAGCCTGATCGACCACCTGCACGACTACACGCGCGAGAACCAGATCACCCACGACGAGTGGATGCGCGTGCTAACGTTCCTTTACGATTGCGGGAAGATCTCGACGCCTGAGCGGCACGAGTTCATCCTGCTCTCCGACGTCCTCGGCTGGTCGGCGCTGGTCGACATGATCAACACCCGCGGTGGTGCAACCGAAGGCAGCAATCTCGGGCCGTTCTATCTGGAGAATTCGCCGACCAAGCCGCTCGGCGCGGATCTCGCCGGCGACCGCCAGGGCGCGCTGGTGCTCGTCCACGGCACGGTGCGCCACATTCTCGGCAAGCCGCTGCCGGGCGCGATCGTCGACACCTGGCAGGCCGATGGGTCGGGCACCTATCCGATCCAGGAACAGGAGCGCGGCCAGGACAAGTACGACCTGCGCGGCATCTTCGAGACCGACGACCAGGGACGCTACTATTACACCACTGTGCTGCCGAAGCCCTACACCGTGCCCGACGACGGCCCGGTCGGCGACCTGCTGCGCGCCGGCGCCCGCCACAACTGGCGGGCAGCGCACCTGCACTTCATGCTGCGCGCGAGGGGGATGCGCACCAACGTCACCGAAGTTTTCTTCGAGAACACAGAGTATATCGACAACGACGCGGTGTTCGGTGTACGTCGTTCGCTGATCGCCAAGGTCGAGCCATACAAGGCCGAAAAGGCGGGCAATCTGCCGCTCGAGCGCAAGCCGGACGCCATGCTCAAGTTCGACTTCGTGATGGCGCCGGAAGGCTGACGGCGGCGGGACAGCTCTCCGGGGATACCCATGCTCGACGACAATATGGACAGCGAACGCCCGGCGGAGTTCGTCGAGGCGCTGTCCAAGGGCCTGCTGATCCTCGAAAGCTTCGATTCGCAGCATCCGGAGATGACCCTGAGCGACGTAGCGCGCCGGGTCGGCCTCAGTCCTGCCGCGGCGCGGCGCAGCCTGATCACCCTGCAGGCGATGGGCTATGTCGGCCAGACCAACAAGCGCTTTCACCTGCGGCCCAAGGTGATGAACCTCGGCTCGGCGTTCTACTTCTCGGCCCGCGTCGACGAGGTGCTGCAGCCGGAACTGCGGCGGCTGGTCGGCACGTTCGGCGACGCCTCGTCGGTGGCGACGCTGGACGGGCACGACGTCATCTACATCGCGCATTATTCCGAGCAGCGCGCACGGCGGCCGACTGCGGTCGTCGGCGTCCGCTATCCGGCACATGCGACCTCGCTCGGGCGTGTCCTGCTGGCCGGCCTGCCCGACGCCGATTTCGACCGCTACCTGCGCGACGTCGAACCGGTGGCGCTGACCAGGATGACGGTGGTCGACAAGCGCGAACTGCGGGCGTTGGTGGAGCAGGTGCGCGAGAAGAACTATTCCACCACCGTCGACCAGCTCGACTACGGCATCACGGCGCTGGCGGTGCCGATCCGCGGCGCATCGGGTCGCACGATCGCGGCGCTGAACTCGTCCGGCTACAGCGGCGTGGTCAGCGCCGACGATCTCGTCGCCAACCGTCTGCAGGAACTGCGCGTCTCGGCAGGCCGCATCGCGCAGACCCTGTCGCGCTATCCGGTGCTCGAGTCGATCATCGGTACGCGCTGACCCTGGCCATCTCAGCTTTCCGAAGGTTAGGAGTTGACAGCACGCGAGACCCAACGCTAGCTTTAGCGCGAAAATATTTTCGCATAGCGAAAACTGGACGGCAGTCAACCGCCGTTCCGCGCGCGGCATTCTTTGGGAGGAGAATTCATGTGCATCTTCTGTGAGGGCGGGCCGCTGCGCGCCGGATGGTCCGCCACCCGCAACTTTCCGCGCATGGCGGTCGGCACAGGCGGCGGCGCCGGCAGCGCCGCTGCAACCAGCCGTGCCCCGTCCGGCACAGGGACGGCCGGCCGCCGATACCTGATCAAGGGCGGTCATGTGCTCAGCATGGACAAGTCCGTCGGCGACTTCGCCAATGGCGATGTGCTGGTCAACGGCAAGAAGATCGAGGCGGTCGGCCAGAACCTGTCCGCCGACGGGGCCGAGGTGATCGATGCCGACGGAATGATCGTCATGCCCGGCTTCATCGACACCCATCATCACCAGTTCGAGACCGCGCTGCGCAGCTTCCTCGCCGACGGCATCCTGGTCAACGACACCACGCCGCAGGGCGCGGTCAACTACTACGAATACATCCTGATGAAGTTCTCGATGGTCTACCGGCCGCAGGACGTGCACATCAACGAGCTGTTCGGCTCGCTGTCCCAGCTCGACGCCGGCGTCACCACGGTGATGGACGTCTCGCAGATCCATCATTCGCCCGAGCATTCCGACGCCGTCGTCCAGGCGCTGAAGGATGCCGGCCGCCGCGCCGCCTTCGGCTATTTCGAGGGCTGGGGCGAAAAGGCTCAGTATCCGAACGACGCGCACCGGCTGAAGTCGACCCATTTCGCGTCGGACGACCAGTTGCTGTCGATGGTCATGGGCGGCGAAATCTACATTCCCGGCTACGAGAAGTCGTGGCAAATCGGCCGTGAACTCGGCCTGCCGGTGGCGCTGCACGTCGTCGGCACGTTCGGCATGCGGCCGACCTTCGACCAGCTTGCCGAGTCTGGCATGTTCGGACCTGACAACATCTTCATCCACATGACCGGCATGAGCGACATGGCGTGGAAGACGGCGGCCGACGCCGGCGCGCATGTCTCGCTGTCGGTGCCGATCGAGATGCAGATGCGCCACGGCATGCCGCCGATCCAGAAGGCGCTCGACCTCGGCATGCAGCCGTCGCTGTCCTCAGACGTCGAGTGCACGATGACGGCGGACGCGTTCACCCAGATGCGCGCCGCGATCACCCTGCAGCGTTCGTTCATCAACGAGAAGGCGGTGAGCGGCGAGACGGGGCTGCCCGACATGCTGACCGCCCGCGACGTCATCCGGATGGCGACGATCGAGGGCGCGCGCGGGCTGAAGCTCGACCACAAGACCGGCAGCCTGACGCCGGGCAAGGAGGCTGACATCATCCTGCTCGACGGCAATGCCATCAACGTCGCGCCGCTGAACAATGTGCCGGGCGCCGTGGTGACGCTGATGGAACGCTCGAATGTGGACACGGTCATCGTCGCCGGCAAGGTGCGCAAGTGGAAGGGCGAACTGCTCGACTGCGACATCCCCAAACTGCGCCGCGAACTGGAGCAGAGCCGCGACCACCTGTTCGAAGCCGCCGGCGTCCCGCGCGACCTGTTCAGGGCCTGACATCGGGTCATCGTAAGCCCCCTCATCCGGCCGCTTCGCGGCCACGAGGGCGAGCCGACGGTCTCGCCCGTCCTTCGGACCCCCGAGGGGAGAAGGGGAAGGCGACGACCTCCCGCAATTCCCCTCTCCCCTTGGGGAGAGGTCCGCCGAGCGAAGCGGAGGCGGGGTGAGGGGGAGCGCCGGTGCAAGGCGCCGCATTGAAGAACGCCGTGAGCAATTGAAACGCCCAATCCGGATTGAAGACCAAGGAACCTGACATGGCCCGCAAACTTCCTCTCTTCCCGACGTCACTGGTCGGGTCCTACGCCCAGCCGGAATGGCTGATCGACCGCAAGAAGCTGGCCGGGCGCTTTCCGCCGCGCGTCAGGGCGCGCGAGCTGTGGCGGGTCGCGCCGGAATATCTCGACCAGGCGCAGGACGACGCGACGATCATCGCCATCCGCGACCAGGAGCGCGCCGGGCTCGACATCATCACCGATGGCGAGATGCGGCGCGAGAGCTATTCCAACCGTTTCGCCACGGCGCTCGACGGCGTCGACATCGACAATCCGGGCTCGGCGCTCGACCGGTCGGGCCATCCGAACCCGGTGCCGCGAGTCGTCGGAAAGATCCGCCGCCGCCACGCGGTCGAGACGCGCGACGTGCAGTTCCTGCGCGCCAACACCGACCGCACGATCAAGATCACCGTGCCCGGACCCTTCACGATGTCCTGCCAGGCGCAGAACGATTTCTACGGCAGCGAGGAGGAGATGGCGCTCGACTACGCCGCCGCCGTCAACGAGGAGATCCGCGACCTGTTCGCGGCCGGCGCCGACATCGTCCAGATCGACGAGCCCTACATGCAGGCCCGGCCGGAAAAGGCCCGCGCCTACGGTCTCAAAGCGGCGAACCGGGCGCTCGAAGGCATCACCGGCGAGACGGCGCTGCACATCTGCTTCGGCTATGCCGCGATCATCCACGAGCGGCCGGCCGGCTACAACTTCCTGCCGGAACTCGCCGGCTGCTCGTGCAAGGCGGTGTCGATCGAGACGGCGCAGTCGAACCTCGACACGTCGGTGCTGAAGAACCTGCCCGACAAGACGATCATTCTCGGCGTGCTCGACCTGTCCGACCCGGAGGTCGAAACCGCGGAGACGGTGGCAGCCCGCATCCGCCGCGCGCTGCCCCATGTCGCGCCGGAACGGCTGGTCATCGCGCCGGACTGCGGGCTGAAATACCTGCCGCGGGAGACGGCCTTCGGCAAGATGAAGGCGATGGCCGAGGGCGCCGCGATCGTGCGGGCGGAACACGGCGGCTGAGCCGCCGCGGGCCGCGCTCTCGCAAGAGTGACCGTCCGCACCGGCAAGCCGCTTGCAGCCGTACAGGGTTCATGTATACATAGTGAAAGCATGAATAGGCGCGTGGTATGCGCTTGTATGCGGTATTTCATCTGAAATGTGTCGGGAGAAGCTGTTTTCCATCAACAGGCGACACAAGAGAGAACGGGAGGAGTATACATGATCACGAGAAGACTGATCGTTGCCGGCATGGCGCTCGCGGCACTCGCGGGGGTTCCGGCCGTTGCGCAGGCGCAGGAGACGGTGAAGGTCGGCGTGATCCTGCCGATGACCGGACCTTTCGCGTCCACCGGCCGGCAGGTCGAGGCCGGCATCAAGGCCTACATGGCGCTGAACGGCGACACCGCCGGCGGCAAGAAGATCGAGCTTGTGCTGCGCGACGACGCCTCGACGGCGGACCAGACGCGCCGCATCGCCCAGGAACTCGTCGTCAATGACGGCGTGAAGATGCTGGTCGGCTTCGGCCTGACGCCGCTCGCCATGTCGGTCGCGCCGGTGCTCAACCAGGCCAAGATCCCGGCGATCATCACCTCGGCGACGACGTCGGCGATCATGAAGCAGTCGGACTATTACGCTCGCACCTCGATGGCCGGTCCGCAGTCCGCCGTGCCCGTCGCCACCTGGGCGGTGCAGAACGGTCTGAAGCGCGTCGTGACGCTGGTGACCGACTACGGTCCGGGACACGACATCGAGAAGGGCTTCACCGACCAGTTCAAGAAGGACGGCGGCGAGATCGTCGAGGCGGTGCGCGTGCCGCTGCAGAACCCCGACTTCGCGCCGTTCCTGCAGCGTGTGCTCGACGCCAAGCCTGACGCCATCTTCGTCTTCGTGCCGTCGGGCGTCGGCTCGCTGTTCATGAAGCAGTTCGCCGACCGCGGCCTCGCCGAAGCCGGCATCAAGTTGATCGCCACCGGCGACGTCACCGACGACGACCTGCTCAACAAGATCGGCCAGCCGGCGCTGGGCGTCATCACCGGCCACTTCTATTCGGCAAACCACGACAGCCCGGAGAACAAGGCCTTTGTCGCCGAGGTCAAGAAGGCCAATGACGGCATGCGGCCGAACTTCATGTCGGTCGGCGGCTACGACGCAATGGCGCTGGCCTACAAGGCGCTGGAGAAGACCGGCGGCGACACCGACGGCACCAAGCTGATCGAGGCGATGAAGGGCATGGAATGGGTCAGCCCGCGCGGCCCGATCATGATCGATCCGGCGACCCGCGACATTGTGCAGGACATCTATATCCGCGAGGTCAAGGAAGTCGACGGCGAACTCTACAATGTCGAGTTCACCAAGTTCGACAAGATCCGCGACCCCTTCGCCGTCGCGCCGTAAGCGCCAGGCTGTCTTCGCGGCGCGGCGGGACAGTTCCGCCGCGCCAACACCGCGGGTGCCCATGCTGACCATCCTCTTCGACGGCGTCGCCTATGGCATGCTGCTGTTCATCCTGGCATGCGGCTTGTCGATCACGCTCGGCCTGATGAACTTCGTCAACCTGGCGCATGGCGCCTTCGCCATGGCCGGCGGCTACATCACCGTGGTGATGATGAACCGCTACGGCATCTCGTTCTACTGGTGCCTGCCCGCCGCCTTCGTCATCACTGCGATCGTCGGCGCGATCCTCGAACGCACGCTGTACAGGCATCTCTACAAGTCGGCGCATCTCGACCAGGTGCTGTTCTCGATCGGCCTTGTCTTCATGGCGATCGCGGCGGTCGACTATCTGATGGGCGGCCAGCAGCAGCTGATCAACCTGCCGCCGGAACTGCGCGGCCGCTTCGACTTCCTCGGCGTCGGCATCGGGCGCTACCGGCTGTTCATCATCATCATCTGCGCCATCCTCGCGGTCGCCCTGCAACTGGCGCTGACCCGCACCCGCTTCGGCAGCCAGTTGCGCGCGGCGGTCGACGACGGGCGCGTGGCGCGCGGGTTGGGCATGAATGTCTCGCTGATCTTCGTCACCACCTTTGCCGTCGGTTCCGGGCTCGGGGGCCTCGGCGGCGCGCTCGGCGCCGACCTGATGGGGCTCGATCCGAACTTCCCGCTGAAGTTCCTGATCTATTTCATGATCGTCGTCACCGTCGGCGGCACCTCGTCGATCACCGGCCCGTTCGTCGCGGCACTTCTGCTCGGCATCGCCGATGTCGCCGGCAAATACTACGTTCCGCAGCTCGGCGCCTTCATCATCTACGCGGTGATGATCCTGGTGCTGATCCTGCGCCCGCATGGCCTGTTCTCGCGCGAGGGCGGCCGATGAGCGCCGAGAACCGCACCGCCGCCGGACAGGCGCGTGACCTGCTCGCCCGCGCCGAGCGCTGGCAGATCTGGGAGATCGGGCTCTGGCTGGTCGCCGTCGGGGCGATCTTCGTCCTGCCGTCGCACATGCTGATCCTGACCGAGATCGCCATCCTGGCGCTGCTTGCCGTCTCGCTCGACCTGATCCTGGGCTATGCCGGCATCGTCTCGCTCGGCCATGCCGCCTTCTTCGGCCTTGGCGCCTATGCCGCCGGCCTGTTCGCGAAGCACGGCATGACCGAGCCGGTGACGGGCCTGCTCTTCGCCGGCGCGGTGAGCGGCCTGTTCGGCCTGGCGTCGAGCTTTCTCGTGCTGCGCGGCTCAGACCTGACGCGGCTGATGACGACCTTCGGCGTCGCGATGCTGCTGGCGGAACTCGTCAACCAGATGGCGTGGCTGACCGGCGGCGCCGACGGCTTGAGCGGCGTCACGATCACGCCGATCCTCGGCCTGTTCGAATTCGACCTGTGGGGCCGCACCGGCTACATCTACGCGCTGGCCGTGCTGATGGTGCTGACCCTCGTCGCGCGGCGCATCGTCAACTCGCCCTACGGCCTGTCGCTGAAGGCGATCAAGCGCAACGCCACCCGGGCCGCGATGCTCGGCGTGTCGCCCAACCGCCGGATCGTCATCGTCTACACGATCGCCGCCGCCTATGCCGGGATGGCGGGGGCGCTGCTGACGCAGACCACCAGCTTCGTCTCGCCCGACGTGCTGGCGTTCCACCGCTCGGCCGACGTGCTGCTGGTGCTGGTGATCGGCGGCGCCGGCTATCTCTATGGCGGCATCCTCGGCGCCATCGTCTTCACCATCCTGCGCGACTGGCTGTCGGTGATCACGCCGCAATATTGGATGTTCTGGATCGGCCTGATCCTGATCATCATCGTCATGGTGGGGCGCGAGCGGGTGACGCGGTGGCAGACGCTGCTGCCGGGCTCCGCGGCCAGCCGCGAGATCAAGGCGCGCAAGGCGGCCCAGGCGGCGGGGGATATTCGATGACCCCCGCGCTCGAAACCCGCAACCTGACGAAACGCTTCGGCAGCTTCGCTGCGACCAGCGACGTGTCGCTGAGCGTCCGCCCCGGCGCGCGGCACGCGCTGATCGGACCGAACGGCGCGGGCAAGACGACGCTGATCAATCTGCTGACCGGCGTGCTGGCGCCGAACGGCGGGCAGGTGCTGCTGGGCGGCGAGGACATCACCGGACTGCCGGCGCATGCCCGGGTGAAGCGCGGCCTGTCGCGCACCTTCCAGATCAACCAGCTGTTCGGCGACTTCACGCCGCTCGACTCGGTCATGCTGGCGATCAGCGAGCGGGAGGGGCATGGCCGGCACGGCTGGCGCGCGCTGTCGGCCGACCGCGCGATCGCCGACCGGGCGGCGGCGCTGCTTGAGCGCTTCCGGCTGGCCGACGTGATGGGCTCGGCGACGACGCTCCTGCCCTACGGCAAGCAGCGCCTGCTGGAGATCGCGCTGGCGATCGCGACCGAGCCGAAGGTGCTGCTGCTCGACGAACCTGCGGCGGGCGTGCCGGAGGAGGAGCGGCACGAGGTGCTGGGCATCGTGCGCGACCTGCCGGCCGACGTCACCGTCGTGCTGATCGAGCACGACATGGATCTCGTCTTCTCCTTCGCCGACCGGATTTCCGTGCTCGTCGGCGGCGCGCTGTTCGCGGAGGGGACGGTCGCCGAGATCTCGGGCGACGCGCGGGTCAAGGCGATCTATCTCGGGGAGGACGCTTAGTGGCGGCGCTCCTCAAGATCGAGCAACTGGTCGCCGGCCATGGCGACGCGCGCGTGCTGGAGAAGATCGATCTCTCGCTGGAGCAGGGCCGCTCGCTGGCGCTGCTCGGCCGCAACGGCGCCGGCAAGACGACGCTGCTCGACACGATCGTCGGCGTCACCACGCATCATTCCGGCACGATCCATCTCGACGGACGGGACATTACGCGCCTGCGCGCCGAGGCCCGCGCGCCGCTCGGCATCGGCTGGGTGCCGCAGGAGCGCAACATTTTTCGGTCGCTGACCGTCGAGGAGAACCTGACCGCGAGCGCGCGAAAAGGCCCGTGGGACACGACGCGGGTCTACGCGATGTTCCCGCGGCTCGCCGAGCGGCGCAGGAACCTCGGCAGCCAGCTTTCGGGTGGCGAGCAGCAGATGCTGGCCGTCGGCCGGGCGCTGATGCTCAACGGCCGCCTGCTGCTGCTCGACGAGCCGCTCGAGGGCCTCGCCCCGATCATCGTCGACGAACTTCTGGCGGCGCTGCGCCGCATCGTCACGGACGAGGGCATGTCGGCGATCATCGTCGAGCAGAAAGCGCGCAAGGTGCTGCCGCTGACGGACGACGCCGTCGTGCTGGAGCGCGGCGCGGTGACCTTTCGCGGGCAGTCGGCGGAGCTGCTGGCGGCGCCGGAGAGGCTGGATGCGCTGCTGAGCGTGTAGCCGGCTGGAGGTCAAACAGGCCGTCCTTCCGGGACCGCGCAGCGGAACCCGGAAACCAGCGCGCCGGCCTCGACTGTCGAGTCTCGCCTTGCAGCGTTCCGCTCTGGATTCCGGCTCCCGCTCCGCGGTGCCGGAATGACGGCCGGCGCCTCCCTCACGACGTGTCCCGGCACTCCAGCGCGAAGGACGCGTAGTCGTGCAGCTTGCCGAGGATGTGGTGCACCTCGTGGGAGCGGCGTTTGCGCTGGCCGGGCGGGCGGCCGGTGCGCAGCGCGCCGATGCGGCGGCGCTTTCCGGCCGCGCGCTCGCGGGCGTTGCGCGCTTCCCAGCGGGCGAAACGGCGCGCCTGCGCCGGCAGATCGTCCAGTGCGCGCCCGAGCGCCGCCAGCCGGCGGCCGAGCAGCATCCCGTCGACCAGGTCGTCGCGGCTGCGCGGCACGATCGGATGCGGCGCGGCCACGCCGGGCGCCCAGATGCGCGGGACGCTGGTGCGGACCGGCTGCCGGCGCAGCACGACGCGGCGGAGCGGATCGAGGAGAGGGAAGGCGGGCGGACGAGGAGTCTTGCGGTCGCCTACCAGTGCGTCAGGCGAGGCGTAGCTACCCCCACCCTTTATCCCTCCCCACAAGGGGGAGGGGGTCGCCAACGCCGCGGGTTTCCCCTCCCCCTTGTGGGGAGGGGACAGGGGTGGGGGTATGGCAAGGCCAAGGTTGACCACGACGCTGCCCGGCCAGCGCAAGGGAGGCGGCCTGGGCTTGCGCCGGCGCGGCGGCGGCAGCGGCGCCATGGGCAGCCGGCGCGCCGTCAGGATGACCAGCCGCCGCGCCGCCGATTCCGCCGGCCGCAACAGCCGCAGCACGGCGAGGCGCAGATGGCGCGGCAGCGTCGGCCCGCCGCCGAGACAGGCGGCGAGCGCCACGAGCGACGCCAGGACGCCTTGCAGCGCCTGGCGGTGTTTCTCGATGATCGCAGGCCACTCCATGGCAATCTCCGCGCGCAGTCGTTGGCGGGGATTGTGGGGCAGGGGGCGGAGGGGGTGGATAGAAAAAGTGCAGCGGAAAGAAAAGAGTTAATCATAACAGTCAGTTAGATCATTCTATCGTTGTGAGAGCGGCGAATCTGTCCACCTCCAAGAAGGAATGGTGGAGAGGAGGCTGGATGGGCTGCGAATGTGCAAGGGGAGGACGATGCATCATTAGCTCCTGCGGGATGATGAGAGTCTATCCTCACGTCCTTCGGACGCGTTACCTGTGAATTCTGAGAATTCCCGGAGGACTACATGCCGCATTTGTCTTGTTAACCCATATGTTTCGCGTAGCATCGTTCGCGCCGGAGCAACGATTCCGCCCGAGGTTTAGTGTTGCTGAACGAACTCCCAAAATTGAAGAGCTCTGTGCCCGGGCAGTACCTAGGATATGGTCTCCAACCTATCCGGCTCTGTTTCTATCTAATGAATGAGGCGAGCGGTTCCAAGATCTCTCTTGAGAATCTTGATGATGTTGCGATCCATCACAAGTCTGGCTCGTTTGTATTGGAGCAATCAAAGAGCGCGCTCTCTGGAAACCCAGCCTCCAATAAGTCGGTTGAGCTCTGGAAAGCACTGTCCAATTGGGCTGTCTTGCCAAAGCAAATATTTGATTCTGTCGATTTATTTCGATACTACGTAACACCGTTAAAGGGTGGTGACATAATTCACGAATTAAACGACGCGAAGGACGCACGTAAAGCCGCGCTTCTCTTGAAACGTTTCAAGACAAAGAGTTTCCTGGGAACGCCTGGCGTAGGCGCTGAGCCGCTGATCGCCAAATTTTTGGCGGCAGGCGATGAAGTCTGCTTGAGGGTCATCGAGCGGTTTGAATTGGTATCGGAGGATGATCCGCTCGAAGTCATAAGGGGAAAGCTAATTGCGACTCTCCCGGAGGAGAATCTTGACCAGTTTTGTGAAGCAGCGATCGGGATGGCGAAGGCCGATGCTGAGAGCCTGATTCGTAGAGGCAAAGAACCCCTCATAGAAACAGGCGCGTTTCGACGAAAGCTGCGCGCGTTCATAAGAAAGTACGATTTTTCTAACTTGCTCGCGCCAACGACCAGTGCGCCAGCAGATTATCAGATTAGCGACACTCTGACGAGGCAGCCTACCTTTGTAAGACAACTGTCTGCAATTGAAGCCTCCCCGAAGCTGATGGTTACCGCAGTAAGCGACTTTCTTCGAGCGACAGCAGATAAAGTGACGTGGGCAGACGCTGGTAGTATCTTGGAAGCGAGCTTGGACGAGCTTGACGAGTCGCTCATTCGTCACCACGAACTAACCACAGACGAGTTGTCAGACACCCATGCCGAGCTAGATGCGCTGCAGCGTGGTCGTCAGCTATACCGCCGATGCATCGAGTTGCAGATGCCGCTCGAGGGCAGAACGCTTCCGATCTATTTCGTCGCGGGCGAGTACAACTGCCTCGCGGATGACCGCCGTCTCGGATGGCATCCTGATTACCTCTCATTGTTTCCGCTGAGGTCTTCATGACAGGGAGTGCCCCTTCGACTGTCGCGTTGGTTCAAAACCCGGCGCTTGGCGCGCTGCTCCTTTGGAGATTCGGCAAGTCATATCAGGAGGAGCGCATCGTTGATGCGGCCCAGCTTCACTCGTTCTTCGTGATCCTTCCTCTTCTGTATCACGCGCCGACCCTTGAGTTGATTCGCTCTACGCTGTTGGGGTCGGGGCTTTCTCAGCTCGCAAGAAAACTCGGGGAAGAGCGCGAACTGCTGATCTCCATTCAAGCGCGGGCGTTGAAAATGCGCGAACTAACGCTGGCATCGGTCGGAACAGGCATTTCTAGCGGATTATTGCACCTGACTTACGAAACAGCGAGACTGCGTAGCAACGAAGCAAAGCCGCCAAAGGAGCCTGAGCGTTTGCGGCACCACATTTCCGGTGCAGACAAACTCGGGCGTTGGTTTGCAAGATTGTCTCAAGATCAAGCCCTTTCCCTTTTATGGGTGGAGGTCTGACAATGCACTTCCAAATCCTTAGTCTGATACTTTGGCCGAAAGGCGATTATGCCCCACGAGTGCTAAGTTTCGAGCCTGGAATGGTGAACGTGATCACTGGCGCATCGAAGACGGGAAAATCAGCCGTCATTCCGATAATTGACTATTGTCTGGCGTCGGGAAAATGCAGCATCCCTGTCGGCACAATACGGAAGTCATGTTCGTGGTTTGGCATTATCGTAAACACGCTTGAAGGCAAAAAATTGCTGGCTCGACGTGAGCCCGGCGAAGCGAAGCAAACCGGCGACATGTTTGTGCTGGAGGGGGATGAAATTGAAATCCCCGAGCGGATCGTCGAAAAGAACTTTAGCGCTGATATGGTGAAACGGAAGCTTGATCAGCTTTCAGGCTTGTCCTCGCTACGCATTAATCCAGATTCAGACGCCGCCTTTCAATCGCGGATAAGCTTTCGCGATTTGATGGCATTCAACTTTCAACCTCAGTACATTGTGGCGAATCCGCTTGCTCTGTACTTTGGTGCAGACTCGTCAGAGCACAGGGAAAAGCTCAAGAACATCTTCCCATATGTCTTAGGTGCCTTGACACCGGAGATGGTCGCCGCCCGCTGGGAGATAGATCGTCTTCAAAGCGCTCTGCGGCAGGCCGAAGCTGCACTCGCGACCGTGAAGAAAGCAGTTCGGGCTTGGCAGGCCGAGACAGACGGGTGGCTTCGCCAAGCGCTCGAATTGGGTCTGTTACCCCGGGACACCACTATGCCAGGGGATGATCCGAATAGAACCCTAGATCTACTAAGGGATGCCACCCGCGCTGATACGCGGGTGTCGTTTGCAACCGTCTCATCAATAGAGCGATCTCTGCGTCAGTTGGAAGTATTACAGAACCGCGAGGCGGAGACTGCTGCCAAGCTTTCTATCCTAAGGCAGAATCTTGCTGAAATGGAACGTCTCGTTGATAGCAGCAGAAAGTTCGGGGGTGCTATTCGTATTCAAAAAGACCGCTTAGACATAGCCAATTGGCTAAAGTCCAGAAAGCCGGTTGGGCAGGACCCGATCGTAAATCTTTCAGACGGCAGAGAGAAGCTTGATGCGCTGGTTCAAGCGTTATCCGGTATCGAAATACAATTGCGTACGCAGCCTAGCCTGTCCGATGCCTTCGACAAGGAGCGGCTACGCATCCGCGCTGACCTAGAAGCTGCCACAAGAGACTTATCCGCTGTCCGCCAGGAAATCACGCTTCTTGAGCGTCGCTCCGAAGAGGTGACGGCATCCACCTATCGTCGCGATCGTATAGAACGCTTCCTCGGGCGGCTTGAGCAAGCGCTTGAGACTTTCGAACGCGCTGAGGATGGCGGCGCTCAGGCGGAGGAGATCAGTCGCTTGCTAGGATTGATTGACGAGCAAAAGGCGATTTACTCCGAACAGCAGGTCTCAAGGCGGACAGATAATGCCCTTCGATATGTTGCTCAGATAGCAGCCACCATTCTTCCCAAGCTCGACGGAGAGTGGCCTAGCGCGCCGATCGAGGTGTTGATCGACGACCTTACTATTCGTGTCGTTCATATCGATCGAAAGGACTATCTTTGGGAAATCGGCAGCGGAGCAAACTGGTTAGCATATCACGTCGCCGTCACTCTTGCGTTGCAGCGGTTCTTCCGAGAGCTTCCCAATCATTGCGTACCAGGGTTTCTAATCTATGATCAGCCTAGCCAGGTGTATTTCCCGACGGGTTTCGACGGTCCGGCACGCGATGCACCTCGGCGCACCCGCGACCAAGACATTGCAGCCGTTCGTGCAGTCTTTAGTGCAATAGCCGACGAAATTGTCCAAGCCAGAGGTCAGCTGCAAGCGATCATACTCGATCACGCCGGCGATGATGTCTGGGGGGATTTGTTGGGTGTAGTCCGAGTTGCAGAGTGGCGCGGCGACGATGCGCTCGTTCCCCAACTTTGGCTGTCAGGTTCTGACGCCGCTTAGGCACCTGATTGGTGCGCTCAAAAACTGACCTTTCCTGATCGAGCCTTGGCAAACGAAAACGGCGCCCTTTCAGGCGCCGTTTCCATGTCGAGGCGCTATCGCCCCCTACTTCTTCGTCCGCCAGCTGTCCGCATAGTTCTCGCGGGCTTCCGCCGCAAACGGGGTCGGCGACACGCGCACCCGGATTTCGGCCTGCTTGTGGCGTTCGGTCGAGGTCTTGCCGGAGCCGCCGTCGGGTTCGCCCCAGATCATCGTCAGCACGTCGCCTTCCTGCACGTCGGCGTCGACGACGCCCAGCGAGAGCATCGAGCGTTCGTTGTAGCTGTAGCCGTTGAACATCGACATGCCGACCATCTTGTCGCCATGCATCACCATGTCGGCGCTGGTCGAGGCGTAGTTCGGCTGCGGGAAGTCGATCCACTTGTAGTGGTCCTCGCCCGGCTGGAAGGCCGAGGCGATGACCTTCACCACGTCCTCGGCGTTCCACTGGAAGGTGACCTTCTTGCGGTTTTTCGCGGTCTTCAGCTTTTCCAGCGCCGGCTTGCCGATGAAGTCGGACTTCCAGCCGATGTAGAAGCCGTAGCCGAGCTCGAACGGGTTGACGTAATAGTCCTCGATGTTCTTCGAGACGAAGCTGCCGCCGATGGCGCCCGAGGCTTCGTAGCTGTCGGCGCCGAGCCAGTCGCGATAGTCCTTCATCATGCCGTCGCCGGTGTAGATGCCCGGCAGCGGCGAGGGGATCCAGCCGGATTCCAGCGTGTTGGTCGAATAGGCGCGGCTGCCGACCTGGTGCAGGTCGACGCCGGCGGCGCGGGCCGACTCGAGGATGGTCGAGCGGATGTATTCGAGGTCGGCGTACGGGCCCCAGATCTCGAGGCCGGGCGCGCCGGCCATGCCGTGGCGCAGCGCCTGGACGCGCTTCGAGCCGACATTGATCCACTCGACGTGGAAGAACTTGACGTCCGGCACCGGGCCGCCGTTCATCTTCTCGAAGATCTTGTTGGCTTCCGGGCCCTGGATCTGGAAGCGGTAATGGGTGCGGTAGATCGCCTTGCCGTCGGGCCGCGACATCGAGCGCGGGTCGCGGTGGAGGCGGACCTTCCAGGTGCCGATCGCCTGCTGGAACTGCACCCAGTTGGCGGTGGGGGCGCGGCCGACGAGGATGAACTTGTCCTCGCGCTCGCGGAAGATGATCATGTCGCCGATGACATGGCCGGCGGGCGTGACGGGCACGAAGTGCTTGGCGCGGTTGAGATCGAAATTGGCGAAGGAATTGATGCCGACATGGTCGAGGAAGGCGGCCGCGTCAGGGCCCTCGACGATCAGCTCGTCCATGTGGTGCGACTGGTCGAACAGGACGGCGCTGTCGCGCCAGGCCTTCTGCTCGGAACGCCAGTTGGTGTATTCCGGCGCGACGACCGGGTATACATACATGCCGATCTTGGAATTGCGCAGCAGCTCGACCGTGTTGCCTTTCTCGGCCAAAACGTCGCTCAGGCTTGATCTTTTCATGTGAAGTCCTCCCTATTGGATGGCGGCATGTATACATGAAAGCCAGCCAATGGCTAGATGCCCGGGGCATTTTTTGGGCAGCGCCAGCCTGAAAAGGAGCGGAAACCGCTCAGTTGCGCATGAGCGCGAGGCCCTTGATCTGGCCGATCAGGGTCGGGTCCTGCGCCAGTATGTAGTCGAGGTTGCGTCTTGCGGTGCGGGCATGCTCGCGGGCGATGTGCTCGGCGCGGCTGCTCTCGCGCGCCTCGATGGCGTCGACCAGCGCGCGGTGCTGCTCCTGCGCGACGCGCAGCGACCGGCGGAAGGTCTCGATGTTCGCCCGGTCGGGCAGGAAGGCCGAGGGCGAGGCGAAGGGCAGCGCCGAGGCGCGCTCGACCTCGCGGCCGATGATCTTGCTGCCGGCGAGGCGGGCGAGTTCGTGGTGAAACTGGCCGTTGAGGTCCGAATAGGAATCGAAGTCGACATCGTCGAGCGTCTCGCCGAAGCAGCCGTCGAGCGCGGCGAGCGTCGCCTTGATCTGCTTCATGGCGGCGGGCGCCACGCCGCGCTCGGCGGCGAGCCGGGCAGCCGTCCCCTCCATCACGCCGCGGATCTCGATCGAATCGATGACATCGTCATAGGTGAAGACGCGGACGACGAAGCCGCCATTGGGCAGGCGCTCGAGCAGGCCTTCCTCGGCGAGCCTCGACATTGCCTCGCGGACGGGTGTGCGGGAAATCTCCAGCGCTTCGGCCAGCGGCACCTCGAACAGCCGCATGCCGCCCTGGAACTCGCCGCTGATGATCTTCTCGCGCAACTGGATGACGGCGCGGCGGCCATGCGTCGCGGCTTCGCTTTCTTTCATGTGATGCTCCCTCTCGGCGGGTTCTATAGCATAGCAAAACCGGCGGTGGCAGGCGCGCCGGACGAGAGCTCTACTTGGAAAACACCACCGTCTTCTGGCCGTTGATCAGCACCCGGTCCTCGAGATGCGAGGCGACGGCGCGGGCAAGCACGCGGCGCTCGATGTCGCGGCCCTTGCGGACGAGATCGTCCGGGCGGTCGGCATGGCTGACGGCCTCGACATCCTGGCAGATGATCGGGCCTTCATCGAGATCGCCGGTGACATAGTGGGCGGTGGCGCCGATCATCTTGACGCCGCGCTCATGCGCCTTGTGGTAGGGTTTCGCACCCTTGAAGCCGGGCAGAAACGAGTGGTGGATGTTGATGCAGCGGCCGGAGAGAAAGCCCGAAAACTCGTCCGACAGAACCTGCATGTAGCGCGCCAGCACGACGAGTTCGGCGCCCGTGTCCTCGATCAGCGCGCGGATCCGCGCTTCCTGCTGCCGTTTGGTGTCCTTGTCGATCGGCAGGTGATGATAGGGGACGCCGTCCATCAGCGTCAGGTTCAGAGCCTCGCGCGGATGATTGCCGACGACGCCCACCGCCTCCATGTTGAGCTCGCCGATGCGCATCCGGTAAAGCAGGTCGCCGAGGCAATGATCGAACTTCGACACCAGCAGCAGCACTTTCCGCTTCCGCCCGGCGGGGCGCAGCGTCAGGTCGAGGCTGAAGCGCGCGATCTCGGCGCCGATCGCGTCGCGGAACGCCTGTTCCGGCCCCGCCATCGAAAACTCGACGCGCATGAAGAACATGCCGGTTTCGGCGTCGTCGAACTGGTGCGCCTCGGTGATGTCCCCGCCATGCGAGGCAATGCGGGTCGCCACGGCGGCGACGATGCCGCTCTGGTTCCGGCAGCGGAGCGTCAGGATGTACTGGGTCATGGGTTTCTCTCGTGGAAGCGGGAACGGGTCAGCCGTAGACATAGCCGTCGAACAGCTTTCGCGCCGTGCGCAGCACCGCAGCTTCGGTGACGACGCCGTCGCGCACGGTGACGATGACGGTCATCTCGCCGGTCGGATGCTCGACGGAGATCGCTTTCCCGTCGCCGGGCGGAATCGTCGCGACGCGCGCGGCCGGGCCTCCCGGCAGCAGGCAGGCGGTGGCGACGCTGACCGCGCCAAGCACGCCGATCGTGTCGTGGCACTTGTGCGGGATGAACGTGCGGGTCGACAGCGCGCCGCCGGCTCTTGCCGGCGAGACCATCGTCATCTTCGGCACAGACTTTTGCGCGACGTCGCCGAGATTCATCAGCGGCCCCGCCTGCAGGCGGATGGCTTCGAGTCTGGCGCGCAGGGGCGCGTTGGCGTCCAGCGCTTCCGGCGTCTCGGCGCCGTCGATGCCGAGGTCGCTGGCCAGCATGACGACGCAGGGCATGCCGTTGTCGATCAGCGTGCAGTCGACGCTGTCGATGCGGTCCACCGCGTGGCCGGTCGGCAGCAGCGCGCCGCAACTCGAGCCGGCGGTGTCGGCGAAGGCGATCGGCACCGCGGCGGACGTGCCCGGCACGCCGTCGATGCGTGCGGCGCCGGCATAGGAGACTTTGCCGCCGGGTGTCGCGATGCGGGCGACGGCGACCTGGCCAGTGTTCTCCATGAAGATGCGCACCGGCGTCTCGCCGTCGGCGGCCGCGACCAGCCCCCGCTCGATGGCGAAGGGGCCGACGCCGGCAAGGATGTTGCCGCAGTTCTGCTGGTCAGTGACGACCGGCCTGTCGACGAAGACCTGCAGGAACAGATAGTCGACGTCGACGCCGGGGCGCTCCGACCGCTTCACCACCGCGACCTTGGAGGTCAGCGGATTGGCGCCGCCCATGCCGTCGATCTGGCGCGGATCGGGCGAGCCCATGGCGCGCAGCAGGAAGGCGTCACGCGCGGCGGTGTCGGCCGGCAGGTCTTCGGCGAGGAAATAGCCGCCCTTCGACGTGCCGCCGCGCATCCACATGCAGCGGATGGCGAGGTCAGCGGTGGACATGGCGGCTCCTCTTCTCCCCAGCGGGGAGAAGTGCCTCGCGAAGCGAGGCGATGAGGGGGACGTCGCCACCGCCTCGCCCCCTCATCCGGCCCTTCGGGCCACCTTCTCCCCGCTGGGGAGAAGAGGAGGCACGAGCTTCACACATATTTCAAACCCTTCTCGGCCAGCCGCTCGCGCATCTTGTAGATGTCGAGGCCGAGTTCGCCTTTCGCCAGCCGCGTGCGCTTGCCCTCTTCCGCCGCCACCCGCGCCTCGGCCTTGTCGGCGACGGCGGCCGCGTCCTCGCGGCGGACGACGCAGACGCCGTCGTCGTCGGCGACGATCACGTCGCCCGGATGGATCAGTGCGCCGGCGCAGACGATCGGCACGTTCACCGAGCCGAGCGTCTCCTTGACTGTCCCTTGCGCGAAGATCGCTTTCGACCAGACGGGGAATTTCATCGCGGTCAGGTCGGCGACGTCGCGCACGCCGGCGTCGATGATCAGGCCTCTGCAGCCGCGCGCCTGCGCCGAGGTGGCGAGCAGGTCGCCGAAATAGCCGTCCTCGCAGGGGCTGGTCGGCGCGAGGACGAGGATGTCGCCGGCTTTCAATTGCTCGATTGCCACATGCAGCATCCAGTTGTCGCCGGGCGGGGCGGAGATCGTCACGGCGCTCGCCGCCAGCCGCGCGCCGGAATAGATCGGCCGCATGTGGCTGGCGAGCAGCCCGGTGCGGCCCTGCGCCTCATGCACGGTGGCGACGCCACAGGCCGCCAGCCGATCGATGACCGACTGTTCGGCCCGCGCGATGTTCTGGACGACGACGCTCATTGACGGCCCTCGCTCGGCACCAGCGTTTCGACCACGTGCGGGAACACCGCCTCGTAGGCCTCGCCGTAGACGATCTTCTTGTCGCTGTTGCGCGCCGCCTGGACGCCGCGCTGCTGGGCGACGCGGGTGTAATAGTCCCACAGATGTTCCTGGCCGGCCATGCACTCGATCGCCGCGCGCTTCTTGGCCCAGACGTCGGTGATGTCGAGGAAGGTGTTGGGCATCCAGCGGCACTGTTCGGGCTGGTGCGGCTCGAACAGGAACACCGGTGGCGCGCCGATCACTTTCTCGTCCGGATTGTGCCCATGCGCCTGCGCGGTGATGCGGGCATGCTGGGTGAAGGCGCTGACCTCCGGGTGGTCGCGGTTGTAGGGGTCTTCGCGGGAATGGGTAAGCACGAAGGCGGGATGGAGCTTGCGATAGAGATCGACCAGGCGGAACAGCGCCTCGTCGTCGAGGTTCAGCGGGTAGTCGCCGAGATCCCAGAACTGGATGTCGGCGGCGCCGAGCGCCTTCGCGGCGTTCTCGGCCTCGCGCTGGCGCTCGCTCTTCACCTTGTCCAGCGTCATGCCCGCCTGCCGCCACAGCTTGGCGCTTTCGCCGCGCTCGCCATAGGAGAGGCAGACCACGGTGACGGCGACGCCCTGTTCCTGATGCAACGCGATCGCGCCACCGCAGCGCCAGACGAAATCGGCGGAATGGGCGGAGATGATGAGGGCGGTCTTGGCGGTCATGTGTGGTCCATTTTTGGTAAAGTTTTCTGGAAACGACTCCAATGACGGGGAGCGGGACTTGGCACGGCAAGCGCATGTAGCTTGTAGCACCGCCCCCTCCACCGCCTTCGGCGGTCCCCCTCCCCCGTAAACGGGGGAGGATATAGGGCGTGCCGCACGACCCGTTGCTGATCCTCCCCTGCGAAGCGGGGGAGGGGGACCGCCCAAGGCGGTGGAGGGGGCGTCGCGCAGCCCATCACACCTTCTCCACCGGCGGCGTGCCGTGGGTGTGGAACGTCTCGATCGTCTTCAGGCCCCAGGCCTGGCCCTTTTTCCGCTCGGTCTCGGTCCAGGTGATGGTCTGCCAGTCGGGACGCAGGATCAGGCGCGCGCCGGCATTGGCCAGTTCGACGCGGTTGCCGGCCGGCTCCCAGACATAGAGGAAGAAGGTGCCCTGGATGGCGTGCTTGTGCGGGCCGGTCTCGATGTGGACGCCGTTCTCGAGAAAGATGTCGGCGGCGCGCAGGATGTCCTCGCGCTGGTCGACCGCGTAGGTGACGTGGTGGAATCGCGCCTTCGCGCCCTTGGCGTGGTCCTCGGTGCAGGCGAGGTCGTAGCTCTTGTTGTTGATGGTGAACCAGCAGCCGCCGAGCCGGCCGTTGTCGAGCCGGATCTGCTCGGTGACGCGGCTGCCGAGGCAGGCGACCATGAAGTCGCGGAACACCGAGACGTCCGACGCCAGCAGGTTGAGGTGATCGATCCGGCGCGGGCAGGCGCCGCGACCGTGATAGCGCTGGGCGATGTTCTTGAGCGCCGACCGCTCCTCCGGCGGGGCTTCGTAGACGCGCGCGTCGTAGTAGAGCTCGAAGACATGGCCGTCCGGATCGGCAAAGCGGTAGGCGCGGCCGTGGCCGGCGTCGCCGTCCACCCAGCCGATGCCGAACCCCTTCGCCTCGATGGCGGCGACGCGGCGGGCCAGCGCCTCGGGCGACGACGTGCGGTAGGCGATGTGGCCGACGCCGGTCGTGTGGTGCCGGGTCAGCTTCAGCGTGTGGAATTCGTAGTCGTCAAAGGCGCGCAGATAGGCCGAGTCATCGTCGACCAGGCTGGCGGTCAGGCCGTAGACTCGGGTGAAGAAGTCGAGGCTCTCGTCGAACCTGTCGGTATACAGCTCGACATGGCCGAGATGCGCGACGTCGAAGCAGGGCTCCGTCATGGTCTGCACCATCCTGCATACATGCCGCTTGAGCAACCAACCGTCATAACGCTCCTCCCTCGCAACCCTGTTTCACTCTGCCACGGAGCGAACTTCCATGAAATCCGCTGCTTCCAACACGAGCCGCCGGTCTCCTCCCGGGTTTCCGAATTGCCGGCAAGTGGCCATCTTCAAGCGTCAGGCATACATCCTTGGCCGTCCAGTTGATCGTTTCAGCCGAAAATCAGCACATGCGAGTCGATTCCGGATTGATCTGAACACCATCATGTATACATTCTAGCCGAGGCGAGGCTCCTTGGAAAGTGACATGTGATGACGATTATCGATCTCCTCAATCGTTCCCGCAATCCGGCGGCGAAGCCTGTCCCGACAAATCTCGACGAGAGCTGGTCGATCGAAGTGATGCCGCGGACGGCCGCCAAGATCGATGATTTCCGCGCCCTCCTGCCGGCCGGCACGCGTGTCTACATTGCGCATATCGCCGGCACGCCGATCGAGGACATGGTGGCGACGGCCAAGCGCCTCGCTGGCGAGGGCTTTTCGGTGATGCCGCACCTCCCGGCGCGGCTGATCGCGGACGCGGCCATGCTGGACGACTGGCTGCGGCGCTACCAGGGAGAAGCAGGCGTGACCCAGGCGCTGCTGCTCGGCGGCGGCGTGTCGACGCCGGCCGGCCAGTTCGACAGCTCGATCCAGATGATCGAGACCGGGCTGTTCGACCGCCACGGTTTCAGCCGGCTGCACGTCGCCGGGCATCCCGAGGGCAACAAGGACATCGACCGCGACGGCTCGACCAGGGGAGTGGACGCGGCGCTACTGTGGAAGCAGGACTTTTCCGCGCGCACCGATGCCACGATCGCCATCACGACGCAGTTCGCCTTCGACGCCAAGGTGGTGATCGACTGGGCCGAGCGCATCCAGCGCGCCGGCGTGACGCTGCCGATCCATGTCGGCATCGCCGGCCCCGCCAAGCTGCAGACGCTGATCAAGTTTGCGATCGCCTGCGGCGTCGGCCCGTCGCTGAAGGTGCTGCAGAAGCGCGCCATGGACCTGAGCAAGCTGCTCCTGCCCTACGAGCCGACGGATGTCGTCCGACAACTGATGGCGCACAAAGCGCATGCGCCGGCCAGCCTGATCGAGACGCTGCACATGTTCCCGCTCGGCGGCATCCAGGCCGCTGCCGACTGGATGCGCGACAACACGGTCGTCGAGCCGACCCGCGCAGTCGGGTAAGTCCGCCGCCGGCGGATCGCCGCTGGTCCAATCTTATTGGCACAGCTTCCACAACGCTCCGGTGCGATTGTGTTGCATTGTCCCGGCAACGCGATGCGCCTCGCCAGCCCGGCGGCGCGCACGGAGGCGGGCATGGACAAGACGACGAGCGGATGGGTCAACGGATTCGTTGGCGTGCTGATCTTCAGCGGCTCGCTGCCGGCGACGCGGGTGGCGGTCATGGATTTCGATCCGGTCTTCCTGACCATGGCGCGGGCGGCGATTGCCGGGGTGCTCGGGCTCGCGCTGCTGCTGGCGTTTCGCGAGAAGCGGCCAGGGCGGGGAGATCTGGTCTCGCTCGTCATCGTTGCGCTCGGCGTCGTCGTCGGCTTTCCGCTGCTGACGGCGCTGGCGCTGCAGCGCATCACCTCCGCCCATTCGATCGTCTTCATCGGCCTCCTGCCGCTGGCGACGGCAATCTTCGGCGTGTTGCGCGGCGGCGAGCGGCCGCGTCCGGCCTTCTGGCTGTTCTCGTGCCTTGGCAGCGCCCTGGTCGCCGGCTTCGCGCTGGCGCAGGGCGTGACGGCGGCGCCTGTCGGCGACCTCTTGATGCTGGCGGCGATCGTCGTCTGCGGCCTCGGCTATGCCGAAGGCGCGAAACTGTCGCGCCGTCTGGGCGGCTGGCAGGTGATCTCGTGGGCGCTGGTGCTGTCGCTGCCGATCATGCTGGGACTGACGCTCTACATGCTGCCGGCGTCCTTCGCCGGCGTCGGCGGGCCGGCTTGGATCGGGCTCGCCTATGTGTCGCTGTTCTCGATGCTGATCGGCTTCGTGTTCTGGTATCGCGGCCTGGCGCAGGGCGGCATCGCCGCGGTCGGCCAGTTGCAGCTGCTGCAGCCATTCTTCGGCCTGGCGCTCGCCGCGACGCTGCTGGGCGAACAGGTCAGCCCGCTGATGCTGGTGGTGACGGTCGCCATCGTGGCCTGCGTCGCAGGCGCGAAGCGGTTTGCGACATGAGGGCGGCTAAGGGCGAATAATCCTGCGGTCGTCGATGGCGCGGCAGACACTCCGTCTTTCCGGGGCCGCGAAGCGGAACCCGGAATCCAGAGGATCGCCAGAGGAACGAAAAGCGCTGACGGACACTGGGCAAACGCAAGCGCTCTGGATTCCGGGTTCCGCTTCGCGGCCCGGAAAGACGGCGGAGGGGTATATGAACCCTACAATCCGAGCGGCAAGGTCAGCCGCTCGCCGAGGCTCCGGATCGTCCCGGCATCCGCATTGGCGAAGGCGAAGCGCAGGTAGGCTTCCTGGCCTCGGCCGAAGTATTCGCCGGGGATGACCAGCACGCCGGCGCGGGTGGCCAGCGCCTCGGCAACCACGCGCGACGGCGTCGCGCCGAACGGGTGGCGCACGAAGCCGAAATAGGCGCCGACGGCGCGCAGGTCCCAGCCTGGAAGGGCGGCCATCGTCTCGCGCAGTGCATCCGCCCGCGCGGCGATCTCGACGCGGTTGCCCTCCCGCCACGCAGCCAGCGCCGGGAGGCCGACGGCCACCGCCTGCTGCGGCGGACGCGGGGCGCAGATCTGCAGATTGTCCATGATCTTGGCCACCTCGGCGACCAGCTTCGGACCGGCGGTGATGGCGCCGAGGCGATGGCCGGGAATGCAGAAGGATTTCGAGAACGAGTAGAGCTGGATCAGATTGTCCTCCCAGCCGTCGCGGGCAAGCAGCCCGTGCGGCCGTTCCGCGCCCGGCGGCAGGAAGTCGCGATAGGTCTCGTCGACAATCAGCCAGATGCCCTTGGCGCGGCAGATGTCGAAGATCTGTTCCAAAAGGTGCGGCGGGTATACCGCGCCGGTCGGATTGTTCGGGCTGACGAGCGCGAAGGCTTTCACGCCCGGCACGATCGCAGCGGCCAGCCGCGCGGGGTCGGGGAGGAAGCCGCGCCCGGCGTCGCAATCGACATAGCCGATCCGTACGCCCAACATGGCCAGCGTCGTTTCGTGGTTGAAGTAGCACGGATTGGTCATCAGCACCGTGTCGCCGGGGCCGGCGACGGCCATCGCGCTGGCGAAGAAGGCCTGGTTGCAGCCCGAGGTGATGTGGACATTGGCCGGCGTCACGACGGCGGCGTAGAGCGCGGAGACATGCGCCGCATAGGCGTCGCGAAGCGAGCCATCGCCCTCGATCGCGCCATATCCGGCATTGTCCACCGACCGCGCGGCGTCGCCGAGCCAGCCGAGCAGGTCGGGATGCGGCGGATAGCCGGGCACCGCCTGCGACAGGTCGATCAGCGGACCGGCGCCGCCGCGATAGGCTTTCGCCCAGGCCTGGACGGCGGGGACCGGGGGCGGGGACTGGCCGGCGATCAGCGGGTTGAAATCGGGCATGCTCGAATTCCTGTCAGCGGAGCGGGGCGGCCGCGCGGCGCACCGTGCGGCGGGCGGCTGTCTGCGGTTCGGCGCGGGCGTCGTCCGCGGCGATGCGGTCGAACAGCCAGTCGATGAAGACGTTGACGATCGGCGCGGATTTCAGGTCGTTGCGGCAGGCGACGTAGAAATCGTCGACAGCCGGCACCGCGAGGTTGAACGGCGCGACAAGCTGGCCCCTGGCGAGCAGGCCGGCGGCCGTCACCGTGTCGCCGAGCGCCACGCCATGGCCATGCACCGCCGCTTCCAGCGCCAGCCGCGCGTCGCACATGTGGTGCTGATTCTTGCCGCGCATCAGGTCGCGCGCGTCGGCGGCGGCGAGCCAGGTGTGCCATTCGCGGCCTTCGTCGGCATGCAGGATGGTATGGTCGCCGAGATCGCGGATGGTGCGGATCGGGCGGTTGTTGATCAGGGTCGGGCTGACAACCGGGAACAGGTCGAGCTGGGTCCACAGCTTCACCCAGCAGTCGCTCCAGTTGCCGTCGCCATAGAGGATGCAGACGTCGACACCCGGCGCGTGGATATTGCCCGCGTCGTTGGAGGCGTCGAGCGTCAGGCGGATGTCCGGATACTGGGCGGTGAAGCTGCCGAGATGCGGGATCAGCCAGAACGACAGGAGCGCCGGCACGCAGTTGACCGTCAGCGCGCCGGAACTGGTCGGCCGCGTCATCCGCGCCGTGGCGGCCGCAATGCCGTCGAAGGCCGACGACACGGCGGGCAGGAGCTCGGCGCCATGCGCGGTCAGCCGCAGGCGCTGGCCGGCGCGCTCGAACAGCTTGACGTCGAGCGAGGCCTCCAGCGCCTTGATCTGGTGGCTGATCGCACCATGCGTGACGAACAGCTCGTTCGCCGCCTTGGTCAGCGAGCCATGCCGCGCCGTCGCCTCGAAGGCGCGCAAGGGGTTGAGAGGCGGCAGACGCTTCGCCATTCCGGGCCGGCTCCGACGGTTTCAGTTGTTAGTATTTCTCACATGAACGACGCTGACAATATCAATTGCGTTTTCATTCTCGTTGCCGCAATTTTGGCCATCGGAAGAAATTGCTGAAATGGTTTGCAGATAGACACCGACGCAAGCCAGCCGCTCGGGAGCACGGCCAATGGATTGGGACGCACGCAAGCTCGAGGCGCTGAAGGCCAAGTATGGCGAAAGCCATGGCGGCGAACTGTTCGACCCGAAATTCCGCCGCGTCGCCGACAAGATTTTCAACAAGACCGGCACGCGCCTGGCGCCCTATGCCGGCATTCCGACCTTCCTGACCGCGCCATACCTCCCGATCGATCCGGAGAACCCGGACTTCGGCGACCTGCAGGTGGCGATGGTCGGCGTGCCGATGGACCTTGGCGTCACCAACCGCACCGGGTCGCGCTTCGGGCCCCGCGCACTGCGCACAATCGAGCGGATCGGCCCCTACAATCACGTCCTCAACTGCGCGCCGACGCATGAACTGCGCGTCGCCGACATCGGCGACGTGCCCTTTGCCAGCCGCTACCGGCTGGAGCAGAGCCATGACGACATCGAGCGCCACATCAACCAAATCGTCGACGCGGGCGTCGTGCCGCTGTCGGTCGGCGGCGACCACTCGATCAGCCATCCGATCCTCAAGGCCGTCGGCAAGCACGGCCCGGTCGGCATGATCCACATCGACGCGCATTGCGACACCGGCGGCGCCTTCGACCAGACCAAGTTCCACCACGGCGGACCGTTCCGCAACGCCGTGCTCGACGGCGTGCTCGACCCGACGCGGACGATCCAGATCGGCATCCGGGGCTCGGCGGAATATCTGTGGGAATTCACCTACGAGTCCGGCATGACGGTGATCCATGCCGAGGAGGTTCCGGCGATGGGAATCCAGGCCGTGATCGCCAAGGCGCTAGCGATCGTCGGCGACGGGCCGACCTATCTCTCCTTCGACATCGACAGCCTCGACCCGGCCTTCGCGCCCGGCACCGGCACGCCGGAAGTCGGCGGGCTGACGACGCGCGAGGTGCTGGAAATCCTGCGCGGCCTGAAGGGCGTCAACCTCGTCGGCGGCGACGTGGTCGAAGTCGCGCCGCAGTACGACTCGACCACCAACACTGCCCATGCCGGCGCGCAGGTGCTGTTCGAGATCCTGAGCCTGATGGTGTTCAGCCCGTTCGTCACGCGCGCCAGGGCGTGACCCGACACGACGCATGCAACCGCGGCGGGCCTGGACCCCGGCGCGGAGGGCCGGAAGGCCAATCAACACAACAAGGTCCAGCAGGGGAATTGCCATGAAACGACGCAACATGCTCCATGCCTCGATCGCCATGCTGATGCTCGGCGCGGCCGGCCTTGCCGCCGCTCCGGCCAATGCGGACGCCCTCGAGGACATCGCCAAGGCCGGCACGATCAATGTCGGCATCTTCTCAGACTTCCCGCCCTTCTCGTCGGCCAGCGCCGACATGAGCATCAAGGGCTACGACATCGATGTTGCGCAATACATCGCCGACTCGCTGAAGGTGAAGCTGAACCTCGTCAGCGTCACCGGCCAGAACCGCATTCCGTACCTGACCGACAAGCGCGTCGACATGCTGATGAGCGTCGGCTACTCGAAGGAGCGCGCCGAGGTGATCGACTACGCCGCCGCCTACGCGCCGTATTACATTGCCGTGATCGGCCCCGCCGCGATGGCGGTGAAGGGCAAGGACGACCTCGCCGGCAAGTCGATCGCCGTCAACAAGGGCACGCTGGAAGACACGTCGCTGACCGAAGTCGCTCCGGCCACCGCGCAGATCCAGCGCTTCGACAACTACAACTCCGTCATCCAGGCCTTCATCTCCGGCCAGACGGACCTGATGGTCGTCGGCAACGATGTCGGCGCGCAGGTGCTGGCGAAGCAGGAGGGCCTGAAGCCGGAGCAGAAGTTCCAGCTGTTGACCTCGCCCTCGCATATCGGCCTCAACAAGAACGAAGAGGGGCTTAAGGCGGCGATCAACGACGCTGTCGCCAAGATGCTCGCCGATGGCAAGCTCAACGCGTCCTCCGAAGCCTGGCTGAAGACCCCGCTCAATCCCGACAACCTCAAGGACTGACCGGTGGGCTACGGCCTCGACTTCGGCTGGCTCGTCGAAGCCCTGGGCGCCATCGCCCGGGGCGCTGCGACGACGCTGCTGCTGACCGCGGTGACGACGGTGGCCGGGACGGTGCTCAGCATCCTCGGCGCCGCCGGCCGCCGCAGCAGGTCTCGCCTGTTGCGGCGGGCCATCACCGTCTATGTCGAGGTCGTCCGCAACACGCCATTCCTGGTCCAGCTCTTCTTCATCTATTTCGGCCTGCCTGCGCTCGGCATCCGCCTCGATCCCATCGTCTCGGCGATGCTGGCGATGACGCTCAACATGGCGGCCTACACGACGGAGATCGTCGGCGCCGGGCTCGACGCCGTGCCATCCGGCCAGAGCGAGGCGGCGCTGGCGCTGGGACTGCGGCCGCGCCAGGTCTTCGTCAAGATCGTGCTGCCGCAGGCGCTGCGCGTCATCTTCCCGGCGCTGACCAGCCAGATCATCATCATGATGCTGGAATCAGCGGTGGTCTCGCAGATCGCCGTGCGCGAACTGACCTACGAGGCCGACATGCTGTCGGCGCGCACCTTCCGCGCTTTCGAGACATACCTCGTCATCACGCTCGTTTACCTGGCGCTGTCGGTCGGCCTGCGCCGACTGCTCATCGCAGGCGGCCGGCGCGCGCTCTCGGCGGGGGTGACATGATCGAGTTCACCTTCTGGGACATATTGCGCAACCTGCTGTTCGCCGCGCGCTGGACGGTGCTGTTGTCGGCGGTCGCCTTCGCCGGCGGCATCGCCGTCGGACTGGTCATCCTGCTGCTGCGAATCTCGCCGGACAAATGGGTGAGGCGCTTCGCCAGCGGCTATATCGGCCTGTTCCAGGGCACGCCGCTGTTGATGCAGCTGTTCCTGATGTTCTTCGGCCTGCCGATGCTGGGCTTTCGCATCGAGGCTTGGACGGCGGCGTTCCTCGGCCTGACCTTCTTTGCCAGCGCATATTTGGCCGAGATCTGGCGCGGCGGCGTCGAAGCGCTGCCGCGCGGCCAGTGGGACGCCGGGGCCAGCCTGGGCCTGCACACGATCGCGCAACTGCGCCTCATCATCCTGCCACAGGCCTTCGCCATTACGCTGGCGCCGACCGTCGGCTTCCTGGTTCAGCTGATCAAGAGCACGGCGCTGACCTCGATCATCGGCTTCGAGGAACTGATGCGAACCTCCAACGCGATCAACAACGCGACCTTCGAGCCGTTCACCGTCTACGGTCTGGTCGGGCTGATCTTCTTCGCGATCTGCTTTCCGCTCACGCAGTACGCGCGATACCTGGAGCGGACAAAACCCGCCCATTGAGACGGGCGGGACATGGTGATTTACTCAATTCATGGGAACGAGCCGGACAACCGGCAACAACAGAGGAGCGTGAGATGACAAGATTGATGGACCGCGGCGTGAGCCGCCGCACGGTGCTTGGCGCGGGCGTCGCCACCGCCGGGCTTCTGGCCATGCCGGCCGTCCTGCGGGCGCAGGACAAGTCGCTGAAGGTCGGCGTCTATGGCGGCTACTTCAAGGATTCGTTCGACAAGAACATCTTCCCGGACTTCACCAAGGCGACCGGCATCGCGGTCGAGTCCGTGGCCGAACCGACGGGCGAGGCCTGGCTTGTGCAGCTGGAGCAGGCCGCCAAGGCCGGCCAGGCGCCGGCCGACGTCTCGATGATGTCGCAGACCTCGACCATCAAGGGCCAGGCGACCAAGCTGTGGACGCCGATCGACCCGGCCAAGATCGCCAACTATGGCGACCTGCTGCCGCACTTCGTCAGCAAGTATCCGGATGGCACGGTCGCCGGCATCGGGGCGGTGGCCTGGTACATCACGCTGGTCACCAATACCGACACCTACAAGGAAGCCCCGACCTCGTGGGCGGCATTGTGGGATCCGGCGAACAAGGACAAGCTCGGGCTGCTGGCGCTGGTTTCCAACTCCTTCCTGCTCGAGGTGACGGCGACAACCTTCATGGGCGGCACCAAGGCGCTCGACACCGAGGAAGGGCTGCTCAAGGCGTTCGAAAAGCTCGCGGAAGTGAAGCCGAACGTCCGGCTGTGGTACCGCGACGAGGCGCAGTTCGAGCAGGCGCTGAAGTCGGGCGAAATCCCGATGGGCCAGTACTATCATGACGTGACGGGCCTTGCCGCCGCCGACGGCCAGCCGGTGCGCTCGACCTTCCCGAAAGAGGGCGGCATCCAGGATTCCGGCAACTGGGTGCTGTCGCGCGCCTCAACCAAGGTCGACGAGGCGCATGCCTTCATCAACTACATGAGCCAGCCGGCGATCCAGGGCCTGATGTCGCGCAAGGTCGGCACCGCGCCGACGCTGAAGCGCGACGTGCTCGACCTGACGGCGGAGGAGTTCGCCGCCGTGTCGTCCGACATCGCGCCGATCATCCCGCGCTACGACCTCTACACGTCGAAGTCCGACTGGCTGAACCAGAAATGGACCGAGCTGATCGTCGGGTGAGGCGGACTTGCGGGGGATCGCATCAGGGATTATCTTGGGTTCTGGAGTGGGAGCCGGGTTTTCGCCCGACCCCCGTTTCCTAGATCCTGAAGCGGACCCGGAATACGACCAGCCAGCCGTTCCGGGTCCATTTCAGTTCCAGGGTGACGCTATTTGGCCGAGACCACATGGCGCACCTCCAGTTCCGAGAGCGAGGCCGTCGCCGCGGTCGGGGTGGCCCATCCTCCCCGATGCGCCGGCTGGCTCGGCGCCGCTGCTTCCACCCTCGAAATCTGAACGCCCACCAGTATCGAACAATTGCGCAGGCGTGCGCAACAGGTTTGCCGGCGCGCGCAGTGATCCCAGTTCGCCGCTTGCAAGTTTAGGTGCAAGCTACACTGTATTTGATCTGCAACGGTACGGAGCCTGACCATGTCCGGCCTTTCGCTCAACGACGTGACCAAGACATTCGGCAGCTTCGCCGCCGTCGATCATGTTCAGCTCGACGTGCCGCACGGCACGTTCGTCTGCCTGCTTGGGCCGTCGGGCTGCGGCAAGACCACGTTGCTCAGGATGATCGCCGGGCTCGAAGTGCCGTCGAGCGGCGCCATCGTGCTCGACGGGCAGGACATCACCCAGGTGCCGACGCACAAGCGCAATCTCGGCATGGTGTTCCAGTCGCTGGCGCTGTTTCCGCATCTCTCGGTCGGCGACAACATCGCCTATGCGCTGCGCATCCGCGGCAGGCCGAAGGCGGAGCAGGACGCACGGGTCAATGAACTCCTGAAGATGATTCATCTCGACGGCTTCGCAGACCGGCCAGTGGCCAAGCTGTCCGGCGGCCAGCGGCAGCGCGTGGCGATCGCGCGGGCACTGGCGCTGTCGCCCAAACTGTTCCTGCTCGACGAACCGCTGTCGGCGCTCGACGCCAAGCTCCGCGAGGCGATGCAGGTCGAACTGCGGCAGTTGCAGCAGCAACTTGGCATCACCACCATTGTCGTCACGCACGACCAGCGCGAGGCGATGACCATGGCCGATCTCGTCGTCGTCATGGGACAAGGCAAGATCCGCCAGGCGGCGCCGCCGATCGACATCTACCGCCGGCCGGCCGATTCCTTCGTTGCGGACTTCATCGGCTCGACCAACCTGCTCGAACTTGCCGCCGACGGCGCGGGCCGGGCGACGATCTTTGGCCAGCCGGTCGCCGGGCTGGCGCTGCCGGCGGGTCTGTCGAAAGCCTCGGTGTCGATCCGGCCCGAGGACATCCACATCACCGCTCCGGGCCAGGGGACGCTCGACGGCACGGTGACCTTCGTGCGCGATCTTGGCGGCACGATCGAGACTTTCGTCGAGACCGGCGGCACGACCATGGTCGCGGTGGCGACGCCGCGCGAGCGGCCCGACGTCAGGGCCGGCCAACGGGTCGGCGTATCGCTGCCGCCCGATGCCTGCGTGGTGCTGAAGTCATGAGACGCGAGGCGCCGCGGTCGGTTGCGGACTACACGCCGCTGTTCTTTCCGGCGCTGATGCTGGTCGTGTTCTTCGTCGTGCCGTTCTCGATCATGATCGCGGTGTCGTTCTTCAAGCGCGATCCGGTCGGCTTCTACACGCGCGATTTCGTGCTCGACAATTACGCCCGGTTCCTGACGCCGTTCTTCGGCGGCATTCTCGGCTTCTCGCTGCTGCTGGCGATCGGAGTGGCGGTCTGCTGCGTCCTCATCGCCTTTCCGTTCACCTATCTTCTGACGCAGCGGCCGCGCCGGGTACAGACGCTTTGGCTGGTCGGGCTCTTGTCGGTGCTGTCGCTGTCGGAAGTCATCATCGGCTTCGCCTGGTCAACGCTGCTGTCGCGCACTGCCGGCATCACCAACCTGTTCGTCTGGCTCGGGCTGATGGAAGCGCCGGTGGCGCTATTGCCCTCGGTCTGGGCGGTGCTGACCGGCATGGTCTACCAGGCGCTGCCCTACACGATCCTGGTGCTCTATCCGGCGCTGGTCCGGCTCGACCCGACGCTCTTGGAAGCGGCGCGGACGCTTGGCGCGTCGCCGGTGCGGGCGTTCCTGAACGTCGTGACCCCGGCGCTGCGCAACACGCTGGTGGCGACGCTGATCATGGTCTTCGTCTTCGCGCTCGGCTCCTACCTGCTGCCGCAGATCCTTGGCCGGCCGCAGCACTGGACGCTGTCGGTGCTGATCACCGACCAGGCGATCTACCAGTCCAACATGCCGTTCGCGGCCGCCATGGCGGTGTTCCTGGTGCTGATCTCGCTGGCGCTGGTCGGGCTGACGCTGCTGGTCGGACGGCGGGAGAATGCCGGATGAACGCCTTCCTCCGACGCGCCCATTTCACCGCCGTGGCGCTGTTCCTCGCCGCGCCGATCATCATCGTTGCCGGCGTGTCGGTGAACGCCAAGCAGGACCTGTCGTTCCCGCCGAAAGGGTTTTCGCTGTCCTGGTACGGGCAGATCTTCCTCGATGCCGAATGGCGGCGCGCGCTGGTGGCGTCGGTGCTGCTGGCGGTCACGGCGGCGGCGCTGGCCGTCGCGATTGCGCTGCCGCTGGCCTGGTTCCTGTGGCGGCGGATCGCGCCCTGGGCGAACGTGTTCCAGATCCTCGGCCTTGCGCCCTTCATCCTGCCGCCGGTGATCACGGCGCTCGGTTTTCTCACCTTCTGGGCGACGGCCGGCTTCTACGGCCAGCCATGGACGGCCGTGATCAGCCACGCGATCTTCTTCGTCACGCTGCCGCTGGTGACACTGTCGCTCGGTTTCGCGTCGATCGACCGCGCGCTGGTGGAAGCAGCGTCGACCATGGGCGCCGATGACCGCACCGTGCTGAAGACCGTCGTGCTGCCGCTGATCCTGCCCTACCTGGTATCGGGCTACGCCTTCGCCTTCGTGCTGTCGCTCAACGAATACATCGTCGCCTACATGACGGTCGGCTTCACCATGGAGACTCTGCCGATCAAGATCTTCAACGCGCTGCGCTATGGCTACACGCCGACCATGGCCTCGGTGTCGATCTTCTTCGTCGCCATCGCGGCGCTGGTGTTCGGCCTGATCGCGCGCTTCGGCGACATCCGCCGGCTGCTCGGCGCGATGTCGTCGGATGGTAACTGATGCGGATCGCAGCCCTCCAGATGCAGGCTGTGGCCGGCGACCAGGCTGCGAATGTCGCGCGCATCGAGCGGGCGGCGCGGGACGCCGCTGCGGCGGGCGCGGAGCTGCTCGTCGTGCCGGAACTGGCATTGCCCGGTTACGGCGCGGGCGCGAAGATGGCAGAACTGGCCGAGCCTGAGGATGGCGCGCTCGTCGCAAGTTTGAGCGACCTTGCTCGTGCGACCGGCGTCGCCATCGTCGCCGGCTTTGCCGAGCGGGATGGTGATGATGTCTTCAACAGCGCCGTCTTCACCGACGGCGTCCGGCCGCCGGTGACATACCGAAAATCGCATCTCTACGGGCCATACGAGAAGGGCCTGTTCCGGACTCAGCCGCCGGAAACGCACCTCTTCGACATTGGCGGCATAAGGCTCGGCATGCTGATCTGCTACGATGTCGAGTTTCCTGAGAATGTCCGCCGCCTGGCGCTGGCGGGGGCTCAGGCCGTGATCGTGCCGACGGCGCTGCCGGCGGGCGACAGTGGCAACTTCATCGCCGGCCACATGATCGCGGTGCGCGCCTTCGAGAACCAGGTCTTCGTCGCCTACATCAACCATTGCGGCTCGGACGCGCTGTTTGCCTATGCCGGCCTCAGCCGCATCGCGGCGCCGGATGGCACGATCCTCGCGGAGGCCGGCGCATCCGGCGAAGCGCTGCTGATCGCCGATCTCGACCCGGCGGCCTATGTTGCGTCGGCGGAGGCCAACACCTATTTGCGGGATCTCGGATAGAACGCCGCCCAGACCTCGCGGCGCTTCGGACCATATGACCAACTCCCTTGAAGGATGAACGGCAGACGCCAGTTAGGCATGGCCTTCCGGCGGCATACCGGTCGGCGCGGATGCCGTCGCCATGCGACGGCTCCCGGGAGAGCCCATCGGAGAGGGAGGATCATTTGGCCGAAGCAGTCCTGCGCGTCGTGCTCGGCGACCAGCTGTCGTCGCGGCTGGAGATCATCCGGGATGCCGACAGTGAGCGCGACGTCATCCTGATGGCGGAGGTGATGGCCGAGGCGTCCTATGTCAGGCATCACGTCAAGAAGATCGCGTTCCTGTTTGCCGCCATGCGCCACTACGCGGAGGCGCTGCGGTCCGCGGGATTCACGGTCCGCTATGTCGCGCTGGAGGACGACGGCAACAGCCAGTCGCTCGACGGCGAGATACTGCGGGCGGTCGAGGCATTGCGGCCCGATCGCGTGGCGGTCACGGAACCCGGCGAATGGCGGCTGCGGGAGAACTTCGAGGCGCTCCGGCTGGCGCTGCCGGTGCCGCTCGACATTCTGCCGGACACGCGTTTTCTCTGCTCGCATGCCGAGTTCAATGCATGGGCGGACGACCGGCGCGAGTTGCGGATGGAATTCTTCTATCGCGAGATGCGCCGCCGGCACGACGTGCTGATGGAGCCGGACGGAAAGCCGGCGGGCGGCCGCTGGAACTTCGACGCCGACAACCGCAAGCCGCCCAGGGGCGGCATGACATCTCCCCGGCGCGTCTCGTTCCGCAAGGATCCGATCACGCTTGGCGTCCTCGATCTGGTGCGGCGGCGGTTCGCCGACAATTACGGGCGGCTGGAGCCGTTTCATTTCGCGGTCACGCGCCGCCAGGCGCTGCGTGAACTCGATCATTTCATCGCGCATGTTCTGCCGGATTTCGGCGACCGACAGGACGCGATGGTCAAGGGCGAGCCCTATCTCAACCACTCGCTGCTCGCCGCCTACATCAATGCCGGCCTGCTCTATCCGATGGAGGTCTGCCGCAAGGCCGAGGCCGCATACCGGCAGGGCCATGCGCCGATCAATGCCGCCGAAGGCTTCATCCGCCAGATCCTCGGCTGGCGGGAATATGTGCGCGGCATCTACTGGCGCTTCATGCCGGGCTATGCGGAGCGCAACGCGCTCGACGCCACCGAGCCGCTGCCCTGGTTCTACTGGAGCGGCGAGACGCGCATGGCCTGCATGCGCGAGGCCCTGGCGCATACCCATGACCACGCCTATTCCCACCACATCCAGCGGCTGATGGTGACCGGTAATTTCGCGCTGCTGGCGGGGATCGAACCCAAGGCCGTGCACGAATGGTATCTCGCCGTCTATGCCGACGCCTATGAATGGGTCGAGCTGCCGAACACCATCGGCATGGCGTTGCACGCCGATGGCGGGCTGCTGGCGTCGAAGCCCTATGCGGCGAGCGGCAACTACATCAACCGCATGAGCGACTTCTGCGCCGGCTGCGCCTACGACCCGAAAATCTCCGTCGGCGACCGCGCCTGCCCGTTCAATGCGCTCTACTGGAACTTCCTGGACCGTCACCGGGAGCGCTTCGGCGGCAATGCGCGCATGCCATATGTCTATGCGACATGGGACAGGATGGGCGCGGAAAAGCAGGCGGCGCTGCGCACGCAGGCCAGCGCTCATCTCGCCGCTATGCGAGAGGGGCGGCTGTGAAGACGAAGCGGACAGCCAAGGCCGACCTGCCGGCGAAAATCTGCGCCACGTGCCAGCGGCCGTTCACCTGGCGGAAGAAGTGGCGCAACGTCTGGGACGAGGTCCGCTACTGCTCGGACGCCTGCCGGGGCGAACGTAAGGCCCGCAAGCCGGGCGCGTGACCGGGTGATGCCTGATCACGGTTAGCCGCACGGCCACACCTCTTGCCAGGAAATGGCCGATGGCTCCATCATCGGCGCGAGGCCGGGCGCCGCGGGGCGTCGGGGTTCGAGACGGACACGCATCCGGAGACTTTCGCTCGCGTGGCGGAATGGCTAGACAGCGCATCTCGCGCGGGAAGAGTCCCGCGCCAATGGGGACACTACACATGACCGTCAGATTCGCACTGCTGGGCGCCGGACGCATCGGCAAGGTCCATGCCCGGGCCGTTTCGTCCAATCCGGGCGCGAAGCTCGTCGCGGTGGCCGATGCGTTCGAGAAGCCGGCGGCGGAACTCGCCGCCCTGCATGGCGCCGAGGTCCGTTCGATCGACGCGATCGAGGCGGCGAGCGACGTCGACGCCGTCATCGTCTGCACGCCGACCGACACGCATGCCGACCTGATCGAGCGCTTCGCCCGCGCCGGCAAGGCGATCTTCTGCGAAAAGCCGATCGACCTCGACGTCGCGCGCGTCAAGGCGTGCCTCGCCGTGGTGCGCGAGACGAAGGCGACGCTGATGGTCGGCTTCAACCGGCGCTTCGATCCGCACTTCGCCGCGGTGCGCAAGGCGATCGACGACGGCGCGATCGGCACGGTGGAGATGGTCACCATCACCTCGCGCGATCCGGGCGCGCCGTCCTACGACTACATTCCGCGCTCGGGCGGCATCTTCCGCGACATGACCATCCACGATTTCGACATGGCGCGGTTCCTGCTGGGCGAGGAGCCGGTCTTGGTGTCCGCGCATGCCGCCGTCCTCGTCGATCCGAAGATCGGCGAACTGGGCGATTTCGACAGCGCGACGGTGATCCTCGAGACCGCGTCGGGCCGCCAGTGCGTCATCTCGAATTCGCGCCGCGCGACCTATGGCTACGACCAGCGCATCGAGGCGCACGGGTCGAAGGGGATGGCGGCGGCCGAGAACCAGCGGCCCGTCTCGATCGAGATCGCCGACGGACGCGGCTATACACGGCCGCCGCTGCACGACTTCTTCATGACCCGCTACACCGAGGCCTATGCCAACGAGATCGCGACCTTCATCGGCGCGATGGCGTCTGGCAATGCGGCCTCGCCCAGCGGTGAGGACGGGCTGAAGGCGCTGATGCTGGCCGAGGCGGCGCTGAAGTCGGTCAAGGAAGGCCGCAGGGTGCGCGTGGACGAGATCGGCTGACCGGACAGGATGCCAACATGCCAGCAATGATGGACCGCAACAGGGATACACGGGCGATCGTCACCGGCGGCGCGCAGGGCATCGGCCTCGCCATCGCGACGCGCCTGGTGGAAGAGGGCTGCCGGGCGGTGACGCTGGTCGGCCGGTCGGCCGAGAAAGGCGCCCAGGCAGTGGCCGGACTGGAGAAGCTCGGCGCCGAGGCGATCTTCGTCAGCGCCGATGTGTCCGATCCGGCCGAGTGCGAGAAGGCCGTGGCCGCCGCGCTGCAGCGTTTCGGCAGCGTCAATGCGCTGGTCAACGCGGCCGCGTCCTCCGCGCGCGGCTCGCTCGTCGAGACGACGCCGGAACTGTTCGACCACCTGTTCAACACCAATGTGCGCGGGCCGCTGTTCCTGATGCAGGGACTGGTCAGGCACCTGCTGGCGGAGGGCAAGCCCGGCGCGATCGTCAACGTGCTGTCGATGTCGGCGCATTGTGGCCAGGATTTCCTCACCGCCTATTCGTCGAGCAAGGGCGCGCTGGCGGCGATGACCAAGAACGTCGCCCACGCCTACCGCCGCAATCGCATCCGCTGCAACGCCGTGCTGCCGGGCTGGATGGACACGCCGGGCGAGGCGGTCGTTCAGGCGAAGTGGCACGGCGCGGGCCCCGACTGGCTGGAGAAGGCGGAAGCCGCGCAGCCGATGGGGCAACTGGTCAAGACCGACCAGCTCGCCAGCCTCGTCGCCTACATGATCAGCCCGGAATCGGGGGTCATGACCGGTTCGCTCGTCGACTACGACCAAACGGTTGCCGGCGCCGTCGACTGATCCGCCAAGGCACTATCGCACCTGAACCCAGCGCTGCTCATGGTGCGAACGGGCCATGGCGTGCACGGTGCGCTCGATCTCGAGGCCGGCGGCGAAGTCGATCAGCCGGGCCGGCCTGCCCTCGATCTTCTTCAGGAGCTCATGGCATTCAACGGTCTTGAGGTCGTTGAAGCCGAGGCCGTGGCCGGGGGCCGGCACGAACCTGCCATAGGGCTCGTGATGCGGCGACGACAGGATGGTGCGGAACCCCTGTTCCGTCGTCCGGTCGGACGTGACGTAGAGCTGCAATTCGTTGAACCGCTCCTGGTCGAAGACGATCGCGCCCTTCGAGCCGAAGATCTGGATCTGAAGCCGGCCCTTGCGGCCCCAGGCGGAGCGGCTGACCAGCAGCGTGCCCGATATGCCGCTGTCGAGACGGATCAGCGTGCTGGCGACGTCCCAGGTCTCGACGGCGCGGCGGCCTCCGTCCGCGGTGCCGCGGTCGGCATAGGGCATCGTCATGTCGCACATGACGCGGTCGACCTTGCCGAACAGCACCTCGATCAGCGACAGCGGATGCACGGCGAAATCGTCGAGCGCGCCGTAGCCGGCCGTCGCTTCCTGCCGCCAGGAAAACGGCGCGTCGGGATCGGCCATGAAATCCTCGTCCATCTCGATGCGCAGATGGTTGACCGCGCCGATCGCGCCTTCGCCGAGGAGCTTGCCAATGTGCCGGATCGACGGGCTCTGGACATAATTGTAGCCAAGCGCGGCGACCTTGCCGGAGGCGCGGGCGGCCGCCGCCATCCGCTCGGCGTCGGCGAAACCGGGCGCCATCGGCTTCTCGCACCAGACGTGCTTGCCGGCTTCCAGCGCGGCGATGGCCATGTCGGCGTGGAACTGGTTGGGCGCGGTGACCGACACGACGTCCACCTCCGGATCGTCGATGACGCTGCGCCAGTCGCCCGACGCGCGGGCAAAGCCGAACTCGCTCGCGCGGGTCTCGGCCAGTGCGAGGTTGGCCTCGCCGAGATGGACCAGCCGCACCTCCGGCACGTCGCCGAAGACCGGGCGTACCGAGGTCCAGGCCAGCGCGTGGCACTTGCCCATGAACCCGCTGCCGATGAGGCCAACTCCGACCATGCGCACGATCTCCCGGAATGCTTGCTTCGCCTTGCACGAAATAGTCCAGAACGACGGCAGACGGAATATCCGATCCATTGTCGGTGGCGCTTTTCGATCGGCTGTCTATGATCGGGCGACCGCGTCCGAACGGAGCAGCTTGCCCTGATGACACTTGCCACAGACCAGCCGCGCGACTTCGAGGCGCTCCGTGCAATGGTGATAGAGCGCCGCGACGCGCTGCCCAAGCGCATCGCGCAGATCGCCGCCTACGCGCTCGACAATCCGGACGAGGTGGCGTTCGGCACAGCCGCCAGCATCGCGGCGTCGGCTGGCGTCCAGCCCTCGACGCTGATCCGTTTCGCGCAACATCTCGGCTTCGACGGGTTCACCAGCCTGCAGGGGGTGTTCCGCGAACGGCTGCGCGAGCGTACCGGCTCGTACGAGGACCGCCTCAAGACGCTGCGCGGCGGCGCCGCCGGCCAGACGGAGATCCGGGGCATCCTCGACGGCTTCGTCGGCGCGGCGTCGCGTTCGCTCGACGCGGTGGCGCGCAACATCGACGACAGCCGGCTCGAGCAGGCGGTCGACGTGCTGAAGGATGCCGAGACCATCTACCTGCTGGCGCGGCGGCGGTCCTATCCGGTCGCGAGCTATATGGCCTATGCGCTGGGCAAGCTCGGCATCCGCTACCAGGTCATCGAATCGGCGGCGGGGCTCGATCCGGAAATCCTGTCCTTCGCGTCGCCGCGCGATGCCGTCGTCGCCGTCAGCTTCTCGCCCTATGCCGCGACGACGATCGACAGCGCCCGCAGCCTCGCGCGGCAGGGCGTTCCGGTCGTGGCCATCACCGACAGCGCGTTTTCGCCGCTGGCCGAAACGGCGGCGGTCTGGTTCGAGGTGGCGGAATCGGATTGCGCCGGCTTTCGATCGATGGCGGCGACGATGGCGCTGGCCATGACGCTGGCGGTAGCGGTCGCCGAACGGCGGCGGGGGGCCTGAGGCGCGCGCGTCGGCACATCGCGAAAAGAATGAATGTTCCATGTTGACTGTAAATGGAATTTCTGTTTCATTACTGATGCGGATCGTCATGCCTGTCGTCCAGTTCGACGCGGCGGTCCGGAGCTTCAGGGAGGCCCGCCATGGGAGAAGACGCCGGCAAGGCGCGTCTCGACGTGATCACGATGGGCCGGTCGTCGGTCGATCTCTACGGCCAGCAGATCGGCACGCGGCTTGAGGATGTCGCGTCTTTCGCGAAGTCCGTCGGCGGCTGCCCGTCCAACATCGCCATCGGCACGGCGCGGCTGGGTCTCAAGTCGGCCATCGTCACCCGCGTCGGCAACGAGCAGATGGGCCGCTTCATCCGCGAGCAGATGGTGCGGGAGGGCGTGTCCGACCGCGGCATCGCCACCGACCCGCAGCGCCTCACCGCGCTGGTTCTCTTGTCGGTCGAGAACGACCACAGCTTTCCGCTGATCTTCTACCGCGAGAACTGCGCCGACATGGCGCTGTGCGAGGACGACGTCGATCCCGCCTTCATCGCCTCGGCGCGGGCGCTCGTCGTCACCGGCACGCATTTCTCGCGGCCAGGCACCGACGCAGCCCAGCGCAAGGCGATGCGGCTGATGCGCGCGGCTGGCGGCCGGATCGTGCTCGACATCGACTACCGGCCCAATCTCTGGGGCCTGGCCGGCCATGCGGCCGGCGACAGCCGCTACATCGCCTCGGAATCGGTGTCGCGCCACATGCGGACAGTGCTGGCCGACTGCGACCTGATCGTCGGAACCGAGGAGGAAGTGCTGATCGCTTCCGGCGAGGCTGACCTGCTCGCCGCCCTGAAGACCATACGGGCGCATTCGGCGGCGACGATCGTGCTCAAGCGCGGCCCGATGGGCTGCATCGTCTACGAGGGCGCCATCCCGGACGACCTGGAGGACGGCATCGTCGGCAAGGGCTTTCCGATCGAGGTCTACAATGTGCTCGGCGCCGGCGACGCCTTCATGTCTGGCTTCCTGCGCGGCTGGCTCGGCGGCGAAAGCCTCATTACGGCGGCGACATGGGCCAATGCCTGCGGCGCCTTCGCGGTCTCGCGCCTGCTCTGCGCGCCGGAAATCCCGACCTTCGAGGAACTGCAGTATTTCCTGAAGCACGGCAGCCCGCATCGGGCGCTGCGCAAGGACGAGGCGATCAACCACGTCCACTGGGCGACCACCCGGCGTCGCGACATCCCGTCCGTGATGGCGCTCGCCATCGACCATCGGTCGCAGGTCGAGGCGCTGGCCGACCGGGCGGGCGCGGACGCCTCGCGCATCGCCGCGTTCAAGGTGCTGGCGGTGAAGGCGGCGGCGCGCGTCGCCGCCGGGCGCGACGGGTTCGGCATGCTGCTCGACGAGAAGCACGGCCGGCCAGCGATGTACGAGTTTGCCCGGCACGGATTCGCGTGGCTCGGCCGCCCGGTCGAGCTGCCCGGCTCGCGGCCGCTGCGCTTCGAGTTCAGCCAGGACATCGGCTCGCAACTGGCGGAGTGGCCGGTCGACCATTGCATCAAGTGCCTGTGCTTCTACCATCCGGACGACCCGGAGGCGCTGAAAGAGGAGCAGCAGCAGACGCTGCGCGCGCTCCACGACGCGGCGCGCAAGGTCGGCCGCGAGCTGCTGGTCGAGATCATCGCCGGGAAGCACGGTCCGCTCGCGGACGATACGGTGTCGCGTGCAATGGGCGAGCTTTACGCGCTTGGCATCAAGCCCGACTGGTGGAAGCTCGAGCCGCAGACCTCGCCGGCGGCATGGGCCGCCATCGAGCGGACGATCGCCGAGAACGATCCATGGTGCCGGGGCGTCGTGCTGCTCGGCCTCGATGCGCCGCAGAGCGAACTCGAAGACGCCTTCGCGGCGACCGCTGGCGCGTCCATCGTCAAGGGTTTCGCGGTCGGCCGGACGATTTTCATGGATGCGGCGGCGGCATGGTTCGAGGGCCGGATTGACGACGAGGCCGCCATCGCCGACATGTCGGCGCGGTTCGGGAATTTGACGGAAGCCTGGCAGGCGGCGCGTGGCCGCGCTGCCGCCTGACCGTCGGGAGGACATGATCATGGGCAAGACCGTTCGCCTCACCATGGCGCAGGCGCTCACGCGCTATCTCTGCGCCCAGATGACGGAGATCGACGGCCAACGCGTCCCGATCTTTGGCGGCGTGTGGGCAATCTTCGGCCACGGCAACGTGGCGGGGCTGGGCGAGGCGCTCTACCAGGTGCGCGACACGCTGCCGACCTATCGCGCGCACAGCGAGCAGGGCATGGCGCATGCGGCCATCGGCTTCGCCAAGGCGCATTTCCGCAGTCGCTTCATGGCCGCGACCAGCTCGATCGGGCCGGGCGCGACCAACATGGTGACGGCGGCGGCGCTCGCCCATGTCAACCGCATCCCCGTGCTGCTCCTGCCCGGCGACGTGTTCGCCAACCGGCTGCCCGACCCGGTGCTGCAGCAGGTGGAGAGCTTCGGCGACGGCACGGTGTCGGCCAATGACTGCTTCAAGCCCGTGTCGCGCTACTTCGATCGCATCACGCGGCCGGAGCAGATCGTGCCGGCGCTGGCGCGCGCGATGCAGGTGCTGACCGATCCGGCCGAATGCGGGCCGGTGACCCTGTCGCTCTGCCAGGACGTGCAGGCCGAGGCGTTCGACTATCCGGAAAGCTTCTTTGCCGAACGGCTGTGGATGCCGCGCCGGCCGCAGCCCGACGCGCGCGAACTGGACGCGGCGGTGGCGGCGCTGAAGGGCGCGAAGAAGCCGGTGATCATTGCCGGCGGCGGCGTGCTCTATTCCGAGGCCACCGAAACGCTGCGCGCCTTCGCCGAGACGCATGGCGTGCCCGTGATGGAGACCCAGGCCGGCAAGTCCAGCCTGCCGCATGTGCATGCGCTGAACATGGGTTCGGTCGGTGTCACCGGATCGTCGGCGTCGAACCTGCTTGCCGAGCAGGCGGACGTGGTGCTTGCCGTGGGCTCGCGGCTGCAGGATTTCACCACCGGTTCCTGGGCGCTGTTCAAGGCCGAGGGGGTCAGGATCATCGGGCTCAACGCGCAGGTGTTCGACGCCGGCAAGCACGGCGCGCTGCCGCTGGTGGCGGACGCTAGGGCCGGGCTGGAGGCGCTGAAAGCGCGGCTCGGAGGCTGGAAGGCGCCCGCGGCCTGGACGAGGACAGCGAAGTCCGCCCGGACCGACTGGCTGAAGGCTGCCAGGGCGGCGACCGACCCGACCAACGCCGCGCTGCCGTCCGACGCGCAGGTGATCGGCGCGGTGCATCGCGCGCGCGGCTCGAAGGCGACGCTGGTCTGCGCCTCGGGCGGCTTGCCGGGCGAACTGCACAAGCTTTGGCCGGCCGGCGCGCCGGGCAGCTACCATCTCGACTACGGCTTCTCGACGATGGGCTACGAGATCGCGGGCGCGCTCGGCGTCAAGGTCGCGAGGCCCGACGACGACGTCGTCGTGATGCTCGGCGACGGCAGCTACATGATGCTGAATTCCGAGATCGCCACATCGGTGATGCTGGGCATGAAGCTCACCATCGTGGTGCTCGACAATGGCGGCTTCGGCTGCATCAACCGGCTGCAGATGGCCACCGGCGGCGCCAACTTCAACAATCTCCTGAAGGATGCGATGCACGAGACGATCCCCACGATCGATTTCGCCGCGCATGCGACGGCCATGGGCGCGGTCGGCCGCAAGGTGGCTTCCATTGCCGAGCTGGAGCGGGCGCTGAAGGAGGCGGAAACGGACAATCGCACCAGCGTCGTCGTGATCGACACTGATCCGCTGATCACCACGGAGGCGGGCGGGCACTGGTGGGACGTCGCCGTGCCGGAAGTCTCCGTGCGTCCGGCGGTCCGCAAGGCGCGCAAGGACTACGACGAGAAGCGCAAGATGCAGAAGGTCGGGAGCTGAGGCTGCCGCTCATGCTTGCCCTCTCCCGATGAAAGAGAGGGACGGCGCCACACAACGAGAACAGGAGAAAGACCCAAGTGAAAGCCAGACTCGGCATGTCGCCCATCGCGTGGTGGAACGACGATCTCGTCGAACTCTCGGACGACGTGTCGCTGGAGGAATGCCTGCGCCAGTCGCGCTCGGCGGGCTTTACCGGCATGGAAAAGGGCCGCAGGTTTCCCGACGATCCGGCGGTGATGCTGCCGATCCTGAAGGCGGCCGACGTGACGCTGTGCGGCGGCTGGTTTTCCGGCACGCTCGTCGACGAGGACCTGTCGGCCAACAAGGACCGCATCCAGCCGATGATCGAGCTGTTCAAGGCGGTCGACGCGCCCTGCATCGTCTATGGCGAAGTCGGCCGGTCGATCCAGGGCGACCGTTCGAAGCCGCTCGCCGGGAAGCCGAAACTGTCGGACGACGAGATGAAGGCCTATGCGCGCCGCGTCACCGCATTCGGCGAATGGTGCGCCGGGCAGGGTATGCCGCTGTCCTACCATCACCACATGGCGGCGGTGGTGGAGACGGAAGCCGAGCTTGACGCGTTCATGAACCATTCCGGCCCGGGCATCCCGCTGCTGCTCGACGCCGGCCATCTCGCCTTCGCCGGCGGCGACGTGCTGCGCGCCATCGACCGGCACCACGCCCGCATCAACCACGTGCACGTCAAGGACATCCGCCGGGCGGTCGTGGACGGCCTCGACCGCTCGCGGCAGTCCTTCCTCGACGCCGTGGCGCTCGGCGCCTTCACCGTGCCGGGCGACGGGTCGCTCGACTTCGGCGCGATCGTCCAGCGCTTTGCCGACCACGGCTACGAGGGCTGGTTCGTCGTCGAGGCCGAACAGGACCCGAAGAAGAACCCGCCGCTCAGGATGGCCCAAGTCGGCCACGCCGAACTGATGCGGGTGATGACAGCGGCGGGCTACACGATCGAGACCCGGGGCTTCCCGGCATGACGGCGCGAACGGAGCGGTGATGGCGGAGCATCGGACGACCTTCCTCGACCCGCTCTGGCGTCGGATCGCGCTCGTCGCCTTCTGCTTCGCGTGGTCGGCCTGGGAGTTCTGGAACGGCGCCAGCGGCTGGGGCATGATCGTCGGCGTCATGGCCGTCTATGCCGTGTGGACCTATCTCTACGATTATCGCCGGGCGACGCCGCCGCCCGCGGCAAGGGACGGAGACCAGCCATGACATCGCGCCTTCTTGTCAAGCCAACCGGCAAGGTCGGACGCGTGGCCGCCGTCACGCCGGATAGCGCCGGCTGGACCTATGTCGGCTTCGAGCTGCATCGCCTCGCGCCGGGCGAGGCCGTGTCCGCCGCCACGGGCGAGCGCGAGGTCTGCCTTGTGCTGGTCACCGGCAAGGCCGTGGTGTCCGCCGGCGGTTCGGCTCTCGGAGAGCTCGGTGAGCGGATGTCGCCCTTCGAGGGCAAGCCGTGGTCGTTCTATGTTCCGGCCGGGTCGAGCTGGTCGGTCGAGGCGACGACGCCGCTGGAGCTCGCGGTCTGTTCGGCGCCCGGGGCCGGCGGTAGCCTGCCCGTCCGCGTGATCGCGCCCGACGATCTCGGCCAGGAGGTGCGCGGCAAGGGGACGAACACACGCTACGTCACCAATATCCTGCCGGAGGGCGAGCCGGCGGAATCGCTGCTTGTCGTCGAGGTCATCACGCCGGGCGGCCACACGTCCAGCTATCCGCCGCACAAGCACGACCGCGACGACCTGCCGCGCGAGTCCTATCTGGAGGAAACCTACTACCACCGCCTCAACCCGCCGCAGGGCTTTGCCTTCCAGCGCGTCTACACGGATGCCGGCGAGGACGGCACGCGCGAGCTCGACGAGACCATGGCGGTGGAGGATGGCGACGTGGTGCTGGTGCCGAAGGGGTACCACCCCTGCGCCGCCTGCCACGGCTACGACCTCTATTACCTCAACGTCATGGCCGGGCCGAAGCGCACCTGGAAGTTCCACAACGCGCCGGAACACGAATGGCTGATGCAGGCGCCGCGCTGACGGTCGGGCGCTGACGGGCCATCGCAACGCATGCCTCCGCATTTGGCGGGCGCGACAATTGCGCCGCAGCGAACGCCGGCTGCGCATTGGATGCCGGGCGGATCCCCCGCGGGTGGCTGACCCTGGCGGACGCGCTCGTCCTCCTCTGAATCGCTGGAACGTATTGCGCGCCGCGCCGTCGACATCAGAAACTTAGCCAATCGACGAAGTTTTCGCTTGCGCTTCTCTGTTGCGGGCGTTTAGTTAGCAATATGGCTAAGCATGACGCTGACCTTTCGCTGTTGTTTCACGCGCTGGCGGACCCGACCCGTCGGTCGATTCTCACCCAGCTGGCCGAACGGCCGGCCCGGGTGACGGACCTCGCCGGCCCGACGGGGCTGCGCCTGCCGACGGTGATGCGGCACCTGTCCGTGCTGGAGGAAGCGGGATTGATCGCGACGTCCAAGGACGGACGAGTGCGCACCTGCGCCATCGTGCTCGATGCCATGGAGCCGGTCCGGACATGGATCGACGAGCAGCGGACCATTTGGGAAGCCCGGCTCGACCGCCTCGACGACTATGTGATGAAACTGATGAAGGAACGCACCAAATGACACCGAACCTGGATCCGAACACCGATCTGAGCTTCACCCGCACTCTGGCGGCGCCGCGGCAGTTGATCTGGGACTGCTGGACCAAGCCCGAGCACATCCCGCATTTCTTCATCCCCGCGCCGCACAAGGTGACCGCGGTCGACATCGACCTCAGGGTCGGCGGACGTTTCAACACGACCTTCGACGTCGACGGCAATGTGATGGACAATACCGGCGTCTATCTGGAGGTGGTTCCGGGAGAGAAGCTCGTGTTCACCGATGGCTACAGCGAAGGCTGGAAACCGGCGCCAGACCCGTTCATGACCGCGATCCTGCTGCTGGCCGACGCGCCGGGCGGCGGCACGACCTACACGGCGATCGCCCGCCACCGCAACCCCGACACCCGCAAGGTGCATGAGGACATGGGCTTCTTCGACGGTTGGGGCACGGTCGTGACGCAGCTTGAGGCCTATGCGAAGGGGCTGATGAAATGAGCGGACGCTTTGCGACGCTGACCTTCGAGCGGACCGTGGCGGCGCCGCTGGCGACGCTGTGGCAGGCCTGGACGGCGCCGGCCGCGCGGGCCGTCTGGGCCTCGCCGTCGCCATCGGTCACGGTCGAATTTCTCGAGGCCGATACGCGGGTGGGCGGACGCGAGGTGTCGCTGTGCAAGGTCGAGGGTCAGCCCGACATCCGCTGCGAGGGCGGCTGGCTGGATCTGGAACCCTCCGCGCGAAGCGTGAACTACGAGGTGATCTCGTCCGATGGCGCGACGCAATCCGCGGCATTGATCACCGCTGACTTCGCGGACCTCGGCAAGTCGAGCAAGCTGGTGGTCACGGTGCAATTGTCCTCGCTGGCTGAAAACATGGAGGCCGGCTACCGGCAGGGTTTCGGCGCGGGCATGGACAATCTTGCCGGCGTCGCCGAGCGGACGATGATCCTGCAACGGGTGATCCGGGCGCCGCGGGCGATCGTCTGGAACGCCTGGATGAACAACGAGACGCTGCCGCAATGGTGGGGACCGGACGGTTACTCCTGCCGCACCAGGCGCATCGACCTGCGGGCGGGTGGCGAATGGGTGTTCGACATGATCGGCCCGGACGGCACGGTCTACCCAAACCATCATGTCTATGGCGAGGTCAGGTCCGGGGACGGGTTCGGCTATGCGCTTCTCTGGGGCGAGAATGGCCCCAAGCATGCCGACGCCTGGGCGTCCTTCGAGGACGAGGACGGCTTCACCAGGGTGACGCTCGGCATGGTGTTCAGCACGGCCGCCGAGTTCCAGACGGCCAAGGGCTTCGGCGCGATCGAACTGGGCCTGCAGACGCTGGGCAAGCTGGACCGGTTCATCGCGTCGCGCTGACGGCCCGCCTGCCGGGGCCGCTCCTTTGCGACCCTTATTCCCACTGGACGCAATCCCATCCTACTGTAGTATTGTCATACACATTAGGAGGAACCCCGCTTGCAATCCTGCGACTACGTTGTTGTCGGCGCCGGCTCGGCCGGATGCATCGTCGCGAACCGCTTGAGCGCCGATCCCAGGGTCAACGTGATCCTGCTCGAAGCCGGCGGTTCGGACAATGCGATGCGCTACAAGGTGCCGGTGCTCGGACCGTTTGCCTGCCTCGGCGATCCGAGGTCGGACTGGGACTTTGTCACCGAGCCGGACGGGAGCCGCGAGGGGCGTACCGATCACTGGCCGCGCGGCCGCGTCCTGGGCGGGTCGAGTTCGATCAATGGCACCGTCTGGGTGCGCGGCAATCGCGGCGACTACGACCACTGGCGCCAGCTCGGCAACCGCGGCTGGAGCTACGACGATCTGGCGCCGGTGTTCCGCCGCATCGAGGGCGCCGGGTCCGGCGCGTCGGAGGTCTACGGCAAGGATGGCGCAATCCCGATCTCGGCGACGCGCGGTCCGCATCCGCTGGCGAAAGTCTTCCTGCAGGCGATGGCCGAGCTCGGCACCCCGACCAATCCGGACTACAATGGCGAGGAGCAGACCGGCGCCTCGATCGCTCACGTGAACCAGTCGGGCGGCTGGCGCATGAGCGCCGCGGCCGGCTACCTGCGTCCGGCCCGCGACCGCCCCAACCTGTCGGTCATCACCGGCGCCGTAGCGCGGCGCATCATCATGGACGGCAAGCGGGCCGTCGGGATCGAATACGAGCGTGACGGTCGGATCGAGACCGTGCGGGCGCGCGGCGAGGTGATACTCAGCGCCAGCGCCATCAACTCGCCAAAGCTGCTGATGCTGTCGGGCATCGGGCCGGGCGACCTGCTCCAGCGGCATGGGATCTACGTCGTCCATCACAGCCCGGGCGTCGGACGCAATCTCCAGGAGCATGCCTGCACCCATGTCGTCGGGCTCGTGAACATGCGAACGGTCAACATGGACGTGGGCCGCCTGTCGAGCCTGCGCCACGTCGCCCGGTTCGCCTTCTTCCGCTCCGGTCAGGCGACCTATATCGCGCCCGCGATCGCCTTCGTGAAGACGCGCCCGGACCTCGAGGATCCGGACATCCAGTTCCATTTCGGCGCCTACGGCTACAATTTCACGCCGGACGGCGTCCGCATGCTTGATCGTCCCGCGGTGACGCTCCAGCCGAACGTCAACCGCACCCGCAGCCGCGGCCATCTGGAGATCCGCTCGTCAGACCCGGCGGATGCGCCGCTCATCCATCCCAACATGATGGGCGACCCATACGACCTCGAGACCCTCGTCGAAGGCGTCCGCTACGGACGGCGCATTCTCCGCACCAGGGCCTTCGCGCCCTATTTCCTCGGCGAATACAAGCCGGGTCCCGACATCGGCGACGCGAAGGACCTGGCCGCGCATGTCCGCCGGTCCTCCTCCGGCGTGTTCCACCCGTGCGGCACCTGCAAGATGGGGATCGATCCCAACGCCGTCGTCGATCCGGACTTGCGGGTCCATGGCGTGGACGGGCTGCGCGTGATCGATTCCTCGATCATCCCCCAGATACCGAGCGGCAACATCAATGCGATCAGCATGGTGATCGGCGAGAAGGGCGCGGCGGCAATCCTCGCGGCGCGCGCCGGCACCTGAACTGCAATCAGACGGCCGCCCCTGGCGGCGCGCGGCCGCGCAGGATGTCGGCCGCCTTCTCGGCGATCATGATCGTCGGCGCGTTCGTGTTGCCGCTCGGGATCGACGGCATGACCGACGCGTCGACGACGTGCAGGCCGTCCAGCCCATGCACGGCGAGCGCCGGCGACACGACGGCATCGGCGCCGACGCCCATCCGGCAGGTTCCGACCGGATGATAGACCGTCTTGGTGTAGTTGCGGACGTAGTCGGACAGCACGTCGTCGGACGCGTCCAGCTCGGCGGGGAGCAGGAGTTCGCCATCGAGATGCCGCGCCAGCGCATCCGCACGCGCCAGCGATCGAGACAGTCGCAGCCCGCGCATGAGGCTCGCGACGTCGCGCGGGTCCGAAAGCGCGTTGGCGTGGAGCTTCGCGGGCGTCGAAGGATCGGGTCCCGCGAGCAGCACTTCGCCGCGCGAATGCGGACGCAGGTCGCAGGCGCCGATGGTCAGGCCATGGCCCTCGGGCGGGGCGCGCTCATGGTCCGGCACGAAGACGGGAAAGGAGTGAATCTGGAGGTCCGCGCGCCCGTCTCCGTCCGCATCCACGAACAGACAGGCCTCCGCCACGTTTGAAGTCAGCAGGCCGGTGCGGAACAGCATCCATTGCAAGCCGTTGCGGATCGCGTTGAGGCCGCGGTCCTGTCCGGCGAGGCTGATGGGCCGTCTAGTGCGGTGGTAGTTGAGGACCTGGAGATGATCCTGGTAGTTGCGCCCGACGCCGGGAAGATCGTGGACGATCTCGATGCCGGACGCCTTGAGGTGGGCGGCCGGTCCCACGCCCGACTGCATCAGGATCTTCGGGCTAGCGAGCGTCCCGGCGCACAGGATGACTCCGCGCGTGGCGCGCGCGCTCCGCATCTGTCCGTGCCATCGCCAGGCGACGCCGCTTGCCTTGCGGCCGTCGAACGCGATGCGTTCGACTTCAGCCTCGATTTCCAGCGCAATGTTGCCGCGCGCGAGCACCGGGCGCAGATAGGCGGCCGCCGTGCTCGCGCGTTCGCCGTTCTTCTGGGTGACCTGGAAGAATCCGACGCCCAGCTGCGAGGCGCCGTTGAAATCGTGGTTGTAGGCGTGGCCGCGCTGCTGCGCGGCGACGACGAAGGATGCGTTTAGCGGGTGGCGGTACGGCACGTCGACGACGGAAAGCGGACCGTCCGTGCCGTGAAAGCGATCGGCGAGGCGTTCGTTTGCTTCGGCCTTTCGGAAGTAGGGGAGGACGTCGGCATAGCTCCAGCCGCGACAGCCCCCGGCCTCCCAGTCGTCATAATCCTTCGCGTCGCCGCGGATGTAGATCATGCCGTTGGTCGAACTCGACCCGCCCGGCATCCGGCCTTGCGGAACGTGGATCCGCCGCCCCGCCGCCGCGGGCTCCGGCTCCGATACATAGGGCCAGGTCCGGTCGGTGCCGAACAGGCCGACGAAGGCGCCCGGCGCGCGGCTGTGGATGACCCGCTCGTCCGGGCCGGCCTCCAGCACGAGGATGCGGACGGAAGCGTCTTCGGAAAGGCGGTTGGCGATGACCGATCCGGCAGAACCGGCGCCAATCACGATGTAGTCGAAGATCTCGCCGCTCATGACCACAGCTTCAGTTGTAGACGCCGCCGTCGACCGACAGCGCCTGGGCCGTGACATAGGCCGACTCGTCGGACAGCAGGTAGACGTAGAGCGGCGCGACCTCGTCGGGCACGGCCTGGCGGCCGAGCGGAACCATTCTCTCGACCACGCGCGCCTGTTCCTCGCGGCCGCCCATGAAGGCGATCGCAGGATTGTTGAACGGCGTGTCGATGAAGCCGGGGCAGACCGAGTTCACCCTGATGCGATCGCGCGCCAGTTCGAGGGCGACAGCCGTCGTGAACGCGAGGACGGCGCCCTTGGACGCGGCGTAGGCCGCGATGCCGGGCCCACCGCGCTTGCCGGCGAGCGACGAGGTGTTGACGATCGACCCGCCGCCGGCCGCGCGCAGGTGCGGAATTGCCTCGCGCGTCGCCATGAAGACGCCGCGCGTATTGACGGCCATGAGGCTGTCCCAGTCCCCGACCGAAATCCGCTCGAGCGGCCCGGCGCGCTGCAGGCCGGCATTGTTGACGAGACCATCGAGGCCGCCCAGCGTATCGACTGCGATTGCCACCATTGCGCGGACATCCGTTTCATTCGCCACGTCGCAACGCACGAAGTCGGCGCCCAGTTCTTCGGCGGTCGCTTTCCCGCTCTCTTCGGCGAGGTCGGCAATGACCACCCGTGCGCCCTCGGCGACCGTGGCCGCGGCGATGGCCTTGCCAATGCCGGTCGCGGCGCCGACGATCAGCAGGCGTTTGTCTTTCAGTCGCGCGGTCATGCGTGTGTGTCCCTTGCGGTGCGCGATGACCGGTCCAGTCCGCTCGCCCGCCGCGCGCCGAGCAGGTCGATGCCAAGCCGCGACTTGACGATGCCCCAGATGCCGCTCGGCGAGACGAGCATCACCACGACGGCCGCGCCGCCCAGCATCATCAGGTAGAGGTTGCCCGTGCCAGCGAACCAGGCGCGGAGCAGGAAGTAGATCGCGGTGCCGATGATCGGACCTTCGATCGTGCCGACGCCGCCGATGATGACGATGAACATCATCACCACCATCCAGTTGGGGTCGAAGGCCCCGCCCGGCTCCACGTGGAAGACCGACATGTAGTAGACGGCGCCGGCCAGGCCGGTGAAGCCGGAGCCGAGCACGAAGCCGAAGAAGCGCGTCCACCAGACATTGATGCCGATCGCGCCCGCCGTCCCCTCGTTGTCGCGCACCGCCGAAAGCGCCAGGCCCAGCCGTGAGATCGAGAGATAGTAGAGGCCGAAGACCGAGATCAGGGCGAGCGCAGCGGCATAGTAGAACGTCGACGTCGCCACCAGCGAGCGCCCCATCTCGCGCGTCGCCACCAGGGGCAGTCCGCTCACCGATCCGAGCCAGTCGCGCTGTGAAATGAACGACCGGACGATCTCGGCGATCACCCAGATGCTGATGGCAAGATAGGCGTCGCGCAGGCGGAAGATGAACGGCGATATCGCCGCGGCGAACAGCGCGCTGAACAGGAAGGCGAGCGGCAGGAGCAGGAACGGATTGATGCCCGACCAGTTGGACATCAGGAACAGGCTGTAGGCGCCGAGCCCGATGAACAATTGCTGGCCGAAGGACATGATGCCGACATAGCCGGCCAGGAAATTCCAGCTCTGGGCAAAGGCGAACACGGCGAAGATCTCGATCATCAGCCGCATGTCGCCCTCGGACACCAGCCAGGGCATGGCGGCGAGCAGGACCGTCGAGAAGACGGCCGCGGCGGCGACGAGCGACGTGTGCCGGGGGGAGGAACGCGTCATCGGCGGAAAGCTCCGGCCAAGCCGTTGGGGGCGAGGATGAGGATGAGAATGAAGGCGATGTGGCCGTACATCAGCCCGGATGCCGGATCGAGCTTCAGCGCCACGAGCTGCGTCACGCCCAGCACCATGCCGCCGAGGAACATGCCCCAGAACGATCCGAGCCCGCCGATCACCACGACTTCGAAGGCGATCAGGAGACGGTCGGCGCCGGAGTAGGGCGTGAACGAGCCGCGCATGGCGAGCAGGATGCCGGCCACCGCCGACAGCGCCATCGCCAGCCCCATGGCCACGGCGTAGACCTGCCGGAAGTTGACGCCGGACAGCTGGACGATCCGGTAGTCGTCGGCGGTTGCCCTGATCAGCCGGCCCATGTTGGACCTGCGCATCCACAGATGCAGCATCGCAAACAAAGTGACCGCAATCGCGAGGATGAGCACGGGCAGCACACCGAGCTTCAGTCCGAGCAGGTCAAAACCCATGAAGCGCAGGTCGCCGACATTGATCGAGCGGGTGTTCGCGCCGAAGAGCTCGACCATGCCGTTCCTGAGGACGATCGCGAGGCCGAAGGTGAGCAGGATCTGCGGGATCTGGTCGTGACCAAGAACGCGGTTGATGAGCAGCCATTGCAGCAGCATGCCGATGCCGAAGGCCAGGACGGCAACCGGCACGATGACGAGGATCGGATGGACAGGCGTCCACGGGATGAGAAAGAAGCCGAGGAAGGCGGCCGCGACGATGAAGTCGCCCTGGGCGACGTTGACGATGCGCATGACACCGAATGCGAAGCCGAGCCCGAGCCCGACCAGGGCGTAGAGTCCGCCCAGCAGCATGCCGTTGACGATGGTCTCGACCCAGATCATGCGTGCTGGTCCATTCCGAAATAGGCGGCCGTTATCGCCTCCATCGAAAGACCGGAGGTCGGCCCTTCCAGACTGATCTGGCCTTCGAGCATGCAATAGGCGTACTGCGCCGCGGCGCATGCCTGCGCGACATTCTGTTCGATGACCACGATCGAAACGCCGCTGGCGCCGATCTCCCCGAAGCAGCGGTAGATGTCAGAGATCACCTTGGGCGCGAGGCCGAGCGACAACTCGTCGCAGAGCAGGATTTTCGGATTGGTCATCAGCGCGCGGCCGATCGCCACCATCTGCTGCTGGCCGCCCGACAGGCTGGCGGCGGGCATGTTGCGCAGCTCGCCGATCCGGGGGAACAGGCGGTAGATCTCGCCGATCGTCCAGGGGCCCTTGCGCCCAGCCGCCGCGCCGACGCGGAGATTGTCCTCGACGGTCAGCGTCCCGAACAGCCGGCGCCCCTCTGGAACCATCGTCATTCCGGCGCGCGCGATGGCATCGGCGCGGCTGTGCGTCACATCGGCGCCAGAGAAGCGAACCGTGCCGCGCTTCTGCGCATGAAGTCCGACGATGGCGTTGAGCAGCGTGGATTTGCCGGCGCCGTTCGCGCCGATGATCGCGACCGTGCCGCCCTCCTCGACCTTGAGGCTGACCCCGCGGACGGCCTGGAAGTCGCCGTAGGAGACGCTGAGATCCTCAACCGACAGGAGCGACATCGAAAACCGTTCCCATGTAGACTTCCTGGACGGCCGGGTGCGACATGACCTCGCCCGGCCGGCCCTCGGCGATCTTGCGGCCGAAATTGATCGCGACGATCCGGTCGGCCACCGCCGAGAGCGCGTGGGTGACGTGCTCGATCCAGACGATCGCCAGCTCGGGCTTCAGGGCGCGTATGAGCGCGACCAGTTGGGTGACTTCCGCTTCCGTCAGGCCGCCGGCTATCTCGTCGAGCAGCAGCACGCGCGGCTTCAGCGCCATGGCGCGGGCGAGCTCCAGCCGCTTGCGGTCGAGCAGCGGCAGCGCGCCTGCCGGCATGTCCGCGCGTCCGGCCAGGCCGGTCCGCACGAGAATGGATCTTGCGACGTCGGTTTCCTCACCCCGGCTGCGGCGCGAAAACGTGGCGGCCGCGAGCACGTTCTCATAGGCCGTGAGCAGCGCGAAGGGCTGCGGCACCTGGTAGGTCCTGCCCAGCCCCATCAGGGTGCGCGCGTGTTGCGACGCATCCGTGATGTCGCGGCCGTCGAGCATGATCCGGCCCGCCTGCGGCCGAAGCGCGCCGGCGAGCATGTTGAACACGGACGTCTTGCCCGCGCCGTTCGGCCCGATGATCCCGAGGCACTCTCCGAAGTCGACGGAAAACGAAAGGTCGTCGGCAACCGTGATCTGGCCGAAATGTCGGGTCAACCCTTCAACGGTGATAACCGGTGCCAACGCCAGTGTCCTTGCCTCGGAAAAAAATGGGGGCCGGGCTGCCGCGACCCGGCCCACCGAGAAGCTGTCAGGTTCAGGAGAACTTGGACAGCGGGAGGAACTCGCGCTGGACCGGAACGTGCGGCGCGGTGACGTTGTTGGTGACGAAGAGTTCGTACGGGAACTTCGAGCCTTCCTTCGCGCGGTGCCACTGGCCCATCGTCACCCAGGTGTTGGCGACGGACTTCATGGTCGAGTTCTTGAAGTCGACCTTTCCGATCATCGTGTCGATGTTCAGCGCGGCGATCGCGTCGCGGACCGCTGCCCGGTTCTTCGGATCGCCCGAAGCCTTGAGCGCCGCGAGACCGACTTCCCAGACCGCATGGTGGTAGCCCATGGGCTGGGCCCACTGCTTGCCGGTCGACGCCTCGTAGGCCGCGCAGAAGTCCAGCGCCGACTGGCCGGTGAGGCTCGACTTGAACGGCAGCTGGTTGTTGAACCAGATTTCGGTCGACATGCCGGCGCCCTGGTCGCCCAGAACCTCGACGCCCGACGGGAAGACGAAGGCGGCGGCGATCGTGGCTGCCTCGATCGAAAGTCCCGCCTGCTTGGCCTGGCCCCAGAACGTGGCGAAGTGCTGCGGGAAGACGAGGCCGGTGACGATCTTGGCGCCGCCGTCGCGGAAGGCGGCGACCTGGTTCGAGAAATCGTCGACCTGTTCCTTGAACAGCCCGCCCTGGACTTCCTTGAACCCGTTTGCGGCAAGCTGGGCGGTCATGCCGCCGGAGAAGCCGCGGCCGAAATCGTTGTCCTCGTAGAAGGTCCCAACGACCGGATCGATGCCGGACGCCTTCCACATGCCGATGTAGTTCGCGATGATGTCGGCGCCGCTCCAGAAGAACAGGAAGCTCCACGGATAGCCCTTGTCGGGGCCCGAGCCGCGCGCGGCATAGAAGGGTTCCCACTGCAGGACCGTCGAGATGGCCGGGGTGCCGTTCTGGTCGCAGATCTCGAGCGCCGGCGCGGCGAGGCCGTCGGCGACCAGCAGCAGGTCGACGTTCTCGCGCAGCACCAGTTCGTTGCCGAGGCTGCCCATGCGGTTCACGTCGGACTGGCTGTCGCGGACGAGGATCTCGACCCCCCACTTCTTGCCGCCGATGTCGATGCCGTCCTTCACGTGATTCTGGATCTGTTCGACCACCCAGGGCGCGGTCTCGCCGAAGTTGGCGCGCATGCCGGTCAGCTGGTCGATGTATCCGATGCGGATCGTATCCGACGCGGCGCGCACCACATTCGGAAATCCGAATACGGCCGCCGACGCGCTGGCGGCCACTCCCTTGATGATCTGGCGGCGATTGGCTCTGGGCCAGTTGGACAGCGTGCTCATGGTTCCTCCCTCAGATGAGATCCCATGATTGTATGACAATATTCCGTATGTCAATAGGACTGTCGGCGTATTTCGCCGGCGGAGTTACCCGTCAAGCGGGGCGATGGTCGCGATGTCAGTCGAACGCCTTCATCTCTGTCAGCACCTCGTTCGCCGCCTTGAAGGCGTCGAGTCCGGCCGGAATGCCGCAGTAGACGGTGGCATGCAGCAGGACTTCCTTGATCTCGTCGACCGTTACCCCGTTGTTGACGGCGCCCCTGACGTGCAGCTTGATCTCGGCCGCACGGTTCAGCGCGGTCAGCATCGCGAGGTTCAGCATGCTGCGCGTCTTCAGGTCGAGCGTGTCGCGACCCCAGGCATAGCCCCAGCACCACTCGGTCGTGATGTGCTGGAAGGTCATCATGAAATCGTTGGCCGAATTCATCGAGCGGTCGACATATTCTGCTCCCAGAACCTGACGACGCAGCTGCAACCCTTCGGAAAAAAGGTCGCCGATGGTCTTGTCCTCAGTCGTCATGTGGGTCACCTTGTTCTTTGACATACAAAATTACAGTATGGCGACGAGCAGATTCGTCGCCGGTGTTCGATCCAGAAGGAGTTTTCCGGCTGTGAGAGCATCGAGGCGTCTACCCAGGGGAGAGCCAGCATGTCCGTGACCACCAGCGACGACCTCTCGATGCGCGTGCAGACCCTGCCGGGCCTGCGCGAGCAGGTCGCCGAGCGCCTTCGGATGGCGATTGCGACCGGCAAGTTTCCGGCCGGCGCCCGCCTGATCGAGCGCGAACTGTGCGAGATGATGGGCGTTTCGCGGACGTCGCTGCGCGAGGCGCTGCGGGAGCTTCAGGCCGATGGCCTGATCACGCTGCAGCCCAACAAGGGCTTGAGCGTCAGCACGATCAGCATCGACACGGCCAGGTCGATCTACGAGGTGAGGGCGATGCTCGAGGGGCTTGCGGCGCGCCTGTTCGCGCGCAAGCATACCCCCCGCCAGATGCAGGCGCTGCGCGACAGCGTCGATCGGCTTGCAGAGGTCTACAGCGACTTTTCCGCCGAAGCCTTCATCGCGGCCAAGACGCATTTCTACGACATCCTGCTCGAGGGCGCCGGCAATCCGGTCGCGGCCGACATGCTGCGCCGCATCCATACGCGGGTGTCGCAGCTGCGGGTCGTTTCGCTCTCCAGCGCGGAGCGCGCCCAGCAGTCGATCCGCGAGCTGCGTGAATTTCTCGACGCCCTGGAAAAGCGGGACGAAGAATTGGCGGGACAGGTCTGCGTTGCCCATGTCGAGGCGGCGGCGACGGCCGCGCTGAAGACCATCGCAGCGCACACACGCTGATCGGCCGGCCAGTGGGTGTCGCCCGCGCCTCATCTCCGGCCTACATCGATTTCACGGAAATGCCGCCATCGGCATGCAGCACCTCGCCGGTGATGAAGCTGGCGTCGCGCCCGAGCAGGAAGGCGATCGCGGCGGCGATCTCGTCCTCCTCGCCGAGACGGCCAAGCGGAGTCTGCGCGCGGCGCTTGGCGTAGCCTGCCTCGTCGACGATCGCGCGCGCGCCGGGCGTCGGCACGGCTCCGGGCGCCACCGCGTTGACGCGGATGCCTCTCGGTCCGAGCTCGACGGCCAGCTGGCGCGTGAGCGCCACGATCGCGCCCTTGACCGCCGTGTAGGACGCGGTGTTGGCGGTGCCGAGATCGGCGACCGGCGACGCCAGGTTGACGATCGCCGCCGGCCCGTCGCCCCGGTGCGCGAGCAGGGCCTGCACGCCCCAGATGGGTCCCTTGATCCCGACCGCGAGCATCCTGTCGAGCACATCCTCCGAGACGCCCTCGATCGGCCCGTAGCGGATCCAGATCGCGTCGTTGACGATGCCGGTCATTGGCCCGAACGCGTCCCGCAGGGCCGCCGCCGCGTCGAAGACCGCACTCCTGGAGGCAGCGTCGGCGACAAGGGCGAGCGCCTTCCCGCCCGCCGCCGCGATCGTCGCGACGGTCTCCTCGGCCAGTTCGGGTGCGATGTCGAAGACTCCGACGGCGGCGCCGCGCTGGGCAAGCAGGCGCGCCGTCGCGGCCCCGATGCCCCGTCCGGCGCCGGTCACCATCACCACCTGTCCGGTCAAATCGGTCGACATGGTCCGCTCCTGTGTCACGATTGCGCCGGGTCCGGGACGCCGCCGTAGAGGCTCCAGAGCTGGGTTGCGAGGGTGCCGGCGTCCACCGGAAGCTCGATGCCGGTGATGGCGCCGGCGTCCTCGGAGAGGAGGAAGGCGATCGCGTTGGCGACCTGCTCCGGCTTCACCAGCCGTCCGAGAGCCGTCTGGCGGATCATCGTCTCGGGATTGCGCTCCCCGCGCGCGTAGCTCGCCTCGACCGCCGGCGTCCGCGTCGGGCCGGGGCAGACGCAGTTGACCCGAACGCCGCGCCTACCCCAGGCGACCGCGAAATTGCGCGACATGTTGATGATGGCGGCCTTCGTCGGGCCGTAGGCCTGGAGCGGGCTCGAATTGAACGCGGTGATCGAACCGACCGTGACGATCGACCCCTGGCCGCGCTCGAGCATTCCGGCGCCGAACGCGGTCAGCGTGCGGAACGTGCCGGTGAGATTGACGCGCAGGATGGCGTCCCACTCGGCGAGATCCTGCTTTTCCGGCATGTGCGGATTTTCGAGATGCGCGGCGACCGCGGCGAGCGCCGAACACGGACCCACCTCGCGCTCGACCCAAGCTGCTGCGTCGTCGATGCTCGCCGCATCGGCGAGGTCGATCTCGCGGGCGAGGGCGCCATGTCGCGTAGCGACCTCGCGTGCGAGGTCCATGTTGCGGTCGAGAACGACGACCTGCCAGCCCTGGCTGCGCAGCCGGGCGACGCAGGCTTCGCCAATGCCGCCCGCGCCGCCGGTCACGGCCGCCACGGGCGCTCGGGAGGATGCGGCCATGGCTAGAGAACCTCGTAGAGGGCTTCGATGATGCGGCGGGCGCGGGGACCGTTGTCGCCGACCGCGTGCATCTTGTTGCACGCATAGGAGAACCCGATCTTCGCGTCCGGATCGCCGAAACCGATGGAGCCGCCGAAGCCGTGATGGCCGAAGGCGCGCATGTTGGGACCCATCCAGACCGAGACGGGGGTGTTCAGCAGAATGCCGCGTCCCTGGTGATAGGGGCGCTGCTGCATGCGCTCGAACTGGTTGTGCTGTTCGACGAGCATGCCTTCGACCGTGTCCGGCGACATCAGCGTGACGCCGTCCAGCGAACCGCCGCGGGCAACCGCGCCATAGACGCGCGCGACCGCACGCGGATTCCCATGGCCCGATGCACTGGTGATTTCGGCGCGCCGCCAGGCGGTGGAGTTCAACGTTACCGGCAATGGCTCGTCCGGAAACTGGGTGAAGCCCTTCGCGACGAGCGAATCCGGGTCGGTGTCGCGCTTGGCCAGAAGCGTGCCGGCCACCGTCGGAACCAGGGTGGCGCAGCGGTCGAGATCGGCATCCGACAGATTGCCGTACTGGTAGTCGGCGCCGAGCGGACCCAGCATTTCATCCTGGATGAATTGCGGGAAGCGCTTCCCGGTCACCCGGCGGACGATCTCGCCGAGCAGGTTTCCCTGCGTGTGGATGTGGTAGGCCGCGATCGTGCCGGGCTCCCAGAGCGGAGCCTGCTTCTCGAGCGCCTGGACGATGGCGTCGCAGTCGAAGACCGCGCCCTTCCACAGCGGATCGAGCACCACCGGCAGGCCGGACGTGTGGTCGAGAATGTGGCGGACGAGGACGCCGTCCTTGCCGTTCTGGGCGAATTCGGGCCAGTACTGCGCCACCGGCATGTCCGGGTCGACCAGCCCGCGATCGATCAGGATGTTGAAGCTCATCCCGGCGATGCCCTTGGCGACCGACATCATGCAGATGATCGTGTCCGCCTCCCACGGCTTGACGTGGTCAGCGTCGCGGTATCCGCCCCAAAGGTCCACGACCTTGCGGCCATCGACGTAGACGGCCGTCGCCGACCCGATCTCTTCCTCGGCCGCGTAATTCTCAGCGAATGCGTCTGCAACGCGCGCGAAGGCCGGGTCATACGATCCGGTCAGGCGGAAATCGTGGCCGCGTGCGGAGACTGTCTGGTCGAACTGCATCATTCCTCCCGGCGTTCTATCCGAGGCGATATCAGTTTGTATGACAGTAGGTCAAGACTACAGTCGGCTCATTTGTCGATCGGCGGGAGATCGAGGCGCACGATGTCCGCGAAACCGGGGATCAGTTCCGGCCAGCGCTCGCGCACTTCGGGGTCATGTCCGGGGATGAGCAGATCCTCGCGGCCATCCGCCAGTTCCTCGCAGATCCGGTATCCTTCGAGCATCTCGCCGACATGGTAGACGAGTGGAAACGGCGCGCGTCGCCTGCGGTTCTCGGAGAAGTGGAAGGCATCGGAGGCGAGCACCAGGGGACCGCGCGCGGTGGCGACCCGCACCACCTGCAGGCCGCCGGTATGGCCTCCGACCCTGTGCACCGAGATGCCGGGGAACAGGGTGGCCGACCCGTCATGGAACCGCACCCGCCCGGAATGCACCAGTCCGACCGCCTCCAGGACGTCGCGGACATTGAATGGCGCGCGCAGGCAGGCGTGGCACATCGGCCGGCCAGTTGCGTAGCGCATCTCCTCGTCCTGCAGGTGGAACGTCGCGACCGGGAAGACGTCGAGCGACCCGGCATGGTCGTAGTGCAGATGGGTCAGGATGACGTCGGACACGGTTGCCGCATCGATCCCCATCCGGCCGAGGAGGGCCGCGGGTTCGTGCAGCAGTGTCCGATGGCGCTCGCTCGCCGCCGCCTTGCCGAACCCGGTGTCGACCACCACCACGCGGCCATGGCCGCGAATCACCCAGATGTAGTAGTCGAGCGGCATTGGCCCGTCATGGGCGTCCATTCCGGGCATGAAATTCTCGCGCCGTGGCCGGCCCGGATCGGTCGCCGCATATCGCAGGGCGAACACTTCATAGGTGGGGTCCACGGCATCCTCCAAAAATCCGGTTCGACTTGGCTTGAATTATCATACCGTCATGTTGTATGACAAACTGGCGTTGTGGCAAGGTTGCCCCTCGCTTCACATTGCTCTGCATCCATGCAGAAACGATCCTTGGGAGGATTTCGATGAAATTTCTACGCCTTATGGCGCCCATCGCCGCACTCTGCTCGCTCGGCGCCCATGCCGCCGTGGCGCAGGACTACCCGGAAATGTCGCTGCGCTATTCCTCGAACATTCCCGAGGTGGTGAACACCTCGAAGAACTACTTCTCGTCCGAGATCGAGAAGCGCAGCGGCGGCAAGATCAAGATCCAGCACTTCTGGGCGAACACGCTCGGCGGCGAGGCCGAGATCGTCGACCTGGTCGGCTCGGGCGCTGTCGACCTCGGCCTGATCGTCACCGGCAACCAGTTCTCGCGCATGCCGTTCACCGCCGTCACCAACGCGCTGCCCTTCACCTACGCGGACGGGCCGAAGCTGAACCGTCTGACCGCCGACATCTTCACCACCAACGCGACCATCAAGGCAGAACTGGCGGCGGCGAACCTGCATCCGCTGCTCTACCGCTACCTGCCCGACTACCGCGTCTATTGCACCAAGCCGCTGAAGACCGTGGCCGACGTGCAGAACGTCAAGATACGCTCCTACGGCTCCTTCGTCCCGGTCATGTTCGAATCGATCGGCGCGATCCCGGTCAACATTCCGCCCGTCGACATGGTCCAGGCCATGCAGTCCGGCGCGATGGACTGCACCTACATGTTCAACTCCGCCGTCAAGGCGTTCAAGATCGACCAGGTGGCGAAGTTCGGCACCGATCTCTCCTTCGGCGTCATCAGCGCCCACACCCTGTTCACCTCCAAGAGCAAGTGGGAAGCGCTGCCCGAGAACGTGCGCAAGCTGTTCGAGGAAGTGGCCGCGGACGCCGAGAAGTTCGGCAACGAACTGATCGCTGGCGACGAGGCCAAGGCCATCGAAGGCTTGAAGACGGCAGGCATGGAGGTCGTCCACTTCGAGGAAGCGGACGCGCTGAAGGCCAAGGTGCCCGACATGCTTGATGTCTGGGCGAAAAAGATGGACGAAATGGGCAAGGGCGCCGAGGCGAAGGAACTCGCCGACTACATCCGCGCCAACCGCTGATCCTTCAGGGGCCGGACGCCGTGCTCCCGGAACCGGCGTTCGGCCTTGCACACCGACGGTGACTTGATGACCTTCTTTGCCCGCCTCGATGGCCTGCTGCGGCGGGTTTCGTATCTCGGCTTCCTCGCCGCGTCCGCCCTGCTGCTGATCGTCGGCCTGATGGGAACCCTGGACGTCATATCCACGAACCTGTTCCTGAAGCCGATTCCCGGCATGGTGGAACTGTCCGGCGCACTGTTGGCCGTCATCGTGTTTCTCGGGCTGGCCGAAGCCCAGGCGCGGGGCTCCAACATCGTCATCGACGTCTCGACGCAGAAAATGGGGCCGCGGGCACGGCGCATCGCCGCCATACTGGCACTGGGGCTCGGCGCGATCTTCATGATCGGAATGGCCTGGGAGGCGTCCCGACTGGCGGCCTCGTCATGGGCAATGAACGAGGAAGCGCTTGGCGCGCTCGACTTCCCGGTCGCGCCGTTCAAGAGCGTCGCCGCCTTCGGCGCCTGGCTCGCCGCCGCCGAATTCATCCGCCAGTTGGTCCGCGCGATCGTCGGCGCCGAAATCGTGGGAGAGACGACCGGTGTTTGACCCGCTTTCGCTCGGCATCATCGCCGTCGTGGTGATGCTTGCCCTGGCGATGCTCGGCGTGTCCGTCGGCATCGCGATGGGGCTCGTCGGCCTGGCCGGCCTCTGGCTCACGGGGGGCTCGGCATTTGCGTTCAACACGCTGATGAACCTGCCTTTCGCAACGGCTTCGGACTACAGCTTCATCGTCATTCCGATGTTCGTGCTCATGGGCGCGATCGCCTCGGCGTCGGGCATCACGCAGGAACTGTTCGGCTTTTCCAATCTGGTGCTGCGCTCGGCGCGCGGCGCCCTCTACCAGGCCACCATCCTGGCCTCGGCCGCGTTCGCGGCGATCTCTGGCTCGACGCTGGTCAACGCCGCATTGTTCACGCGCATCGCCCTCAATGAGATGATCACGCTCGGCTACGACAAGGCGTTCGCCGCCGGCTGCATCGCCGCCGCAGGCACCATCGCCGCCCTGATCCCGCCCTCCATCGCCTTCGTGATCTATGGGCTGCTTACCGGCGAATCCGTGGCGGAACTTCTGATTGCCGGCATTGTCCCGGGCCTGCTGACGACGGCGGTCTACATGATCGGAACGGGATTGATTGTCCGGGCGCGGCCGCATCTCGCCCCTCCGCCGCAGCCGCGCGCCTCGATCCGCGAGATCGGGACCAGCGCCAAGGGGCTGTGGGCGACATTCCTTCTCGCCGGCGTGGTCATCGGCGGCATCTATCTCGGTTTCACCACCCCATCGGGCGCCGCTGCGCTTGGCGCCATGGGAGCCCTTGCCATCGCCGTCGCCCGGCGCCGCATCTCGTTCGCGCAATTGTCAGACTGCCTGCGGGCCTCCGCCGCGATCACGGCCTCGCTCTTCATCGTCATCATCGGCGGACTGATCTTCACCCGGTTCTTCCTGGTGGCGGGCACGGTGACCGCGTCGACGGACCTGCTGAAATCGTTTGAACTGTCGCCGATGGTGTTCATGCTGCTGCTGGTGGTGATCTTCATCATCCTGGGAACGTTCATGGACGCGCTCGCCATGCAGGTCATGACGATGCCGTTCGTCTACCCTCTCGTGATCGCGCACGGTTTCGACGGCGTCTGGTTCGGCGTCATCATGGTGAAACTGGTCGAACTGGCCGTTCTCAGCCCGCCGGTGGGCATGAATCTGTTCGCCGTCATCGGAGCGTCCGAAGGCAAGGTGAACCTGCATGACATCCACCGTGGAATCGTCCCGTTCATCGTGATGGAGCTGATCATCTTGTTCATCCTCATCGCGTTTCCCGACCTGTCGCTGTGGCTGCCGCGGCAGATGTTCAACTGATCGATTCGAGGCGAGATTCCATGAACGATACACCCCGCATCGGCTTCATCGGCCTCGGCGCGATGGGCGAACCGATGGCCGCGCGGCTGGCGGCGGCAGGCTACCAGCTTGCGGTCTACGATGCCGACGCCGCCCGCACCGCCCGCATCGCAGCCGCGCTGGGCGCCCGCGCCTCCGAAACGCCGAAGGACGCGGCTTCCGGCGTGGAGATTTTCGTCACCATGCTGCCCTCGAGCGCGATCGTCGAGAAGGTGCTCGACGGCGAAGACGGCGCGCTGGCGGGCCTTCAGAAGGGTGCGCTAATCGCCGACATGTCGAGCGGGGTGCCGGACGTCACCCGCGCCATTGCCGGCCGGGTCGCCCAAGTCGGCATCGCGATGATCGACGCGCCTGTGTCGGGCGGCGTGTCCCGCGCCAAAACGGGCGAACTCGCCATTATGGTCGGCGGCGAAGCGGCCGAGATCGACCGCGCCGAGCCCGTGCTGAAGGCGATGGGCACGTCGATCGTCCGCACCGGGTCGGTCGGCAGCGCCCATGCGATGAAGGCGCTCAACAACCTCGTCAGCGCCGGCGGCTTCCTGATCGGCATCGAGGCGCTGCTGATCGGCCAGCGCTTCGGCCTCGACCCGGCGCTGATGGTGGACGTGCTCAACGTCTCCACGGGGATGAACAACTCGACGCAGAAGAAGTTCAAGCAGTTCGTCCTGTCGCGCAAGTTCGACGCCGGCTTCGGCCTCGATCTGATGGTCAAGGACCTCGGCATCGCGCTCGGCGTCGCCAACGCCACGTCGACGCCGGCTCCCTTCTCGGGCCTCTGCCGCGACGTCTGGGCGAGCGCGCAGAAGGTTCTCGGACCCGGACAGGATCACACCGCGGTCGCGAAATTCAGCGAGCTTATCGCCGGGTCGACGCTGGGCGGCGGCGATGGCGGAACCGGCGGGCAATGACCAGGGGGCCGCTGTCGGGACAGACGCTCGCCGTCTTCGGCGGCTCATCGGGTATCGGCCTTGCCACCGCTCGGGCGGCGCGGGCTCTCGGCGCGCGGATCACGATCGCCTCGCGCACGCCGACCAGACTGCAGGAGGCGGCCCGTGCGATCGGCGAGGCTGACACGGCTGCCCTCGACATTCGCGACGCCGCAGCGGTGAAAAGCTTCTTCGACAGCCGCGATCCCTTCGATCACGTCGTCGTCTCGGCGGCGGAACTTTCGGTCGGACCCCTGCGGGCACGGACGCTTGCGGACGCGCGCGCGGCGATGGACAGCAAGTTCTGGGGTGCCGTGCATGTCGCCCACGCCGCCCGCATCCGCCCCGGCGGCACGCTGACGCTCGTGTCGGGCATGATCGGCGCGCGGCCGACCGGCAGCGCCACGATGCTCAGCGCAATCAACGCCGCGCTCGACGCGCTGGCCAAGGCCCTGGCAACGGAGCTTGCTCCCGTCAGGGTGAACTGCATTTCGCCGGGGCGGATCGAGACGCCGTGGTGGGACTTCCTGCCGCCGGCGGAGCGCCAGGCGCTGTTCGACCGGACGGCGGCCACCCTTCCGTTGAAGCGGATCGGCAGGCCCGAGGAGATCGCGGCGCAGATCGTCCACCTGATGCAGAACGGCTTCATGACCGGCAGCGTCATCCAGGTCGACGGCGGCGGCAGCGTGGCGTCGTAACCGTCGAACCGGCTGGTCGACGAATGGGTGACCGCATTGGTAGAAGCGGACGATGGCGCCGAACCCACAGGACGTCGGCCTACCGCCCCAGGTCAATAATCTGGCCGATCCGTCTCATCAGCACGAGCGGACGTGCCCGCTGCAGCGATTCAGCATTCTAGGACGGCGCACCGGTCAAACACGGAAGGCTTAGCTTCCGGCTGTCACGCCGTGATGAACCCGGAAGAGATTGTTGGGATCGTAGGTTCCCTTTGCCCGCTGCAACCGTGCGCGGTTCTCGCCCCAGAATGCCTGCTCCCAGTCAGCTTCGAAATAGTCGCTTTCCGACACGTAGGATCCTCGTGCCGGAACCCTGTCCTTGAGCGCCGCCATCGCGGCATTGAGCTTGGCGCGCCGCATCCGCGCCAGATCGACGTCTGGCTCGAAGCCGGCAATGCCGGGATATGCCGGGGGTCCCTCCGCCCCACAGATGGCGAGCGCGAAACTATCCACAACGACTGGATTCGTGGCGGTTTGAGTACGTACTTGTTCCCGGACTACGTCGGGCGCGCCTGCGAGACCCTTGTTGAAATGGAGTGCGATGCTCCAATGACGTGACGCTTCGAACAGGCCCAAGGCCAGTTCTGCCTGCGATGCCGGTTCGAGCAGCAAGCTTGGGATCCAGACGGATGCATAGGCATGCAGGAACTGCCCCGATTCCTCCCTGTTGCCTGCCCAGTATATCCTGTCCTGGTCGGCTCCAGGCTGGTCGTCCGCCAGCACTATGCCTGGTAGCTCCTTCAGGAAACCCGGGTCCCAGAACTGTCGTCCGTTGAGCACGATCACGGTCGGCTCCGAAAACTCATACTCGTCTGGCCGATCACGCAGCCAGCCCCAGAACGGCGCCCAGGTTTGCTCTGCCTCCTGCTGGCCCACATTCTGGCAAAGCATCGAGATCCTGAGCACATTGTCAGGCCGAAAGCCGATCTGCTCACCCCAGTGGGGATTGTAGAGGCTGTTGCGATAGAACTGCATCGTCTGGGAGATAAGCGCGAGATACGCTTCGTCCGACCGGGCGGTAATGTCGGCAAAGACCGCTCCTACGGCTGTGGGCAATGGATGGGTCTTGAGCGTAACGCGCGTGACCACGCCGAAGTTGCCGCCGCCGCCTCCCTTCAGAGCGAAGAAGAGCTCAGGATCGCGTGCCTGGTTGACGACGCGGATGGCGCCGTCCGCCGTGACGACCTCCGCCTCCAGCAGACTGGCCGCAGCCGTGCCGAACCCTTTCGATAGGCTGCCAAAGCCGCCGCTCTGGATCAAACCAGCGACGCCGACCGTCAGGCAGCCACCACCCTGAATGTAGCGCCCTGCCTTGGCGCAGACCTCTCTGTAGACCTCTCCCCATATCGCACCTGCGCCGATCGATGCCGCCGGGACCGGCTCGGCGTCGCTTCCATCCGCGATGAAAGCATCATGCAATTCGATCGCATTCAACCGACGCGTCCAGATGAGCAGTGAGCCGGCAGCGTTCGATCCGCCGGCGTAGCTATGTCCGCCACCCTTCACGACAATAGGCACCCGGTTGTTGCGCGCAAAATCTATTGCCGCCGCTATGTCGACTGCGGACATCGCTTCCAGAACTCTGTCGCTGGGTTGGCTGACCCACGCGTCGACCATACCGAAAGTCTGAGTAAGGGCCGGATTGTCGCCGAGGAAATACGGATTGCGCGCCGATGCGAAGAAGGCCGCGCAATGCTCGCGGTCGGAAAGGCACCGATCAAGCGGCCAATCCGGGACGATGAGACGGCTTGCGATCCGGCTTTGCAGTGCCGTCCAATCCGGGACGCCGATCGGTTCGGATGTGGCTTGCACCGAGGCAGAGCCCATCGAGAAGAGGCCAGAGGCGGCCCCGGCCGAGGTCAGCAGTAGATCGCGCCTGGTAATTCCCATACTCTCTCATCCATTCAATGGTCTCGCTGGCCCCGAAGCGCGCGCTGTCAGAGCCGGTGCGGACGAGCTTGAACTGCCGCTGCGTCGTTCCCAAACGCGAAAGCCGACGGGTACGCAGCGATGGACCCACCGTGCTCAGTCCGAAGCGCTCTCTCTGGCCGGTTGGCCTGAGCCAATACTGATGCAGACAGGTGCAAGCAGCGTATGTTTCATTCCTTCGCTGCTTGCACCGGCGTTGCCCGGCGGCGCATGGCGCGCCGCCGGTGCTCGTTCATTGGCCAGGTGCGGGGTATTCGTCCCAGAAGCCTGCGGCAGGCTCGATCTGCTCGACTACGTCGACCAGCACACCAGCAGGGTCGCGCGTCATGAAGCGCCGCTGTCCCCATTTCTCGTCGGTGAGCGGATACACTATGGGCGCGCCGTTGCTGCGTAATTTGCCGAAGACGGCCTGCGCATCGTTGACCTCGACAGTAAGGACCATGCCGCGCCCGTCGAAGGCTTCTGGCCCCGGCGGATTGGACGGATGGTCCGGATGCATGAAGGCCAGCGTTGCGCCGCGAGCGCCGTCCTCGCCCGGGTCGGTTAGGTAGACAAACCAGCTTGCCTCAAACAGCACCGTGAACCCGAAGTGTTTCCGGTAGAAATCGCGCGCCTCGAAAAGGGCAGGCGTGGTGATCAGGGGGTAGAGGTCGCGGACCTTCATCTGTGCCTCCATGGCAGGTGCAGTTGATTGCGATTGAGCCGAGACGGGCATGAATGCGATGATGAAACCGGCAATGACGGGTGTGCCGAGACCGAGCATCCTGTGAAGTGTTGATTGCATTTGTCGGCCCCTTACGCGCTTCGGACGCTGAGGCCGGGCCGGTTGCTGAACTCGGCCGACATCAGAACGGCAACAACCGCCGCCTGTGACAGGACGAATGCGACTCCGAGCGCGTTGCTGTCAAAGAACACCAACACGACGAGGCTCGCGACAACCCACGCAGCATTGCCGACGATGATCAGCCAGATGCCGGCGGCCGACGGCACGGTCTGCCAGGCAACGATCGCCATGAACAGCGCGATCGGAAGGAGGAGCAGGCCGGCGTAGTTGAGGAGCTGCGCCGGCATCCCAAGCAGGTTCGACAAGTAGGAAGTAGCGGAAATCAGCAAAAGCCCCATGAGGGCGCATGTCGCTGCATCGAGTGCAAGGATCTTTCGGATCGGCATGTCATATCTCCAGTCATGTTGATTGCCAAAGCGGAACCTGCCCTCTTGACCGTCGTCGGGTCGACTACCTTGGAGGTAAGGATCGGGCGAACTGCAACATCGTCTTGCTGCGATGGACGTCGTCGAGTTCGGCGCGCCGCATCGTCTCCCCAGTTTGATCGCGGAGCGGTAGCGAGATTTCGAATCGCAGCCATAGCAGCTTCACGTCCTGCGGAAGATCGACGAGCTGCGCAGCGCTGATGGTCACCCGGTCCGACCGCCGGACCTGAACGAGCAAGCCTGCGAACGCCGCGAGCAGTCTCGCCACGGCACACCAATCGCGTCCAATACCCGCCAGGTAGTTGACCGCAAGCCGCCATGAGAGTCGAAACACGGCCCTTATGGTTTACAAGGAGGTGGAGATGGCTACCTATCAGTGGCTGCCGGTTGGCGAGCACGACGTCTTCTATCGCGAAGCTGGCGATCGCGCCCGTCCGGCACTGCTGCTGTTGCACGGGTTCCCAACGTCGTCGTTCATGTTCAGGGACCTGATTCCGCTGCTTGCTACCGAGTACCACGTTATCGCGCCGGATCTTCCGGGGTTCGGCCTCACCCGTTCGCCGCACCGCGACCGGTTCAACTATCGGTTCGAAACCCTGACCGACGTGATCGACGGTTTCATCGCGGCACTCGGTCTTGAGCAGTTCTCGCTCTACGTTTTCGATTACGGCGCGCCGATCGGTTTCAGGCTGGCCCTGCGGATGCCGGACAAGATCACGGCAATCATCTCGCAAAATGGCAACGCTTACGAGGATGGATTGAGTGAGGGCTGGGCTCCCATCCGTAATCTTTGGGCGCACAGGGACGACGCGTCACGCGAAACCATCCGCGGTTTCTACGGGCTGGACGGAATTCGGCACCAGTATCTGACTGGTGTCGGCGACGAGAGCGCTGTTTCGCCTGACAGTTATCACCTCGACGCACTGATGCTTGCGCGCGACGGGGCCCAGGACATCCAACTCGACCTGATCGAGGACTATGCGTCGAATGTGGCGCTCTACGATACATTCCAGCGCTATTTTCGCGAATGGCGCCCTCCTGTCCTGGCAGTGTGGGGGCGGCACGATCCGTTCTTTGTGCCAGCAGGGGCAGAGGCCTTCAGGCGCGACCAGCCGGATGCCGAAGTGCACTTGCTGGACACCGGGCACTTTGCGCTGGAAACACATGCTGTCGAAATAGCTGCTCACATCAGGCGATTTCTCGGAAGGCAAGTCGGTGCGCAGGTGATCGACGTGGCGGGAAGCAGCACTCACGACGTTGATTGATGCAGGGTCTTGGGAACGCTTGAGAGGCGCGGGGTTTCAAGCGGATCAGCCGCCATATTCTCGATGAGCAACAACTGCAGCGACAGAGTGAAAATGATGATGCCGAGGTTAGAGAGACCATCGGCCATCCAGAGCGGAGCGAAGCCGGGATGGCGGACCAACTGTCGAAAGGACGTCGGCTCGGCCACGGCTCGCTTCAATTCCAGTGGGCTGCAGTTCCAGTCCAGATCACTGGCATCGGAACAGGCGAACCGGTTTTCCCGGTCCGCGCTGAATCACACCCTTGGCCTCGAGATCGAGCTGGACGGCCTTGAGCCACCAGCCGGCCTTGGCCCCGCCCGGAAAGTCGGTTTCGGACAGATACGGCAGGATGGCGACGTTTGCTTCGGCCACCGTTAGCCCCGGCGCCCGATCCGGAAGCGCCTCCAGCAAGGCGGCTCGCATCGCCATGTATTTGGCCTTGTTGACGCGCTCCGTGTGGTGCGGCGACGTGATGCTTTCGATCAGGATTTTGTCGTCGTCAGGCATCAATGGCTCCTTCCGTGGTTATGGCGGGTACCGCGAAACCCATGGCGATCCATGCAGTGAGGAGGCGGCCATAAAAGCTTGCCGTTGCCAGGCCGCCGGACGGCAGGTCGCGTGACACCGGCAATGGCGCATCCGCCGTCATCGTGCGCAGTTGGATGGGCGGAGCCGCTTGGTCCTGCCAGAGGCTGCGATAGAGGCTGAGCCAGTGCCCGCCCTTGAACTCTAGGAAGACCGGCGTGTGGCAACACGCCGTCAGCACGCGTCGAGTCGACGCCGTGGGTGAGAGACGAAATTCGCGCAGCAGTGCTGTTCCGTCCGGAAATCCGACGCGATCCTTTCGGTAGAGCAGATAGTGCGTCGCATCGTCGGCAGCTTGCATGGGAAGCGAAACGGGCAGGCTTGCCAGGCGATTGGCGGCCTCGCGGCAACTAGCGCAGTGACATGCCGTGCCGATGATGGGCGCGCCGCGAACAGAGATATGGACCTGGCCACAGGCGCATCGAAGCCTGGTATCGTGACTCATCGATTTTCTCCTCTCTTGAGATGTTGCTGACGCCGTGCGGACCATGCCCCAGGCTGAAGGCGAGACTGCCTAGGCCGGCGCCCGGCGCGCCGACTGGCTCGCCGGCGATGAAGTCCGTCTGCCCGCCGCGGTGGCGCAACAACTAAGCTGCGGGTATGCCGGCCAGTGCAGTGCCGACCGCTGAGGCGGTGACCGGCGCGGTCGAAAGGCTTCGCGCATCCGACGACAGCCGCGACGCCCCTGCCAACCCGCCCGATCCGATGGCGATACGGCCGACCAATCCGGCGATGGCGCTGCTCGCCGGAAGCCGACGGGCAGCCGTCGCGACGACGCCTGGAGCGGACGAACCTGGTTCATTGGAACACGGCTTCCACGCGGCGGGCGAACTCGGCGGGCTGAGCCTCGAAACCGCTATGGTCACCCGGCACGGCAATCGGTTCGACGCCGAGCGCAGTTGCTAGCGCTATGCTCATCGCGTGGATAGGCTGGCCCGCAGACTGCTCGCCGATCGCCACCACGACCTCGGGAGCCCCGGCACGTAGCGTCGCCACATCGGGGGCATAGGTCGAGAGCGGCAGCATCCCGTGGGCCAACCAGTACTCGAAGTTGCCGCTGACTCACATGACAGTTTCGGCCTTCTCCGGCGGCAGCTCGGCCGGGTTGAATTCCGGCATCTCGTCTGCCGGGGCAGAGCCGCGGTCGAGGCTGGCTCCCGAGAAAAACTCGGCCATTGCCGCGTCGACGCCGTGCGTCCGGTAGGTTTCGTAGAGGGCCCGGGCGGCCGCCAGCATGGGTTCGGGATCGTCCATCAGCATCATTGACGGCGGCTCATGGGCCACGAACACACTGACCAGTTCGGGGTAACGGGCGGCCAGATCAAGGCCGATCTGCGCACCTCCGCTGGTGCCGAGCACAAAAGCGGGACCGCCGAAATGGGAGATCAGGGCCGCCGCGTCGTCGGCTTGTTGATGGACGTCGAGCGGCGTCACTTCGGCGTCGAAGGTGGAACGTGAATTGCCGCGCGGATCGTAGGACACGACGCGGTAGCGCCTGGCGAGTTCGGCAGCAAGGCTCGCGAACACGCCGGCGTCCTGCGGGCCGCCTGGAATGATGAGCAAAGTCGGGCCGGTGCCCGTCGCTTCGTAGTAAAGATTGGCGCCCGGAACCTTGAGGAAAGCGGTGGTGGCGGGGGTCATTGCGAAGGCTCCTGCACAGGCATTTTTCTGGGCGATGGTCGTTGCGCCGACCAGCAAGACGAGCCCAGCGGTGGCGGCGAGACGCTGCATCTTGTTTCTCACGGTCCATCCAATCTTTTTCATACTAGACCGTTTGGTTCTCTTGTGAGAACTAGACTGTTCCGTTTGAATGTGTCAAGTGGGATCGACGTTGGGAGTTGAAGAATGTCCGTATCGCCTTCCAGGACCGTGGTTACCTACGCACCTGGCACCCGCTCTGAACGCAAGCATGTCGCCATCGTCGATGCCGCGGCGCACGTGTTCCTGCACAGCGGCTATTCCGGCGCCAGCATGGACGAAATTGCGGGGCGATCCGGCGTCTCCAAGCAGACCGTCTACAAGCACTTCGCAGGCAAAGAGGACCTGTTCACCGCCGTCATCGGCCAGATGATGGGCGAGGCCGATCTTGCCGTGCATCAAGCGCTACCTGATATTCGGAACGGCCACGAACTCGAAACCTTCCTGCTCGACTATGGCAAGCGCTTGCTCGGCGTTGCTTTGACCCCGAGCCTTATGCAGTTGCGCCGGTTGGTCATCGCCGAGGCAGAACGCTTCCCCGAATTGGCGCGCGATCTCTATGCGCGCGGCCCCAAGCGTGCGCTCGAAGCAATGGCCGAGGCGTTCGAAAAGCTGGCGGAAGGGAAACTCCTGGAGTTCGAGGATGCCGGCGTCGCCGCCTCTCAGCTCAATTGGTTGCTGTTGGGCGAGCCGGTCAACCGCATCATGATGCTGGGCAAGGAAGCCATTCCCACCAGACACGAAATCAACCGACACGTTGCCGCTGCGATCCACACTTTTCTGGCTGCCTATCTGCATGATGACCAACGCCCATAAATGCCATGGCCCAGAGAGTGACAGGCCGGTGCCCGGGCAATGCCCGTCACCCTTGCTTGGTCCAGCTTCAAGGACCAGGCGCGGGATAACGCTCCCAGAAGCCGTCGACCGGCTGGGTCTGCTGGACCACATCGACCAGTACGCCGCTCGGATCGCGTGTCATGAAGCGGCGCTGTCCCCAGTCCTCATCGGTTACCGGGTGAACGATGGGAGCGCCAGCGCCACTCAGTCGCTCGAACAAGGCGGTGGCATCCTCGACTTCGACCGTAAGGATCATGCCGAGGCCATCGAAGGCCTCAGGCCCAGGTGGGCTGGAGGGATGGTCCGGGTGCATGAAGGCCAGCGTTGCTCCACGCGTACCATCCTCGCCGGGCCCGGAAAGGTAGACGAACCAACTGGCTTCAAACAGCACCTCGAAGCCAAAATGGGTGACATAGAAGTCGCGCGTCTCGAACAACGCCGGGGTGGTGACTAGGGGATAGAGATCGCGAACCTTCATATGGGGCTCCCTTTCGGCGGATGCGTGTTGGGTCCGCGCCATTGCCGCGGGCGCCAACCCTATGGTCAGGGCGAATGAAATGGTGGAAACGACCGCCGCGACGGCGACGCGATGCAGGCCAACCATCATCGGGCTCCCCGGACGGCGTGGGACCTGCGGTGGGACGTCATGGCATTGGTCCCGGCGTCGCACCAGTAAGCAGGGCGCGGGTGGCGTCGTCCAAGGCAAATAAGTCGAATGATTGTCATCCGGTCGCTCCAGAAGTTGTGTAGCCATAAACTGCCGCTGGTGGTCGCGCCGGTCGACTACCTGACAGGTACAGATTTCAGTTGAGGCCGATATTGAACACGGCAAGAAGTAGCGCAGAACTGGAGAAGCGGATCTCACACTGGGTGTTGCTCTGCTATCTCTGCTTCTTTCCACTCGTCGCGGCGATCAACGCATCGTCGATCCTGACGGAGGCGGCCCGCAGTGGCTTGCCGATGGATTCCCGCCTGCCTTGGCTGCTCGAGTTCAGCAGCGTAGCCGCATTCCTGCCTTCCCTTGGCTTTGCGATCCTGCTTGAAAGGCGCTTTCCGCTGCTTGGCAACGATCGCCTGGGCAACGTTTCTGTCCTGGTGGCCGGTAGCGTTGTATGTTCCGGGATCCACATTGCCGGCATGGCCATCCTGCGGGGCCTGCTCGTCCCATGGCTCACAGGCAAGGACTACACCCTGCTTGCCGACCCGCTCCGAGACTTGTTCTACGAGTATCGCAAGGACATTTTCCCTTATGCTGTGATCGTGGGCATGCTGACCCTGCTTCGGGCGATCGAGGCAAGCCGGATTGACGGTGAGCAGGCACTGGTCAAGGCACGCGCGACCGGTCGCATTGCCCTCAAGTCAGGCGGGCGGACGATGCTCGTCGAGGCCAAGGCCGTGGAATGGGCTCGCGCGGCCGGGAACTACGTCGAGCTCCGGGCGGGAGGGCGGACCTATCTGCCGCGCGTCACGCTCACATCGCTGGAGCGGCAGCTCAAGGACGTCGGCATCGACGTCGTGCGCATCCACCGCTCGCATATCGTCAACCGCGCCGTGATTGCCGAGGTCCTGCCGACGGGTGAAGGCGACCTTCAGGTCAAGCTGGCCGACGGATCGGAAGTCAAAGGTTCTCGCCGCTATCGTGACAGGCTCGGCCTGTAGGGGTCGCCGCTCGCCCCACCGGACCGCCGGTCATCCCCCCGCGCTTCACCAAAGCCAGGTTCTAGATTACCGGGCTCGACCGCTCACGGTTGGCGTAGCGGACAATGGTGCAAGTCAGGAAGGCGCAATGATGATGGGCCAGCAAGCTCGGCAAGTGACAGGGCGCGAGAAGGTGTTGCAGGCGCATGTCGTCCCGATGGCGCAGCGGACCCCGTCAGGGCGCGCCGAGTTCCTGCGCCAGGTGCTGCGTGACGCACGCAAGCAGCGCGGCTTTAGCCAGATGGAGCTCGCGTTGCGTCTGGGCTTCTCGCCACGGCACATCAGCTTCGTTGAGGTGGGTCGGGCCAGGCCCAGCCGCGGACTTATTGAGCAATGGCTTGCCGAGGTCGATGCGCAGCCATCGGTGCTTCGCGCCGCCCTGCTGCATGCCGGTTTCGCGCCGACCTTGAGCCATACCGAAAGCCAACCCGGCCGTCCAGAAAACGACCAGCCAACCGAGCTGATGGATCGCATGCTCGCCGCCCACGACCCGTTCCCGGCCTTCGCCTTCGACGCCGATTGGCGCATTCGCCGAGCGAACCGCGCCGCATGGTGGTTGATGTCGCAGGTAATGCCCAACTACATGCCCAACATCCCCCCCGATAGCAGCCTCGATATGGTGATGTGCTGCGCGCACGCGTCGGGCCTTCTGTCCAACATGGTCAATCCGGCATCATTCGGCTATGCCCACCTTGCGCAGCTCGAACTCGAAGCTGTTGCGAACCCCCGCCTGCGGGCGGCGATCGATGCTCTGGCCATCTCGCTTGCGGCGCGGTTCGGCGAACGACCAGCGATCGAAACCTCTTGTCTCGCGCACGCGGCTTTCAGCTTTTCGACGTCCTTTGGCCAACTGGACTTCCTCCGCTTCCAGTGCCTGATCGACCTGCCGCAGGACGTCACGTTGCGCTCGATGCGCGTCGAACTGTCCCTGCCGATGAATGATCGAACCCGCGAGGTCATGCGCGCAGCGCATTGATGGCCTGATGATGATCGCATTGCGTTTGTGCCAATGGCAAACCCGCCCCAAGCTCTAGCGCGCCGGGGGCAGTCCAAACACCTTGTCTTGGTGTCCACGAAACCGGCAGCAGGCCAATAAGCAGATGTCACGGCAGAGAACCAGAAGTGACCGTTCTGCGCCAGTTATCCGTGAGCGCAATGTCGTGCCATCCAGAGAGCGGGCGCTATCAATGGTGATTTTTGTCCGGTCTCTGCGCGGAGCGTACGTTTTCCGATCAGTATAATCGATACTGCGTTTGCCGGTTATACGGGCGCGCTCCTTGGAGAGGGCATAGAAGTTCGCGCTTTTCGTTTCCGAGGCTGCAACAAGCCGGACCAACTTGCCGCAAGTGATATCCTATGTGCGTCGATTGGCAGCGCATCGATTCGGAAATATTGACATTGAGGTATATTTGATATGAAAATATCTAGGTGTCGTTCGTAATATTGATTAGCAAACAAACTATTTGATCAAATATTTCAGAATGTTACAGGAGCGAAGGCACATGTTGATAGGTATTCCAGTCTATGATGGCGTGAACCTTCTCGACGTGTTCGGTCCTCTCGAAATGTTCACGTGGGTCGACAGAAGCAAGGCGTTGGAGTCGATCATTCTGTCCCATGACGGTGGCTCGGTTACCAGCTTGAATGGGATCCGCTTCGAGGCACAAGCCAGCTTCGAGTCGACGCCAACGCTTGATATACTATGGGTTCCCGGGGGAGACCCGCGCGCGCTCGGCGAGATGATGGCTGATCCGGAATCGCCTTACCTTGCCTATCTGCGCCAAGTGGCGCGCGACGCAAAGTGGGTGTGTTCCGTGTGCGAAGGCGCGCTCTTGCTGGCGCGGGCCGGATTGCTCGACGGCCACGAAGTGACAACACATTGGGCGTTCGTCGACTGCCTGCGCCGATTTCCGGAGATCACGGTTGCTCCTGGGCATCCACGCTTCGTCGTCTCCGGGAATCGGCTCACGGGTGGAGGAATATCCTCGGGGCTCGATGAAGCGCTGAAGCTGATCGCATTGCTGTTTGACGAACAAACGGCGACGCAGGCCCAGGTGACCACCCAATACTTCCCGATACCGCCGGTGGCGGGGAGCATCCCGCCCCATCCGCCGGTATGCCCTGTGCGATGGTGACGAGCGCCGCGAGACAGCATCTTCGTCCCCGCTTGAAGTGCCTCTAGCCAAAGGCGAACCCGATCATGCCCATCAACTACATTCCCAACGATCCACGAGCGGGCAACCCCGCGACGGTCGTCATCGCGCCGCACGCCGGTCGCGCTGCCGGGCGCGCCGACTTCGTCTTCAGCCAGTCCGTTCCGGAAGACCCCTACAACATTGGCACCGATGAGTTTCTGTACTGGCAATGCCGGGAGGCTGCGCTGCGGGCTATCGATCTCTGGGAGGAGGTCAGCGGCGAGCCGCTCACCAGGTGGCAGGCCGGCCAAACGATCGCGCTTGTCCAGAGGGTTCCAAACGATTCCCGGCTGAATGCCTACTACAACCGCGCGTCGCTGTCGTTCTTCCGCGTCGATGGCGGGGGGCAGTCCTACCAGACGGGCGCCAGCGCCGAGGTCGTGGCACATGAGGCGGGGCATGCGTTCCTGGACACGATCCGCCCTGACCTCTGGGGCTCGATGTTCGGCGAACTGGGCGGGTTCCACGAAGCTTTCGGGGATTGCATAGCTATCCTGACGGCGCTGGAGGACCAGGCCACACGCCAGGCGCTGCTGGCGGGAGATCTTCTGCGAAAACGGAACTTCGTCGAGACCTTCGGCGAAGACCTGGCGCACGGCATCAAGGCCCTGATCGGCGCGAACCATAACGCCGCCGCGCCGCGCAGCGCGATGAACGATGTCAAATGGGCGCTGCCGTCGTCGCTGCCGACCGACGGTGCGCCCGGAGTGCTGATCAACGAGGTGCACTCGCTGGGCATGATCTTCAGCGGCTGTTTCTACGACACGCTGACCAGCATCTTCGCCGCCGGGGCCAACCAGACCGAAGCCGGGCTGCTCGACGCATCTCGAACAGCCGGCCGGATTCTCGTCGCCGGTACCCGCACGGCCCCGCTGCAGTCGCGGTTCTACAAGGCGGTCGGAAACGCGATGCTCCTCGCCGACCAGAGATTGCATGGGGGCGCGAACGACAGCGCGATTCGCGAAGCTTTCGCTCGGCACAATATCGTCCTCGACGAGCAGCAGATGCTCGCGCCGAGCAACATGCTTGCCGGCCGCGCGCCCGCCCATAACGCCGTCGCGGTGGCTGACGTCATCACCCGCGCATCGCGGCGGGATCTCGTGAGCATGGTCGGAGCGGCGGTTCAGCAGCGCTTCTTCGCGGCTCAGTATGAACTCGGGTCTGAAACGGTGGCGGCGGTGCGGCATCAGCACAAGGTTCCGCTGGGCGACGTTTCCGAGCGGCTGGAAGGAGTCGTCTGTCTTGCCGAGGAGGATGTGCTCATCGGCGAAGCCGGCGGCCATGCCGCCACGCTCGGGGTGGTTCCCTCAGTCGGAAGCTCAGTGGCCGAAGTGCAGAACTTCGTCTACAGCCTGGAGATGGCCGGCCAGATCGAAGGCAGTCCGATAGAAGCGTCAGGCGTCACGCATGCCGTGATCAAGTTCGGGGAGGAGCGCCGATTGGTCCGCGCCCGTTTCGCCTGCGGGTGCCACGGACCATGCCGCCCGACGGTGCCCGGGGCCGGCCCAACGCCAACGATGTATTGCGCCTAGTCGAACGCACGACGTACCAAAATCCGCCGGCCGGTTTCGTCTGTCTCGATCGCGTGGGTCGGCGGACCCAGGAGTGATTTCGGACCCCCAGATATCTTCCCGTGTGCCTGCAGGCTGCGCACAAAGGCCGTCGCTTCTGCAGTTGCGTCTTCGGGCAGGTGAACGTTCAGGTGTGGGCTCGCGCCCGTAAGTTCGATCTCAACCGTCGCCGGCACTGAAACGAACACCCCTTCCAGATCGCCGAGGCCGGGATCGTCGAGCGCCAGCCAGGTCTTGGCGTCCGCGCCGATCCTCTCCGGTGAGACCGTGACATTGCCAACCTCCGCCAGCCCGCTCTCCTCTCCGAGAATCCCCAGAGCGGTCGCCAGATTCGTCTGGCTGGCGGGATCGACCTTCAGGGCGATCTTCAGCAGCCCCTCACGCCAGTCTGAGAATCCGTCGTTCGAGTCGCGTCCGAACTGCAGGCAGTCCATGCCAAGCGCGCGGGCCGCGGCGATGTGCGACGTGTCTTCCGTGATAAGCAGGCAGTCGTCGAGCCCGGCGGCAACTCCAAGCCGCTTCAACGCCAGGTCGAAGACCCGCCCGTCGGGCTTCATCACATTTGCATGCGTGGACAGGGTCACGCGGCGCGCAACCGGTTCGAAGAGATCGCGCAGCCCCAGCGAGTCGAGCATGTCGACATATTGAGCAAAAACCGCGTCGACCTTGGCTTCGTTGAAAGGTTCAGCCGCATGGAAGTCCGACACGAGGCAATATTCCAGCAGCGAACCGTCCCTGAGCGTGAACTTCGACAGGGCCTGCACGCTCTGACGCGCATGGGGCACGAGGGCGCCATTGCGTTCCAGGGTCCCGCCCAGATCAAGCATCAAGACCTTCAGCACGTGCCTGCTCCTGAATGGCGCATCGATCCTCGCGCGTGTGGGAACATAGGGCGCGAAAGAAGTTCGTGCGAGCCGTCATTCGTGGTCGGCAGCCGCGCCAGGCCGATCAAGCGCCGGCAGCGCTGCGCGACGACGCAATACGCGAAAGGGTGCGTGCTACGCAGCGCAACCACACGGGCCCGAACAGCGTATCGAAAGCCGGCGGCAGCGCCCAGGCCGGCTGAGCGGGAGGCGCGATCCGCTCGGCGAACAGATAGATTCCGACAAGCAGCATGAGCAGGAAATGATGGGACTGCGCCATCATCGGCACCAGCATCCAGGGCCAGCAGGCCGCGACGCAGCTTGCGCCGTTCGCCAGCCCTAGTCGCGCGCATGCAAACAGGGCCGTCGCGCCGAATGCCGGAACCCTTCCCGTGCGATGGCATCTGTTGCGCGCGCGCTGCGCGGCCGGAGAGGCGCTGAATGCCAAGGCGAGCACAACGGCCGCCAGAAGGTCGACCGAATCCCCGACAACGGCCGGGACAAGCAAGCCCAGGGGGAACAGGGCGAAGATCGCCAGGAACCAGGCCATCCAGTAGCCGCTGAGGAAAGCGGCGACGGAGACCGAGCGGCGGGCGGGCAGACTCGACCCGCCGACATGGGCGACCTGCAGAGCCGTCAGCGGCGTCATCATGGCGATGACCATCAGCGCCCAGTCGGCCGCAAGCTTGCCGGGAGACCACAGCAGCGGGGCCGCCTGGACGACGTGCCAGAGATCCATGACGCCGAAGGCGCCGCACAGCGACGCGACGCCTCCAGCGGCTGGCCGCGCGGCCAGCGCGAGATAGGCCACCGCGCTCAGCGCGAAAAGCCACGGCAGCGGACTGGGTCCTATCTGCGCGGCGAACGCCGCAAGCCGTCGCAAGTCAGCCGCCAGAGGCGACGTAGATGCTGATCCGGTCGACGGTGATCGTGCCTCCGGCCCCTCCAGGTTGGGCGACATGCGCCTCGATCTCGCCGAGCGGCCCGTCCGCCTGAAGACGGCGAGCCACATCGGTAATGTCGACCGTGGCCGAGACGCCGCTGCCGGCATGCGGCCCCGCGGCGCTGGTGGCGTTGGCGAGCCCGAAGAAGGCGAACGTCTTGGTTTCCGAGGGATCGGCGTTGGCCGGGTTGCCACCAGGGACGGTCAGCGTCACGCTCAGCACTCCGCTCGCGCCGCTGCCCTTGACGCCTTCGAGATTGAGATAGACGCGTTCGCCCCCCACGGCTCCAACGGAAGCTGGCCTCGCTACCATTGCAATCCGCGACCTGACGGAACTGCTTCCGACATCGATCGAGCCCTCGTTCGCTCCTGCAAGGCTGGATGCGCGCGCGATGGGCGGAGTAGCGGCAACCACGGCGGGTCCTCCTGGGGTTGGCGGCACGATCCCGGTGCCGTCGACAAGATTGTCATATTTCGGTTCCAGCCGCGCGCCTGGCAGCGTGTCGCCTGGAACGAACACGGCCAGTCCACCACTCGGGTCGGGCATCCTGAACTGGCGCGGAAATGGACCGTTCTTCCAAGGAGCGCTGACTTCCTGAGAGTTTGCTGGATGGGTCATCCACGCCGCCCACAATCTGTCGATGTTGCAGTGGTGCGCCCAGAATATCGGATCCAGCGCGGCAAAATTGGGGTCCCACATCCAGCCTTGGGGATCACCCGTCCTGCCGCCGCCGACCATCACATGGACAAAATTGTGCGGGTTCATCTCGTTTGCTCCAGTGCCGTCCGACTGCTGGGCAAAGCCGCTGACTGAGCCGCCGTAGCCAAGCGTACCCACAATGGCGGTGTAGGTATTGTTCGCTTGAGCATCCAACGTGATGTCGGCATCTATCCACGGCTGCCTACCAAGCTGGACGGCTGGGCCACGAAGTGCCTCGGACAGAGAGTTGATGCTGCCGTCAGGCAGGGTCGGGTCCAGAAACTCCTGCGGAATCTTGCGCGCGTTGGGGTCGGCGGCGTTGAGGTAATTCCAATACGGGAGGGCCCAGTCCGAGGGCCCGCCCTGGCTGGTGATCCAGTCAGCAAGAATCGCCTCGAAGGCATGCAGATAGCCCCGATGCCAAGGCAGGAAAAACCAGCCGGCGTGTTGGCATTGATTGAACAAGGCTCGCATCTCACGGGGCGATGGCGTCGCGGGCGTTGAGGGGCGAATACCAAGAATGCCTTGGTCCAGCCACCCCTGCAGGTCGATGCCGTGAATGGCGGCCAGATAGGACCAGCTGGTCCGGTCGTTCAACGGCCGCGTTCTCAGCTCGCCTACCGCGCGCGCGTACCAAAGCATCGTGTCAGACCAAGGCCCGCCAAGCTTAGCTATGTCTGCTCTGACCCCAGCCATTTTCATTCCTCCAATGAAACCGGGGAAATGATACTCCCGAATATTTTTCTTGCCAACCACGTCATGAAGATTTCTAATGAAGAGTATATTTTCTGCCAGATCGAGAAACCAATCCTGCAGGTGATCAGAAAGTACATATCGTTCAATAGTCTAGGGACTTGAATACATCTGGAACGATGGCTGACTGGCCTGACAGCCCGTCTTCAGGCTGCGTATTGCGAGAATCTCAATGGGCGCGACGTTTTTGATTTTCGACAGGGTGCAGAGACAGTCCAGGCCGATTCTGCTGGCGGCGGTTGTTTGGGCGGGCTGTTCGGGCCAGGCCCTTGCGGCCGAGCAGATCGCCGAGAATCCGCCCGGTGCGGCAATCCAGCGTGGGGGAGACGGGCCGGGCGTCGCCGCGGCCGTTCCCGATGCGCCGCTGGTGCCTGCCGTCGCGGGCGAGGCGATCTGGTCGGCCGATATCGACTATATCGACGCGACGATTTTCAATCCCCGGACGGGCATGAATGACAAGGTCCGGCTGCGGGGCTACCGCGGTCTGGGAACTGATCCCGACTACCCATTTGTCGCGCCGACGATCTCGCTTCTGCCCGGCGATACGTTTCGAATGACCCTGAACAATCGGCTGCCTGCCGACGATCCGTCATGTGCGGACCATCAGACCGATCCGAACGTTCCACACTGCTTCAATTCGACCAATCTCCATGCCCATGGCCTCTGGGTCAGTCCGTCGGGCAACTCCGACAACGTCCTGCTCAGGATAAACCCAAGCGTCGAATTCCAGTATGAATACAACATTCCGGCCGACCACCCCGCCGGCACCTACTGGTACCATCCGCATCTGCACGGCTCGACGGCGCTGCAGGTTTCCAGCGGGATGGCCGGCGCGCTCATCATCAGGGGAACGAGGCTGCCGACCCCCGAAACGCCGGGAGACATCGATACGCTGCTTCGGCACGATGACGGCGTCCCGTTCCAGGAGCGCGTGGTCCTGCTGCAGCAGATTCCCTATGCCTGTCGCGACGCGGCGGGACGCGTCAAGACCGATCCTCCAGCGGCGGACACCGGCGTCTGGGTTTGCGAGGAAGGCGATACCGGAACAATCGAACGGTATGACGCGCCGCTCGGATCCGACGGAACACCGCTTGGCCCGGAACAGTTCGGGCCGGGCGTATGGCGGGCCTCCGGCCGCTACACAACCATCAACGGGCGAACTGTTCCGACCTTCGTCGGCGCAAGTGCAGGCAAAATCGAGCGCTGGCGTCTGATCCACGCCGGCGTCCGGGACTCGATCTCCCTCGGCTTCCAAAAGGCCAATCCTGCGCAGGTCGCGATGGCCACATCCGCCGCCTACACCGCAGCGTCCCCGGAGGCGCGCACCGCTTTCGTCGATCAGGTCTGCGATGGTGTCAACATCGCGCAGCATGCGTTCGCCGAAGACGGCCATACAAGAGATCGGCTCGTGGAGCAGACGAAAAGCATCCTGCACCCGGGCTATCGCCAGGATCTGCTGATCGCCTTCCCCACCGAGGGCCTCTACTGCATCGTCGACGGTGATCTGCCCGCGGGAGGCACCGCCAGCCAGCAGGCGAAGTCGCGGCAACTGCTCGGCTTCGTTCAGGTTGGCGAGTGGCCAGGCTTGGGCGGGCTGGGCGTCGCGGACCATCTGAAGCAGGAGCTGAAGATTGCCGCTACACGCTTCATGCCCGGCGCCGTCAGCCAGAAGATCACGGACGATCTCGACCGGGGCTTGGTGCTCACGGCATTCGAGCCGCTCCAATCGCTCCTGGAGGAAGAGCCGGACGGAGAGCAGACCGTTTCCTTCAGGATCGGCGCCGCCGGCGGCCAGCTCGCGTTCCAGATCGGCAAACTCGACGCGAGCGGCCAGCCGGTCGACCTAGCGTCCTACGATCCGCTGACGATCCACCGTACGCTTCAATTGGGGGCCGTCGACCAATGGAAACTGAAATCCGCCGTCGCGGGACATCCGTTCCACATCCATGTCAATCCGTTCCAGATCGTCGAGATCATCGACAGGAACGGCAATGACGTCAGCAGTTTCGAGCCCGGAAACACGTCACCATATGCGAGACTGAAAGGTGTTTGGAAGGACACGCTGTTCATCGCGGGTCCGGACGCTGCCGGTCCGGGGCCGACATATGTGCTCAAGACACGCTACCGACGCTACATCGGCGATTTCGTTCTGCACTGCCACATCCTCGATCACGAGGACAAGGGCATGATGCAGAACGTCCGCATCGCGCTGCCGGACGGCAAGGGTGGAGTCGCGCACGGCCACCACTGACCCCTACTTCGAAGGCTTATTGGCCAAACAACATCACGGAGGGCATGATCATGAGCAGTGCATTTGTCGGAACCTGGACGTACCGCAGTTTCGTCAGCAATCCGGATCTGGGCGCGTCATTCGACAGCCTCGAATTCGGCCGTGCAAACCTGGTGATCACCGAGCCAACGCCCGGCACCGTTGGCGGCTCGATCGGCGGGACCGGCTGGTCGCTCAATCTCGACGGGAAGACCAGCGCCGGCGATCCGGAGGCGATCCGGTTCACCGGGTCGGGCCCGATCGGCGGTGAGACGTGGGTCTACGACTACCTTGGCTACCTGGTGCCGCGCTGGCCGAGCGGTGTCGACCAGCGGCCGGCGATAGTCGGAACGATCATCCGCACGGTGCCGCACTCCAATGGCCAGGCGGAGGCCGGTTTCGTCGCCCAGTGGATCGCCGTCCGGCAATGACCAGGGTCGGCCTGTCCGTCGTGCGCCTGGCGCCAATTGCCCTGGCCGTCTTGGCGGCAACGGGCTCGGATGCTCAGGACGATGTTCCGACGATCGACGTCCTCGTTCTCTATACATCCACGGTCGAATCGGAGTTTTCGGCTCGGGGACGGAGCATCGTGGACGAGATCCGCTATGTCGAACTCGCCCAGAACCGCATATTCAGGAACTCGGGCGTCAATGCGCGGGTGCGAGTTTTCCACCAGCCTTGGGACGAGTTCGACGAAGCCAGGGACATCGACGACGATCTGAAGTGTGACGCCGCCGCACTCAACTGCGTGACTGGGCCTGACGCAAACAAGCAGATCGAACTGTTGCGGCGAATCGAGGCGAAGGCTGACGATCCATTTCGGATCGAGGCCCGCCGCGATGCGATCGGCGCGGACCTCGTCAGCATGTGGATCTGGCAGGCCGGCTGGGAGTCCACCGGAAGCGCCGCAGCACCTTTCGATCAAGGCGGTTTCACCTCGCTCGTCATTGCAGAAAAGGCATGGCTCTATTGGCACTTCGCCCATGAAATCGGTCACAATCTGGGCCTGGAGCATTCCGACGGATATGTAGATCCGGTAGCGGGATTTCGAACGATCATGGCCTCCGACGGGGGATGCCAGTTCGGTACCTGTGTCCGAATTCCCGCCTATTCCAGCAGCGATCCGGCCCGAACCTTTTTCGGGGAACCAATCGGAGACAAAGCTCACGACTCCGCGGCAATCCTGAACACGAACGTATCCATTGTTGCGAGCTACAGGACGGCACAATAGCGCTGGATAGACATGCCGCGTCCGCCTTGATTCGGCGCTGAAGCTTGAAATTGCAAATGTAGCCGGTTCATTCAGCCCTGCCACAACCAGGGAGACGCACAGCCTTTCGATGTTTCACCGGCCATGGCGATTGCAGACTTGGCTCCGTTTGCTTGGACAGTTTTGCCGTGTGACCTGCCACTGAACTTTCATCCAGCGGCAATTAGAGCCTCGGCCGTTTTTGCTCCGGTCCCATTCTTTGGACCGCCGGAAGGTAGAGTTTCCCGGCCTTTTCACGATGGCGGGCTGGTGGCGCCATCGGGATTGAGCAACGAGATCGGCACCTTGTGCCCGATGGCCCCATGCGGG